>Ga0081606_1000009_pt1 | contig 393136 bp, 301 predicted proteins | sample EareggfetidaYelm_FD_71127 | JGI IMG/M metagenome (GOLD analysis project Ga0081606, IMG submission 71127) | Earthworm egg capsule microbial community from the University of Washington, USA - E. fetida Yelm (SPADES assembly) (version 2) | ecosystem: Host-associated > Annelida > Reproductive...
CTCTTCGCCGATCTTTTTGCAATCAGTTGTATCAGCAGATGGTTCAATGACGATCTCTTCGCGGCGAAGACTTTCCGGCAGCTTCATTCTGCCGGGATGTTGCAACGGCTTTGCATCAACGGCTATCGTGTTACGGATATAGCTGACTGGTTTACTGGACGTGATCATTGCTGTAACTACAGGTTCCACCTGCATACTTAATGATAGTTGAGGAGAAGAAAGGTCTGCGGGGATAAAGCGTTCCTGTTTGGAACCGAAGATCATTTTCTGCAACTGCGCCAGCTGTTGTTCCAATGCCAGCAAACGTAACTGGCTTTGTTCATACAGTGCTTTATAATCTATTTCAGTTGACATCGGCCTAAAGATCAGTCATGATCCTTCATGCCAAAAATTTTGTTCTCAACTAGTATGAGTGGGTTGTTGATATCTTTTACGGTAACGGATCGTTTGCAGCGAGATGCCCTGTAAAATAAAATGCAATTGATCGGTCGTTAGTTGAAGGCTTTTTGCATCCAGGTCAAAGGCCGGCACTTCAAAGGCACCTTTCTCCAGCCTGCGGTAAAAGATCGTAAATCCGCCTTGCTCATACACCAACAGCTTGAGATGGGTACGCGGCCGGTTGATGAAGATGAACGCATCGCCTTGCGTAACCTGTCTGCCCAGTTCATTGGTCACAATGCCGCAAAGCTGGTTAAACCCTTTGCGCATGTCCGCCTCTTTGCGATAAAGATAATACGAGCGGTGAGTGCCGAGTGATAACAATCCGCTCATGATGCCAGCTCGTTAAGATAACCAGCGCTAACCGGCTGATAAAGTTTGATGCCGTTGACTTCGGCAAACAACTGTTGAGCGGTCGCTTTGATCTGAAGCGGAGTGAAAGACGGATTGCCCGAAATCTCTTCGCCTGTACCGTACTTCTTCTTCCAGTTATGAAAGCTTCCGGACGGTATGGAATGCTGTGTGCAGAATGCCTGGATGCTTAAGCCGCTTTGCTGTTGCTCACGTAATAACTCAAGAATCGCTGGCTTACTGCGAAATAAACGCTTACCCGATGAAATATTTTCCATTGCTTTTTGAACAGAAAGGTAATGCAGTCACTCAGTATGGGAAAGGTGTACTTGGTCGGATACTTACGACGAATCTCTTTTTGAGGTGTATAAAAAATGAAGTTTTCATGGGGAATAGTTTAGTTCATGAATTAGTTGTTTCGTCTTCTTCCGCTTCAGCTAGTTCTACCGTTTTGATTCGCCCGGTAACTTTTAATAACCAGACAGCATCCGCTAATCGGTGAATTTGAATAACGATAAAGCCAAACTGAACCTCAGTTAAGCGTTCCGATATAGAAGAACAACCAATAGCCGACTGCAACGACCCCTGCACTGCATCTTTCCATTCGTCAATTGTTTGAAGCTCGAAAAACTCATCAATCACGGTCTCAGGTTTACGCCACTCTTGAGGCTTCAAGTGAGAGGGAAACTCGTCCCAGCTCTCCAGTTCTGCGCGGATTTGTTTTGCTGTGGTAATGAAGTTCTCTGTTGGCTGATTGAAATCCGGCAGCAAATTATGTGGCAACAAATAGGCGGCTTCGATCAATCTGAGTAAATCAAAGTGAATATACAGAAGGCGTGATACCTCCGGTTCGCTTCGTTCGCAAGGAGCACTGAAAACGTATTGAAAGAAATCGGAGATTCTTTCCGTGGCAAAATTAAGTCCTTCATCACCAAAGAATTCATGAAGTAGGGTTTGTATCCGTTCAATATCAGTATAAGGTTTCATAAAGGTTATTTTAGGGGTTGGGAAATTTTGAAAGTTGGTTCGATTAGGACAGTTTTCGTCTTGGCTTCCTAAACCATTTCTTGAACCAATAGGTGTGATGCTTATTACGCCAAGCTGAATACAGATCAATTAGTTCCATTTCCGCGTTTTCCGGCCAGAGAAGTCCTACGGCATCCATTTCTTTAAACATGGTACGTATATCGTCTGTTGAGTATATCTCCTGACCATAACCATGCTCAATGAAATATTCTACCAGTTTCTCCTTTGCTCTATCACGTCCTTCTCGTTTCCAACCACCACCGGCTAGGTTGTCCATAAAATCGGTCAGTATTTGATCAGGCGTCACGTCCGCGAGTTTGCATAGCAGTAAGAATTGATAAGGCAGGATAAAATGAAAATCGGCATGTCGCTCATAAGCGCCGGTTTGCCATTTCATTGCCGGGGGGACCTTTCTTCGTGGTCTATTTGACTTAGCAGTTGATTGTTTCTTTTTCATATGTAGAGGTTTTACGGTAATGGAATTTGAGGGTTCACGATCAGACCGGGAAAAGCAGTGATGATGTTCCCTCCAGGATCAGTGATGACCGTAACAACAGAAGTATTTTGACCAAGTCGATCATAACCTATTATCTGGTTTGCGTCGAGTATGCGTTGCAGATTGATCGTGCCTGTTACAATTTCAGAAGGCAATGAAGAGGAATCTCTCAGGCACGTTAAGATATCTATGACCGGTATTGTAAACTTAGCAGTACATGGATGCCGCTGGATTTTATAATAATGTCGCTCTATGATATGAGCAAATGCTGCCGCAGACAGGTAGAATGTTTTTCGGTGTAGTTTCTCGCTACCATTGACTGGCACTAGTTGAAATAGCAGGCGTTGTTGCTCATCTATCCATTTGGCAGTATCTCCCAGAAAGAAGATAAGTTTAAGCCATTGCTCTTCGTCAAAAAGAGTATGATTTGTCGTAGTCATGATTAGTCCTTTAGGAGTGAACGGATGAGGACTAGCCAGAATAAAGAAGCGTGGGTTAGTCCCTATTGGTTCTGATGGGCTGCGACACCCCGACTCCAAATAAGAACGCCCACGCTAAAGCATGAGCGATTTACCTTATTTTTCCGGAGTCGTTGAAAGGTCGCAGTTTTCAGAACCAGAAAATAAAGCAAACACGCTTTAAAAGATTTTGTGTTTGCAAAACTATGGGTTGAACTATGAAGTATCAAATAGTAGCATAGTAGACAAAGTAACTTAAAGTCATTATTAATAACCTCAAGTTACTGATATTTCCTTAAAATACCATAATTGAACACTTTTTTGTTTTTTGCCTCTTAATGGCAACAATCAGGAAGAAATACAATAGAATCAAGATCGTGCTTCTGGAACGTGAGAAGTCGAATATCTGGCTGGCAGAAAAGCTGGGAGTTAGTGCGACAGCTGTTTCAAAATGGTGTACCAATCGTAATCAGCCTACAGTTGAAACATTGTTTAGAATCTCTGAGGTGCTAAGTGTGGACGTTTGCGATCTTTTGCTAGTAAAGCAAAATCCGAAAAAGTAAGACCCTGGCCTTGGTATACCATGTGGAAACAACTTGAACTATCCTGACATAATACAGGTTCCTAATAAACTCCATTAGGCGCTTTATTGGCTAGTTACACCGAAATATCTATCGATATTTAATTCTCATCTTCCAGAAACTTCTAACACTCATTACAAGTTCATACCTGTTCTAAGGACGGAGTCTTCGAGGCATCGCCAATTAACCGGTACTATGGATGGCGAAAACATAAAGTGAAAAACCAATACCCTATCAATTCACAAAATTTCTGAACTTTAAGAGACAGAAAATTCAGGGAATATGCATAGAATTTATTGTGACAGTAATATTTACAGGCTTATCAAACCGGAACACCCATTTTATCAGCCTAAATTATTGGATGCGTTGGAAGATCTTAAAGACAAGCTGCTATTCATTTTCTCAGATGCACATTTGGATGATCTTAGTGATGCTGTTGAACACATGCGCGATCACGATTTGGAAGTGATGGGGCGATATGTTGCTAATAATTATTTCGCGCTGGGTCATACTCCTTCCAAAGGGCGCAAAAGCTGGCTTCAAACCCCCTCGCAAGCTTTCGGGCTTAGAAACTTTGGTGCGACACGTAAATTTGAATCCAAGCCGTTTGATTTCGACGAACTATTTCCGGAGGATACAGATGACCCATTCCTTTCTTCCATCAACCGACTGGCGAAAACATATTTCGATATGCCGCTCGCTGCTTTAGCCCCGGCATTGATGCACACAGAAATAGATCCGGTAGGTAAACAATGGATTGATAAAATAATTCCGGGGTATTCGCCATTGATGAGCATCAGGGAAATGATGGAAAAATTTTCTCCTTACGCTGCAAACCTGATAAATGACCACAAAGAACTGACCTCCATGCGAAAATCGATCAGGGAGTACATTGACAGGGACACCTATAGCTTTGACCAGTGGGGAATGCAGTTTGATGAGCAATTTAAACAGGCTGCATCAGGAAAAACTTTTCTGGAAACAGTTGATGAGTCGATGGGAGCGCAACAAAAAAACGATCTGCACCACCGTTTCGTCACTGCCTATACACTGCTGGAAGTCTATAATGTCACACAAGAGCGCAAAAGCGGGGGCGGATTGAAAAAATTCAATTATCGGAGTTTGCACAGGGATGCCGAACATGCCTACTTTGCATCCTTTTGTGACTACCTTGTAACTGATGATCGAGGACTACAAGCCAAAGCGTATATATTGTATCGCTTATTTAATATTCCTACGAAGATTTTATCAATTCAGGATTTCACAAAGCACAAATCCGAATGGATGATGCAGGAAGAAACTATCGGCAACCTGATCCCAGCCCTTCGGGCAGATCTTGAAAATGGCGTACGACAAAAGAGTAAATACTTCCCGGAATATAATACTCTTATCAAAAACAGTCATTTATCTCATGACTATTTCAACTACTTCAACCGATTGCAATTAATTCAGGGAAAAACACTGTCATTGATAACGCTGTATTGCGACCGACAGGGACAAGGCAATTTTGTAACATATAACGAGATAAAACTTATGATCGGCAAGCTGCAAAACATGTTTGGCCAGGATGTCGAAAATAAAGGTGAATGGATAACAGAGGACCAAAAAATAGCCAATACAGACGAGTGTATTAGACAGTGGCAGATCGCTGACGTAGGGATTATGTTGAAATACAGGTTGACAGATATTGGATTCAGCTTATCACTCGTTTTTGATCTATATACATCTCCAAGCAGGCAAGTTGAAAACCAGCGTTTCACACGATATAATACGTCAGTAGATTAACATGAGCATTATGGACTTAGAAATAACTCCGCATAACGATTATCTAGAACAGGGTAAAAGATTTTACGAGCAATACGAGCTTATCGATATCAAATTTGGTTTTGAATCTAACAGGAAAACCCTCATTGCCAGAAATGACCGGGTCTGCCGGTTCTGCGGTAAAAAAGCATCTGCCCGTGTTAAATTTCGTAAAGATGCCCATTTGATTTCTGAATTGGTGGGAAACAAGCAATTGTTCAATGACTTCGAGTGCGATGATTGCAACCTTTTTTTTGGGAAAGCATATGAAAATGATCTGGCCAATTTCTTAGGCATTTCACGATCATTGACGGGCCTGAGGGCAAAGGAAGGATTTCCTAAATTTAAGTCCGCTGACCGGACAGTGACCGTTCGTGCAAAGAACATTCAAAATGCGGAAACAGTCGTCATTTCAACTGCTGATAACAGTACGGAATTTTTCAAAATCGATCCTTCGACGGGTTTGATCAGCTTCACCTATAGGAAAAATAGTTATGTTCCGCTGAATGTGTACCTGATAATATTGAAGTGGGCGATGAGCGTACTGACGGTGGAAGAGCTAAAAATTTACAAAAAATGCTTAACATTATTAAAAAATCCTCCAGATATTCTATCGGGCTGTGTGTTGACAGGATACAGGCTACCCCTCCACTTCGCCTTGCCCGTACATTATATGATCTTCAAAAAGAAAGACCCAAAGGCAGCTATACACACCCATCTAATTGCCTTTTATTTTCAGAATTTTATAGTGTCCATACCTATACCTTTTGGCAACGCAGATCAGGAAATGTTAGACAGGGAAAGCAGGATAACAGTCTTCCCGCCACTGTTTACACAGTTCACAACCAACCGTGATTTTAAATTGGCTCAATTCGTTGAAGATTTTTCATCGAGAGAGCTCATAAAGGACGAAATCGAAGAAGTAGTAACGAAAGCAAATGCAGAAGAACTGAAACAAGCTTCTTCCTATCACCCCGAACACGGCTTCTTAAATGATCAGAAACCTGAATTTTCAACACTAAAAAGTTTGATTATCCGAAGAAACGTTCAACCAGATGATGTGGTGGATCCCAAGACCTTCTACGAAGAAATAAGAACATTGATGTAAAGGGTACCGAAGCAAGTAACCAGCATTCATACATTATCCCACTTGTTGCAGACCTTCTGGACCTAGTTAATCGAGGAAGATCAAAACAATACGGAAGGGGTGACGTGTAAGCCGTGAACGATTCAATTTCAACTTATAAACATGCGAGCCATGAAGCAATACACTATGCCCGACTCCATTTACGACGCAGCCAGAGAATGGGAGTCTTTTAAATTCCCGGTAGAAATTTCCAATCTACGTTTTGAAAAAAACCACCATGCTTTAGCAGCTGCTTGCTCAATAGCGATCTGGCGAGATGAAAACTTCAAACTACAAGCAAAATTGAAAGGGTATACACTTTACCCGAACAAGCTGCGGAATATCCCACGAGAAGATGGACCGGGTAATTTTGCTGCACAGGATGTGATCACAGGAGCGGATACGTTTTCGAATCTAACTTTTGTGCTTGACGGGTGCTTAATAGTCAATTTTTCGATCGAAGGAATAGAGTATCCGGGTTTAGGGCTACCATTCACTGCGAAAATTCTTTTCGATTCCATCAAAAGTGAAGGGACTTCGGTCATTGACCAGAATCACCTAGTTCAATATGATTGGTTTATTTCCGGGAGACTAAATCTGTTATTTCCCGAGAGTACAGCGAGATTCTATCAGGAAGGTGTTCAGCGTATGCGGCAAGAGGCATTGCAGCTGCAAACACTCAGGTACTTCATGGTCGTATTATGACTACAACGACGCTCCGTCTTCAACCAGAATTCATAATCTGTGATAAACTCATAGTCCAATTTCCTCAGATCAAGATCATCTACCTTTTAGCGATGTTGCAGGAAACTAAGTGTATGATCATACAAAGTCTGGTATCGCTCCATCGTTCCTTCCGCGAAATCTATCCCTACCAATTGCTTCATCTGTTCATTATGCATTCTGAATGCTTCCATGATTGTATGGCCGCCATTGTTGTCAATTGGTCTGTCCTGAACAAGGCATTTTATTCGCTCAGGAGTAGGCTCTATATCCATCTCCATCAACTTCCTTTTGGAACTGTAAACCTTCTGTTCGATCGCATCCAGATAAGCATTTAATTCTTTCGCTTCTTCGGATTTTCCGTTCATTCGACCGATCGTCGGATTCCAAAGTGCCAGGTTGCATTTTCGCTTAGTACTAAGATCAACTAATGATTTGTTGACAGTGATGCGCACATAAATTGGCACTTTCATTCCATCCACATGCTCTTTTGTTTTCTTTTGATAAAACAATAATCCAAAACTCGTTTCCATTTTGCTCAACATTGAAGTAATAAAATTACCGGCGGATGTCCTTTCCTGCCGATAGTTCGTTCCTTGTAAAATGTTAATAAGTAGGCTGTTGTGTAAGTTTTGCTGAGTGTTTTGTAAAGTTGGATCAACTCAACGATTCACTCAACAAACTGTAGCTGAAAAGTGATGTAAACGGGTGTAAGTCTAAAAAACAAAAAACCCGCAAATCATTGATTCTGCGGGTTTTCTTTTTATCTCTTTACTTAACTGAAGTAAGATTGGCGGAGAGCGAGGGATTCGAACCCCCGGACCTGTTACAGTCAACAGTTTTCAAGACTGCCGCAATCGACCACTCTGCCAGCTCTCCGGCGCAAAAATAGGATTGCAAAAGAAAACAGCAAAATAGTAACACATCTTTTTTGGAATTTATTTGCATGTATTTCAGGATGATAGGGGCTGCCGGAATATAACGCATGATCTATTGATCACGTTTTCCTGTAACATGACAAAAAGTGCTGAAGCCATGGCTCATAACTGTAAATTATTCCTTCGCCTGAGGGGCATTTGAAATAACCTCACCATTCATTACTATTTTCTTTTCCGCGATCTCCCCTTCCTTTTGATTGATCCTTTGCAGCAACATTTCCGTTGCTTTCTCCGCCTGTTCATACGGAAATTGTTCAACAGATACAAGCGGACGATCATCGAGATAACTTGTCACAGGCAGGTTTGCATAACTCGCGAAGTATATATCTGTATTGATCTTTAAGCCAAGTGAGCGGGAGTATTTGATTGCATCAAGAGTGATATAATCATTGAAGGCGATCACAGCGGTAGGCCGCTCGGGCAAAGCCAGCAACTGATGAATGGCTTCCTGCGTCTGTTCTTTCTCAAGATTTGTTTGCACGATATAACCCGGAACGAGCGGCAATTTGTTTTTTCCCATCGCATGTTTGTATCCCAGCAACCGCTCCTCGGATGCCGTCATTGATTCAGGACCTTTGATAAAACCGATCCTTGTATGCCCATGAGCTACCAGCCAATCAACCAGTTTTTCCGAGCTGTCTCTCAGATCGCAGGAAACAGTGTAAACATCTGCGAGATCAGGAACACGATCAAAGAACACAACGGGTATTCCATATTTCGTCAGGGCTTCAAAATGTCCGTAATCAACTGTATTTTTCGATAGAGAAACAACCAGACCATCTACCCTGTGTTTGCGCATGGTATCGACCAGTTTTTTTTCACGTTCCATATCATCACGCGATTGACCAATCAGTACCGTATAGTTATTTTGGATGGCGATATCTTCTATCCCATTGATGGCGGTAGAAAAAAACTCTTCCCGAAGATTAGGTAAGATCACACCAATGGTAGACGTCTTGCCCTGTTTAAAAGAAATGGCTGCCTGGTTAGGCTCGTAGTTCAATTCCTCAGCAAGTTTCTGTACCTGCATCTTTGTTCTCAACCCGATACTCGGATGATTATGCAGCGCACGCGATACCGTAGAGACTGATACATTCAATCTGCTGGCAATTTCCTTTATCGTTGCTGGTTTTTGACTCATACACGAATAATACGCGAATTAACGCGGATGAACACGAATGAACGCGGACTAATTGAAATTATGAAATAGAATGCAGACGGGAGCCTATTTTATTTGGATCCATCGCATCGTATTATTACGAAACGCTGTTGGCGGCAGCCTGATGATGGCCGCCTTTCATCATATAGGTTTTGCTTTGTTCGATCGAGTCCATTAACTGAGCGAGAATATCTTCAGTCCGGGCTTCATAATCGATCTCCAGCGGAGCTTTGAACCTGACAGTAAGCAAGGTGCCTCTCTTCTTAAACTTCAACCCCTTTTTATTGAAGGCCCGCCAGAAACCATTGATCACAACCGGAATCACGATCGGTTTGGCCTGCTTGATGATCAACGCAGTACCCTTTCTTCCCGGTGCGAAAGGCTTGGTTGTTCCCTGCGGAAAAGTGATCACCCAGTTCTGTTCCAGTGCACGCGTGATCTTTCTTGTGTCAGATGGGTCAAGGCCTGTACGTTTCTCTTTTGCTTCAGTATTCCAGGTACGTTTGACGGTAAGTGCGCCGGCAAGCGTGAAAAGCCTGCTGATCCAGCTTCCGTTCATTGTTTGTTCGGCGGCAACATAGTTGACCCTTGTAAACGGATTCAGAAAATAATACGGAAGCCCCAGCCTGTTGATCTTCCTCCACTTTACCGCACAAAAGATATGCAGGAACGTGATCACATCAGCAAAATATGTCTGGTGATTACTGACGAATAATACATTTTGCTTTGGCAGGTTTTTCAGATGCTCACCCCCCGAGATCTTCAGTTTATTGACGATGACCAGTCCTGGGTAAGATACCAGCCCAACAACCACATATACCAGCTTCCTGACCAGCTTGAAGTTTTTCAGCCTTTCCCGTAAACTCATGTGCGCTTTTTAAGGGTATTTAGTTCAAAAATAGGGAGAAAGGTTCAGGAAAGGTTTGAGAAGTTTGGGAGGTATGTGAATGTCCGGAGGTTCCTGCCGTTGCTACCGTTGTTTGAAAAATGGTGTCATTCAAACATGTTATTGCGATTCGAAGAACTTTTGGAACTTCTGAAGCTTCCCTCAACAAAAAAGGCCGTCCTTTTCAGGACGGCCTCACACAACTAACTTATAAGATGAACATCAATTATTCGCTTTTGCCTTCATCACCTGCCTCACCACCTTCGAGTTTCTTCTTCAGGTCAGCGAGCACACCCAGGTCACCTAAAGTAGCTTTTTCTACTTTACCCTGAATGTTCTTCACGGCTTTCTTCGTTTTGTCCGCTTCAGCTTTTGCTTCTTTCTTCGCAGCTTCTTTTTCTTCTACCTGGCCTTGTTCCCAGATACGGCTGTGAGAAAGAACGATGCGTTTTTCGTTGCGGTCGAACTCGATCACCATGAACTGTGAAGATTCGTCAGCACCAATGCTCTTACCATCTTCTTTTGTCAGATGACGGTTGGGAGCAAATCCTTCCAGACCATAAGGCAACTGAACTACAGCACCTTTGTCATCCCTGCGAATCACTGTTCCTTCATGGATTGAACCAATCGCGAATGTGTCCTGCAGGGTATTCCAGGGATCTTCTTCCAGTTGTTTATGTCCGAGTTGGAGTTTGCGGTTTTCTTTGTCGATACCCATGATCACTACGTCGATGTTTGAACCAACTTTAGTGTATTCACTTGGGTGATTGAAGCGTTTCAACCAGCTCAGATCGCTGATGTGGATCATACCACCGATACCAGGAGCGAGTTCAACAAACACACCGTAGTTAGTGATGTTTTTCACCAGGCCGGTGTGACGGCTTCCCTCTGCAAATTTGGTTTCGATATCGTTCCAGGGATCAGGAGAGAGTTGTTTGATAGAGAGGCTCATCTTGCGGCTTCCTTTATCAAGCGTAACGATCTTCGCTTCATGCTCGTCGCCGAGTTTGAAGAACTCTTTCGCATTGATCGGAGTGTTAGCCCAGGTGATCTCACTTACGTGAACCAGGCCTTCAACACCAGGCTGGATCTCGAGGAATGCACCGTAGTCTTCGATATTAACTACTTTACCTTTCACGATATTGCCTTCAGCGATGTTCTCAGCAAGCACATCCCAAGGGTGTGGAGTAAGTTGTTTCAGACCGAGGCTGATACGTTTCTTCTCGTCGTCGAAATCGAGTACCACCACGTTGACTTTCTGGTCCATCTTCAACACCTCGCTTGGGTGAGAGATACGGCCCCATGAAATATCTGTGATATACAGCAGACCATCCAGGCCACCGAGGTCCATGAACGCACCGAAATCGGTGATGTTCTTCACAGTACCTTCCAGTACCTGGCCTTTCTCGAGTTTGCTCATGATCTCTGCACGTTGTGCTTCGATGTCGCTTTCGATAAGAGCCTTGTGAGATACTACAGCATTCTTGATGGCTTCATTGATCTTAACCACTTTGAACTCCATAGTTTTTCCTACAAACTGGTCATAGTCTGTAACAGGTTTAACATCGATCTGAGAACCTGGCAGGAACGTTTCCATTCCAAACACGTCTACGATCAGGCCACCTTTTGTTTTAGAGGTAACAGTACCAGTGATAACTTCACCTGTTTTGTGAACTTCCACGATACGCTCCCATGCACGTGTGATACGCGCCTGTTTGCGGCTCAGGTTCAGGTGACCATCACGGTCTTCTTTTTCAACGATCATCACTTCCACTTCATCACCTACTTTCAGGTTCTGCAGGTCGCGGAATTCGTTCAGAGAGATCAGACCGTCACTTTTGAAACCGATGTTCAATACAACGTCTGTTTTGGTGAGGCCCACAACAATGCCCTGGATCAGTTCACCGTCATTCAGTTGTACAAAAGTGTTGTCATACACGCTGTCGTACTTTTCTTTTTCTTCCTTCGTGTAAGAAGTGACGTTACGTTTGTCTACGCTCCAGTCGAAATCGTCGTGAGCAGTAGCTACAGGTGCTGTTGGTATCGCTGTAGCCGTCTCCGCAATAGCAGAGCCAGACTCCTGTGCATCAGCGTTTAATTGTTTTTTAATGATGTTCTCAAACATGATAAAATCCCGAAGGTTTTAATTCGGGCTGCAAAGATACAGGAAAAAGCTGGTTCACCGAAGCTTTTTTCAATCAAACAATAAATCCTAAGATCAATATTATCAATCAGTTACACCCTCCCATGGCCAATAAGGATAAGGCCTGGGAACAATGAAATCTCCCGGATATCGGCCTGTCCGGAATCCTGAAATTATTGAATCTGCTGACTCCGGCTGCACATTTACGGAACTGTAATGATCATGCGCGACGATCGTGCCATCGTCCGCCTGCAAGCAGAAACCGCAGATTCTTCAACAGGCAGGAGCTTTGTTACCTGCTATTTTAAAACTGCGGCAGCAACCTTTGGAATTTCTCAAACCATTTTCTCCTATATTGCCAAAAAGACTGCATTGTTTTACTCATTTCTGAAGGTTCTTGTACGATTATTTCGCCCTTTGTTTTTCCGTTCCGTCCGGATAAACCGGCCTGATCTGCTGCGGGTAAAAGGTCCGCTGCTGATCTCCGCCAATCACCCTGACTCTTTTCTTGACGCAGTACTACTCGACAGTCTGTTTGCTCAGCCTATCTGGTCTCTCGCCCGCGGTGATGTATTCAAAAACAAATTCATCACCCGCATCCTTACGGCGATAAAGATCCTGCCGGTCTATCGTGTAAGCGAAGGCGTGGAGAATCTTAGTACGAACTATGAAACATTCGATTCCTGCAAGGAGATTTTCCAAAAACAGGGCCTCGTGCTTATTTTCAGTGAAGGTATTTGTGTAAATGAATGGCATCTTCGTCCACTAAAGAAAGGTACTGCACGTCTCGCGATCAGCAGTTGGAGAGACGAGATCCCCCTTTCCATTCTGCCGGTTGGTATCAATTACAATTCATTCACCCGTTTTGGAAAAGAGGTGATCATTAATATTGGAGAACCCATTGCCCTCAGCGAGTTTACCCTTACCGGGAATGAAGGGAAAAATATCCAGTTGTTCAACGAACTGCTTACCCGTCGGCTTCAGCCTCTTGTTTTTGAAATAGACAGGAATGATGAAAAAACAAAAACCGAACTGTTTGAAAGGCCACCTTCTTTATTCAAAAAGATCATCCTGACAATTCCCGCAGTATTTGGCTGGTTGCTTCACCAGCCATTATATGTTCCCATCAGGCGCTTCGCTGTAAAAAAGGCTTATCACACCGGGCATTATGATTCTGTACTGGCTGCATTGCTGTTTATAACCTATCCTTTCTTCCTGGCGATCGTTGCACTTATTCTTTTTATTTTCACCGGGAAAGCGGTCCTGGTTTTGCTGGTCATGGTGTTGCCGTTACTGGGTTGGTGCTATTTACAACATGGTTCATCAGGCAAAGGAAGACAGGTTTAGATATGTGTCTTTTCATTTGTTTTAGCCCTTATAGAACCTGGCCAAACTATGCTCCCGTTGTACAAAAACACCTTGCTGTTTTGCTAAGGTTTAGCAGGGTCATGCCTTATATTTGCGCAGTATCCTTCAGGCTGCTTATGTCAACATGCAAACATATCCGGATTTTTCTAACAGTCATAATCAGTTTGATCTTCTCATTCGTATTTTCCGTCCATGCCCAGGAACCAGCCGTTGAAGGCGGGAAGGCATTCAACAACTGGTCCGGAGGAATACGCTATTATGCAGGTTCATATATCACAAGCCAGCCCAAGTCTGAATACATAAGAGACTCCTATGCATCGTTTGGCGAGTTGTATGTGGAGAAAAGAACAAATGGAAAAGAGAACTGGCATATCTCACACAAATATCCTTCTGTCGGCCTGGGATTCCTATTCGGCAATCCCGGAAGCAAAAAATATATCGGTAATCTGTATGCGCTTTATCCATATATAAAATTCCCGGTGATTACTTCAGGAAGATATGAAGCAAGTTTAAAAATGGGAGGTGGTGCTGCATTCATTGAAAAGCCGTATGATATATATACAAATCCAAAGAATACTCTGATAGGAACGCGTGCAAATGTATTCCTCAACTTTATATTCCAGCATCAGATAAGGTTAAGTGATAAATTAAGCCTTGATGCGGGTCTGGGCATTATGCATATTTCCAATGGAAGCACAACGCTTCCCAACCTTGGGTTGAACATCCCGAACCTCAGTGCCGGCATCAGGTATTCTCCCGGCAAACCATTGCGTCTCCCCAGAAAAGCTACAGATACAAGCTCTTCAAAAATTGACTATGCCGCCTACACTTCTGTTTCTGTAAAACAGTATCCATGGGTTGGCGGAAGTTATTATCTGATCAATGCGATGCAGCTGGAAGGCTCTAAGAGAATCAAAAGAAATTATTCCGTAGGCGCTGGTCTGCTATTGCTTTATAACAGAACATTGAGAAGATATATTATGGAAGACCGGCCAGAAAACCCCACTTATAAAAAATTCCAGGCGGGGATATATCTGTCCTATGAACATTTCCTGGGAAAGCTTTCTATTCCTGTGAATATCGGAGGCTATTTTTATAATGGCTCCAGTTCAGGCATCTTTCAGCAATATGGTGTGCGGTACAGGATAAACAAGCATATATCTTCACAAATATTATTAAAATCACATGGGGGGCAGGCCGACTTTATTCATGTAGGCGCCGGCTATAACTTCTGATGATATGAAAAGAAACGCAGGATTAATAATACTGATATTCGTTGTCACTGTCGCGTTTTACGGTTGTCAGAAACCGGGATGCGCAGGCAATGCGGGGCCTTCAATTATTCAGGAGCGCGCACTCGCTCCTTTTACTAATATTGAGCTGAATGACAATATAGATCTTGTTTTGATACAAGGGGATACTGAAAAGATTGAAATATCCGGCCCGCAGAATATTATTGCAAATGTGCGGACAGATGTGGAAGACAACACACTTAAAATATCCAATAATACTGGGTGCAGGTGGCTGCGCAATCCCGATGAAAAAATAACAGCCCGGTTATATTTCAAACAGTTTGGAGATTTTCAGTATAAAGGGATCGGAAAGGTGACAAACGAAGATACTATACGTGGCAACTCTATATTGTTTAACAGTGAAACGGGAGCCGGCATCATTGATCTTACCGTCAGCGTCGATATTCTGTCGGCTATCATTTTGAAAGAGAATGCTTCAATGATCTTCCATGGCAATGCCAGGTATTTTGAAACCTATACCAATGCAAGGGGCATACTGGATCTCAGTAGGCTCAAAGTAAAGAGCATGTATATCGTCTATAGCGGACTTGCAGACACATATATCAATGTATCCGATGACATAGAGGCCTATGTAAGGTATAAAGGCAATGTTTATTGTAAAGGCAATCCAACCATCATCAAACAAGAGTATTTTAGTTCTGGAAGACTGTTCATCACGCCATGATCAGACAGCCATTGCAGCAATATTTTTAGCCGCAACGAATCCACTCGTCCATGCATTTTGAAAATTAAAGCCACCCGTCACACCATCCACATCCAGGATTTCTCCGGCGAAGAATAGTGACGGTTGTTTTCTGCTCATCATCGTATTCGGATCAATTTCAGAAAGATTCACGCCACCAGCTGTTACAAACTCTTCTTTAAAAGTTGTTTTACCGCTCACATTAAACTCCGCAGACACCAGCAATTTTATTAATTGATTCTGGTTTTTCGCCGGCAGATCAGCCCATCTCCATTCGGGCTTGACGACCGATTGTTCCAGCAGGTATTCCCATAACCGGGAAGGCAACCCGAATGGATTTTTATTGATGATTTTGGAAGAAGCCATCCCGCTGCGCAACGACTGCATATGATCGCGCAGGGTTTGTTCATTATGTTCAGGAAGCCAGTTCACCTGGATCATGAACTGCCAGTTTGCAGCGGCAAGTTCCCTTGCACCCCATGCGCTCAGCTTCAGGATCGCCGGTCCACTCAAACCCCAATGTGTGATCAGTACTGGTCCCTCCTGCTCCAGCTTCTTTCCGATGATCCTTACACGTGCATGAGGAACGCTGATGCCCATCAGCTTTGTAATAGGATGTGCCGGTATATTAAAAGTAAAAAGCGAAGGCACCGGTTCGCTAATGGTGTGACCGGATTCTTTTATCCAATCAAACATAGACACTTTGGGATAGCCACCACTGGAGATACAAACATAGTCGGCATTTATCTGTTGCCCGTTTGAGGCCGTCAATAACCACTGCTCACCCTGATGCTTTACAGACCTGATCTCTTTGTTCATCAGTATCTCAACATTATGTTTATTTGCTTCGCGCAATAAGCAATCGATGATCGTTTGGGATGAATCAGTTACCGGAAACATCCGGCCATCCGGCTCAGCCTTCAACTCAACCCCGCGTTCCCTGAACCATTCAACTGTATCCGTAGTGAAAAACTGGTGAAAGCTTTTCTTTACAAAATTTCCTCCCCGCGGATATTTTTTCACCATCTCGCTTATTTCAAAGCATGCATGTGTCACATTGCATCTTCCACCACCACTGATCTTCACCTTGGAAAGAAGCTTGCTGCTCTTTTCTATAATGGTCACCTTCAGTGCAGGATTCATCCGCGCGGCATTCACCGCGCAAAAAAAACCGGCAGCACCACCACCGATCACAACTAACTTCTTTCCGGACATATTATAAAAGTAAACGCTGATCAAAGTAAAAAATCAAAAGTCAAAACTAAAGAACCCTCTTCTGTTATCTGTCCGATAGCAAAGAGTGTTCTTTGATTTCGACCTTTGATCTTTATTTTCCTAAGCAAGTGGCAGGGAAACCTGTTTCTTTTGAGTAAAAAGATCAGGATTTTCAGCTTCAGCTTTTTCGATGATACTGTAATCTGAAAGAATATCAGGACCGTTCCTGCGGATTGCCACATCATGTTCAAAGTGCACGGAAGGTTTACCATCGCGGGTTCTTACAGTCCAGCCATCAGCTTCTGTATAAACATCGCGTGTGCCAAGATTGATCATTGGTTCAATTGCAAGTACCATCCCTTCTTTCAATTTGGTGCCATTTCCCTTCTTGCCATAGTTTGGTACCTGGGGATCCTCATGCAGGCTTCTGCCCAGTCCGTGACCGACCAGTTCCCTGACCACTCCGTATCCGTGCTTCTTCTCTGTATGTTCCTGGATGGCAAAAGCGACATCTCCCATTCTGTTGCCCGACGCAGCCTTCTCAATACCTTTATACAGTGATTCTTTTGTGATCTGGATCAGCTTCATCACTTCAGCTCCCGGATCACCGATGGCAAAAGTGTATGCATGATCTCCATGCCAGCCATTCAGGATCACGCCCACGTCCACGGAAATGATATCGCCTTCTTTCAGTTCTTTCTTATTGGGGAAACCGTGTACTACCACATCATTCACTGAGATACATGAATTATAGGGATACCCGTTATAATGAAGGAAAGATGGTACAGCTTTATTATCTGCTATATACTGCCCAATGATCTTATCCAATTCCAGCGTTGTAATACCCGGTTTGAGGATCTTTGCAATCTCCGTCAATGTCCGGCTCACCAATTGTGCACTCTTCCGCATCTGCTCGATCTGCTCATCAGTTTTATAAATAATCATGCTGCAAAAATATTAAATATTCGGGGGATGGGAAAATCGATGGTCGATGTTGGATGACCGATGAAAGGTGGCCTTCGAACACCCGGTAAGACTTTCTTTTTAGAAAAATAAATCCGTCTAAACCAGGAAGATATATTCTCCTGAGTCTCTTCAAATCAAGTCCGGCCAGCGATCATCTGCCGGTCATCCAATATCTCCCTCCTGACGGTACAGAACAAAGCGAGGCCTTCCAAAACCGGAAGACCTCGCTTTATACAAATATTTCAACTTAAGTCCGATCATCGGACATCGTTTCTTTAGTACTGAACCGCAGAAGTTGTCTGACGTCCCTGAATCCGGCCACTCTTCATCAGGCCGTCATACTGACGCATCAGCAATTGTGTTTCGATCTGCTGCAGTGTATCGAGGATAACGCCTACCATGATCAGGAGTGAAGTACCACCGAAGAAGGTAGAAAACTGTTGTTTTACATCCAGCGTCAGTTGAGCGATACCAGGCAGGATACCCACCAATGCCAGCAAGATAGCACCGGGCAGGGTGATCCGATCCATGATGTTACCGATATAATCCGCCGTAGGCTGGCCGGGTTTTACGCCGGGGATAAAACCATTATTCTGTTTCAGGTTATCAGCGATCTGCTTTGGATTGAAGATCAGAGCCGTATAGAGGAAGGTGAAACCAATTACCACTACAGAATAGATCAGCATATACCAAACGTTGGTGTGATCGGTGAACACGCGGGCCAGTTCGTTCTGCCCTCCTTTACCACCAAGGGTAACGAGTGTTGGAAGGAACATGATGGCCTGAGCGAAGATGATCGGCATTACACCGGCGCTGTTAACCTTCAGTGGCAGGAATTGTCTTGCACCGCCGAACTGTCTGTTGCCAACGATCTGTTTCGCATAATTCACAGGCACTTTTCTAACACCCTGGATCAGCATGATACAACCCATTACGATCGCGATCAGGATCGCCATCTCAATGATAAATATCAGGATATCACCGGTACGGGTTGATTTTGCAGCAAGTTCCTGTGTGAAGGACTGAGGAAGACGGGAAAGGATACCCACCATGATGATCAGTGAAGTACCGTTACCAAGACCTTTATCAGTGATCTTCTCACCCATCCACATAACAAACAATGTACCTGCTGTCAGGATGATCACTGTTGAAGGGAGGAAGAAATTGCTGAATTCAGGGATCATAGCTCCGCCGCTTGTCTGTTTCAGATAAGTAACGTAAGCGGTTGCCTGAAGGAGCGTCACCACTACAGTAAGGTAGCGTGTGTACTGGTTGATCTTCTTACGGCCGCTATCGCCTTCTTTCTGCATCTTCTGAAACTTGGGAACCAGTACGGTCATCAGTTGCATGAAGATTGATGCAGAGATATAGGGCATGATACCGAGAGCAAAGATGGAAGCCGTGGAGAAACCACCACCGGCAAAGGTATTGATCAGGTCAAGGATACCGTTTCCGCCAGCGCTTTGATTTCTTTCCAGCTCGATCGGATTGATACCGGGCAATACGATGTGGTTACCTACACGGTAAATGATAACCAGAACGAGAGTGAAAATGATCTTACTTCTCAGTTCCTCGATACTCCAGATATTCTTAAGAGTTTGAATTAATTTCTTCACGGGAGTTCAAAAATTTATGAGCCCTAAAACATTTAAGATGTCTTCGCGGTGGCTGGACATCAGCCATCCTTCGCCGGCCGTAGCTTGCGAAGGATGGGCAATTTAGTGAAATTTACTTAACAATTTCAACGGACCCGCCGGCCGTCTCGATCGCAGCTTTAGCTTTTTCGCTGATCGCATTCACTTTGAAAGTGAATTTGCCAGTGATCTCGCCATTTGCCAGGATCTTGATACGGTCAGTTTGACTGATCAGGCCATTGATATAGAGGTTCTCCAGTGAAAACTCAGTAATATTATATTTTTCTGCCAGTTGATCGATCTGGCCGAGATTGAGGACTTTGTATTCAACGCGGTGAATGTTGTTGAATCCACGCTTAGGGATACGGCGCTGGATAGGCATCTGACCACCTTCGTGAGCCATTTTGCTTTTGTAACCAGCACGGCTCTGACCGCCTTTTGTACCTTTTGTAGATGTTCCACCATGTCCGGAACCATCACCACGACCAATTCTTTTCTCTTTGTGAGTTGCGCCTTTTGCAGGTCTTAATTCATGAAGTTTCATACGTCTAATTTTTACTTACGGGGTTGTTTCCCCTCGCTTGTTAATTAAAAATTCACCCCGCTTATCGTATGAATAGATTTCCATTCGTTAAGCGGGGTTACTTGTTGTCTCTCTTAAGCTTCTTCTACTTTCACCAGGTGTTCAACCTTGCGAACCATACCCAGGATCTGAGGAGTAGCTTCAACTTCTTTTGTAGAGTTTGTCTTATTCAGACCCAGTGCCTGAAGAGTCAGCTTCTGACGCTCTGGTCTGTCGATAGGACTTTTTACTAAAGTTATTTTGATCTTTTTCATAACTAATTCGTTTGAGAGGTTTCAGAAGTTTCAAAGGTTTGAGAGGTTTCAAAGGCCTGAGGCGTGAACCTCTGAAACCTCTCAAACCTTTGGAACCTATGAAAACTGAACCGCGGTTTATCCGTTAAATACTTTCTTCAGACCCAGTGTACGTGTTTTAGCAATCTGAACTGGTTCGCGGAGGAGTGCCAGGGCTTTGAATGTTGCTTTAACTACGTTGTGAGGGTTAGCAGAGCCGAGTGATTTAGCCAGTACGTCTGTTACACCAGCGCTTTCCAGCACTGCGCGCATAGAACCTCCGGCGATCACACCAGTACCGTGAGCGGCTGGTTTGATCAGCACTTTCGCTGCACCTTCTTTAGCCCACTGATCATGAGGGATGGTACCCTTCATTACAGGAACCTTGATCAGGTTTTTCTTGGCATCCTCAATTCCCTTGGTGATGGCTTCCTGAACTTCTTTTGCTTTACCCAGGCCATGACCTACCACACCATTCTCATTGCCTACAACAACCAGTGCAGAGAAGCTGAAAGCACGTCCACCTTTTGTGGTTTTCACCACGCGGTTGATCGCAACAACTTTATCCTTCAGTTCCAGGTCACCGGCTTTAACCCTGTTTACGTTAAACTTTGACATTTATACTTGTAATTAAGTGTTTGAATGTTGTGTTTGCTTAAAATTGGAGACCGCCTTCTCTTGCACCTTCGCCTACAGACTTCACACGGCCATGGTAGAGATAACCGCCACGGTCAAATACCACTTCTTTCACACCCAGCTCAACAGCTTTGCGTGCAACAGCAGCACCAACCAATTTGCTTTTGTCAGACTTTGTACCAGTCTGTCCTTTGATGTCTTTATCTTTTGTAGATGCAGCAGCGATCGTAACGCCGTTTACATCATCAATAACCTGAGCATAGATATCCGTATTGCTGCGGAATACAGACAGGCGTGGCCTTGTAGCTGTACCGTTCACATTCTTACGGATGTTGAAGCGGATGCGCTGTCTTCTTGCTGTTTTTACTTTACCGTTCATCTTTATTGAATTTGTTCCTGATTCTGCCAGGAAAGTTTTTAAAACGTTTGAGAGGTTTGAGGCATCTGAGTAGTTTGAGAGATTCACACATTTGAGGGCAACCTCTCAAACTACTCAAAAACCTCTATATCTTACTTACCAGCCGCTTTACCAGCTTTCTTACGTACAACCTCACCAACATAACGAACACCTTTTCCTTTGTACGGTTCCGGTTTACGCAGGCTGCGCAGTTTTGCTGCTACCTGGCCGATCAGCTGTTTGTCAATGCCTTCCAGCGTGATGATCGGGTTCTGGCCTTTCTCCTGAGCTGTAGCTACCTTCATTTCTTTAGGTATCTCAACCATAATGTTGTGAGAATAGCCCAATGCAAGATCAAGCGTATTTCCCTGGTTAGTTGCTTTAAAACCTACACCTACCAGTTCCAGTTTGCGAACATATCCTTCAGTCACACCTTTCACCAGGTTCGCTACGAGCGCGCGGTATAAACCGTGCAGAGCGCGGTGACGGATCTGATCTGTAGGGCGTGTGAAATTTACCTGATTGTCTTTTACCTCCACAGTAATATCGCGATCGATCGCTTCCTTCAATTCACCTTTCGGGCCTTTTACTGTGATAGAGTTATCCTTGCCTACTGTTACAGTAACGCCTGCAGGAATAACCACCGGTTGTTTACCTATACGAGACATGTTTGTCTGATTTTCTCCGTCCGCCGTAGCCTTAGCGTAGGCGGATCGAACGTTTATTATTATTGTTTAAGGGTAACCGGTCAGCTTAATAGGTTTTCAGCTTAATGTATCACCCTTTTATCGAACTCCATTCGCGTTTATTCGCGGCCATTCGCGCCGCATTCGCGTATTAATAGATGTAGCAAAGAACCTCGCCGCCTACATTTTGCAGCTTCGCTTCTTTATCAGTCATTACACCTTTGGAAGTAGAGATGATCGCTACACCCAAACCGTTTTTCACACGGCGGAAATCAGCAGGCTTAGAGTACTGACGCAAACCTGGACGGCTTACTCTCTCCATGCTCTGGATCGCTGGTTGTTTGCTGGTTGGATCATACTTCAACGCGATCTTGATCACGCCTTGTTTTGTATCATCCTCAAATTTGTATTTCAGAATATAGCCCTGATTGTACAAAATCTCAGTCAAACGCTTCTTCAGATTAGAAGCAGGGATGTCAACCACACGGTGGCCAGCCATCTGTGCGTTACGGATTCTTGTCAGGAAATCTGCTATAGGATCTGTTACCATATTTTTGTCCTCCTACGTCCGCCTGCGGCGGATAATTGGAATTTAGTTTAATGTTATAATTGCTTGTTCCAGGTTTAACAGTTTAAAGTTTAATGTTTACGTTAAACCTTTGAACTTTAAACCTTTTAAACGTTGTTCTTACCAGCTCGCTTTCTTCAGACCTGGGATCTTACCATTCAGCGCCATATCACGCAGGGCAACCCGGGAGATACCAAAGTAGCGAACATAGCCTTTTGGACGGCCGGTAAGCTGACAACGGTTCTTCAAGCGAACCTTAGAAGAGTTTCTGGGAAGCTCATCCAAAGCAGCGTAGTCACCAGCTTTTTTCAGCTCGGTACGTTTTGCTTCAAACTGGGCAACCATTTTCTCTCTTTTACGTTGCCTGGCTTTTACGGAAGTTTTAGCCATAGTGTTGTTTCTTTTTTATTTTAATCACGGATCACAAACAGCAATTCGTGTAATTAGCGTTTTATAGTTCGCGTATGTTAATTGGCTTCACCAACTGGTTTAGCGTTTTTGAACGGCATACCCAGCTCTTTCAGCAATTCGAAAGCTTCTTCGTCTGAATTTGCTGTTGTAACAAAAGTGATGTCAAGACCTGTGATCTTATTCACTTTATCGATATCGATCTCAGGGAAGATGATCTGCTCGGTTACACCCAGTGTATAGTTACCACGACCGTCGAAAGCCTTTTCGTTCACGCCTTTGAAGTCACGAACACGGGGAAGTGCTACAGAGATCAGCCTGTCGAGAAACTCGTACATTTTATCTCCGCGCAGCGTTACCCTTGCACCGATCGGCATGTTCTTACGCAGTTTGAAGTTCGAGATATCTTTTTTAGACATCGTTGGAACCGCTTTCTGACCGCTGATCGTTGTCAGCTCATCCAGTGCGATATCCACCAGTTTTTTATCAGATACAGCTCCGTTAACACCACGGTTCAGGCAGATTTTTTCCAGTTTAGGAGCCTGCATTACCGTTTCGTAGCTGAATTTCTTTACCAGGGCAGGTACAACGTCTTTTTTGTACTTGTCTGCCAGTCTTGGAGAGTATGATTTAGTTGCCATTATTTTTTACCTCCCTGAGTTTTAGTTTTAAAAACCCTTTCAGTCTTGCCGTCAGTGTTCTTCACTTTAGAAACTTTCGCACCTTTTTTCTGAGCGGCATCCCAAAGCATAACGTTGCTGATATGGATCGGAGCTTCTTTCTTCACAATACCACCTTTGGTATTTTGTGCAGAAGGTTTTGTATGCTTGGTAATGATGTTAACACCTTCAACGATCACTTTAGCATCTTCCACCAATACTTCCTTAACGACACGGGGTTTATCCAACGCCTTATCGTCTCCGGCGATAACCACAACACTATCGCCCTTGCGGATATTGTATTTGGGTTTGAATCTTGTTTTCATTTTATTCTAATCTTTACTCCGTTTTTGCGGAATTGTTTGTTTATGTTAATCAGCCATAGCATTGGCGACGGCTGATGATGCGCACTGAAAAAGGCTTAAAGAACTTCAGGAGCGAGAGATACGATCTTCATATAACCCTTATCACGCAGTTCACGTGCTACTGGTCCGAAGATACGTGTACCGCGAGGCTCATCTGCCTGGTTCAGGATCACCACAGCGTTGTCATCAAAACGGATATAAGATCCGTCCTTACGACGCAGTTTGTTGGTGGTACGAACGATCACCGCTTTTGCTACAGTTCCTTTTTTGATACCACCTGCAGGAAGTGCATCTTTTACTGTAACTACGATTTTATCGCCGATGCCGGCATAACGCTGGCCGCTGTTGCCCAGTACGCGGATGCAAAGCACCTCTTTGGCGCCACTGTTGTCCGCTACGTTCAATCGGCTTTCTTGCTGAATCATCTTACTTAGCTTTTAGCTTTTAATGGCCAGGTTAATCCCAACCTTAATTTTATTACTAGTCCCTCAGGCTATATCCCTACAGCAGGAGGCTTGCCCCGCCCCGGGTCAAAGCCCTGGGTGACCCCGGATCGCAGTCCGGGGCAGGCGTATTATTTCACTTTCTCAACAACCTCAACCAGTCTCCAGCGTTTTGTTTTGCTGAGAGGACGGGTTTCCATGATCTTCACAACGTCACCGATGCTGCACTCATTCTTGTCATCATGAGCATGGAACTTGGTAGTCTTTTTTACGAACTTACCATAGATAGGGTGTTTTACTTTTCTTTCAACCGCAACAGTAATGGTTTTAGTCATTTTATTGCTGGTTACAACACCTATCCTTGTTTTTCTTAAATTTCTTTCAGCCATTTTATTTAGCTTTTTTTATTATGCTCCTTGTTGCTTTGCGTTCAGTGCCGTGCTCAGGCGGGCGATATCCCTGCGAAGGCCACGGATAGTCATCGGATTCTCCAGTGGAGAGATCGCGTGTGCAAACTCAAGTTTCTTCAACCTTTGTTTGTCTTCTTCCAGACGCACCTTCAGGTCACCTTCATTCATACTCTGAATGCTCTTCAAAAAATCAGATTTCTTAGACATCGTTTTCGATTTATAGAGTTATTACGCAGTTACGAGGTCACGGCGTGTAACAAACTTTGTTTTGATTGGCAGCTTACCAGCGGCCAGTCCCAGAGACGCACGCGCTACCTGCTCGCTGACACCATCGATCTCGAAGATGATACGGCCTGGTTTTACCACAGCAGCCCAGAACTCCAGGTTACCTTTACCTTTACCCATTCTCACCTCAAGTGGCTTACGGGTGATCGGCTTATCAGGGAAAATGCGGATCCACACATTACCTTCCCTTTTCATTTCACGGGTCAATGCCTGACGGGCAGCTTCAATCTGACGGTCAGTGATCCAGTGCTGATCCAAAGCCTTCAGGGCATAAGAGCCAAAAGAAATAGTTGTACCTCTTTTCGCATCGCCTTTCATGCGACCCTTCTGCATTTTCCTGTGCTTCGTTCTTTTCGGTTGTAACATTTTGTATAGTTTCTAGTTACTTTAATTATTTCTGAAGTAAAAATTTATCCCGCTTCCCTTTGAAACCTGACTTTACTGTCAGACGGGGTTACTTTTACTTTTGACTTTTTACTTAACCCTGCTGACGTTGTCCACCACCACGGTTTCCACCGCCGCGGTTACCACCGCCACCACCTCTGCGATCACCGCCACCTCTGCGGTCATCACGACGGTCATGACGATCATCACCACCTCTTCTGTCATTACCACCCTGGCTATTTCCTGCGATGATGTTAGGGTTCAGGTCACGTTTCTGCAGCACTTCACCTTTACAGATCCATACTTTGATACCGATCTTACCATATACGGTTTGAGCAAATACATTTGCATAATCGATATCCATACGGAATGTATGCAGCGGCACACGACCTTGTTTGAACTCTTCGCTACGCGCGATCTCCGCACCAGCCAAACGACCGCTCAATTTGATCTTGATACCTTCTGCACCCATACGGAGAGCAGAAGCGATCGCCATCTTTGTAGCACGTTTGAAGTTGATCCTGTTTTCGATCTGACGTGCAATAGTATCACCAACGATCATTGCATCCAGCTCAGGACGACGGATCTCCAGAATGTTGATCTGTACGTCATCTTTGCCAGTCAGTTTCTTCAGTTCTTCTTTGATCCGATCAACTTCACCACCGCCTTTACCGATAATGATACCAGGTTTGGATGTGTGGATAGTGATGATCAGTTTACCTAATGTTCTTTCGATAACAATTTTAGAGATCCCGCCTTTATTGATCCGGGCGTTCAGGTAAGTCCTGATTTTGTTATCCTCGATCAGTTTGGAAGCGAAATCTTTTTTGCCACCATACCAGTTAGATTCCCATCCGCGGATGATGCCTAACCTGTTACCGATCGGATTTGCTTTTTGACCCATGTTTATTTAGGTTATTCGTTATTAGGTTAATTTTTAGATTCCTTTGTGTCAACAATCACAGTTACGTGGTTGCTGCGTTTGCGAACGCGGTACCCACGGCCTTGTGGTGCAGGGCGCATACGCTTCAGCGTACGGGCTCCGTCAACGAAAATTGTTTTCACTACCAGCTCGCTCACATCGCCACCTTCATTCTTCTGTTTCCAGTTGCTGATCGCACTCAACACCAGTTTGCGCAAAGGCACTGCAGGGTGCTTGGGGTTGAACTCAAGTTCTGCTAACACCTTCTCTACTTTCTGACCACGGATGAGGTCAGCCAGCAAACGCATTTTACGAGGTGATGTCGGATAGTTTCTCAGTTTAGCTACTGCTTCCATTGTTTATCTTTTAAGTGTTTGAGGCGTTTGAGAGGTTTCTGAGGTTTGAGAGGTTGAACCTCTCAAACTCGTCAAACTTCTCAAACCTTTCAAACTTTTAGTTATCCATCTTTTTTAGAGTGTCCTTTGAATGAGCGTGTCGGTGCAAATTCTCCCAGCTTGTGACCCACCATGAATTCCGTTACATACACAGGGATGAATTTGTTGCCGTTATGCACAGCGAACGTATGACCAACAAAATCAGGAGAGATCGTAGAGCGACGGCTCCATGTTTTGATCACGCCTTTCTTGCTTTTTCCTTCGTTCATAGTCAACACCTTTTTTTCAAGGTGAGTTGCTATATAAGGACCTTTTTTTATCGAACGAGCCATGTGACTATTTTAGATTTTCTGTTTGATGTTCTGTTTACTTCCGGTACCGGCTTATTTCGCCAGTTTGCTTCCGTTCTTACGTTGGATGATCAGTTTATCACTGCCTTTTCCTTTCGTACGTGTTTTCAGACCTCTTGAGTACTGACCATTACGGCTGCGAGGCTGACCACCTGAAGCTTTACCTTCACCACCACCCATTGGGTGATCTACAGGGTTCATCGCAACACCACGGTTTCTTGGTTTGATACCTTTCCAACGGTTACGGCCGGCTTTACCCATGCTCTGCAAGCTGTGATCGCTGTTGCTCACCACACCTACTGTAGCATAACAATTGATCAATACTTTTCTCAGCTCACCGGAAGGCATTTTCAGAACAGCATATCTTTCTTCCTTGTTGGTCAATTGAGCAGAAGAACCCGCGCTGCGCGCCAGTTTACCACCCTGACCAGGTTGCATTTCAATGTTGTGAATGTTCGTACCGAGCGGCATATTCTTCATTTGAAGAGCATTCCCGATCTCAGGAGCCACAGCATCACCTGCTTCTACAACAGCACCAACCTGCAGACCCTGCGGAGCGAGGATATAGCGTTTTTCACCATCTGCATAATTCAGCAGCGCGATGAAAGCTGTACGGTTCGGATCATATTCGATAGATGCTACAGTTGCAACACCTGTTTTATTACGTTTGAAATCAACGATACGGTATTTCTTCTTGTGACCACCGCCTCTGTAGCGCATGGACAAATGACCAGAAGAGTTACGGCCACCGGTTCTTGGTTTCGCTTCTACCAGGCTCTTCTCAGGCACATTGGTAGTTACCTCTGCGTACGCATTACCGATTCTCCAACGTGTACCGGCTGTTACGGGTTTAAATTTTCTTAATGCCATTGTTCAATTCTAAAAAAGTAAAATTTTAATCCAACACTTCGCGGCGGTTGATTGCCATTCTGTTGTTGTTAGTTTATAATTAGCTATTATTAGTTTATAAACTAATAATAACACTAGATGTTAGAGTACAGATCAATACTCTCACCTTCAGCTACAGTCACATAGGCTTTCTTGTAAGCAGGCTTGCGGCCATTTACAACACCAGCTTTAGTGAAGCGGCTTTTATTTTTCCCTGGAACAACGCTGGTGTTAACACCTATAACGTTTACATTGTAAAAGCTTTCAACAGCTTTTTTGATCTCCAGTTTGTTTGCTTTCCTGGCCACTTTGAAGGCATAGCGGTGCAGTTTTTCCTGCTGGGCATTTGCCTTTTCAGTCAAAATTGGCTTGATCAGTACTTCAGAAAGGTTCATCTCGAATTCGTTTATCAGTTTACACCTTCCGGTGTATTTAATACTTGTTTACTATTACGCTTCTGCCTTGTCATCACTGAAGATCTTCGCTGCACTTTCAGTCAGCACGAGTACATCAGAGTTAACAATGTCGTAAGTGTTGATATCGCTCAGCACAACGCCCAGAACAGAAGGAATGTTACGTGTAGACAAATACAGCGCATCGCTGAATTCAGGAGCGATGAACATTGCTTTCTTATCAGCAACATTCAGTTTGCCCAGGATGTCTACAAATGTTTTTGTTTTTGGTGCGTCGAGGTTGATGTCTTCTACTATTACGATCGCGTTCTCTTTTGCTTTATGTGCCAGCGCAGAGATTTTAGCGAGGTCCTTCACTTTACGGTTCAGTTTGAAATCGTAAGAGTGCGGTTTTGGTCCGAAGATAGTACCACCACCTTTATAGAGAGGGTTGCGGATATTACCTTTACGGCTGCCACCAGTACCTTTCTGACGGTGCAGTTTGCGGCTTGCACCCTGAACTTCAGCACGGGTCTTCACTTTGTGTGTACCCTGACGCTGAGCAGCCAGGTATTGTTTTACTGCCAGGTAGATCACGTGGTTGTTTGGCTCGATCCCGAAGATATCCTCGGGCAGTTCCACTGTCCTGCCTGTGTTTTGTCCTTGTGTATTTAAAACTTGAACTTGCATTTTCTATTTTTTTTGTTGTTATACCTAGTCTGAGACTACGTATAGCGACTACAAATAACTCATTATTTCTGGATCAGTACGATTGAACCGATATGACCTGGAACAGAACCGCTAACCAGGATGTAGTTCTGTTCAGCGAAGATCTTAACCACTTTCAGTCCTTTCATTTTCACGCGGTCAGTACCCATACGGCCGGCCATGCGAACACCCTTCATAACGCGGCTTGCGTCAGAAGAGTTACCCAATGAACCTGGGGCACGCTGACGATCATGCTGACCGTGTGACTGTTGTCCCACACCATGGAAACCATGACGCTTAACTACGCCCTGAAAACCTTTACCTTTTGTAGTTCCAACTACTTCAACTTTTTCGCCTTCTGCGAAAACGTCTGTGGTAACAGTTTCACCAATATTTTTTTCGATAGAAAAGTTGCGGAATTCTTTTGAGAATCTTTTTGCAGCAGTCTGAGCTTTTGCGAAGTGATTGATTTCAGACTTAGTGGAGTGCTTTTCTTTTTTGTCGCCAAAAGAAAGCTGGAGAGCATCGTACCCGTCATTTACGGTTGTCTTAACCTGGGTAACTACACAGGGGCCTGCCTCAATGATCGTGCAGGCGATTTGTTTGCCTGTAGGATCGAAGATGCTGGTCATCCCAATCTTTTTGCCAATAATTCCTATCATTGTTTGTTGTTTGCGCCAACACAGGATTATTGGGACAGTGTCAATAGTTATTTCGCTTGTGTTGTCAGTCGTCACCGACTACTGACGCCGTTAGTCTGAAACTGACGGCAACCACGAACGAAAGCTATTAACTCTTCAATCCCCGTTCGTCACCGACCTTTTCCTTTATGGGGAAGTACCGATGATAAACAAACCCCGAATGGCTTGTTTTATGTAAAAGTGCCAGAGCTCTTTTCTGAGCGCGAATGGAGCATGATTGGCCGCGAATTAACGCGAATACATCCTGCATCTTCCGCAAAACCCATTGAGAGGTTAGCAAAAATTTAATTCAATTTGTAAGAACTTCTGGGTCTTTAGGTCACTATTCGTGTTCCTTCGCGCCCATTTGCGCATTATTCGCGTCGTACTACGCTTTGATCTCAACCTCAACCCCACTAGGCAGGTCAAGTTTACTCAGCGCATCTACTGTACGGCTTGAAGACGTATAGATATCCAACAAACGCTTATGCGTAGCCAGTTGGAATTGCTCACGGCTCTTCTTGTTCACGTGTGGAGAACGCAGTACAGTGAAAATTTTGGTACGTGTAGGCAGAGGAATAGGACCTGTTACTACAGCACCTGTGCTGCGAACTGTTTTTACGATCTTTTCAGCTGATTTATCTACCAGGTTGTGATCGTAAGACTGTAATTTGATTCTGATTCGCTGAGACATTTTGTAAATCCCAATTTTTCTTTTGGGAGTGCAAAGGTATGCTTAGAGGTTATATCATCCAAATAGTTGGGTAAGAATTTTGAGTTATACACAATAATATTACACAATTTTCCTCATCCTACTGCCCCGGTAAGATTTTTACAGATAGTGCGGAGAAGGCTCCAAAGCCAAGATGCTCCACCCTAATATTTTGATTATCACTGATATGCAGCTGTATCCGCCTATTGAACGCCGAATCTCCCCCCTCCTTTTCCAGCTTCCATCCATCTATCACCACTTTGTCGTCAAGGTACACCCTCACGGCCCCCTGCCAGGTAACTGAGAGCTCAAACCTGCCCCCTTTCTCCACCCGGGCATCGGCCACCGTGATGAACTGGGAAAAGTTCTGACCGCCGGCTTTCAAACCACCCCACCATGCATAATTGAGTTCCGCTGCAGTATCTCTTTTTACCGGCGCCATCCTGGCCGTTGGAGAAAACAGCCCCTGTTCCCGCAGCGGATTATAATAGGCCGTATCCATCGTGAACCATAAGACATGCCAGTTCAGCGGCTGGAAAAGCCGTGTAAAACGAAAAGGTGACCTTTTACCGGACACAGCGGTCCCGAAAACATCGGTGAAAGCCGGACCATTATATTCCAACGTCAGCTGCACGTTCACGGCATCTACTGAGCTGTTTTTTCTTTTTGCTCTTATGGATGCCGGAAAACTGCCGCTCATCGCAGAAACGCTGTCAAGCCCCAAAACGCCACTTACGGCCCACTTCCCTTTCGCCGGACCCAGTACATCGAATTCCATCCAGTCACTGCTGTCAACCGGGTTGCTATTCCACACTACCGGATAATTGAAGCTATAGGGTCCCCACTCAGTCATCCGGATATTCTTACGGCCGGCCCAGGCATTGCTTCCTTTGAACGGATCGAAGCCGGAAACATCCTGCGCCCCAGGTATGGAATCATTTTCCAGCTTTTCCACCAGCTCATAATAAAGGGCCGTGTCTGGCGCAGCTGCCCCTTCGCCCAATTTGTACACCGTTTCGCAACCCGAATAAGTATTACTGAAAATATTCATTGCCTCTGTTGCCGCAACGTTGAAAACCACCGGATTCCTGTTGAAACTATTGGATGCAACGATATAGTTGCGGCTTTTTGTATCTCTGTTCTTCGCATAACCCCAATCAGCCGGCTGGCTGGAGTTGGCCCATAATTTTATTGCCTGGCCATCTCGGTCAAACAGATTATATGCAATACTGTTCTCCTGTCCATGTTCAATGGCTATTGCAACTTTGTTACCGCGAAAGCGGTTGTTATGAATACGGGAATTATAACTGTACCCGCCCCAGATGCCATTCTCACATTCAAAGATCCTGTTTTGATACACAGCATTACGGCTGAAAGTCATCTCTACGCCATTTGTTGCAGCATAGGAAAAATCATTCGACAGGAGAAAATTGTCGTTGCAGCCGCCCTCTCCCGTATCCATTGTCGTCTGCCCCGCCCAAAGGAAAAAGCCATCGCCGCCATGCGTCACATTATTTTTATAGAACAGGTTGTTGTTGCTCTGTTCATACACAAGGATGCCGGCGCTATCCTGCCCGCGCTGGTATACGCCATGGCTGTAGCCACGTATATTAAATACAAGCCTGTTATATGAGATCTTGTTTCCGGAACAGCGATAGAGGCCTATGCCCAGGCCGGAATTAAAAGAAAAATCGTTGTTCATGATCTGCGCATTATTACAATCCCGCATCAGCAAAGCATTCTGGTTGCCGGTGATATGGCAGGCTGAGATCTTTGCATTGTTACAATTCGCCAGATAAACCCCCGCGCCATATCGCAGCCATTCGTCTTTATTATTCTGGTGATAGCTTAACCAGTCTGCAACATCTTCCTTTTGTTGCGTGCTGTGAAGACGGGGACGGTAATTGTAACTAAGATCGCTGTTTTCAATGGTCAGCCCATCAACATTGCGGGCGATGATAGCGATCTTGTAGCCTCTGACCCTAAGGTTTCGGATCGTCACATTTGTACTGTTGCGGACCTCGATCGCAATTCCCGTGAATTTGTCGGGGTTAGCTGCATCAGCATTCCCCTGCAGGGTTGCCCTGTTGAAATCCACCGTGATACCGTTCCCTTCGATAACAATGACCGCAGCCGTATCATTGCTGCCGGGCGTCAGCCGGTATAAGTTATTCCTGATTTTTACACTTTTAACGATCCTGGTTCCCTGTTTAAGCCGGAGGTTTTGGGCCGATAGATAGTTGGGGAAAAAAAGTAACAGTATACTAACGGCCGTTAATTTTATCATGAATGCGGATTTTTCAATCAGACAAAATACAAGAAATCAGAGAAATCAATCATTGCAAAAAAAGAAGAGATATAATCAGCTGGAAAAAATCCTTTTATAAAAGAAAAGGACCCAGTGATGAGTCCTTAACCTTTTGACATTGTGTTTTTCATAAAACGGCGTCAAGCCTTGTAAACGGAGATTTTAAAAACGGAGTGAGTTCTTGGGAAAACCAGCAAAACCGGTGCCATGAAATGGAATCGGCATTGATCTAAGTTAAGTATTTTTCAAATCCGATGATTATCCGGGAAAAAAATATTTTTCTTATGGAGCCGATTGGCCGTAGCGGCTACCGGGCAATGAACCGGCCTCTATTGAAGCTTTCGCTTTGCGCATGTTTTCCTCCTCCGCTTCTACGGAGGAGGAACCTGACCTAAAGCGGAAAGGACGGTCAGAAAGTCTGAGAAAAGTTTTATCCATTAAGAAACGGGTTAACTCCCCGTGGAGCTAAGACCACAACCAGGCGTGCTTATTTCAACGGGATGCGTGGAGGCCCCATCCCGATACTTCGGAACAGACGCGATCCGGCAGGTTTGTTGAATGTGCAGGTCTTAACAGCGGCTTCAAAGCGGTCTAACCGGCTTTCATTGTATTGCTTCCAGCGGATCTTTATCTCAGGGGTTTTGCAGTGTTTGATTGAACCGGCGCTTCTTTCCGCTTCTTTTTGTTCAGTCTTTATTTCCGCTTTGATATACCAGACTTCCGCATAGGTTTTGAACAGGCTTTCGAGCACCTGCTGTCCGGTCATTCCCTCCTTCAGCATCTTTAGTGCCTCGCCCACAAAGGCGCGGTACATCCAGAACTGCCGGAAGTCCTCAGGCAATGATTTGTATACCGCTGAACCGATCTTTGATGCTTTTGCCATTCGCTTTGAACATTTTCTGAATGCGGCGAACACTGGATCCTTCAATATGCGCCTGCGGGTGTGCGGGTTAAGCGCACGGCAGATCAACCCGCTGGGCAGGCGGTAGAACACTACATGGTCGTAACGACCTTTGAGTGGCAGGAGCGGTTTGCGGATGATTGCCATTTTTTTCGTTCCTGTAATTTACAAAAAAGCGGTGATGTTTGCGGTAGTTGGGCTTTGGGTTTGAAAGGGGGGTTGTTCGCGGTCAGGAGGTGGTTCACGCGCATTTTCTAAGTGTTGTACTGAGATTCCGGTGCGTGAGAGGTTCCGGTGCGTGGCTTCCGGTGCGTGAGACACGCACCGGGGCGGGCACGCGCGGGCCGGCGAAGATCTGCGCGTTCTGATAAGTTAATCTCACTTTCTTCGCTTTTAGTTTTCACCATACAAAAAAGCCCCGGATTTTCATCCGGGGCTCTGTATATAACACCTTGTTATTCCTTATGCATTCACCTTTCCTTTCACTTTCGCAATCACCTCTTCAGCGATGTTGTTCGGCGCAGGAGAATAGTGAGAGAACTCCATGGTAGAAGACGCACGGCCGGAAGACAATGAACGCAGCTGAGTCACGTAGCCGAACATTTCGCTCAACGGAACTTTAGCTTTGATCACCTCTGCTCCTGCACGGCTGTCCATACCTTCCATCATGCCACGACGGCGGTTCAAGTCACCAGTCACATCACCCATGTACTGGGCGGGGGTGATAACTTCAACTTTCATGATCGGCTCCAGCAGAACTGGTTTAGCCTTTCTTGCAGCTTCACGGAAACCTTGCTTAGCACAAAGTTCGAATGACATACCATCGGAGTCAACCGCGTGGAAGCTACCGTCGAAGATGCGGATCTTCATGTTGTCAACAGGGTAGTTTGCAAGAACACCAGTTGTCATAGAAGCTTCGAAGCCTTTCTGAATTGGCTGGATAAATTCACGTGGAATTGAACCACCCACGATATTGTTCACAAACTGGAAGCTCTTATCAGGATTTTCAGCTTTCCATTCTGCATCGATCGGTCCGAGTTCGAACTCGATATCAGCGAACTTACCACGACCACCGGTTTGTTTCTTAAGTGTCTCACGGTGTTTAACAGTGATATGGAACGCTTCTTTATACGCAACCTGAGGAGCACCCTGGTTAACTTCTACTTTAAACTCACGACGCATACGGTCGATGATGATCTCCAGGTGCAGCTCACCCATTCCACGAAGGATGGTCTGTCCGGTATCTTCATCTGTATTTACACGCAGTGTAGGATCTTCTTCAACGAGTTTGGCGATCGCCATACCCATTTTATCAACGTCAACCTGAGTTTTTGGCTCAACCGCGATCGCGATCACCGGCTCTGGGATGAACATGTTCTCCAAAGTGATCGGGTGGTTCTCATCACAGAGAGTATCACCGGTTTTGATCTCTTTGAAACCTACTGCCGCACCGATATCACCAGCTTCGATGAAATCGATCGGATTCTGTTTGTTTGCAAACATCTTCATGATACGGCTGATACGCTCTTTCTTACCGCTTCTTACGTTCAGCACATAAGAACCAGCATCGAGGTGGCCGGAATAGCACCGGAAGAATGCAAGACGACCTACGAATGGATCGGTCATGATCTTAAATGCCAGTGCCGCGAAAGGCGCTTTAGGATCAGCTTTACGTACTTCTTCAGCACCTGTATCAGGGTTGACACCTTTGGTATCAGGAATATCTACAGGAGAAGGCAGGTAACGGCAAACTCCATCGAGCGCAGTTTGTACACCTTTGTTCTTGAACGATGAACCGCACATCATCGGAACGATAGACAGGTCAACAGTTGCTTTACGCACTGCTTCATGAATTTCGTCTTCAGTGATTGAATTCGGATCATCAAAGAATTTCTCCATCAGGTTATCATCATACTCTGCAACAGCCTCAACGAGGTTTGCTCTCCATTCCTGTGCTTCGTCAGCCATGTCAGCAGGGATGTCGATCTCATCGAAAGTCATACCCTCTGTTTCCATGTGCCAGATGATACCTTTCATTTTGATCAGATCCACAACACCTTTGAAATCATCTTCAGCACCGATGGGAAGCTGTAAAGGAACTGCTTTAGAACCCAGCATTTCTTTTACCTGCTTAACTACATTCAGGAAATCGGCACCTGAACGGTCCATTTTATTTACGAAACCGATACGCGGAACGCCGTAACGGTTTGCCTGACGCCATACTGTCTCAGATTGAGGCTCTACACCATCAACCGCAGAAAAGAGTGCGATCAGACCATCCAGTACACGCATAGAACGTTCCACCTCTACGGTAAAGTCCACGTGACCCGGAGTATCGATAATGTTGAAAGAATATTTCTTTGTATCAGCGGTTTGTTTACCCAATACGGTTGGGAAATTCCACTGGCAGCTTACCGCTGCAGAGGTAATGGTGATACCTCTTTCTTTTTCCTGCTCCATCCAGTCGGTGGTAGCAGCACCATCGTGTACCTCACCAATACGGTGGATCATACCCGTGTAGCGCAGAATACGCTCCGTAGTTGTGGTTTTGCCTGCGTCAATGTGCGCCGCAATACCGAAGTTTCTCTGAAATTTTAAGTCGGCCATGACTATTTGATTTGAGTTTATTTTTCGAAAAAAGATTGATCTGTTTACTTAAAAAATAGCTTTGGATAATCGCCATTTTTAATGGTTCACTGTTTATCTGCGGCTATCAGGCTTTGTGTAAAAGCATCGGCATGAAGAATTGCATGGTATCGTTTCTATTCCTTCGCAAAAGCCTGGGAATAAAGCGAACCAAAATTGCCGATATGTTAGATTAGACTCTCATAGATCGCCGCATGAAGAAAAACCTCGTTAACACTTAGAACATTACACCTTTGGGTTTTCCCTTACGGCGGCGCAAAGGTAGGGAAAATTCATAAAAAAACACAGCTGTGGACGTTTGAATAATTTACCTATAACACATTGATTTTCAATTTATATAAAACAACACTCCCTTTGCGCCGCTAACAGGTACTTATTTGACTGCCTGGGTTCCGGCTTTCCAAAGACTCCTGTTCGCATATCGAACAGGAGTCTTTGGAAAGCAACGACTATCCAATGAATGCAATCCGGGTACGGATTACCATCCATCCAGAATTCAGCAAGGCCCGCCCGATTTCTTTAAAGTCATTGGTTTACTAAGCTGATCTTAGTCATTCGGCATTCGTAGTAACCCTGAAGTTGTTTACTCTGGGAATAGTTCGTCTGTTTCTTGTTCCAGATCCCAGATCAAAGGGTAATTTTCCTGTAGCGGATCCCGGATCAATGTCCGCGGCCCGGCTTGAATCCGGGGTGACATTGATTTTTTCGAGGGCCAAATTAACGTCCAACCTTACTACGGGCAAAACCCGCATCCCTGACCAGGAATACTTCTTCCTATACGGGATGCCTGATCAACAATCTTTAGAGTTGTCAGTGTTCGAGAATTGGTCCGACAAAAAGTCGTTTTTTGGGGAATAAACTCGTCCCGGATCTGCGTCGTTTAGGATTGTTCCGTTTGGAAGTCAGGCACCCGGGAGGACAAGGTAGTTTACCCCGGGCTTTGATCCCGGCCGGGGCTGTTTTCCATGGGCGCATATCAGATTTTCGCTTTGCATAGGGTTTCCTCCTCCGCTTCGCTACAGCGGACGCTGCCCGTAGATTTTCGCAGATTTTATCATCACGATCACCGAAAATATTGTCATCATGGACCGAATAGTTTTTATCAGAATACGCAGACCTGCAGATTAGCTGGCAGACTGCGATGTGTTATCTGCGGAATCAGCGCCAAACAAGATGCCCGTCCAATCATCATACATTTCAACCGGGTGAAAATAGATCTGCGTAATCCGCATGGCGCGTCCGCCGTAGCGAAGGGTCGAATTCGACGCAAAGCGGAGATTTGAAATATACCCTTTTCTCATCTTTGATTTTTAGGCCTGAATTTGGTTGTATATTCAGGTAAATGGATTAACATGACTTACCAGGAAAAATTTCAGGAACTGCAAAAAGAATTCACACAAAAAAGCGATGCTTACATCAAAGCACAGAAGGCTCTGTCGAGTATTTTGGGCTGGGGTGATTCAGAAGAATTAAATACTTTTTTAAATGCAAAAGTTGAATTTGAAGAAGCAGACAATGCATATCATGATTTACTGAATCATGTCCGGACAAACAATATTTCTCCGGATGAACCATTTAAAGAAATATAAGTCATGCCCTGACGGGGCAATTGATTGGCGCCTTTCAACTCTTGACATCGAAGAGTAAATTATCGACTATCATACATATTATCGGGAGTTGTGCATAAACCCGGAGATATATGCCGTCAGTGCTTTATGTGCAACTCTGCCGGGATCGCCTCGAGGAATGTCTACCCTTTCTCACTGTATTCAGTCGGCAGATGACACCAACCTTCAGACAAAAGAATTGTTTTTTAGAATAAAGTCTAACCAGTAGGTAGTAAAAAAAAAATACCCGTCAGCTCTCATCATTTAAGGGCTATCGGGAGCAATACATGCGCGGTTGAGAAACTCAGGTTACTCCGTTTTTTTGTGCGCGTCGTTCAGCATTTTCATGAATCGCTTTGCCTGTTCAGGTGTACGGATTATCGCATGCAGGGAAGATTTTTTGTTGGATTTTGGCCAATTTGTTCGTGTGCTTCGCTTTCTCCTTTAAATCCTCAAATCCTTTTTTCATTGATTCTGTCATGTTTTTAATCATTGTTTTTTATTTTAAAGATGAAATAATTGAACATCAGATCCCAAGGTAGTTTAAGTCCTTTCCCTATAGGGATCAGACCAGGCATGATATCAGTAAAATCGAATGGATTATCATACTGAAATTTACCAAAACGAGTGATCCTTACATAGTATTTCAATCCCGGAAAATCAAAATACTGACTGAGGTAATCGAAGTTCTGTTGTAAAATATGATAATACAAATAAGCTCTGCGATTGTCGGACCCATCCATTCCTATTGAATGGGTTGGATTTTCCTCCAGATATTCCAGGACGTTAAATAGTATCGTAGAGAACACCTTCGAATAATCCGAATGAGCTATCTCTGCTTTATCATCTATCCTGTTTCCTTTCATCGGACCGAAAGCCAGATTGTATACATCAGGCAAAAGTTCATGCGTTTCGTTACTGATCTGTATACATAAAGGAACAGTTGCTCCGTCTTGTAATACGATCGTAAACTCACAATTTCGAAAGTCTCCGGAAATATCGAAAACCTCATACCTGCTGTCAAAGTCTATTTTAAGATCCCGTACCATTCCTCCTCTTTAATTATTCTGCTAAACTAAACCTTGCGTGATAAATTTTATTGTCAAACCACCCGGTATTTTAACCGGTTTTAGCGCTTTTTTCCGGGGAAATGGCGTGTTAAAATATTCGTTTCGCCGTGCTAAAATTTTATTTAGAGTATAGTTGAGAAAAAAAGAAAAAGGTTGATCATGCCTTTGTTAGGATCATCTGTTTTCAAAAATTAGTGTTGTATCGGACGATGATGAATAGTTGCCCCACCTGAGAAAAACAAACCGTCAGCATTAACAGAAAAAATCAAGCAGCCATGCAATTCCCGGCTATCTATAAGCTACATGCGCCTTTTATCATAAAATGGATACACACAACACTTAACAACCATTCAACAGATAAAATACCGGTAAGCAAACTGGATCATTCACGGGCTTATGAAATACGGGTATCGCGATAGTCCGCTTGAACAAATGGCGTACGACCTGCAAAGGAGATTTGACCAGGGAAAGGTCTTTGATACCACCCGGATAGTACTCGAAATGATAGAACCTATAGCGTTACAGGCTGAGGAACTGATACGGCCGAAACAATAATACGGCCTAACAAATAAGATATGCTGCAGTTGTTTGCACACCGATAGAGTGAGAGCGATCACGATCCCATCGGTTGGACACGCTGGAATTATCTCCTCTGCACACAGTGTGATCACCAAAGATCCATCCAGTGAGAAAGTGATGCTGTTCCCGCAAAACGACACAGAAAGCATGAAAATCTTTGAAAAGATAAGCGCGATCTTTAAAGGTCACGCGCTTCATGCTCCAATCGCTGGTGCTACACTGCTCAATTTTAGTTCATAATTATCGCTGCGGATTGATGAAAAACTGTTCACTGGAGTGAGCAGCTTTTTATTGCTAAAACTAATGACTGCGTTATGGCCATAAAAAAACAGCCCGGGATAATCCGGGCTGTTCATATAAAATTCAACCGATCTGGTTAGGGTCTGATGCGGATGCGAACATATTCGCCGAAGCCAATAGTACTCATACCAGTTACCCCCTGGCCATTACCCAGTCCTACGGCTGGGAATGCCTGGTATTTCATGTCACCGACATAAATGTCTGGTGCAACATCATACGTTTGGCCACTAGTGAGCGCAGCTCCACCAAAAAGAGTGACAAGCTGTGCAGCTGTAACATTTATCGTAGTTGGAAAAGCAGTAACACCGGCCTGCAAGACCCTAACGTCGGTAGCGGTGGCATTTCTCCTTACTACAATATCTATTTTAGTTGGAGTGACCTGATCAGAAAAGTACATCGCAACTTTTATGGCACCTTGATAAGCCCCCTGGGTCGCAAGGAAGATCGTATCAAGTGTTCCGTTATTTTTTACCAGGTTAGTAGTGATCACCGGAACATCTTCGATACCAATTCGTTTTGGAATTGCGCCATCATCTTTGGAACAGGACACCAATGCTCCCAGCAGCGTAACCACTACTGCCGTCAGTATATTAAATTTTCCCAATTTCATGATCTCTTTGTTTTTAATTAGTGATTAAGGTTGCCAGAAAACTTTGTAAGACTCAGGTACTTTCTGGGGCGGCGCATTCGAATTCAATTGAATTTCGCCGGTGCTGAAAGGCAGTGACCATGGGTAAGGCCGATCATTCTGAACAGTAACTACAGGTCCATCAGGAGGTGTTACACTAGTTGTTGTTCCGACAGGTGCCGGGTCAAACCTTACAGGATAGCCGGTTCTCCGATAGTCCGTATAGTTATCGACAGGATTTTCGATTCGATTGATCCATTTTTCTGTCATAATCAGCTCCATCTTTTTCGCGCTGGACGCTGCATCATATTCCGTAAGAACACCAGTTTTGTAGGTCCCAGTCGCTGCCAGTGTTGAAATTACGGGAACTGTTTGAGGAGCTCCTGCGGAACCCGGGCCGACTGCAGTAACAACAGCGTCTACATGGGCGAAGCTAGCGTCGAGTGCATGGCTGAAAACTGCGCGCGCATCACCCGCAGCAATGCCAGCAAATATAAGTTCTGCTTCAAGATATAAACGGTCTGCATACGTGATAAACTCATGTGGACGGGCACCCGTACCAGCTCTTTGTGGTCCGATTGTGTTCACAGATATCGCAGCGCTGTCATTGAACCTTCCCCCAGCAGGAAAGAGTCCAAGCAATGAATAGGTCTGGCTATTAGAGCCATCACGACAAGGCCCGGATGAACCGAAGATAATTGTAATAAACCCCCCATCACGATAATCAGTGCAGTTCTCAGGAGTTGGATTTGAACCACCGAGCGCTGATTTCTGATTGTAGATATAATAGGGAACCCTTGGGTCAGCCAATCCTGTAAGGATATCAGGATTTCTGCCTTTCATGATCTCATACAGCCATGGACTTGGAAGCTGACCACCACGTTGTGTGGCGTTGTAGTCTCCGAATGCAGGATGTCTGTCATCTGTTGTACCAACAGTTCCAAACGGAAGCATAAAGCTTTCGGCCTGAGTATTGATCAATGTAGCAGGTGAACTCAACAACGCAGTTACTTGAGCGCTCACATCCTGTACCAATCGGACCTGAGTATACATTTTAAGTTTGATCGTATTAGCGGCTTTCACCCAATTTGTACGACTTCCTTTATAAATGTAGTCATCATTTCCAGGGAGTACAGTATTTATTGCTGTATTAGTAAGATCTGCAATTCCCTCGTCCAGCAATGTAATTAACTGGGGGTAAATATCTTTACCGTTATCAAATTTTGGCTGCCTAATACCTTCCAGAAATCTGTCATGTTCAGAAAACGGAATGTCACCCCATACATCCACCATCATGCTGTATGTATAAGCCTTCATGATTTTGGCAATACCTCTGTAAACGTAAAGGTTTTCGTTGGTAGCACGGGTAATGATCACATTAAGATTAGAGAGCGCATTATAAAGTGCGTTCCATCCTGATTCACCTGCACCGTATCTGTCAGCACCTACGCGACCAGTGATCTGATGCGAGTAAACGGACATTGTATTTCCCAAACCGGAACCAAGTGCGAAAGCTCCTGCAATGTTGCGTTCAGCGCCACTGAGGATCATTGCGAGTGTGACATTCTGAGGCGTCGCATCATTTGGATTCTCGTTTACATCAATGAATTTTTTGCAACTAGTCCCCGCCAGCAGAAATATCGAGAACAGCACAAATGCATATATTTTATATCTACTTCTCATACTTGAAGTTTTTGCTTGGTGATTAGAAAGTTACGTTTAAGTTGATACCATACCTTTTTGAGCTTGGTGCTCCGCCTGTCTCAACGCCCTGTGTATTGGATCCAACAACTGAATTGATATCAGGATCAAAGTTGGTATACTTTGGAACGTTAGGGGCAAGCCACCAAAGATTACGTCCGCTAAAACTGATTGTAATTGAAGATGCGCTGATTTTCTTTGAAATCGACGCTGGCAGTGTATAACCAAGAGAAAGTTCCCTCAGACGGTAAACTGTACCATCATAAACAGAGTACTCAAACGCACCGTTCGTTGCGAAGCTCGCGCCTGTTCCAGCAGTAAAGAACAGATCATTGGTAGTTACTCTGGTCTGGTTTGGAATGGTAGCACCATTTCCATCGGTTAATGGAACGTAATGATTAAGACCATCGCTTCCCGTAACAGGAGTAGCATTTCCGTAGATACCGGTGATCACTGCATTTTTCTCACGTTCTTCCGTATCCTTGGTAACGCCTCTTCCCAGCATACCATTGATGCTTTCGGAATAGAAATCTCCACCAACTGTTGCATCAAATAATACACTCAACTGAAACCCCTTATAAGAGACAGTATTGGTTATGCCAAACTTGAAGTCAGGATTGGGATCACCTACCTTGCCTGGGTTGGGATCTGCAAACGGCATACCTGAAGTAGGGTTGATCAACAATTGTCCGTCATCAGAGCGGGCAGAAAATGAACCACGAAGATATCCATAAGGCATACCGGCTTCAGCCCAGTTGTATCCTCCCAATTGCGTACGGGTAAGACCGGGATATAATTCGATTACCATATTCCTGTTACGCGTGAAAATTCCACGCACATCCCACTTAATATCCCTGCTTGAAACAGGAGTAACGTTCAGTGCAACTTCCCACCCTTTGTTTTGAATCTTACCAATATTGGTATAGAAATTAGTATAGCCAGTAGTATTCGGAATCGCAATACCGTAAATTATGTTGGTAGAGTTTTTATCGTAATAAGTTACATCCAGGGCTATTCTGCCTTTGAAAAATCTTAACTCAGAACCGAATTCAATTTCGTTGCTGAATTCAGGTGTAAGATCCGGATCGAAACTGGTACCGTCTCTTGTTGCTGATGGCTGGCCCAGAAAACCTGTTGCGCTATAGTTGAAAGTCGGATCGATACTATAAGGATTTGCGTCTTTACCTACGCGGGCAAAACCTGCGCGGATTTTACCATAGTCGAACCAGTCGCTTTGAATGCGAAGCAGATCAGACCAAACAAGGGATGCACTGAACCCAGGATAGAAATACTGATTTTCTTTAGTAGGAAGCGTAGATGAATTATCCATCCTTATTGACGCGGTCAGGAACGCGTAGTTCTTATATCCGATGGTCGCATCGGAAAAAAAGCCAGCGATGCGCGCTCTACTTTTGCTATCTCCCGGAAAACTCTGACGACGTGTGTTTCTCAGGTTGAATAACCCTGGAATAACAAAGTCCACTCCATACATCTGTTGGTATCGGGATTCGATGTGATTAAGTTCCGTTCCCAGGTGACTTGTTAAAGTGAAATCGGAAGACAGCTTGGGTGAAATGGTAAAGATAAATTTGCCATTGATCTCCTGTCTTCTGCTTACAACTTCAGTAATTGTACCCAAAAGATTGTCTGCGCCTCCATAAGAAGATTTATCAATGATCTGATCTCTGTATAAATTATAATTGTTAACACCTGCGTTCATATCAGCTTTTAACCAGGTATTGAATTTATAGGAGGCTCTGAAATTGGCCACCAAACGATCATCAATAGTAGTGATTACATTATGATAAGCTCCCCAAACAGGGTTTGTGTACTGACCATCATTAAAGCCTATCTGAGTCATACCATCCCGGGTAGTAGAGGGATAGCCTACAATATCCCAGTTACGGGCCATGGTATAAGTCCGGCCCCACTGCGATACGAAACTTTGTGCGGCTCCGATGAAACCTCCAACCTGGGTTGATCTAGTATAAGCCATATTTGCACCGACCGTTAGGTTTCCAACTGTTGTTTGTCCACCAGCACTGATATTGTTTTTCTTATACGATGAATTTGTAATATACCCATCCTGATCGGTTCTTGACAACGTTACATTGAACAAAGAACCTCCCTGACCGCCGTTGATACCTACAGAATGTTCCATCAGGTTACCGGTCTTAAACAGATCTGATACGTTATTCGGATAAGCCTTATATGCTGCACGACCATTAGGAAAGAGTTCCGGCCATGCGGCATACATAGAAGCCCATGTTGAAGCAGGAATTGAGTCAACCCCTGACGCCGACGTACCAATTACCTGGCCGCTGGCATTATAGATAACCCCCTGTCCAAACTTCGCTCCCCATGAGCCGTTGGACGACTGAGTGCGGAAATTGGCGCCAGCACCATAACTGTTTTGGAAGTCTGGCAGGTTAGCAATTTTTTCAATAGCATAACCACCTCTGTAAGTAACGTTAAGAGATTTTGCGCCCTTACTCGGAGACCCGGATTTAGTGGTGATCATTACTACGCCAGTAGACGCACGCGCACCATATAAAGCGGCGGCGGCGGCGCCTTTCAATATCGTCATATCCGCGATATCGTTCGGATCAATGTTGTTGATCCCGGATCCATACGTACCTCCCGCACTAAAAGGACTCGTAGTATTAGAGATAGTGTTGCTGTAAGGGACACCGTCAACAACGATCAACGGCTCCGATCCACCAAAGGAGCTAACCCCTCTGATCTGGATACGCGAAGCCGCTCCTGGTGCACCCTGACCAGCCCTGATATCTACACCTGGTATTTTGCCCGCAAGTGTATTAAGAACGTTGGACTCGGATTTCTGAAGCATTACTTCGGGATTCACTTTTGCTACTGAATAACCGATTGAACGCTCAACACGTTTGATACCCATCGCCGTCACCACCACTTCTGATAATGACTCGTTGGACATCGACATTGTAAGATTGATTGCGGCAGATGACGTGACCGTCACCTCTTTCGCCACCAGATTGACTCCGGATACCACAAGGACATCCCCTTTTGAAGCGTTGATCGTAAACCTACCCTGCTCATCAGCGGTAGTACCTGTCTTGTCTTTGCCCTTAACTACGATGGAAGCATAGGGAACAGGATTTCCCTTTTCGTCTGTGATCTTGCCTGAGATTGGCATGACCTGACTGCTCGCGATCAATGCTGACAAAAGCATGATCACGCACAGCATAGGAATTTTTCTCATGTGCTTGTTAGTTTGGTTTAAATGCAGTTTGCTACGGCAGTGAAAATAGAGAAAAACTCTTATCGAAATTCTTCGATTTTATCCTTTCGTTAAAAAATGTGAAAAAACGGTTAAGAGAAGGTGAAAAATGAATCAGTTACCAGTGTGTCACATGTCTGGAACAAATTGAAAATCAAATCATAGGAAAAATATAAGTTTTAAACATAAATTTTCTAAAATCAGAGAATAAATTCTTAAAAAGCGGATAAATTTTTCATTAAAAGACGAATATTTGAGAGACGGAGGTCTAATACTAAACATGTTTGTTTTTTTAATGTGTATACGAAGATCATCGTTCACCATAAAATCTCACCCATAACTGACAAAATATACCGCAATACATTATAGATTTTATCAATAACTATTTGATTTTCAAACAATCGTTAGCAAGTTTGTAAACAATCGGGTTAGCATATTCTTATAGAAAACAGATTATTTCGCCAACCAAATGCTCTCGGAGAAAAGATTCTATTGCATATATTATATACTCTCATCCGGTCATTGTAGACTCAGGGCTTGCAATAGGGGACGAAATAACTATCCGGCCACAAAGGCCTGAGAGGTTTGATAAGTTTGCCAGGCCTCAAAATAACAAACGGGTCCTGCATCACGCAGCAACCCGTTTATTCATTCAATCAGTTCAGGCACACATGCACACCCTACTCTTCCCCTTTCCCACCGAAGTTTCTTTATCGTCTTTTCGTCTCCTCCAAATACTTTTTTAACAACGCCGGTTGATCCGTCTGAATAATATTCGCGCCCTTTGCCAATACCTCTTCAAATGCAGCAGGATTTCCTCCCGCCGCTTTCTTATCCACGTCATCCAATGCATTGATCCAGACCCGCGCCCCATGCTGCTTAATAAACGTCACTACCTCTTCCGTATGATGTGAAGGATCAATATGCACAGCTTCAGACCTCACCGCCGCTAATGCTTCTCTCGCTTCTTTTTCACTGTTTGTTCTGAGCAATGTCCTGAATTTCGGGTCACGCTGCTTCAGCATTGATACATGCTGCGCTTCGCCTACAAAAAAGAAACAGGTATTTTCTGTTCCGGTTTCTTTTACTTCCTGCATGATCTTTTCGATACAGGAAGCTGACTTGATATCCAGATCAACCAAAATCTTTCCCTTTGCCAGCAGCAATGCTTCTTTCAGCGTAGGAATCTGCAGATCGGTTGGCTTTCCGTTGAATGTCAGCTTCAGCTTCCTGATCTCATCAAATGTAAAACTGTCAACCGCTCCCTTGCCATTCGTCGTTCTGTTGACGGTCTTGTCATGGATCACCACCAACTGTCCATCACGCGTGCAACGCACATCCAGCTCTATGATATCGATCCCCATATCAATTGTCTGCCGGAACCCTTTCAGCGAATTCTCCGGTGCATCCAGATGCGCTCCCCGGTGTGCTGCTATCAGCACTTTCGGTGAAGAAGCGGTCAGAAAATCTTTATTGAGTTGCTCAAACTTTGCCGATGCTTCCTGCGCATTGGCCATAAATAAACTACTGCACATACACAGTAATAATAATGCTTTCTTTTTCATGATAGAGAATTTAGAAGAATTAATCTTTCTTTCAATTACAATACGTTTCTTTCCGAAGGTTCCATGAGGTTGAACCGTGCCGCCAATTCAAAGCTTCCTGAATATCGCAACCCTCAAACCACTAAAACCTCAATAATACCCCTGGTTCTGCTCCTCTTCTATCGGTCCCTTCGGATCCAGGCGGTCGATATGCGTTTGCGGGATCGGGCGGAGGACATGAAAGTCACGGATATTGCCCGCATCAGGATTGAACTTCTTCACGCGTTCCACAAGTTTCTCGCAACGGACAAGATCTTCCCAGCGATCGAGCTCACCAAGCAACTCGCGTCCTCTTTCATCCAAAATAAAATTCACAAAATCAGTACTCAGCTCTGCCGGTGTAACCTGCATTGCAGCTTCGGTTGAAGCAAATCTATCTGCGTAGCTTCCCCCTTCAATCGTCCAGTACTGGGTCGATTTCAATTCATTTTGTTTATATGCCGCACGCGTTCTTACCATATTGATGTATTTCGCCGCATTCGTAAAATCATTTTTGCGGCCATATGCTTCACCCAATACCAGCAATGTTTCGGCATAACGCATCTGGATCCAATCGCGGCCGCCATTTGTTTCATTGGTTGTCGGACGAAGCGGGTCAAGCCATTTTCTCAAACCAGGAAAAATAAAATTCATCGATACAGGTCTGTACGTATTCAACGGCATATACACCGCGAAGCGCTTATTTTCCTGTATAGCTGTATTCAGCTCTGGTTGTGTATTATAAAAAACCGGGGAGAAATAAATGGCGGTATCACCCACATTCACATTGATCGTATTACCTGCTGTTGCAACAATGCCATTTGAAGCCGCATTTGCGATATATGCCCATACAAACGATTTTACAAACCGGGAATCATATTTACGTGTTGCTCCATACAATTCATCATATACAAACGGAGTAGGACGAACACGTCGGTAAGGGCGGCCATACTCTACAGAACGCTTCAGTATCTTTGTATTCACCGCATCATATTGCGGCACATGATAAAGATGCATCTGGTTACCACTACCGTTATTCAGCAGGTTAGTGGTAAATTGTACGGAATATATCACTTCACTGTTCACCTGGCTATTGATATCAAACAAACGCCCGAAATCACTGACCAGCGAAAAACTACCCAGCTGCTGATCAACGATCATACCCGCATATTTGATCACGCTATCCATATCAGCCGGCTGTGTACCACGGATTGTTCTCTGCTCAGTTGATTGCGCACTTCCTCTTGCCAGATACACTTTCGCCAGCAGATGAGCCGCTGATGCTTTGTAAGCACGTCCCTGCGCTTTCGCTGTTTTGGGAAGTTGGTTGTATGCAAACTGCAGATCAGCAATGATTGCATCATACACTTCCTTTACCGAAGCTCTTTTGAAATCCGTTTTCGCTTCGCTGAATGATTGCAATACCAACGGTATTCTGCCAAACTGCTGAACCAACGTAAAATAATAGCTGGCGCGCAGGAATTTTGCCTCCGCCTCGATCTCCATCTTCCTGGTTTCATTCATTGCCACTTTAGGAAGATAGGTCAACGTCACATTACATTCGGAAATTCCCTTGTAATGGTAATTCCAAAATGAATTAACCCGTCCTTCAAGCGAAGACAGCGTTGATAAATACTGATTGAATGCAGTGTTGCCATCTGAACCGATTGTCCACAAATCTGTACCCGCATCATTCAACGTAAGGAAATGTTCACTCGTCACACCGAGACGCTGCGAGTTATACGCTGCGACCAATGCGCCTTCTATCCCTTCTTCTGTTTCGTACAACTGATACGACACCTGGGAAATCACGTCTTCCTTGAGATATTTTTTACATGATGGCAGATAGATCAGTAACAATGCCGCCGCCGTGCATAATAGTAACTTTTTCATTTTCTTATCTTGATTAAGTTGAATTAAAGGGAAATGTTTACGCCTAACATATAAGTAACCACGCTCGGTTCATCAAAGCCGGTGGCACCTTCAGGATCTGTACCCGGGAATTTGGTAAACAGAAAAGGATTCTGCACACTGCCATACACGCGCACCTTTTCAAAGGCAGCTTTGCGCGTGAATTGCTGCGGCAATGTATATCCAAGCGTAATATTCCTTACACGAACAAAAGATCCGCTGTAATAATTCAGCGTGCTCAGGTAATTCACACTTGCTGTGCCCAGTAACGGACGCGGATAAGTGGTGCTTGGATTACCCGGTGTCCAGTAATCCAATTTTGGCTGATTATAACGTCCGTCAAAACGCATATCAAGATCATGATTCACCGTGTTGCCAAACATGCCAACGAGAAAAATATTCGCATCAAAATTCCTGAATCGGAAATTGTGTGACCAGCTTGCTGTCCATTTCGGATCAACCTGACCAATCAGGTAACGGTCGTTTGCATCGATCTTATAATCGCCGTTCCTGTCAAGCGGCCGGATATCCCCAGGCTTGAATGTAGAACCATTCGCATTGAACTTCGCCATTTCCGCGAGATCAGCCTGTGAATTCTGCCATACACCATTATTCCCAAGATCATAATGCACATTCACCGGCTGCCCAATAAACCATTTCGCACCAACATCATCCTGTTTGCCATTATACAATTCAAGTATTTCCTGTTTGTTTACAGCAAAGATCCAGTCTGAACTCCATTGGAATTGCTGGCTCTGTGCATTCACCGTATGCAATGTCAGCTCAACACCTTTGTTACGTGTTTTACCAACATTGGAAAGAATGTACGTAAAACCAGACACTGAAGGAAGCTGCCTGTCGAGTAACAGGTCATACGTATTTTGCTGATATGCTTCAATGCTACCAGAGATCCTTCCTTTCAGCAAAGCGAAATCAAGGCCCACATTGTATTGTCCTGTTGTTTCCCAGGTCAGCGTCGGATTGATCATTTCCAACGGAGAGAATCCAAGTGTGGATGCATCGGCAAATACGTATCGTACAGTCGACAGCATACCCCATGTTTTGTACGGAGGAATACCAGAGTTACCCGTTTTACCCCAACCCACACGCAGCTTCAGATCGTTTACAAAACCAGCTGACGCGAGAAAGTCTTCGCTCTTTAATCTCCATGCCAATGCAACAGATGGGAACGCGACCCATTTCTTTCCTTCCGCCAGTCTTGAAGCGCCATCATAGCGGGTAGAGAAAGTTGCAAAATATTTCCCCTTATAATTATAATTCAAGCGGCCCATGAAAGAAGCAAGGCTCCACTTGGAAAGATTGCTGCTTACACCATTCAGGGTAAGTGCACTTCCTACATTGTAATATAGTTGCTGATCATAAGGAAGGTCCTTCACAGAAATGTTGGTCGTTTCAGTTTTTTCTGACTGGATCGATTGAACTGCGGTAACATACACATTGTGTCCATCACCAAAGGTTTTGTTATAGCTCAGCACATTCTCCAGTGTATAGAGGAATTGTTTTGCGGTACCATTGGATGCGGCCGAAGGCGCTTCACCGCCGGCGCTTGCAGTATTGGCAGCATCAAAATTCAACGTCTGCAGCTGGCGGTAATCCAAACCAAGATTACTTCGCAGGTTAAAGTCCTTCAGAAAAGAAAACTCCGCATAATAGTTACCCAGGAAACGATCCTGATTCCTTACGCGTTTTGTATTGCCGAAGTTGGTAACCGGATTTGGCGTTCTTGTATTGTTGGTTGGAAAAAGCGCCAATGTGCCATCTTCGTTGTAAGGAGATGCAAGCGGATTGAAACTTTTCAAACCATATCCATCAAATACATCTGACCAACCTGCATTTTGCGATGAACGGGAGAATACAGTTTGTGTTCCAACCTGGATCCCTTTTGCAACGGTATGCTGCGCATTCAGGCGGATCGAGTAGCGGGTAAAATCCTGGTCACGAACCACGCCCTTGTTATTAAAATAATCTGCAGACAACAGGAATTGCGTTGGCTCGCTCCCGCCTCTTACACTCATCTGGTGATCCTGCATTACACCGTCTCTCAATCCATAACCGATCCAATCGGTACTGATCAGTTTGGATGGATCATATGTTCCGCTTTCCCATGCTCTCTCCATATTGGCTTTCATATAAGGAGTAGCCACAAGCTGTTCATTTTTAAAATCAAGATCTCTGTTGGGCGTTGCATCATACGTTCCGCCCAACGAATTGCGTTGTGCTTCTCTTGAATATTCCACAAAGTCCGCTGCATTCATCAACTCAGGCATCTGACGGTTCTTCTGAATACCGTAGTATCCGTTGTACTCAACGATCGTCTTTCCCTTCTTTCCTTTTTTTGTGGTAATCAGAATCACACCATTCGCACCACGGTTACCGTAGATAGCCGTTGCAGAAGCGTCCTTCAATATCTCCATCGATTCAATATCGTTAGTGCTGATCTGGTTGATCGCATCAACTATGGGAATACCATCAACCACATATAAAGGATAATTGTCCCCCGTAATGGATCTGCTCCCTCTTACACGCACCTGCGAACTGTTGCCCGGCTTCCAGCTTTGTGTTTGCACAACCACGCCTGCAACACGTCCCTGTAACACCTGCGTTGGATCTGTTGAAGCCACTTCTGTGATCTTGTCCGATTTGATTGAACTGATAGCACCGGTCACATCTTTCTTCTTTACTGCACCATAACCGATCACAACCACTTCGTTCAAACCAAGGGAAGCTTCTTTCATCCGGATGATCAATGAATTGTTCGTCCCTGTTCTTACCTCGAACTTTTTGAGATTGTACGATTCAAAACCCACGTGTGTAAAGCTGATATCATAGTTGGCCCCTGACACGAGGCCGTCGATTACAAACAATCCTTTCTCATCCGAAACAGTGGATTGAACCGACTGACCTGCTGAGTTCTTTGCCCCGATAGACACACCTTTTAATGTTTCGCCTGCTTCGGACATCACCATGCCCTTCAGCTGCATTTTTTCCTGCGCACCCACTATGGTAGTGAATAGCAGCGCCGCAATAAATGGACTTATCAATTTGCCCATGATCTTTAATGATCTTAACATATACGATTGTTTTGGTAATACGGTCCCGTCCGGGAGTTTTCTCCCGTTTGCACCTGTTATATAAACCGGTGTAAAGGATTATTTAGTTACGATGATGGTATCGCCTTTCCGTTGAAAAGAAAAGCCGTTGATTGTTTCCAAAATTTTGAGTACACTGTTCAGTTGCTCATCAGCCATGAATTTACCGGTTACAAATTCTGAGCTGATCTGTTCTTCATTGTATTCAAACCGGACTTTATAACGTTTGGCGAGTGCGCTAAAAACTTCTGCGATCGGAGTCTGCGCAAACTCCATATTTTTATACTTTATCTTCGGTGAAGGCTGAGCCCCACCTCCGGTCCCCGATAGTTTAATTGAGACTTCTTCACTATCAGTAAACAGCTTTTTATGAATATTATCAAAATTCAATTGTTCCCCGGGCAGCAGATACACTTCAAGACGACTGCTTCCCGCCGTATCTCTTACAACCACCTTTCCTTCAAATAACTTAATCTGTGTACTGTCATTCGACATATCAATCAGAAATCTTGTACCCAATGCCGTTGTAGCAAGATTACCAGCATAAACAGTGAACGGCCTTGTACTATCCTTTGCTACCTGGAAGGAAGCAGTTCCTGAAAGCGTGATCAATCGCTTATTACTGTTAAAATGCCTCAGATATCTCAGTCTGCTTTCGGGAGATAAAACAACGCGGCTCCCATCTTCAAGTATTCTTACCTGTTCTTCAGTCGTATTATTCTGCCAGGTGTCGATCATATTGCTCTCCGCCGAAATTGCCAATGCTGCTGATGAGGCTTGCAGGAAATTATACCAGTAAAAACCGGCTGCTATGATCAATACAGCAGCCACCGCTGCAACCCATCGATATACATTTATGCGTTTCACTTTCCCTTTGCTCACCATTGCCATGTTTTCCAGACCAAGTTGCTCACAGATCTTTCCGAATACTTCCTGCATTTCCTCATCAGGCAGGTATTGAAGATTCAGCGCGATATTATTATCAAACTCCTTAGACGAATCATCTTTCAGGGTTTGTTCATTTTGCAAAAGCATATCTAACAACTCCCGTCTTTCTTCGGGTGTTGCTGACGCTAACCAGGATTGCTCGATTCTATTTCGCAGCTGTTCACTCATGTTCATTGGATCGATCTGTAATAAATACTATTGAATAAGAAAAAGGGGGATGCCTGTCACTGTTACCAAATTGTTACCTCGCGGATTGCTTATCATTTAAGCGGACGATCAGGCAGAAAGATAAAATGTAAGCAATAAGAATCCTGCCGCTTCAGCGTTCGGATAATATTGACTTACATAATTCTTAATGGAGCGTGTTGCCTGCTTCAGGTAATCTTTTACGGAAACGGCAGAGATGCCAAGTATCTCCGCCACTTCATCGGCGGAGCGGCCTTCCATTCTGCAAAGACGGAAAACCTGTCTCTTACGGGTGGGCAGTTTTTCTATCGCTTCTTCCAGCAGGGATAATTTGAAAGAATACAGATCCTCATCGAAGGTCGTTTCTTCCAGCAATTCTTCCGAAAAATTTATTTCATCGCTGACCTCAGTTCTTTCACGGAGTCTTTTTTTGAGGCAGGTGACAGACTTATTATAACTTACTACGAACAACCAGTTTGCAACACGCTCCATATCCACTTTTCCCCAATTCTCCCATAGTGATACAAACACATCCTGCAAAAGATCCTGTGCCAATTCAGGATCTCCTACCAGCTTCCTGATATTTGCATATACAGCCTGACTATACTTTTGGTAATAGTTCTCGAAAGTCAAAAACCTTCCGGCGGAGTGATTGATTTCCTGTGGCTTTGCTTCCATCATCCTGCAAAATTTTCAGATTCACTTAACCAACTTCCATTTGGGAAGCCGGGGCAAAACTAATTGACGCAAGCATGCTGTAAGATTATATAATTGTAAAATCAGCCCGGATCACGCATTGCGCCCGGTCATCGTCTCCTGATAACAATGACACTAAACAGGCGCAGGAAAGACACCTGCGCCTGTAAACTTTTATGAACTCAATGCTTTGTTCGAAATACATTAGTCCGATGCTAAAATTGCCCCGGCAATGCACTTAATAATATTTAGAGACAGGGACCTGATCCTTTAGCTCTTTTCCGCGTTCCTTTTTAGCTCTACCTTCGGCGGCATCAACTTATAGATAACCGGAGTAACGATCCGCGACAACAACGTGGAACTGATCAATCCTCCGATCATCACAATCGCCAGCGGCGAGATAAGCGGGTTACTTGATAATGCAATCGGCAATAAACCTCCGATAGCAGTAAACGTGGTCAGGATGATTGGAAGGAACCGCTTCTCACCCGCTTCTTCAACTGCCTGCAATAATCCCATTCCTTCTTCACGCAAATGGTTAGTAAAATCTACCAGCAGGATCGTATTCTTCACTTCAATACCAGCCAGGGCTACAATACCGATCGTTGCAACAAACGATAAGGAATTGCCGGTTATCAGCAATGCCAGTACCGCTCCAACGACTCCCAGCGGAATTACTGACAAAACGATCAATGTGCTCTTGAATGTTTTGAACTGCAATACAAGTACTGCAATGAACATAAAGACCGTAAACAGAATAATGCTTCCAAAGCCCCCAAAAGATTCTTCCCTGCCTTCTACCTCACCACCCATGGTATAGCTGTATCCGGCGGGCAGCTTCATATTGTCCATTTGTTTGATCACATCATTGATCACCCGGTCATTCAGATAACCTTTCCTCACAAATGCATTTACGGTTGCGGTCCTTATTTTATTAAAGTGATTGATAGTTAATGGGGATGTTTCAAAATGAATATCTGCCAGCTGAGATAGAGGAATTGCCTTTCCCAGGTTGTTATTGATGTACAGATTATTGAACACTGTCAGGTCAGGATATGAGGGACGGGGCACACTTAACACGATTGAATAATCATCTCCCTCTGTATTCGGATCTGTAAATGTGCCAACAGGGAAACCAGCCACAGCCATTCTCACCGTTCTGCCAATATTCACCGTTGGTACACCCAGCTGATTCGATTTGTCTTTATTGATATCAACACGTATATCTGATTTCAGGTTGCGGATCGGATTGTTAACATAGATCGCACCTTCCGTTTTCTTCAGCATATCTTCCACGCGTGCGGCAAGCGCACGCAATGTGTCAAGATTATCACCAGCCACTCTCACTTCCACCGGTGAGATCATCGGTTGCCCCTGTTCGAAGTTCCTCACTTCAACCTGTGCTCCCGGATACGGCGTCCATTGTGCACGAAGTTGCTCAATGATCTCCACCTTGCGGTTTGGTTTTACATCGGGTTGCAACTGAACAAAGATCTCCGCAAAATCAGTCCGTTCATTCTGTTGGTTCACATTGTAATAAACCCGGGGATTTCCTTTACCCACGTTTGTGGAATAATATTGCACTTCCTTCACTTTTGACAACTCCCTCTCCACCCGTTTCGCGATCGTATCCGTATAATAAATATTCGATTGCAAAGGCGCCGTGATATCGATCATGAACTGCGGTTTTTCAGAAGACGGGAACAGGCTCGATCCGATCACCGGTATTAATCCAAGTGACCCGATGAAGATCAAAAGAGCAACAACGATCGTCAGCCATGGACGCTTCAATGCTTTATCCAGCAATACAGCGTAACTTCCGTGGATCAGCTTCTGCAACCCACGCAGGAAGATATTTCCGTGTTCATCCGCATGTGGTTTAAGAATCCTGCTTGATAGAAATGGTACGATCGTCAGGGCAACGATCAACGATCCGAGAATTGTACTGATCACCGATACTGGCAAACTTCTGATGAACTCACCCGATGCTTCCGGCATGAACGCCAATGGCATAAATGCTATGATCAATGTTGCTGTACAACCCAGCACCGCCTTTCCGATCTGGTTGGTCGCTTTGATCGTTGCATCCAGCCGCGAATGCCCTTCACGCATCCAGCGTTCGATATTCTCAACTACCACAATGCTATCATCAACCAGCAAGCCCAACGCAACTACCAAACCAACGATACTTAACTGGTTAAGGTTATATCCCATCAGGTTGATCAGGATGATACCGATCCCTAACGAAAGCGGTATCGAGATCATCACTACCAGCGACGCTCTTAAGCCCAGCGGCAACAGTGTGATCAGTACCAGCCCGATCGCAATCAGAAAATCCACACCAAGCGTACTCAACCGATGGTTCACATTATCTGCCTGATCAAATTGCAATTGCAGATCAATATTGCCGGGCAATGTCTTCTTAAACTTTTCGATCACCGGCTTGTACTTTTCCTGTATTGAAGAAATATTCTCCCCCTTCTTTAATGCCGCTGTTACAAATACCGCACGATGACCATTCAGCCGTGCAATATGCGTTGGCGGAGAAAAATCAAAATACACATTCGCTACATCCTTCAGGAAAATATTGTTTCCGTTCACACTGGCAACCACGGTATTTTTTATCTCTTCAATAGTCTGATAGTTGCCATTCGTTTTTATATTGTATGATTTATTCCCTTCATTGATACTACCTCCGGGGATATTGGCAATCTCGCTTTGCAGAGCACTGCCGATCAGCGTTACAGGAATATGAAGTTGAGACAGTTTATCAAGCTGAGCATCTACCTTGATCACCGGATCCGGCAATCCCTGTATTTCCACATTTTTCAACGCAGGGACCTTTTCCAATTCATCCTGCAGATCTTCCGCAGCTTTTCTCAGACGGTCACGCGATGCATTTTCAGAGATCAACGACATCTGCAGAATGTTCACATTCGAAGGATCGATCTTCTGCACATCGATCATATAGATATCCTGAGGCAACTCACCACGGAGACTATTCACCTCCCGGACAAGCTCCTGGTATTTATCATCCACATTCACCTTGAATCGATATTCCACCGCCAGCACCGCAAGACCATCACGGATAGATGTTTTGATCCGTTTGATGTCATCGAGTCCATAGATCTGTTTTTCCATCGGCTTCACTACCAGTTCTTCCATATCCTTTGGACTGGTGCCGGGATAAACCACCACCACCGGGAAGATAGGTGCATTCAGTTCCGGATCTTCCGAGCGTGGCATATTCAACACTGTTGATACACCGATGGCAATCACCATCAGCACCATGATCAGTGTGAACTGGTAATTTTTTATTGAGTATTCCGAGATCTTCATAACAAGAGTTTAAAGGAGGGGAAAGAAAGGGAAAAGAGTTTCTTCGCTTTGGTTAATTGCCTTGTTTTGCTACGTTGATTCTGGAGCCTTCATTGAGGTATGCGCTGCCGGAGATGATCAGGGATTTGGCATTTTCAAGTCCGTCGCTGACGATCACTTTACCATTCTCGATCTTGTCTACCTGAACTTTTACCTTTTGCACGGTTGCGTTGTCGTTAGTGATAAAGACATAGCCTATGCCTGCATCACCATCGAGCAGTGCGTCATAGGGAATGGACCAGGCTTTGGTTGATTGAGATGGATTGATGGTTGCTTTGCCAAAGAGGCCAGACGCGATTTTGCCTGAAGGTGCTTTGTCCAATTGCAATTGCACCTGGAATGTTCCGCTGACAGGATCGATACCTTCGGATTTTTTGCTTACGAATGCAGTGATCGTTTGTCCGGGTAAGGCATCTGTTGTGATCGTTGCCCTATCACCAGCTTTGATCGCCGCCCATTGAAAATCGCTTACACCGGCTTTCAGGATCCAGTTTGACTGACCAGCTCCATTCACCATTACTACAGGATTGCCGGGACCAACAATCTGACCATCGTTCACAAATTTTCTTAACACGTATCCGCTTTTTGGAGCCCTGATTTCGGAATAGGTTTGATTAAAACCCGCGCTGCCATATTGCTGCTTTGCAACATCCAGCGCAGTTTTTGCATTCTGCATTTGCTCAAGCGTGGCCACGCTGTCTTTGTAGAGGTTGCTGGCGCGTTCGTAATCGCGTTGTGCTTTTTGCAATGCAAGGGACGCCTGTTCGGTCATTGCATTTACTTCGGTGAGGTTTAGTGTTGCAAGCAACTGGCCTTTGCTGATCGCGTCGCCCTCTTTTACATATACATGATTCACCACACCACCGGTTTTGAAACCAAGATTGGTTTCGTCATCAGTAGTGAACTGACCTGCGGCAAAAATGGATTGATGGATAGAATCCTGCCGGAGAGACATCAGTTCAACGGGAATGATCTCATCATTATTAACTTCCTTTTCAGGAGCCTGCTTGCAGGAAAACAGAACAACAGCGAATGCAACGATAATTGTAATAAATATTTTTTTCATGACCCTTTATTTTTTGATCTGATAAGAAGCGGTTTCTCTTTCAAGTTCTGCGGCGGCGATCAGCACTTTATATTGATTGATCACATGGAGCAACTGTGCCTGTGTAAATTGGTTGCGTGCATCAACGGTTTCGATAAATGAATTGCTTCCTTCACGATAACCCCGATCGATAAGGCGTTGATAGCTCGCAGCTGCTTCCAGTTGCTTTTGCGTGGCTGTAAATGTTTGCCATGAAGCACCGAGATTGTTCTTTGCCGCATTGCTGCCGAGATTTAATTGCTGACGAACCTGTTCAAGATTCAATTGTGCACTGCGCAGATCAAGCTGAGATTGCCTGATCTTATTTTTATTACGGTTGCCTGCGAAGATTGGAACCTCTAACTGCAACGCTAAGAGATAGTAACGTGATTGTGTATTGAACTTCCAGTTCTCCGCCTGCGAACCGAGATCAAGTACGCCGTTCAACCGCGGCATATACACCTGCTTGTTCATCTGCACAACCGTTTCATTGATATTGATCGCCTGCGCCAGTGCCTTTAACTCTTCACGATTGGCGGGTTCCGCATGTACTGCCAGCATGATTCCAATCTGCGTAATGGCCTGGTCTGCGCTGTAAGACGTATCCACATCAGCATGCTGATCACGGTTCAATAAAAAGTTGAAATACAATTTAGCGTTCTCTGCCTGTTGCTGGGCCGAATTCACCTGTGCATTCACCTGTTCTATCTCTGCGTTAGACCGAAGCACATAGGCAGGAAGACCTTTACCATTATCCAGCAACTTTTGATTTACGCGTCTGCTTTCATTCGCCAGTTCAAGCGCATTGCGATAGATAGAAATTGAGCGCAGCGCCGTGAGATAATTAAAATAGGCATTCTTAATATCCTTTACGAGCTGACGTTTATAAATATCAACTTCATATTCACTCAGCGCGATCTGTTGTTCGGCGATCTGTTTATTAAAACGGATATCCGGGTTATAGATCGGCATGGAGGTACGCACCTTTGCATCATAAAAATTATGCGGAAGGAAATTGATGCGTTCATTGGCTAATTGCGGGAAGATATTACTGCCCGTAAGCTGGTTCAACGTGGAATAAGCACCGTTCAGCAGGTCACCGAGTGGAAGGTTGATATCCCGGCCGCCCCCGGCAGTCTGATAACCCATCTGAAAAGAGACCGTCGGAAGAAACCAGCCTTTGGCGATATCAAGAGCGGTCCCAGCCCTTTCCAGTGAGATACTTTTTTGCTGCAACACGATGTTGTTGGCAAATGCACTGTCGATATAAGTATCGATGACAGTTGGTTGTGCGTTTGCATTCCGGGCAAGGCATAATGCCGCCGCCAGGGCTGCAAGCCTGGTTTTACTTAATAGCGTATTCATTATTAACACTGTTAATCAGTATCGAAAAAAATTACTTCAGTTTCTCGAGTGTAGCAACAAACGTTTCAAAAGTGTGTGTGAATACATCGGACACATCCTGCAAAACCATCTTGTGTTTAGTCACGTGTTCCAGGTGTCCTTTAATTTTAAGGGTACAAAGTCCATGCATGGTGCTCCAGACAACCATGGAAAAAGATTCAGGGTTGAATTGGGTGAAATAACCGATCTGCTGACAGGCCTGTATGATGGACAGGAGCAATTTAAAAGCCTGCTCTCCTTCTTCCCAATGATCATCCACGCAATAGAGTGGCTCTTTCTGTGTGAACATTAACTCATAGAAGTCTCTGTTATCCAATGCAAAGCGCATATAAACCCGTCCCATCGCCTTCAGCCGCTCAAAGGGATGATCTATGTGAGCCAGCACTGCAAACTGCGATGCAAGCAGCTTAAATCCTTCCTGGTGCAGCGCGTGAAAAATAGCCGCCTTGTCTTTATAATAAAGATAGATCGTAGTCGGACTGAACTCAATCTCCGCAGCAATCTTGCGGATGGACGTAGCCTCATACCCTTCTTTGAGGAAGAGTGCCTTCGCCGCATCGAGGATGTTTTGTTTGAGATCCTCCTTGTGTTTGAGTTTACGTTCTTTTATGCCCATCGTTCAAGAGTACAGCGCAAATATACTTAACAGTGTTAATTGTCAAAATTAATTTTAGGTTTTTCGAGTTCTGATTGTCAGAAGGCTGAATAACGGGATGGCCGGATGAAAAGGCGGATTATGCGTAATCTCCCCTGATGCTTCGGCTTCGAAGCCAGTATTGAATCACATTGCTGGAATAACCGGATCTCTATGCAAACAAATACGCAATATCCTCCTCACTCAATGCCTTCACAAATCCTTCATCCGCCGACACCAGATCTTCCGCCAGTTGCTTCTTCTTCTCCTGCAAACGGATGATCTTCTCTTCAATCGTATCCTTACAGATCATCTTATATGCAAACACATTCTTCGTCTGGCCAATTCTATGCGTTCTATCGATGGCCTGCTGCTGTACAGCCGTATTCCACCACGGATCAAACAGGAATACGTAATCTGCAGCAGTTAAAGTGAGCCCGGCGTTGCCCGCTTTCAGACTGATCAGGAATAATCCCACTTCATTGCCTTCCTGCTGAAATGCATTCACCATTTCTGTACGCTTTGCCGGCGGCGTCTGGCCATCAAAGTGATAGTACTTTATGCCTGCTTTATCACATTCCTCCGCCAGCAGATCGAGCATGGTGCTGAACTGGGAGAACACCAGCGCTTTGTGCTTGGGCAGAATATTGCCCAGTTCATCCATCAGCAATTTCGTCTTCACGGATTCAACCGGTTGTCTTTCTTCCTCCGGCAATAACATCGGTGAATTACAGATCTGGCGAAGTTTCAATATACCTTGAATAACGGCGAGTTTGCTTTTTGCAAAACCCTGATTTTGTATATCCAGGAACAGACTGCCTCTTACCTGGCCTTTGATCTGCTCATATAATTCTCGTTGACCTGCCGGCATATGACACCACAGGATCGTTTCTGTTTTCTCAGGAAGATCGGTAGCTACCTGCTCCTTTGTACGGCGAAGAATAAACGGAGCCGTCAGCTTTTGCAAAGCCTGGATCTTTTCTTCATCACCAAATTTATCGATCGCATCTGCGTATTCACGCTTGAAGAATTCACGGCTGCCAAACATGCCCGGCAACACCACATTCAATTGTGAATAGAGATCAAATGTATTATTCACCACAGGCGTACCGCTCAACGCAAAAACAATATTTGCCTGAAGCGTGCTCACTGTTCTTGTGATCTGTGCAGACGGATTCTTGATGTTATGGCTTTCATCAATGATCGCTGCACCATAAGTCATCGCTAAGAGATTTCCGGCATCCGCGCGGAATGTTCCATAACTGGTAATCACTACCTGTACAGATTGATCCTGTAATTGCTCCGTCTTCCGCTGATTGCCATGATACACGATCGCATTCACCGAAGGTGCAAATTTTTCCAGCTCCTGTTGCCAGTTATAAATAAGCGATGAAGGGCAAATGATGATATGTTTTGCAAGCGGATCTTTCTCTACTTCAGATACAAGAAAGCAGATCGCCTGCAATGTTTTTCCCAAACCCATATCATCCGCGAGGCAACCGCCTGCTCCCGCTTCCGCCAGCAATCGCATCCATTCATATCCTTTTTGCTGATACGGACGCAGGTTTGCTTTTACCAGTGAAGGAACAGTGAACAGTTCCGTTGATGCCGATTGCCATGTCTGCCAGCGCTGCCACCATTCTTTTTGAAAGGATAAGCTGAGCATTTGCACTTCGCGTGACGAAGATTGCTCGGTGATGGCCATCCAGCGTGCAATGGTAATCTCCTTTTTATCCACCTTGCCATGTTTGATAATGGCGGCGTATTGCTTCAGCCAGTCATCGCCCAATATGCCAAGGCTTCCGTCTTTCAGCATCACGGCCCGTTGGCCTGCCCACAGGATCTTCTGCAGATCGATAAGCGCTATTTCTTCTTTGCCAAACATTATTGACAGGCCAAGTACGATTTTGTTATCTTCTTCACGCAGGATCTTCAGATCTGTTACCACCTGCTGTGATGAGAAACGGAAATGCTTCAGCATATCCATTCCGACAAGCTCGATATCTGAAGTCAGCAGCTTATGATAAGCTTTGAGGAACCATTGCTTTTTCTGTGCTTCATCAAATGAAAGATAATAATAGCCGTTGATCTGTTTGGGGAAATTGGCATGAAGCGATTCCAGCAATTGAAGAAACTGCTGTTCCTGTTCCTTATTGCGTTTGATCTTATAAGACTCGCCGTTGTGTAAAATATCAAGGCTTTCCTGGAACGGTCCTTCAACTACAAACCCTTCATACAACCATTGCGGCGTCAGCATCAGGAATGTATTATTCAATTCGCTGAGCAAGACCCTGTTTACCGGCACTGATTCGATCTCCTGCTGATCAAAAAGATTATTGCGGTTAACCGTATAATCCTTTTCCAGATGAGACAGGATATGCTCCGCCAGTGCAGCCGGTTGTGCTGCGTATTGCTGTGGATCCTGACCATCCAGCCACTCCAGCGTCTGATGATCGCGGAAAGAGAGCAGGAAATATTCATTCCTGCTTTCCAGGAAAAAGAGTTGCCGGGAGAAAAGGCCGATCTCGTATAGCTGACCATTCAGATCGATCAGTGTTTTTACTTCAAGGCCGGATGTTGTTTTTTCCACCTTAAACTGCAGTCGCGGGCGATAGGTGCTGAAGATGCAGGGCGCGGTAGAGTAATGTTTATTTCCGTTCAGTTGTTTGGAATGATACCATTTTGCCAGCGGCGCAAATGGCTTTACGCGTTCGAACAACTGGTGATAATACCGGAGCAACGCCTGTTTTGAATAAACGTCGAACGGCATGCCTGCTTTTTGCTTCGTATATCTTTGCCTGATCTCTTTCCGTATTTCGTCGATCGTTTCGCGCCCAAACTCGCGGAAAACCGTCAGCACTTCCTTTGGCCAGTTTGGGAACATGCTTTTCAATTCGCCCGGGTTCATATCCCCTACCTCATAATTCAGCGAGGTATTATTCTTAATGATCCGGAGGGTTTGCAAAAGAATAGATGTTTCCAGGAGTCTGTGGGGTGAAAGCAGCAGTGCCGGTTTGATCGTTTCCTTTGTCTTCATTGATATCAGTTCAAGTGCTTGGGGCGCGAATTTAAACTATTCTGTGGTGAGGATGTTAATCTTGAGTCACAAGTTGCTGACATCGGGAGACGGATGGCCGATGATTCTCCTGCACGTCGTTAACGGCGGGCACAGTCATCGAACAATTTTAAACCGCTAACAATTAAAAGATATGAAAATCGAGATCTGGTCCGACGTAATGTGTCCCTTCTGCTATATCGGCAAAAGGCATTTTGAGAAGGCGCTTGAGGCGTTTCCGGGGAAGGATGATATAGAGGTGGAATGGAAGAGTTTTCAGCTGAATCCTGACATGGAGACGGAGCCGGGAAAACATATCAATGAGTACCTGGCGGAGAAGAAAGGCTGGACGATAGAGCAGGCGAAACAGGCGAATGAGTATGTAACGGGCATGGCGGCAGCTGCGGGCCTGCAGTATGATATGGACCGGGCAGTAGTAGCGAACTCGTTTGACGCACACCGGATGATCCAGCTGGCAAAACAATCAGGTAAGGGTGATGCGATGGAAGAGAGCCTGTTCAAAGCTTATTTCACGGAGGGCAGGAATATTGCGGATCATGCCACACTGATCGGGCTGGCGCGCAATGCGGGAGTTGATGAGGCCAGGGCAGCAGCAGTGCTGAAGGGGAGGGAATTTGCGGACGCAGTAGAGCAGGACGTATATGAAGCGCAGCAGATCAGCGTCAGAGGCGTGCCCTTCTTTGTGCTGAATGACAGGTATGCCGTGTCTGGCGCGCAACCGGCAGAGGCATTTGCGGGAGCGCTGGAAACAGCCTGGAAGGAGTGGAAACAGAACCGGCCGGCGCTTCAAAACCTGGAAGGAGATGCGGGAGAAACCTGTTCGATCGACGGGAATTGCTAAGAATTCCTACTGTTCACCGATTTTTTATAGTGAAAAAGAAGATGAATACGGAGAATGTTCGTTAAAAAAATTTTTCCTTTATATATTTGGTTAATAAGAAACCTTAGTAACTTCAGCATCACGTAAATACCTATTCACTATAACTCCTTAAATCCTTAAGTATGCCTTCTAAAAAGAAAGCTAAAGCTCCTAAAAAGGCCGCTAAAAAAGCTGCCAAGAAAGCAGTGAAAAAAGCTGCGCCTAAAAAAGCCGCTAAGAAAGCAGCAAAAAAAGCTTTCAAAAAAGCAGCAGCGCCTAAAAAAGCCGCTAAGAAAAAAGCTGCAAAGAAGGCAGCTAAGAAAGCCGCTCCTAAAAAAGCAGCAAAGAAAGTAGCGAAGAAAGTCGTTAAAAAAGCAGCACCGAAGAAGGCCGCAAAGAAAGCAGCCGCTCCGAAGAAAGCAGCAAAGAAGGCAGCTAAGAAAGCAGCACCGAAGAAAGCAGCTAAAGCAGCTCCTAAAAAATCTGCTCCCAAAAAAGCAGCAAAGAAAGCTTCACCTGCCAAACCAAAACCCGTTAAACAGCCACTGGCAAAACCAGTAATTGAAGAAACGGTCATTGAGCAGGATGAGTTAGTAACCGAAACCACAACTGTACAGCAGGAAATTTTCCCTGGTGATGATGACGGCACAACTGTAGTAGTCATCGAAGAAGTAGAGATCGAAGAAACGGAGAGTGATGATGACGATGACGACAATTTCGACGACGATGATGATAAAGATGATGATGACGACAAATAAGATCTTGTTGGTAAGTATGTAGAAGCCGCCTGTGTAGAATTTGCAGGCGGTTTTTATTTCGCGGATTTTTACGCGCTGATTTAGTGAACGAAGAATGAAGAAACAGATTGCTATGAAAGGTGTATTTGTGTTTTTGCTGGTCTGTGTTTGTAATGACTTGTTTGCACAACAGAAATTGCAAACGGCAGAACGTGTTGTATTGAATGATACCAAGTCGCCGATCATCTGGATCGATAGCATGAAGACGGATATCAATCATCTGCTGGTAGATAGGGCCAGTTTTGATTCACTCGCGATATTGAATGATTCGACTGCAATAAAGGGAAAGTACGGCGTGGATACGAGGGAGGTGTTGCTGATGTATCCTAAAAAGGGGGTGAAGGTGATGCGACTGCCCGAATTCTTCGACTTTCAGGGCATTCCTTCAGCTGATCGCAAACTCCGGGTTTGCGTGAATCACACCCTTATCCGTTTCCCCAATTACCTGATCATCGACCCCACCTATATCAAAACCGTCCAGATCACTCCCAAACGTCATTACAGCCTCCTGGATGAGTCCTACACCGGCGAACTATTCCTCAACATCATGACCAAAGATTACGACAATCCCGTCCTCTAATCACCTCAAGCCAATCTCCGCAAATAGCCCTGCTCCCTTCTCCTTCCAATCATTTAATGAACTCCTTATCACTAAACCACTAATTCGCGAAATTCGCGTATTAAAATCCGTGTATAAAAAAACCATCTGACTTTCGCCAGATGGTCTTCCCAATAAAGCCATTGTATATCTTTTACACCCTGAAGTGAGCGAAAGCTTTGTTCGCTTCAGCCATACGGTGTGTATCTTCTTTTTTCTTGTAAGCTGCGCCTTCGCCTTTGCTTGCTGCTACGATCTCGCCAGCCAGCTTATCAGCCATGCTGCGACCGTTTCTTTCGCGGCTATAGCGAACCAGCCATTTGATGCTGAGAGAGATCTTTCTGTCCTGGCGAACCTCTGCCGGGATCTGGAAAGTAGCACCACCGATACGGCGGCTACGAACTTCCACAGCAGGAGTTACGTTAGACAATGCTCTTTTCCATACCTCGTATCCGTCTTCACTTGTTTGCTTGGCTACTTTGTCCAAAGCATCGTAGAAAATATTAAAAGCTCCGCTTTTCTTTCCTTCCCACATCAGGTTATTGACAAAACGGGTAACCAGTTTGTCATTAAACTTAGGATCTGGTGCTAAGGGCAGTTTCTTTGCTTGTGCTTTCCGCATGGTATTGTTGAGTTACTTATTTAGAATTATTTTTTGGCCTTTTCTTTCTTGGTACCGTATTTAGAACGGCTCTGCTTACGGTCTTTTACACCCGCAGTATCCAGAGAACCACGAACGATATGGTAACGTACACCTGGTAAGTCTTTCACACGACCACCACGGATCAGCACGATTGAGTGCTCCTGGAGGTTGTGACCTTCACCCGGAATATAGGCGATCACCTCTATTTTGTTCGTCAAACGAACCTTAGCCACTTTACGAAGCGCAGAGTTCGGTTTCTTTGGAGTGGTAGTGTACACACGGGTACAAACGCCACGACGCTGCGGACACTGATCCAAAGCTCTCGATTTGCTCTTAGCTCTGATAATTTCTCTTCCTTTTCTTACTAACTGTTGAATAGTAGGCATTCTGAATGCTTTATTTTTGGGACGGCAAAGGTAGGGCGCAGCAAGGGAAATACCAAAATAATCGAAGATTCTTTCGCGCCAGCGATGTAAAAAGTAAAAAGCAAAAAGTAAAAAAATGCGCCGCCAGGCTGATAGCTCCTGATTCTGAGCGACTTATTTTTCAATTTTTACTCTTAACTTTTTACTTTCACACTTTCCACATCCAGTTATATTTATCGGCCACCCTACCTTCACGGATATCTGACAGCCATTTCTTCACCCCGGTGGAAATCGTGTATTTATCGGTATCGAATTCCATCCGGAATCCTTTATAGTTCAGTTCACGGATCGGAGCGATCACAGCAGCCGTTCCGGTGCCGAATACTTCCTTCACTTTTCCGGCTTTGTAAGCATCCACCACCTCTTCGATGCTGATCCTTCTCTCCTGCACTTTCAGCCCCATTTCCTCCAGGCCTTTGATCACGCTGGCACGTGTAACGCCTTCCAGGATCGTTCCTTCTTCCAGCGACGGCGTAACGGCCACCCCGTCGATCACAAAGAATACGTTCATCATACCCACTTCCTGCAGCCATTTGTGTTCAAACGCATCAGTCCACAAGACCTGGTCATATCCGGCTTTTTTTGCCTGGCTTGCCGCCAGCATGCTGCCGCCATAGTTGCCGGCATTCTTGGAGAAACCAACACCACCCGGAGCAGCGCGTGTATAGCTTTCCTCTACCAGGATCTTCATCGGCTGTGCATAATAAGGACCTGTAGGGCTAAGAATGATAATGAATTTGTATGTTTCAGACGGTCTTACACCCAGCATTGCATCCGTAGAGAACATGAACGGACGAATATAGAGTGAATGCTCATTCTTCGCGGGGATCCAATTCTTATCGATACCGATCAGCTGACGCATGCCTTCCAGGAAGATTTCCTCAGGCACCACCGGCATATTCATCCGCTCAGCAGATTTGTTGAAACGCCTGAAATTATCAACCGGGCGGAAGATGAATGCATTGCCCTCCTCATCTTTATATGCCTTAATTCCTTCAAAAATAGCCTGGCCGTAATGCAGGGCTGCAAGCGACGGCTCCAGCAGCAACGGCTGGTAAGGTTTGATCTCCACATTTTTCCATTCACCATTTTCATAATCCGCTTCCAGCATGTGATCGGTAAAATATTTACCAAAGGGAATATTTTCCAGGTTTATATCCTGCAACTTGCTCCTTTCTGCTTTTGTAACTGAAATAGCTAAAGCCTCGGTCATAATTTTTTAATTTTGCTTCGCAAAGAAACGAAAAAAAAATCACACTAACACTCATTAGTAAAAACGAATATCATGGGTTTGAACAATATTGAGTTGCCGGCCAGCGTCGTTGCATCCCTCTATCCTTCTACATTGGTAACGATGGATACCGCTGAAACCGAAAGCCTTGCGGCAAAGTCTGCAGAGCCTGCTTCTCCTGCCAACCAACAGACCCAACCTGCCATAGCGGCGCCTTCGCCATCTTTCACATGGAAATTCCTGGGGAATAATAAGCGGGCAGTGCTGGTGGTGGTGAATAACCCCGGTATCCTTCACCTTCCCGATGACGACCTGAACTTCCTGACCACTATGCTCACCGCCTGCAAACTTGGACTGGGCGACATTATTCTGATCAACTACGCCAACTATGCGGAGAAAGGTGGTCCTGCTGCCGTGAAATACTTCAAAAGCCGCGAGGTGATGCTGTTTGGGATCGACCCTTCCGAATTTGGATTACCCGTCAGTTTTCCTGAATACCAGGTACAGGCTGTGGCAAATGTGCAGTATGTGTTTTCACCGGCGCTTGGTGCGTTGGCAAATGATAAAGGGGCAAAAGGGAAGTTGTGGAGCAGTTTGAAGAAATTGTTTGGAATTTGATCTGCATAAGGCTCCCGCAGATTTCGCAGTCTACTATGAAAAAGATTACGCTGGTCTTCCCTGCTATCAGAAACTGACCTGCTCTATCCGCTCCGCCAGATGCCAGGCGTCACGGAGCCCATATAGTATTTCCGTAAAGACATAATAAATCGGCGAAATCTGCCGGAACCTGCCCCAGGGTATATCTTTGCGACATGAAATTCATTTTCGCAACGAATAACCAACATAAAGTTGAAGAGATCCGGCATAATATCGGCGATCAGTTTGAACTTCTCACGCTGAAGGAAGCAGGCATCCTGATCGATATTCCCGAGCCGCATGATACCATCGAAGCAAATGCATCGGAGAAATCACGGGTGATCTGGGAAATGAAGCAAACGAACTGTTTCAGCGAGGATACAGGGCTGGAGGTAAAAGCGCTGAACGGTGAACCTGGCGTTAAAAGCGCACGTTATGCAGGTGAAGGACGATCTTCGGAAGATAATATCAACAAGGTATTGGCCAGACTGGAGGCCAGCGAAGACAGATCAGCCCGCTTCAAGACCGTTATTTCCGTAATTATTGATGGAACGGAGCATCTGTTCGAAGGCATCTGCAACGGCAGCATTATAAAGGAGAAAAGAGGCGATAAAGGCTTTGGATACGATCCTGTTTTTGTTCCTGACGGATCAGAAAAGACCTTTGGCCAGATGGAGCTGGCGGAGAAAGATCTGTACAGCCATCGCGCAAAAGCAACTCAAAAACTGGTAGCATTTTTGAATTCTCTCGTATAAGGAAAGTGACAGGCTGAAGCCTGTATTTTGTTTTTCCAAAAACATAGTTTAATATTACTGAAGATCAGTTGCTTACAGACTGGTAAGCATTACCGGTCAGGTACTGAGAAATAAAATAAGAATTTGACTCCCCAAAGCAACCATAATATCCCTGAAAGCGACTTAATCAGTGGGTGCATAGAAGGCAACAGGCGAATGCAGGAAGAACTGTATCGCCGTTTTTCTCCGAGAATGTACGCCGTTTGCCTGCGGTATGCCGGCAATGCGGAAGAAGCTGAGGATATCTTACAGGAAGGTTTTATCAAGATATTTAAGAAGCTGGACAGCTTCCGCAGTGAAGGCTCCTTCGAAGGTTGGGTGAGGCGGGTATTTGTGAACACCGCTATCGAACATTTCCGCCGCAAACGCTATCTGCAACCCGTAACGGAAAAAGAAGAGAATACCCTTGAGGGAAATTATCTGTCCGTACTCGATAACCTGGCCGAACGTGATATAATGGAACTGGTGTCGCAACTGTCTCCCGGCTATCGTACCGTTTTTAACATGTATGTGGTCGAAGGCTATACGCACAAAGAGATCGGCGATATGCTTGGCATCAGTGAAGGGACCAGCAAGTCACAGCTCTCCAGAGCAAAGATGATTTTGCAGGACCTGGTGAGAAGATTTATTGAGAAGGAAAGACAAAGCAGTATGAAGTCATGAGCAGCCTGAAAGACAAAATAGGAAATTATGAAGTGATGCCTCCGGCGAATGCCTGGGACAGGATCACTGCTGCCCTTGATGAATCCCACCAACAGGATCAATTCCCCGCCCGTTTGCAGACAATGGAAGTAGCACCTCCTGCAGGCGCATGGGATAAGATCACAGCTGCGCTGGATATTGATGCCGGAGAAGCACAGTATCCCTCGCGCCTTCAAATCATGGAAATAGATCCTCCTGCTGATACATGGAATAAGATCACCGCATCGCTTGATGCAGAAGAAAAGCCAACGGCCATCGTGATCAATCATCCATCCCGTTTCAAACAGGTTTTGCGTTATGCGGCGGCGGCAGTGGTGATCGGCGCAGTGGCGTTTGGTATTTTGCAATGGACCGGTTCATCGGATAAAATAACCACAGGTACAGATATTGCTAAAGCAAATCCATCGCAGGGTGATAAGAAAACCACAGCTGTTGCGATTCCCTCTACCACAATAGCTTCTCCCAATAGTACAGCCTCAGCGAATACTGAGACAGAACAAACAAACACGCTGATCGCCAAGCTTGACAGATCTTATAAAAACGCTTCCAGAAGAAACAACTCTTCCGGTATTCAGAACGCGGTGTATTCATCCGCTAATGATAAGCAGGGAGGGTTTTACACCTATAATGATCATGTACCTTCTGTAGCCGATCGTTATATCATGCTGATGACGCCTGACGGAAACTTCATCCGCATGTCAAAAAAATGGGGCAACCTTGTATGCTGTGTTTCCGGAGAGGATCCTGCAGCAGATTGCAGGGATCAGCTTAAAAAATGGCAGGAGAAAATGGCTACGTCCTCATTGACCACGTCTGCCGGTAACGTAATGGATCTGCTGAATATCGTTAACTCACTTGACGAAGGAACAGACCTGTAATTTTGTATGTCGTAAGACTCCCCAAGATTACGCCGGTCTGGTTCAGGTCGTTAACTTTGTTGCAAAACATCGTTATGCCGCGCGTCAAGATCGAATTGCCTTCATCATTCTCCTTCTCCACACTCATACCAGTACGGATCACCGATATCAATTATGGCGGCCACATGGGCAATGATGCCATTCTTTCATTGATACATGAAGCCCGTATGCAATTCCTCCGCAGCCTTGATTATACCGAACTGGATTTCGCCGGCGCATCCCTGATCATGGCCGATGTGGCAATTGAATTCAAAAAAGAATTGTTTTACGGTGAAATAGTTCAGGCTTCCGTAACATCCGGAGACTTCAGCAGATCAAGCTTCGATCTTTATTACAAACTGGAAAAAGAAGTGGATGGCATATGGCAAAAAGTCGCAACCGCAAAAACCGGAATGGTTTGTTTCAACTATCAATCCAAACGCGTCAGCCCCGTTCCGGAAGAAGCGCAAAAGAGGTTACTGGGCTGACCATACTTTGTCAGCCTTTTTTTCAATCTGGCAAATAACATTTACCACTGCGCCATTACCACCCCCACATCCAGCCCGACCAAATTCACATCCCTCCTTTTTCATGGATGATCAGTTACTACATTAGCCAGAAGTGAGCGCCGGCTCCTCACTAATATTTGTTACCATTAAAATGAGTAAAATGAATTTTTCATTTCTTATCATCCTTACATTGCTGTTCACGGAAGTGAAAGCCACAGAGCCGACGATCACGATACAGGTCAAAAATGGTCAGGGTAAAGAGATATACACCGTTATGCCGGTTGCAGGACGTTATTTCTTCGCGAGCCCCGGTGCGTGTCTCACACACCGGAACCTGCTATGTGGTCATTGCTGATTCCGGGAAATAACAAACCCGAACGGCTCAGATCCGGGACCAAATCTTCCAACTCTCATCCGCCTGTATCTCCAGCATGTCATATCCATTCTTGATAACGGCACCCTTCTCCTCTCCCATTTTCATGAACAGGGTCTTTTCCGGGTTATAGACCATATCAAAGAGATAATGCCGCGGGCCTAACGCTTCATAAGGAACAGGAGGCGCTTCAGTAACATTGGGATACATCCCCAGCGGAGTAGTATTAATGATCAGTGTATACTCCCCAAGAACGGCAGGTGTGAGTTGCTCATAAGAAAAACTATGCACACCGGGTTTGCGGGAAACGTATCTGTAGCCAAGGCCTATTTTCTCCAGGATGAACTGTACAGCTTTTGATACACCACCAGTGCCAAGTATCAATGCCTTTTTATGATGCGGTTGCATAAGCTGCATCAATGAACGTTCGAAGCCCAGCACATCTGTATTGTATCCTTTGAGCCTGCCATCACGAATGTCTATGCAATTGCAGGCCCGGATAGCTCTTACCAATTCATTTTCTTCCCGGAGATAAGACAGTACCTGTTCTTTATACGGAATGGTCACGTTCAGCCCGCAGAGCTCCGGGTTATCTTTTAATAGCTGAGGAAGCTCTTCTATTGAAGATAACGGGAACAACTCATACCTACAGTCATCCAAACCTTCGCGTTCAAATTTTGCAGTAAAGTATTTTTTAGAAAACGAGTGTGATAACGGATAACCGATCAGGCCATAAACGCGCATCAGGAACCTTTTTTATCAAGGAACAGGTCGAACGTATCACCACGCAGACCAATACGCATTGCTTCCATCGCGATCACTTCAGAAGGTGCGATATTGCCGAGGTTCACATTGCAACCAAGCAATTCGATAAAGTATAATTGTTGTGCTTTCTGCGGAGCTTCCCAGATGATCTTTTCACCGGGGATCTGCGTCAGGATTTCCTGAACAAGTCCTTCCCGCACTTCACCGCTGCCGCGATAGATACCCACGTTACCAGCTTCGCGTGCTTCAGCGATCACATAAGTGGCGCCTGCATTCAATTCAGCACGCATCAGCTCTATCCATTTATAGGGAGGAATGATATGGGCCGCGTCTTTACTTCCCACTTCACTCAGAACCACACCATGTTTGGTGAGCTTCTCAATATAGCCGCATTTTTCCGCATGGGGAATAGTGATCGAACCATCACTTACCTCCATGTAGTTTATGCCGAAGTCTTTACAAACAGCAATATAATCTTCAAACTGATTACGGATCAGGAATGCCTCAAACAGTGTTCCGCCGAAATAGATCGGAAGATCATATGAGCGGTAAAGCTCCAGTTTCTCTCTGAGATTGGGCGTTACATACGAGGTACCGAAACCTAGCTTAATGATATCAATATGCGGATAGGAAACGCTTAAGAAATTCTTTGCATCTTCCAGGCTGAGTCCTTTGTCCATCACCATCGTAATCCCGGCTGTTCTTGGGCGTTGATTACGATCGGGCATCTGCGACAGGTTGAAATTCATTGTATTCTGATTTGATTCATAGAATGCGGGGCCGGTGCGCCTCGCGCGAAAACCGGCGCAAAAATAAGGGCTGGGAGGATAAGGAGGGAAAAGAGTTTGAAAGAAGAGAATTCATTGCCCGTGACCGCTGACCGGAGAAAAGCCGGAACAAGCGAAGCCGATCCACTTTTCATGACTGTTTTCCGGTCAACGGACAACGAACTTACCGTTTGCGTTTGAACCTTGCCACCACATCCACGATCTGCTGGTTCTGCATGCTGGCAGGGCTTAGCTCCACGAATTTCCGGAGGAGTCTGGGCGCAAGTTGCAGGGCCCGTTCCAGCAGAAGGATCGCTTCTTTAGATTTACCGGAGGCAAGTAATACTGCCGCCTTGTAGTAGATAAAAAGAGGCTTCTCATTCGTTGCTTTGAGGGCCGCGTTTACCTGTTCGAGTGCGTCATCAAGGTATTCTGACTTGAGTGAGCATCTTACCAGGGCTTCCCAGCCGGCGATATTTTTGGGCCGGATGCGAACTGCATTGGAGAAATGCTGAATGGCATCGCGGATCAGACCAAGTTCCAGTTTCGCTTCGCCCATCAGCAACAGGTACTCAGGCTGGAGTCGCTGTAGCTTCATCGCATTGTCGAGCTGTTTGACACAGCTTTCCCATTGCCCTTCGTTGAAATAGGTGCAAGCGATCTTGTAAAATAACTTGCCCTCTTCCTGATTAAGGTGAGAAGCCTTGCGATAGTAGAACCTCGCCTGGGCATAATTCTTCATCCGGTCGTAACAGTGACCAATTGCTTCATAGATCACTACTTCTGGTTTTGCCAGCTCGGTCACTTTCTCCAGTGCTTCGATGGCTTCCTTGTATTTGCGCAGGCGAATGTATGCATCACCCATATTGCGGTATGCATAATCAAACTTCTCTTCTATGGTAATGGCATACTGATATGCGTCAATTGCCTTCTCATACAATTTCAGCCCCTGATACGCGGCAGCGAGATTGAACCATGCAAGCTCGTTGTAGGGATGTTCATCAATGATGTGCTGATGAAGACGTATGCTTTCTTCGTTGCGGCCGGTAAAGTCTGTCCAGAAACAGATCTTGTACAATGCTTCTTCATTGGTCGGCTCATCCGTCAGTATCATCTTAAGGCAATCAAAGACCTTATCAAAATCTTCATAGTCGTCATATACATCGCCCAGTTCGAAGAGCAATTCAATTCTCTCCTCTCCTTCAAATGTCTGCAATGCTTCTTCGAGCAGGGAAACAGCTTTGCTCTGTTCGTCCAGCGCGAGGTGTGCATCTGTTTTAAGTATATAAAGATTGATATCCTTGCTATCGAGTAATCCGGCATGGTCCAGTATATCGAGTGCTTCGCGGTATTGGCGCATAGTAAGAAGGATATCAGCTTTCCTGATCAGCAGCGCGGCTGAATAAGGATATTGGTCGATAGCCATTTCACAGGCTTCCATCGCCCTGGGAACTTCTTCCCTTTCCTCGAAATAGGAGATGATTCTTTCAAATGACTCTTCTTCAATGAAGGAAGAAGAACGGCCGTTCCTGAGGTTTTCATACTGACGGAGCAATTCCCGCATCTGCTCCCGGTCTTCCTGATAAGGGTTCTCTTTCATATCCTGTGGGGTTTTAGAGATACATTAATCGAGGCAAATAGTATGTGGCAAGCAGCATTGACTGTTATTATCAACAAGTTATCTGAAAATAACTATTGGAAACCATTTTTTGTTTCCCCAAGTGTGCATAAGTATCAGATATTTTTTTCTCTCAACTGTAACAATTTACTTGCCTGTGGCGTTAAATAAGTACTAAAAATTTTGACGAACGGTTTGTATTAATCCTTTTTTTAGTGTTAAATTTGCCTATATTTTGAAAACTAACTCTTCCATATTAAAAGCTGCAAGCAGAAAATTTGGTCTGTCGTTCTTACTGGCTGCCAGTGCTGTGGTTGCTTTTGCAACACTGGGAGATGGTAAATCAAACAAGGATCGTCCCCGTAAAGCATTGTTAAGCAACAATCGTACTGCGGTTTCTATCAAACCTGGTTCTTTTTCCCTGCAAACAGGGTACACGTTCCGTGGCAGCCAGGTAATTAGTGAAGAAAGCACTACCCGCTATATCAATCTGAATGCGCCTGTAGTAACTTATCAACAAGGGCATCAGGTTTATGTTCTCCCTGCACGCAAAAAAGTCACGCTGAACCTGAATTCGCAGAAGACGCAGGTGCCTAGCGCGACTGTTAATATCTCCTTCTAACGCGAACCGCGGATAGCACACGAATTACTCCGACTGAATTGAATGCGTTTCCATTAGACGCAGCTAACGCCCTATTAGCAAAACTACTTTATTCGCGTTCCCCTGTTACTCGCGGCCCTGACTTTCATTATATGTCATCACCCTATACCCCGATTTTGGTGTATCAAATTTTGCAGCCGGAACAAGGTTGAAGTTGATGTTGGAGACCGTATAGGTTACTTTCTGTTTGCCGATATTAGCCTCATACTGCATAGCCAGACCGGGAAGCGCACGGTTCAGGTATTGAAAATCACGGTTTACAGGCACCAGGTCCCTGGTGAAATAAACAGTGAAGCTGCTGCCGTCGACGAGTTTTCCGGTCGCTTTCTGACAGTTATAACCCGCAATCGTCTTGTATTCATTCTCATAGGTAAAATCTACACCTTCATATTTTTTGTTGGACTCCTTCCAATCGGCCGGGGTCAGGTTGATCATATACTTCTGTTCACCATACTCTTTCAGAATGGTCACATTACCGGTTTTCCCATCCACAATGGTCGACTGCGTACCGAGCGAGCTAACCATTTCAGAACGGCTGGAATTACCCTTTAAATAAATGACGCTGACAGCGCCATCGAGCAGGTCTGCTGCTTTGGGTGCTGCATTGTTCGTATTGATCACGATATCATAAGAGATCGTAGCTTCTGTCAGCTTGCGTGGCTGCCCCTGCTGGGCATGCAACACGCCCGAAGCAAGTACAGAAATCAATAAGACGGCGATAAGGTAAATTCGTTTCATAGTCATACCGTTATTAAGAGATAGACGCTTCAAAAGCGCCAATAAGTTGCGACGGGTAAAAGTTAAAATTAAAAAGCCAGCAATCCAAGGACTAAGGCGTGGATTGCCGGTAGGAAAAATAGGTTTCAAAAGTTTAAGAGGTTTCACGGGTTAGTAGCTTAACCTGTGAAACCTCTTAAACTTATGAAACCTTTGAAATCTTATTTCTTATTCTTTTTTTGCATTTCCTTCATCTGCTTCTGCTGTTCCTGTACTTGTTCCATCCGCTCCTGCCATTTTGATTTTGTCTTTGGCTTCTTGCGGTTTTCGGAGATCTGTGCGAGGATCTTGTTGTGATCAATGATATAATTCTGGATCACAAACTGCAATATCAGGGTGACCACATTCGATACGGTATAATACCACGTCAATGCCGATGGAAGTTTATTAAAGATGAACAACAGGAACACCGGAAAGATATATGGCATATACTTCAACACGGGGTTGCTTTGATCAGGAGACATGCTCATGCTGTATAGGGAGATCGCAAGGCTCGTCAGTACTGCGGTAATGGTGAACAGGCTCAGGTGACCACCGAGCAACGGTACGTCCACTCCAAATTTGATAAAGTCATCAAATGCTGAAAGATCTTTTGCCCAGAGAAAATCTGCACCACGCAGGTCTACACTTGAACTAAAGAAACTATACAGTGAGAAAAAGATCGGGATCTGCAGTAGTGCAGGGATACAACCGCCCAGCGGGTTTACACCAGCTTCACGGAAAAGCTTCATCTGCTCCATGCTCATGGCCTGCTGATCGGCGCCATGCTTCTCCTTCAATATTGCGATTTCAGGACGAAGAGCTTTCATCTTCGCACCACTGAGATAACTCTTATAGGACAATGGGGAGATCAACAGACGGATGATCAGCGTCAGCAATGCGATTACCAGACCAAAGCTGCCTACAAAGCTTTTCAGAAAATCCCACACCGGCATAATCACATAGCGGTTCAATGGGCGAACGAAAGCGTAAGGACCCTGCCCCAGGTTTACCAGTTTCTCCAGCTTCAGGTCAGCTTTTTTCAATGTTTTGAAATCAGAAGGGCCGTAGAAAATGCTGAAGCCAAGTTTTGCATCATTGCCCGAAGGAACAACCACCTGTAGATTTGTCACTGTTTCCGCCAGTACACGTTTATCATCGGGGGGAATATTCCATACCATTTTACCTGATGCGAAGTCGGATTTTGCGATCAGGAATGTGTTGAAGAAACGCTGACGGACTCCAATCCATTTTACCTTTTTCTCAAAATCTTCACTGCTGGTGCGGCCTATGGTGTGATAATCGAAATCTCCATCTTCTATATAACCGATCTGAGTATTTTGTTTCTCGAAGCTGATATCAGATTCCTGTTGGTCCGCAGCATATTTCCAGGTCAGGTTCATGGTATTCTGCGGCAGCAATTGGCTTGTACCATTCAACTCTACATCAAAATCGATCATGTACTGATCAGGTCTGATCGTATAGCGGTGAGTAATAGACGCAGCATTGGCGCTATCTGAAGACAGCCGGGTGAACGCATAGCTCGTGCTGCCATCAGCATTCTTTACCGAATCGATCTTCGAAAAGTTGAGCTCGGAAGTTTCAATGCTGCTGGAGCCGCCGGTGCTTACACGGTAACTGATATCATTAAACGGAGCATTTGCCAGTTTTACGTGGCCGCTGTCCATATTCTTAAATTTCTTTAACTCAACCGCCCGCGGCTGACCACCTTTGGTGGAGAATGCCACTCTGAAAAGGTCGTTTTCGGCATAGATCACCTGCTCATTGAGGCTGGAACTGTCATTGAATATTCCTGAAGCCGCTGTTCTGCGCATTGAGTCTGCTACCTGCGCATTCTGGCGCAGAGCTGCCGTATCAGGTTTGGGTCTTCCGGCATTCAGGATGGAATCCTGTTTGGCTTTTTCCTTCCGGAAATTCGCCTGTTCTTTATTTGTCACAAAGAAATAGCCAAAGAAAAGTGCTGCCAGTATAACAAAGCCTATGACGGTATTGCGATCAAACTTCATCAGGGGGGTAAATTTAAAGGTGGCAAAGATAGGAGTTCTTGCCCAGTCAGGAGAGATCCGTCGGTGGGTTGCGGAATTTGTGGGGAGAAAGAGGGAATGAAAGGCAGGTTAAGAGGTTTGAAGAGATTCTGGCAGCCGGCCACATGAGAGTTTGCCGCAAGCATTATGAACAGATCAGCACAAAAAAGCTTGCAGCAGATATCGGTGCTCCTGCATCATTATTAAACTCATCAAACAAACGCAGCCTGCCAAACCGATGAAACTTCTCAAACCTCTCAGCAGAACCCCACAGTTATTCAGCAAGCCCTAAGTATCTAACAATCAGGGATGACAAGTTCCGCAACACCCCTTTAGACATTTAAACCTTGAACCTTCTTTCTAGATCATTTCACTCTGCAGCAACGGATTCTTCACCGCAGCCAGCTTCTCTGCATATTCTTTTGCTGCTTTTATAAAATGTACGAAGATGGGTTGTGGGCTTTCGACCGTGCTTTTCAGCTCCGGGTGGTATTGAACACCAATAAAGAATGGATGGTTTGGCAACTCCACGATCTCAACCAGGCCTGTAGCAGGATTTTTACCGCTGGCGATCATTCCGGCCTGTTCAAATGCTTCCAGGTATGAGTTGTTGAACTCCCAGCGATGACGGTGGCGTTCGCTCACATTTGTTTGACCATAGATCGTATGCGCAAGCGTACCTTCTTTTACGGTACAAGGATAAGCGCCGAGACGCATGGTGCCGCCTTTGGCTGTAATTTCTTTCTGCTCTTCCATCAGGTCGATCACCGGATGTTTGGTCTGCGGATCCATTTCGGTTGAATGCGCTTCCTGCAATCCGAGCACATTTCTGGCATATTCGATCACCGCCATTTGCATACCCAGGCAGATCCCGAAGAATGGTAATCTCTTTTCCCGTGCATATTTCACTGCAATGATCTTGCCTTCCACCCCACGCATCCCAAAACCTGGCGCAACCAGCAAACCATCAAGGCCTCCAAGTTTTTCCTTCACATTGTTTTCTGTAATATACTCACTGTGCACATTTACTATCTGCACTTCGCATTCGTTGATCGCTCCTGCATGTACAAACGCTTCAAGGATCGATTTATAGGCATCCTGCAGTTCAAGATATTTACCGATCAATCCGATCGTCACCTTGCTCTTTGGATATTTCAGTTTATCAAGGAATTCTTTCCATTTGATCAGCTCAGGCTCCTGTTTTGGGGTGATCCCGAATTTCTTGAGGCAGATGATGTCAAGCTTTTCGCGCATCATCATCAGCGGCACTTCATAAATTGTAGACGCATCGGCAGATTCAATCACTGCTTCGGGTTTTACATTACAGAACAGTGCGATCTTTCTGCGGATCTCGGGACCAAGTGGTCTTTCCGTTCTGCATACAATGATATCCGGGTGAACACCTTCCTGGCTCAGCATACGTACGCTGTGCTGGGTTGGTTTTGTTTTCAGTTCTTTTGCAGCTTTCAGATAAGGGATCAGCGTAAGATGGATCACCACTGAATCTTCCTCAGGAAGTTCCCACTGCAATTGACGCACCGCTTCCACAAACGGCAGGCTTTCGATATCGCCAACAGTTCCACCAATCTCTGTGATCACCACATCATATCTATCACCCTGCCCCAGCACCATCATGCGGCGTTTGATCTCATCAGTAATGTGCGGAACAACCTGCACGGTCTTTCCGAGGTATGCCCCTTCCCTTTCTTTATTGATTACAGTCTGGTAGATGCGACCGGTAGTAACGTTATTTGCCTGAGAAGTGAAGATGTTGAGGAACCGCTCATAGTGACCGAGATCAAGATCGGTTTCGGCGCCATCCTCCGTCACATAACATTCACCATGCTCGTATGGGTTGAGCGTACCGGGGTCAACATTGATATAAGGGTCGAATTTCTGGATAGTAACCCGCAAGCCTCTGGCCTGTAATAATTTAGCCAGTGAGGCTGCAATGATCCCCTTACCAAGTGACGAGGTAACTCCTCCCGTAACAAATATGTATTTAGCCATAACCGGTCAATTTATTTTCTTAATTCACAAAAAAAAGGGTCAATAACAGTTTTGCACAAACATTACTGTTTATTCAACTATGAGAGTCATTTCTTAATAAAGCTTGTTGAAAATTGTCGCCCAATCGACCATCGGAAAGAGATAAATACAGGTAAACTTCCGGGAGGTCATGCAAAGTTAATTCAAATTTCCGGGCAGTGAAAATCTTAGTTTTTTTTGTGGAAAACTGACATTTTAAAAGCGTAACGGTGATGACTGAATGCAGGCATCTATCCATTTTTCATGCTTGTTTTTAAACGAAATACTGTCTTAACAGCCAGATGCCGAAGAAGTGGATCAGGGCCACAACTTTTAGCCGTGGATTATTGGAATCACGAAAGGGCAATCCCACAATTTCAATCCAATATCGTTTAACTGGTTTAACATTTTCAATAACACTTAATGCGAAGTTGACGAAGCCGCGCGGACGCCGCAATACAGCTCCTGCCCTTTTCCTTTACAACCTGCTCATACCCGATCCGGAACTAAAAATCGGCGCATGGCGATGCCTGGGACACAATTTCGATGTATCAGGACAGGAAAGTAAACAAAGACCTCTACCTATATCAACATCTGACGGGCAACTCATCAGCAGAACCAATACACACTATCCTATCAAATAGGTAGAGCAATATCGAAATACTATCTTTATAAAAAATAAGATATGGGTAAACGTATCGCTATCGTTGGTGGAGGAAATCTTGGAGTGGCCATAGCCGAAGGATTATTGAACAGCGGTTTCAGCAAGCCGGCAGATCTGACAGTGACCAAACGCAATATTGCCACATTAACGCCGCTAAAGGAAAGAGGCGTTCATGTTACAGAAGATAACAATTCAGCAATCAGTAAGAACGAGATCATTATTCTTGCGGTGAAACCATTTCAGGTTTCAGAAGTATTGAATGCTGTGAAAAATGAACTCACGGAGAAGAAGATCCTGATCTCTGTTGTAACAGGTGTATTACTGAGCGACCTTGAGAGCATCGTTGGAAAAAAAATGACATATTTCCGCGCTATGCCCAATACGGCGATCGCCATCCAGGAAAGCATGACCTGCATCTGCAGCAAGGATGCTGATGCATCTATGGTCAAATACGTAAAAGAATTATTCAGCGAACTGGGGCAGGTGGTCACTATCGATGAAAAACTGATGGAAGCTGCCACTATTCTTGGCGCCTGCGGTACTGCCTATGCCATGCGTTATATCCGCGCCAACATACAAGGTGGCATTGAGATCGGATTTGATGCAGCCACCGCCTCACTCATTGCGGCCCAAACCGTAAAAGGCGCCGCCGAACTGCTCCTGAAAAAAGGATCACATCCAGAACAGGAGATCGACAAAGTGACCACACCAAAAGGCTGCACCATCGCAGGCCTGAACGAAATGGAACACAGAGGGTTTAGTTCGTCACTGATCAGAGGAATAGTGGCTAGTTATAAGAAGATTGCGAAAGACTGAGTGAAAGGAGAGACGATGGCCGATGACCGTTGGCCGAAATGAAAAACTGAAGAGTCTGAATAAAAAAGAAACCTTCCATCAGAGAAAGGTTTCTTTTTTATTGTAATGTATCTATCTGCGAAGCCCGGCCATCGATCATCGCTTATCGCGTCAAATCGAAGACAGCGCCGATCCCGCATCTTCCTTCGCCAGATAATTCTCAATAGAGGTATCGTAGCTTTCTTTCCAGGCAGAAACCGGGCCCCAGAAGTCGCCATCGATGGAGAGTTCACCGCTGCTTACAACACCGATCTTTTCGAAAGGCACTTTAAGGGATGCTTCAAATGCCTGAACGTTTTCGAGAGCAACACTTACCACAACACGGCTTTGACCTTCGCCAAAGAGGAACGCATCTTTGCGGATGCCGCCTTTGCTCAGTACAGAGAACCCGAGTTCCCGGTTGAAAGCGCTTTCGCAAAGCGTTACAAACAAGCCGCCTTCGCTGACATCATGCACGGAACGCACCAGCTTATCAGCGATCAGCCTGCTTACCTGTTGCTGCAATGCAAACTCTTCTTCCAGTTCGAAATATGGTGCCGGTGAATATTTCACACCCTGCACGCGATAAAGATATTCTGATGAATTGATATCATTGGTCACATTGCCCAGCAGATAAATGATATCGCCCTCTTCTTTGAAATCGAGCGTCATCTTCCCGCGGATATCTTCCAGTAATCCCACCATCCCGATCGTTGGCGTTGGATTTACCGGCCCGTCAGGATTCTGATTGTAGAAGCTGACGTTACCACCCGTAACAGGTGTATCAAATTTGCGGCAGGCTTCTCCCATCCCTTTGATCGCATGTACGAATTGATAATAAACTTCAGGATCGTAAGGATTTCCGAAGTTCAGACAATTGGTAACACCTAATGGCTGACCTCCGCTGCAAACGATATTGCGTGCAGCTTCGCTCACCGCGATCATTGTTCCTTTGTACGGATCAGCAAATACATAGCGGCTGTTACAATCAGTTGTTACTGCCAATCCCTTGGTAGTTCCTTTTACGGCTACAACTGCTGCATCTGTTGGAGTATTGGTTGAACTGTTCACTGTGCCAACCATACTATCATATTGTGTGTAGATCCAGCGCTTGGAAGCGATGGAAGGAAGAGCGATGATCTGCTCTGCAATTGCCTTGAGATCTTCAGGCACAGCAACGCTGTCTGATTTGAATTTCGCGATCTCAGCGAGATATTTTGGTTCGCGGTATTCGCGATCATATTGAGGAGCGCCACCGCCAAGTACGAGTTCATAGGCGGGAAGGGATGCATCCAGTTCACCATTCATATAGAAATTCAGCATGCCGTCATCGGTTACTTCACCGATCACAGAGCATGGAAGATCCCATTTTTCAAAAACGCGCTGAACTTCATCCTCACGTCCTTTTTGTGCAACAAGCAGCATACGCTCCTGGCTTTCGCTGAGAAGCAGTTCCCATGTTTTCATTTCGTTCTGGCGGGTTGGAACTTTTTCCAGGTCGATGCGCATACCCACTTCACCCTTTGCACTCATCTCTGCAGTTGAGCAAATGATACCGGCCGCGCCCATGTCCTGCATGCCTACAACGGCACCCGTCTGGATCACTTCGAGACATGCTTCCAGCAGTTTCTTTTCCTGGAATGGGTCGCCTACCTGTACAGCAGGAAGATCCTGTGCACTTTCTGCGGTAATATCCGCTGATGCAAATGATGCACCGCCGATGCCGTCTTTGCCGGTCGCACTTCCTACGAACATCACAGGGTTTCCTGTTCCGAGGGCTGTTGCAGAAACTGTTTCGCCGGCTTTTACAATACCAACGCTCATTGCATTTACAAGCGGGTTGGTATGGTAAGATTCATCGAAATATATTTCACCGCCTACAGTTGGTACGCCAAAACAGTTGCCATAATGGCCAATGCCATGAACGATACCGGAAAGGAGGTGTTGCGTTTTATCTTCTTCGAGTTTTCCGAAACGGAGTGAATTGAGCGATGCGATCGGACGGGCCCCCATGGTGAAAATATCGCGGTGAATGCCGCCCACACCTGTTGCCGCACCCTGGAATGGCTCGATGGCGGATGGGTGGTTATGTGATTCGATCTTGAATACCACGCCAAGACCGCCGCCGATATCCATCAGACCTGCATTCTCCTCCCCGGCTTTTACCAGCATCCGGCCACCTTCACGTGGCAGGGTTTTCAGCCATTTAATAGAATTCTTGTAACTGCAATGTTCGCTCCACATGCCACTGAAGGCGCAGAGCTCATTGAAGTTGGGGGTACGCCCCAGTTTCTTTTTGATCAATTCAAATTCTTCCTCGGTCAGCCTGAGTTGCTGCGCCGTTTTTGCTGTTATTTCCATGTAGAGGTAGTTGAAGAAGCCGCAAAATTACGGAAAGCGGGGAAGGAAGTAAAAAGTAAATGTTCGATGACCGGGGAAGGACCGATGGCCATCGGCTACTTACTTTTTACTTTCTGCCCTTTAATTTGTCTATTTTGCAAAACAAAACAGCTGCTGTTGGAATATCTGCTATTTATCGTATATCTCGTTGCTTTTTCGTGGCTCGTTACGCGAACGCGCTTTTTTAAAAGATCGGGGCTGAATAATGATCAGCTGGTGATCCTTTTCCTTGCAAAAGTGATCGCGGGTATCTTCTACGGCTGGATCGGCATCTATTATGGCGGCTATGCCGAAATGGTGGATACATGGGGATATCATTACCAGTCACTGGAAGAGCTCAGATTGCTCGGCAGTCATCCCCATGAATACCTCACCAATATTTTTCCCTGGAACCGGTCTGATACCAGAATGAGCGAATTCCTGGGTTCGGATAATTCTTACTGGAATGACCTTAAATCGCTGGTATTTATCAAATTGCTTTCAATATTCAACATTTTCAGCCTGGGCAACTACTATGTGAACGTCATCTTCTATTCTTATATCACACTGTTTGGTCCCATCGCCCTGTACCGGGTTTTCAAGGAAGTGTTCACCGGAGCAAAGATGCCGCTGCTGCTGGGGCTGATCTTTGTCCCCTCCTTTCTTTACTGGGCTTCCGGAATTCATAAAGAGGGGTTGTTGTTCCTGGCGATCGGCCTGATCATCTATCATGTTTATTTTGCAATGAAGCAAAACAGCTGGACGGCCGGGCATGTATCAGGCATTTTACTGGGCCTGCTGATCATTTTCCTGCTTCGCAATTTCCTGCTGGTGCTGATTGCGCCGGCACTGTTAGCCTGGCTCCTGGCAAACAGGTGGCCGGAAAAAAAACTCGCCTGCTTTACAGCGGTATATGGCATTGGCAGTATTCTTTTTTTCAGTCTTCGTTATATCCATCCCAGGCTGGACTTTCCTCAGGCTGTTGTAGAAAAACAGCGGGCCTTCCTCCTGTTGAAGGGAACCAGCAGCATTCCTATCAGTGAATTGAAACCTACTGTATTGAGTTTTATCATCAATACACCGCAGGCTATCACCCTCTCAACTCTTCGGCCTTATCCCGCTGATATCCATCATTTCTTTTCGATGGCTGCCGCAGTAGAGACGTTGCTGCTCCTGCTTCTGCTGGCAATCTGCCTTGTGTGGCGGAAAAAGGATATCAGTACGGATAAAAGTGTCGTTTACTTCTGCCTGTTTTTTGCTATATCACTGCTGATAACCATTGGTTTCAGTGTAAATAACCTCGGTGCGATCGTCCGGTACAGAAGCATTATCATTCCACTGGTGGTGCCGGTTATGATCGCTTATACAGACTGGCGCAGGGTGCCTTCTCCCGCTTTTTTTAACATTAAAAAAATCAATAATTCAAGCAAATATTGATTATGTTTTAAAATGTAATCAATTCTTCATGCATTTTTTCAGGTTTTTCCACATTTTCTTTAATAACTGGGGGAATGTGCAAAAAAAATTGGCTCAATTCCTCTAATTCCTTTGCTTTGCTTAAAACTAGAAAAAATATGTCCCTTCGTTTTAATGCAATCTCTAAGCTCAGCACTTCCCCGGCGACTGAGGTAGAGAGTTCCAAAAAAATTACTGCGATCTTCAACAGCAATGTGTTTACATTGAAGGTGGCGCGTGAGTTTTTGAGTGATGAGGCTTATAAAAGCCTGGTAGGTTCTATTAAAGCTGGGCAGAAAATTGACCGTGCGGTGGCGGCTCAGATTGCAAACGGTATCCGTGCATGGGCTGAGAGCAAAGGAGTAACACATTTTACACACTGGTTCCAACCGCTGACTGGTACAACTGCTGAAAAACATGATTCATTCTTTACCCTGAAAAGTGATGGAACTCCGATCGAGCAATTTGAAGGAGATGCATTAATTCAACAGGAGCCTGACGCTTCTTCTTTCCCAAACGGAGGCTTACGTGCTACGTTTGAAGCACGTGGATATACTGCCTGGGATCCGGGTTCTCCTGCATTCATCATGGAGATCGGTACCGGCAAAACACTTTGCATTCCAACGGCATTCATCTCTTATACAGGTGAGTCCCTTGATTATAAAGCACCACTGCTGAAAGCGATCGAGGCATTGAACGATGCAGCAGTTGATGTTTGCAATTATTTCGATAAAAATGTAGATAAAGTTTCTGCAACTCTCGGTTGGGAACAGGAATATTTTGTAGTAGACGAAGCGTTGTTCAATGCCCGTCCTGACCTCGTAATGTGCGGACGCACTGTATTCGGTCACAACTCTGCAAAGAACCAGCAACTGGAAGACCACTATTTCGGATCAATTCCAGAAAGAGTGTATGGTTACATGCGCGACCTCGAAACAGAATGTTACAAACTGGGTATTCCTCTGCGTACACGTCACAATGAGGTAGCTCCTGCACAGTTCGAGTGCGCTCCTATCTTTGAAGAGATCAACCTCGCGGTTGACCACAATACATTGCTCACAGACATCATGAACAGAGTGGCCCTTCGCCACAACCTGCGTGTGTTGCTGCATGAGAAACCATTTGCCGGTATCAACGGTAGCGGTAAGCACAACAACTGGTCAATGGCTACCAACACAGGTGTAAACCTGCTGGCTCCTGGTAAAACACCAAAGACCAACCTGATGTTCCTGACTTTCTTCGTTAACACGATCAAAGCGGTGCATGATTATGCCGATCTCATGAGAGCATCCATCGCATCTGCTCCAAACGATCACCGTCTTGGCGCAAACGAAGCTCCTCCTGCGATCATCTCTGTATTCATCGGTCAGTATCTTTCCAAGGTATTGCAGGATGTTAAAGAAAGAGTTGGTAACAAATTCGATGAGCAGGATGAAAGCATGCTGAAGATCGATATCCATAAAAGCATTCCTGAACTGCTGATGGATAACACCGACCGTAACAGAACGTCTCCATTCGCATTCACAGGTAACAAATTTGAGTTCCGTGCAGTAGGTTCTTCCGCAAACTGCGCCAACCCAATGACGATCCTGAACACGATCATGGCTGAAACGCTGAAAACATTCAAAAAAGATGTTGACACCCTGATCGAAAAAGGTGAGAAAAAAGAGATCGCGATCATGCATGTGATCCGCGAGTACATCGTTGCAAGCGAAAAAGTATTGTTCGAAGGTGATGGCTACAGCGAAGCCTGGGCAAAAGAAGCAGAGAAGAGAGGTCTTCCTAACGTGAAAACAACACCTCTTGCACTGGATGCCATGGTGACTGAAAAAGCAAAACACCTGTTCGAGAGCAACAATATCTATTCTCATTCAGAACTTGAAGCACGACACGAGATCGAACTGGAAAAATATATCAAGAAAGTACAGATCGAAAGCCGTATCATGGGTGAGCTGGCAACAAGCCATATCCTCCCTCCTGCTATCCGCTATCAGAATCTGCTGGCAAAAAACATTGCCGGTCTGAAAGAGGCAGGATTGTCAGAATCTTCATACAGCAATCAGAAACAAATCCTCGACAAGATCTCTGAGCATATCAACAAAGCAAGCGATCTCGTTGAAAAAATGATCGAAGCAAGAAAGGTCTGTAATGCGATGGATAACACCCGCACAAAAGCGATTGCTTATCAATCACAGGTAAAAGACACTTTCTTTGACGAAATACGCTACCATGTAGACAAGCTTGAGCTGCTGGTGGATGATAAAGAATGGTATCTGCCTAAATACAGGGAGCTGCTGTTCCTGAGATAAGTTTTACACACATGAGAAAACCCCTGGCCTCCGGAGAAATCCGGAGGCTTTTTTTTGGATGATTCACTCTCTGTTGCCGGTAGATGGCAATGAGTCCTGTCTGCACCTTCGGATTAAATCAATATCAGCCCTGATCTAAATTCCGGGGTCCGGGACCAATGTAGTTTAAACTCCAGCGGAAGTTAACTCGTTTGCTGATGGAGAAAAGACAAATTGCCTTTCTGCAAACCTCATGGCTTAACGACATCAGCGCCCGGGACAACCTTAATTGTAGTACAGAACCCTTCTTTGCCGGACGGTCTGTATTTTTATTTGAAGTTTGCCTTCATCACCCGCATCACATTCCCGCCAAGTATCTTCCGGATGGATTTGCGTGAATAACCACGGCGCAATAACTCTTCGGTGATCTTTGGATAAGTTGTAACATCTTCAAGGCCTACAGGCACAGAGCTGATGCCATCAAAATCAGACCCCAGACCAAGATAGTCATCGCCTGCGAGTTTTACGATATAATCGATATGATCTACAACATCGGATAGCGTGGGGCGAAGCCGGTCCATCTGTCTGCGGTAATAATCGCTCCATTGCAAACGCATTCTGGCGGAGTCCCGTGAAAGTAAGAAGAGGGAATCCTGGATGCGCTTCCGCTCAGCACTGCTGCCTTCAAGCTCTTCGGCGCGTTCTGCAAATGCCTTACTGATGAAACCGGAATAGAAATTTATGCAGATCACGCCTTTGTTTTGTGCTATTGCTTTTATCTGTTCATCTTTGAGATTGCGGAATACCGGGCAGATGGCCCATACGGAGCTGTGAGAAACGATAACAGGCTTTGTTGTAACGGCGATGGCGTCATAGAATGTTTGTTCGCCGGTATGGGAAAGATCGACCATCACGCCGAGTTCGTTCAATTTCTTTACCACATTTCTCCCAAACTCATTAAGCCCTTTGTGTTCAAGATCTCCGGGATGCTCGGTCTCATCCATGGCGCTGCTGGCCCATGAAGTGCTGTTATTCCAGGTAAGTGTGAGGTAACGCATGCCGCGGAGATAAAGAGCTTCAAGCTTGGCCATATCATCTTCTATCATATGACCGCCTTCCACTCCTATCAGGCAGGCAAGCTTGTTCTTCTTCACTGCGCGCCTGATGCTGTGATAGGAAGTGATCTCCGCCATGCGGCTATAATTGCGAAGAATGAGCCGCTTTAATGAATCGATCTCTTCGTTTGCGTCAAGATAGAATGATCTGCCACGGGGCTTCTCACCCGTCCAGACGGAAAAGATCTGTACATCAAGACGTCCTTCGCGCCAGCGGTCCAGATCACTGTGTCCTTTTGTTTGACGGGTGGAGATATCAATGCCTTCGAGTGTTTGCGAACTCAATACATCATTGTGCGTATCCACAACCATTGCTTTGCGGTGAATGACTTCGGCAGACTGGGCACCGCAGCAAAGCGAAAGAAAGAAAAGTGTTATGAAAAAAAGAGACGTTTTCATATGCACTTCAAAGCTAAGAGAAAAGTTTCAGAGAGTTGCGGGGTTTGGCGTTTGAGAAGTTTGAAGGGTTTCAGAGGTTGCATAGGTTTCTGCCGTGGATTGCCGGGCGTAACACCCGCGATAACCTCTCCCCTTATCAAACCTCTGAAACCTCTCAAACCCTTTCCCTTTACTTCAACTTGAACGACTCGAGGAACTTCGTATTAAAGTCACCGCTGCGGAAACGCTCATCCTGCATCAACTGCAGGTGGAACGGAATGGTTGTCTTTACGCCTTCGATCACGTATTCGCTGAGTCCGCGGTACATGGTGTCGATAGCTTCGTTGCGTGTGCGGGCAACAGTGATCAATTTGCCGATCATGGAATCATAATACGGCGGGATCACATATCCAGCGTAAACGTGGCTGTCTACACGCACGCCATGGCCACCGGGCTGATGCAGCGTGGTGATACGGCCGGGTGAAGGACGAAAATCGTTGTATGGATCTTCGGCATTGATCCGGCATTCGATGGAATACATCTGCGGGATATAATCATCTCCCGAGATACGTTCTCCCATCGCGATCTTGATCTGTTCTTTGATCAGGTCGAAGTTGATCACCTCTTCCGTAACGCAGTGTTCTACCTGGATACGGGTGTTCATTTCCATGAAATAGAAATTGCGGTGTTTATCAACAAGGAACTCGATAGTACCAACACTTTCATAGTTGATCGCGGAAGCGGCTTTCTTTGCAGCTTCACCCATTTTATAGCGGAGTTCATCCGTCATAAAAGGAGAAGGTGATTCTTCCACCAGTTTCTGGTGACGGCGCTGGATCGAGCAGTCGCGTTCGCTGAGGTGGCAAACATTACCGTACTGGTCACCTGCAACCTGGATCTCGATATGTCTTGGTTCTTCCACGAATTTCTCCATGTAGATCCCATCATTTTTAAATGAAGCGGCGGCTTCAGCTTTTGCGGTGTCATATGCTTTTTCCATCTCGCTTTCTTCCCAAACGATGCGCATACCTTTACCACCACCACCGGCAGTTGCTTTGAGGATCACCGGGTATCCCATATTCTTTGCCAGGCCTTTTGCTTCTTCTACGCTTTTGAGCAGGCCCTCTCCACCAGGTACAACCGGTACGCCGGCTTTGATCATAGTTTCTTTTGCAGTGATCTTATCACCCATGCCATTGATCATGTCGGCAGTTGGCCCGATGAATTTGATGCCATGATCATTACAGATGCGGGCGAATTTGGCATTCTCTGCAAGAAATCCATAGCCCGGGTGCACAGCATCTGCGTTGGTGATCTCCACTGCGGCCATGATGTGTGCGATATTGAGGTAAGAATCGCTGCTTTGTGGTTTGCCGATGCACACTGCTTCGTCAGCAAATTTCACGTGCAGGCTGTCGCGGTCAGCAGTGGAATAAACTGCCACTGTTTTAATGCCCATCTCCCTGCAGGTCCTGATCACACGGAGTGCGATCTCACCACGGTTCGCGATAAGTATTTTTTTAAACACGAATAGTCGATTAAAGATTAAAAATCAAAAAAACTGCAATCATCAACGGTTTCATAAGTTTCACAGGTCGAGGCTTAACCTCTGAAACCTATAGAACCTATGGAACTTCCTGAACCAGGCTATGGCTGCACAAGGAACAACGGCTGATCATACTCTACCGGAGAAGCATCTTCTACCAGTACTTTCACGATCTTACCGCTTACTTCGCTTTCAATCTCATTGAACAGCTTCATGGCTTCGATGATACAAACAACTTTACCCGCATTCACATCATCTCCAACTTCTACAAAGTTTGGTTTGTCTGGCGAAGCTTTGCGGTAGAATGTTCCGATCATCGGACTTTTAATAGTAATAAGGTTGGAAGGAGCTGCTTCAGCAGCTTTTGGCTTGTCGGCAACGGGAGCTGCCTGTGATGCAGCGGCAGCGGGCGGGGGAGCTGAATAGACCGGCGCTGCAGCCTGTACGATCTGAGTGACCTGATCTTCTTTTTGCTTGATCGTCACTTTGAAGTCTTTCTGCTCGATCGTCACTTCTCCGATGTTTGATTTGTTGATCATTTTGATCAATTCCTGGATCTGTTTGAAGTCCATGTTTTTCAATTTAACAGGTATTTTATTTTTCTAAACAGATCATGGCACCCTTCTTTACTAAAGTGTACCAGGATCCGCATTTCCAATTTTCGAAGTAAAAAGTCAAAACTAACCCCGCTTGCAATCAGTATAAACGTTCATATTGAAAGCGGGGTGACTTATTTGTGGCGGCTAAGATAGGGAAATCAAATTCAGCAGATCAAGTATTTTTTCCCGTTTTTGCCCTAAAACGGGGTGAAATCTATAGAAAAAGGCCTGAAATCGATCGATTCCAGGCCATTTTCTATAAAATCAAGTTCTTATTCTTTTACCCTTTCCACGTATTCCCCGGTCTTGGTGTTAACACGGATCATCTCGCCTTCGTTCACAAACAAAGGCACACTTACTGTTGCGCCGGTTTCAACTGTTGCCGGTTTCAGCGTACGGGTAGCGGTATCTCCCCTCAGGCCGGGCTCTGTATAGGTAACAAGCATAACGATCTTGTCAGGGAGCTCTACGCTCATAGGCTGCTCTGTTTCAGTATTGAACAATACAGAAACTTCCTGTCCGTCTTTCAGGAACTGGGGAGCATCAACCAGGTTTTCCTGCAGGGCGATCTGCTCAAATGTTTCCTGATCCATGAAATTGTAGCCGGTATCATCCTTATAAAGGAACTGATAAGCCCTCTTTTCCACGCGAACCGGGAAGATGGTATCACCTGAATTCCAGGTTTTTTCGATAGAGCGGTTGTTATCCACGCCTTTCAGCTTTGCCCACACTTTCGCAGCCGCGCGTGCCGTTTTGTTTTCACCAAATTCGACAACGGTATAAAGGCTGCCATCCAGTTTGATGATCAAGCCACGGCTGATATCTGCAGTATTTGCCATAAAAAGTCTTTTTTGAGGCGGCAAAGATAGGGTTTGAGGATCGTAAACCAAAAGACAGGGAAGGCTTGTCACGCATTCATTGCCACCTGCCCGAAATTCAATGTCATTTAGTTCACTTTACGCTATCAAAGATCAACTTCGACTCGTGGAAGGTAAGGACGGTGGTGGTGGCGGTTCCGGCAGCTTGCCATATTTCTTTTCAAATGCCTCCTTTTGTTCAGCATTGTTCAGATCATAGGTTTCCTTCTTTCCATCTTTCAGGGTAACGGTTGCGTGGCCATTGTTTACCTGCATGTTTTTTACATTGGCCGGAAATCTTGGCGCTTTTGGCGGCGGAGGCGGGAGTGGCATCGCGGTTGGCGCAGCTTGTGCATCTATTTTTGGCGGCGGAGGAGGGAGTGGCATCGCAGTTGGTGCAGCTTGTGCATCCACTGTTAGCGCGGGTGGCGGTGGTGGCATTACAGCAGGCGAAGGGGTAGCCTGTGCATCTACCGCTGGCGCGGGTGGTGGTGGCGGTGGTCTGAACGCCGGCGGAGGTGGTGGAGGAACCTCACCATACAGTTCTTCATAATGGTCCTTGTCTTTCTCCCAGTCAGTCAGCAATATTTGCTTAACCGCTTTGCCGTTCTTATCCGTTATCACCACCAGTCTTTCACCGCTATTGTGCTTTACCCGGATCGTGTATCCTTTTTCGTTGACATACGGAATCGTATCCATGGCAGTCGCCGGGCCAGCAATGACCGGCCCATTCATCTTCCCGGATGCAGCTGCTGTTACAGGCTGCTCCGCTCCCGCAGCTTTTACAACGGCACTGTTATCAATTGCCTTAACCGGCTGCTGCATTGCAGGAATAGTGTCATTGGATATGGATTGCTTCCGGAATGCCAGCAGTAGTACTGCAACAGCTGGCAGGATCAGCAGCAGGCGAAGCAATTGCCGCTTCGATGTTTTGTCTTTGTTCATCATGGCTATACGCTTTTTTAATGAGGAAAAATTGAATTGATTGGCTATACTAAAGTGATTATTACCGATAACTTTTAACAGCATAAACTGGTACTGCTTTTTATTCAGTCCGCTTTTTACAACCTGTTCATCTGCGATGAACTCAAGATTCTGACGGATACTTGCCCGCAGTAACCATACAAAAGGATTGTACCAGTTGAGCATGCAAAGCAATTCTGCCCAAAGAATATCTACGCTGTGTTTTTGTCTTACATGCACAAATTCATGACGGATGATCTCACGCAGATCATCTTCGCAATGCAGTGTATGGTTGATGAACACTGCATTGCCAAAGGAGAAAGGCATGATGTTCTTATCAACCTGGTAGATCTTTAACCCATCTTCACTCAGCAATCTGGCCTGTTTTCTGATACGCAGAAAAGAAATGTAGCGGATACAAAAGAGCAGCACCAGGATCGCTGAACCGGCGATCAGTCCATACAGCAAAAGGTTCCAGTAGCCACCCGGTCCCGGAAAAATGACAGGATCGCTAAACTCATCTGCATAAGCAGTCAATTGCCATGCAGGAATGAAAGCAGCGAAGTTCCTGTTTCCCCAGCTGCCTGCTTTCAATGCCGGAGTAATATTGATCAATGGAATAAGAAAGCAAAGAGCAGTATAACCCAGGAGATAAAACCTGTTGCAGTTATAAAAAGTCAGCTTGCGCAACAAGAGCTGGTAAAACAGGTAAACCAGTGTGAGACTAAACGACAGCTTCAGCAAATATTGTATGATCAAAGGCATGGGGTCTGGTTGAAATCGTGAATCAGATACTGGTAAATTAAATTCAGCAACGCCTGCCTATTTATTTCCCTTTTCGATCATATCGATGATCTCTTTAAGTTCTTTTGCCGACAGTTTCTTTTGCTCGACAAAAAAATTGACCATCTCCTTATAAGAGTTATCAAAGTATTCTTTTACCACGCTTCCCATAAATTTCTTTTTGTATTCTTCTTCTGACACCGCAGGCCTGTAGAGATAAGTATTGCCGGACAGGCGGCTGCTTAAATATCCCTTCTTCTCCAGGTTCTTGACCGTTGATGCAATGGTGGTATAGGGCTGCGAGGTTTCCATCTGCTCCATGAATGACTTGATATTACCTTCTCCGGTGCGCCAGATGGCGAGCATGATATCTTCTTCCTGGGAGGTCAGCTTTTCCATATCTACGAATTTATCGTAAAAATTACGAATTTATCGTAGATAGACAAGTTTTTCTTTTCATTCTTTGTTAAATTAAGGCCGGGATTGTTAACATAATAGCATCCCCGTACTTAACCCCGCTCTGATGCGGAGAAAATCCTTTTCTTTGATGTATGAAAAAGACAGCATTATATACCACAAAGATTTTGTTCCTGCTCGGACTGGTTTTTACCGGCATACATGGCTCAGCCCAGGTAGACAGCACAACGCCCACTTACAAACGATTCCCTACTGTTCCCCCATTGCAGCTGATATTGGTTGACAGTTCCGCTTTTTCCAAGGAAAAACTGAATAAGAAAAAAGCAACGATGATCATGTTGTTCAGCCCTGAATGCGAGCATTGCAAACATGAAACCGAAGAGCTCATCAAGCGCATCGATGATTTTAAGGATATCCAGATCGTAATGACAACGCCGATGCCATTTGATAAGATGATTGAATATTACCAGCATTATAAATTGTCAAAGTACCCCAATATCAAAATGGGACGTGATGCGAAGTTTATGTTGCCGGTTTTTTATAACATAAAATCGTTTCCTTTCCTGGCATTTTATAATAAGAAGCAGGAATTGATCTCCGTATTTGAAGGATCGATGCCGATGGACCAGGTGCTGGCGGAGTTGAAGAAGTAGGAAATAGATGACTGATAGTTGATGGTTGATGATCAGGAAAATAATGGCAGCAATCTATTTGGGATTGCTGAATAACCATACTGTGATCAATAAGGGATTGATAAGCGTTCGCCGTTTAACAGGTTGAAGAGGTTCCGGCAGTCGGCCAGCTGCAGTTTGCCGCAGGCATTATGAACCGGTCAGTACGAAAAGCCAGCAACAGCTATCGTGCTCCTGCATTATTATTAAACTGATCAGACAAACGCAGCCTGCCTGACCTCTCAAACCCATGAAACCTTTCACCAGAAACCTGCAGCTACTCAGCAATCCCTATTTGATATCTCGTAATCTCCCCACCCGGTCAAAGGAAACTTCCCTGCCTCAGGCGCCGGCAACATCGGGGATAAGCTTCAGGAAATTTTGCAGCTCATCATCTCATTGTAAAAAACCCAGATGAAGCCTTTATTTCGGGGTTCAAACACCGGCTTTTCTGTTACCTTTGCCCCGCCATACCCGCCGCTCCGGCGAATGGCGCAAATAATTTCCTCATTCTCTAAAACTCTCATTCATGAAAGTAACTGTTGTAGGTGCAGGAGCAGTAGGAGCCACTTGTGCCGATAATATTGCCCGTAAAGAATTGGCAACGGAACTGGTATTGCTGGATATTAAAGAAGGGATCGCTGAAGGAAAGGCGCAGGATATGATGCAGACTGCAGCCCTGCTGGGATTTGATACGAAGATCACCGGATCTACGAATGATTACGCTAAGACTGCCGGCAGTGATGTAGTTGTTATCACTTCGGGCCTTCCGCGCAAACCGGGTATGACCCGTGAAGAACTGATCGGTGTGAACGCCGGTATCGTTAAAGGTGTTACAGAAAACATCCTGAAGCATTCTCCAAATGCGATCATCATCGTGATCAGCAACCCGATGGATACAATGACCTACCTGGCCCTGCAATCAACCGGCATTCCCAAGAACCGCATCATCGGTATGGGTGGAACGCTTGACAGCAGCCGTTTCAAATATCAGCTGAGCCAGCATCTCGGAGCAAGCCCCGCAGACCTTAATGCAGTAGTAGTTGGTGGTCACGGCGATACAACTATGATCCCGCTGATCCGTCTGGCAACATGGAATTCTGTTCCCGTTACACAATTCCTGAGCGAAGAGCAGCAAAAACAAATTGTTGCCGATACAATGGTAGGTGGTGCAACCCTTACCAAACTGATCGGTACTTCTGCATGGTATGCTCCAGGCGCAGCCGGTGCAGCTCTTGTTGAAGCGATCGTGCGCGACGAAAAGAAACTCTTTACCTGCTGCGTATCTCTGGATGGTGAATATGGTCAGAAAGATATCTGCCTCGGCGTTCCCGTGATCATCGGAAAAAATGGCTGGGAAAAAATCCTCGACTTTAAGCTGAATGCAGCTGAGCAGGCAGAGTTTGACAAGAGTGCAGCCGCAGTGAGAAGTATGAATGATGTGTTGAAAACACTGTAATTCGTTGTTCGATAGCCGATGACCGATGGCCCGGCTCCGCAATTTGACCAGGCATTATATAAAAGAAGCCTTCTATTTTCAGAAGGCTTCTTTTATATAGATACAATATCAATCTGCAGAGCCCGGCCATCGGTCATCCTTACTTCCTGATATCATCATTCGCCACTCCCCTCTTCCGCGAAACATTCTCTGTCAGTTTACCAAAGTTCCAGCGGAGGCTGAACATGATATTGCGCTGAACGTTGCGGCTATAGCCGGAGCGGATGAAATTCTCATCCTGGAAATTGGAGCGCCAGTCCTGATATTTGCGCAGCAGGTTTACAGCGGAAACACCAATAGTGATCTTCTGATTGAAGAGTTTGTAATTTGTTCCGATATTATAATTTATACTACGGCCGCTTTGCCCCTGCAATTGCGGATCTGACTGGTAATAATAGCCTGAAACAAAGGTTGTCCATTTTTTATTCAGCTGATAACTGGTATTGGCATTGGCATATCCGCCAAAACCACTGTTGCGTTGTTCAGGGCGATAACGGTTTCTCAGCGTGGTGTAACGTAAACCTGTACCCAGGCCAACACTCCATTTCTTTGTAAATTTTGTTGACACGTTGAGGTTCAAACCCGTCATTCTCGAAATACCCGCATTCTCTGTTATCGTTGCAGCTACACCGGTAGCATCGTCAAAAACGGTATAGCGGGTGATCTGCCTGTTGCTGAAACTTTGCGAAAGGCGGATGTTGATATTTGTATTGCCTTTGAATACGGAATATCCCCCTTCTATTGAATGAATAATATCCGGACCTAATTGCGGATTGCCATAGCTGATATTGAATGAATCGATATTGGATTTAAATGGATTAAGATCCCAGATATAAGGTCTGCGTAATCGTTTGCTGTAGGACAGGCTCACGTTATGGATCTTGTTGAACTTGCGGGATAAATAAACGTTCGGCATAAAGGTTCCATAATCCTGCGACACGCGCGTACTTGTTTTTACAAAATCACCATCAACATGTGTCTGTTCAAAGCGCCCGCCCAGTTTAATGCTGATCGTTTTCCATTTAAAGGAATACATGGCAAATGCACTGTAGACATCCTGCCGGTAATTGAAGTTATTCGAGTTGGCGTCATCTTCGGTGTAGCCAAGTGATTTATCATAGGCAACCATGCTTGTGTAATCGGCGTAGGCCATACGCAGGATTGATTTTACACCCGTTTCAAGTTTGCTGCCATTTTTAAATGGCAACGCAAAATCTGCCTGGATCGTTGCCTGTCTGTTAGGCGCACGGTTATCATTTCTTAAGAACCGTTCAGAACCAGGGTTGAATTGCTCGCTGGTTGAAAAGCTGTTATCTTTTGAATCATCATAGTATGCTTTGAATGCAAGTTCTTTTCCATCGATGCCTCTTAACTTTCTCACATAATCAACGCCAAGATTGTAGCCGGGATAATTATAACGATTCGTTGTATTCAAAGAACTTTCCTGTATGCCGTCATTGTCTGGCAGCGTGATCAGATACTGCGTATTGCTCAGACTGTTCCCGTGTCCGCCATTGACGCCTGCATACATGCTGAAAGTATTAAGACTGTCAATATCCCAGGCAAATTCGAGATTCCCATAATTGTGATAATATTCATTTTGCCCACGACTGTCTGAAATACGCTTCCGGAATGCAACCGGGTTTATCGATTCCACTTCAGAATGACTGTTGTATTCCGGCGGTTTTCCGCCACCCATACCATAGTAGCCTGACAAACCGGTCTTACCATATTTAATATTGAAACTTCCGCTGGCATTGTAAGTATTGGTACTGTAGTATGATATACCGGCGCTTCCGTTATACCCCATGACTTTTTTTTGCGTGATGATATTGATGATCCCCCCTACTCCCTCAGCGTCATATTTGGAAGACGGATTGGTGCTGACCTCCACTTTTTTGATCAACCCTGCGGGAAATGACTTTAATGCTTCTTTGAGATTCCGGGCAAACATGGCGGTTTCCTTACCGTTCAGTAATACCTTAAAGTTTGTCTGACCATTCAGTTGAATATTCCCATCCCCGTCTACTGAAATAAACGGTGTTTTGCGGAGTACATCCACTGCGGTCAATCCTTCCAGGGAGGGATCAGTCTCTGCATTAAAGATCATCTTTTCATCTTCCTGCTCCAGCAAGGGTTTACGGACAGCTGCTGTTACAACAACACCCGTCATCTGTTTTGCTTCAGGAATAAGTAAAACCGGCTCCATTTCTATCTCCCGCCTTACTGTATCAACCGTGACTCCGGTTTCAATTTCGCGATAGCCGGAATAGGTTACAATCACTTTATAGAACCCGGTATCAACATCTGTGAATTCAAACCTGCCCTTGCTATTAGAGAATAGATTTTGCAGCGGCTTTTGTGTATTGCCTGCCTTATATAATCCTACAGTAGCCCAAGGTACGGGTTTACTATTACTGCTATCTACTAATAAACCAGTAATCTTTACTTTGTGTTGCGCTTTGCTATGATATACGTTGAAGATAATGGATAATAGAAGCGTTGTCCAGCGCAGTTGGCTTGGTGATAATTTCATACAGATTGGTTTGATGGTTTGATTCAGGCAGGGCAATAACGGGCCCGCCCATTGGGAGATTGTTTTCGCAAACCTTAAAGCTGTTAAGCTTTATTTAAAATCAACAGTACATTGAGAGCAAATGATATTGAAGATGGTGTGTTTGCCGGTTTTGTCTCCGCCGGAGGCGGTGAAACGGACCGGTGCCAGATTTTCAAGTAGCATATTATTACTCTGGGGAATCTTTGATAACAGCGTTTGAACTTCAGGCTTTAATTGCGCGCCGTTGCCGTCAATTTGTTCCTTCCCATCTACTACCAGACTTGGTTTGGTTTTGATCACTGCCGGAATTTTTTTGTTATCGCTGGTAGTAATCGTATCGGCCTTTGCGACCTTTTCGAAAGGAGCAAACACGGTAGAGCTTGCTCCGGTGAAGTCCACATCAAAGCCAGTAAGATTCTTGACAGGAATTCGCAGGTTTGCAAAGCGATTATTTATCCTGACGAGTTCTGTTGTGGCAGCGATATTTCTAATGCGGACATCTGTATTGGTTCCTTCAAGGTCAAGCGAAGATTTGAGTTTACCGATACGGAAATCTCCAAACAATTTACGGCCATCAACTTTTCCCACTTCATCAAGCGAGATCCGATCACTCTGGCTCCGTACATACAAGACTTCACCGCTTTCATATTCGATCTCCGACCCTTTGGAATCAAGATCGAGTGTTTTGATGATACCACCGGTAAAGTTTCCGTTCTCCAGCTCCAGCTCAGCTTCCTGTACATCGGAGATATTGATGGAATAATAATCAGCGGTAATGAAAAGTTTTTTAAAATTCCTGGCATCAAGTGTGGACCGGCTCAATTCAAAACGCGCATCCTCTATATCTCCGTTAATAAGAATGCCTGTGTTCTTATTGTCGACATCCAGCCGACAGCCATCAGGTACATACAGTATCACATTACGTACTGTTGCGCCTGTGGTCATCCAGTTGTTTGACTGGATGACTGTATCTTTATAGGTAGCACCTGATACGTAAACATTTCCCTGTTTAGACGTATAGGACCTCCCCCCAGGGCCAACCGAGTTAAATAACGACACGTTACTCACTTCACCTCCGTTGAAAGAAGTGCGGGTCTGAAGGTTTACCCGATTCCCAAAAGATTTGAAGATGACGCCTGCCTGTTCCATTATCTGCTCCTGAGTAACTTTAGCTATATCTTTTTCAGGAACGCCAATCGTTGTTACCAACTTGACTTTTGCTTCTGACCAGGGGCGGATATCCAAATTGCAGGTAGTGTTTACGATTTTGATCAGCGCATTTTTTTCAGCAGGCAGTTCCTGTACCAGCTCTTTATAAACACGCTTTACCGTATCTGTATAAATCTTCACCGGCGTTCGCTGGCGCACACCTTGAGATGTTGTGGATTGTAGCGTTTCGGTATAATACGCCGATGACTGTTGAGAGAATAGCGTCAACGGTGCAAATATTCCAAAGATAATTATGAGGTAATTAAATTTGTTGATCATGGCTATACTTTAAAGATGGATGTAAGAAGGTTGCTGCATGGGGACACCGGTATCCGTTTGCTTCACCTTGCTGTTCATTTTATTTATTTCGAATTGCAATTGCTTTAGTATGGTGATCTTTTGCTGATAAACAAGGATCAGTGCATCCAGCATGATCGCTTTGTCATCTGCTTTTTTAAATTCCTTTTTTAGTTTTATTTCTTCTCTGTTCAGGTCTTCAAACTGATTTTTGAAAAGATCAAAGTATACCGCATTCTCCCCATAGATCGGCTGTGAACGGATTTGCTCCAATTGCACATTCAGCATGCTGGCATAGCTTGCTTCCACCTCTTCAAAGCCGTAGCGTGGCTTTGCTGTATTTCGTTTTGTACGAACACTGGCCTTAGCGATGGTCTCTTTACCCGGCAGCGATCTTTGTGACGGCTGCGTGAGGGTCTTCTTTACAAATTGTTGCTGAACTACTGTATCCATGATCGTGCTTTCATTTCTCACTGGCGCAGTTACCAGCTTGTTACTCTTTGGTTCAATCGGCTGTTGAATAGCCGGATCAGTTTTTGTTCCGGCTTGGTCTTTCAATACCCCTGTTTTTTTATTTTCAAAGAAAAACACAGCGGTACTGGCAGCGATGATGAAGCAGGCCGCCGCTACCCATTTCAGGTAAAGTGGAATCGCCGGCTTGGGATGCAATGTTTTCTTCACGCCTTCCCAAAGCTCATCCCCCGGCAAATCTGTATCGATATCTGCACGGTGATCCTGGAAATATTTTTTGAATTCATCCATTGACCTGTGGTTTTAGTATTCGCTCGCGCAGCAACTGGCGTGCGCGGTGATACTGGCTTTTTGATGTTGATTCTGTTATTCCCAGTGCTTCCGATATCTGGCGGTGGGAATAATCTTCCAATGCATAAAGATTGAACACTGTCCTGCAGGCATGAGGCAATTTTTTGATCTCGTCATTCACCCTTTCGAAAGAGATCTCTTCCTGCCAGCCGCTGCTTTCTGCACCCGGCAGATCAAAATGTTCATCCCCTAATTCCTGCCATCTCACTTTTTTCCGGCTGTACCTGATGCATTCATTGATCACGATCCGTTTGAGCCAGCCGCCAAAACTTGCCGGGTCTTTCAACTGCCCGAGATTACGGAAAGCGAGGATAAATGATTCCTGTAAAAGATCTTCGGCATCTTCCCTGCCTGCGGCCATGCGCATACAGATATTGAACATTGCCCTGGCATACTGACGGTATAGCATGGCCTGGGCTTTTTCATCGCCCTCGCCAGCTTGTTTTACCACAGCAATTAGTATGTTGGTTACAGGCTCCAAAAACAGTATTCAGTATTAGGAGTATGAAGTTGGGAAAAGGTTGGAACTACAGACAAAGATTTTTTTCCGCGAATTTCGCGAATTCGGGCCTCCGGGATGGAAAACATTGGGTGTGATCCGGGCGCCATTCAACGCTTAAATTGATCAAGATCATATAATCACCCTAATTTAGTGCAGTAATCAACCGCTTATGAAATTTCTTTTCGCCCTTACCTGTTCCTTCGTTTTGTTTTCCGCCGGTGCTCAGAAACTGAAACCGGGTTTTGACCCAAAAGAGTATGGAGAACTACTTTCCGTTACTTTCTATTCCAGCAGCATTCCTGATTCGGCAGAAAGGCTGAAAGTAAAAGATCCTTACCAGCGAAATTACCGGTCGGAGGAGATCGGTTTTCTGAACCGGTGGAGTTTTTATATCCGGGAAGATAATGTGGGCGTGATCGATATGCGGGGAACCGTGAATCAGACGGCCAGCTGGCTCGCGAATTTCTACGCGGCAATGATCCCGGCTACAGGCAAACTGCAATTAAATGACAGTACCACTTTTGAATACCAGCTGGCAGATGATCCCCAGGCCGCCGTACATGCAGGCTGGACCATCTCACTTGGATATCTTGCGCCGGAAATAGTGACGCATATCAATTCGGTTTATACATCAAAAAAAATAAAAGAGTTCCTGATCTTCGGGCACAGCCAGGGTGGCGCACTGGCAACCTTGCTGAGATCTTATCTTGAATATGAAAAAAAGAAAGGTCATATCCCGGCGGATGTCATCCTGAAAACGTATTGCAGTGCCGCACCGAAAGTGGGCGATATGCGCTATGCTTATGATTTTGATTTTATTACCAGGAATGGCTGGGCATTTACCGTGGTGAATGCATATGACTGGGTTCCTGAAACACCTTTTTCTATTCAGACATTGCAGGATTATCATTTGCCAAACCCCCTGGTAACGGCTAAAGATGTATTGAAAAAGCAGAAGTTCTTTATCCGTCTCGCAGGGAATATGGTGTATAATAAGATCGAACGGAAACCAAGAAAAGCGCAACGTAAACATGAAAAATTTCTTGGTCATAAATTATATAAACTGGCAGTAAAAAAACAATTGCCGCAGTTGAAAGAACCGGAGTATGTGCATAGCAGCAATTACATGCGTGCTGGAGTGCCGATCATATTGATGCCGGATGAAGAGTATAATAAACTGTATCCTTATGATAAGAATAAACCGTTCATGCATCACATGTTTGCGAACTATTATTTTCTGTTGAAGAAGATCTATTTGAAGTAAGATGCCTTAAAATTGATTTGCGTAAGGATTCCTTCTTCGCTATGGCAGACAAGCCCGCAGGTTACTTCGTAATCAGAAAGCACCATCTGAACAAACGTCCTTCAAAATCAAACGGCGTGGTTGCCTTTGTAATATTCTTCAATAAAGAAGCATTGATCGATTTCTCTTCCAGCTCAAACCTTCTGGAATTGGTGCTGAAATAAAGAACGCCATCTTTCTTTAATGCCGCCATACAATCATTGATCATCGAAACGTGATCGCGTTGTATATCCAGAATACCTTCCATGCGTTTGCTATTGCTGAAGGTTGGCGGGTCCATTACTATGATATCATAATGATCACGCGGTAATGTTTTCAGGTATTGCATCACATCCGTCTGCACAAATTTATACTTCGCCGGGTCATCAAAACCATTCAAGGCCATATTTCGCTCAGCCCATTTCAAATAAGTATTGGAGAGATCTGCCGTAACTACTTCGCTTGCTCCCCCTGCGGCTGCATACACAGAAAACGAGCCTGTATAAGCAAAAAGGTTAAGCACTTTTTTATCCTGGCTTTTCTCCCTCACCATCTGCCGGGTAATACGATGATCAAGGAAAAGGCCTGTATCGAGGAAATCACTCAGGTTGATGATAAAACGAAGATCATTTTCCTGCGCTACCATTTCATTCAGCGACTGGTCAACGCGCTGGTACTGGCCGAGCCGGCCGGGCTTGCGCTGGCGAAGCTTCAGATAGATATTTTCCTTTTCAACCGACAAAATCCCGCTGATCACTTCCAGCGTTTTTTCCATCCAGGCGTCATGCTCTTCTTCCGACATGTTGTGGCGGCGTTTGTATTCGGCTACGTACAACTTATCATTATAAAATTCTATACAAACAGGAAACTCAGGAAGATCATGGTCATAAATACGGTAGCAGGTCACACCCAAACGTCTTGCCTGTTTACCCAGATGTTTATAAACCTTTGTCAATCTGTTGTGAAACATCAGGAATTTTTCTTCTTCCACTGTTGGCGATTTTTTACGAAATTAGTCTTTTGTTTGGGTTGGCTAAAAGGTTTGGGAAAACCAGCAAAGGAAGGAAAAATCTGAGAGGTTTGAAACGTCTGATAGGTCCCGGCAATTCTTTAGAACGTATGTGCCTTTCATCACGTGCTGTTTCAAAGCTGCGGCAGCAACCTCTGAAACTTTTGAAACCTCTCAAACTTTTCAAACTCTTAAACCTGTACCAGTGATGCAGTACGCAGTGGTAGACATAGAAACAACAGGAGGATATGCCTCGGCGAATGGTATCACCGAGATATGCATTCATGTATTTGACGGAAAGAAGATCGTGGAAACGTTTCAATCGCTGATCAATCCGCTACAACCAATTCCCCGGTATATACAGGCCATGACTGGCATTACAGACGATATGGTAGCGAACGCGCCGGTTTTTGAAACGGTGGCGGAAAAAGTATACACGATCCTGCAGGACAAAGTGTTTGTGGCACATAACGTGAACTTTGATTATTCATTTATCAAAGCCAATCTTGACGCGGCAGGTTATGCTCTTCAATCGAAGAAACTTTGCACCGTTCGGTTGAGCAGGAAGATCATCCCCGGTTATCCTTCTTACAGCCTTGGTAAGCTTTGCGATTCATTGGACATAATGATCAATGACCGTCACAGAGCGAGCGGCGATGCGACGGCAACGGTGAAGCTGTTTGATATACTGTTGCAGAAGGATAAGGAGTTTATTGTTAAAAGTCTTGGCCGTAATTCAAAGGAAAATGTGTTGCCTCCCAATGTACCGAAAGAACATTTTGAGCAATTGCCATATACGCCTGGTGTTTACTATTTCCATAATGAAAAAGGCAAGATCATTTATGTGGGAAAGGCGAAGAATATCCGTTACCGGGTAAACAGTCATTTCAGTAATAACTCCGCCGGCAGGCAGCGACAGAATTTTTTGAAACATACACACGGGATCAGTTTTCAAGCATGTGCAACAGAGCTGATGGCGCAGATACTGGAATCGACTGAGATCAAAAAACTGTGGCCGGTCTTTAATTATTCGCAGAAGACGGCGGAGAATGTGTATGGGATCTTTTTATATGAAGATCAGAATGGATATCACCGGCTGGCGATTGAAAAGAATAAACGGCAGCTGAGACCTGTGCATACTTTTCATTATCTGACGGATGGACATGCAGTCATGCGGAAACTGATCAAAGAATACCAGCTTTGTCCGAAGTTGTGTTTTATGCAAACCTCAGGTGATTGTGAAGGAAAGAAAGAGCATTACTGCAATGGTGCGTGTGAAATGGAAGAAGCCGCGGATCTTTATAATACAAGGGTGGCGGCAGCGATCGGATCACTTTCTCAGACGCATGCATCGTACATGATCATTGAAGATGGCCTGGTACCGAAGGAAAAATCATGTGTATTGATCTGGGACGGGAAATTTTATGGAATGGGATACTTGCCGGAAGATGCCGCAATTACTGAAGCAGAGCAACTGAAGGAGATGATCACGCCGTATAAGGAGAATTTGTTTATCCGGAATTTGGTGGCGTCGTATGCGGAGAGATATCCGGGGAAGGTGAAGTACTTGGGTGTGGCGTAAAGCCCCTTCTCCATCTCCCCCGAAGGGGGACTTGTGAAAAGTCATTATAACCGAAAAGTCAAATCGTGTAGGATAGTAATATTCTATACGATTTGACTTTTCTTATCTCAGACTGTGGTAAGTCTTCCCTGAAGGGAGAGATTTAGAGGGGGCTTTACGCCAGCCACTCAAAATCCGCGCTCTGTGGCATTTGTGAAAACACGGTATGTACTTCTTCAGGAGGAGTTGCAAGCTTTCGTCGCGAAAGATCCAGCCACGCACCATCCACAGTGATCAATGCAGAAACAGTGTCCCCGTTTTTCATCACGGTGTGACGGATGGACCAGCGGGAAAAGTCCTTCTTTGCTTTGATCAGTTCCAGGTTGATGGTCACCTTATCCCCCAGCCTGATCTCTCTTTTGAAGATGCATTCTTCGCGGAACAGGATCGGGCCTATCTGGAGGCGCTGCATTACGGCTGCAGTCAGGTTGTGCTGCTCCAGCGAAGTGATACGGCAGAATGCACCCCAATCGTAATATACTGAATGACGAAGGTGAAAATTCGGATCGAGATCGGACCAGCGGACCTGCACTTTCTGTACAAAATCTTCCATATCGGGTAAATTGGAGGGTTAAAGGTTGGTGAATTTTAATGGGTTTCATAGGTTTGAGAGGTTTTGGAGAGGTGTTATAGGTTGACCGTCAACTTTGGAATATTTGGGGCATAAATGATCCCCCAACCTCTCAAATTTATCAACCCTATAAAACCTCCAAAACCCAGCTCCTTCCGGCTACCCTTGCGAAATTAACGATTGGCCTGCCGAAATACGGCCATCACGCTTTATTTTTGCTGCTCAATTAAAAAATATGAAGCAAATAGCCTTGTCCGCCCTGGTGTTGACGTTCGCAGCCAGCCTTTCGGCCCAAACCACCACCAAGCCCAAGACTGCCACAAAAGCTCCCGTGAAAACAACCGCCCGGCCCGTTGCAAAACCTGTAGCGCAAACAGCAGCGTTGAAAACGCTGAATGACTCCGCGAGCTATGCAATGGGTGTAAGCCTTGCCAGTTTTTATAAACAACAGGGATTTTCCGCCATCAATACCAATATTGTATCCAAAGCCATTGCCGATGTAATGGGTAACAAACCTCTCACGCTGGATGAAATGGCCTGCAACAATGTTATGAACGAGATGATGACACAGATGCAGGAAGCGAAGTACAAACCCAATATCGAAAAAGGCGAAACCTTCCTTAAGCAAAACAAAACAAAAGCCGGTGTAAAGACCACACCAAGCGGTTTGCAATACGAAGTGATCAAAGAAGGTGATGGCATTAAGCCAACTGCCGCCGACAGCGTAACCGTTCATTATGCCGGTACATTACTCGATGGCACAGAGTTCGACAATTCCTATAAAAGAGGCGAACCAATCACCTTCCCTCTCGGCCGTGTGATCCGTGGCTGGACCGAAGGTCTGCAGCTGATGAGCGTGGGTTCCAAATACAAACTATACATTCCGCAAGAGCTGGGATATGGCATGCAGGACAATGGAAGAATTCCACCGGCATCCGTGCTGGTGTTTGAAGTGGAGCTGCTGGATGTGAAGAAAGCGCAGTAAAAGAAAATGGCCGATGGCCGGCTCCGCAACCTGATAAAGTATAAATACTAAAGAAGCCTTCTAAAAACAGAAGGCTTCTTTAGTATGGTAATGTATCGATCTGCGGAGCCGGCCATCGGCCATCTTCTCTCAATGCAGTTTCTCCTCCACCCACCCCATCGCCTTATGCAACTGCTGTTCCTGCGTAAGGTTTGTATTATCCAGCACAAGTGCATCTTCTGCCTGGCGGAGTGGGCTGACCTCGCGATGGGAGTCGATGTAGTCACGCATTTCGAGGTTGGATTTAACTTCCTCGATGGTGATGTTGGGATTCTTTTCGTAGAGTTCTTTAAAGCGGCGTTCAACGCGGACGGCGTTGTCGGCAGTCATGAAGATCTTGAGCTCGGCTTTGGGAAATACAACGGTGCCGATATCACGTCCGTCCATGACGATGCCCTTTTTGTTGCCCATCTTTTGCTGCTGGGCAACAGCAAAGGACCGCACTTCCCTGATAGCAGCAACATCGCTTACTTTTTCCGCAACAACAAGATCGCGGATCACGTATTCTACATTTTCGTCATTCAGGAACATTTCGCTGCTTTGTGAATGTTCATTAAAATGAAAATCCAGATGGACCTCTTTTAATGCAGCAACTACTTCTTTGGTGTCAGTCCAATCTATGTGGTTTCTGAGGAAATATAGAGTGATGGCGCGATACATGGCGCCGCTGTCTACATAAACGTATCCAAATTGTTTGGCGAGTTGTTTGGCGAGCGTGCTTTTGCCGCAACTGGACCAGCCGTCTATGGTGATGATGATTTTCTTTGCCACGGCTCAAATATAAACACAAATTTTATAGCGCGAATTTCGCGAACTGGATTCGGGATTTTCCGGTGCGTGAGGACACGCACCGGGGCGGCAGATTTTCCGATGAGTGAGGACACGCACCGGGGCGGCGGCCGCACCAAAAAAAGGGATATTCAATAATTGAATATCCCTTCTGATTTATTAGCTAAAATGTGTGCTACGCCTTGGATTTCGTTTCAATCTTCTTGAAAGTAAACTTCAGTTTGTTAGTCTCCTTATCAAGATCTGCTTCCAGCACATCCCCTGCTTTCACGTTCAGGTTCAGGATCTCTTCTGCCAGCGGATCTTCCAGGTATTTCTGGATAGCTCTGTGGAGAGGACGTGCACCGAACGCTGAATCGTAACCTTTGTCTGCCAGGAAAGATTTTGCATCTTCTGTCAGTGAAAGGCTGAAGCCAAGGTTAACGAGACGTTTCATTACACCTTTCATCAGGATGTCGATAATGCTGAAGATGTTTTCTTTTGTCAGGCTGTTGAAGATCACCACGTCATCGATACGGTTGAGGAACTCAGGAGAGAACGTACGTTTCAGTGCTTTCTCGATCACTGCTTTGTTCGCTTCGTCTTCGTGCTCCATCTTCGCCGCAGTAGTGAAACCAACACCAGAACCGAAGTCCTTCAGTTGTCTTACACCAATGTTTGAAGTCATGATGATGAGTGTGTTCTTGAAATCAACCTTGCGGCCGAGACCATCTGTCAACTGTCCGTCATCGAGTACCTGCAACAGGATATTGTAAATATCCGGGTGAGCTTTTTCAATCTCATCCAGCAGGATCACGCTGTATGGTTTGCGGCGAACGCGTTCTGTCAGCTGACCACCTTCTTCGTATCCAACGTATCCGGGAGGTGCACCGATCAGGCGGCTTACCGTAAATTTCTCCATGTATTCGCTCATATCAATACGTACAAGCGCATCTTCTGAATCGAACATATAGCGTGCAAGTGCACGGGCCAGCTCGGTTTTACCAACACCGGTAGGTCCGAGGAAGATAAATGTGCCGATCGGTTTTTTCGGATCTTTCAGGCCCACGCGGTTACGCTGGATGGCTTTCACCACTTTGCTGATCGCTTCGTCCTGGCCGATCACCATGCCGCGCATATCATCCGTCATCTTACGCAGTTTCTCTGTTTCCGCCTGCACCATACGCTTAACGGGAATGCCGGTCATCATACTCACTACTTCGGCAATGGCTTCTTCATCGATCGGATAGCGTTTGTGTTTGCTTTCTTCTTCCCAATCGTTCTTTGCCTTTTCGAGGTCTTCCGCCAAACGTTTTTCGGTGTCACGCAGTGAAGCGGCTTCTTCAAACTTCTGGCTTTTTACCACCTTATTCTTTTCGTTCTTCACATCTTCGATCTTCTTTTCGAGATCAACGATATTCTGAGGAACGTTGATATTCTTCAGGTGAACGCGTGCGCCCACTTCATCCATCACGTCGATGGCTTTATCAGGCAACAGGCGGTCTGTGATATAACGGTCGCTCAGTTTAACGCAGGCATCGATAGCCTCATCGTTATAGCTCACGTTATGATAATCCTCGTATTTTGATTTGATATTGTTGAGGATCTGAATGGTCTCATCTACTGTTGGCGGATCAACGACCACTTTCTGGAAACGGCGGTCGAGTGCACCATCTTTCTCAATGTACATGCGATATTCATCGAGTGTTGATGCACCGATACATTGCAGTTCACCACGGGCGAGAGCTGGTTTAAAGATATTGCTTGCATCGAGTGAGCCGCTTGCGCCACCTGCGCCAACGATGGTGTGCAACTCATCGATGAAGAGGATCACGTCACGGTTCTTTTCGAGTTCATTCATGATCGCTTTCATGCGCTCTTCGAACTGACCGCGATATTTTGTACCTGCAACGAGTGCCGCGAGGTCAAGCGAGATCACGCGTTTGTCGAACAACACGCGGGAAACCTTACGCTGAACAATACGAAGTGCGAGACCTTCCACGATCGCTGTTTTACCCACACCAGGTTCACCGATCAGGATCGGGTTATTCTTTTTCCGGCGGGAAAGGATCTGTGATACCCTTTCGATCTCAGACTCACGTCCTACAATCGGATCGAGGGTTCCCATTTCGGCGAGCTTGGTAATGTCCCGTCCGAAATTATCCAGTACAGGTGTTTTGCTTTTTGCATTGCCGGCCTGTTTGGATCCTTTCTGCTGGGCATATTTCTTTTCATCTTCAAAATCGTCTTCGTTTTCATCGGTAAACTCGGCGCGTGGGTCATTGGATTTCACAATACCCAGCTCCTGTCTGAACAGATCATAATCCACGTCAAACTGATTTAAGATTTGTGTAGCGATATTTTCTTTGTTCTTCAAGATGGAAAGCATCAGGTGTTCTGTTTCAACGGTGGTGCTTTTGAGGGCTTTTGCTTCAAGCACGGTCACCCTGATCACTTTCTCGGCCTGTTTGGTCAAAGGCAGGCTGTTGATGTTCGCGATATTCTTTCCTGTTTTATCTTTTACGGCGAGTTCGATCTCTTTCCTCAGCTCGTATAAGTCTACATTAAAACTCTTGAGAATTCGGACGGCGGTGTTGTCTCCCTCCCGGATCAAACCGAGCAGGAGGTGTTCGGTACCAATAAAATCATTTCCCAATCTCAGTGCTTCTTCCCTGCTGAACGAAATGATCTCCTTTACCTGGGCTGAAAAATTATTATCCATTTTTAGGTAATTGGTTGTTATACAATATTAACAAATTAATTCGGATTCCTGATTCCCTCTATTTATAAACGGAATGTTGATAATTTAAGTTGTCAGAGGAGGCTAAATTTTTGCTATTTGCCCGGTCAGAAGTCTAAATTTACGTTATGCAGGTCAAAATAGATACCAAAGAAAAATTTCATGCCATCACGGTACCCGGCCCCGAACTTTCTGCTGATATGACAGAAGAACTGGGGAATGTATTACTCCCCTACCTGCAAAATGACGGATCAGGGGCGGATGGGCCTGTCAAAAACATAATACTTATACTCCAGGACATTCAAACGATTGGCGAGACTGCGGCGGGCAAGCTGGTGGAACTCCAACAAAAGTTCTATGAAAATAGCGCTTCTTTTGTGATTTGCGGCCTGCAAAAACAAGTGGAAGAATTTCTTGATGAGATCGAACTTTTAGAGTTGATGAATGTTACGCCCACGGAAAGCGAGGCCTGGGATATAGTGCAGATGGAGGAGATTGAGAGGGAACTTCTCGATGGAGAGTGAGAGCGGCGGGGAGGTTGCAGCGGGTTGAAAGGTTTCAGAGGTTGCTACCGCAGTCTGAAAAGGTATATCAGGGATCTGAGCGTAAACGTTTGAAATATGCTTATGATTTCTTCAAACAAATTCGTTTTCAAAGCGCGGTAGCAACCTTTGAAACCTATTAAACCTATGAAACCGCTCCACCCCCCCTCCCCACCATTTTTCCCCACAAATGCCTTTCTTTGCAATAACTTATGCTAGCTGTAACGATTCTTGGAAACAATTCTGCCGTACCGGCTTTCGACCGTCACCCGACCAGTCAGGTGGTGACGCAGGACGGTACCAACTATCTCGTGGATTGCGGTGAAGGAACCCAGATCCAGATGATCAATTATAAGATCCGCCGGAGTAAGATCTCGCATATTTTTATCTCGCACCTCCATGGTGATCATTATTTTGGCCTTGTCGGATTATTGAATTCATTTGGTTTGCTGGGTCATCAGCAGGAATTGCATGTGTATGCACCCGCACCCTTGCAGGAGATCATCGAGATACAATTACGCGTGGCAGATACAAAACTTTGTTACCCCCTGCATTTTCATACCATCAGCGGCGAAGCATTGCTGGTAGATAATGATAAGATTGAAATACGTTGCTTTCCTACACAGCACCGCATCGAATGTTATGGTTTCACTTTCCGCGAGAAAAGAAAACCAAGAAAACTGATACTCGACAGCGTGAAGGAAAATAATATCCCCATACATTTTTATGAGAACCTGAAGAATGGCGAAGACTTTGTAACATCCGCAGGTGAGATCATCAAAAATGAATGGGTGACCATTCCCGGCGTGAAAGGAAAGAGCTATGCTTTTTGTGCAGATACCCGTTACTTCGAACCGATCATAGATCATATCAGGGACATGGATATGATCTATCACGAAACAACATATCTTGATAATTTGAGAGAACGTGCATTTGAACGTTTTCATTCCACCACAAAACAAGCAGCCCTGATCGCGCAGAAGGCGAATGTAAAGCGCTTGCTGATCGGGCATTTCAGCAGCAAGTATGATACCCTGGAGGAGTTTGAGAAGGAAGCGCAGGAAGTGTTTGCGAATTCGGAACTGGCGCTGGAAGGAGTGACTTACCGGATCCAGGTTGAATGAACAGATTCTTTTCTAAGAGGAATCTAATCGATCCATTCAATAAATCAGTCATGTGTGCGTTAGAGCCCCGATTTAATTCAGGCTATGTCAGATCATATCGATACGCTACACGAAGTATGGGACCAATCCACAGACATTATCACTACCCGGAATGTGCTGACCAATCCGCAGCATCCTGATCAGATCATGGCCAGCATCTTCACAGCCGGCCCCTCTTATCACTACATTGTCGATTTCCATGACCGGCAGATCAAATTCATAACTTCTTCCATCAGGGAGGTACTCGGTCTTGACCCGGCTACGGTAACCTTCAATGATATTCTGGCAGCAGTATATCCCGAAGACATGTCTTATGTTGCGAGGGCGGAAGATCGCGTCCTTCGCCACTTATATGAAAAGATCGGACGGGATAAGGTAATGGATTACAAAATGAGCTATTGCTTTCGCATGAAAGTAGGCGATGGCAGCTATCATCTATTCCAACACCAGGCCATCATCCTCAGTACAGACGAGAATGGTGGGTTTGCGCAGGCGCTGAATATCCACACCGATATCAATCATCTTTGCAAACAGAATAGTTTTCAGCCTTCTTTGATGTCGGTCAAAGGAGTTGCAGACTTCATCCAATTCAACATGAAGGAAGAATTGAATGCCGACCATCAATTCACTGCCCGGGAGCTTGAGATTGTACGGATGCTTGCAAAAGGAATGAGCTCTGACAGGATCGCTGAGGCACTGAATATCTCCCCTTTTACGGTTAAGATCCATCGTAAGAACATACTGAAGAAATCGTCAGCAAAAAACACTACCGGCCTTATCGCCGAATGCTTGCAAATGGGGCTTTTATAAAATAGCCCTTTGTGGGTATTTCAGTAAAAAAAGCCGCATTCTATTTTTGGGGATTAACCAGCCAGCGGGGGCATATCCGCAAAGCGAAAAACTTAACCTGTGAAACCTTTCACCAGAAATCTGCAGTTATTCAGGAACCCCGAAATACACGCAATACCGGAGGTCAGCCCGGGATGGAATCTTTAAACCTTATACATCTCAATATCTAAAAAGGTGCTGCGGAATACAGCACCTTTTCATTTTCTTATCTGACGATCCATTCAAAAAATAACGGGAACTCCTTTCTCCATGTCGGCTCATTGTGTTTGCCATCTTCGGCGATCCGAATAGAAATTGGTGAATCGGAATAGCGTTGGATCAGGTCGTGCGCTTTTTGCATATCGGGAACCATCGTTTCTCCTTCGAGTTTACCACCGTAGAAATAGATACGTGCGTTTACCTTCCTGGCTTTGGCTGTGATATCGTCGAAGATCTTTGTGCCACTGATCCAGAAGGCGGGTGAGAAGATGCCCGCGCCGCCGTACACTTCGGGATATTTCAATACGGCATATAAGGAGATCAGCCCGCCCATGGAACTTCCTGCAATAAATGTATTTGCCTTGTCTTTCAGCGTACGATAATGTTTATCAATATAAGGTTTCAGGGTCTTTACAAGGAAGCTGACATATTCATCTCCCTCTCCCTTTCCGAACTTGTCATTATCATAAGGATTGTATTCATTCAATCGCTTACTACCACCGTGATCGATGGCAACGACGATCGTTTGACGATTGATCGTACTTGTTGAATCGAGATATTCATCAACACCCCACTCTCCCGAATAGGAAGTAGCATCATCGAAAACGTTTTGTCCGTCGTGCATGTACATTACGGGGAAACGCTTCTTTTTATCGGTTGTGTAATCAGGCGGTAAATAGATCCAGACGCGGCGGGTACGTTTTAATTGCGGTATAAGAAAGGCGGTGTCGATGATATGTACATTGGCGGATGCAGTGCTTTTGCGCGGTTGTGCGGGAAAGCGGTCGGACCATTCCTGTACTTCCAGTGCAACCACACGCGCATCATTTGTTTTTAACTGACGGTTGGTCATGCCGGCGCCTTCTTTCCGGCATTCCACTGTACCCCAATCACCGCGGGTGAGTTTGAATTCGTAGGCGGTATCAGGTAATGACAGATCAAGATAATAAGAGCCGGTGGATGTTTTTTTGAAGCGGTAGTTTGTATCTGCGGGATTCCAGCCGTTGAATGAACCGGCGGCATAAATGGCGCTTCCGGATGCGTGGTAGTCGGGAAGTTTTTTGATCTCTATGCGAACGGTGTGTTGGGCCATGGATGATGCAGATATGAGCAATACACAAATAAAGCACAAATAGGCGCGAATGATCGCGGATGGCGGCTCCGGGACGGGAACGCCTCTTATTGGATCGATTTTCTTTAAAATCATTTCATATAATTGGAAGCCGTTATTCGCGATCATTCACGCTCATTTGTGTTCTATTCGCGTTTGCTTACTGTTTCATCAATTCCCTGATCGTAGCATGCAATGACGCACTCACCTGCCAAACCGGCTGACGGAAAGTATTTGCGCATAATCCCATTTCTGAGAGATATGCTTTTACACCACTCGGGCTGCCTTCGGCAAACATGGAATTGATGATGTCAATATATTTGTAATGAAGCTCGCGTGCGTCTGCAAAGTTATCTGCAAGACAGAGGCGGATCATATCAGAGAAATCTTTTGGATAGGCGTTTGCCACAACGGATGTAACGCCGGCTGCACCGAGTGCGATCATAGAGAGTGCCAGTCCATCATCGCCGCTGATCACCATGAAATCAGCTGGTTTGTATTTGATGATCTGCATGATCTGATCGAGATTACCGCTTGCTTCTTTCGTAGCGAATATGTTTTTGCACTCACGTGCGATGCGCAGTTGCGTTGCAGCAGTCAGGTTCTGACCTGTACGGCCGGGCACATTGTACATCATGATCGGCAACGGTGTGTGATCATTGAGCACTTTGTAGTGCTGGAATAAACCTTCCTGGTTTGGTTTATTGTAATACGGCGCTACAGAAAGAATAGCAGCATAGCCGGTGAGATCAAACGTCCTGAAACCGTCTAACACTTCCTTTGTATCATAACCACCAATACCTGCCACGAGCGGCAGACGGCCATTCACAGTTTGCGCAACGAAGCTGAATACCTGTTGCTTTTCTTCACCATGAACGGTTGCACTTTCACCGGTTGTACCCAACACCACCAGGTACTCCACCTTACCCGCGATCCAGAATTCGATCAGCTTCCTGAAGCTGTCCCAATCGATGGATCCGTCAGCGAGAAAAGGAGTTACAATGGCGATACCGGTGCCGGTGAATTTAGCTTGGAGTGACATCAGAAAGTCAAAATTAAAAGTGATATAAAGTGAAAATTCAAAAGTAAAAAATACCCCGCGGAAGACAGTTACGTCAAAGCGCTACGAAGTCAAAAATAAAAAACCATTAAGATAAGGAGTCAAAAATAAAATGTTCCCTGATCCTATGAACCCTGGAGTATGGAAGAGCGCCTATCTTTTAATAGAAATGTAAGACTAAATGATAAAAGCATTTTCTCGCATCACGACATTTTAACTTTTGACTTAGACCTCATCCCAAAACCCCATCTTGCCAAACTTCTCTATGCGTTCGTTGACGCGTTGTTCGGAGGTCTTTTGTTTTTCTTCCCGGATGACGGGGATCAGGAAGTCCTTCAGTTTCTGAGCAGCTTCATCGTAGTCCCAGTGGGCGCCGCCGACGGGCTCGGGAATGATGCCATCGATGAGGCCGAAGCCGAGCATTTTTTCCGATGTGAGGCGGAGTTGCTCAGCTGCGATCTCCTTTTTATCCCATGATCTCCAGAGGATGGAAGAGCAGCTTTCGGGGCTGATAACGGTGTACCAGGTGTTTTCCATCATGAAAACCTTGTCACCCACACCAATACCGAGGGCTCCCCCACTGGCGCCTTCGCCGATGATCACGCAGATGACCGGTACTTTCAACCGGATCATTTCGTAGATATTACGGGCAATAGCTTCCCCCTGGCCTCTTTCTTCGGCTTCAAGGCCGGGATAAGCGCCGGGCGTATCGATCAGGGTGATGATGGGTTTGTTGAATTTCTCCGCCAACTTCATGAGACGGAGAGCTTTACGATAGCCTTCAGGGTTTGCCATACCAAAATTGCGCAGCTGGCGCATTTTGGTATTGATCCCCTTCTGCTGACCGATGATCATAACCGTCTCCCCATTGAGCGACGCGAAACCGCCCACCATGGCCTTATCGTCCTTCACATTGCGGTCACCGAAAAGCTCCACGAAGTTCTCCGTCATCTTGTTGATGTACTTCATGGTATACGGCCTGTCCGGATGACGGCTCAGCTGTACACGTTGCCAGCTGGTGAGATTCTGGGTGACTTCCTTTCTTTTCTCAATGATATTCTGCTCCAATCGCTGGATCATATCGGACATGTCGATATTGGTTTTCTCCTGGCGATTTTTGCTGTTCTCAATCTCGTCAATCAGATCCTTCACCGGTTTCTCAAAGTCTAAAAACTGTCTATTGGCGTTAGATGGCATAGTTCTAAAAAATGAGCGGCTAAATTACGGTAAATACGCGAATGCGGCGCGAATGGCCTCGAATAGCCGCGAATGGAGTTCTACAGGCCCCGGATAAGGCCTTTAATTGTCAGAGTACGCCGTACCGCCTGATTCAGACGTGGAGGTTTTGTGAGACCCTCACCATCGAAAGCATATTCCGCCTATTTTAGCTAAATGAATAAAAATCAACCCCGGATCAGGATATCAATCAGAACATTGTTATTGCTCTCGTTGGTCTCCCTATTTGTAACTGGCTTTTCGCAACAGGTGCAATATAAAGTCGGACGTAACGAATGGGATGCCGATTCGCTGGGAAATCACCGGGCAGTGGTGGAAGTGATGAAAGAAGGTAATTGGACCAGTATAGACATACCCTGGCGTTTGCAGATTGATCCATCGGGCAGGAAGGTGATTGTCGTTCATGCTAAAACCAATACCCTTATTTCTTATGCAGAATCCCTTGCAACTAAGGAAAAAGGAACAATCATGTTTGAGCCGAAAGCGGGAAAAGGTGTTTATTACATCTATTATCTGCCCTATAAGATCAACCGGAAATCAAATTATCCGAACGCGATCTACTTAAAAAATGAAGACAGCAGCAAACCACGACTTGCGTTCAAAGCTAAAGTACCTGCTAAAAGCCGGTTGCTTTACCTCGAATCGATTGATTCACTGAACAACTTTTACCCGATGGAAATTATCGCGACCAAAGCGGAGACTGATCATTTGATACGAACAAGAAAAGTCAGCGATTACCTTATTTTTCCTGAAGACCGTGACCACGTGATCAGGATGAAAAATGATCTGCCCCAACGATGGATACAACGAGGCCTGACAAACATTTTCACAGGCAAAGCGATGAAAGGTGAAAACTATAGCTATCAACTTGGTGTTTATCCTGTGAAGAATGATCTGTCAAATGTGGTGTTGCAATTCTCTGATCTGAAAGATGCGAAAGGCCATGTATTAGCCGCCGGTAATATGAGTTGCCTGAATACAAACGGCACACGTTATGATGGCAGTCCGTTTGTACAAAATGTGAATGTGAAAAAAGGAGATGTGCAGGCGATGTGGTGCCTGGTGAACGTTCCCGCAAATACCACAGCGGGCTTGTATAAAGGGACAGTGACTGTGAAAGCGGATCAATCACAAGCAACAACGATACAGATCAGCTTACAGGTAGAAAACAAAACCGCCATTGATCATGATATCAGTCAGCCTGAATTGCAAACACGGTTAACCTGGCTGAATTCAACAATGGCACAGCAGAATGATGTGATCAACCCTTATACGCCATTAAAAGTAACGGATAAAACCATCAGTCTGCTGGGAAGAAAAGTGATCCTGAACGAAACGGGTTTTCCTGAACAATTGCAAACATTCTTCACACCTGCGATGACATCGATGACGGATCAGGCGAAGAATATCCTTGCAGAAAATATCCATTTTCATATTGCTGATGCGACAACGCATAAAGACATTGCATTCAAAGCACAGGACTTTCATTTTACCCAACGGGATGCGGGTACGGTGAAATGGGAATCGACCAGTTTGTCCGCACCACTTAAAATGAATGTGGCGGGCAGTCTTGAATTTGACGGCTATCTTTCTTATACGGTTAAATTGATCGCGCTGGAAGATGTGGCAATGGATAATGTGCGCTTTCATATTCCGTTTGACAGCCTTGCTGCAAAGTACCTGATGGGTCTTGGCAATAAAGGTGGATTGAGGCCTGATACGGTGAACTGGAAATGGGATGTGGCAACAAAGAACCAGGATGGGGCATGGATCGGCTCAGTGAATGCTGGTCTGCAGTTTTCATTGCGTGATGAACATTATGTGCGGCCATTGAATACGAATTTTTATCTGCAGAAGCCGTTGGTATTGCCAACGTCGTGGGGAAATGATGGCAAGGGTGGGATCTGGATCGCTATTAAAGGAACCTCCATGCTGATGGAAGCATTTACAGGCCCGGGAACAATGAAGAAAGGTGATACATTGTTCTATAATTTCAATTTGCTCATCACTCCTTTTCACACATTGAATACGGACTTCCAGTGGGCCACCCGTTTTTATCATCAGTATAAAAGTCCGGATAGCATTAAAGCGACCGGCGCGACGGTGGTGAATATCCATCATGCGAATAAGATCAATCCGTATATCAACTATCCGTTCATCGAGCATGAAGCGATGAAACGTTATATCGATTCGGCGCACAGACTTGGATTGAAAGTGAAGATCTACAACACTGTACGTGAGTTATCGAATCGTGCGTATGAGACATTTCCGATGAGAAGCCTTGGGCACGAGATCTATTCGCCTGGTAAAGGCGGCGGTTACTCCTGGCTGCAGGAGCATGTGATAAAAGATTATATCGCAGCATGGTTTGTTCCGGAACTGAAGGATGCTGCGATCGTGAACAGCGGTATGAGCAGATGGCATAATTATTATGTGGAAGGAATGAACTGGCTGGTGCAGCATGTGGGGATTGACGGAATTTACCTGGATGATGTGGCGTTTGACCGCATTACCATGAAGCGGATCAAACGTGTATTGACGAAAGATGGCCATCCTGGTATTATTGATCTGCATTCAGCGAATCAATATAACAAGAGTGACGGTTTTAATAACAGTGCGAATTTGTACATGGAGCATTTTCCTTACCTGAACCGTTTGTGGTTTGGCGAATATTTCGATTATGAAAAGAATAGCCCTGATTTTTATCTGACAGAAGTTTCGGGTATCCCATTCGGATTGATGGGCGAAATGTTGCAGGATGGCGGAAATGCGTGGCGTGGTTTGATCTATGGCATGACCAATCGCATGCCGTGGAGCGATAATGCGGATCCGCGGCCGATCTGGAAGATCTGGGATGAGTTTGGGATGGAGGGATCGGAGATGATCGGGTATTGGGTGGACGATAACCCCGTTCGTACGGATAATGATAAAGTACTCGCGACGGTGTATAAGAAGAAGGGGAAAGTGATGATTGCTATCGCAAGCTGGGCAGAGGAAAATGTGATGGTGAAATTGAAGATTGACTGGCAGGCATTGGGCCTGGATGCTGGTAAGGTGAAGTTGAAGGCGAAGGAGATGAAGGGGTTTCAGGAGGAGAAAGAGTTTGAGGTTGGGGATGAGATACCGGTGGTGAAGGGAAAGGGATGGTTGTTTATTGTTGAATAGCGTAGGGCCCCCTCCAAACCTCCCCCTTCAGGGGAGGCTTGAACAGGCACTAGGAAACGAAGAGTCAAATCGTCCGGAATAGTAACTCCGATACGATTTGACTCTTCGTTTTAAAAGTATGTGCGAAGCCTCCCCTGAAGGGGGAGGTTTGGAGGGGGCCCCTACGCCCTGCTAAAATTTGTATATTCCAAATTATGTACCTATCTTCTACCCGCCTCAGCCTCAGTTTTTTGATCACGTTAGTAATTGCCTCTTTTACGTCAGGTTAAAACTGCATTTATGAAACTATCAGAATTTATCAGGTTAAGTGAGCCAGAGAAACGCAGTATGGTATTGCAGCAGGGCGTTGCGATAGCACAGCGGCAGGTTGGGAAACAGATGGTGTTTTTATTTCAGATCTGGGGCTACTATGTAGAGACCTATTGTAGTATGGAAACCAAGGAAATTGAGGAATACCGGGCAATACATAAGACGGATCATCTTTCCAGTTACCTTGAGCATATTTCGATTGAAGGGTTGCTGCGTTCGTAGCCAGAGGCTACAAATAATGGCAACATACGCGACAACTACGCCTACTATACGCGACAACCACGACTAACATACGCGTCAACCACGGCGATAGACCGGAGAAGCAATACAGCTACAATGCTGAATGATGGCTTGACAAGCGCGATCACGCTGCTTGAATGAGTCCCCTTACCCATCACTTATCTTCCTTTCACCGATGCCAAAAGTGTAAAAAGCGCAAAATGCGCAGGAAGCGCCGTTTCGTTTGGAGAACGACAGGATACCATCGTAAACTTGTAATGTGATACGAGTATTTGCTGAGATGGGCATCTGCTTCGAGTTAGCGAAAGGGTTGCCTCAAAAATATTTTTGATATCTCCCGTAAGATTTTGGCTTTTTTCAAGACCAACATATCAGAGCAATAGCCATTGCCCGATGACTTGTCAGGGCATTGCTGATAAATTATTAAACTTAAATCTCTTAACTATGGCAATTTCAAAAGGCCCCCTAAAGTTTACGGGCCGCCTCGGCGAGCTTGTTTTTTACTACATGGGCAACGAGATCTATGTAAGGGCAGTTTTTGCGGGACAGCGAAAACGGGTAATGAAGGACAAACGGTATGAGTTGTTCAGGTTGTACGGAACTTTTTTCAGTCAATCATCGAAGATCGGTTCGTTCATCTTCCGTGCTTTGGGATTGAAGAATGAAAAGAAATTGTATAACAAAATGGTGGGCGAAGCGCAGAAGTTCTTCAAACACACGAACCTGAATGGCGAGCAGGTGATGGAAGTGATGATGGAGAAGTATATGAATGGATTTGAAGTGGAAGTGCCGAAGGAAAATGAGGAGAATGGGAAAACTTATGGACTGTTGCTGGCTAAGAGGGACAAGGAGGAGAAAAAGAGCGGGGAGGTGGTGATGGAGGAAGGATATTTTGTGAATGAAGCGGGGGAGATTGACGGAATGGAAAGAATGGCAGATGGTGTATCAGGCGATGAGGATGTGAAGGAAAATGTGGAGGAAAAAGTGGCGGTGATAAGGCATCAGGAGAGCCCGGTGATGGAAAAGCGATCAAGGATTATGAAAAGGGACTCGAAGATTAAATGGAAAGTAATGGATGTATTGGATAGCGGTGATGCTGAAAGCCAATTGGGAACTGTTGGAGAGGCGGAGGAATTGATTTCTGAAGGACTAAATAGCGGTACAGGAAGCGGAATTGTGTATGCGTAGCGCAAATAGTTGGATATAAAAAAACAAAGGCTCTTAAGGAGCCTTTGTTAAAATGTGCTTAAGTATTGTAGTAACTGATCAGACTTGGTAAATTCCAATGGAGATTTTACTCAGTTCTTTCTTGCTTGTCTTTTGCGTCCGAGAAACAGCTTTCAAAATATCATGAATCTGGTCAATCTCATTCATGATATAAATCGGTACGCTCGACGTGTTACACCATTTCAATTTTTCCTTATGAAACTGATCGGCAAACGAGCGAGACATGAAAATTACGTCCGAAAAATCCAAAGTAATATCTCCGTATGTGACACAGTAATCTTTCAACTCGCTAAAAAGTCTGATTGCCTCATCCCGAGAATCCAAGGTTGAACCTAACAATGGTTGTACCGCATTGTTACATTAATCATAAATCAGGTTTTTATCTTGACGCTCTAAAGAGGTCCAAAGGTAATCTTTCTTACTTCAAAAAACTCTCCAGATACCCCGATATCACACCCGTCTCCATCATCAACGTCACATGCGTTTGGCCCGGAACAATTGCCAGTAACGATCTTGGTATTCCAACAAAATCACCGATCACCGAACCACCCAAAAGCTTATAAGTTTTTGCGAGTTCGATCTTATCCAGGCCGTCATTGTCTCCTGCAATCAGCAACACCGGCGAACTGATCTTCGCAATATTGGAATCACCCATATTGAATGACTCACCGGCATTAGAAAGCATCTGTTGCACAAAACTTTTCCATTTTGTTTTGTCTGGTGCTACCGCTTCGTAAGCGGCTTTCATTGGGCTGCCGTCGAAAAGTTCGGGCTTCATGTCTTTGAAGGCATCGTTGATCTCAGGTTGCCATCCGTCGCTTTTATAGGTAGATGATATGATCACTAATTTTCTTAACCGTTTTGGGTTTTGTATCGCGAACTCGTAAGCCACCTCGCCACCGAAACTGTATCCCACAACATCGGCGCTATCAATTTTCAGGTAGTCCATTACTCCCACCACATCACTGGCCAACGTCGTATGGGATAACTTTCTTTCTGAAAATTGTGTATGGCCATGACCCTGCATCTCAATAGCAATTACTTTCCTGTTTTTTGATAGTATTGGTATTAATTCACCCCAATTCATACCAATGGTCATAAAGGCGCCATGCAGCAAGATAATGGGCTTGCCCTCGCCATATGTTTCATAATAAACTTTGATGCCGTTAACCGGTACATAGCCGGTGGCAGAGGGCTTGGTTTGTTGTCCATTGGATTGAAATACCGCAGATAGCAGAATTGTGATGATCGCTATCAGCTTTTGGAAATGACGTGGTATGAATACTCTTTTCATAAAATTTGCCTTGGTGATTCTCAATGTTGATTGCCAAACAAAGATAAAAAGTGCATTGATCTCCAGCGCCGGGCTGGAATGACATTTTGAGGGTCAAATGCGACACCGGTGAACATTCGACGATCTGGCAGTAATAAAAATGAGTATCTGGTCGGCATTTGAATGACAGCGCCTGGTGCGTGTTGTAATGTCATCCCTGCCTGGGACCCGGAGTCCGGAGACCGATTGGTGGTTTAAGGCCGGACAGGCCCGGGATGATTGATGATTATGACGAAGCTGATGTGTAGCTCCGGGCTACACATAACCTGCACTTGCATTATTTCAATTTAAAAATCCCCTTTAACGTGATGCCGTAAATAGCGCCGTCTTTATCAATGATCCAGAGCGGTGTAGCGGAATTGGCATTCTCTATATCCCAACCAGTATTGGAAGTGCCGAGACCAAGATAATAATCAGGATAGCTGCCGGTCCAAAGCAGCGTTCCTGTTAATCCATCAAAACCCTGAAGACGATGATCTTTGTATCTGCTGTCGTTGTCTACAATCCGTTCGCCTACATAGAAAGCGCCGCCAGATGAAGTTAGCAGGTGTGCATTTTTGGATAGCGGGCGGCGCCAGGCAAGCGTTCCATCACTGAGACGATAACCCCAAAGCTCACGGTTTTTATTTATGGCTACTTCTGTGACGAGTATGCCACAAACAGCTACGCGGTTAAAGATCTGTTGCCCGGATACCGGATCAACCGTCCAAAGGATCTTTCCCGTGGCAGGATCTAATGCACGCAAGCCCGAAGCATACACGGCCGGCCATTCCATGGATTGCAATCTTATGATCAGTTTTCCATCAGCGATCATTGGGATGCCGTCATCGGAACGATATGATAGCCCGTTTCGTTTGAGCATTATCGGTTGCGCAGTATGTTTCCAGAGCGTTTTTCCTGTCTTCAGATCGATGGCATGCAACTGCCGGGTGAAAGGTTCATTTTGATCCAGGCTTCTCGCTGTTTGAAATAAAATACCATTCGATGATGCAGGTGCCGCAAACGTTGGCGTGTACAATGGATCGAGGTTGTTGGTCATCGCCAGTCTGAATTCCTTATTCTGCCAGCGAACACTGCTCAGATCGTCGCTGAGCGCGCTGATGTAGCTGTAACCATCCTTTGAGCTTTGATTGAGCGTTGTAAATATGCCGCTGCGATAGCGCAGCGGGCCGGTTTTAGCGGGAGAAAGGGTACGGACGATCTTCCCCGTTTTTATATTCACTACGTAATAGTCGGTGGCACCGCCATCCTCACGTGGATATATCAGCAGTGCTTCGCCGGACGGCAATGCATAAATAGCCACTTTACCGGTGGAACCACGGCGGTTGCCGACAGCACAGATATTGCCGATGCGCCAGACGATCTTGCCCGTGTTCTTATCGATCGCAGAAAGACCTTCATTGCCGTCGTTGTTGCAACTGCCGGTAAGTATGACATTGCCGATCGGTACAGGTGGCCATACGCCCCACCAGCCGGGATTCAGCTCCCATTGCTTTTGGGGAGCAGCCAGTATCGGGGGAGCCTGAAACTCGCGGCTGTTGCAGCTCGTTCCGTAAGGCATGCTCATTGCTGAAGATTCATTGCAGACTTTGCAGGAAGTTGCCTTTTGCAAACGCGCGATAGCAGCGTCCCTGGCAGCGGGAGAATCATCGGGAACCTGTGCAAGTACTCCCGCTCCTGTTGAGATGAACAGGATAAGCATTGCATTTTTCAACAACAGGCTTTGTTTCATTGAACTGATTTTTTGATGTTATTTTCCAAACCCTGTTATTGCGCCGGTCATATTTCCGGAGATCAGGCTCATGCGGCCCGATACACCTACTTCCACGCCTTTATCGCTCAGCTGTGCATCGCTCATGCCGGGCTGGGTTTTGTCGCCACCATTGGCATCGGAAATATGCTGGTCGAAAGTTTTTACGATATTGGTTTTAGCGCTGAGGGATGCTTCACCGGTAACATAAACATCTTCTATCCCACTGCTGGTAAATTCCACGCCAACACCCGCTTTTACATTGGCGCCGATCTCCAAAGGACCTTTGTCCATCGATATGCTTTTGTCGATCACTGTTGCTTCCAGTGTTGCCTTTTCAAAATTGTTGTTGCCGGCATCATCGAAGTTGAAATTGAAATTTCCCTTAAACCGCCCTGCATCAAACTCGATTCTCGATTTGTTGCATTCAAAGATCTGCTTGTACACACCAAAGTCAAGAACGGTCTTGAAATTACAATGCATATCATCGAAGTTGGCGAGCTTGTAGCGGGAAGGCGTATTCGGTAGCGGAACGCATTCTTTATTGCCATTGTAGGTTTCAATATATCTCGTGTTGCTGAGAGCTGCGAGCCATTCTTTCTTCGCGTTGATCTTAACGGACTCAAAAGCGTTATCGGTATATTTGAATTGTTCCCAGTATAACTCCTCCGTGATTTTCAGATACACCTGGTGCAGATAATTCTTATACGCATCTTCCAATGGCTTATTATAGTTTGTATAAACCCATTCGCTGAATTTTTGATCCACTTTGCAGATATCATAACCGATGTTCTCTCCTTTCTTAGCCAACTCGGATTCTTCTCCGGCAATAACACTGTTTTGCTTTATCAGTTCTTTTTTCTTTGCATCCTTTTTCGCATTATAATCTTTCAATAATGCATCGATCGTATTCTTTGCCGCCTTCATCCGGTATTCAGCACCGCCATCTTTATTCATTTCGTTCAACCGGATCTGGGCCATCTGGCTGTACATATTATCTGCCAGAGATGACTGCCCTGTCAGGGAGGACAGATCACCTTTCTGGATCTGTTTCGCGTTTGCCTGCACCGCTTGCGCATTTTTCTGTGCCAGTTGCATATTCGCATTTATATAAGGCTGCAGCTCCTGGCTTAATGCCATGTTTTTCTCCTGTATTTGCTTTTGAAAGGCGTCCCAGTCAGCTTTCAGTTTTATTTCCGATGCGTAGTCGGTTGGCGCTTCGGGGCGGGTGAAATTGCGCAAGCCAAGCGGGTTGGGATCGGGCCGATATGGGAGACGCATATCTCCGGGTTTTACTTTATAACCCAGTTTGCGCAGCATATTTATTTTGTTGGTTGAATAGCTGTAGTGCAAAGAGTTTTTCATGCTCTCTATCGCTTTGGTAGTATTGCCTTTGCTTTGCTGTATCAGGCATAGCGTATAATTCGCCTGCGGATGATAGGCAAAAGCGCGGACTGCTTTTTCAAGTTGTGCGCTGGCTTTATCTGTTTCACCGAGATAATACCAGGCTTGTCCGAGGTTGTTAATGATGGTACTGTTATCCGGATATTGTTTATTGAGATACTCCAGCAAAGGAATAGCGCGGTGCGGTGCGCCACCCATACTCAGCATTGCAGCGAAATTGCTCAGCAGATCGGCATCTGTTGCGTTGTCAGCGCAAGCGCGGCCCACGATATATACGGCGATATCGGGTCTGCCGACAGTCCAAAAACCGATGGCGCTATTGCCGGTGGCTTCGGTTGTGTATTTGTTGGTTTTGCAATAGGTATAGACCTGTTGCCCCATTGTTTTTGCGTCGGCGGGAATACCCTTTTCTATATAGTCGTTCAGCGCCTTTATGTATGCAGGTATTGTGGCTGCTGTCAGCGTTACTTTTGGAATGGCGCCGAGGAGTGCATTGTTTTTTGAAGGGACGCCGAATTCGGCACCACCCATAGCGGCACTCACACCGGCATCTGTAACGCCTGCCGGCATTGAGGGAACGGCGGCGGAAAAGCCCATCTGCTCCATCATTTTCTTTTGTTCAGGAGTCAGTTTATCAAGCTCCTGTTGCGCCTGTTTCATTTTATCCTGGAGTTCTTTGGTGCTGGTGGGGTTCTTTGACTGGGCGGATGTATTTACTGTAAACAGTAAGGCAATGGATATGACAGATACAATTTTCATCTGTTAGATGGTTTAAATGCGGTGGCATAAAAGTAGTTTGAGGGTCTGTGGCAGGTATCGTTAAAAAGGATGATTTTTAGTCCTGCCCTGGATCTCTCTGCTGTGGCGGAGAGATCCAGGGCAGGACTAAACTCCAGAAAATCATTCAAAAAGGTGATCCTCAATTGATCCCGGTTACCGTTTTTTGCAATAGCAGAAAAAAGGTATTTTAGGCTATGCGAATAATCATCCTGACATTTCTTTCGGTTTTTACCTATTGTGTAGCCGGAGCACAGGCAGATAAAAAGAAGGACAGCCTGTTGAGGCTGATACCCGCGGCAAAAGATGATTCAAGCAGGATCATGCTGCTGATCAGAATAAGCGGTGTTTATGCAACGGGGAATTTTGACAGTTCACTGTTGTACATGAATAAGGCAAAGGTTCTTGCAGCAGAAAAAGGCATTACCAATTGTGATCAGTATATCAACACAGCTTTTTCACAGTATTATTACTATAACAACGACTACAAAAGTTCAAAGGAATATGCATTAAAGAACCTGTCCATCGCTGAAAAATCCGGGGATGAAAAATTATTGGCTAAAACCTACAATAATCTCGCAGCAATCTATAATCATTTTGGAAATTATAAATCAGCCATTGATTATGCATTGAAGTGCCTGGCCCTGTCTGAGAAAACAAAGGACAGTGCGAGTTTCCCAATCCGTAATCTTACTGCATCCAACACTTACTACAACCTGAAGCAACATGACAAGTCCATCTACTATTCAACGAAAGCAGTAGAATATGGAAAGCAGTTCAATAATTCATTTGCCGTAATGATGGGTTTGAACAATATGGGAGCATCTTATTCAGCCAGGCATAAGATCGACAGTGCCATTGCTACATTTGCCCTGCAACTGGAATTTGCCCAACGTGAAGATGACCTTGTAAATATCTGCTATGCATTGATCAATCTTTGTCAGAATCATTATTTTAATAACAACCTTGCAGCCGTTGAAAAATATTCAGCGATGCTGGATAAAGCATCGCCCGGATTACCTGATAATGTCACCGGTGCTGAGATACGGAATATAAATGCACTGCGATCTATTTTAAGAAAAGAATATCCCCTGGCAAAAGCAGAATTAGACAGCGGCATTGCGCTTGCAAAAAGAGAAAATGCCGGTGATGCTTTAGGGAATCTCTATCAGACCTATTCCAAATTTTACTATACACAGAACAGGATCAAAGAAGCCGAAGACTATGCTTACCAATATGATTCCCTGCAAAGTGCAGCAAACCTAAAAGAATTGAATTTTTATATTGAAGAAATCGAAGCCAAATATGAAACGGAGAAAAAAGAAACCCGGATCAAGCTGCAGCAGTCGCAACTCAAGCAGCAATCCATTCTCAACTATTTTTTGATTGCAGCTGCGGGTTTTCTGCTGGTTGTTTCTTTGCTGGGTTTCCGCAATTACCGCAATCGTCAAAAACTGCAACAGGTAAAAATTGATGAACTGGAAACAGAAAAGCAGCTCACTGCCACCGAAGCGGTGTTGAGGGGAGAAGAAAAGGAACGCACCCGCCTGGCAAAAGATCTTCATGACGGCCTGGGTGGCATGCTTAGCGGTATAAAGTTCTCCTTAAGCAATGTGAAAGAAAACCTTCTCCTATCGCCTGATAATGCACGGGCTTTTGAACGCAGCATTGATATGCTGGACAGTTCTATCAAAGAAATGCGGCGGGTAGCACATAATATGATGCCGGAGATACTGGTCAAATACGGATTGGATAAAGCGCTCAGGGAATATTGCGCGGAAATAGAACGCAGTGCTGTGGTGCATATCAATTACCAGGCGGTAGAACTGGACAACATCGAGATAGAACAAACAGCAAGTATTTCTATTTACAGGATCGTGCAGGAACTGGTGAACAACGCTATCAAGCATGCCGCTGCCCGTAATATGCTGGTGCAACTACATTATGCCGCCGAAGAGAAAATGCTGGCGATAACGGTAGAAGATGATGGAAAAGGATTTGACACTATGATACTGAAACAATCACCCGGCATCGGCTGGATCAACATTCAAAGCCGGGTTGATTTTCTGAAAGGCAAGATAGATCTGCAATCCTCACCGGGCAAAGGAACTTCAGTGATGATCGAAATAAATAACCTGTAATTTCATACATGAGGATCTCTGAGCATCATTGCGCTGACGTAAGGGCTTAGCCGGTTAACAACAATAAAAACACAGCTAATGGCAGACATTTTTATAGTAGATGACCATTACATGGTGATTGAAGGCATCCGTTCATTGTTGCAAAATGAAAAAAACATTCAGTGGCTGGGACATGCCACCAATGCTGCCTCATGCCTTGCTTTCCTGAAAAAGCAGCAACCCGATATTATCCTGATGGACGTCAACCTGCCCGATAAAAGCGGGATAGACCTGTGTAAAGAAGTGAAAGAATTGTATCCATCGATCCTGATATTGGGGTTGAGCACTTTTAACCAGCAAACCATCATCCGAAATATGATGGAGAATGGAGCGTCTGGCTATGTTTTAAAAAACGCTACAAAAGAAGAACTACTGGAGGCCATCGCAGCCAGTTTAAAGGGCAAACTATATTTTAGTCATGAAGCGGTGCAGTCACTACATGAAAAAACAACAGAAGTGCCACTCATCTCCCGTCGAGAAAAAGAAGTATTGCTTTTAATAGCGGAGGGGCTTACGAATGCGGAAATAGCTGAGCGTTTTTTTATCAGCACTTCAACAGTTAATACTCACCGTAAAAGCCTGCTTGCAAAGTTTGAGGTAAAAAACACTGCGACGCTTATCGCGAAGGGTATCAGGATGAAATTGATATGAGGTCACCTGAAAACAATGATCTATTCTCCATTCTGTAATTCAGCACACGCAAACGAAAACACGGTAAACCCATAAGAGGGTCATTCCGGGCGCTACAACTGGCAGAAGATATTCTGCGATTTGCATTAAGCATGCCTTTCCTTTTTGGCATCCGCGTTTGAGGGTCTGACCAATAAAGTAACAGGTGCAGTCCCAACATCTTCCAATACAATTTATTCCGGATAAAGCAATCGAAACAGGAAGGAGGAATTATCTGCCGCGAACTTATCTGTAGGTAAAATGCTTACAAAATGAGCTTTGTTTTCGAATCATTCAGCAAACTTTTCAAGCCGGATCTTTCTTCTTTGGGGTTCATCCGTCATTTACATCCAACAACTAACGGACAGACCCAAACCCTGAACTGTGACCGGCTTTCAGTGAGCCATACAGGTAAACAAATTGAGCCATGCAGGTAAGTAAAGGCAGACCTGTTTTCACATCTTTATCAAACAGATAAATTCAAAAGAAATAATTATGAAAGTAATAGTAATGACCGGCGCAACTTCGGGAATTGGCGCCGAAGCAATGAAACATCTCACACAGCAGCCAGATACATTAATCATAGCAGGAGCTCGCGGACGTGGCCGGGTAGTACCAAAAGGAACAGAAATATTTCCGCTTGATCTTTCTTCCTTAAAAAGTGTCCGCTCTTTTGCAGAGGACGTAAAACGAAGATCAGGAGCTACCCCGATTGATACATTGATACTTAATGCTGGCGCAACATTTGGAGGTAATAAACAGAAAACTGTTGATGGCTTTGAATCAACATTTGCCACCAATCATCTTGCTCATTATTTGCTGGCAAGATTACTTTGGGAAAACATGGGAAATGACAGCACAATTTTGTTCACCACAAGCGACACGCATGACCCCTCTCTTAAACTACCATTTCCTCCCAAAAAACTGATCCCTTCTGAACTTGCACATCCGATTAATACAAGTTACCAGGAGGGTATGCGGGCTTATTCTTCATCTAAGCTCTGTAATTTGTTAACAGCCCGGGCCTTTGAAACAATTGCTTTAGCAGATAAAAGAAGGCCAAAAATAATTGCCTATAATCCTGGTTTAACGCCTGGCACATCACTGATGGGAAAACCCACGGCCATTACGAAAATAATGTTACCCCTGGTAGCCTACCCGATTCTACATTTGATAAGCATCTTTCGTCCGGCTTATTCCAAAAATATACCTTCCCGTGCCGGTGAAGCATTAGCGGAACTTTCTTTAGGAAAAGTAACAATTCCTGCCGGCAGACTTTATGCTTCCCTGGTCAAGGGAAAAATAACTTTCCCGGCTCCATCTGCGTTAGCTCAGAGCAATAATGCCAAAGACCTATTATGGAAAGAGAGTGCGGAAATGGTTGGGTTATCCGAAAAACTATAAGTTTTGATTTAATCATTTCAAACGCAAAAAAACTCCGAATTTCGTCGAAGCTTTTTGCGGGTTGAGTGGGCGTAAATGCGAGCCTTTAACCCGATTTTTAGCATACATACGCCAGATAGATTTTGAGAAAACTCCGGAAAAATTTGGGAGGCCCTGGAGTTTTATGAAATAATACAATCAGGTCAATCCTTAAAATAAGTGCTTTCAAAAATGAGGCGTATCATTAATAAAAAGACGATGCAGTCAAGATACATCATTTGAGTAACCCTGCTGTGGAATCGTAACTATTGGCTAACCGATGTATAAAATCAACCACATCCGGTTTGATTGCTTTTATTTCGAACAAATCAAATTCAAATATGCGGCGTGGAACCATGCCACCGTCTTGGGCACGCCCCCCGTTGAAGTGGACTTCAGCCCTGAATAACATTGCATGTTTCAGGGCTTCAATCCGTTTGCCGAAACTAAAGTATGATCTCTGTCGTTTCTTAATGACTATTTACAAGCAGCACGAAAAAGTGGTCGCCTTCCTGATATGGATGGTGTCTCACTGCCGGAACTCCTGGAAAAGCTTCGTCTTTCTGAAGAGGGAAAGATTAAACGTGCCGCTATTATCCTTTTCGGCAAAGATCCCGGAAAATTTTACACCAACATACAAGTGAAAATAGGCAGGTTCGGGACTTCAGATGATGATTTGAAATTTCAGGAAACCGAAGAAGGAAATCTGATTCATTTGCTGCGTGAAGTACCAGAGGTATTGAATAGAAAGTTTTTTACGAAAGCAATCAGTTTTGAAGGATTGCTAAGGATTGAGAAAGGCGAATATCCGGTAGCTGCTCTAAGGGAGATGCTGCTGAATGCACTCGTTCATAGGGACTATATGGGTAGCGCTGTGCAGATAAGAATGTATGAAAACACGTTCAGCATCTGGAACGAAGGCCTTTTGCCGCAGGGGCTTTCGCTGGAATCTCTAAAAAGGCAACATCCCTCACGCCCGCGCAACCCGCTGATAGCAGATGTTTGTTTCAAAGGCGGCTATATTGACGCATGGGGACGGGGTACCCTTAAGATCATCAATTCCTGCCGGGAAGCGGGATTGCCCGAACCGGAAATTATTGAGCGCAACGGCAGTATTTTGGTCACTTTGTTCAAAGATCGGTTTAATGAGGCTGGGCTGAGAAAAATGGGGCTGAATGAGCGGCAGATAAAGGCGGTTCAATATGTTTTGGAGAATGGGAGCATTACGAATGCTCAGTATACACAATTGGTTGGTGTTTCGAGACAAACGGCATCAAGGGACTTCGCTGAATTGACTGAGAGGTATAAAATACTGAAAATGAAGGGAAAAGCTGGGGCTGGAAGTAGGTACATTTTGAATGCCTCATAATTGCCTGACAGGATTTCGATTCAGTGATCTATCAGAACTTAAGAAGGGGGACCTCCGAAATGGAATGCTTCATGTGACGCAAAAAAAACCTCTTCAACCGTCATTGTTCCTTTATGTGCAGATGCGCAAAATATCCTGGTGACCCGGTATGCCATGAAGATTCCCAAGGTGAGCATGGCAAACTTCAACTATTATGTAAAAGAAGTTGTCAGGTTGGCGGGAATTATAGGGACTGTGCATATAACCCATAAAAAGGGTAACAAGATTATTGAAGAGAGTCGTCCGAAGTTTGCATGGATTTCATCACATAATGCCAGGCGGTCATTTTGCACCAATGAGTTCCTTGCTGGCACACCAACAGATCTTATCATGACAATTAGCGGCCACAAGTCAGAAAAGGCGTTTCGTCGGTACATTAAGGCAGACCAGATGCAAAAAGCTATTATGATTAAAAAAATATGGGATAACCGGCCTGCTTTGCGATTATAAATTTTTCTACCAATTCCAAGACATGCTTGCCAAATAAAAGCTACCGGATTTAAAGCTCAGTAGCAAAAAATTCAATACGGGTACAAAAAATGCCAATTATGCCAATTTTTGTTTAAATTGCATATAATTAAAGATAATTGGATATGATTTTGGCATTTACCATAAAAAATTTCCGTTCTATTAAAGACGAGATGATTTTTTCGCTTGAGGGGGAAGCTGGTCAAACCAAGTCCGATAATACGTTTGAGATATCCTTGCCCAATAATCAAAAGAAGAAGCTTTTAAAGTCTTCAGTTATATACGGTCCTAATGCTTCTGGCAAGACAAATTTCATCAGGGCGATGTTTGCCCTAACGAAGTTTATTCTTCATTCAGGGGAATTCAGCATTGATCGGTCAATCCCATTTTACGAACCATTTTTATTCGATTTGGAGACTGAACAGGCTCCAACGGAGTTTTCGATAGATTTTTTGTTGCAGGAACAAAGCAACTATGTTCTATATCGATATCAGCTTCGTTTTAACCGGGAAGAAGTTCTTTCCGAAGAGTTGAATTATTTTCCTAAAGGTCAAACCCACAATTTGTTTATAAGAACGAATGAAAAAAGTAGCGATTCGGATGCAATTCATACAGGTAGGTTAGGAAAAAGTTTGTCCTATAAAGAGATCTCCGTTTTTCGTAACCAGTTGCTTTTATCTAAATTCGGAAGAGATATACCGCAGGCTATACTTACGGATGTTTATCTATACTTCAATAAAGTGGAAGTTTGGAATGCTTTAGATGTTATTCGGATTGGACAATTGAGAGATGAGATTGCAGAAGAGATTTTTTTACCGGAAAACAAAAAGCTGCTTACGCGCATTAATAAACTGCTCCGAATTGCAGACACAAAAATCCAGTCAATCACCGTCCGGGAGCCTGATAGCGATGAAAGAAACTTTGAAGGAAGTCGTCTTAAAAGCACTAAGCCCAATAGGTCATCGAGAGACCAGGTATTTGCTCAACACGCTGTTTATAGCGGAAAGAAAATTGTAAGTACCAGATCATTGGGACTGTCAGAAGAATCAGCCGGTACAAATGTTTTGTTTGCCCTGGGAGGAATCATTTTAAAAAGACTTGAACATGGTGGCGTATTGTTTTTTGACGAACTCGATAATAGCCTCCATCCTAAACTATCGAAATTTCTGGTAAGGCTTTTTAATAATCCGATCAGTAATCCTCACAATGCTCAGCTTGTAGTGGCTACACATGAAGTGACCCTGCTTGATCAGGATGTTTTCAGAAAAGATCAGATCTGGTTTGCAGATAAAAGTGAACAAGGGGCCACTGAGATTTTTTCGTTGAAGGACTTTGAAGGAGTTCGTGATAATACTCCGTTTGATAAATGGTACATGAGTGGAAAGTTCGGCGGACAACCAAAGATTAAAGAAATCGAATTCATTTTTGATCATGAGTAAAAAACGGCCACTTAAACATACCATATTCATTGCTTGCGAAGGAAAAAATACTGAGCGACTTTACTTCGAAGCGATCGCAGAGGAAACGGATACTGCCGAAAAATTTGCCATAACGGTTTATCCTGATGAAAACGTCGTTGATCCCACCACCCATGCCCTCGGGTTAGTCAAGGAGGCGCAAAGCCGCATAGATGATTTCGATGAAGTGTGGGTTGTTTTTGATAAAGATGGCTATACAAAGCACCCTGATACCTTTGCAGAAGCCGCAAAGAATATTAATGGTAAATTCGTGAATATTGCGTTTTCCAGCATAGCTTTCGAACAATGGGTGCTATTGCATTTTACAAAATCATCGGCATCTTATCCCAAGTCTAGGGATATTATTGCTGTACTGGATGCTAATCAGTATTACACCGGTTACGTTAAAACTACCTATCAGGATACATACACCTCCTTAAAAGATAAGACCAACGCAGCTTTAGAAAATGCCGCCTGGCTTCGGCACCAACTGACAATTAAAGGAGAATTGCCGGGTAAACAGATTTATGATATTAATCCTTTTACGGATGTCGACAGGCTTGTTCGATATTTACTCTGTATAACGGAGGAGGTTGTTTGGATATCCTTAGATCAAACGATCTCGATCGGTAAAATGGATTTTTGCGCATCGGTCGTCAATGATTTCAATACTGAAATTACCATAACGAATCGAGGAGGTACAAGCACGTTCAACGCTGTTAATCTTGACAACTATTTTTATTTAGTAAATGATGCGAAAGACCGATCAAATTTCAAAATTGATCAAACTATTACTATTCTAAATGGAGAGACCAAGCAGTTTAGTCTGCAAGCCGCAGAAAGTATGACGGGCAAAACGGGAGTCTTTAATTTGGAAAATTATGTATTGATGATAGAGATGTAATGCCTCACACGGTTTTAGATATTTGAATAAAATACATCAGTCCTATTTTATTCAGCGGAACTTTTGGAGGCAATATTATGAAACGTTTGGAAGGCCAGATCTTTAAAGAATAATATAAGTCCTAGACCAAAATAGACCCGTCTTTTACACCACGATGTGATGAATCTCAATGGGCTGAAAAACAAAGGAAGTTTGCGGCCTCAAATGCTTCTAAGTCTTATAGACCAAAAATAACAAAACCCGCTCTGAGAGCGGGTTTTGTGCGATTTACTTGCGGACCGGACGGGACTCGAACCCGCGACCTCCGCCGTGACAGGGCGGCATTCTAACCAACTGAACTACCGATCCGTACCCTTTGTTTTGGGAGTGCGAAGATAAGGGGGTGAAGTTTTTCTGCCAAAAAAAGTTGGCAGATTCTTTGAAAAATTTGTTGGTCGAGGGCATTTAAACATCAGATTATGTGTCTCTTATTGAGTACTCATAAGCCTTGGACACTCAGCCGGCTACCCGGGATCTCGTTCATTCAGGTTATCAGTGAACAAGGGCAGTCCAGTCCGGGGAAACAGGGCGGGAAAGGATTCCTGAACGGATTTGTAAGGTCAGGTTCCGGCTATAACGCCAGTACCTATGAGCCGCACTTTATCATTGAACAGTTTCAACTGGTTCATCAGTTCATCAAACGGAAGCGATTCTCCATAAATAATTGAGCCTTGCAGCGATTCGTAATCTTTCCGGAACTCTTCAACCCATCCCATGGGGGGAACAAAGCTGAGTTCAGCATGGTTCAATGTATTGTAATCGACATATCTTAAACGCGCATAACGCCTGCGGTGCTGGATGAGCTTTGTATAAAGCGGCGTATCTTCTAATGCATTGAGACCGGCTTTTGTATTCATGAGTTGAGCAATATCATACAGGTGACGGGATTGGCGATGCTCTCTGTAAGTTGCAGATAATTTTCCGCTGAATTTTTCATGAAGCAAAAACATCTTTTCGAGTAATGTTTTATGTGGAGCGACAACCTGTACCGAAAATGATTTCTCTTTACAAACTTCATCAGGAAATGCCCGGGAAAGTATAGACTGTAACGGAATATCGATAAAAGGATCCTTTAAGTTTCGCACTCCGAATTCCATCTTTACATCTTCCGTGAGGTAATGGTCCGGATCTAATACGGAGCGATAGCGGATGAAAATGGTTTTAGGATCCTTCCTTTTCCCATCTGCCACCCAAATGGCAATATCAGGGGCAGATATACCCTGCTTTTCAAATGCTGCAACCAACGCTTTTTTCATAACCGTACTGACAAAAACGTCTCCCCCTCTTTTCAGCCGCTCGAGATAAGGATAGGTGGGTCGGGATTGGTAAGGCATGCCAAAGGATTCCGGCATTAGGGCGATATCAATGTCATCAGGAAAACGTTGCAAAAGGCCCCACCCTTTTGAAAGTGAGGTACCGCCTTTTAAAATGCAGAACGGTGCATAAGATGTGGTGAACAATGCACGGAGACAAAGCGTTACCCACCAGTCTTTTTCGATGGCTTTGATGGGTATGCCGGTTTTGAAGGCTGCCTGCTCCAGGATAATTTTTCGTTGTATGTCATTTGCGGTTAACCAGAGGGTACTCATTAGTATCCAGTTTAAAATGATCGGGCGCGGATTCCCCCGGAAACAAGTGTATAGGGCTTGCTTTGTAATCCGGTCAAATTTTGTGACCGGCCAATTAACGGCCAATCAGCGCCAATTAATGCAGAATATACTCGCTTCCTCCGCCCTGTTTCCTCCCTGAACGACCAGATCTTTACCGATCAGACAAACGCTGCCTGCCTAACCTTTGAAACCTATCAAACCTGTGAAACGTTTCAGCAGAAACCCGCAGTTATTCAACAACCCCTGTTTAAGATTAGTAATCTCACATTGCTCCTGCAAGTCTCTGATTGTTTTTGTCTGACGCTCATTCAATCCCATTTTTTCAATCCGGCTTCGTTATATCGATCTTTAAGCAACGTAACCAGCAGACCTCCGTTTTCTCAACAATCCCGGATTCCGGTAAGACCGCCTCCCGGCATGAATTGATCACTTCAAGCGTTCCCGAAACCCCAGGGGTCAATAAAACCTTCTTTGAAGCAAACCTCTGCAATCAGATTATTGCGCGGGCGCGAAGGATGGTGGCCTTCAAAGCATCAGACGAAAGCCCCCGGGCAACAAGCTTTCATTCCGGAAGCTGAGCCGGTTGTCATATCGTCGCTCCACGTTTGTTTATATTTTGTGTTTGATATTCCATCATACTTATTCGCACTGATTGGTTATTCTATAACAAGTGGGAAAGTTCCCTGAATAACTAAAGAATACCCGGTGTTTTTAAACAGTATTTCATGTTTTTTCACCCGGAGAACTTGAGTCAATCAAATGCTGAGTGCGACAATGTCTTTATCATTGAACTTATGGACACTTCCCGGCCCGAATATCATTCCCGTTGATTCAATTACATAAGCAGGGGCTGGTGAATAACTACCGGGCTATCAATAGAGCGGATAAGCGTTTGTTGTTTAACAGGTTGAAGAGGTTCAGACAGCCAGAGGGCAGTTTGCTGCAGGCATTGTGAACCGATGAGCACAAAAGCCTGCAGCAGATATCAGTACTCCTGCATTATTATCAAACTGATCAGACAAACACAGCCTGCCTAACCTTTGAAACTTATGAAAGCTTTCAGCAAAAACCTGCTGTTATTCAGTAACCCCTAAGTATATTAGAAACCAAATTGTGTCGTTCAAGACGGATGATGGATATCAAACTCATTCTCTTTTAATGACGCCAAAACCATGCATATGAAGAATACGCTATTTTTCCTTCTCCTGCTAACCAGTACAGGAGGTTTTGCTCAGGCAGACAGCACAGATATCATCGTCCGGAAGTTTATGAAGGATCAGCGGATCACCGGACTTTCGCTTGCCGTTATAAAAAATGGAACTGCCACTGTAAATAAAGGTTATGGTCTCGCCAATGTGGAACTTAACGTACCCGTTACTTCGGAAACCGTGATCAGACTCGGGTCTGTCAGTAAACAATTCTTTGCTGCCGCTATCTTAAAACTGGCGGAGGATGGGCAGCTAAGCATTGAAGATTCCGTGCACAAATTCTTTCCGGATGCTCCGGAAACATGGCGGCCTATACAGGTGAAACATCTGCTGTCCCACAGCTCGGGATTAAAACGCGAAGGGCCTGCGTATAACAATCATATCATTCAGCCGGATTTGGTGATCATCAGATCTGCTTATTCATTGCCGCTTGACTTCAAGACCGGTGAGAGATATCAGTACTGCAATCTTGCTTATTACATGCTGGCAGAGATCATCGCGCAGATAAGTAAGATGCCCTGGCAGGATTATATCCGGGACAAACTCTTCATTCCTGCGGGAATGAAGAACAGCAGCATGACGGATTTCTATTCCATCATCCCCAACCGCGCCAGCGGATATATGCATAAAAGAGATACGCTGGTGAATGCAGATGCGATGTACGCTGTTCGACCGAGCGGTGGCTTCCTCTCAACAAGCAGTGATATGATCCGCTGGAATAAAGTGCTGGAGGAGAAAAAGATCATTCTCACAAAAAAGAGCTGGGAATTATTGTGGACACCATTCATCAAAGTGTCTGATAAACCCGAAAGTAAAACCTTTTATGGATTTGGATGGATGGTGGATGAGTATAAAGGGCATAAGGTGATAAACCACGGTGGCGCAAATGTAGGCTTCCGCTCACAATACGACCGGTTTGCAGACGATGGCCTGTCGATCATTATTATGACGAATACAGATGAGGCGAATCCGGGTGCAATTACACGCGCATTGGCCGATCATTACTTTAGACAGAAATAATTTTCGAATCGTCCCGGGGCGAATCTAAACTCCGATGTCAATTGGAGAATATTATTTAGACACAAAGCCGTACGCCTTTTTCCATTTCAATCTCAATGCGGTTGTTGGAGTATTAGCATCCGTATATGTGTCTTCAGAGATCAGTAGCGCATTATTGCGGATGTCGATAAAACGTTCTGCATTGCCCAGATAATAAACAAGTGCTTTGATATCCATCGGCGGACAGGGAGTTACGCGGCATTGTGGCTGAATGGTGATGATCGCGAGCTGTGGTATTATTTTATAGACATTCAATAATCGTTTATTGCGATAGTGCTTCAACCCGCTTTTGGTAGAAATGCGTATTACATCTCCCTTTTGAAACTGAAGCAGAGAATCCTGCAGGAAGACTGAGCTGATGCTGAATTGTTTTTCGGCAGGAAATGGATCACGCGGTTTAAATTCTTTTCCGGTTGTATCCTGCGAATCTGCGGAAGATCTTTGATCAAAAGAAATAAGAGATGACGGGGTCCTGCATTCTCCTATCATATCACTCACAGAATTTGCAGCATTGGTTAAACTCACAATACACATGGCCACGACAATACTGCAGAAAAAAGAAGTTCTCCATTCCATAATTAAAATTTTAACTGATATGCACCGGCATGTTCTTGCTAGAATTGAAGGATCCGTGCGTGTTTCACTTTTATCTGGCTACCTACTTTATAGCCACCGCCTTTAACTGCTAATACTTTAAAATTTTTATCCGTTGTGTAATCGGCATTCGAATGAGCGAAGCGGATCATATACTTCTCCCCCTCCATTCCAATGCGGGCGAGATATGTTTTATTGTCCGCAGCAAAGGTGGCAATGATGTCGTAAAACGAACCTTCTTCTGTTTTAGCCAGATCGCAGGGTTCAGGATCTGCCATAAAAACATTCATCTTAAAGACAGTACCGGTTTGAAACGCCCCTCCCCTGCTCGACCTGACTGTTGCCTGCATTCTTGTAGCCGGCCCGTCATCCGATCTTCTGAAATCATTGAACTGATACACCGTATTGGAATGAAGAAAACGACAGGAAAAACCTGTTGCATCTACGGAAAGAATTTCTGCCACATATTTCTTGTCTTCCGCGCTAACCGGATATGTGTAGATATACATTCCCTTCTGCATTTTCTGCCCGGTGATATTTTCATTGCATTGCGCCTGGGAAGCAAGCGATACTGTGAGGAGCATTGCAAACACTAAAGTCCTTTTCATAATGATGATTTTTTATTATCAGGGGTTATCTTTCAGGCGGTCGTTGTGTGACCCTTACTGTATAATTGAAACTGAAGATCCTTCCATTGATATGCACAGGCACATCAAATGTGGAAACGGTTCCCATATCTTTTAATCGTTTATCAGTCCGCTGGCGCTGATTATTTTCATTCTTGCTGCCGCCGGCACTGGTACGATACGTCACGATCCTTTTTGTTTCCACGCGGAACAAGGGATTCTGCATGTATTCGTCATGACTGATTGTATAGTTTCTTGTTTCACCAACCCGATGCGCGTTGCTGAAATTAATATCGGGAGGAACCTGGCAGCCACTCCAGTCCTGCATCCAGCATATGATCGGTTTATCCAGGCCGGCATTCTCGTGCTTCCAGTCATTATTGATTGCGACACCGACGGATTGGGAAATGCCAAGCTTGACATTTTCCCTTTTGCTGTTGCTGATGCTGTTCAACGTTACGGCTATATCCCATGGCTGTGGCGCTGCTGCCTCGGGTGGTTTTGGCACACATTGCTGATAGTTAATATTGCTGGCCACACTTTCCCAGCGCATGCCGATATCCCTCATGTTCTTGAACGTGTACTCTACAGGAACGGCAGACTGTGAAGAAGTGTTGGTCATCCATTGATTGATCGTGGCCTGTACAGATTCGGCTGTTGGATTTGGGATGGTGATCACATCGCCGTTTCCGCCAATGAACAATAAACGGACAGTAGTTTTTCCCCGGCTCATTTTATCTACAATCCCCAATCCAAGGTTGGCCGAAAAACCAAAGCCTTCATACGATGCTTTGGCGCCCACTTCCATGTGATCCTGGTCAAGCTCCGTTTCAATGATCCCGATGACACGCCTGCCATAAGTTACGGATGACATATAGACGTTCTCATTTTTTGCATTCTCTGCTTCATCTACATAGAAACCACCCGCGGCGTCATCCGGTCTGTTTGCTGTAATCACAAAATTCTTTTGTTTGGCATCGATGCTCATGTAGGTTTTCTTGCTATCGTATTTCAATCCAAACTTTGCACTTGCCTTGAAACCATATCCCCCACCACCGGCTTCAACGTTCAACGCAAACGTTGCTTCATTGACGATTGTTTGCACATATATTTCCGTGCTGAGGTTGCCAGCTTGTTTTGGCAATGAATATTTCAGCTGACCGGCGGCTTCATCTAAATTGTTTTTCGTTGGATCATTAACAAGTATCTGCTTGCCGTTACCACTGCTCGACGACACCTGCAGAATGATCGGATTGCGTTTTGATTTATTATGCGGAGGTTGCGTATTGTTCTTGATATAATCATTATAATTATAGGCAGCGCCGGGGTAAGTATGAGACATTTTATCTGCCAGCGGCGCATCAAAGCTTTCAGACTCGGGACTTAATGACACCGTGTAATCAGTACAGATAAGTCCGTTATCGTCCTTTGTACCCTTGTTCCTTGGTTTGGGAGTTCTGTCGCCTTTGCTGGTTGCCTTGATCCTGTCGATCGGCTCTATATACGTTGTTATTTTAGTTCCGGCAACTGTAGCGATGATCGGACTGCCATAGCGCAACGCATTCGGGATGTCCTTGTTCATCTCTTTTGACAGGTCAGAAGTTGTGCTTAGTTTTTTCCCGGGAGTTTCCACCTTCTTTTCAGCTTTTGGTTGTGTAACAACCTTGTCTGAAACTTTTGGATTGGTGATAACCTTTTTAGTTGTTGATACCTGCGCCGTTGCCAGCGTATTCATGAGTATCAACGAAATCATTAAAGCTAATTTCATATATAGTGATTGACTCTTTTGCATTCGCAATAGCTGCTGTTGATCCCCATGCGTGAAGACAAACACCGCAGGCGGGCAGCGTTAAACGATCGTTGTAATTTCTTTCGGGTCAATCTAAGCAAGAGTTTAAAGTCGTCCAAGAAAGTGGTTGTGTAAGTTGAAAAATTACCTCAAACGGGGGAGTGGATGTTTATTTCCGGTGTGGTTCCGGTGCGTGGTTCCGGTGCGTGGTGACACGCACCGGGGCGGGACACGCACCGGGGCGGGGCCGGGGCGGGCGGGGCCGCACTCAGATCTCTTCCCACAAATCTTTTATAAAATCGAAATTCTTTTCATTACGCTCGTAGTACCTTGCTGAGCTGTACTTATAATCGCAAGGATCTTTTAACAATTGCCAGTGCTCCGCCAATGGGTTATTGTGAATATACTTCAGTTTTTGCAACGCCACTTTGCGTGTAAATAAGGGAATGGCCAGAGAATCCCTTTGCCAGAATTCATATGCTTTGCCGGATTGCTGTACACGATATGGATTGAGTGAATAAAGCGATTCTTCCCTCAGCTTTTTTTGAAATGCATGCGCAGTATGTTTTAAAAAAGAGGCATGAGGGTTTTCCTTGCCATTGAGCTCATTCATCCTCCAGATTGCATGAAGATGAGTGGGCATGATGACAAATGCAAACACATCTATTTTACCATGTTTGCTCAGGTAACGCCATGAATCGATAATTATCTCTTTGTAAACATCATCTTGAAGTAAATGTTTCCAACCGTTAATAGTCGCAGTCCAAAAATAAAGCTCACCGTGATGCATGTGGGATTTCCTGGTGGCACGGAAATAGCCGGGAGCCGGGATTGGTTTGAATGTGTTTTTCATTCTGTTAAATTAACAGAGAGGAGAGGCAGGACAAGGGGAAAAACATCGTGAAAGAATGGGAAAATAACGCATGTGGGGCGTGGTTTCGTGGTTCCGGTGCGTGGTTCCGGTGCGTGGTTCCGGTGCGTGGTTCCGGTGCGTGAGGACACGCACCGGGGCCGCACCGGGGCCGCACCGGGGCGGGAGGAAACCTGCAGTTATTCGGCAACCACTAAGTACATTGACACAGCGATTACAGTTAGCAGTTCATTATTCGGCCATCTTTGTACGCAGGCTCTTGCCGTAGATCACAACAACGAAATAGTTATTTTCTTCCGGGTCATCTTTCACATAGCGGGAAATGAGCTTCATTATTTCGTGGCCATCTTTGTTTTTGATCACAGTAACCGTTTTGCCTTTTCCGTCGGTGAGGTCTTCGCCGGTGAAGATTCCCTTTTTTACGTAGTCGTTGGCGAGTTCGAGTACGTCAGTGATGAGTTTGCTGGCTTCGAGCAGGGAGATCGTGCAGGTGTAAAAAGATATATCAGAGCTGTTGCTTTTGATAATTTTTTCGGAACCGATGCCGAGTTTTTCAGTGGGGTTGTAGTTGGCGGATTCGATCTCGGGTTCTTCGGAGAGTTTGGAGCCGAGGATGGATTTGAAATCAGCGTCTGAGTATTGGAGCATCAGTAAAAGACCGGGCTTGTAATCTTTTTGGGCTTTTGCTTCAGCAATGAATAATGAAAGAGATGATATGAGGATCGAAAGGAAAAAATGTTTGCGCATGATGGTTTGTTTTTGATGAAACAAAATTGCGCAAGCATTGAATGTTTTTCAATAGGTATGGGCACTAAACATTGTGGGTATTTATACCTATAAACATTACTGTTTCGAGTTTCATTTTTGCACCTTACAGGTGTGAAAATGTTATGATTCCAGAAAAGAGATAGCGATAGATGCAATAGTTAACCCGAACAACGGGTACACGCAATATTGTAAGATCATGTTTTCCTTCTTCAAAAAACATTGGTGCGCTTTCACGGATTGAACAGTCCGGTAACAGGGAAAATTTCTTTTAGGTTTGAATAAATTTTGAGTACATGATGATTACCCAAAACGAAAACCGGAGACAATAAAACAATTCATAATTGCAGGATACACTAAGGCTGGCAACTCCCGGCTCAAATCTCCTTATTCATATCTCACTTACTTTCTTCTCCTGTCGCACCGAAGTGCGGGCGCAGGTTGTAGAAACAACCCGCGCCGGGGGAACACAAATTCCCATCACAAAGAACATATTGCTAAACGGCTCAGCGTTTAGCTTTGGGCTGCATTACCTGCCGTGTACGGACCATCCAGCGCATTGTACGCCGTGGTGCATTGTAGCGGTGAGCAGCAGTTTTTTGTTCGCTATAGTAACCCATAATGGCGGCAGCACTGATGACGCCTTTAATCTTGTTATGGTTGTCTTTATCTGTAACGAATAATTCAGAAACAGATTGTTGTCCCATTAATTGAATACAAATTCCGAGATGATCATTTTCACTGACAGCAGGTGTATCCGGAGGCAGATCTTTGAGAGGAGACATGATTTTTTTTACCAATATAAGAGTAAGAACGTCCGGCTCGTAATCATTGGGCGTTGCGACGCCTCTTCTGCGGATTTTTTCCGTCATAATGGTGCCTTTCATCAGGAAAAAGGAGACAAAATATGCGGCTACACATGCGCCGAGCAATGGGAGCAATCCGTTGGATTGACCTGTTGTTTCCAATGCAAAGATGATCGATGTCAGTAAGGCGCGTGATGCGCCGGCAAACATGGCTGCCATCCCGATCAGGGCTGCAGTTGCGAGATTAACACCCGAGCCTGGAAATAATTGCATGAAGAGCATGCCGATCAATGCGCCGGTGGCTCCGCCGATGGTTAGCAACGGAGCGAGTGTGCCACCTGATGTGCCGCTGCCTAGTGAGATCACCCAGGAGACGTATTTCAATATGCAAAGTGAAACGATCATCATTAAGGGAAGATGGCCGGTCAATAAGTGTTCGATATTTTCATAGCCCACACCCATCGTGTAAGGTGCGAAATAACCGGTGACACCTACGGCGATCGCGCCGATGGCAGGCCACCACATCCAGTGGATCGGCAATCGTTCAAACAGATCTTCTACAGCATAGACAGATTTTGAAACAAGTGATGCAATCACGCCGATCAACACACCCATTAATATATAAAGCAGCAATGCTTCATTGCCCGGTACGGGAATATGTTCCATTGGAAACACGGGTCCGCTGCTGAATAACCAGATATGCATGCCGGCGCCGGTGACGCAAGCCAGTGCTACGGGGATGATCGAACGCGCAGAGAACTCAAAAAGCAGCAATTCGATTGCAAGTAATACGGCTGCTAACGGACTGCCGAAGATAGCGGCCATGCCCGCACATGCGCCAGCGCTCAGGATGATCTTCCGTTCTGTGGGCGAGATGTGCATGATCTGCCCGGTGAATGAACCGAATGCACCGCCGGTGGCGATGATCGGACCTTCGGCGCCGAATGGTCCGCCGGTGCCGATAGAGATCGCAGCCGATAGAGGTTTCAGCAGCGTGATAGGTGGCGGAATGCGGCTTTCATCAACGATGATCTTTTCCATGGCCTCGGGAATGCCGTGGCCACGGATGGCTTTGGATCCGAAACGGGCTATCAGACCGACGATCAGGCTTCCTGCTATGGGTATGGCTATCACCATAAAACCCAGTGTATTGTGAGCAGGACTGGCGGGCGAGAATGAAAATTTTCCATAGAAAGCGAGGTTGGTAATGAGATCGATGAGATAGACCAATCCCCTGGCAATCACGCCAATGACTATAGCATTGACCACGGCCTGAATACTCAGATATAAAACACGTTTGTCTACTTTATTGGAAATGAACATCCTTTTTCCTGCCAGCATTGGCGTCATAGATGGCGCCAATGGAATACTTTCGTCTTCCCGCTTCATGAGTTTGATGATTTTGCGATGCAAAAATATTGCAAAAGCAATATTACATGCGTTAATTTTGAAAATTATTTACCAAAAGAATGATAAACACATCATTTACAGATCGACATGGCTAAAATAAACTGTGATGTTTCGAGTTGCATTCTTTGCCAATCCAACCTCCCGGAATGGCGGGAGTTGACGGCATTGAAAAAGCAGACGATGGCTTTTAAGAAAGGAGAGCGCATTTTTACCGAAGGAGATCCTGTGAACGGAATGTATTTCATGCTGGAAGGTGCGGTAAAAGTGCATAAGCAGTGGGGAGATGCGAAAGAGCTGATCATCCGGTTTGTGCATGGCATAGATGTGATCGGTGTACGTGGATTTGGTGACGAAGTATTCCGCGTGTCTGCAACAGCACTTGAGCAAACGAAAGCATGTTTTATTCCGGTAGATCATTTGCAGGCAAGCCTGAAAACAAATCCAACTTTCAGTTATCGTTTGATGCAATTATATGCCGCTGAATTGCAGAAAGCAGAACAACGGATGAACGACCTGGCCCACCTGGATGTAAAAGGCCGGGTTGCTGTAGCATTGCTGACCCTGAAAGAAAATTTTGGGTTGGGAGAAGATGGCTTTATCAATCTTACCCTTTCGAGACAGGATATTGCATCTTATGCGGGAACGATCTATGAAACGGTATTTAAGATCTTTACGGAATGGACGGCTTCGGCTGTTATACGTACGGAAGGAAAACGGATGAAGATTTTAAATGAAGATACACTGAGGGCATTTGCTGACTGTTCCGGTGCGTATCCCGGTGCGTGAGACACGCACCGGGGCCGCACCGGTGCCGCACCGGGGCGGCTGAATGACATTCGATCTTATCAAATAACAATCAAAGGTTATGTGGTACAATACGAGAGTAACGAAACTTCTGGGAATTGATTATCCGGTCATGCTGGGGCCGTTTGGCGGCGGGCTGTCATCGGTTGAGCTTACATCGGCCGTATCGAATGCGGGCGGCCTGGGTGGATATGGCGCTTACACGATGAGCCCGAAGGAAATTTATGAGACAGATAAGCAGATCAAAGCGGCAACAGGCAAACCTTATAACCTTAATCTCTGGGTGTCTGATACAGATGCAAAAGAAGGATTTGTAAGCGAGGACGAATACGAGAATGCGCGGCAGATCTTTCAACCATATTTTGATGAACTGGGAATTGCTGTACCATCGAAACCTCCTGCCTTTCAATCCAGATTTGAAAATCAGCTGCAGGTAGTATTTGATATCAAACCAAAAGTATTCAGTTTTATGTTTGGCGTATTGCCACCGGACGTAATGGAACTGCTTGCAAAACATGGGATCAAAACCGTTGGCGCCGCCACCACTCTGGATGAAGCGATCGCATTGGAGAAAACGGGTGTAGACATGATCATTGCATCAGGATTTGAAGCAGGCGGCCATCGTCCTTCTTTTCTGGACCAAGCGGAGGCTTCCACGATGGGCACATTTGTGCTGGTTCAGTTGATCAGGGAAAAAGTGAAAACACCGGTGATCGCGGCAGGTGGCATTGCAAATGGCAGAGGTGTTGCAGGAGCGTTGACGCTTGGCGCAGATGCAGTGCAGATCGGCACCGCTTTCCTGGCATGTGAAGAATCGGGGGCCTTACCGGTTCATAGAGAGATGTTGTTTTCCGGGGCCGCGAAATATACAACGCTTTCACGGGCATTTACCGGCAGGCTTGGCCGGGGCCTGACAAGCAGAATCGCAAAAGATGTATTGAATCAGCAACATCCTTATCTTTCATTCCCGTTGCAAACAACATTTATGGCGCCGCTAAGAAAAGCAGCATTGGAACAACACAAACTGGATATGGTATTGTTCTGGGGTGGGCAGATCTCTCCATTGCTGAAACATAGAAAAGCCAGCGAACTGATGCAATCTGTCATAAAAGAAACGAGTGATCTTCTGGCAAAATAATCACTGTTATTGCTTCTCTGTATAAAAGGTTTGAGAAGTTGCTGCCACGGATCGTATTTTCAATATATTGGAGGCTGCTGAATAACTATGCTGAACAGGTTTAATAGATTCAGTCAGCAAGCCAGACGACAGTACTGCAAGCATGATGAACCGATCAGACAAACGCAGCATGCCTACCCTTTGAAACGTTTCAGCAGAAACCTGCAGTTATTCAGCAACCTTTATTTAGTCGCATATGGCAGAGAACATCATTCGCACCATTCACCTGTTTCCGAGACTGGATCAGCATTTGATCGAAGCATTGAAAAGTCTGAACGAAGAAGACTGGAACAAACCTACGCTTGCGAAAAAGTGGACGGTGAAAGATGTGGCTTCTCACCTGCTTGACGGTAATATCCGTGTCATTTCAATTTATCGCGATAACTTTTTTGGTGAAGCTCCTCCGGAGATCCGTTCTTACCAGGATCTTCTTGATTTTCTCAACGAACTGAATGGGTCGTGGGTGAAAGCTACCAGGCGGATGAGTCCGGCTTTGCTGACCGATCTGCTGGAATCAACCGGTAAAGAATACAGCAGGGAGCTGGAAAAACAAGATCTGTTTGCCGATGCAATCTTCGCTGTGTCATGGGCAGGCGAAGATGTTTCAAAAAACTGGTTTCATATCGCCCGCGAGTATACGGAAAAATATCATCATCAGATGCAGATCCGTGAGGCGGTTGGTACTACGAAAGAAATCATGACGAAGGAACTGTTCCACCCGTTCATCCATACACTGCTGATGGGTTTGCCGCATACTTACAGAAATATTGAAGCGGCAGCGCAGTCAATTGTAAAAATTGAGATCAGCAGTGATGCAGGAGGTGAATGGTTTTTATACAGGACAGATAACCGGTGGGCATTGACGGTCAACATCCCGGTTGGTGAGATCGTTTCAAGTGTTGTTCTCTCTCCTGACACTGCATGGAAATTATTTACGAAAGGAATCACGGTGGAACACGCCAGGAAAGAAGTAACCATTAAGGGTTCTGTTGAAATTGGCTCAACCGCCTTGTCCATGATAGCAGTAATGGCATAGCTATTCAGCTGCCCTGTATAGCGAATGCCAGCAGACCCCAAACAGAAAAAGGCCATGTCGTTATTTGATGCGGCCTTTTGTCCGGATACTCGCTGTGTTCGCGGCTATAAAAGGCAGTCCATGCCTTTTATAATTTTGGTTTGCGACGCCCTTAATTGCTTTTTCATCGGGTGTCCGTCGTTATTTTCACATTATATCCCGTGTTTATCCCAAGGTTGGGTTGAGCGCTGATTGTAGCTTAGCAGTATGATCAAGATCAACGGTCCCGTAATGGACCGGGCATTGTCCTTCCTTTGATTGGGGCGGGCATGCACTCGACCCTTTCTCAGGAAGGCGGTGCTTTTTTTTAACAGCCGGAAGGCTGTGATCAGATCGCAGGATGAGGAAAGGAATTGAACGCAATAAACGGCGGGCTGTTCCGACCTGATTGCTGCAGTCCGGAGCCAGTATTTTGAAATACAGGCAGGAAAATCAGTTCAGACTGAGAAAATGGAGCAGTCCCGGAGCCATTCATCCCTTCGGCTATCAACTATTACGAATATTCTCTAAGCCCCAATGAGAATTTTCAAATCATTCCCGGATTGCAAATCTGTTTTCCCCGACCTTCTCCAATAGCCACGCTTTATCCACCTCCGTTGCTAAAAAACTACATTTGCCGATATTTGCACCACCCCAAAGAAAAGAGGGGCAGCAATTACCTGCATAACTATGGATCTCAATAAACTTTATTCAGCAACACGTCTTGGCTATAATACGACCAACCAGGATCACCGGACAGTTTTCCAGCGTGATTTTGACCGTATCATCTTCTCGTCATCTTTCAGGCGGCTGCAGAATAAGACACAGGTGTTTCCACTGCCGGGCAGTGTATTTGTACATAACAGGCTGACTCACTCACTTGAAGTAGCTTCTGTTGGCCGTTCACTGGGCACCCTAGCGGGTGAATTTATTGCCGGAACGTTTAAGAGCCAGCTGAGCGAAGCCAGCATTGAATTTTATAGGTACAACCTTTATAATGTTGTGGCTGCTGCTGCTCTGTGTCACGATATCGGGAATCCTGCATTTGGTCATTCCGGCGAAGATGCAATTGCTTCTTATTTCGTACAGAACGAGACATTATTGAGGCCGCAATTCTCCGCCGGAGAGTGGGACGATTTTCTCCATTTTGAGGGGAATGCCAATGCGATCCGCATACTGACGCAACAACAGAACGGCAAATCCGGAGGCAGCTTCAACCTCACAACCTCCACCCTTGCATCCATTGCAAAATACCCGTGTGAATCTTCCGCCAGGCAAAAAGAGGGAGCCCTGCACCGTAAGAAATTCGGTTTCTTCCGCTCAGAGGTCAGCCAGTTTGAAGAAATCGCGCGCAGTACGTCTATGATAAGGGAAAGCGAATCGCCCATTATTTACAAAAGACATCCTTTTGTGTGGCTTGTGGAAGCGGCAGATGATATCTGTTATACCATCATCGACCTGGAAGATGCGCATCGTCTATCCATTATAGAACACTCCACTTGCATTGATCTTTTGCTGAACCTGATAGGATGTGTTGGAAAAGGTGATATGGACCGAACAAAAACGCAACTCACCAATATCGCTGATAAAAACGAAAAGATCGGCTTTCTGCGGGCCAGAGCTATCCATGCTTTGACCATGCGATCAACCGAAATTTACAAGGAGAAGTTTGAAAGCATTCTTACAGGCGAATGCAAACGCTCGATCATGGACACGATCGGTGACGAATGCAAACCGTTAAAAGATATCGTCAGCTTCTCGATCAGATACATCTACAATCACCGTTCGGTAGTGGAAATTGAAAACGCAGGATACAATGTAATGTCTGAATTGCTGTCGCACTTTATTCCTCCCGTGCTCGCTTCGGCCGAATTCAGGACGAAGTCGCAAAAGAAGGCCGTTCAACTGATCCCTGAACAGTTCCGTTATAACGAAGGATCCAATTACGAAAAAGTAATGGGTGTGCTGGATTATGTCTCCGGCATGACTGATAACTATGCGACTGATCTTTACCGAAAAATCAAAGGCATTGAAATAGGAATGACTGTCTAGGATGAACGGAGTAAACTATATCCTCAATTTCATGGTTCGACTGAAATCGTTATTTGAGTGACACGTTACTACACGTGGCATAAACACTCCATACGCCATCAATACAGTTATGTTAAGGAGAAGAAGAACAAGCTGCCTAAGAAAAACAACTCGCCTACCAGACAAGTTTATAACCGACTCCCCGAATATTGATGATCTGAATGCCGGGATCTTCCTGCAGGTGTTTGCGAAGTTTTGTGATAAACACATCCAGTGTTCTTGAATTGAAAAAATTATCATCGCCCCAGATCTTCTCCAGGAGCATCTTTTTACTGTTAAGTTGCCGGCGGTTTTCATATAACAACCAAAGCAATTCAGCTTCCCTTGCCGTCAGCGGCTGTACCCGGAGATTTATCAGGAGTTGTTGCTTCACCGGATCAAAATGATATTTCCCTATCGTCACCACCGAAGTAACTGATTCTCTCTTCAACAGTCTCCCCTCGCTTAATAAAACTTTAATTCTTATAACAAGTTCCTGCATGGAAAACGGTTTCCGGAGATAGTCATTTCCCCCGCTTTCAAAACCTTCTACTACATCCTGCGGCATTGTTTTACTTGTCAGAAATAAGATCGGCACGCTGGTGTCAGACCTGCGGACCGACCGGGCAAGTTCAAATCCATCGAGGCCGGGCATCATCACATCCAGGATCAGAATAGAGAATTGCTTCTCCCGGAGGATAGCCAGCGCATCTTCTGCACTCAGCGCATGCACTACATCAAAGCCCGCTGACTGCAGGTTCTCGGCAATGATCGAACCAAGCGACTGCTCATCATCTACGAGTAATATGGAAGTTGTATTGCTCAATCGTGTAAAGGTAAATTAATGATGAAGATGAGTCCCGCGTTAGTTTCTGCCATGATATTTCCCCCATGTGCCGCAATGATCGCCTGAACATGAAACAGCCCCAGCCCAAAGCCTTTCAGGTTTCGATCTCCTGTGCGAACGCGATAGAACTTTTTAAAGATATGCGGAACAAATGCAGGGTCGATGCCCGGGCCATTGTCCCGAAAGATCATCTTCAATTTACCATCATCTTCTTTTGCGACGATATTCAATCTGGTATTTCCTTTTCCGTATTTGATCGCATTCTCCGTCAAATTCTGAAACACACTAAGCAGGCGTTGCTTGTCACCATAGATTTTCAGTTCATCACTCATATCAAGATGCCACTCCAGATTGGATTGAAGACTGAATGACAAAAATATCTGTTCAAGAAATTCTTTCAGAATGAATTTCTCTTTTCTGACCTGATCATCCGAACGCTGACCAACAGACAGTTCAAGCACTTTTGAAACCAGTTCATCAAGCCGCTGAAGTTCTTTACGGGAGGTATCAAGGTATCGCTTTGCACGTTCCCGGTCTTCAAGTGCATCGTAGTACTGTAATCCATCGATGGCAGCAGTGACAGTTGCAATAGGTGTTTTCAATTCATGGGTCATATTAGAGATAAAATCATCTTTCAATTCATCCAATTGCTTTTGCCGGATGATCGTTTTGTACATCCTGTACAAAGCAAATAAAGTGAATGCCAGCAACAGCAACGAACCGGATATCATAAGCCACATGCGTTTCAACAAAACTATCTTCGGAGAAACGACTGTGGCCTGCGCAAGATATTTCTTATCGGGATCATTGACCTGTTGATAATTCACCAGGATCTCTTTACTCAATAAGGACGAACTGTTCTTTTGTGGAAATAAATGTTTTGCCGATGTATCTGCATAAGCTATGGAAAAATCATTAACCACATTATTCCTCAGTAGTTCCTCTTTAAAAAAAACTTTGACCAGCATCGTATCCAGCTTCAACGCCAGGTATTTATCAGACCAGACCTTTCCGAACCTCTGCGTATAGAAGAATACAATATCAGAGGCAATGCTTTTTCTTACGTTATCCTCAATAAATCTGGTTATGACAAATTCCCGTTGCGAAGGGGTCATTGGCCCGTCGAGTCCAAGACGCGGGTTGGACCAGGAAAAGTAGTCCTTTGGTTTTCCGGGATCAAACATGCGAACCATCCACGTGTTGTCCTTCTCATTAAGCATGGTTTTGAATTGTACGAAATTCGTGTCATGCAAAAAGTAACTGAGATAAGTTGTCAGAGTATCTTTCCTGACGGCCCACTCCCGGTCGATTGCCTGTTGAAAAGAGTAATCAACTTCGCGTTGCAGTATATCTTCCGAACGGTTCCATTCCCGTACGATCCAATAAACCTGAAGGAAAAGAAGCCCGGCGGATGCAAACACAGCAACCAGGAAAAGCCTCTTGAAGCGATCATTCATACAATCAAAAATATAGGCTTTACCGCGAAGCGGGAAACCCGGTTAACAAACATTAACAATGATTCGATGAACTTAACCATCTCCTCCCAGCCTGCCGATTATTTTTGAAAAAAAATAACCATGAAACGAATACTTCTTCTTCTCATCCTATGGCAAACGGGCGCCGCGGCACAGGAGCTTGTTCCCGGCGATCAGATGCCCGATCTTATCCTGCCGGCACCGATAAGCGGTGGCAAGGGAAAATCAGTCAGTTCTTACAAAGGAAAGATACTGATCATTGATTTTTGGGCAACATGGTGCAGCCCGTGCATTGCTGCAATGAAGGATCTTGAAGAATACAAAAAGCAACTGGGTGATCAGCTGGAAGTGATCGCCATTTCCGCGGAAACAGAAGAGCGTCTTAAGAAGTTCAACAAGGCAAGACCCAGTACGCTCACACTCGCGAGCGATACTGCGGGCAGTCTTTCCGGTTACTTTCCTCACCGGACTATCCCTCACACGGTGTTGATCGGGCCGGAAGGTAAGGTCTATGCGATCACGAATGCATCCAATATCACGCCGGATGTACTGAAGGTTGCACTCAAAGGTGTAGCAATACAGTTGCCGGTAAAGAAAGATAATATGGCATTTGACATCAATACATATTTTACTGCAGACTCCACAATGCCACGCAACTTCAGCTTGCTGGCCTCTGTAAAAGGTGCTCCCACGATGAGCAAACGATATGTTGATGGTGCTTTTAAAGAAAGAAGATTTACCATCGTAAATATGCCCATCGACGGTCTTTTCAGGGAAGCCTATCAGAAAAGTTATCCTTCTGTGATCAACGAATATGACACCGTAAAACGCACCTATGAGGCTATGGAAAAGTTCTGCCTCGATGCATGGATCGAAACCCCTGACCGCAATAAACTGATGGCCTATATCCGCGAAGAATTGAAAAAACATTTTATCGACGTTGATGCGGTACTGGAAAAAAGAATGCGTCCGGTTCTGCTGTTAAAAGCAAAACCTGAAGCAGCAAAATTGCTGAAGAAATCAACCGAACAATCTGAAGGATATAGTGCCGGCGGAGGACATTTTGAAGGAAATGGCGTGAAAGCCGGCACACTGGCCGACTATATGGAGAACTTTGGTATGTACAATGGTAAGGTGCTGGATGAAACCGGTCTCAGGGGAAATTATGATATTTTTCTGGAATGGCAACCCGAAAAAAAGGACGCATTCAAGGACGCACTGGCGGCATTGGGATTGTATTGGGAAAAAGGAGAAAGAGAAGTGGAGATGCTGATCCTGAAGAAACGCTAGGTCTAAAATCAATAGCAGACGATCGAAAATGAGCCTGATGAAAATTGAATAGTTTGAGAGCATGATTATTTTTATTCATGCTCTCTTTTTTGTTCTTTCCCGCTTGCCTGACCAGCATTAAAAAGTACAGGCGCAGCGATGTTTGCCACAGGAGTTCTTCGATGATCAACTCCCAAGCACCCCGTTGCGGCAATTAATTGCCAACGGAAGAACAGGATCAAGGCAATTCCGGTTGATCAGATCCCGTTATGCTGGTTTCTTCATTCAGTCGCGAGGTCTGTTTCGTATCCCTCATAAAAAGATAGACTGCCAACGATATAGCAATACATGCGGTGACATACCAATAAAAATACGGTTCGTGTCCGATATCTTTTAACCACAAAGCGATGTATTCGGCACTTCCTCCGAAGATCGCCACCATCAGTGCATAAGGAAGACCTACGCCGAGCGCTCTTACTTCCGCAGGAAATAATTCAGCCTTTACTACTGCGTTGATGCTGGTATATCCGCTTACGATCACGAGTGCGGCCATCAGTAAAAAAAATGCAACGGTCAACGAACCTGTATGGCTTAATGCGGTAAGCAAGGGAACGGTAAACAATACTCCGCATACGCCAAACCCGATCAACAAAGGCCTTCGCCCAATTCTGTCCGACAACAAGCCAAACACGGGTTGCAAGAATGCAAAAAGAAGAAGAGTAATAAACGATAATAATGTCGATTGTTCTTTTGAAAGATGAACGGTGTTCACCAGGAACTTTTGCATGTACGTTGTATATGTATAAAATGCAAGCGTGCCTCCCAACGTAAGTCCGGCTACTGTGAATACCGCCTTCGGATGTTTCATCAGTTCCCGGATCGTTCCTTTCTTCTGTTGTTGGTGCAAGTCATTCTTTTCAAAAGAAGGTGTTTCATGCAGATTGCTTCGCAGATAAAGGGCGATGACTGACAGTATTGCTCCGATCACAAATGGAATGCGCCATCCCCAATCGTGTAGCTGCTGTTCGGTAAGTAACAGTTTTTGTAATATTAGTTGAATACCAAGTGCGATCAGTTGTCCGCCAATCAATGTTACATACTGAAAGCTGGAATAGAATCCTCTTCGCTGGCGTGTGGCCATTTCACTGAGATAGGTAGCGGATACACCATATTCGCCACCAACGCTCAGGCCCTGAAGCAGCCGGGCGAATAATAATATCACGGGCGCCGCAAGACCGATGGTATTATAGGTGGGAGTCAATGCGATCAGCAAAGAGCCAAATGACATTAAGAGCACCGACCATGTCATGGCCTTCTTTCTTCCCAATTTATCCGCCAGCCGGCCAAACACCCATCCCCCGATCGGACGCATCAGGAAGCCAAGTGCAAACACACCGGCTGTATTCAGTAATTGCGCAGTCTCATTCCCCTTTGGGAAAAAGGATGATGAAAAGTATAGTGCAAAGGCAGAATATGCATACCAATCGTACCATTCAACAAGGTTGCCAATAGATCCACCGGTGATCGCCTTCAACCGCTGACCTGATATTTTTTCTGTTGACATAATTATTTTCATTGTAAGTTGCCGACCGCAACGTACAATGAAAATAGAATAAAAAATCCTTCCATACACATCCCCATCGCCGGACATAAGGAAGGATATAATTATTTGCCGCCTCCGCAGGCGATAGCTTTTTGCCTTTTGAAGCAAGTAAACTTATAATTATTTGCATTTGCTACGTCCTCATCGCTGTCCGATACGCGGAAAGATCCATCTGCAAATATCCCGGCCTTTCTTTAACAAACTACAGCCACGCACCGGGTTTCAGCCGCTTCTTTGAACGGAGATTTATAAGATAATTTGGATAAAAGGTATCGGTCAAAAGAATCTTGCAAGAAACCGTTCCCGATCAAAGTCATTCCAGGGTATGATCGTCGTCATTCTCTGTCCATTTTAATCAGTCTAGTTTTGTCTCATAAAAGTTATCAATCATGAAACATAATACTGCTCCCGCACTTCGCCATCCGATTTCAATGCCTGTAACCGGCAAACCATCTTTATTCAGCGGAATCAACGCATGGATCAAAGCAAAATCTCCTGCTTTTGAAGAGAACAGGTTGGGCATCACAGCTACAGGAATTTTTATCCAGGTAACTGCAGCGGCTGTTATGATCTGTCTGGCCGGAATGTCCGGGGCTTCTCCTTTTGCATTTGGCGCAGGAATCCTGTTTGCTTTTCTTGCGGATAGCCTGGTGCTGGCACAATCTCCTATGAAATGGGTCATCGGCATGATCGGTGCAAGTATTGTGATCAACCTTGCACTGGCAATTTATTTTGCAGCTCAATTAATGTAATAAAAGTCTCAGAGGTTCCGGCGGTCAATGAAGTTTCACAATCTCCGGAGCCTCTCACCTGTTCGGATCGGCGCTCCCGGTTTGTCTTTATGAAAAATACAGGACGAAGCCGCGGACCGATCGGGCCGATTCTGCGTCTGAAAGCCCGCTACAACAGATGTTCAAACGTATATGAACCCTTGAAAATAATTCATCCGGAAAGGAACCGGGATACCGGCTATTACCGCACCGCCCAATGTAAATAAAGATCTCCTGATCCCTTGCACGATCCCGGAAACGTCTTCAATTAGCAGGCCCATTCTGCGATGCTACTTGCCCGTCACACATTTCCCCCAATTCATCACAGGTTTTCGGCAGACAAAAAAGGTTGGATTATTCTTGCATAAATAATTCAAACGATGAAAATCTGGTGGAGACAACAGGAAAGTTTTTTTGCGATAGGCACTTTTTTGATACTGCTGATTCATCAATTCGTTTCAAGCGATCCGGACCTGTCCATACCCTATTCCCAGGCGTCGAAGTTCAGGGAAGCCGGTGTGACATATAACTACTTCCTGCATTCATTTTGCCCTATAGTGCTTTTGTTTGGAATTCCCGCAACGCTGATCGTGACCATCAATGCCTGGCTCATACCCCGGTATGCTCATCACCGTCACCGCGTGGTCATTACACTTTCATTTCTGATCGCAACATGGATCATACTTACAGCGGGGCATTCGCTGCATTACTTCTTAAGATACAATTTTCTTATTAAACAGCTTGGTGCTGCAGAATTCCGTTCAGAAGCAAGAAGGCATGGTGTTGCACTTGGTAATATCTCCATGATCTTCTATGTGCTTTACTTTGGCCTCAGGGAATCGATGATCATGTGGCTGGAACGAACAAAAGAACAATTTCCTTTCCGCGTCATGGTTTGCAACCGGATCTCGCTGACTACATTTGCCTACCTGTTCATCATGATATTGGGTGTAATGTTCGGTTCCTTCCGGTCAGACGGAGTCGCAATCGTCTACCTGTTTATCCTTCTGCCGATCATTATCATTTGCCTGATCAATATTTACCTGATATTTCCAGGGCTGGAATCATCGCCAATTCAGTTTTATAAAAAAATATTACGCCTGACGATTGCTCCCTCAGTACTTATATTCACCGCATGGATGTTCTATGCCATGTTAACGGGTCATTCAGAACTCAAATACCTGTTGCTCTTCTTTATCATTATATTCCTGGTATCAACCCCGCTTTCCCGGTTGTTCTATATCCAGCAACGCGAAAAGATCAGCAGCATGATCGGCCTCGAAAAGAAGCTGGGAAAAACCACAGCGGATCTTGCATTTCTCCGGTCACAGATCAATCCGCATTTCCTGTTCAACACATTGAACACCCTATATGGAACGGCATTACAGGAACAGGCAACACGGACTGCAGGCGGCATACAACGCCTTGGGGACATGATGCGGTTTCTATTACACGATAACAACAGGGATACGATCCCGGTGATCCGCGAGATAGAATATCTTCAACATTATATCAATCTTCAAAGCCTCAGGATTGCGGAAGCACCGGGCATACGCATCGAAACATCTATCAGCGAGATGAACTGCGATCATTCCATTGCACCGATGTTGCTGATCCCGTTCGTTGAAAACGCTTTCAAACATGGAATCAGGCTGACAAAGCCATCCTATATCATGATCAAACTTTACTGCGATGAAAAGGGAATCTACCTTGATGTGGTGAACAGTCGTCACCCCAACAAAGAAAACACCACCGAAGAAGGATATTCCGGTGTGGGCATGGAAAATGTAAAACAACGTCTCGAATTGCTTTATCCAAATGCTCATTCGTTAAAAATACATAAAGATGATGCAGCTTTTGAGATCCACCTGTTCATTAGTCTTTAATCATTCCGATATTATCACAACTCATTATTTTAATACCTTATAATTTCATTAGCCATGAAAGAATTCTGCTTTGCACTATTACTCAGTTTTTTATTTAAACTATCTTTTTCACAATGCCGGATAACAGGTACGATCGTCAGCAAAAATCAATATACGCCGGAGTTGATTTTTTTATATGCAGACGGCCATTATGAAGTTCCATCAATCAAACTGCCAACAAATGGGACCGGTAAGATCGACATAAAACTTGATATTACTAAGCCAGTATTTGCGCTGCTGAAAGTGAATGACTGGAGCCTGCGATTGCTGTTAAGCCCAAACCGTAATCTTCATATCAACTTCAAAACAGATAATGAAGAAGTGGTCAGCTTTAGCGGAACAGCAGCTGTAGAAAACAATCTCGTACGCAACAGCATTCTCGATTCCATTCCTTTTTTTATGAAAGATGGATCACCTGAAAATCCATTTGCAAAGACACCCCTGTCTGAATGGAAAACCAAGATCACGGATCCGATGGTTAAGCAGATCAGTATTGCAAGTGAGAAAATCAACAATGCAAATATTCCATCTTCACTCAAAAAGTTATTGATCAGCGAAACCAACTATGCCTGGCAGTGTCACCTGAATGACCTCACCAATAATAGCATGGGTTGGGCAAAAAACGCTGACCGGGACACCCTGCTGGATCTGGCGATGCACCGTATGGAAAGACCCGATAGCTCACTGCTTGTAAGCGGATTCTATGCCAACATGATCCTGGACAGGCAGATCCAATATTATATCAACAAGCCCGCACAGGAGGCAAAACGCAGAAAAGAAAAAGTGCAGGATGTGATCAGCGCGCTATTCCGCATGCCATTTTCAGAAATAGACAGTCTTGTAAAAGTTTACGGAGAACGATACCTGATCGATTGGATCTACGCAAAAAATTATTTGCCGGTTTCTGTACAGGATAAGATTTTATTGAACAAAATATTGAATGCTGCAAGCAATGCCAGCTTTAATACCTGCTTTTACCTGATGGATACGATGAGCTTTTATTTCCCAAACAGTCCATACCTGTCTGTTGCAAAAAACGAAGTCGCGCTCATCGAAAAAAGGCTCCGCCCGAAAAATCAAAATGATAATATCCGGTTTCGCCAACCCGGTTCTGTGAGTTCAATGAATGAGTTGATCAAACCATACGCCGGAAAAATTGTGTACCTGGATATATGGGGAACATGGTGCGGTCCCTGCAAAATTGAAATGAAATACGTTCATGAATTAAAGAAAAAATTTAAAGGCAGGGATATTGTCTTTGTTTACCTTGATATGGATGATAACCTGCGGGATGCGTCATGGAAAGAATACCTTACGTATTATGGTATCGAAGGAGAACACTACCGGATGACGAATGAAGAAATTCAGTCCATCTGGACTGAAATAAAAAAGGAAGGCGGCACAACCGGACGCTATCCAACTTACGTACTATTTGATCGTAAAGGCAAGATCATTACACCCGAGGCAGAGCGGCCAAGCAGCCGGGAAAAGCTATATTTGCAACTCGACAAGGTTTTATAGATTTATCTTCATGATACGCGCAATTGCAATAGACGACGAACCCATTGCTCTGGAGGTGATCCGGCAGCATTGTCAGCACATACCATTTATCCGCCTCGAAGCCGGTTTTACCAATCCTGATGAAGCAATGAGCTGGCTTGATCATAACGATACTGATCTGTTGTTTCTTGATATCCGTATGCCCGACATTTCAGGAATTGATTTTTTGCAAAAATTAACCCCGGCGCCACTTACGATATTTACCACAGCGCATAGTGAACATGCTGTACAGAGCTTTGAACTGGACGCTCTCGACTACCTCTTGAAACCGTTCTCTACAGAACGGTTCTTAAAAGCATGCCAGAAAGCAAAAGACTGGCTGGATATGCGGGCAGCTGCAGCAAAGGATTCATCATTGTTTATTAAGACAGGATATGAACAGGTGAAAGTATTGCTGGATGAGATCATGTATATTCAGAGTGCCGGAAATTATGTGCAGTTTGTATTGACTGGTCAGAAAAAAATATTGGCACGTTCTACTATGGCGGAGACCGCTGCAATGCTGCCGCCGGAAAATTTCGTAAGGATACACCGGCAGTATATTGTGGGAAAGAAACACATCCGAAAGATAGATAAGACCAGTGTAGGATTAGATGGAGTGAGCCTGCCGGTTGGTGCGGGATACGGCAGCGGATTGGCCTGAAAAGGTTGATCGATACTGAACCCCGATATGGGGTGCCGCGTTCATAAGCAACATGCCGAACGCCGGTTGCTGCCGTTTCTACTTTTGGCATGGAAGGATCCCTGAGATCCAAAGTATAACCTCTCGTATGAACCGATCTTTTTATTGCCGGCTATACGCGTTCCCATCATTTTCCATGACATGATAATAACGCGTATAGGCGGCAAAGCATCGGTTCTGCTTGTTTCAGGCCTATGCGACGAATCAGTAGCAGAAGAAATCCTGCCGCTGTTCATATTAACCGTTGAATGCTTTCCCGAGTGCGTTAAGATCGAGTTTTTTCATTTGCATCAGTGCACCCATCATACGATTCACTTTGACGCGATCCGGGTTGCTTACCATTTCTTCCAGTGCAATCGGAACAACCTGCCAGGACACACCGAACTTATCTTTCAACCAACCGCATTGCTGTGATTTAGGATCGCCACCTTCTGTAAGTTTTGTCCAATAATAATCAATTTCTTCCTGGTCTTTACAATTGATAATGAAAGAAATTGCCTCAGTAAATTTGAATATCGGACCACCATTCAATGCGAGAAATTTGTGTCCATCCAATTCAAACGCAATGGTCATTACTGAACCGGGCTCCTGCCTGTGAATTTCCTTTCCTTCCTCGCCATAACGGGCCGATTTACCAATCTTTGAATTTTTAAAAATGCCGGTATAAAAATTTGCTGCCTGCTCTGCCTGGTTATCAAACCAGAGATTCGTTGTCAACCGCTGAAAGTTTGCCATAAATTTCCTTTTTATTTATCACAAAGCTATAAGACGAATGTGTAACTGCGGATGTGTAAACACGACAATGAGGGGGCAAAAAACGACATCTATCCGGTTTAGATCAGCGGGGATACATGGCCAGGTTGCACAATGGATATGGATGGCAGAACTTCCGGCGCAGCAGACGAACGATCAAAATTCTTCCGGTTCTGTCATTCAGCTAACCAGGTATGCCAATTACTCAAAATTAAATTTTGCGTACCAGATCTATTCATTATTTCGTATTACTGAGATCTGCTCTTTGAGATTCAGCAATTCATATGTTTTTCTTTTAACGCTCACAACCCCTTCCTATTGACTTGCTTTTCTCCTTTTACATAAAAAAACTTTTATTTTCCGGTAAATTTTATACTTTGCGTCAAATTAACGCAAACAAATGAAATCATTTGATCAATACCAGAATCCTTCCCTTGCAGTGGACCTTGTGGTTTTTGGTTATTATGAGAACAGCCTGAATGTGTTATTGCTGAACCGGAAAGAAGAGCCATTTAAGAACAGGTGGACGCTGCCCGGTGCATTCTTACAAATGCATGAAACATTTCAGGATACCTGCAGCAGGGTCCTCGATACAAAACTGGGAATGGCCAATTTCTATATGGAGCAGCTCTATTCCTTTGATGATCGGGCACGGGACCCCCGCGGGCGCGTGATCTCTGTTTCTTACTATGCCCTGATCAATCCCGGCAATTTTGAGATCGTAGCGGGACATATGGCGAATGATGCAAAATGGTTTCCTGTGGAAGAATTACCCAAACTGGGCTTTGATCACCACAGCATTTTTGATACGGCGCTGAAGCGCCTGCGTTCAAAGATCCTGTACGATCCGGTAGGATTCCAGTTACTGGATGATGAATTTACCATCCCTGAATTACATAGTCTGTATGAAACCATCCTGCAGCTCCCGATCGACAGGCGCAATTTCCGGAGAAAGATCCTCGAATCCGGATACCTGATCAGCATGGGCAAACGCGAAGGATCACAGAACCGGCCACCCGACCTGTATAAGTTCAACAAACGACTTAAACCAAATAAATTTCAAATAAACATTGACCTATCATGAAAGTATCACCTATCATTTTAAAAGACGGATATAAAGTCGGGCATAAATTTCAATACCCCGAAGGAACTACACTTGTTTACTCAAATATGACTCCGCGTAAAGCAAGAAATCCGGAGGTCAATGAGATCGTTTTCTTCGGTCTTCAATATTTTATCAAGGAATACCTGATACAACAGTTTGATGAACTTTTTTTCAAACAACCAAAAGAAGCTGTGATCAAAGCTTATGCAAGAAGACTGGATAACTATCTGGGAAAAGACAGCATTACGTATGATCATATTGCACAGCTCCATGATCTTGGCTATTTACCATTGGAAATAAAAGCGGTGGCGGAGGGAAGCCTTGTTCCGATGCGTGTACCCATATTTACCATCCGGAATACAAAACCTGAATTCTTCTGGGTAACGAATATGCTGGAAACGGTACTGAGTGCGATCATCTGGAAGCCATGCACATCTGCAACCACGGCATTCCAATATTTGAAAACCTTTACAAAATATGCAAATGAAACTGTAGGCAGCGATGCCAGCTTTATTCCATGGCAGGGTCACGATTTTTCTTTCCGCGGCATGAGCGGCATTGAAGATGCGATCATGAGCGGTGGTGGCCACCTTCTGTCCTTTGCCGGTACTGATACGATCCCCGCCATTGATTTTCTTGAGCAATATTATAATGCAGATTGCGGGAAAGAACTGATAGGCGGATCCGTGCCTGCTACGGAGCACAGCGTGATGTGCATGGGAACACAAGGAGACGAGATCAATACATTTGAACGGTTGATCACACAGGTCTATCCTGCCGGCATCGTATCTATTGTGAGTGATACCTGGGATTTCTGGCGTGTGATCACCGAATTCCTCCCAGGTCTTAAAACAAAGATCCTGGCAAGAAATGGTAAAGTAGTGATCCGCCCGGACAGTGGTGACCCGATTAAGATCATTGCTGGTGACAAGAATGCAACACCCGGCAGCCCTGAATACAAAGGCGCCATCGAATGCATGTGGGAAATCTTTGGCGGAACGATCACGGAGAAGGGATTTAAACTGCTGGATGGCCATATCGGATTGATCTATGGCGATAGCATTACTACAGAAAGACAGGAAGCTATATTGCAGGGACTAAAAGAAAAAGGATTTGCGAGCTATAACGTTGTATTGGGCATTGGCTCCTTTACATATGAATATGTAACCCGCGACACCTTTGGTTTTGCAATGAAAGCAACTTATGGTGAAGTAAACCACGAAGGCCGCGACATCTTTAAAGATCCAAAAACGGATGATGGCACAAAAAAATCCGCCAAAGGACTGATGCAGGTCTACCGTGATGCGGCAACCGGCAAGCTTGCTGTAAAAGACCAATGCAGCTGGGAAGAAGAAGGCAAGGGAGAATTGAAAACTGTATTCAAAGATGGCCAACTGATCGTAGATTGGACGTTGCAGGAGATACGGGATAGACTGAAGGCACAGCTCTGACCGAAATGAAATGCAGACTGATGACCGGCTGAGAGATTTTTTGATGAAAACCGGTAAACAGGTGATCACGGAAGCAAGCCCGGTTGACAGCATCTGGGGCATCGGCCTTGCGGCTGAAGACCCTGATGCGGGCAAGCCTTCAAAATGGAAAGGGGAAAATCTGCCGGGATATGCATTAATGGAAGTACGGGATATATCAAACGATAAGCAATGAACAAGAGGAATTTTGCAAGAGATATACTATTTGGCGTAGCCGTAGGCGACGCACTTGGCGTTCCTGTCGAGTTCAGGTCACGCGATTATTTAAAAAATAATCGCGTGACAGACATGATCGGTTATGGTTCGCATCATCAACCACCGGGTACATGGTCGGATGACAGTTCGCTTACGTTTTGTCTGGCCGAGATGTTGACCGGAAAATATGACCTTCTGCGACTTGCAGGCTTCTTTATCAACTGGCAACAGTATGCTTATTGGACTGCGCATGGTAATGTTTTCGATATAGGCATCGCAACAAATCACGCGCTTAACAAACTTTCGCGTGGAATCAGACCGATTGAAGCAGGCGGATCAGGCGAAGGAGACAATGGAAACGGTTCATTGATGCGCATCCTTCCCCTGGCATTAATCCTAGATGATTTGCCGATTGATAAGCAGTTTCAGATAGTAAAAGATGTATCGTCGCTTACACATGCTCACATACGATCGGTATTATGTTGCTTTATTTATATTCAGATCGCCATCTCGCTCGTACACGGATCAACGATAGTAACTGCGATCAAAGAAGCAAGTGCAACTGTCAACAGGTTTCTTGATGAAACAGCGACCTGTACAAATACTGAAAGAAAAGTTCTATCAAGAATACTTGAAGGGAATCTTAAAGACCTGGAGGAGTCACAAATTTCATCGTCCGGTTACGTGGTAAGTACATTGGAAGCTGCACTTTGGTGTTTATTAAAAACAAACACCTATAGTGACGCAGTTTTAAAGGCAGTCAATCTGGGAAGCGATACGGATACGGTTGCCGCCGTTACCGGCGGTCTTGCCGCACTTTCCTATAAATGGAATTCGATACCGGAAAAATGGCTACAGACACTGGCAAAAAGGAAAGAAATCGAAGAATTGGCAGATAATCTTGATAAAAAGACAAGAAAGCAATGACAAGAACTATTGTAACAGGCGATATACACGGCGGCCTCAAAGCTCTTCAGCAATTAATGATGCGCGTATCTCCGGAGAAAAACGACCGATTGATTTTTCTGGGAGATTATGTTGACGGCTGGCCTGAATCTGCAAACGTTATAGATTACCTGCTGAAACTGGAAGCTGATCACGAATGCATTTTTATAAAAGGCAATCACGATGTGTGGTGTGAAGAATGGCTGACCAACGGTACGCCAAACAATGAATGGCTTTTTAACGGCGGAAAGTCTACAGTAGAGAGCTATCATAATCTTGATGAACGCCGTAAAGAGCAACATCTCTTATTCTTTAACCGGCTAAAGAACTATTATGTGGATGAACAAAACCGTCTGTACATTCATGCCGGGTTCACTTCCGTGCACGGTCCTGAAAAGGAACATTACGTATCCAATTTCAACATGGACAGAACGCTTTGGGAAATGGCGCTGACGGTGGATCAACGTATCTCCAAAGAAAGCAAGCTCTATCCAAAGCGATTGCTTCACTACAAGGAAATCTTTATCGGCCATACTCCAACAACAAATTATGACGTGAGTGAGCCGATGCAAGGCTGCAATGTCTGGAATATTGACACCGGAGCGGCATTTTACGGAAGCCTGTCAGCACTCGATACAGATACCAGGCAATTCTGGCAAAGCGATATTGTACAAACATTATATCCAAACGAAAAGGGAAGAAACAAATAACATCATGAAAACATTTAATCTTATTGATCCGGCGAAATCTGATTTTGCATTTAAGACAATGATCTTCCCGGACAGCCAACCGCACATAAAAACAGATACAGCAACCGCAGAGGTCTTTGATAAAGCAGCTCCGGTAAGAATACTCACGCGTGTATCCAGCGCTAACGATCTGCTGATGGCCCTGTTTATAAAGAATACACTTGATTACCTGGAATTCGAAAAGATCGAACTGCATATCTCATACCTCCTCGCCGCAAGGATGGATCGGGTGATGCTGGATGGCGAACCTTTCTCTTTGAAAGTGATCGCCGGCATTATCAACCAGGCCGGTTTCAGTAAGGTGAAGATCTTTGATCCGCACTCAGAAGTTTCCACCGCACTGATCGACCGGTCTTATGCAGTTCCGAATCATCAGTTTGTAAAGGATGCGCTGGAAGATTATCTTTCAAAGAACAAAACGTCTGCATATACACTCGTATCACCGGACGCAGGTGCATTGAAAAAGATCCATAAACTTGCCCACTTCTTACAGGCAGATAATGTAGTGGAGTGTATGAAGGAAAGAGATGTGAGGACCGGTGCGCTCACCAATTTCAAAACAACGACCGACAAGCTGAACAATTAGACATGTTTCATCATTGATGACATCTGTGATGGCGGAGGAACGTTTGCAGGCACTGCAAAAATGCTGAAAGAAAAAGGCGCAAAGAATGTGGTGCTGATCGTTTCACACGGCATTTTCAGTAAAGGGTTAAAAATTGAATTTGTGGATGAGATTTACAGTACTGATTCATTCCGGCCTGTTGAGGGGATCAATTGTTTCCCGATAGAAAAATATCTGGACTAACCCGTATAATCCTTATAAATACAAAGAAGTCCTGTTAAAAATAAACAAACATCATCAGCATTGTTTAAACTATTATGAGTACACAATCAGGATGTCAATGAAAGAAGGCTGTCTCATTATTTTGAAACAGCCTTCTTTATTGCTACTAACAGACTTAATTGTTATTGATCTGAAGTTTATTTTATTTCCACCGGCCTTCTGAAGGCGGTAGAAAAAATATCCACATAGAACTCGTCTGTTTTATTTTCCATTATCTGCACTTCCATCTTTCTTGTGCCAGTCACAGAACTGTTCAACAGTTTGATATAGATCGTATCAGTTGCCTGCACTGCTTTAGGGAATACCATCGAATAGGCACCGCTGCCATCTGGCTGGATGGAATTGCCGTTCTTATCAACGATAGAGTAGTCCTGATCAAGCACAGCAGCGCCGGTAGCAGGGTTTACGATTGTGTATTGGGCGACTGCGTCATAGCTGCGGACAAATGTGGAATAGAACTGTACAGGAAATTTGATCAACGCAGTTTGTGTGCGGGTTACACTCACTCCTGTATTATTGTTAGGAACAAATACCGCGTAGTAATGATGATCGAATTCAGAAAGCCCTGCGGGATAGTCTTTCTTTTCGCAGGAGCTGAACAAAATTGCCGCTCCTGATAATGCTAAGATATATTTTACCAGCTTCATTTTTTTCTGTTTAAACGTTTTACCAATTAGGATTCTGTGTCACATTACCACCACTCAGGTTGATCTCACTTCCAGGGATCGGATAGAGGTAATCTCTGTCGGCCCTGAACTTCCTTGTGGCTGCGGTTTCAGCGATAACGATCTGGTTAGCGTTCAGGTTCAGGTTACCGGCATTCTGACCAGGCCAGTCCACAGCGATATATTTTGCGCCAAGCATATCAACCGGCAACACGATCTCTGCAGTCTTCCACCTGATGATATCTGTATAGCGGAATCCTTCGAGCGCCAGCTCTACTGTTCTTTCCCTTCTGATCTCTTCCCGCATGCTGAGGTTATTGGCATTTACAAATGCGTTTGTGAGTTTTACATTTAATCCTGCTCTTCCGCGTAATGCATTCACTGTACGTTCGAGGTCTGCATCACTGATAGAACCATCTCTTTCGTAAAGCGCTTCCGCAAGAGTGATAAGTACTTCGCCGAAACGGATCAGGATACGGTCAGTAGTTCCCGCACCGTTGATCGTCCAGTCTTCAATATTGAATCCTTTTTTTGCAGGCAATGCCGTTTTTGGACCGTTACCCAACACTGCAGGTACCCATGGTCCTTTGTATGCTTCTTCACCTGACCGGAAGAGGATAGCTGCAAAGCGGGGATCCCTATTTTCATAAATAGTGCTGTAAGATGGTTCATCTGCCTCAGGCACAAATAAAGCTGACTTTGCAGCAGCGGCTGTTCCGTCTGTATTCCATGCCGGCAGGCCATCGGAATAAAGGAAGATGCGCATCAGGTTTCTTGTTGGCGCAACGCGTCCGTTCTCCAGGTCTCTCGAATAAGCATGGCCAAGTATAAGATTGGTACTACTTACTCCAAAGATTTTTACCAGGATGTTCTCAGTATTCCCCGGACCTTCCGCAACTTTCTGGAAGAGGTTATTATAATTTGCATATAATGTGTGCCCCTGTGTCAGCACTTTTTCCGCGCCATCTATCGCAGCCTGAAAATGCGGTGCGGGGTCACCATCATTGTGAAATTTTGCCCAGGTGCCTGCAAACAATCCTGCTCTTGCTTTCAGTGCCCATGCAGAACTTTTTGTTACACGTCCATACTGGTTTGCAGGAAGCGCTGAACGCGCAGGCAACCATTCTCCCGCAAAATCCAGGTCATCGTAAATAGCCTTCATCATTTCAGGACGTGGAGTCCGGCCCGATAACAGTTCAGGTGAATTGTAGTCCAGTGTTTTCAGAATAAGCGGAACAGGACCATATTTCTGAACAAGGTTCAGATAAGCGTAGGCACGAAAAAAACGAGCCTCTGCATAATAGCGGTTGCGGACTGCATCTGTAACACTTGCCTTACCGGCTTTTTCCAGAATGTTATTGGCGGTAAAGATTTCATCGTAACGATCACTCCAATCAGCGCTTGTACCAGGAATTGTCCGGGTCCCATTGCTGATGCCGTTCGGGTTTGTATTGAGATTATCATCTCCCCTGTTGTCGATCCAGTTTGCATCCAATTGCTGATAAAGCCGGTTGGCGGCATTGATGAGGTCCGTTTCGGTATTCCAGAAATCAACGTCAGTAAATTCAGATTCCGGAGTACGGTTAATTGAACAGGCCGTGAGAGAAAAACCTGCAAATGCTATTAAGATGTATTTATTAAACTTTTTCATGTTCGTCTGCATTAAAGGGTGAAGCTAAGTCCAAATGAAATCGTGCGGAAGAATGGATAAGCCGTTGCGCTTACGTTATTGCCCACTTCCGGATCAAATACGCTCAGAACCCTGGTGGTCTCCCACAGGTCCTGTCCGGATACATACACTTTCATATCGTGTACATATTTTTTATTGATCGGTAACACATAGCCAAGCTGTATATTTTTCAGACGGAGGTAATTACCATTTTGTGCCCAACGGTCGGATGCCTGATAGTTGTGCGCGCTTGCCTGATACATTCTTGGAAAATACGCGTTGTGATTTTCAGGAGTCCAGCGATCCATATGGATCGTCCATGGCATGTCTGAGGTCTGATTCAGCGGAGACATAGTTCCCTGATCGATCAGGAAAGTTCGTTTCAATGCTCCCTGGAAGAATACCGAGAAATCAAAGCGCTTCCAGGTTACACCAAGATCAAATCCATAGGTGTAGCGCGCGTTCGTAGTTCCGAGGAATACAAGGTCACCAGGGTTTTTCGGATTATTCTCTCCGTTATCAATTCTTCCATTGCCATCCAGATCGAGATACTGGATATCGCCAGGTCCAATATTGGGGAATAATGGCGTTACTTTCGCTTTGTAAGCATCCACTTCTTCCTGCGAGTTAAAATAACCTGGAGCTGTTCTATAACCCCATACGGAGTTGATCGGGTAACCTTCAAGCAGGTTCACCACGCCAGGGCCGGAGATATTGCTGATGCCATTGTATTTGATCAGCTTGTTCTGATTATCAGAAATATTAAATCCAATCCGGTAATCAAGGTCCTTGTTGATCTGATCTCTCCATTTGATATCAAGTTCGGTACCCCAGCTTTTCAACTCACCCACATTGAAAGCAGGGGTTGAAATGCCAATGATGTTTGGAAGATTCAAACGCGCCAGCATGTCGATATTACGTTTCTCATACAGATCGAACGTAATGTTCAGCCTGTTCCTGAACATGCCGAGATCAATACCAATGTTTGCCTGTTGTACTGTTTCCCAGGTTACTTCCGGAGAAGCAAGCACATTCTGGTAGAGGTATTGTGACCGTATGTCGTTGAACACGAGGTTGGGCTCATTTGCCGGCTGAGATAAACCGCTGGTCAGGATAGGCAGATAAGGGTAAAGACTTGGCAGCGCATCGCTATTGCCAAGGCGTCCCCATGATAAACGTAGCTTCAGGTTATCAATGAAACTCAGATTGTCTTTGATAAAGCTCTCTTCGCTAACTCTCCATGCCGCAGAAAATGAAGGAAACAGGTCCCAGCGTCTGGCTGGTGCGAGACGTGAACTTCCATCATATCGGTAAGAAGCCTCAAAGAGATATTTACCTCTGAAATTATAATTCAGCCGACCGAATAATGATCCGAGTGCCCATGTTTGTACCACTTCATTACTTCTTGCCAGTAACGGATCACCAAGATTCAATGTAAAAAAATCATTCGTGATCATGTTATAGGCTGACGCTTTTACTTCATCCTTCCGGTATTCCTCATAAGATCCACCCTGCATGATCTTGAAGTCGTGATCTTTTACTTTAAATGAATAAGTAAAATATCCCTGCAGATTATTCTGATAAGCCTTGTTCTTTACCTTGGTGATAGAGTTAGGCGTATTGATACTGGAGCGGATAGTATTTGCTGTACGGCCATACCACAGAAGTGTACGGCTGTTATTCTCCATATTGTAGGCATTCTGGTTTCTCCACCCGATCACATCAAAGGTCAATCCTTTTACCACATTCTTCACCTGCAATCCAAGTCTGCCGGTAAATGTTTCGTAAGCGCGATTCTCCAGACCACCGTTCTGTTCGATATCAACCGGGTTGATCTGCAGGTCGCCGTTATATATCTGACCGGCTAACTCATCCGGGGCATACAGCGACTGACGCGTCCGGCTTCTGTAAAGACGGTTAATGATCTGATCTGTACCATACGCATTCTCACGGACAACTGAACCGATGTACCCGGTAGTCAACTTCAGCGATATATACTTGTTCACCTCTGCATTCACATTAAGTTTGAGATTTGTTCTGAAGTTATCGTCAGGTCCATATCTCATCACACCATCACGCTTATAGTAGCTGCCGGAAAGAAGGTAGTTAAGTTTCTGCTCGCCGCCACTTACAGACAGGGAGTAGTTCTGCATATGGTTAATCTTGTCCATGCCTTCCTTCAGCCAGTTATTATTGCCAAAATACTCCCATCTGTCCTGTGTAGGATTTGGGCGCACAGAAAAGTTTGGATTCATCAGCCATTCCAATTGTTCAGCATTGAACTCCGGAGTACCGGTAGCATTCTTCCGTGCTTCATCTATCAGGATCTGTTCGTCCCATGAATTGAGACGCTGTGGCTGACGTGCAGTGATGTTTACGCCGTAGTAACTGTTGAATGAGATCCTTGTTTTTCCTGCAGAACCTTGTTTGGTCGTGATCAGGATAACACCCGCGGCTGCACGTGCTCCGTAAATTGCAGATGCCGATGCATCTTTCAATACGGAAATGGTTTCCACATCGTTCGGATCGATCAGGTTCATGTCCTGCTCGATACCATCCACCAATACAAGTGCACTGGCATTGTTAGACGAAGAGAAACCACGCACCCTCACCTGGTAGCCCTCATCACCAGGCTGACCATTGCCCCTTAGTACAGTCACGCCAGGCAAAACACCCTGCAAGGCGCCTGTAATATTGGGTACAGGTCGATTGATGAGGTCTTTACCTGAAACCTGTGCAACTGCGCCACTAAGGTTTACTTTCTTTTGTGTACCATAACCAATTACAATAACATTCTCAAGTGATTGAGGATTTTCAGTTAATGATACATCGATCGTGTTTTGTGCATTGACAGTTTGCTCCGATCCGTTGTAACCGGAATAGGAAAAATACAACACAGCGCCTGGTGTAACAGAAATGGAGTAAGCTCCTTTGTCGTTGGTCACAACACCGTTGTTCGTACCTTTTACAGTAACGCTCACACCGGCAAGAGGCAGACCTTTTGCATCATTGACGACACCGCTTACGGTTTTCGCCTGTGCAAAAACTACCGCGCTGTTTAGTTGAATAATTAATAGCAGGGAAAAACATACAAGACATTTCCAGGCACGGAAATGCTGGATGCCAGAGAAGGATTCGATTCTCATACAGCAATCGTTTTTGTTTACAGTTAGATTCTCAAAAATTAGTTAGACCACCATTAAGCCAGGTACCGGCGGAATAAAATCTTCGTTCGTTGAAGTGTCTGAAGAAAGACAGTTATTTAATAATCCAATGAAAGAACGAGAAGCTATAACCTGTTTCATCAACAAGTCAGCTCATCGTTTTCTTCAAACGGCGATTGTAATTCCGCTGTTAAATTGTTTAAATTTTGTTATACCGTGAACGAAAACCTCTATTTTTTTTACGAAAACGTTTTCTAAAACGACTAAAAAAACAATATCTTGGCCGAAAGTTGAACACTTATCATGAAATCGGTGAACCTGAAAGAGCTTGCCCAACAACTGAATTTATCTATCTCCACTGTTTCGAAAGCACTCAATGACAGTTACGAAATCACTCCCGAAACAAAGAGAAGAGTACAGGAGCTTGCTGATGCCTTACACTATCAACCCAACCCGTATGCGCGTAGTTTGCGCAAGCAAAAAAGCAAAACGATCGCTGTGATCATTCCGGAGATCGCCAATAATTTCTTCACTCTTGCGATCAACGGGATTGAATCCATTGCAAGACAACACGGCTATCATGTGCTTATTTATCTCACGCATGAGGATTATCAAAAGGAAGTAGAGATCACACAATTGCTTCAGAACGGGAGAGTGGATGGTGTGCTGATGTCTCTCTCATCCAACAATAACGAGAACCAGCATCTTTATGATCTTCATAAGAAGATGCTCCCGCTTGTATTCTTTGACCGCGTGTTTGAAGACCTGGAAGCAGCGAAGGTAACCACTGATGACTATGAAAGCGGATATAAAGCAACGGCTCATTTGATTGAGCAGGGCTGCCGTCGCATTGCACACCTGGCGATCCCCAAAGATCTGTCCATTGGTAAGAAAAGAATGGAGGGGTATCTGCAGGCGCTGAGTGACCATAATATTCCGGCACAGGAAGACCTGATCATTCATTGCACCGATAATCAGCAAATGAATTATGCATTCATCCGCGAGCTCCTGGAAAGAAAGAACCGACCGGATGGAATTTTTGCGGCAGTTGAAAAACTGGCGATCAATACTTACCAGGCTTGTTCAGAATTGCGTATTGCCATTCCTGAAGATGTAAAAGTGATCAGCTTTGCAAACCTGGAAACAGCTGCATTTCTCAACCCATCCCTGACAACGATCACTCAGCCTGCATTTGAAATTGGGAAACAGGCTGCTTCTGTCTTATTTGAAGCGATCAAAATGAAAAATATCAAGAGTCACTATTCCATTCTGAAGTCGGTATTGATCAAAAGAAAATCAACCGGTTGCTAGGGGTTCAGATAAAAATCAAAAATATTCTGACGCAAGAATACTTCCTTTTGAAGAACGATATTCCTGTTTTTAAATTTTGGCTTTTACCTGGCAGCACGTTGTCGTTTTTCTTCACGGAAAAGTGCTGAGGTAGTAAGAGACAGCAATAGGCTGAATAATAGTCCATCACCAAAACTATCTACCTGGAAGTTTTTGATCCATTCTCCTGCGATTAGCACCATCAGTGTATTGATCACAAATAAGAATAACCCGAAGGTGAAGATCGTCAACGGTAAGGTGACCAATATCAGCAATGGCCGGAGGAACACATTCAGTAGGCCTAATACAATTGCAAAAATGATCGCGGTTCCATAACTTTTAATATGCACGCCTGGTAATACCTGGGAAAGAAGATAAGCTATCGCAGCGATCACCAGCAAATGAAGGATCAATCTCATGGTCAAATTTATTTATCAAAAATAATTGTTCATCCTTTATTCTCTTTCTAACGTAAAAGAAAGGATGAATGATATATTAACTGTCCGAGTGAATAATAATCCGTTACCTTTTCCCCCTGCTTCATCTTTTCTGCGATCATGGTAAAGATTTCTCCGGGTTTCTTCCCTTGATTTCTCAGAAAACGGATGGAAGTGTCCCCGGCTGATTTTGAAAGTTTGATTCCGCCTGGCAACCTCAGTAATGGATGATGATAAAAGCGGATGCTTTCAAATGCAGTTTTCTTCATTATGCCGGCGAGATACAATTGTGCCAACGTTGATTCCCACAGGTCTTCTCCCCTCACGATCAGGTCAATCTTCCAGTACAGGTCATCCAGCATTGATGTGAGCTGATAGGCCGGAAATCCATCTTTCTTACGTACGATAAAATCTTTCATATTGGATGGCAATGATCGAACAAGGTTCTTGCCATCGATCGTATGAACTGTCAGCTGCCGTTCATCCGTTCTGATCCGCCATGCAACACCTTCCTGATCTAACGGTATTTGCTTATCCCTGCATGTTCCCGGATAAGAACCATCAATACTGCCCGCTGCGAGCGTCGACCGGGAGCAGGTGCAGGCAAATATTGCATTGCTCCGTTTCAGCTCATCAAGCGCCTCATTATACAAATTTAGCTGGTGCAGTTGTGAAAATTTTGTTTCAAATGCTGAAATATCTTCCGGGCCTTCTTCCCAGAATATTTCCAGGAAACGAAGCGTGTCAAAAATATCCTGTACATATTCCTGCTGAGCTCTTTCTCTGTCCATATCATCTATCCGCAGCAGGAGTTTTGCGCCGGATTCCCTTGCCAGGTAAGCGGTGACCGCAAATGACAACACATTCCCGAGATGAAGAAATCCGCTGGGCGTTGGAGCGATACGGGTTTGAGTAAAATGCATCAGCCTGAATTGTAAAGGCTAAAGATAAACATGGTAATTCATTCATCCATCAGGAAAAGCGGTGAGAAGTTCTAATATTCTATTTCTGACTGGTAACTTAAATTTGAAGAAATCAGCTCTATGAATGATTACACTTTAAGCACGCAGGAAATTGCGATACGTCTGGCGGTAGCTATTGCACTTGGCGGATTGGTTGGCTGGGAACGTGAGCGTAAAGATGGCGCAGCGGGATTGAGAACGCACATGCTTGTATGCCTGGCGTCTTCTCTTATCATGATCGTTTCCTCATTCGGCTTTAGTGATATTGTTGGCAAACCGGGCATAGCGCTGGACCCTTCGCGCATTGCTGCTCAGGTGATCAGTGGTGTTGGGTTTCTGGGTGCAGGCACGATATTGTTTCTGAAGCCGCAGATCATCAGAGGTCTTACAACCGCCGCCGGTTTGTGGAGCGTTGCCGGGATCGGGCTTGCTGTAGGTGGAGGTCTTTATTGGGCCGCATTGATCGCCACGGCTGCAGTGCTTATCATCCTTGCCGTTATTAAACCTCTTGAACGCACATTGTTCAAAACGATGCGTGAAAAGACTGTTCATCTTTCTATTAATACCCAGGATTTCGGCCTCGCCGATCTCCAACGCATACTTGCAGCAAACCAACTCGCGGTCTCGCAGATCATCTTAACCGCAGGCGAAAACAATATGGACGAAGTGCGTTTAAGTTTCCCGGAAAGAACCAACAAAGAACTCCTCTTAACGGCCCTTGATGAACTAAGGAAAACAGGAGGCGTGACCAATGTTTCGATCAGGATATAGCATGGGTCTGCGCCAGAAATCTGTGTAAAACCATCCTCATCCGGGTATGATATTACACAAATCACTCCATTCCGGTCTCCTGTGATCACTTTTTGGGCAGTGCATTTCAACCAGTCTTTCAACATAGATTAAGGTTCAGTTTTTGATTTCCATCGGATAAACATTCGTCATGGCAAAGCCTGCTACAGATCATACAGCGCTGCTGCGCGAACACGAGGATAAAAAAATCGAACATAATATCAACCGTAAATTAACCGCAGTGAAGAACTGGGACACATCGGATATGCAAATAAAAGTTCATGAAGGAGCCGTATTGCTCACCGGTACGGTGGCTGATACGAGATCGCTGGAACAGGCAGTGCTGGTTATTTTTACGGTTAAAGGTGTGAAACGGATCGATAACAAAATAAAGATCCGCAAAGAAGGGATTGCATCAATGGTGAGCCACATTGCTGCTAATATTGAATCTTTCACAGACGATAAGAAGGGGAAAAATAAACAGGATTAAAAATATGTCCCGCAAGTATAGTTCCAACAACCACATAAAACTGGTGCATAGCGGGTCAGATTTCTTTAACATGATCTGCAGGATGATCGAATCGGCAATACATACCATTCATCTTCACACATATATCCTTAATAATGATGAGACCGGACAGAAGGTATTGAACTGTCTCCGGTCCGCCGCCAAAAGAAATGTAGCAATCTTTGTGCTGGCAGATGGTTATGCATCTCAGGATCTGCCGGACAATCTGGTGGAAGAACTAAAAATTGCGGGGATCAACTTCCGATTTTTTGAACCGCTGTTTCAAAGCAAACATCTTTATTTTGGAAGAAGGCTTCATCACAAAGTTATTGTGACGGATAGCTCCTGTTCACTTGTGGGAGGATTGAATATAGCCGATCGTTATAACGATCTTCCCGGCAATCCCGCGTGGTTTGACCTCGCACTGTATACGGAGGGAGCCGCCGCCGCCGGGTTACAGCTTGTCTGTGAAGAATTATGGTCGAAGAAAGGAAGGCTGAAAAAGTTTGAGCCGGTACGTCAGCATTTGCAGGACGAACATATTTCAAAAGAAAATACCCTGGTAAGAGTAAGGAGAAATGACTGGGTCAAAAGAAAGCAGGAGATAACAGATACGTACAGCGAGATATTCAGATCGTCGAAGCATTCGATCACGATCATATGCAGTTATTTTTTACCCGGCACAAAATTCCGTTTGCAGTTAAGGAAGGCTGCGGCGAGAGGTGTAAAGATCAGAGTAGTGCTTGCTTCGATGTCGGATGTACCGGTTTCAAAATATGCCGAACGTTACCTGTATCGCTGGATGCTGCGTTATGGATTTGAGATCTATGAATACCTGCCAACGGTTTTGCATGCGAAGATGGCAATTGCGGATGATTCTTTTCTTACGATCGGTTCCTATAATGTCAATAACATCAGTCGCTATGCAAGTATCGAACTGAATCTTGATGTGAAAGACAAAACATTTGTGAGCGAGGTAAGGCGGGAGATAGATGACACTATTCAGCAACGCTGTAAACCGATCACTAATCATACATATAAGACCAGTCTTTTTTCATTGCGTCAGCTTGGACAATGGTGTGCATTTCAGATGGTGAGGTTGATGATGACGGTAAGCACGTTTTACTTCAGACACGATTAGTGCACGAATGAGAACGGATGATCGGAGAATGGAATACGCTGTGCAGAAAGCCCGCGGTGAATGACAGTTGCTGAAACCTTTCACAGATTTGATAGATTTCAGAGGTTAGTCCGGCTGCGTTTGTCCGATCAGTTTAATAATAATGCAGGAGCACCGGTATCTGCTGCAGGCTTTTGCGTTGATCGATTCATAATGCTTGCAGCAAACTGCCATCTGGCCGAATGCCTGCCCCCCGTCAACCTGTTAAAGGACGAACGCTTATCAACCTCATATTGATAACAGCATAGTTATTCAGCAGTCCTTACTAGATTCGGTTTAAGATCAGCTCTTCTACGCAGGGTTTTATCCCTGAATAATCGTGTTCACCCACACACTATTTGTGAATGCCGCTCAGCCGGCGGAGGAAAGACCGGGTTGTATTCCGGTCCCATGCTTCGAAGCGGCCGCGCTGAACAATAAGATTATTGGCCCCGGGACGATCACAGTAATAATAAAAGGCAAACTTTGCTTTCGGATTATCCCAGCCTGCGATCTGCCCGAAGCGAAGCACATTAAAAATAAGCGTATCATTGCGCCGTTCGACTGTGTAATAACCGGCAGCGAATTGTTTAAGATCTTTTATCTCTCCTTTATTTTCTACCAGGCTCAATAACGAATCCTGTCTGGGTATCCAGGTAAAATCCATTTCCCGGTTTCTATCAAATACAGAGCGGTAGGAAAGGTAATAACCATTGCTGTCGTTCACCACCACCTGCCATAACAATGTATTGAAGAGTGTAGGTGTGGTAAAATATCTGTCCGAGGAAATGTGCTGTTCCGCAAGATTCCGGCGAACAGTCCTGCCGATACTTATTTTATTATAAACAGCATAACCAAGATAAAGAGCGCTCAGTCCTATACCGATCTGCCAGTATTTTCTTCTGTTTGGGTTCGTACGGCGTGCAATCAATAACAGCAGTACAGCAATAAACGGCCAGATAGAGAACAGGGGATCGGCAACATACAACACGTTGAATGAATAACGTGCGTGAGAAAAGGGTTCGAACCATCCCGTTCCATATGCGTTGAAGCTATCAAGAAAAATATGAACGAGCAGGTTGATGCCAAAGAGCATGAACCAACGCGTATAGGTCAATGGTGTTTTCCTGAAGATCTTGTCCGACAAAAAGGAGAGCAGTAATGTGCCAACGACAACAAACAGGATGGAATGGGTAATTCCCCTGTGTGCAAGAATGTCTTTTGTATCGCTCAGGTAGAATGTTGTAATAAAATCTATATCAGGTACACTTTGTGCAATAGCGCCGAGCAGCATGGCTTTTTTTCCCAGCTTTTTCCCCGCCACAGCCTCTCCGATACAGGCTCCTAAAACGATATGCGTTAATGAATCCAATCCTGTTTATTTTATTATTACAAAAGCCTTACCAGTAAAGACAGGGAAGGGCTTAATTTGATGGTGATCTGTAAAAATAAGACAGGACTGCGGACTACAGATCATTTCCCCGGCAGGAAATGTTGTTTTGGCGCTTAATAGGTTTCAAAGGTTTCATTGGTCAGGCAGGCTGAGTTTGTCTGATTAAATCGTTTTGGATTTACAGCTGAAGTATTGCCAGCTTAAAATCTGATGACCATTTTTTTGCCGGAATAGTTTATTTTTTTATCGCCCGGTTGAAAATCCATTCCGGCAGGCTTGCCGGGTTCTATCAGGCGGATGTACATTGTGCGTTTTTGAAGCATCCCGTTAAATTTCCCGGTCCGATCTCCTATTGTCAGCGCTCCTGCAGTTTCGTTATAGCTGAATGGGATCCTTGAGAAGTCACCTTTTTCGTAATTATAATTCAATCCTTCATCTTCATACATTTCAAATTCGCCGTTTGCGCCGGCGTATATGTAAATGATCAATGGATCCGCTTTCTTTTGTGCAACGTATTCCATGGCAGGACCTGTGGGAATGATGGATCCTGACCTGACAAAAACAGGAATGCGTTCGTAAGGCGCTCCGGCAACGATCGTTGTTCCACCTTCATGATACTGACCTGTGTATAAATCGTACCATCCAGCATCTGCGGGCAGATACACGTTTCTGGATATCGCTTTATATGAATAGACAGGGTTGATCAGTAATGAGGGGCCAAACATAAATTGATCGCCTGTATTCTTAACCGCGTGGTCATTGGGAAAATCCATTATAAGCCCCCGCATGATTGTGGCATTTTTATGATATGCATCACCGGCCAGCGTATAGATATAGGGCATCAAACGGTAGCGAAGCTGATCATAAAAAAGAATGCTGTTGTAGGTTGAACTTCCTTCAGGTGCAATATTAAAGATCTCGCGGAAAGGATACTGACCGTGTGCCCGAAATAGCGGAATGAATGCGCCAAACTGAAACCAGCGTGTCATCAGCTCACGCCATTCGGCGAGGTTCCCGTCCGTTGGTTTTTCGTAACGGGATTCAACAGAAAAACCACCGATGTCCATCGTCCAGTAAGGCAGTCCTGACATTGAAAAATTGAGGCCGGCGCTGATCTGCGCTTTCATATCTTCCCAGCGGGAGGCAATATCACCACTCCAGATCGATGCCGCATAACGTTGTGAACCGGTAAAACCCGAACGCGTAAGAAGAAACACTCTTTTGTTGGGATCCACACTTCGCTGCCCTTCATAGATTCCTTTTGCGTTCAATTGAGGATAAAGATTGAGAAATTCAGCAGCTGTACCAAACGCATTTGGACTCATCTGTTCTTTACGTTTTTGTGGTGAAACGTTGGACAGGATATCTGGTTCGCTTGCGTCCATCCACCATGCATCGATGCCTTTTACATAAAGCTTATCGTGGATCAGTTGCCAGAAACCCTTCCGGGCCTGTTCGTTGAAGGCATCATAAAAAGTGGAGACGTACCCCTGCGCGATCCAGTCGCGCTGACGGTCAGCAATATTTCTTTTATAAAGCCAACCGTTTGCATCAAATTTCCTGTAGGCGTCAACACCTTCATAAAACTTGGGCCAAACAGAGATCATCAGTTGGGTATTGTATTTTTTATGCAGAAGATCGATCATGCCTGCAGCATCCGGAAAACGCGTGGTGTCAAATTCCTGACTGCCCCAGTCATCCTGTTTCCAGTAGCTCCAATCAAGAACAATATTATCGAGCGGGATTTTTCTTTTCCGGAATTCGGCAACTGTATTGATGATTTCGTCCTGCGTTTTGTAGCGTTCACGGCTTTGCCAGAAACCCATTGCCCATTTGGGAACGATCGGTGCTTTGCCTGTCAGTTCGCGATAACCGCTGATCACCTCATCCATATTTTTCCCGGTCACCAGGTAGTAATCGATCTGATGACCAGCTTCGGAGTCAAAACTGAATGTGTTTTCCCAGCCTTCATCTGCCGGTGGAAGCCAGTTGGCTGTCAGGTATGATTCGCCACCGTCGGGGATCCATTCAATTTTTACGGGAAGCTTTTTATCTTTTGTGATCGGCAGGTTGATCACGCCCGCACCCGGGTTCCATGCCTGCCGCCATTTGTCAAACAGCAATGCTCCGTCTATCCATACTTTTAAATATCCGGCGTAGGTAAACCGGAATTTATGCATGCCTGATCTTTCATTGGCAATGGAACCTTCCCAGGTAACCGATCCCTTTTGTATGGCAAAATCCGGTGACAACCGTGCTTTTGTATCACCGAGATAAGCATAATTGATGATGGACTCTGCTTTTTCAAAAGCAATCTCGGCGGGTTTATTCCTGTCATTTCGGTAGGTAGCGGTAAGCCAACCCTGGTTACCGTTTTTATCGAATAATTGCAGATCAGTAAATGGACGGAATGATCGTATATCGCCGGCTTTTGAATACGACGCATTATCCCAAAGCACGCCATAATTTTTTTGGGAGATCACAAAAGGAACGGCCACTTCAGTGTTATTCTGAAATAATGTCACCTGTTGATCTCTATAATTGAATACATCTTCCTGGTGTTGTCCCAAACCATACAGTGCATCATCCTCACCGAGAGAAAAAGTTTGCCGGAGCCTGTATAAAGATCGTCCCTCGAGGATGACGGGATCGACCTGTTTTCCATCCACTCTTTTTTCCGAGATCAATGGGTTACCATTTGCATCGTTGAATGAAACTGCGCCGGTGCTCAGGTCAGCGGTGGCACTCAACATTGTGGTGCTGATAGTGATGGTGGAATCAGTAACCGAGGAATTCCATATTGCGGGCTGTCCGGTGTAGATCACCGTCAATCCGTTTGATGCCGCAATTTCCCGCGGGGCAGCGATCACACGCATAATTTTTTCGGAGATAACCTCAACTTTTACGGTTTTAATTGTTGGTAGTAAACCGCGATCAGGATGAATGACCACTCCATTATTGACGAGCTGATAGTTTTTCCGCGTCTGGGCTGTGCTTATTGAAGCAAAAGCAATGTTAAGAAGCAGAATGAGGGCGATGCGATATATAGCTGGTTTCATATATACAAGCATTGAGATATAATTCAATGAAAATTAGCATATTTTTCAGCAGATGAAATCGCTTGATAATTAAAGCAAAGGATCGGCTATTATAATACTACAAATAAGGGTAATCCATTATGTATCAGATTGGAGATTATAGGAAATTGATAAGTTTTTCATTAGAATTTGTTAAGTAAATGAGCGATCGCGGCATATTAATTGCTATTTTTGCGAACTCTTCAAACGTCTTTCAGGCGTCCCAATAATTCGCTGTCTTTTGGGAAGGATACCAGCCAGCTGTCAACTCTGAGAAAAATTTAGTTATTTTTATTTTGAAATTTGATATCCTGTCCAAAAGGCAGATGGTTAAACATTAAACATGAAAAACAAACTGAAGGGCCTGTACCTTATCCTGTTCACCATTGTTCTTGGCTTATTACACCTTCCATTTGCGTTTGGTAAGAACGTTTTCGGGTCGAAAGTTTTTGCGGCATTTTCTCCGGCCGGCAATGATTCACTTTCTCCGTCGATGACTGTGAAATCCATGTATGACAGTCTTCATCTTGATGCGACCGGTCTGAGCCGCCAGGCATTTGAGTATGCGCGGAAAGGCTGGAACAAATTGTTCAGCGAAGGTAAACTAACGAATTCTTCCGTACTGGCGATCGCTGATTTCAGTCAGCCGAGCAGCAACAAGCGCCTTTATATTCTCGATCTGAAGCAATATAAGGTCTTGTTTCAAACTCTTGTTGCGCATGGGCGTAATTCAGGAAAGGAACTGGCTACATCTTTTTCCAATTCATCTTCTTCTTACAAGAGCAGTCCTGGTTTCTATGTAACCGGCGAGACGTATACAGGAAAACACGGATACTCCCTTAAGCTGAAGGGCATGGAGAAAGGTATTAATGATAATGCATACAGACGTGCGATCGTTGTGCATGGGGCCGACTATGTAGATGAAAGCTATATTTCAAGCCAGGGATATATTGGCCGCAGCCAGGGTTGTCCCGCCGTACCGGAAAAGGAAGCACAGACAATTATCAATACAATAAAAGACAACACGTGTTTCTTTATATATGAACCGGGGAAGAAGTATGTGAGCAGATCGGCGATGTTGAATTGAGGGGAGAATACCACGGATCACAGACGGTTCATTATTGAAAGATGAATATTTAGCAGATCGAAAAAATATTGAGATCATGAAAGCCTTTCTGTATGGGAAGGCTTTTTTATTTGTATTTCATAATGACCAACCCTGTGTTTGTAATAGTAGCAGTCTGTGGCTGGTGGGCCCTCCGGGAACATCTCTCTTACTAATTGCTTTTCAATCTTTATCTTTGACCATTAATTCTTTTCTATGCTAAAGATCGGAGTGTATGGCGTGGGCCATCTCGGGAAGTTTCATTTGAATAACTGGAAAGAGATCCCTGATGTGGAGATAGTGGGTTTTTATGACCCTCATGATGATACGGCGAAGGAGGTTTCTGAAAAATACCAGCTTGCCCGTTTCCTGGATGCGGATGCCCTGATGGATGCCTGCGACGCGATCGATGTCGTAACCCCAACAAACCATCATTTTACCTGGTGTGAAAAGGCTATCAAAAAGGGCAAGCATGTGTTCGTGGAAAAGCCATTGGCCCATACGATGGATGAGGCGAGACAACTGGTAAAGCTGGCAAAAGAATCCGGCAGTAAGGTGCAGGTAGGCCATGTGGAGCGGTTCAACCCTGCCTTTCTGGCGTTGAAAGACGTGCCACTTAGCCCGATGTTCATCGAGGTTCATCGTCTTGCGCAATTCAATCCTAGAGGAACGGAAGTGAGCGTGATACTGGATCTGATGATCCATGATATCGATATTGTATTGAGCATTGTGAAGAGCGATGTTAAGTCGATCTCAGCAAGCGGTGTAGGAGTAATGACGGAAACACCGGATATCGCGAACGTCCGCATCGAATTTCATAATGGCTGCGTAGCAAACCTGACCAGCAGCCGCATTTCAATGAAGAAGATGCGTAAAATGCGTTTATTCCAGAAGGACGCTTATATCGGGATCGATTTTCTCAATAAAAAAACGGAGATCATCAAGCTGAAAGAAGCACAGGACTCCAATGTTTTTGCTTTTGATATAGAAACGCCATCCGGCGTAAAAACGATCGCTGTTGCGAACCCGGTAGTCCCTGAAGTGAATGCAATCAAAAGAGAGCTGGAGGAATTCAAATCTGCCATTCTCAATAATACCAAACCGATCGTGTCCGAAATGGACGGTTTCATGGCGATGGATGTGGCGCATAAGATCCTTAGTAAGATCGGCAACAACGTTATCACCCATTGATGTCTATGAATACAGGCAAACAAATACCTATCGCCTGTTACGCAATACTGGATTATCTCATGGCCGCCCTGGCCTGGGCAATATGCTATTTTGTACGCAGATCCATGCTGGGCATCAGTATAGACGCGGAGATCTTCCGGAACCTTGACTATCAGTTTTTTCCTGGTTTAATATTTATCCCGATAGGGTGGCTCGCGTTATTTACTGTGGCTGGCTCTTATCATTCCCTGTATCAGAAGTCCAGGCTGAATGAGTTCAGCTCAACTTTGTTGTGCTGCATAATTGGCTGCCTTTTCCTGTTCTTCATTTTTGTGATGGACGATGTGCAGCCAGCTTCGGCAGCTGGTTACTCCGGCCGGGTTTTACCGCTAATACTGCTCATACATTTTGTACTGATCTTTGCCGGGCGCTGGCTGATCCTCAGAAAAGTAAAAAAACAGTTGCTCAGAGGTGAGGTCTTTTTCAATACAATCATTGTTGGCAACAGTAAAAATGCTTCGGCAATCTATCAGAAAACAAAGGGGAACCTCCATGATGGAGGGTTCAGGTATACAGGGCTCGTGAGTCTTTCTCAGGAAATAAATGTGAATGGAATTGAGTTGGCTGTGCTTGGAAGTATTAACGATCTTGAGCATATCATTGATCAAAACAATGTGAAGCTTGTTGTGCTGGCACTTGAAAAAACAGACAGACAGTTGGTGCAGGAATTGACAGGCCAGCTTAGCGAAAAGGATGTACGGATAAAGATCCAACCAGACATCATGGATATCTTATCCGGTTCTGTAAAAACGAGCAGTGTGATGGGGCCGGCATTGATCGATCTTAATATAACAGGACTGATGCCCTTATGGCAGCAGCATGTGAAGCGACTGATTGATGTAGTGGCGGCCGTGAGCGGGCTTGTTTTATTATCACCGTTGATGCTGTTTTCGATGATACGAGTGGCACTTTCCTCAAAGGGACCTGTGTTCTATTTGCAGGAGCGTGTGGGATATAAAGGCAGGCGATTCCGGATCTACAAGTTCCGTTCGATGATCGTAAATGCGGAACCCTATGGGCCCGCATTGTCTTCGGATAATGATCCGCGTATTACTGGCTGGGGACGAACGATGCGCAAGTGGCGCATTGACGAGCTTCCACAGCTATGGAATATCCTGAAAGGAGATATGAGCCTGGTGGGACCAAGGCCTGAGCGTCGTTTTTTTATCGATCAGATCATTCAGCAATATCCTTACTATAAGTATTTGCTGAAGGTAAAACCGGGTTTGAGCAGTTGGGGAATGGTGCAGTTTGGTTATGCGGAGAATGTGGCACAGATGATCGAGCGGAGCAAATTTGATCTGTTGTATATCGAGAATATTTCACTGGCATTGGATTTTAAGATCATGATCCATACTGTGAGGATCATTTTTAAGAGTACGGGGAAATAGGGATTCGATGGAATTGATCTATAGGAGAGCCGGACGATGAATGATCGGGGGGGCCGTGCAAGTGAACTGAATCAATTTTAGAAACGGGCGAACGGGCCTGAATTTAAAGGTTGAATCAGGCGCAGAAGACTTTATATTTAGCCAGGGCAGGTTGGGGGTAAAATTTGAGGGGTTCAAAAGCTGGATTTCTCGTAATTCTTATGCCGAACAGGGGCGTTTGAGATAGGGCGCATTTGTTCCCGGAGTGAGTTGAGGGGTCTGTGTGTTTGATATGGATTTGTATTGCAGCCGCCGGGCGTATTTTACCCTCTTTTCCGATGTGGGCTGCGGGAGTCTTTGTGTTCAGCATGCATTTGTATAATGAACCAGGGGGATCCTTTTATCCAACACGCGTTTGTGCAGCGGGCTGCGGGAGCTTTCGTATTCACCATTTATTTCTGATGCAGGCCGGGGAGTCTTCGCATTCATCATGCATTTTTGATTCAGGCTGCGGGAGTCATTGTGTTCGACACTTGTTTCTGCAATAAACCGGGGGAGTCCTTATATCCAACATGCGTTTGTGCAGCGGACAACAGGAGTCTTTGTGTTCGAAATGCATTTTTATAACGGTCGTCGGAGTCATCGTATTCGACACTCATTTCTCGTATCGACCGGGCAGTCGGGCGTATTTAAACCTCTTTTCTGATGTGGGCTGCAGGGGGTCTTTGTCTTCGACACTTATTTCTCCAATGAACTGAGGGAGTCCTTATCTCCAACGCGCATTTGTGCAATCAACTGCTGTAGTCCTCGTATTCAACACTTATTTCTGGTATCCACTGAGGCAGTCGGGCGTATTCAAAGGTCTTTTCTGATGTGGGCGCGGGAGGCTTCGTATTCAACACTTATTTCTGCAAAGAACCGGGGGAATCCTTACATCCGACGCGCGTTTGTGCAGCGGACCGGCGGGAGGCTTTGTATTCGACATGCAATTGTGTAACGGCAGTCACAGCCTTCGTATTCAACGCTTATTTCTGCGATGAACCGGGGGAGTCTTCGTATTCAACACACATGCCCTCCCCGAGCCCCCGATGGGCTCCCTCCCCCGCCACCACCACCGAGATTTTTGAGGGGTGAGGGTACGAAAGGGCCGGAGATCTTCTGCCCAAAAAGACACAAAATCTCCCCTCCATACCCCCACTCCGTCTCAACAGCACCAGCTTCAATATCCATCAGGCCGCGCCCGCTCAATAAATATTTACTCTTCCCAATATCCCCCCAACTCTGTTTTAAACCATGAGGAAAAAACAATTTATAACGGGAAAAAAATGATTGAACTCCATCCCATTCTCCCTATATCATCAACTCACCCAACAATTCCCCCTCCATCCTGTGATTTGCAGATTTTAGCCGTTATTTTTGATAAAACGAATCCGGTGAAAAAAAATCTCCTTTCCCTGACACTTGCCCAGATCATCAGCCTCGCCGCTTTTTCACAATACTGGCAACAGGATGTAAACTATTCCATCAATGTAAAGCTGAATGATCAGGTCCACACTCTCAGCGGCTCGCTTCAGCTCGATTATACCAATAACTCACCCGATACACTCCAGTTCATCTGGTTCCACCTCTGGCCCAACGCATACAAAAATGAAACGACAGCCTATGCCAAACAGATCTTCCGCGATGCCGACGGCCGCAAAAGATGGGATGAGATGAAAGACAAAGGTTCTATCGACAGCCTCGACTTCAAGGCTGATGGGCAAAAAGCAACCATGGAACCAGATCCTCAAAATATCGATGTGGTAAAAGTTATTCTGCCTGCACCTCTTTTACCAAAACAGAAAACAACTATCACCACTCCCTTCTCCGTAAAAATTCCAACTTATTCATCAAGATCAGGGCACCTTGACCAATCCTATATCATCTGTCAATGGTATCCCAAACCCGCTGTATATGACCGCAAAGGCTGGCACCCCATCCCTTACCTCGATCAGGGTGAATTCTATAGCGAATTCGGCAGCTTCAATGTAAATATCACCGTTCCCGCTGCTTATGTTATAGGTGCTACCGGCGTTATGCAAAACCAACAGGAGGCAGCCCTCTACAAAACATTAGGGCTCTCCAACAATGTTGAAGGAACTACATTGAAAAAATATAGCACAAAGGAAAAAGGCAATAAAACACTTTCGTTCAAAGGTGAAAATATCCACGACTTTGCATGGTTCGCAGACAAGGATTTTATCATCCGTTATGACACCGCAGCTCTTGCCAGCGGAAAGGTGATCGATGTATTTACCTATAGTTACGACCAGGGCAATAAAAACTGGGATAAAAGCATCGGTTATGTTGAAGATGCCGTCCGCCATTATTCATCCTGGATCGGTGAATATCCGTATCCCGTCGTACAGGCTGTGGAAGGCCCGAAAAACGTAAGCTCCGGTGGTATGGAATATCCGATGATCACCCTCATCACAAGCCCCGATTCAAATGGCGAAGGCCTCGATGGTGTGATCACGCATGAAGTCGGCCACAATTGGTTCTATGGTATCCTCGGAAGCAACGAACGTGATCATGCCTGGATGGATGAGGGAATGAACTCCTATTTCCAATTCCGCTATGAAGCAGAAAAATATAAAGGCAACAGCATCTTCAGAGATGCCATTCCCGACGAAGTAAAGAAAAAACCACTGGCACAGTTCCAGGATGCTATCTATGGAGCGATGACGCAAATCCCAATGGAAGAACCTATCGAAACACCTTCCGCCGATTTCCCCAACAAAGACGCATACGCAACGGTGATCTATCTTAAAACAGCCATCTGGATGTTCATCGTGGAAAGTTCCATCGGCAGGGAAAAACTTGACCAGATCGTAAAAACATATTTCGACGACTGGAAATTCAAACATCCCTACCCCGAAGACCTCAAAGCTGAATTTGAAAAAGAGTTGAACCAGAAAGTAGATACACTGTTCAGCCTTCTGAACAAAAAAGGCACATTCTGAAAATCTTACCATTACACCTATGCAGTCAGCAAGATTTATTATATTGATCATTACGCTGAGCGCTGCTCAATATATCAACGCGCAAACTTACTGGCAGCAGGAGGTAAATTACTCCATCGACGTATCCCTGAATGATAAACAACATTCGCTGGATGGATTTGAAAAAATGGAATACGTCAACAATTCACCGGATACGCTCCGATTCATATGGATACATCTTTGGCTCAACGCATATAAAAATGATAAGACTGCTTTCACTGATCAGCAACTTGAAAACGGTAATACTGATTTCTATTTTTCCAATGATGAGCAGAAAGGATATATCAATAAACTAAATTTCAAAGTCAATGATCTGACCGCTGAAACAACCGATCATCCGCAGTATATCGATATTGTGCAGCTGATACTTCCTTCTCCGCTCCCGCCGGGAGGAAGAATAAATATCACCACGCCTTTTCACGTTCAGCTACCGCATAACTTTTCAAGGGGTGGCCATATCGGGCAAAGCTACCAGGTTACACAATGGTATCCCAAACCAGCGGTATACGATAAGAACGGATGGCACCCGATGCCATATCTCGACCAGGGAGAATTTTACAGCGAATTTGGAAGTTTCGAAGTCCGTATCACCATTCCGGAAAATTATGTTGTAGCCGCCACAGGTGAACTGCAGGAGCAGCCGGAAAAGAATTGGCTCAGGACAAGAACTACATTCGACTGGAAAGAAGAAAAACAGAAGATCAAAACGAAGGCTGGTTCTTATAAAACCATTCGCCATGAATTTCCTGCGTCTTCATCTCTTAACAAAACACTTACATTCAAACAAGATCGCATTCATGATTTTGCATGGTTTGCCGATAAACGTTTTATCGTAAGGAGCGATACCTGCAAACTTCCTTCCGGTAAAGTCATTGAGGTCGCAGCTTATTACACACCCACGGAAAAAAAACAATGGAGCAAAAGCCTTTCGTTCGCAAAAGACGCTATAAAAGCAAGAAGTGAAAGCATCGCTGAATATCCTTATAACGTGGTAAGTGTGGTGCAGGGACCTAAGGGTTATGGCGCAGGTATGGAATACCCAACCATCACCGTCATACCACCGGCAGATAACGACCAGGGTCTTGACAGAACAATCGAACACGAGATCGGTCATAACTGGTTCTATAGTATCCTTGCCAGCAACGAACGCGCCCATCCGTGGATGGATGAAGGCCTCAACTCATATTATGAAGACCGGTATATGCGTAACAAATACCCCTCAGGTGATTCAAAACTTGGCAAAACACCTGTCTTCCTTCAGAATATCGAAGATCTTTTTTTTGCGTCCCTTGCAAAAATAAAGATCGATCAACCCATCAACACACCAAGCGACAGCTTTTCGGTAGTAAACTATGCCGCAGTCGCCTATATCAAAACAGCAGCCTGGTTAAATTACCTGGAAAAAAAATATGGTCGCGAACAATTGGATAAAGCCCTGCAGTATTACTATCAGCAATGGCAATTCAAACATCCCCAACCAGAAGATCTGAAGACCAGCCTGAGCAATAGTCTCGGCATGCCACAGGATAGCCTGTTCTCTTACCTGGATGCAAAAGGTCCTCTTCCTGATCAGCATTACACAGGTACACGCGTCGTTCTTGCTGGCACAAGATCGTTTGCAAAATATATCCAGTCACCGGTATCAAACCTCATCAGCATCGGGCCTTCCGTTGGCATAAATAAGTATGACGGATTGCAGGTTGGCATTTTTGCAACCAACTATAAACTACCCGCATCAAGCCTGCAGTTTTTTGTAGCGCCCATGTATGGAACTGATACAAAAAAACTGACGGGCACCGGCCTTGTCAACTATTCATTCTTCCCGGATAATGGCGCATTCAGAAAGATAAGACTTGGCCTTGCCGCATCTGCTTTTGGTATTGATCAGTTCAAAGAAAACAGTAAGACCACCTATCTCTCTTTTCACAAGTTCGTCCCTTCCATCCGGTTGGTATTAAAAGAAAAAAATCCGCGCAGCGATCTTTATCGCTATATCCAGTTTAAAAGCTTCTTGATCTCAGAAGATGCTTTACGATTTTATCGAGATACAATTATCACTGGAACGGACACCACGTTTGAAAATAAATACAACGTCAATTCCAATAGCCGGACGCTTAACCAGCTGACATTTGTATGGGAAAACAACCGCGCACTTTATCCTTATCGTGGTGAATTCAAAATAGAACAGGGTAAGGACTTTATCCGTGCAGGTTTTACGGGTAACTACTTTTTTAATTATGCAAAAGGTGGAGGTTTTGATCTTCGTGTATTCGCAGGGAAATTCTTTTATACAAGTTCAAAAACATTTTCCAAACAATTCCAGACCGAACGGTATCATCTGAACATGACAGGCGCAAACGGCAATGAAGACTACACCTATAGCGATTATTTTGCGGGCCGCAATGAATTTGAAGGAGCGGCAAGCCAGCAGATAATGGTGAGAGATGGTGCATTCAAAGTAAGAACAGATCTGCTTGCTGCAAAAGTTGGAAAGACTGACGACTGGCTCGCTGCGATCAACCTCGGCTCAACCCTTCCTTCGGCAATCAATCCACTCAGTCTTCTCAACATTCCATTGAAAGTATTTGTCGATATTGGTACTTATGCCGGTGCCTGGGAGAGAAGCTCCAATGAGGATCGCTTTCTTTTTGATGCCGGTATTCACATTCCATTATTGAAAGAAACCGTGAATATTTATATCCCACTGCTTTATAGCGGCGTTTATAAAGATTATATCAACTCAACGATCTATGAAAATAAATTCCTGAAGAAAATTTCTTTCTCTATAGACATATCTCATTTCACGATGCGAAAGATCAACAGAAATTTTATATTTGAATGAGTCGCTATTATCACATACAATACCTGCAGCATAAAGAAATCGATATCCAGAAATGGGATCGCTGCATTGCAGTTGCGGAAAACGGGCTGATCTACGGTTATTCATTTTATCTCACGCATATGGCCGCCCGTTGGGATGCTTTGATATACGGAGATTATGAAGCGGTAATGCCGATTACCTGGAACAAAAAATATGGAATAGCTTATCTCTATCAGCCATTTCTTGCTGCGCAACTTGGAGTATTTGGAAACGATATCAGCGCAGACCTGTTGCAATCATTTCTTGATGCTATTCCTTCAAGATTCCGGTATTGGGACATTTATCTTAATCACAACAACATTTTCGCTACGGAAAAATTCACCCTTTACCAACGGAAGAATTTCGTTCTGTCATTGGGAAAACCTTATGAAGAGATCTGTAAGAACTATCGCGCGAATACACAACGGAATATTAAAAAATCAAACCAGTTTGGCTGCCGGGCTGAACGGGATATTCCTGTCGATAACGTGATTGAACTGGCCGTCGCACAAATGCGGGATTATACAAAAGAACCCGGTGACAATATTGATCAATTTAGATCGCTGTACCATTTTTTGCATAAAAGAAAACAAGCAACATGTTATGGGGTCTTTTCTGCAAAAAATGAACTGATCTCTTCCTGTGTATTTTTCTTTTCACATGGCAGAGCATATTATATTCTTGTAGGCAATCACCCCGATGGACGGACACTGGGCGCATCCCACGCATTGATCGATTCATTTATCCGGGATCACGCAACAGATAAATTGCTGCTTGATTTTGAAGGATCAGACATACGCAATCTTGCTTTTTTCTATAGCAGTTTTGGTGCGACGGAGGAAAACTATTCAGCAATCAGGTTGAACAGGTTGCCATTCTATCTGAGATGGGCAAAGAGGAGTCAGTAGTTTTGAGAGCTTCAGAAGTTTCAACCCTCATTCTCACTCTTCGAGGAGTCTTTCCGCCACAAGCATATCCACAGGTTTTGTGATCTTGATGTTTCGTTCCTCTCCTTCAACGAGGGAGACCTTTAATCCGAAAGCCTCCACTACTGTTGCTTCGTCCGTGAACTTATCTTTATAATCTATCTGGAATGCCGGGATAAGTATCTTGCTGTGAAATACCTGCGGCGTTTGTACGAGCATGATAATATTTCGGTCAACGGCTTCATTGCCTTCTTCCGTAAGCATACGGATACTGTCCTTGCTTGGCACAACCGGGATCGCACTTCCGGTCTCAGTAGCCATTACATAACAACGACGGATCAGGTCTCCGGAAAGCAGGCAACGGACGCCGTCATGCACAAATACAACAGATTCCTCTTCCACCAGTTCAAGGCCATTTTTTACAGATTGAAAACGTGTATCTCCCCCGGCTGTGATCCTGATACGGTCCTTATCAAAATACGCATCGATGATCTCCTGTCCCATATCCGTATACTCAACAGGCAACACGAGGATCACCTGCAGATCGATATAAGTATCAAGAAAAGCTTTGATGGAATAGTAAAGTACCGGTTTGTCCTTCAATAGCACGAACTGCTTTGGAACAGAACCGCCCATCCTCGTACCGGAACCACCTGCTACAATGACTGCATACTTTTTCATATACACAAATGTAATACGAATGCGCACGAATTAGCGCGAATAGAACCCCCGCCGATGAAAATATCACTGTATTTGACGGAAGTCATCGATATAGCTATCTCATTATCTCTATCAGTAAGGTCAGCGGATATAATACAGAAATGGTTTGAAGGAGATAAGCTCGCCTTTTTTGTTTTTTCCAAGAATACATTGGAGCGATAAAACGTTGCGGCTTTTCATTGCCTGTAATGCTTTCAGATCTTCCTCTCCAAACGCATCCCCATAAATTACCCTTTCCTGCTCTTCACAATCCTCGCCACAATCGATGATATAGGTAAAACGGATGATCGAAAGGTCGCTTTCATCAGGCACCAGCTTTTTGATCTTCACCAGGTCTTCCGGCAACAGCATTCCCCTGGCTTTGATCCCTTCAAACGAAGCGGTAAAGACCGGCTGTACTTTGCCGCAGGAATCCTCGTCAGCCTGCGCAAAACACACCTGGCTGAAGCAAGCCAGCATCAATAATAATATACTATTTTTCATCAGCGGTAAATATTCACGTCTTTAATACCATCACTATTCTGCAACCCACGATACATGCCGGCACTGTTAAATATCAACGCAGCATTCCCTCCGGCATCCACGCCGATCATTCCTCCTTCGCCTTCCATTTTGACCAGTTTATCCTGGACCACTTTCTCCATTGCATGTTGAAGAGATAAACCCTGGTATTCCATCAAACAACTTACATCATAAGCTGCCACCGCGCGGATAAATATTTCGCCATGCCCTGTACAACTGATCGCACAGGTTTTGTTATTTGCATAAGTACCTGCGCCGATGATCGGGCTGTCTCCCACTCTTCCCCATTGTTTGTTGGTCATACCGCCGGTGCTGGTGGCAGCGGCGATATTTCCAAACTGATCGCAAGCCACAGCGCCTACCGTACCAAACTTCTTCTCATCCAATTGTACGTTGTGATCAAGCGCTGCATTTTCAGTTTCCCGCAATTTCAGCCATTGATCATACCTGAATTCAGAGAAGAAATATTCATCCGGTTCTGTTTTGATATTTACTGATCCCGCAAACGCATTGGCGCCTGCTCCGTTCAACATTACGTGCTGGCTCTTTGTCATCACCGCATGTGCCAGCTCAACCGGGTTCCTGATATTGGTAACTGCACCCACGGCGCCGGCCATAAGATTGCTTCCATCCATGATGGAAGCATCCATTTCCTGGCTACCATCTTTGGCAAATACGGCTCCCCTTCCCGCATTGAAAAGGATATTGTCTTCCAGGGAGATGACTGCCGCTTTTACCGCGTCAACTGCCGTCCCTCCTTTGCGCAGGAGCTGAAAGCCTGCCTTTAATGCATCTTCCAGGCCATTGCGATAGGCATTTTCCATTTCGGCGGTCATATTCTCTTTGAGAATGGTACCCGCACCTCCATGTATGGCAAGCGTGTATTTGTGCATATTTAAAACGTTAGGTTAACCTATGCCGCTTTTTTCTTACCGGAAATAGCAACATAATAAAGCGGAACACCCAATAACACGATGATAAGACCAGGCCAGGTATATTCAGGTTTATAGATGATCAGTAACAAACAGAATGCCGATCCCATCAGAATGTATAACAGCGGTAAAACCGGGTAACCAAATGCTTTATACGGGCGGTCCACATCAGGTCTTTTTTTCCGGAGGATAAAGATGCCGATAATGGTCAGCATATAGAATAATACCACCACAAAGGAGATCATATCCAGCAACTGCCCGTATTTGCCACTGAGGCACCATGCGGATGCTACCAGGCATTGGATCCACAAACCAAACTGCGGAACGGAGTTCTGATTTAACGTACCTACTTTTTTAAAGAACAAACCGTCTTTCGCCATCGTATAATACACGCGCGCACCGGCAAGGATCAATCCATTATTGCAACCAAAGGTGGAGATCATGATAAGTACGGCAATGAGTATCGTACCAAAGGATGGAAAGATCCTGTTGGCTACAGCCACGGCCACGCGGTCATCCTGCGGAAGAGCCAATTCATTCAAGGGAAGCACATTCAGGTACATCAGGTTTGCGCAAACATAGATCACGGTGACCATGAGTGTGCCAAGAAAAAGGCTCAGGCCAATGTTGCGTTTCGGATTTTTCATTTCACCTGCAATGAACGTTACGTTATTCCAGGAATCGCTGCTGAAAATGGAACCCACCATTGATGAAGCGATCGCACCAAGCAATGCAGCACCCGCAATTCCGCTCCATGCATCGGGAGTAAAACTGCCATCAGTCGCTTTTTGTAACTGGCGTGCTGTAAGACCGGTTGACCAGTTCTCAGCCCAGAAACTTTGCTTTACCAGTACGAAACCAAATACGATCAATCCGAATAAAGCAAGCAGTTTGGTTGATGTAAAAATTGTCTGGATAAATTTACCTTCTTTCACGCCCCGCGAGTTGATATACGTAAGTAATACGATGATCGCGATGGCCACCAGTTGCCCCGAATAAACTTTAGTAAATCCTGCATCAAAGAGCAGATATTCATTTCCAAGTTCGGGCACCATATAGGCGAGAAATTTTGAGAATGCGACACCAACAGCAGCAATGGTTGCAGTTTGGATCACGGCAAAGAAACTCCAGCCATAAAGAAATGCCATCAGCGGGTTATACGCTTCTTTAAGGTAAACGTACTGGCCACCGGCTTTGGGAAACATTCCGCTTAATTCGCCATAGCTGAGCGCCGCTGTGAGCGTCATAAAGCCTGTCAGCAGCCATACCACGATCAGCCAGCCTGCGCTGCCAACATTCCGTGTGATATCCGCGCTGACAATAAAAATACCGGACCCGATCATGGAACCGGCAACGATCATTGTACCATCGAATAAACCCAGGGTGGGTTTGAACGATGTTTGTTCTTGACTCATGCAGTTAGTGTTTGTGATTTTGATAAAGCTAAGAGAAAAAAGGGAAAAAGAGAAAGGGTAAAAGAGAAGAAGAATCTTCGGCTTTTACCCTTTCTTATGATCTCATTCCGGAACAAACCCGTGATGAGCGTTATTTTTTTTCTTTTTTGTAGCCGTCGTTCAGCCCTCGGATCACATCGGGAGTAATATTGAGCGATGTGTCTTTGTAATAAATGATGCCGGGCTCGTTTGCCAGGATATAGGAATAAGTCCTGCCTTTGTTATATTCAGCAATAAATTCCTCTATTTTCTTTTTGATAGACAACTGACGGCGTGTTACAAATTCCTGGTATTGCTGATCGATATCCTGTTTGCGGCCTTTCAAAACATCTTCAAGCTGTTTTAACTCCATTTGCGCTTTCTCAAAATCGGCCTGTGTCATGCTCGACTGCTTTTGCCTGTACTCCTCGATCTTTTTACGATAAGTCATATCAAGTTGCGAAAGATTATTGCTGTATTCTTTCTCCTTTCCTTCGATCTCGGATTTTACATCTTTTACCATATCGAAATGTGCTTCGATGGAATCCATTTCAAAATATGCAATGCGGAAAGGTGTATGCTGTGATAAAGAATCACCGGTCTGTTTTGTTCCTGAAGACGCGCCTCCTTTCTTATTGAATTGTGCAAAAAGAAGATACCCGCCAAGAAGAGTCAACAATACATTCCATATCACGATACCATTTTTCATGTGTGTCTGCTTTTGATTAGTAATTCACCGCCTGCAAAACAAGCGATTATTTCTGGTAAATAGAATAGCCTTAGCCGGGCAAATATAAGGAATACAGATACTTTATGAAACCCTTAACCTAAGAGGATTTCAGCGCTGATACGATCTGGGGAGCCGTCCGCAGGTTTATCAGGCATATGACAGGAACAATCTTCATATATCCGGTACAAATAACCATTCTGTTCCGCAGGCCCCGCTGATAATTTCCTGTTCCGGAAGGCTGCCAGAGCCAAACGAATGGGGAAATCTTACGCTGTTCTAAATAAAAAAAGGAGCCCGCCATGGCGGACTCCCTGTATAAAATTTCAACTGATATTACTCTTCGTCGTCGAAAGTCATCGCTTCACGGGTCGTTTGCAGCAATTCATATTCTTCCTTGCTACCTACGATCATGTTCTCAAACTCACGCAGACCAGTACCTGCAGGGATCGGGTGACCAGTGATCACGTTCTCTTTCAGGCCAAGCATGTTATCTGTCTTACCGTGGATGGCAGCAGATGACAATACCTTGGTTGTTTCCTGGAATGAAGCAGCAGAGATCCAGCTTTGCACACCCAGAGAAGCTTTCGTGATACCGAGGAGCGTTGGTGCTGATGTAGCAGGTTTCGCATCGCGGTATTCAACCAGTGCTTTATCTGAACGGCGCAGGATAGAGTTCTCTTCTCTTACATCACGCAGGCTCACGATCTGGCCAGCGCGGAGTTTTGAAGATTCTCCCGGCTCTGTTACAACTTTCTTATCAAAGATGTAGTCGTTCTCTTCGATGAATTCAAATTTATCAACTGAATCATCTTCGAGGAATTTAGTATCTCCCGGATCAACGATGTTTACTTTACGCATCATCTGGCGAACGATCACCTCGATGTGTTTATCGTTGATCTTTACACCCTGCAAACGATATACTTCCTGGATCTCATTCACAACGTATTGTTGTACGGCGAATGGTCCCTGAATTGAAAGGATATCCTGCGGAGATGTCTGACCATCAGAAAGCGGAGAACCAGCTTTTACAAAGTCACCATCCTGCGCCAGGATCTGGCGTGTCAATGGAACCAGGTATTTTTTGGTCACACCATCTTTCGCTTCGATCACGATCTCACGGTTACCACGTTTTACGGCTCCCATTGATACCACACCATCGATCTCAGAAACCACAGCAGGATTGCTTGGGTTACGGGCTTCGAACAACTCCGTTACACGAGGCAGACCACCGGTGATATCACGCAGCTTTCCGAGTACGCGTGGAATCTTCACCAGAACCTGACCGGCTTTCACCTGATCACCCGCATCAGGGATGATGTGTGAACCGGTAGGAAGGTTATATGATTTCAGCTCTTTTCCTTCTACTACTATAGATGGGATCTTTGTTTTATCACGGGTTTCAATAACCACTTTCTCACGGTGACCGGTTTGCTCATCGGATTCCTCACGATAAGTAACACCTTCGATCACGTTCTCAAATTTCAGTTCACCATCGATTTCAGCGATGATAACATTGTTGAATGGATCCCATGTACAGATCACATCGCCTTTCGCTACTTTCTGACCGTCTTTCACCATCAGTGTAGAACCATAAGGAATGTTGTTGGTGATCAGGAGACGATCATTCTTCGTGTCAACGATACGAACTTCACCTGTACGACCGATTACGATCTGAACATTGTCACCTTCGTTGTTCATTGTAGTTACAGTACGCAGACCATCGAATTGGATAGTGCCGTCGAACTTAGCCATCAATGTAGAATCAACAGAAGCAGATCCAGCCACACCACCCACGTGGAAGGTACGCAGTGTCAGCTGTGTACCAGGCTCACCGATCGACTGTGCAGCGATGATACCAACCGCATCACCTCTTTGTGCCAATATACCGGAAGCAAGGTTTTTACCATAACACTTCACGCAACATCCCCGTCTGCTTTCGCAGGTCAGTACAGAACGGATCTCAACAGTTTCGATACCTGCATCTTCGATACGTTTTGCCAGTGTTTCAGAGATCTCATCACCAGCAGCGATGATCAACTCCTCTGTCGCAGGGTTGTAGATATCGTGCAGTGAAGTACGTCCCATTATACGGTCTGACAATGGTTCGATTATGTCCTCATTATCTTTCAGTGCAGAAGTTGCAATGCCACGGAGTGTTCCGCAATCTTCTTCAGTGATCACAACGTCCTGAGCAACGTCTACGAGACGACGTGTAAGGTAACCCGCATCCGCTGTTTTAAGGGCGGTATCCGCAAGACCTTTACGCGCACCGTGCGTAGAGATAAAGTAGTCCAATACATTCAGACCACCTTTAAAGTTGGAAAGGATCGGATTCTCAATGATCTCAGATCCTGTAGAACCTGATTTCCTTGGCTTAGCCATCAACCCTCTGATACCTGCCAGCTGTTTGATCTGCTGCTTAGAACCACGCGCACCTGAATCAAGCATCATGTATACCGAGTTAAAGCCTTGCTTATCGCTGGCCAGCTCACGGATCAATGTTTCTGTGATACGGGTATCAACACGGCTCCAGATATCAACGATCTGGTTATAACGTTCGTTGTTGGTGATCAGACCCATGTTATAGTTCTCCCACACCTCATCAACTTCGCCTTTCGCATTTTCCAGCAATTCTTCTTTAACATCAGGAATGATCAGGTCATTGATGTTGAACGACAGACCACCCTGGAATGCTGTACGGAAACCAAGCTGTTTGATATCATCCAGGAACTTCGCTGTTTTAGGAACGTTGGTGATCTCGATGATGTCACCGATGATATCACGCAGGTTCTTTTTAGTCAGCAATGCATTCACGAAACCTACTTCAGCAGGAACGTGCTGGTTGAAGATCACACGGCCTACAGTAGTTTCGATCAGTTTATGTTCCAGCAGACCATCATTATTACGGATGTTGGCTTTCACCTTGATCCATGCATGCAGGTCGATCTTTCCTTCATTATAAGCGATAATAACTTCCTCAGAAGAATAGAAAGCTTTTCCTTCTCCGCGGATCGTTTCTTTATCGTTTGTTTTCTTACCCTTGGTGATGTAATACAGACCGAGTACCATGTCCTGTGAAGGCAGGGTGATCGGCGTACCATTCTGCGGGTTCAGTATGTTGTGAGAAGCCAGCATCAGCAATTGCGCTTCAAGAACCGCAGCGTTGCTGAGTGGTACGTGCACCGCCATCTGGTCACCGTCAAAGTCGGCGTTGAACGCAGAGGTTACAAGCGGGTGCAGCTGGATCGCTTTACCCTCGATCAGTTTCGGCTGGAAAGCCTGGATAGAAAGACGGTGAAGTGTTGGGGCCCGGTTCAACATGATCGGGTGGCCCTTCAATATATTTTCGAGGATATCCCAAACCACTGATTCCTTCTTGTCTACCAGTTTACGTGCAGACTTCACGGTTTTAACGATACCTCTTTCAATCAGTTTACGGATGATAAACGGCTTGAAGAGCTCAGCAGCCATATCTTTTGGCAGACCGCACTCGTGCAGTTTCATTTCAGGACCAACAACGATAACGGAACGACCAGAATAGTCAACACGTTTACCGAGGAGGTTCTGACGGAAACGGCCTTGTTTACCTTTCAGTACATCAGACAGTGATTTCAACGCACGTCCGCCTTCTGCTTTAACGGCATTTGATTTACGGCTGTTATCAAACAAGCTGTCGATCGCTTCCTGCAACATACGTTTTTCGTTACGCAGGATCACCTCAGGTGCTTTGATCTCCAACAAACGTTTCAGACGGTTGTTACGGATGATCACACGGCGATAGAGGTCATTCAGGTCAGAAGATGCGAAACGGCCACCATCCAGCGGAACAAGCGGACGCAGTTCCGGAGGAATAACCGGGATGTACTGCATCACCATCCACTCAGGGCGGTTGGTGATACGTGTATTTGCATCACGGAAAGCTTCCACCACTGAAAGACGTTTCAGGGCATCAGCTTTACGTTGCTGTGATGTTTCTGTAGCAGCAGCATTACGGAGATCGAATGACAGCTGGTCAAGATCGATGCGTTGCAGCATGTCATGCACTGCTTCAGCACCCATCTTCGCGATGAACTTGTTCGGATCATCATCAGGCAGATACTGGTTATCTTTTGGCAATGCATCCAGGATGTCGAGATATTCTTCTTCAGTCAGCAAATCACCAACATTCTGTCCTTTCTCCGCGCGGATACCGGTCTGGATCACTACAAATCTTTCATAGTAGATGATCGTTTCCAGTTTCTTTGAGCTTACGCCCAGGAGATAACCGATTTTGTTAGGAAGAGATTTAAAATACCAGATATGTACAACGGGCACCACCAGTTTGATGTGACCCATTCTTTCACGGCGGACTTTCTTCTCCGTTACTTCCACACCACAGCGATCGCACACGATACCCTTGTAACGGATACGCTTGTATTTACCACAAGCACACTCGTAATCTTTTACAGGACCAAAGATCCTTTCGCAGAATAAACCATCACGCTCCGGTTTGTAAGTCCGGTAGTTAATCGTTTCGGGCTTCAGCACCTCTCCATAACTTCTTTCCAGGATGGTATCCGGAGAAGCCAGACCAATGGTGATCCTGGAGAATGCTGGCCGGGGACGATTTTCTTTTTTGATAGCCATATTTGAGTTTCTAAATTTTAAAGTTGTTTTGAGTAAAGGTTTCAGAGGTTTGAATGGTTTGATAAGTTTCATAGGTTATCAGGCCGAAACCTTTGAACCTATGAAACTTATTAAACCTATTAAACTTAATTACCTTATTCGAACTTAAGATCAAGACCTAATCCACGAAGCTCGTGCACCAATACGTTGAACGATTCAGGGATACCCGCTCTTGGAACGTTATCACCTTTCACGATTGATTCGTATGTTTTAGCACGGCCGATGATATCATCCGATTTGATCGTGAGCAATTCCTGCAGGATGTTGGATGCACCATATGCTTCAAGTGCCCAAACCTCCATCTCACCGAAACGCTGACCACCGAATTGAGCCTTACCACCAAGCGGTTGCTGAGTGATCAGACTGTATGGTCCGATAGAACGCGCGTGCATTTTATCGTCAACCATGTGGTGCAGTTTAATGATATAGATGATACCTACGGTTGCTCTCTGGTGGAAGCGTTCTCCGGTTTCACCATCATAGAGATAAGTGTGACCGAATTTAGGAATACCCGCATCAGCACAGAATTTCTCGATCTCTTCCGTAGAAGCACCATCGAAGATCGGCGTAGCGAACTTCAGTTTGAGCTTCTCACCTGCCCAGCCCAGGACAGTTTCATAAATTTGTCCGAGGTTCATCCGGGAAGGTACACCGAGAGGATTCAGTACCACGTCAACCGGCGTTCCATCTTCAAGGAACGGCATGTCTTCCTGACGAACGATCTTCGCAACGATACCCTTATTACCGTGGCGACCCGCCATTTTATCACCCACTTTCAGCTTACGCTTCACTGCGAGATAAACTTTAGCCAGTTTCAATACACCAGCTGGCAGCTCATCACCGATAGAGATATTGAACTTCTCGCGCTTGTAGCGTCCGAGTTCTTCGTTGTACTTGATATTATAATTGTGCAACAGGATGTTGATCTGGTCATCCACTTTCGCATCACCAGTCCAGCCAAGCGGGTTGATATTTGCATAATCAAGACCTGCGAGGTTTTTATTGGTGAATTTCGCGCCTTTACCGATCTGCACTTCACCGAAGTTGTTGCTTACACCTGTAGATACGTGCTCTCTCAGCAGTGTAGTCAGTTTCTCCAGCAATACTTCGAGCAGGTCTGATTCGTTCTTCTCGTGAACTTTCTCGAGTTTCTCGATCGCAGCCTTCTCGCGCACTTTTGCGTTCTTATCTTTCTTAGCGCGTTGGAAAAGTTTTTTACCGATCACGATACCTTCCACACCGTTTGGTGCTTTCAGAGAAGCATCTTTTGCATCGCCGGCTTTATCACCGAAGATCGCGCGGAGCAATTTCTCTTCCGGAGTAGGATCGCTTTCTCCTTTTGGAGTGATCTTACCGATCAGGATATCACCTTCCTTGATATTGGCGCCGATACGGATGATACCGTTCTCGTCCAGATCTTTGGTCGCTTCTTCAGAAACGTTCGGGATATCAGGAGTCAGTTCTTCTTCACCCAATTTTGTATCGCGTACTTCCAGTTCATATTCGGAGATGTGAACAGAAGTAAACATATCTTCTTTTACAACTCTTTCGCTGATCACGATCGCATCCTCGAAGTTGTATCCTTTCCATGGCATGAATGCCACTTTCAGGTTTTTACCGAGGGCGAGTTCGCCATTTTGCGTAGCATACCCTTCTGTAAGGAAATCGCCTTTCACAACGTTCTGGCCTTTCTTCACAGCAGGTTTCAGGTTGATACAGGTCTCCTGGTTTGTCTTGATGAACTTGGTGAGTCTGTACACACGCAGGTCTTCTTCGAAGCTTACGAGTTTCTCGGCTTCGTCGCGATCATAACGTACGTGGATCTCGTTTGCATCGACAAATTCAACCACGCCTCTTCCTTCCGCGTGAATCTGGATACGTGCATCGCGGGCAGCTTTTCCTTCAAGACCAGTACCTACGATCGGCTCGTCAGGGCGTATCAATGGTACGGCCTGGCGTTGCATGTTTGATCCCATGAGTGCACGGTTGGCATCATCATGTTCGAGGAACGGAATCAGGGAAGCACTCAAACCTACGATCTGGTTTGGAGCAACATCCATGAATTCCACCTCAGCCTTATCAAGGATCGGGAAGTCACCCGTTTCGCGGCTCTGGATCTTTTCTTCAACAAAGTTTCCTTTGTCGTCGATGCTTGTATTCGCCTGCGCGATTTTTGCCAGATCTTCTTCTTCAGCACTCAGGAACTCCAGTTCTTTCATATTTACCTTACCTCCATCTACACGACGGTAAGGAGTTTCGATGAAGCCCATGTCATTGATCTTCGCGTGTACGCAAAGAGTTGAGATCAGACCGATGTTCGGTCCTTCCGGTGTTTCGATCGTACACAGACGGCCGTAGTGGGAATAGTGTACGTCACGAACCTCAAAGCCTGCACGTTCGCGGCTCAGACCGCCTGGTCCGAGTGCGGAGATACGGCGTTTGTGGGTGATCTCAGAAAGCGGATTGGTCTGATCAAGGAACTGAGACAGCTGTGATGTTCCGAAGAACGAGTTGATCACAGAAGAAAGTGTTCTTGCATTGATCAGATCAACCGGAGTGAATACCTCGTTATCACGCACGTTCATACGCTCACGGATAGTACGCGCCATACGCGCGAGACCTACGCCAAATTGAGCATAGAGCTGTTCGCCCACTGTACGTACACGACGGTTGCTCAGGTGATCGATATCATCGATCTCAGCCTTACCGTTGGTAAGTTTCACCAGGTATTTAATGATCAGGATGATGTCATCGCGGGTCAGTGTTTTCTGCTCCAGCGGCGCATCACGGTTCAGCTTGCGGTTGATCTTATAACGGCCTACCTCGCCGAGATCATAACGCTTATCGCTGAAGAATAATTTATCGATGATACCACGTGCTGTTTCGTTATCAGGAGCATCAGCACCGCGCAACTGGCGGTAGATGAACTGAACGGCTTCCAGCTCTGAGTTCGAAGTATCTTTATTAAGTGTATTATAGATGATCGCATAATCACCACCGACATCTTCCCGCTGGATGAATACGCTTTTCACATCCATTTCAGAGATTGTTTCAACTGCCTCGTCATCGAGAACAGTATCACGCTCCATAACGATCTCGTTACGCTCGATAGACACCACCTCACCGGTATCCTCATCCACGAAGTCTTCCACCCATGTTCTGAGAACACGTGCAGCCAGGCGGCGGCCGAGGTATTTTTCCAGTGTTTTCTTGTCGGTTTTCACTTCATCAGCCATACCGAAGAGTTCCAGGATGTCTTTATCTGTTTCGTATCCGATAGAACGAAGCAGGGTAGTTACCGGGAATTTCTTCTTACGGTCGATGTACGCGTACATCACGTTATTGATATCAGTAGCAAACTCCATCCATGCACCTTTGAAAGGGATTACACGGGCAGAGTAGATCTTGGTTCCGTTAGGGTGAACTGACTGTCCGAAGAACACGCCAGGAGAACGGTGAAGCTGGGAAACCACAACACGCTCCGCACCGTTGATCACAAACGTACCACGGGGAGTCATGTAAGGAATGTTACCCAGGAATACGTCCTGAACGATAGTTTGGAAATCCACGTGCTCCTCATCATTACAGCTCAGGCGCAGCTTTGCTTTCAGAGGCACGGCGTAGGTAAGACCACGCTCCATACACTCTTCGATGGTGTAACGGGGCGGGTCGATGAAGTAATCCAGGAATTCCAACACAAAGATGTTCCGCGTATCAGTGATCGGGAAGTTGTCTTTGAACACCCGGAACAAACCTTCAATATTACGCTTGTCCGGAGTTGTTTCTAATTGGAAAAACTCTTTAAAAGACTGAATCTGGACTTCAAGGAGATCGGGAGTTTCAGCCAGATGCTTGATCTTACCAAAACTTACCCTTGGATTCAATTTTGTTGAAGACATATGAATAATAACCGGTTTAAAAAAGGTAATGACATACAAATCACGTTCAGCTCTCATTTTAGAAAAAACGAAAGACTGTGTGTTTCAACTAGTTAAACATGATTCGGGATGTCAAAATATATTTGGCCAAAATAAAGGACTGCAAAAGTAAGGATAAAAACCGATCCGACAAAAAAAATGACCCGACAAAAACCCCGCCAAAAGTCTGTGAAAAACACAAGGTTATGATTTCACGGTAAAATAATTTGGGGATAAATCGGAGACGCATGAAAACACAGCAAAAGCTTGGCGAATACCTTCATTTTACCCGTAAGGACCGGATCGCGATCATCGTTATTGCGTTTATATTATTGACTGCCTTCCTGCTTCCATCTGTAATGGAAAACACGATCAGCCCCACTCCCCCTCCCGCTGATACAGCCTGGATGGCAGCAATTCATCAACTGGAAAAACTCGCGCCTTATGCAAAAAAAAGTGACGGCTATAATATGCAGGAAGGATCTAAAACTGATGAAAACAAAGCCCGCGACCGGACTGCAGACAAGTATAATAACATTATTAGGGACGAATTGTTTGTTTTCGATCCCAATACGCTGGATTCAGCGGGCTGGAAAAGACTTGGTATCAGGGAAAAAACTATTACGACAATTCTGAAATACCGCGGCAAAGGAGGGAGGTTCCGGAAGCCGGAGGATCTGCAGCGGATCTATGGGCTGCCACCGGCTCTGCTTGAACGGCTGATGTCATATATAAAAATAGAAGGAAAGGCAGACTCTCCCCCGTTGGACCGGTCTGTTGCTGGCAAACCCGGCCCGTTAACAGACAATAGATACGTTACCATAAACATTAACACAGCCGATAGCTCTGCGTTCGAGCACCTGCCGGGCATAGGCCCTACCCTGGCCATGCGCATTATCCGGTTCAGAGATAAATTGGGTGGCTTTTATCATATGGAGCAGTTGAAGGAAACTTTTGGCCTGGCCGATTCGGTTTTCCAAAAGATCCGGCCCTATCTGAAAAGTGAAGATCAGGTCTTGAAAAGGATGGACCTGAATAAAGCAGGTATTGATGAATTAAAGGCACACCCTTATATAAGGTATAATATCGCTAATGCTATTATTCAATATAGAAATCAACATGGACTATTTGTGACAGTGGAGGATTTGAAAAAACTGGTGCTGATCGATAATGCTGTATACGAAAAATTGAAACCCTATCTTTTTATAAGTCAATAACTGCCGTACGTGTCCAATTTTCCTTCAGATAATAATCCAACTCAAGCCACCCCCATTCCCATATTCCGGATCGGAGGACTCTGCTCACAAAAGAGGATGCCAGGTTCATTTTTGAGCAGGTAGAAAAAATGCTTAAAGACTCTGTTGATACGGGAAACATCATTGCGGCAAGAACTACTGAAATAGCAAGTATAATTTCAGGGGCGCTTATCGCTTTTATGAGTTATCTTTTTACAAAGCTCAGGACAGCAGAAACAGATAGTCTTTTCTGTATCTATCATTTCAACTATATACCTGTTCATTCTTTCTTACTATGCGTTTGAAAATATTAAGCCTGCTGCATACATGACGTCAGGCTCACTACCGGAGACTTTAATTGAGGGGTTGATATTGATGGAAGAACCGACAGACGAAAAACGAATCGTCTATTTCTATATAAATTCGAAAACTATCAGTTCAGAATTCGGCTAAATATTGCGATTAACAGATTAAGCGCTACAACGGTATTCTTCGGAGATTACTACTTCCGCCCTCAGTTATGTTTATTTTATACGTGATATTATAAAAAAGTAAACCGCCCCGGAATTTCCTGTTTTTAACACTTTGGGCATTTTAAAATATCGACTTATCGCCTTCATAATATTCAAGAAATTTTATCCTCTTGTAAAAACGTTCAAAGTCTTTACTCCTGCAAATTATGAAGAGCAAGCATTGCAGGATGCGTAGTTGGATCAAATAATTTCGTTTTTTTGACTACTTTTTTAACGCCGTCAGGGAATATATTCTCCTTTTCACTTACCACGTTGTTTATAGCAGCATTACTGATTTGCTCATTATTCTTTCTCATACTCCGTTTTATTCTTAAAACCAGAAAACTTCTTCGTAACCCCATTAAAAATAACAACAGGATTTCACCCCATTCTGATGTTTTTTCCTGAAAAGAGATCAGCGCTTTACGTCTAAAAAACATAGAAAATATTCTAATCGAGGATTTCTTCAACCATTTATTCTATCACTCCAACAGTCATTTCCGCCGTTCCATTTCCTCTTCTCTTTCAAACAGCCCTCTCCTATCCAATTTTGTACTTCATTAATACGTAAACCAATGAATTCAATCCAACATTTGAGATTCGCGGGCATCTGGCGATCCGTTGCTGTACTTTTTATCGCAATAAGCCTCTTCACTGCGTGTAAAAAAGACAGTTCAACTCCCACGCCTCATGTAGAAAAAGATGAAATAACACAGCAGGGCACCGAAACGGAAACAGCCAAAACTGCCACTATCGGAGCGAACGGAGGAAAGCTGGTCTCCCGTGATGGCAAACTGGAAATAAATATCCCGGCGGGTGCGCTCACGGCAAACACAACCATCGGCGTTGCAGCTATTACCAATGCGTCCAGCGCTGCCATCGGGCTGAATTACCGCATTACTCCGCATATTAATTTTGCAAAACCTGTCACACTTACTTTTTCTTATGCTGACAAAGTTGACAGTATCGCTTCCTCTGCCGTTATTGGTATTGGCTTTCGTGACGACAATGGCGTATGGAAGGTGAAGAAAACAAGCCGGATCGACGAGGCAAATAAAAAGATCAGTGTTACCACGGAACATTTTAGTGACTGGGCGGCTTTGGAATTGGTAAAACTGACTCCTGTTTATTCGGTGATCGAGCCATCTCAATCAGTGAAGATCACTGCATATACGTGCGTAGCCTTAAAGGAAATTTATGATCTTGACAAGGTATTCGATCCGGCCGGGCCTGATGAAAGCCTGTCTATTGTAGAGCCTTATGAACTACCGGAAGACTACGTCATAGATATGTACGTGATCGGAAGTGGAACGCCCGGTGTGGGAAAGCTGAGAGCTGAGGGTTCCGCCGGCGTTGTATACACTGCGAGTGCTGAGATCAATCCGCCCCTAAACCCTGTGACAATCGCATTCCCATTGACTACAAAAACGACGACGATGATCCTGTCAGCAAGGGTTAAAGTATTGTACTACCCCGAAGGAGTCTATATCAGGATCGGTTCCAAGGGGTATTCATATCAGGCAGAGGCTACGATCAATAGCGCCGGGCAGTGTAATATGGAATTTACACGCAGGGAAAACGGACAGCTTCATTTTTATGGAGGTTTATCCTGGAAAGGCGGAGCAGGGGTTTTTCCATGGACTGACAACACAGACTTCTGGTGGGAGCCCGAAGGATATAATCCTACACGGGTATTCCAGCATCTTTACGACGACGGATTGAAGTTCAGTCCCGGGTCCATAAAGGCAGACCTGATAGAATCTGTAGGAGGTTTTATAATAGGTACATTTATTATCGAACAGTCAGGTGCTACCAATACACAGAGTGGCAACGCAGAATACCTCGGCGCATCGAGGGTTGAAGGAACCATTAAAGTCAAACGTGTTGGTTAAGGTTAATAAAAAGAGGCTGCCCTATGTTTGTAAACATGGGGCAGCCTCTTTTTATTAAAGTATAGGATCAGCTAACAGCCACCTTTGGGTTCCAGTCGAATGGATCAGTACATGGATCACATTTGAACTTCAGCACCTTGCCGAGACACTGTGCTTTCTTGCCTTTTTTTACAAAAACATAAGCAAGATCAACATACTCTTCCACTTCCTTACCATCATCATCGCGGCCCTTAACTACAACCGAGAAGTATTTTCCATTTTTATCAGCTTTCAGAAATACTTCATTAATGGTAACGTGTGACATCGTTTCAGTTTCGCAACAGCTGCACCATAAAATAACGGATGGTTCCTTTTTCAAGTACGCAACTGCTTTTTCAGCCTGTTCACGGGTTAATGCGGCTAACTGGTCTGCTTTAGCGAAGAATGTTGTCAGCAATAACGACAACATAATGACGGATTTTTTCATTGAAAAACGTTTTGTTTTTGGTGCAAATAAAACGCAAATATTATGCCCGGAAGGTTTTACAGACGGATATGTTGCCAATAAGCTCCATTCTGGTTGAGAGGTGTAGTTCACCCGTCAATCAAAGTATTGTGGGGCTTTCTCCTGTACCTGACACTGGAATGATATTAGAAGAGGCGTGACGGTAAGTAATTTTTGCCTGCAAAAAAACATCAGTATGCATAATCACCCCTAATCAGCCGCATACCTAAAATTCAGGCTGTACTCCTCCCAGGGTTTTCTGATTTCCCGGGTGGTCATTCTTCCCTTGGTATTATAGGTATCCTGTCATATCTCTGCATCTCTCATGACCTGCATAATAGAAAAACCCCGGCAAAAGCCGGGGTTTTTCTATTATGCTTTATTGCAAGAATTAAGCAATTTCTACGTCTGCGCCTGCTTCTTTCAGTTTTGCTACGATTTCGTCAGCTTCAACTTTAGAGATACCTTCTTTGATAGGCTTAGGAGCACCGTCAACGAGGTCTTTCGCTTCTTTCAGACCGAGGCCAGTCAGATCTTTAACGATCTTAACTACGTTCAGTTTAGAAGCACCACCGCTTTTCAGGATAACGTCGAATGCAGTTTTTTCTTCTGCTTTCGCTGCACCGCCACCGTCACCGGCAACTACTACCGCAGCTGCAGCTGGCTCGATACCATATTCAGATTTCAGGAAATCTGCTAATTCTTGTACGTCTTTTACAGTCAAAGCCACGAGGCTTTCTGCTAATGCTTTAATGTCTGCCATTGTTTGAAATTTTTCCCGTCTTCAAAGCTTAGTCGCTCCGACGGATGATTAAAAAAATTGTTTGTTATAATCAAAAGTCGTTGAAGTAAAAAATAACCCCGCTTCACAAGTGAAAAGATTTTCCGATTGAAACCGGGATACTTTTTACTTTGACTTTTTAATTCAATAATTACTCTGCAACCGCTGCAGGAGCTTCTGCGCCACCAGCTTTCTGCTCGTGATGGTGCAATAAAGCAGCCAGTACACGTTTTGCAGGAGACTGCAGCAATCCGATAACTTCGCCGATAAGCTCGTTCTTCGTTTTGATCTGAGTCAGTGCTTTCAGCTGATTGTCTCCGGAATAGATATCACCATTAATGAAAGCTGCTTTCAGTACAGGTTTTTCACCATTGCTTTCTTTACGGAAAGAGCTGATGATCAGAGCTGGCTCTTTAGGGTTCTCAGAGAACATCAGCGCTGTTACTTTATTCAGAGCTTCGTATACACCTGCATATTTTTCAGCATCCAGAGATTCCAGTGCTTTTTTGATGAGGGTATTCTTGGCTACTTTCATTTCCACTTGTTTGTTGAAACATGCGCGGCGTAGTTTGCCAATCTGCGCAACAGTCAGTGATTCTGTATCTGCGATATAGAAGTTGTTATATTGGGAGAACTTACCTTTCAGCAGTTCAATCACTTCGTTTTTTTGATCTTTAGTCATGATAATAAGTTTTTAAACCACTTAAGATTAATGAACAAATGCTTTTGTGTCGATTGCAACGCCTGGGCTCATAGAGCTTGCCATGCTGATGCCTTTGAGGTAAATTCCTTTTGCTGTAGCAGGTTTTGCTCTGATGATCGCGTTCAGCAGTTCCTGGCTGTTCTCAGCAATTTTTTCCGGAGTAAAGCTTATACGGCCGATTGAAGCGTGGATGATACCCACTTTATCAACCTTGAAAGCGATCTTACCACCTTTTACATCGTTGATAGCAGTTGCCACGTCGTTAGTAACTGTACCTGTTTTAGGGTTTGGCATCAGGTTACGTGGACCTAATACTTTACCCAGCTTACCGATCTTAGGCATTACAGATGGAGTAGCGATGATCACGTCAATGTCTACCCAGCCACCTTCGATCTTTGCAACGAACTCGTCGAGGCCAACATAGTCAGCACCTGCGTTCTTTGCTTCAGCTTCTTTATCAGGAGTGCAGAGTACCAACACTCTTTTGGTTTTACCTGTACCATGAGGTAATGTGACCGTACCACGGATAGCCTGGTCAGCTTTCTTTGGATCTACACCAAGGCGAACGTGCAGGTCAACAGATGCGTCGAATTTGCAGGTAGTGATTGATTTTACCAGTGCAGACGCATCTTTTAAGCTATATTGTTTGTTGCCATCAACTTTAGTGTTGGCAACTTTTCTTTTTTTAGGGATGAATGCCATTTTGATTCGAGTTTTTCCCGGCTTGTCTGCCGGAGTGAGTTATAAATTCAAAGCCGGGATCTATTAATTCTCCCATGGAGCTTTACCTTCCACGTTCAGGCCCATGCTGCGAGCTGTACCAGCCACCATTTTCATAGCGCTTTCTACAGTGAAGCAGTTCAGATCAGGCATCTTGTCTTTAGCGATAACTTCAACCTGATCCCAGGTTACTTTACCAACTTTAGCGCGATTGCTTTCTTTTGAACCTTTCTGGATTTTTGCAGCTTCCATCAGCTGGATAGCAGCGGGAGGAGTTTTAATTACAAACTCAAAACTCTTGTCAGAATAAACAGTGATCAATACAGGGAGAACTTTTCCCATTTTGTCCTGTGTGCGTGCATTGAATTGTTTGCAGAATTCCATGATGTTCACACCTTTGGAACCCAATGCCGGACCGATCGGAGGTGCAGGGTTGGCCTGGCCGCCCTTGCACTGAAGCTTTACAAAGCCTGAGATTTCTTTTGCCATTTTAAAATACTTTTTGGTGTTAACGACTGTTCCTACGTTTAGCGAAGTACTGGGTCTCCCAATGCCTGCCCCGGATCTAATCCGGGGTCCCGGTCAAAAACCGGGATCCTGATTCCGGATCAGCTCCGGAATAAGTAAAGAACTCTTTGGGGGTGCAAAGGTAGGAATATAAATGATTTTTCCGAAGAAACATCCAAAAAAATCCTGCACAAACGACAATTGCCGCAACAGAGTCTGCTTAGTTCATATATTTTATTGTAAATCAAGTATATGTTTACAATAAAACAGCAATAGTCAAGGCTATTTATCACTCCCCGGTTGCATAATCATCTTTTTTCTTTTATTTTCACTGTCAGCATTACCACTACAGCCACACTGCTATGAAATTGCCAATTGTCGCCTCCATCGCCAGCCTTTTATTATGCTTTGCAGCTCTTTTTGCCAACGGGCAGACGCTTCAAGCCAATTTTCTGCCCGACAAATCCGGTGGCTGTTCCCCGCTGACCGTTAATTTTTCAAACACTACAACAAGCGCTTCCCCTTCGGCCACCTGGGAATGGGACTTTGGAAATGGTAATATTTCTACACTTAAGACACCCGCAGCCACCTTTATTGAAGATAAGGCCTATACCATTAAACTGACGGTAAGAGATGGTCAGCAATCCTCTGTACAAACAAAAACCATAACGGTTTACCGGAAACCGGAGATCAGTTTTACGGTCACTCCCGCCATTGCCTGCGGCACAGTAACTGCAACACTTTCAGGTCTTAAGACCGGGGGAGACGGGAACGTCAGCACCTGGCATTGGGATTTTGGCGATGGAACCACCCAGCAAACTTCGGGAGGCACCACGTCGCACATTTACAATTTCATACAAACTGCATCAGTAAGTCTGACCGCTGTCAGCAACTATGGATGTTCCAATACGGCTATCAAGGAAAATGCGATCACTGTCAAAGCTCCCCTGAAGCCTGATTTTGTTACAGACAAAACGTTTGTCTGTGATTTGCCGGGAACTGTACAATTCACCAATACCAGTACAGGGCCAGGAATACTTTCACATCGATGGGATTTTGGGGATGGCAGCAGTTCTGCTGACGCCTCTCCTGCCCATGTCTACAGCAAACAGGGTATTTTTACAGTTAAACTAACGGTTACCAGTTCAGAAGGATGCGTAGAAACGATTACGCGCACCAATCTCATTAATGTCCGCGAATACACAACGGACTTCACCACACCCAACCTTATATGTGAGCAACGAAGCGCTACTTTCTCCAGTCAAAGTGCTCAACTTCCATCCCAAAGCTCCTGGTTTGTCAATAACGTTGCTGTTTTCAATACATATAGCGGAGTCATGTATTATACATTTCCATCTGCCGGCACTTATACCATAAAGCTGGTGAATAAATTCGGGAGTTGTGAACAGGAACAGGTCAAGCAGGTAGTAATTCATAAAAATCCTTCATTGAAGGGCTTTGTAGCTGATATACCGCTTTGTGGCGCTCCTGCAACGGTAGGATTCAGGGATACAACTACAGATGCGGTTAAGTGGAAATGGAACTTTGATTATTATACTGGTTCCCAAACCCAATCGACTCAAAAGAATCCAACCTTTACTTATAATACAAATGGCTACTACTTTGTACGTCTGGAAGTAGAAAATACCGTCGGATGTGTTTCTGCCGCAGACAAGTCCATTAACATTTCGAAAAAACAGGCTTCCATTTTTATACAGAATGGTGCATTAACCTGCGTCCCTGCAAAAGTTTCTTTCGGAACCCAATCGACGGAACCTATCACCGGCCTTGTTTGGAACTTTGGAGACGGCACAACTTCTACTGAAGCAACTCCTGAACACACCTATACCGGAAAAGGCAACTATGCTATATCACTGAATTATGTAAATGCAGACGGATGCCCATCGGTGGCAAACTATTTAGTCGAAGTAAAGGAAAAGCCCAAAGCAAATTTCCAGGTTCAATCTGAGGTTTGCGGAAACACACCTGTTATTTTCGCCAATACATCCGTTGGCAATGGTTTCAGCTACAGATGGCAGTTTGGGGATAATACGTATCAAGGCAATAACTCGGTTTTTGCTCCCATGCATCAGTATTACGATGAAGGAGAATATACGGTACAACTGATCGCTTATAGCGGCCTTTGTGCCGATACAATAACGAAGGTTGCCGCTATACGTGTAAAACCACCGTTTCCGAAAATCAACTATCCCCTGAACACCTGTGAAGGAAATCGCGGAACCGTGAACTTTACACAGTCATCCCGGCAGGCAGAATCATGGGCATGGAGTTTTGATAATGGCCCTGCCGTTTCTTTTCCTTCATCCGGTGAAGTTTCTCATTCATTTACCACATCCGGCTATCATAAAGCCGTGCTGGCAACAACCAATGGATCATGCACCGTTAAAGACTCCATCGTATTTCCTGTTTTCCTGAAACCAAAAGCAGAGTTGCGGATGCATCTTGCTTCTATATGTCCGAACCAGCCTGTAACTTTCTCCATCAGCGGTTTAAGCAAATTTACAGGAAGCAATGGAAACGGCATTTACTATACTCTTTACAAGTTCGAATATGAAGACGGTACCCCCCTGCCTTACTCCAGCTCAATTAACAGCTTTCTCGATGAAGGCATGACAGGACAAATATTCATTACTCAACCCTCACAAAAAAAGATACGTGCGATCCTTATTTCGCCCTTGTTCAATTGCTACGATACCACCAATGCCGCAGACCTGATCGTTAATGGACCACAGGCCGGATTTGAAATATTAACCAAAGAAAGATGTAATAATATACCTGTAGTTTTCCGGGACACATCAAAAAGCAGCAATTCGCGGATTGTAAGCTGGCGATGGGATTTCGGAGACGGCCAAACGGAGATAAAGTCACAGGGAGGTGAAGTTTCTCATTTATATGCGCCGGGAAGATACCGGGTGACGCTAACTGTTACTGATGCCCTCGGTTGCAGTACCCAAAAAGCAACAGACTACGGCGAGGTAATTGTAACGGGAGTAAAAGCCTCCTTTACCATTTTTCCGGGTGACCCATCAATCCTTAGCACACCGGTTTATTTCAGCAACAGCTCTGTTTCTTTTTCCTATTCACAAACATCCTGGCTATGGGATTTTGGTAATGGCATTACAAGTACAACTGCAAACCCGAGCTATATTTATCCGGCCACGGGAACGTACAACGTAAAATTGACTGCAACAGACCTTGTATCCGGCTGCTCTGATATTTATACACGAACCGTCACTATCGCAAACCCCAGTTTAATAAGCAATACTATCTTTATTGGCAATGGAATAGCATGCCCCCCGGCAAAAGCGAATTTCAACTATACGTTGAATGTTGGATATACTACACTTCACTGGGATTTCGGAGATGGAGCTAAACTGGAGGGCAATAATCGCAGCCCGTCACATATTTACACAAGTCCGGGCACCTATATAGTCACCCTTAATGTTTATGTCGGTACTTCACTCGCAAATACCTGGAAGGATACCGTCAGGGTGTCTCAACCTACGGCCTCATTTTCCATTTCTGACCTGGTTGTTTGTAAAGAAGAAAAGCTAACGCTTTTTTCAACAATTGCTGATGAATCCTTCACCTATGCATGGGATTTTGGAAATGGATACATTTTTAAAAGCAAGGATAGCTCAACGCTGACTTCATATCCCGCGGCAGGTACCTATATCCCTTCACTGATCATCACTGATGCCAAAGGCTGCTCTTCTGCAATGATGTCAGCAGATAAGATCACGGTTCCTCCTGATCCTGCGATCGCCATCATACCAGTTTCTCCGGTTGTATGCAAAGGCAATCCTGCACAATTAGAGGCGTCTGGTGCGCAATCGTATGAATGGTCTCCGGCAAATGGCTTAAGCAATTATACCATCGCGCGCCCTCTTGCCAACCCTGCATCAACAACAACCTATTCTGTAACCGGTACAGATATCAATGGATGCAAGGGACAGGGCTCAGTCACGGTCAAAGTCCCCCGCCCCTTCAGCATCCAGGCAACCGGCAATGTTGAGCTGTGTAAAGGTTCAAGTGTTCAATTAAATGCAAAAGGTGCTGATTCTTATCTATGGATCAATAATGTTGATGGCCTTAGCAATACGAACACCAACAATCCGGTGGCGAAACCAGCAGCAACCGTTTCTTATACGGTAGTCGGATATGACGAATTCAATTGTTATACAGATACTGTAGTCATTCCCATCCGTGTAAATCCTCTCCCTGTAGTAAATGCCGGCTCCGACCTGGAAGTATTGATAGGCTCTCCTAACCAGCTGCATGCTTCCGGCAGTGCTGATATAGTTCGTTGGCAATGGACACCAACAGATTACCTGAGCTGCAGCAATTGCGCATCACCCATTGCAACTCCGCGATCATCTGTAGATTATATTGTGACAGCTACAACAAATCATAATTGCACTGCAAATGATACAATCAAAATAAAGACCTTGTGCCTGGAAACAGCCATACATATTCCATCAGCTTTTACTCCCAACAATGATGGGGTGAATGACAAATTCGTAATCTCCGCAAATATTACAAAAGTGATCTCTTTACAGATCTTTAACCGATGGGGAGAACCGGTATTTGCAGCAAAAGACTTTATTCCCGGAGCTTCTTCCGGTAGTTGGAACGGAAGATACAAAGGTGCAGACGCGCCTTCGGATACATACGTATACATTGCGGTGTTTGAATGTCAGCCCGGCACCAGATTCGAGAAAAAAGGAACTGTTACGTTACTGAGATAGCGGTAGATCAAGCCTGCCCGCTTTTCCTTATACCATACGATCAGATTAAGGCGATTAAAAAAGGGAGCTGACCGGCAACGGGAACGTCACCGGGTACTCCCCTGGGATCTAACTGTAAACATCGCTCAATTATGTCTTTCGCATCTTCCCGGTCCGATCGCTTACCGTTTATTTTTTACCGGCGGGAAGAGAGAACTCATTTATATTGTGCCGCTTTTTTGCGATAGTATTCCTGCATCACATAAAACGCCTTCTTCTTAATTCCTTTATCAGAAATCACTCCTTTGCGGTTGAAGAAATCCTGAATACCCGGCAACTGCCGGCGTGGAGACCTGAAATCAACCAGGATCCACGGTGATAAACCGGATAATCCTTCGATCTTTTCCAGCATCGCCAGATTCTGTATATACAATTCTTCCTGGTATTCTTCATTCCATTTCTGCATCTTGTCGCCATGCAAACCCTGTAGGGCTTCACCACCAAATTCGCTGATGATAACGGGTTTGTTGTACGGAATATCCCATTTCATCAGGCTTGCAGTTTCATTGGTTCCCCGGTACCAACCGATATACTGATTAAAGCTGATCACATCAACCAGCTCATTCATATTATCGTTTAGCCTGTTCACATTGTTATTGGCCCTGGTCACTTCCATTGCCATGCTGATCAGGCGTGTATTATCCTGCGTACGCGCATAAGTAGCAAGCCTGCCAAGAAACTTGTCGCGTGCTTCACCATGCGGCGTTTCATTGGCAATAGACCATATCACCACATTGCAGCGGTTCTTATCACGGCGGATCATATCCGTCAACTGACGCTGTGCATTCTGATAAGTATCTTCATTCTCCCATGAGATCGTCCAGTAAACGGGGATCTCTGACCAAACCATGATTCCCATCTTCTGCGCCTCACGAACCATCAGCTCATTATGCGGATAATGTGCAAGGCGAACATAATTACATCCCATCTCTTTGGCCCATGTCAACAGCGTTACCGCATCTTCCTTTGACCAGGCGCGGCCGCGGCCAAACGGCGCTTCTTCATGAATGCTGATACCACGCAGGAAGATCTTTTTTCCATTTAATAAGATCTCCTTCTCCTTTGTTTCTATCGTGCGAAATCCGATCTGATCGCGGATCGTTTCTCCATCCTTTGTAATAACCACATCATACACTTTCGGATTTTCCGGCGACCATAACGTTGGTTTCGCCTTTATATCAAATGACGCCTTGCCTTCCTCATCCGTAGTCAATCTGAGATTTACTTTCAACTCCGGAATTTCCAATGTGATCCCCTGACCCTGTTTCGCCGAATTCAATTTGATCCAACCTGGTATCAGATCTTTTGCCCCTTTTTTTAACTGGATAAAATAATCCTCAACATAAGTTTCAGGAACCTTAGCCAGCAATACATCACGTGTTATACCGCCATAATTCCACCAGTCCATATTCACCGTCGGTACATTATCTTTCGCCCGTTTATTATCTACTTTCACAACCACAAAATTGTTTCCATTCACCACCGCATCTGTTACATCAAAATTGAACGGCGTATAGCCGCCAATATGCGAACCTATCAGCTTGCCATTCACATACACTTTTGCATCGTAATTGGCCGCACCGAAATAAATAATATCTCTCGTACCTGTTGTTTTTGTATAAAGAAAATCATGCTTGAACCAAACCGTTCCTTCGTACACAAAGAGCTGCTTATCCTGCATATTCCAATCTCCCGGAATATCCATCACCGGCGATCTGTCAAAATCATATTCAACAAGATCAGATGGCTTTGTCGCCTTTTTGTTTTCAAAAAAGCCATTGTCCTTAAAAGGCTGCAATCTGTAATCATAATATCCATTCTCCAACGGATCGATAATATAATTCCACTTCCCATCCAATGTGATGTGCTCACGCGCATATATGTTTGCGACCAGCGGAATTTCCTGCGCCTGCACCGTGTAAAACAGTACTGACAATACAACTAACGTGATGACTTTCGGTATAAATCTCATCTTAACACTTTTGGGTAAAAAATTTCCTGGTTTGAAATAAAGGTTTGAAAAGTTCACTCTCAAATCTTTTCCCGTTCATGACTTCTTCCTATCAAAGTACTGTATCAGGTTGAACGTATTCGTATTTACCATCTTCATCTGATCCAGCAATGGTTGATATGGTTTGAAATAACGATCAACCATACCTTTATTAGAATCCCTGTTCGAAGGATCGGTTGTCAGATCTTCGGGGTCATTATCCATGTATTTGAACCAATGCCAGCCAACACAGTTTCTATTCTCGATCAAACCGATCGTGAAATTCTGGTAAAACAATCCCCTGTCCTGTTGTGTATGAACGAGCCAACCGGCGCCCGTGTTGTTAGGCAAACCGGAGTCTTCTGCTTTGGTGTACCATTCAGTGATGAGAAAAGGTTTGCCGGACCATTCAGCCCAGTCATCCATGATCTGCTGATCCGGCTCCCACTTGCGATAGTGATTGATGGATACAACATCCATGTACTTTCCTGCAATTCTGAAGATCTCCGGATTGCTTAACTCCTGTCTGTTCTTATCCTGGTTAAAACGACATCCGAGATACAAATGATTCGGATCGGCTTTTCGTAATGCGGTTGTTATTTTGCGGAGATATGTTTCGAAATAAAATGCGGTGAATGCGGATCTGTCTTCATCGGTAATGTCAGCTATAGTTGCAGCCACCCCCTTACGTGCGCGAAACCATTTTTCTGCAGCAATGTATCCGTCTTCGCTTTTTCCAAGTTTTGTAAGATGCCTGTCCAGCGCATCAAATACCCATGGCAATTCATTATCCGAAAAATAACCAAGGAGGTATCTATCATCCTTATACTGTGCGATCGGTTTCACTGCTTCTTCAATATAACTGTCGAAAGCCTTGTCAAACACCATTGCCAGATCGTAACGATATCCCTGCCATCCGGCTTCTTCGTATTTACCGCCAAACTTTTTCAGGTGATCTTTTTTATACGTCCCCATCGGAGAAATGATCAGCGTATACACAAGCGGATCTTTTTGTTTACGAAGAGGATCAACCTCCGTCCACGCGCCGGTTCCATTAAAGCCATTGTTCTTTAAGATCGATGAAGAGTTCTCCAGCCATTTATCTGTTGAACCAAATTGTCTGGCAAAAACCTCTTTCTGTTTTTCGGATTTACCGGGATTCATCGCTACCACAGCGCGATGTATATAAGGATATCCATCCGGATCGATCAGCCACCACCTCCCATCGATCTTTTGTGTATGAAAAAAACCAGTAGCATTGGCTTTCCAGGTCATCCAACCCCCATAGGGAGAGAAGGAGCTTTCTCTCTTTTGTATAAAATCAGGAAGTGAACTGACCGTTCTCGCTTTATACGTTTTCCAGATCGAGTCTTTATTATCAGTTCTTGCTTCCACCATCTCGTCCTGCGGTGCCTGCGCTGTACATTGATAAAAGAAACAGGCCAGCAAAAGCGATAATACCGTTTTCATCATTGTGCTGATTTATGATACAGATCATCCGGCGTGGCAAATGTTTTACATAGCAGAACAGATATTCCTGCTACGTAAAACATTTCACCGGATCGTTAATTACTTTTTATAAAATCCCTGCAGCAATCCTTCATAAGCAGGTTTCTTTTCAAAGCTGCTGTTAAACGGTAGCGCCCAATCCGGATTTACACTCAACCATGAGCTCGGATCATGAACGCCCCACATGGTGATACCATACCGCTGCTCTTCAGGAATATCAAGCATTGCGCTTGCAACAGCCCTGTAACTGTTTTGCTGTTTGAGTGCAATAGTATTATTGAAACTGCTTAATGTTTTATCCGGATTAACAGCCACATCCAACTCAGATACATGGATCTTTAGTTTGGTAACTGCCGCTGCAGTGATTGCATACCGGAGATCGTCCAGTGACCGGTTGATGTTCGTGTGCATTTGCAAACCGATGCCATGAATAGGAACTCCTTTCTTTGCGAGACTATCAGCAATGGTAAATGCCTTCAGCCGCCGTGCATGGCTATACTCATGACCGTAGTCATTATAAAATAACACAGCCTGTGGATCTGCTTCGTGCGCATACTGGAATGCCAGCTCGATATATTGCGGCCCGATCTTCTGCAGCCAGATACAATCACGCAGCGACCCGTCATCGTTAATGATCTCATTTACCACATCCCAGGAAGCGATCTTTCCTTTGTATCTGCCAACAACATCCTGTATGTATTCTTTGTAGATTGTATTCCAGTCTTCAGCCGTACCGGAAAATGAAGTAACCCAGCCGGGAATGTTCTTATACCAGACCAATGTATGTCCGTGAATGCGGAGGTTATTGGTTACGGCAAAATCTACCAGGTAATCTGCATCATCCCAGAAATAGTTTTTCCTTCCGAGACTGATCACATTCATCTTCATTGCATTTTCCGCCGTAACGCTGCTCATTTCGTTGATAACCGTGGTGCGATAGTTTGCATTATTCTTCAATGTATTTACATTGATCGCTGCGCCGATCAGGTATGGCGCCTGTTTCAGGCTGGTGATATCCGCAGACGGATATTCCGGAGCACTGTTATCCGAATTAAAGTCTTCCTTTTTACAGGAGAATGTCAGCACGCTTAATGCAAGCATGATGGTTATATTCCGATATAATGATTTCATTATTTTGTTTTGAAGATTGATAAACTGATTTCCCTGCCCCATTAGTAGCCTGGGTTTTGCTGCAGTACATTACCCACGTTTGCGTCTATCACAATCTGTGGAAACGGCAGCAGCACATGATAGTCCTGGATACCGGGCACACCATCGCGTACACCGGATGCAATGCGATTGTATTTTCGTGTGCGTTCGATCAGTTTGCCTGTGCGCATCAGCGTCTCGCGGCGGTCTTCTTCCGTCACTAATTCTCTTGCTCTTTCGTCAAGAATATAATCCAGCGTTACATCACCCGCTGTGATTGGCGTGGCGTGTGAACGTGTTCTTATCACATTTATGTAATAGGCAGCGCCGTCAGCTTCACCTGTTTTCCCTTGTTTAAACAACGCTTCTGCCAGCAGCAGATAAGTGTCTGCCAATCTCAGGTAAGCCTGATCAGCATAGGAATAGTTCTCTCCATAACGGTTCGGATCGCTGAATGTCCAGTCCCATTTGCGCGTGCTGGCCCATTTGTTATTATTGGTGGTCATCTGTGCTTCACCCATGTCACAAACAACAGTGCTGCCGGTCCGTGTTACATATGATTTACGGATAGCGAATTCGCTGAAGCGATCATCCTGTGCTTCATAGATGGAGAACACCCATGCAGTGATACCGGCACGGCCAATACCGCGGCCACCGTATTCCGGCGAGTATGCAATGTTCAGATTGTTATAGGCAGATACCCATGTACGGCGCATCACATTCGTATACTGACCCAACTGGTTGTCTACTGCAGAATTCGGAAATACCCACAATGCCTCTGTATTTCCCTGTGTTGCCCTGATATTTCCATCATAGAACTGATCCATGAATGCACAACCTGCTTCATTCCTCTTCGTACCATAACGCGCAGTGATCAGCCTGTAATTTGGATTGTCCACTACTGCTCTTGCTTTTGTTTCAGCCTCGGCATTGCGGTTTTCCCAGAGATACAATTCGGCGAGATAGTGTTGGGCGATTGCTTTCGAGAGACGTGTCACATCACTTGAATTATCAGGCAACCATTGTTCAGCAAACAACAGGTCTTCTTCAATCAACGCCTGTATTTCAGGTACGGAAGATCTTTCCCAATCATCTTTATAATTCTCGCCAGTCACTTCATCCACACTTTTGGGCACCGCGCCAAAGGTCATCACCAGGTGACGGTAAGCCCATGCACGAATCAGTTTTGCATGAGCAATGATCTCGTTCTTGTTCGTTGTATCTTTTTCAGCAGAACCACCAAGCCAGTTCACTGCCGGATTCTTTGCACGTGAGATCATCAGATTCGCAGAGTTGATACATCTGTATAAGATCAGGAAGATCCCCGGCTTATCAGATGTGCTAACATCTCCATTGAGGAATTGCATCGTCGGATTCATATCCGCGGTTGTATAACGGTTCAACCCTCTTGTCCATGAAAGTTCTGTGTTTGCCCATGCTACGTCTGTTCCGATCTTCCAGATCACTCCCAGTTCAGCGGATTGGATCGGTTCACGGCGTTCCTGTCTGGGAAAATTCAGCAATGCGTATTTCGCAGAAAGGAATCCATTATAATCATTGAAAAGGTTATCAGCGTATGTTTCATCTTTTGCTTTTTCCTCCAGGAAATCTTTGCTGCATCCTGACAGCAGGAGTCCGAAAGCAATGATCAACGCTGCGAAGTATGTTGTATGTTTCATCAGAATATTATTGAAGAGACAAAAAATCGTTTAAGAATTTATTCGGCGACATTATCAGAATGCAGCTCTGAAACCAAACTGGAATGATCTGATCTGCGGAATACCATAGTCAGAAGAAAACTCCGGATCAAGACCAATGAAATTGGTGATCGTGAGAATATTTTTCACGTTACCAAAGAATTCCACCCTATCCATTTTCAGTTTCTTTACTACGCCCTGAGAAAGTTTATAGCTTAAAGAAAGATCGTTGATCCTGATATAAGACGCATCATTCGGATCACCGAAATAATTCAGCCCATAAGGATTTGAGTTATCACGATTGGCAGGATAACTGTTCAATTTATTTTCCGCAGTCCACCATTCACGCTGACGGCTAGTTGTTTTACCATCGAAATACGTGTTCATATATTCCGTATATCGCGTTACACCTTTCACTGCATTGATAAAGAAGCTCAGTGCAAAATTCTTATACGTGAACGTATTCATCAGGCCAACTGTATACCTGGGGTCGCTTCTTCCGATCACAGACATATCGGCTACAGTGATCTTTCCGTCACCATTAACATCTTTTACTTTCACATCACCGGGACGTGCTTCGGGCATGTGTGAATGAAGGATATCATCCGATTCCTGCCAGATACCATCAAATGTATACGCGTACACAACATTGATCGGTTGACCGATGAACCAACGGCTACCGAGGTTATCCAGTGCGCGGCCCTGTCCGTCAAACAGGCCAACATTCACAATACTGTTCCTGTTGCTACTGAAATTTACATCCGTTCTCCAGGTGAAATCCTGTTTTTGGATATTCACCGTAGAAAGTGCAATCTCTATACCCTTGCTTTTTGTTTTACCTGTGTTCTGACGGATGGACCCCACACCATTGATCTGTGGAATATTTTTATTCAGCAACAGATCGAATGTGTTTGCGTTGAAATAATCAACGGAACCGGTGATACGGCCTTTCAGCATGGCAAAGTCCCAGCCGATATTGATCTGGCGGGTGGTCTCCCATCCAAGGGTAGGATCGGCGAGTTTGTTTGGATAAAAACCAACCAGTGTCGTATTGCTATTGTCCAGATAATAGTCAGCAGACATCGTTGGCATTGTCGCGTATGCATTGATCGCCTGGTTACCATTTTCACCATAAGACAATCTCAGTTTCGAACGGTCAAGCCAGCCGGATGTAAAATCCATGAACTCTTCACGCTCCATGTTCCAACCTAACGCAACGGACGGGAATACACCATATTTATTGTTTGCACCAAAAGCGGAGAAACCATCCCGGCGAACGGAGAACGTTAACAGGTATTTACTGTCGTAATTATAGCTAGCACGGAATAATTGAGAAACCGCTGTTTGTTTTTCATACATATCACTTGGTGTGAGCGTGGTTGCCAGGCGGAACTGGTAATAGCTCATGTAATCGCCAATAAAACCAACGCCATTGTTATCATGATATTTGGTCACAGATTCCCTGCCGGTATAAACTGCGGTCAGGTCGATATTATGCACGCCAAATTTCTGTGTATAGTTCAGGATGTTCTCACTTGACCAATCCTGTTTGTACTGGTTGTTCACCGTTGCGATACCATTCTTACTGCGGCCAGCGAGCGTTGCAGTAGAAGATTCATAGGTTTCGATCAAACGGGTACGGAAATTATAACCGGCAATTGTTTTGAAAGAAAGGCCTTTCAGGAACGGAAATTTGATCTGGAAATAATTGATGGTATTGATACTGCGTGCCACATCTTCCTTCTGAATATTCAGTCCTTCCAGCGGATTGGATACACCCATATCATCCGGGTTTGGCTGCAGGGCAATATTACCGTCTGAATCATACGCTTCCGTCAATGGGTTCATGCGTGTGGCATTGCTGATGTTGGCGCTTACGCCCGGCCTGTCATAATAACCAAGCAGGGTATTGGTACCATAGGTCAGCCAATCGGTGATCTTTGTATCAAGATTGATCCGCACGTTATAACGTCTGAAATTATCATTCTTCGCCACACCGCTTACGCGTGAAGCATTGCCGGAGACAAAGTATTTGGTCCGGTCTGTTCCTCCGGAAATAGAAAGATTATACTCCTGGCTGAAACCGTTTTGCATCGCAAGGCTAAGCCAATCAGTATTGATGCCTTTTTCAAACTGTGCCGTTTCAAAAGAGCTGGCGCCGAGACGTGCATTTTTGAAATTGTAGAACTGAGTGCCGTCCATCATATCCGGGCGGTTGATGATCTTGCTTACTCCCCAGGTTGAATTGAAGGTAATGCTGGTTTTGCCGGCTTTTCCTTTTTTGGTAGTCACAAGCAATACGCCGCCTGCTGCGCGGGCACCGTAGATGGCCGCGGATGAGGCATCTTTCAATACTTCGATGGATTCGATATCGGAAGGATTGATCTCTGATAGAAATCCTTCATACTGGATCCCGTCGAGGATGATCAATGGACCGGCATCGGCGCTGATCGAGTTCTGCGCCCGCACACGCATTTTTGTGCTCCCCTCAGCGCTGGTTCCGGTGTTGATGACGCTCAAACCGGGAAGTTTACCCTGCAACGACTGTACGATATTCACATTCGGCATGTTTTCCAGGTCAGAAGGTTTGATGGACACAACGGCGCCCGTTACATCGCGCCTTTTTTGTGTGCCATAACCCACTACCACAACCTGGTCAAGAACGGTGTTTTTCCCGGTCATTACCACGTCAATCACTGTTTTTGCCCCAACGGCCATTACAGTTCTGGTAAAAGAGGTGTGTGTGAAAACGAGTGAATCAGTCCCGGAATTGACTTCGATGGAATAATGCCCCTCGGCGTTGGTGGAAGTTCCGGAAGGCTGACCGGCGAGGCTGACGTTAACACCGGCAATGGCGGCTCCCATTTCGTCGGAGACTTTGCCGGTTACAAGTAATTTTTGCGCATGCATTATCAGGGATGATAATAGCAGCAAAGGCAGCAATGCAATTTTTTTACCCATGGCAGTTAATCGCTTTAATTTAGGGAACAAATAAAGCGACGGGTAAGCGTTATCGACTTATAAATGCGTTCATTTAAGTTATAAAATTGTACAAGAGGTTGTTTTTGAAGGGCGTAGACTCCCTCATCCGCTTCGCTATGGCGGACACAGCCCGCAGATCTTTCATTTCTCCGGCAGGAAATGTTTGGGAAAAAGAACAGTCGTCAATTTGATCAGCGCAGATTTCGTGGATTATTCTCCTGCTCCGGAAGGTTATCTGGATCATCCGGGCAGGCGAATTAAGGGCGGCTCGAAACAATAATGATGAAGCAACAGGGAGATGATAAATCTGCGGGAAAATTACGGCGGCTATATCAGGACAAATCCTCTTCAATAAACTTCCTCGGCGATTTCCCATATATCTTCTTAAAGCAAGTACTGAAATATGCAGGTTCATCAAACCCAACCATCAGTGCCACTTCATTTATACTATGCTTTTTTTCTTTAAAGTATGCTATCGCTTTTTTCATCCGCACGATCTTAATAAAGTCATTTGGGGTAAAACCAGTAATCGCGTTGAACTTGGTATAAAGAAGTGTGCGGCTGACCGTCATTTCTTTTGAAAAATCAGATACAGAAAAAGCTGTATTTGAAATATTCCTTTCAATTATTACTGTCGCCTTTTCAATAAAATCATCATTCAGCTCATTTCCGGAAACCGGCGATTCGCCGGCGGGGCTTTCATCTGCATTCAGGAATTTTTGCCGCAGCAATTTCCGGTTCTGGATGATCGTGTCGATCTTCAACCGGAGATAGCCGATATCGAATGGTTTTTCGATGTAATCATCCGCACCGGAATGCAGCCCCTTTTTAACGGTGGCTTTGTCCGTTTCAACGGTCAGAAGAATAACTGGCAAATGCGAGGTTTCAAACGTCGTTTTCACTTTTTCGCACAATTGCAGCCCATCCATTTCCGGCATGTTCAGGTCTGAAATAATGATATCCGGGTGAACACGTCCGATCTCCTCCCAGGCCCTCCATCCATTTTCTGCTGTAAACACATGGTAATAATGACCAAGCGATATTTCCATAAATGAACGCAGGTCGGGATTATCTTCTACCACCAGGATCTTCACCTTTAGCGTATTCACCGGCATTTCTTCATCTGACATATCCTTTTCATCTATCACCGGCAGGTTGTGATCATCCAGTATAATATTATTGCGATAATGTTTATTGCCGCGGCGAAATTGCAGGCGGAATTCCGTACCCTGATTCTCCGTACTCTCTACGTCAATACTCCCTTTATGCAGCGCAACATATTTCTCTACCAGCATCAATCCCAGGCCGGAGCCGGCGATCTGTTTATTCACGGCATTTCCTGCACGGTAAAACCGTTTGAACAGGTTCTTCCTATCCTGCCGTGAGATGCCAATACCATTATCGGCAACAGCGATCTGCCAGAAATTTTGATCGGCGGATAGAATGATATTCACCTTCCCACCTTCCGGCGTGTATTTGATGGCGTTGGAAATAAGATTGTCCAGTATCTTATCCATCTTTTCCGCATCAAACCACTCAGCTATTTCCTGCAATGGTAATTCAAGCGATAGCATGATGCGCTTTGTATGTGCGGCAGCCTGCCAGTCTTCCAGTTTTTTTGTCAGGTATTTCTTTATGTCCCGCTGCTGAATCACCAGTTGATCGCGTGATTCATATGCTTTTTGAAAATCGAGTAACTGGGAGAACATTCTGTTCAGTTTATCCAGATTCTCCGTTACAAGATTCATCAGGTAACTGTTCTTGGATGATGGTTGTATCTGTTCCTTCAATTCATAGATCGGCGCTCCGATCAATGTGAGCGGTGTACGTATATCATGGGCTGTATTGACAAAGAACCGGATCTTTTCCGCGGTTTGTCTTTCCTGCACTTTTTGCCTAACATAGCGATAAACAAGCCATGCGATAACAAGCAAAATCACTGCAATAAGTATCCGCGCCCATATCGTATTCCAAAATGGAGGCAATACTTTTATGGTAACTGCTTTTTCATCGAGCAGGTTATTATTCTCGTCCAGATATTTTATGCGAAAAACATAATCATTGGGACTGAGGTTGGTGTAGTTAGCAATATGTTCTGAGGTTGGGCCAACCCAATTCTGGTCCATGTTCTCCAGCCTCCACAAATAGCGGCGTGTTTTACCCAACGAATAGTCGATTCCAACAAAATCTATAGAAAAAGAATGCTGGTTATGATCGAGGGTTATGCTTTTGGTATCATCCAATGCGCGGGTTAACGGAGAATGCGGATCTCCCGGTTTGATGATCTGATTAAAGAGCCAGAAGTTTTGCAGGTAAAGACGTGCTCCATCTTTTGCCTTTGCAATATTCCTGGGATTAAAAAATGTTGCGCCTGAATAAGAACCGAAATATAGATCGCCATTGGCGCTTTTTGCTTTGGATAGCTGCCGGAACCTGTTACCGGAAATACCGTCAGCTGCGGAAAAATTTGCTACCTGGTGTGTGGCAAGATCAAAACGGCTGATCCCGTTCTCAGAGCTGAACCAAAGATGGTTGTCGCTATCTTTTTCTATCGCATAGATAATATCTGAAGGCAATCCATTTTTTTGAGAAAAAACTGTTACCGTTCCTGTTTGCAGATTACATCGGTTCAATCCGTTTCCGTACGTACCGATCCAGATGATGGAATCTGATTCAAGATACATATCACTGATGTACTTACTTTTCAGATTTGCATTGAACGCACAATCTTTCTGCTTTTTTGTATCTGTTGAAACCTCATATACACCAGATTCGGTTGACACGAGCATGGTGCGTGCGTCTTTCTGTATGATATGATTCGCCTGGGAGACCGCTATAGTGGCAAATTTTTTAGTTGCTGGAATAAACTTCGATACGTTTCCTCTTTTACCACCAAACCAAAGGTTGCCGTCAGCATCTTCACAGATCGCATAAACAAAATTGGTACCGATGCTACTTTCAGAGCCGGATTCCACAATATAGTGAGCTATTATACCTCCCTGTTTATTCAACTGATAAACACCTGAAGAATACGTGCCTACCCAGATATTATGACGACTATCTTCAAAAATCGTCAATACATTGGTTTCATTGAGTATTCTTTTCCATTGATCTGTTTTCCTGCTCCAGAAGCAGAGATCATTGTTGGTGGCAAACCAAAGAATACCATCAGCGTCTTCCAGTACATCACACACAATGTCGCGGCTTAGCGAATTTGAATTATTCTTTTCATGTTGTATGGTTTGAAAACCGCGATCATTAAAATCAAGAATGCTCACGCCGTCAGAGAAAGTAGACAACCATGCCTTTCCTCCGGCATCTTTGTACACATCGTAAACCGCGTTTCCACTGATACGCGTCTTTTCATCGCTTTGCTGATTGTAAAACTTTTCTATACTGAGATCATTTGTATTAAAAAGATAAGCTCCCATACCTTCGGTACCCACAAGGATATGATCTTTATCAAACCGTGCCATGGATAATACCGTGTGATACCAAAGTCTTGCATCGCCAACCGGTGATAATATCTTATTGTTTACATCATATACAAACAATCCTTTGCTGACCGTACCGATCCATACTTTTCCTGTGGCGGATTCGTACAGACAGGTCTCAGGCACCATGCCTTTTTCGCTTAATAGTTTACTATCAATAAGAGGAGAATATTCTTTGGTACGCGTATTATAAAGAAGTATCTGCGTATTACTGATCAGTAAGAGTTGTTCTTTGTCAAACTGACGAATACGTCTATATGCGATACCATCTTTTTGCAGTGCTGTAATCAACTGAAGGGTGCTGTCTTTTAATATACCGATCTCCCGTCCTGTTGTTACCCATATATTATTATTACCGTCGAAACAAAGCCCGCGGATATACGTCTTCAGATCTTTGTGAACGACAAATTCATCACGGTTGCTATCATACTTATAGATCGTTCCCCTGTCTGTGTAGGCCCATAGATCGGAGTTTCTATCCAGTTCAACTCTTATGGTACGGATAGGCATCGTACCATTGTAGAGAATGTCCATGAAATAGTTCTTGACGTTCAGTCCATCAAACCTATCGACGCCAAAGCGGGTGGAGATCCACAAAAAACCTTTCTTATCCTGGACGATATTGAATGTTTGCTGGCCATTAATTCCCTGTGCGGCGCCGATATGTGTAATGCGTTGTGCCGGCAATGATGAGGAGAGAAGAAATAAAAGAACAGATACAACGATAACCGGCAAACGTAAGCAATTATTTATTGCCCGGCATTTGATGACCGGTATCTGCTTACAGGGAAAATTCATTTGCTGCTAAAGTTTTAAATATGGCGACAAGCCCGATCTTCGAAATATCGATCATCGAATATCGTCATTTCTTCAGAAAATCATCATACACCCATTGCATCATTGACTTTCCTGCTTCTATTTGTCTGGCACCGGTGGTGCCCTCGCGTTCGATCGGGCGTTTGCCGATATTGTCGAAGACCAATCGCCCTGAGCTATCTACAAAACCAAACGCATCGTTATATGTGAAGAAAGCCCACGGCTTTTCCAGGGGATCAAATACGTTTTTGCTAAACGGGAATTTCGATCTGTCTAAACCAAACTGTGCCGATAAAGTAGCAGCGATATCCAGTTGTGAGACATTTTTTTCAATGACCACCCCATTTCTGTTCAATGCACCTCCCAGCCATAACATGGGTGTACGAAAATCATCTGCACGATGATCTGAGTCAGGCAGTATATGTCCGTGATCACCGGTGATAATGATCAGCGTGTTGTTCCACCAGGGTTGTACTTTGCAGGAATCGATGAACGCACCAACGACAGCATCAGTATAGCGTAATGAATTCAGGAATTTGCTTTTTGTATCCATTCCACTGAACACAGCAGGTACAGGCGTTTCAAATGGTTCATGACTTGTAAGAGTCAGCCATGCTGCGAAGAACGGGCCCTTCTCTTTATCCAGATCGTCCAATACACGGTTTGCCACCACACCATCATGCGCGCCCCATTTCGAATTCATGTCCTTTGCATCAAAATCATTTTTCCCAACGATCGGATCAAAGCCCCCTTGCAATAAGTATGATTTTATGTTTGCAAACTCAGGCTCGCCTCCATAGAAGAATGGTGTAGCGTAACCTTTTTCTTTGAAGAGATGGGATAAAACCTCCAGCTTGATCGACTTTGCGGGAGAATGAATGATGGTGCCATTCGGCATAGCAGGATAACCGCTGAAGATGGCGGGAAGACCTTTATATGTTCTGTCGCCGCTCGCGTACATGTTATCAAAATATATCCCTTCTTTTCTCAGTTGATTGAAGCGCGGCGTCACTTCCTGATTTTTGATCGATACGTGTATCGCTTTTTCGGTGAAGCTTTCCCAAACTATCACCAGTACGTTGACCGGAGTATCCGACTTCCGCAATACGGAATCTGTTGTAACGCCGGCGGTATATAAGCTATCTGTTACCTCTTTCACTTTTTCTTCGGAGAGATACAGGTATGGATTGCGCATGGAAGCTCCTTTGCTCATTGCGCTATGCAAAAGATTCCATACAGGGTTAATGGCCGACTGGTTTGCATAATTATGTGTAGAAAAATAAACGCTGCTTTGATTCAATGGTGTCTGCTGCAGGCCACCACGGATCGGAATGATCAGCGCGCCGGTAAACAACAAGATCAATACAGCGGTTTGTGGTTTGTATTTATGTTGTTCCTGGAAAAAGATCCGTTTCAATATGAATATAAAACAGAAATAAAACAACGCATAAGCGGCTGCGAAGACCAACCCGACAAAAACAAGCGGGATGTGACTGATGGATGCATATGCTTCTTTGGGTGTAACAACAAAACGAAGCGGCGTCATATCCAATCGAACGCCCCAGGAAGAATAGATCTCCAGATCTGCGAGGCAGATGATAGCGATGATGAGAAGAATGACGACGGTGTAGATCCTGTAAACCGGAAGCCGTTTGAAGAAACGGATCCATAAGCCAAGCAATACAAAAAGGCAAACGGGAATGGTGACGTAGGCAGCAACGGACATATCCATTTTCAATCCGTAGCATAAGCTTCCCATAATGGTATGAAAAGGCAGTTGCTTTGTTTTACTGAAATGGTACAACAGGAAAACAACGCGCATAAGGTCGAAAAAGATGACCCAGCTTATAAAATAAAGCAGGATAAATTTGAATTTGGCAGCCATTTCATTCAAAGTCAAAATTCAAGAGTAAAAATCGCCCCGCTTTATTGAGAAAAAGAACTACGGTGATAAGCGGGGTTACTTTTGAAATTTGACTTTTTACTTTTTACCGGTGGTAAAATAAAAGCCACTCCTAATAGAAGGAATGGCTTTGGTTCATTAAAAATATCTTTTCTGCAGAGACCGTTTGTCTTCCTTAGCTGATCTTTTCAACCTGCATGTAATTCAGTTCAACAGGTGTTGAGCGTCCGAAGATCTTAACGGTGACCTTCAATTTTTTCTTTTCGTCGTTTACTTCTTCGATTACGCCATTGAAGTCGTTGAAGGCACCTTCAATGATCTTAATGGTTTCGCCAACGATGAATGGTTCGCTTACGTTAACGCCACCAGCTTCAGCCATCTCGTCCATTTTTCCGAGCATTTTATTTACCTCGGCTTTGCGGAGTGCAATGGGGTTATCTTTTCCGAGGAAATGGATAACGCTATTGGTATTCTTAATTGTATCGCGAAGATCATCATTGAGTTTGCCATCCAATACTTCGATCATCACATAACCAGGATAGTAGTTACGTTCACGAACGACCTTCTTTCCATTGGCAACCTTGTAAACTTTTTCAACGGGAAGGAATACCTGTTTAACCACTTCGCTCCAGCCGCCCCGGGAGATCTCTCTGTCGAGGTATTCTTTTACCTTTCTTTCCTTTCCGCTAACGACACGAAGCACAAACCACTTGGTTTCTTTCTGCTGCGCATTGTCCGTATTTGTCGTAGTAGCTTCCATGTTATTTAAACAGTTCGTTGTAAACTAATTTCAGCAGACCACCTGCACCGAAGTCCATAAGAGAAACCAGCGCGGTGATCACCAGGGTAGCAACCAGAACAATCATAGTAGATTGTTGCAGCTGAGCCCAATCCGGCCAGGTCACTTTTTCTGTCAGCTCCTTGAAGGACTCTTTGAAATAGGTCGAGATTTTGTTCATTGTATAACCAATTATAAAGTTTGAGAGGTTTGAGAGGCTTGATAAGTTGGAGACGTTGATCGAACCTCTCAAACTCATCAAACTTTTCAAACCCTTCAAACCTCGTTTTGCACGGGCAGAGAGATTCGAACTCCCATCAACGGTTTTGGAGACCGCTATTCTGCCGTTGAACTATGCCCGTATAATACAAAGTACCCGGGCTGTACCCAAGTACTTTGTAAAAGTATATAAAGCTGGTCGTAAGTCCTCTTTTTGAGAGGAAATAGATTGCTTATTTCAGGATTTCAGTAACCTGACCTGCACCTACGGTACGGCCACCTTCGCGGATCGCGAATTTCAGACCTTTTTCCATCGCAATAGGCTGGATCAGTTTTACTTTCAATGAAGTGTTATCGCCAGGCATAACCATCTCAGTACCTTCATTCAGTTCAACTTCACCGGTTACGTCAGTTGTACGGAAATAGAACTGAGGACGGTATTTGTTGAAGAATGGAGTGTGACGGCCACCTTCGTCTTTGCTCAGTACGTATACTTCGCAACGGAACTCAGTGTGTGGAGTGATAGAACCTGGTTTGCAGATTACCATACCGCGACGGATCTGAGTTTTCTCAATACCGCGGAGGAGCAGACCAGCGTTGTCACCAGCTTCACCTTCGTCGAGGATCTTGCGGAACATTTCCACACCTGTTACTGTAGAAGTAAGAGGAGCTTCGATAAGACCTACGATCTCAACACCTTCACCAGTTTTAACGCGACCTCTTTCGATACGGCCTGTAGCAACAGTACCACGACCAGTGATAGAGAATACGTCTTCAACTGACATCAGGAACGGAAGATCAACCGGACGTGGAGGCAGTGGGATATAAGTATCTACGGCATCCATCAGTTCAGTGATAGCACCAACCCATTTTTCGTCACCAGCGAGAGCGCCGGTAGCAGAACCTTTGATGATTGGGGTATTGTCACCGTCAAAGCCACGTTTAGTCAGCTCATCACGGATTTCCATTTCAACGAGATCCAACAGTTCAGGATCATCAACAAGGTCAACCTTGTTCATGAATACCACGATACGTGGAACACCTACCTGACGAGCCAGGAGGATGTGCTCTTTTGTTTGTGGCATAGGACCGTCAGTAGCAGCTACTACGAGGATTGCACCATCCATCTGAGCAGCACCTGTGATCATGTTTTTTACGTAGTCAGCGTGACCTGGGCAATCTACGTGAGCGTAGTGACGAGTGTCAGTCTGATATTCTACGTGTGCAGTATTGATCGTGATACCCCTTTCTTTTTCTTCAGGAGCACCGTCGATTTCGTCATATTTTTTCGCTGTCGCAAGACCTTTTTTAGCAAGGATCTCTGTAATCGCGGCAGTCAAAGTGGTCTTACCATGGTCAACGTGACCAATCGTACCAATGTTTACGTGGGGTTTGTCCCTCTTAAAGGTCTCTTTTGACATTGTTATCTGTTTTTAGTTGTGTTTACCCAATTATTGTTTTCTATAATGAGCGGTAATATCACTATTCTCCGCTTTCTGCCATCTTCTGATCATTCCCCCACATTTGCAAGGCTTAAGAGCCGTTAGTGAGAATCGAACTCACGACCTCTTCCCTACCAAGGAAGTGCTCTACCACTGAGCTACAACGGCTGCTCGCATCGAAAGAGACAAGCCGTTGTTGGCTGGCCACCCAGCTTTCGTTTCTTGTCTGTTATCTCTGTGGAGCGGGAGACGAGGCTCGAACTCGCCACCTATAGCTTGGAAGGCTATCGCTCTACCAAATGAGCTACTCCCGCTTATTTAAACTCTTAAAGAACTCGCCAGTTATAACTGCCTGGATCCGCCACGGCGGACTACCAAATGAGCTACTCCCGCTTATTTAAACTCTTAAAGAACCCGCAAGTTATAACTGCCTGGATCCGCCACGGCGGACTACCAAATGAGCTACTCCCGCTTATTTAAACTCTTAAAGAACTCGTCAGTTATAACTGCCTGGATCCGCCGCGGCGGACTACCAAATGAGCTACTCCCGCTTATTTAAACTCTTAAAGAACTCGCCAGTTATAACTGCCTGGATCCGCCGCGGCGGACTACCAAATGAGCTACTCCCGCTTATTTAAACTCTTAAAGAACCCGCCAGTTATAACTGCCTGGATCCGCCGCGGCGGACTACCAAATGAGCTACTCCCGCTTATTTAAACTCTTAAAGAACCCGCCAGTTATAACTGCCTGGATCCGCCACGGCGGACTACCAAATGAGCTACTCCCGCTTATTTAAACTCTTAAAGAACCCGCCAGTTATAACTGCCTGGATCCGCCACGGCGGACTACCAAATGAACTACTCCTGGTTATCGTTTTCTGTATGTTAAGAACTTTCATTTAAGCATTTAAAGGTTTAAAAGTTTAAATGTTTCTGTGTGAACTTTTAAACCTTTAAACTTTTAAACCTTAAACTTTCCCCGAAGGGTGGTGGGCAGAGAAGGATTCGAACCTCCGTACTCGTGAGAGAACAGATTTACAGTCTGTCGCCTTTAGCCACTCGGCCATCTGCCCATCCTTGAGCCACCTGCCAGAATCGAACTGGCGACCTACTGATTACAAATCAGTTGCTCTACCAGCTGAGCTAAGGTGGCTTATTGTCCAAAACATTCTGTCTTTCTGGCTGTAAGACAGGTCGTGATAAAGAACTACCCCGTTCGTTTTTGGGAAGGCAAAGGTAAGGGAATTTGGATATTGTAAAAATTTTGAGAAAGAATTTTCTGCTGAAAATCAACTTTTTTTTGAAGATTTCTTCGTGTTGCCCGATGGCCAATGACCGATGGCCGTTGGCCGGGCTTCGCGTTTCGACATTATTTAACAACAACGAAGCCTTCTGACATCAGAAGGCTTCAATAAAATATTTATTTACCAAACTGCGGAGCCCGGCCAACGGCCTTCTATTAACGGCAAAAACCCGGGGTTACCCGGGTCTTTGCTGTTAGGCTGCTTGTTTTTCTTTCTTTCTCTTTATTTGTGTTACGATTGAATCAAGTGCATTATCAAATGAGCCTTCGAAAGATTTACTGGTTGACTTAACAAAAAATTCGTGGCGCGGAACATGAATCCTGATCTCGGCAATCTTGTCTTTGATCGTATGAACCACGTTATCCAATTTCAGATACACCTGGACCTGTATGATGCGATCATGAAAAGTGTTGAGTTTTTGTAATTTTCGGCTGATGTACTCAATTAACCTTGCATCCGCATCAAAGCGAACTGTCTGAATGTTTACGTTCATAGTCGTCTTTTTTAAAACAGTGAAACAATTAAATAAAGAACTATCCATCACCTAAGTCAACCTCCGGTGACTGCTATGAAGTTACTGTAAAACGAAAGCTTTTGCAACAAATTTTTTGCTAAAATAATATTGTGTAAGACCCCATTTTTTTCACGCTTTGGGGTGCGCTTTTTTATGCACGTCCTTCAGCTTCTCGATCGTGGTATGGGTGTATACCTGCGTGGCTGCGAGGCTTGCATGACCCAGCAATTCCTTTACAGCATTCAGGTCTGCGCCATTATTCATGAGGTGGGTTGCAAACGTATGCCTCAGCACGTGTGGGCTTTTTTTGTCAAGCGTACTTGCCTGCGACAAATATTTCTTTACCAGCAGATAAGCGTATTTGGGGTACATCTTCCTGCCTTTCTCCGTCACCAGCAGTACCTCCTCTTCCGGCGCTTCAAACTCTTTCTTCTTCCACCCCTGATAGTCGCGGATGCAAGCCGCCACATCCTCGCTTACCGGTATGATCCGTTCCTTATTGCCCTTACCCAGCACCTTGATGCGAAGCCGGCCCAGATCAAGCTGTTTTTCTTTCAGACCGATAAGCTCGCTGAGACGCATCCCTGTCGCATAAAAAATCGTGATCAACATCTTTGCATTCAGGCTTTTCCAGTCTTCCGTCGCCTGGTTCAGGCTCATGATCAATTCTTTTGTTTCCGATTCTTTGATAAACACCGGGAGCCGCTTGCTGACCTTTGGAGAGATCACATTTGCCGTAGGCAATACCTCGATCTCTCCTCTTCTCAAATGATATTTGAAGAATGAACGCAGGCTGGAGATCTTCCTGTTGATCGACCTCGAACTCAATTCCTGCTCCTTCAGGCCAGCCAGCCAGCTGCGGATAAAGCCATGCGTGATCTCATTCAGCTTTAGCGCACCATAGTCCTTATCCAGGTAAGCAAAAAAATCCAGCAGATCCGTTTGATAGGAAATAATAGTATGAGGCGAATACCGCTTCTCAAATTTGAGGAAGTCAAGAAAGGACTGTATCCGGGGATCGGTAGCCTGCATGTTTCAAAATTACAATAAAGTTGGGCGACGGATGATGACCGATCCTTATTGAGCGCATACCAGATTCCCGCTCTGGCCAGGGCTCATGGATAAAAGGGGGTTTGTTCGGGGTTGGCAGGTGGTTCACGCGCATTTTCTAAGTGTTGCCCAGGGCCGGTCCGGAAATTCAGAATATGCATTATCCCGGCGGCAATCATCCAATCCGGTTTATCGGGTTCATTTCAGCTTTTCGCTTTGCGTTTATTTTCAGCTGATTAAAAGGTATGATAACCAGGGTTGTTGAATAACTGTAGGTTTCTGCTGAAACGTTTCGCAGGTTTCAGAGGTTTGCCAGAATGCCGTGATTCCATAGAAATAAAAATAGCTGCAGAACCAAAGTCCGGCAGCTATGCTCATTATAATATGCCCGGAGGTCAGTGAGAAAGAAGTAAAAAAGAGATTATACTCCCCTACTTTTCCTTTGAATCTCCTGATATGGGATTATGCTTCGATCTTTCCGCTCGCAATGTTCTGCTTGTAGATCGCTTTCAGCACTTCGCCACGACGCACTATAGAAGGTTTCTTATAGCTCTGACGCTCACGAAGTTGCAGCAAAGTCTTCGATTTCTCGAATTTCTTTTTGTACTTCTTCAGCGCCTTGTCGATGTTCTCGCAATCTTTAGAATCAATAATAAGCATGTTTAATACCTCCTTGGTATGTTTTTTAGGAGCGGCGAAGATAGGAAATGTTTTGGAAAAAAGGAAATGTGGGGGAAATGGAAGCGACGGAAGACCGCCGACGGTCGTTTTTGGAATTTCTCCCGACGAAGCTCACCTTTGCGCTATGTTTACAGGAATTGTTGAAGAAAAAGGAATTATCAGGGAGGTAGAGACCAATGGATCGAACCAGACCTTTTGGGTAGAATCCCCCCTTTCGGCAGAATTTAAGGTAGACCAAAGTGTGAGCCATAGCGGGGTTTGCCTGACGGTGGAGGAGACCAGGAACGGGATGCACAGGGTAACGGCAATTGCCGAGACACTGGAGAAAACAAACCTGGGGAAATGGGCAGCTGGCTCGCTGGTGAATATCGAAAGATGCCTGCCTTTTAATGGGCGATTAGACGGACATTTTGTACAGGGCCATGTGGACACAACGGGCACCTGCATCAGCAAAACCGATAAACAGGGAAGCTGGGAATATGAGATCGCATTCCCCGAAGAATTTGCGCCATTGGTCATCGAGAAAGGGTCCATCAGTTTGAATGGGATCAGTTTGACGATTTTCAACGTTGGAAAAGACCGTTTTACCGTGGCAATCATCCCTTACACTTACATGCATACGGACGTACAGACTGTAGAACCCGGCAGCATTGTCAATCTTGAATTTGATCTCATCGGCAAATACATTTTGCGCAAACTCACCCTTGATGATCAAGCCAGAAGTTTCATCGCGTGATTTAATTTCTGAAACGCACTGAACCGGGAATACGCATTGAGCTGTGCACTGTTTTATCCGGATTCTGGTCGCAGCATATTTCACACACCGCTTTGCTTTTTGGTGTTGACTTTTGGCTTTTGACTTAACCTGTTGCGCTGTTATCTTTGTTTCATGCCTCAATCAATACAATTACAAAAATCAGGCAGCAGGTTTACGGGTTCAGGTCTGCTGCTGTTGGTCCTGTGGGTAATTGTGCAGGCAATATTATTGGTTCGTTTTGGCATCCGCACGGATCTTGAGCCAGCCAAATATATTTCAGAAGCAAAATATTTTCTGGAGACCGGATCGCTGAGTTCACCCAACTTCTGGCTTTATTCAACGCAGATCTTTCTGTTCACTCTGGCAATAAAATTCAACACAGGGTTTGTTCCGGTTTATATTGTTCAGCTTCTGCTTAATGGAATAGCCACCTGGCAGTTTTACCGGTTCGCCAATTACCAATTCAACCAGCGGAGCGCATTTCTGATCACAACTCTTCTTATCCTTACCATTCCGATCCAGTTGTTTAATTGTATCCTTCAGACCGAGTCCATTTTCTTTAGCCTGACACTGATCTTCAGCTGCTATCTGTTGCGCCAGGAAAAGCTCCGGGCAAAAAACTGGTTAGCGCTTTCCGCATTGATGATCATCATTCTTTTTACCAGGCCGACCGGCTTACTTTTTCTTCCGGGCTTTTTGCTTTACCTCCTGTGGATCTTTTACAGAAAGAATGGCTTTGCGATAACAGCGGCCATTTTCGTTTCCGGATTTATTTTATTTTTTCTTTTTCTGAATATGGCACTGGGATCCGGTGGAGAGTTGAATTTTATTAATCCGTTCCAAACGGAAACCATTATCTGCGGGGTTCCGGGAATAGAAGGGCTTGCTGATATCAATGTGCCGGATAATCCCAATTCTGTGCAGGGACTTTTCTATTACGTAACGCATAATACAGCGCAATTCTCACGGCTTGCTTTTGAGAAAACAAAATCTTTCTTTTTTCTTACCAGGCCTTACTACAGCTCTTCACACAATATCTTCCTTGTGGCATTGATCGTTCCTTTTTATCTTTTCTGCATTATATCACTTCGCTGGTGGTGGAAGAACAAGAGAAGTACAATGTGTTACTGTCTTGTATACATTTTCATCACCTGGATCTCTGTTATATTAAGTTGTGACGACTGGCATAACCGTTTCTTTCTTACCATACTGCCCTATTTATACATTCTCTCATTGCCATTGATTGATCGTATTGCGGATCGCTTCATGCCGGCTAAACGGCCGGTGGCCTGATAAAACAAAGGCCGGTCTGTAATCAGACCGGCCTTTGTTTTATCAGGGTCATTATCGCATCAGATACATTTTTCCGTACCCATTATTAAAGAATTTATCGGTCTTATCAGCGTTACCATCCTGTGTGGATTTATATTTATCCAACGATTTCCCATTTAGATTGGTGATCACGCGATACAGGTAAACTCCGTTTGCCAGTTTTTGCCCATACTGATCTGTTCCATCCCATTTAAACTCTGTGATATTGCGTCCGATATGGATCGGTCCAAGTTCTTGCTTTGTAATATCCCGCACGATCTTGCCGGTAATGGTCAGTATCTGGATGCGTATATTCTGAGGTACTTCACTTCCCGTCAGCGTAAATACAAATGCGGTGGAAGTTGTGAATGGATTCGGATAGTTGAGCATATTTGAGATCATCGGCTTATTGATGACCTGGAATACAACGCGGTATTGAACTGCTCCGGCAACATTTTCACTCCTGTCCTTTCCTGTTACCATCAGTTCATATTCTCCATCCTGATTAAAGAATGGCTTGAAGTTGATAGATGCTTCGTTATTTGTATTTGGCGCCTGCCCTGCGGGAAGCCATTGAACCGTATCTGAATTATTAGTAAAATAATACCGTCTTAACGTACCATCCGGATAACGGACCTGCAGGCTAAGCCCAGAGGTATCATTCAGGCTCAACCATTTTGATTCATCGGTTAACTTGATAAGGATCGCCGGCTTTGCCGCAACAATATCACGGTTCAGGATATGCGTGCCGTCAAAAGTTACATCCATCAGCGGGCTGGATGTGTCAGGTCTGACGTAAAAGTTCCTGAAGGCATAGTTGTTGAATGTACTCTGTTCAGGCTGATCATTGTCCGGGTTGAAATTCACAAACAGGAAGTTGCTGCCTGACAGGGCGTTTGTATTAATTGATACATTTAAATGCAATGTGTCATTCGGCGCGGATGTTTGTAATTTCTTTTGTTTGGGAACCTGGATGATCGTTTCAGAATTATTCCTGTCTGTAACGATCAATTTAACTTTAACGCTATCAAAATTTGCTGCGCTGATATTTTTGAAGGCGATGCCAAGGTTAAGCGGCTCACCGATATCAACCGTGTCTTTCATGTCGAAGTAAAGGTTCGGAGCTATGGCTCCTTCGGGCACGGGCTCATAGGTCAGCATCCAGTACCTCAGCTGATATGGGGTGATATGGATTGAATCAATATTACGCATCCGCAATTTAACAGAGCGGTATTGATCTGCGGGTATGGAAGAAATATCTACCAGGCTTGTTGCCGGCGTAATGCCGCTCATTACAACAGTTTCCTGTCCACCCGCAGTCAGGCCGACGACATCAATGACCGGCAGATCGCCTGGCGCGTTATCCAGCGAAGATCCTTTCCATTTCAGTGTATGCCACGCCATCGCGGGACCAAATGCAGGCGACGTGATATGGCCCACTGTGTCAAGCGTTGTAATATCAACTGCTAAAGTGATAGGATCGTAGATGCCTTCACTGAAAGTATACTTAGGGGTGAACTGAGGCGCATTCTTCCGGTAAACAAAAACGAATGCTCTTGGTTTGTTGAATGAGTCAATTGAAGCAAAACCCTGTTCTTTCAACCGGTCATAGATCGTATTACCTGCACCCATAAAGGACGCATCGTTCTTCCAGTCACTTGCATAAGTATTGGAAGTCACAACTGTACCGGAAGTATTGCGTACTACCACATATTTTCCATCGGGGATCAGATTCAGGAATTCGACAAGTTTTTGCCTGCTTGCCTGGCTCAGGATATTGAACTGAAAATTCCATCGGCGTCCGGTACCGCAAATAACATCACTGCCGTACTGGCCTGAATTACCAGAATCACCATTATACCAGGGTTCCAGAGTAATAGGATCGATCACGTTCACCACGATATTTGACACTCCGCAGGTAGATCTGATACGATCATTACCATCGATCACTACCGTAAAGCCCTGCTCTTCTGAAAAGCTTGTCGGGTATACACCACTTCTGATAAAGACATCATGAACAGTACTGTCAAATGATAACTTGCGTGTGGATGAATCAAGTTTCAATCCGTCATATGTACTTTTTAGCTGCTGGTATACATGGGACTGGCCAAATCCTGGTTCGCTACCCTGTATATAGGTAAAGGAAGACACGTTCCAGACAGCAGCCACGTTTGGCACTGAAGGCGAAACACGCCAGTAATACACAACGCTATCCTGGTAAGTAATACCCGGGTCAAATTCTATGATACCTCCGGCAGAACTTGTATTGCGAACGATCTTTGCTCCGGAATTGAACAGCTCCGTTGTATCCATTTCCATTACGTAGCTGCGCATCTCAGCAAAGGAATTCGCCGTAGATGCCGTAAGTTTTTGCGTTGCATTGCTGACTATACCGAAGTTATATGGATAGGTCGGGCGCAATTCATCTTCATATATATAAATATCTTTCGTTACCGTGTTATTGGTTTCAAACAATTCGTCGATACTGTTTCCGGCGTCAACGGTTACAGTGATCTTGCTAAGTCCTTTATCCCGTAAGGCATTGATGGGCAGATCATAGGTCAGCGAATCCGCATAATAAGGCGCCGGTATTGTATCACGCCTCAATACTTCTGTCGTTTGGTTGGGATATGTACGCTTAAGTTCAACGACAAAATCCTTCCTGACCGCCTTGCCAATGTTCATGAATTTTGCTTTCACCTTAAATGAAGACTCAGCAAGTGAAATAAAGTTTGGGGTCGAAATTACCATCGGATCCTCGATCACATAATCCGGTTTATCGAAGCTGTACGGTTTCACTGCAGGATCTCCATGAAGCGTAAACTGCTCACACTGGAAGCGTGCATAGAAATCTTCATAGCTGGAAGATCCGGACATCTGCACGATGGCTTCATCCATGATCTCCCCAAGGGATTTGCCATATTTTGTCACAGACATGGCTTTGTAGAACCGCGTATTATACATATCGAGGTAGTGTACCACACCAAGGTGTGTGCTCGCCAGGAATGCAACAGCTCCCTTGTTTGGTGTAAGAATATAATTCTCGGAGATCGTTTCCCTGATCGACAGCCTCGCTTCGTTGTACAGGTAAAAATTACCTGCATTACACCCCATCACAATAAATACGGGGAATTTGCCGGAGTTGTCATATGCTTCAGGATTGTCAAGATTAAACTCCAGCGTAGTGGCTGAAGAGTGGCCAAAGTATGTCAGTATTCCGAGACCGGCTTTGAACAGGTTGCCGATCTGCGTTGCACTCACCTGCTCCACAGCGTCGGCAGATGTTTTGGAGAATGTGCTTACGCCTCCTCCGTATGCTGTGTCTTCGATAATGCGCTTATGCCCCGACAACGCCAGATTAAGAAGATCAGAAGTCGCTTTGTCGCTGGCACCTGTCACGTGTATGATATTTTTCTTCCAGCCCGCGTCACTCACTCCCGGTGCAGTTGTTTTTTGCTGTGTCTCATACACTTTTACTTTGTCCAGATAAGCCGTGATCTCTGACTTACTGATAACGGAAAGCCTTCCGATAGGAGTAAGCGGGATGAAGCTGTTGCCCTGTGCGGATAAAAGATTGTCTGAAGCCGGGTTACCGAAAGTTGGCACCAGTTGCAGCCGCGTCATGTTTGCTGCAGACTGATTAGAAAAATAAGAGTTATAGATCACACCTTTCCCGATCAGCAGAACATATTTTGGTTTAAGAGCATTCTTATCTCTTGCAGACCTGAGAAAATTCCGGATGGAAAGCGGGTGCATTTTTATGCCGAATGCATACTGATCTACCAGCTGGTCTATCAGGTAAACTTTTGAAGTGAAGCCACCGCCTGCGGCAGAAGCTCTGTATTGACGGTAATCTTCTACCGGATCACCGGCGCCTGAAGCTGCGGTGAGCACAGCATTGGTGATGAACAGATAATCGCCCTGGTTATCGGGCGATGAGTAATCAACAAAGTTGCGTTGTTCAATCGCCGTAATCGTTTTTACATTGGAAGAAGCTTCGCTTACGAGCACAAGGTTCCTGTCGGTTGCGGATGGTTGCAATACAACTTTCAGCAAAGACGGACTGGATGTATTCATCTCATAACGGCGTCCATTGGTAAGATCATATAATACCGGTATGCTGCCGCTGTAGCTGAAATTGGAGATCTCAAGATAGTTGCCCGCAGCATTGGCCGGTAGTTGAAAGGCAAAATTGACCTTGTTGCCAAAATCAAATCTGCGCGGATAAGTAAGTTCGATCTGAGCGACCGCCATGCGGTCAGTTATACTATCTGAAATATTGGTCACCTGAATAGTAGCGGAATTACTGGCGATACTTGATACAGGAAAAGCTTTACCGGTCTTGGCATATTCAAAATAATAAAGCGGAGCACCAAGTATCGAATCGCCATTTAATCTTACCCGGTAACGCCGTGTTGCAGTCAATGCACCACACAGATTTATCTGGAGCGCTGCTGAAGGCGCGCCTGCTCCGGTATAAACGGCGAGGCCGCTGAGTACTGTTGATTCAGTTTGATTTGCGGTAATATAACTACCTGTCCATCCTTCGCCATAATCGTAGGAAGACGAATATGTGTAACTTGTTACAACAAGTTCTGCACGCCCGGCATTGATCTGCGTTTTTTTATAATTTCCTTCCGTATGCATAAAGAATGGCTCTGCGGGAATGGTATTGCCGGTCACATTATTCGGCGTGGTCACCAGCCTGAGGTTTGCCCCGGTATTCACCGTGAGGAAGTATGCAGCAGTATCTGTTTGCAGGCTCCAATGGTCATTCAGCTGGTAATCTGGTTCCCGGTACAATGCGTTATCCGGTTTGCCATCATTCATCTCCCCCCAAAATTCTATATAATCGGAAGCGCCAAGTGCGGAACCCTGCACTGAAGTATAGATAGGGATCTGCTTTCCGTTTCTCCAGAGCTGAAACTGATCGGCATTGGTATTGCCAAGATTGACAGATGCCAGCAGAGATTGTGGTATACGGTATACACCGGTAACAGCAACCTTGAGCTTATAATACGTTTTGGAATAATCGATCCATTCGTTATTATAAGTCTGTGCACTTGCAGCCAGCGACAAAATCGTTAACCAAACAAGTAAAATTCGCTTCATTGAAGAGTGTTTATGTAGTGGTACGGTTATTTTTTCTTCTTCGCTTTATTTTTATGGTTGTCACTGTTGATCAGATCGAGCCGCAGGGAGAACACGTGTGTGAACAGCGGATTCGACTGGTTGGCCAGGTTAGTGAAAGCATAATCGATCGTTACACTCTGGATCTTGAAACCTGCGCCAGCGCTGGGTTGATAGATCCACACTTTTTTCTGATTTAATGTGTCTTCATCGGCCAGTGCGCGCTGGAAATTGTTAATGCCCGCACGGAGAAAGAAGACATTGTTCATGTTGTACTCCAACCCGATTTTAGGATCGGCGCTTACGGGATCGGCGCTGATGAGTGTATTGCGTTTGCCGTCGAATGTGAGATCGATATTTGTTTCTGCAAGAAGGCTTGACTTGCTACCAAGCTTGAATTCACGGCCAATGCCAAGCACGAGTCTTGGCGCGGTCATTTCCGTTGATTTAACCGGAATCTCGTTATTGGTGAGGTAGAGCGCTTCTTTTTCTCTTTCGGTAAAGTTGAAGGTCCATGCATTGAAGGTGGTCGTGATATCGCGCCCGGTTACGCCAAATCTCCATTTACCCTGGTGGATCTGAATACCGGCGTCAACGCCAAAGCCCCATGCTTTGGCAAACTTGCCCACATTACGATGGATGACTTTTGCGTTGATCCCAAACTGTACTTTTTTCTTCTCTGTATCCTTTAGGCGTTGAGCGAAGGACAGAAGAAAAGCGTAGTCAGCCGATGAAAAAGACTGAATGTTGTTATAGTTGATCGAGCCGTCGGGTTCAACAAGGAAGAGGGTATTCATGATATCATCCACTGCGAACCGGAGACCGGTCACCGCGAATGTCCGTTTGTTGTTTGATGAAGGAAAGGCAACACTGGCAAAATCATACTTACCGATACCGGCAAAATATTCCGCGTGCATCAGGTTGATCTGTGGCTGGTCTTTTACTCCAACGAGACCGGCGGGATTCCAATAACCTGCCGTTCCGTCCGCAACCGAAGCGATCTGCGCGCTGCCCATAGCAAGTCCGCGGGCGCCGGCACCGATATTCAGGAACTCATTTGAATACTTGCGAAACTGGGCTGATACAGCAAAAGGAAAGGAGATCAGGATCACCAACAGGTATGAACGGCACGATTTCATCAGGATAGATTGTTTTCTGATAAGCAATTAAAGCGGTTGCTGATTACAGGGTAAAATCAGGTAAAAATATGATTTAAGCCCCGGAAATCATAGAGGTTTAAAGCTTTAAAAGTTTAAAGGCTCAACGGGTTGAGCCATCTGTTAAACGCCCTTCCTCTCCGGACCAGAGGCATTCGATCGTTTAAACTTTTAAACCTTTACACCTCCGGATCCTACCCGGGACTGACTGCCCGGATGCTGAAAACGAGCGAATTAGAAAAATATTGCTTTAAAATCCAAGCTGACTGGTTCTGGCTTATTTTTGCCCACTCCATCGCCACATAAAGTGGTGAAACCGAAGCCGGTATTTAAGCATGCCCGGCCCGGTCAAAGTTTCGGAGTCAAAAAAAGATAAAGGATGAACCTGATTGAAGAATTACGCTGGAGAGGCATGATCCAGGACATGATGCCCGGCACAGAAGAGCAACTGAAAAAAGAAATGACTACGGCTTACATCGGATTTGATCCGACGGCAGACAGCCTGCATATCGGCAGCCTGGTCCCGATCCTGCTGCTGGTGCACCTGCAAAGAGCGGGTCATAAACCCATTGCCCTGGTTGGCGGTGCTACCGGAATGATCGGAGACCCGAGCATGAAAAGCGAAGAACGAAATCTGCTGGATGAAGCCACCCTTAACCGCAATGTGGCGGGCGTAAAAGCTCAGCTGGAAAAATTCCTCGACTTCGATGCCTCCAAACCAAATGCGGCGGAAATGGCTAATAATTATGATTGGTTCAAAACCATTTCCTTTATCGAATTTCTCCGTGATACAGGCAAGCACATCACCGTTAATTACATGATGGCAAAAGACAGTGTGAAGAAAAGGATCGAAGGAGATACGGGTATCAGCTATACCGAATTCGCTTACCAGCTGATGCAGGGATACGATTTCTACTGGTTATACGAAAATAAAAACTGTAAACTCCAGATGGGTGGAAGCGACCAATGGGGCAATATCACCACTGGTACGGAACTCGTTCGCCGTAAAGCCGGCGGTGAAGCATTCGCTTTCACCTGCCCGCTGATCAAAAAAGCAGATGGCACCAAGTTTGGTAAAACCGAAAGTGGCAACGTTTGGCTTGACCTGAACAGAACCACCTCCTACCAGTTCTACCAGTTCTGGCTGAATGCTACCGATACAGATGCTAATGCGTGGATCAGGATCTTTACATTCTTGGGAAAAGAAGAGATCGGACAGCTGATCGCTGAGCATACAAAAGATCCGGGTCAACGTCTGCTGCAAAAGAAACTTGCGGAAGAGGTCACGATGTTTGTACATGGTAAAGAAGAGTATCAGAAAGCGATCGATGAAACCGCCAAACTATTTGATAATGCCAACGCACCGATAGAAAGCCTGAGCAAAGAAGACCTGGAGGGAATGAGCGGCATCGTAAATACAGATTTTTCAAAAGACAAGATTTCTGCCGGTATTGACGTTGTATCATTTCTGGCTGAAACGGCCATTGCCCCAAGTAAGGGCGAAGCCCGAAAGCTGGTGCAGGGCGGCGGGATCAGCATTAACCGTAAGAAAGTAGAAACGATCCAACAGATCGTTGACATTTCGTCCTTACTGCATGGCACATATATTCTTGTACAAAAAGGCAGAAAAAATTATTTTCTTGTAAAAACTATATGAGTTTCTTTGTCGGATGTTAGAGGCTTCAGATCCGTAAGAAATCTGACAAAGAAAAATAAACCGCATGAAGCTTTATTTTATCAGTGGGCTGGGCGCAGACAGGCGGGTGTTTTCCCTGCTGGATCTGTCTTTTTGCGAGCCTGTATTTATTGATTGGGTAAAACCGGATCCAGCAGATACACTTTGTTCATATGCAGCAAAGCTGCGGGCATTGATCCCGGAAGAAGCGCCCTTTGTGGTTGGCCTTTCCCTCGGGGGAATGCTGGCTTCCGAAATGGCGAAGGCTGATCCGAAACTAAAGGCGATCCTGATCTCCAGTAACAGGACCCATCTTGAGTTTCCTACTTATTTCAAAGTATTCAAGTACGTACCCCTCTATAAGTGGATCCCGGGCACGGTGATGAAGAATATGCAAAGTCTTTACACGTATTCATTTGGTGTAAAAGACCCCGATCAAAAGAAAGTGTTGTACGATATCATCAGGGATGCTGACATTCCGTTTGTGCGTTGGGCCATTGGTGCGATCATGCATTGGGATAATACGGAATCATCATCCAATATTGTGCAGATACATGGCACAGGGGATCGTCTCTTCCGCGTCAGCAATACCAAACCGGATCATATTATTGAAGGCGGCAGTCATACGATGACGATGGATAAGCATGTGGAGGTGTCGGCGCTGTTGAGGAGATTGACGGGAAGTCAAACCGCAGATGGCCATTCAGGAATCAACAATCTTTGATAAATAGAATCTTAAGATTTCGAATAACAGAAAACACCTTCCCGTTCGGGAAGGTGTTTTCTGTTATTCGAAATGCCGTTATTCGGTTATCTAAAATATTATCAACGCTAAGTGACCGTCGGCGGTCGCCCCTCTCTCCTCACTCCACACTCACCTGCTTCCTTATCACCGCACCTTCCCTCGCTTCTGGCAGAAATTTTCTTTCATTCAGGAGATATCCGTTCCCTTTTTCGCAGAAATGTACTTTCAGGTTTTCGATGCTGATAGGGTTACCATCCGGGATATCTGCGATATTGCAATGACGGATATCAAAGCCGTCGACGATCACTACGAGGCCGCTTCCGATAGCCTCCATTTTGTTACCGCCTTCGGTGATGAGCATGCCGGTGTCTTCACCAAGGCCAATGCCGATCGCCTGGGGGTTTGTGGCGACAGCTTGCGCCAGCCTGCCGAAACGGCCGCGTTTTTCAAAATGTGAATCGATGATCACGTCATCTATAAAGCCGAGACCGGTGGTCATTTTTACTTCTCCTTTCAGGTGCGCACGCATGGCATTGCCCTCATAGATCATGGTATTGCTCATGGCCATGGCGCCGGCACTGGTGCCCGCTATGGTGAAGTTCTCCTCAGCATAACGGTCAAGCATAACGCGCAGGATCTCCGTTCCACCAAAGATGGAGCTCAGCCGCAGCTGGTTGCCGCCAGAGAACATGATGCCATCACAACGGCGGATACGCTCGATAAAATCGGGACGCGCGGCATCCTGCCTGTTGCGGATATGCATCAGGTCTACATTAGTACAACTCATTTTGCCAAATGCATCCATATAATGATTGCCCACTTCGGTAGGGATCATTGATGCTGTAGTGATAATTTCAATACGTGATGAAGGACCGCCAATTTCCTCCACAATGCGGCGAAGAATGCCGAGCTCAAAGAAGTTGAGGTTGCTCCTGTGTATCTCTCCTTTTTCCAGATCGGTGCCTTTATCTTCCGCACCGCCTACGGCGATCAGTTTTCCCTTAGGATGACTCATTCATTGGGGTTTGATGTGCTGCAAAAATAATCAAAACCGATAAAAGGCTTTCAATTAAAGCCACAGATTGGAATGACAGCCTTCATCGGAGAGATCATTGTGCTAAATACTTTGTTGTATTGAACGCTCAAACAGGACGGAGTTGTATGTGGAGGATACTGTTTTTTGGATGACTTAATCCGACCGGCGAGATTCCATCTGACAGGTATCTTCCTGCTTTCGCGAGCCCCCAGAGGGCGAGGCGCTCCGTCTCAACTGTCAGCAACCTCGTTCTGCATTGACCAATGTTCTAAAATCTGCGGGCCGCGTCCGCCGCAGCGGAGGAGGAAGCCCACACCCGTTAATCAAAAGACATCATCAATCCTTCTTCCGTGCATTGATAATGCTGTACACAACAACACCGATCAATGCAATTACCATTCCCCACAACGCAAACTTACCGGTGGAATAAAAAAGGAAGAGCCAGATAATAATTGAAAGTATGACCGGCACCGGAAACAGCCACATTTTAAAAGGCAATCCCTCTGTTCCATGTTTTTTGCGAAGCAATACCACACCCACCGCCTGCGCAATGAACTGCACCAGGATCCGCATGGCCAGTATCGCTTTGATCACATCGCTCAGTTTCATAAATAAGCTAAAAACAAAGCCAATTGAACAAAGAACGATCAGTGATACGTACGGGAAGTTTTTGGTAGGATGCAGCTTTGCAAATATTTTGAAGAAATTACCATCTACCGCTGCTGCATACGGCACACGTGAATAGCCGAGTACGATGGCAAATAAAGAAGATAGCGCAATGCAAAGGATCAGGATGGTTACAACAATGGCTGCCGTTTTTCCATAGATCAATTGCATAAAATGGCTCACCAGATATTTCTCATCTTCATGAACGGAATGCCAATCCACCACCCGCATTACACTTGTATTCATCAGCAGATACAATATGGCAATGCCAAAAACTGAAATGAAAATACTGCGTGGTATATTTCTTCCCGGATTTTTGATCTCGCCACCAAGATGACAAACATTGTAATAGCCCAGGTAACTGTAAACTGTTTGCAATGATCCCTGTCCTACCGCCGCCCAGAATGCAAACGAAAAGAAAGTGGATACACCATCTTCAGGAAGAAATTTCACTTCCTGTGTGCCGTGTGAAAGTCCGCTGAAGATGATCCATGATACAGTCAGTATCACCACAGACCACATTGCCACGGATATTTTACCGATCGCTTCGATACGGCGGTAAAGTAAAAAGAATATGAAGACGACCAACCCGCCCGACACCATTTTCTGCTGCCACACTTCCAGGTCGACTATATAAGTAAGATACTGGGCAAAGCCGATCGCTGCCGATGCAACGACGAGCGGAGCCTGGATTGCCGTTTGCCAGACAAACAGAAAGCTCATCAGTTTCCCATTTTTTTCACCAAATGCAATCCTGTTAAAATTGTATGTTCCTCCAGCCAGCGGGTATTTCGCTCCCAGCTCACTCCAGATCATCGCATCCATAAATGCCGTGAATGCACCAAAGATCCATGCCCACAGGAACAACCCGTCATGAAACTGGCTCACCACAAGCGGCATTACCACAAACGGTCCGATGCCAACCATATCTATCATATTTATAGAAGTGGCCTGAAGTAAGGTGATTTTGCGGTTCTCCTGTGTGATCAATGCGTGTGTTTTTGGTTGTCCGTTGCCGTTTGTCCGTTGACCGTTGTCCGGAGGAATAGCATATATCCAACCCAAACGCTTCTCCCGGACAACGGACAACTCATTTCTTCGCGAATGCCCTGATGCCGTCTACTAACACATCAAGGTTCTTAATTGTTGTATAGATATTCGGGGTAATTCTTACGCCATTGATATTTTCCCACACAACGGTAGTGGTGTGGATCTTGTATTTATCCATCAGGAAGGCATCCAGTTCGCCTGGCTTCCGGCCATCAAAGCCGATATTGCCAATGGCTCCACTCCATTGGGGAGACAGGGAAGTATTGAATTTTACACCGGGAAGATCCTTCACTTTTTCCATCCAGTAATTCTTCAGGTAATGAAGACGCCTGAACTTGCGTTCACTACCCACCATTTCATGAAACTCCACGGCCTTGCCTATAGCCTGTTCGATAAAGAATGGACGCGTGCCGAGGGTTTCAAATTTCCTTATGTCATCTTTCAGGGGATCGTCCGCTGTTGCAAACATTGGATAGATCGTTTTGATCTTTTCTTTCCTAACATACAACATACCACTTCCGATCGGTGCATATAACCATTTATGAAGGCTTGTGGCAAAATAATCAGCGCCAAGATCAGGCACTTTATAATCGAGATGAGCAAAGCTGTGTGCGCCATCCACCAATACTTCAATATTTTTTTTGTGGGCTTCGGCCGCGATCTTCTTTGCCGGCAATACCTGGCCGTTCCAGTTGATCACATGCGTTACGTTCACCAGTTTTGTTTTGGGTGTAAATGCTTTTACGTATTGACTAACCAGGTACTCTTCATTCTCACTTGGCAATTCGAGACTGATCCATACGAGCTTGATGCCATCACGTTTTTCCCGTTGTTTAAATGCGTTGATCACATTGGGATAATCCTGCTTTGAAAGTACCACTTCATCGCCGGCTTTTAATTGCAAACCGAAGATGATGGTTTCCAAACCTTCGGACGAATTCCTGTTGATCGCAATCTCCTCCGGGCTGCAGCCTGCAAGGCTTGCAAGATTGGTGCGCAATGGTTCTCTTCCCTGGTCAAGGATCCGCCACATGTAATAACTCGGTGCTTCATTGGAAAGATCATAATAACGTTTCATCGCATCCTGCACCGTTTTTGGTGCGGGCGAAACGCCTCCATTGTTCAGGTTGATGATCCCTGACGAAACTGTAAACGCCTGTTGTATATAATACCAGAACTCTTCTTCCGCTGCCAGCTTTTCCGCACCCATCCCCTTTGCCGAATGCAATGCACTATCCAGATCTCTTGCCCACGAAGGAATAGACGATATCAATGCTGCAGAGGAAAGTGCTGTTGCTTTCTGAAGAAATTTGCGGCGGTCGGTCATGATTGTTGGTTTTTGCTAATGTACGGTTTTTGAAGCGACCGCCGACCATCGACCGCCGACTGCTGTACGATAATATTTCATAACCTGCCACTGCAATATCGAATATCTAACCAATCCATGAGAAAAGTCGGCAGTCGGCGGTCAGCGGTCTCCCTAAAAACAACTAACTTCCGACAAACAATCACCACGTATGAAAATTCTTGAAATAAAGGTGCTTCGCGGACCAAATTACTGGAGTGTGCGCCGTCCGAAGCTGATACAAATGAAGCTGGACCTGGAGGAAATGGAACAGCGGCCGACGAATACGATCCCCGGGTTCAGGGAGCGGCTGGAGAAACTGATCCCCACATTGTATGAACACCGGTGCAGTGAAAGTGTTCCCGGTGGCTTTTTCAGCCGCGTGGAAGAAGGGACATGGATGGGGCATGTGATCGAGCATATTGCACTGGAGATCCAAACCCTTGCGGGTATGGATTGTGGCTTTGGAAGAACACGCAGCACCGGCGAACGCGAAGGCGTGTATGCTATAGTGTTTGATTATATAGAAGAAGATGCAGGAATTTATGCGGCAAAGGCAGCGGTGCGCATCGCGGAAGCATTGATCAACGATCAGCCATATGATACAGCACCCGATATACAGGAAATGCGGGAGATCAGGGAAGATACACGGCTGGGGCCTTCTACCGGTTGTATTGTTGACGAAGCAGCAAAACGCGGCATTCCCTATATCCGGTTGAATAAGCAAAGCCTTGTACAATTAGGTTATGGCGTAAATCAAAAACGCATCAGGGCTACGATCGCGTCGACAACATCCAATATTGCAGTAGACATTGCATGTGATAAAGAAGAAACAAAGAACCTGCTTGGCGCTGCTGAAATACCCGTACCGAGGGGAACGGTGATCAGAACAGAGGAAGGATTGAAAGATGCGGTAGAAAAGTTCGGCTATCCTCTTGTGATCAAACCAATCGATGGAAACCATGGTAAAGGCAATACAACTAATATTACTACCTGGGAACAGGCAGTAAAAGCACTGGAAGCGGCAAAACAATATGGCCGTACCGTGATCGTGGAAAAATTTATCACCGGCTTTGACTTCCGTTGCCTCGTCATCAATTACAAATTCGTTTGCGCGGCATTACGCACTCCGGCTTCGGTTGTGGGAGATGGAGAGAACAGCATTCGTGTATTGATCGATATCACCAACCAGGATCCTCGTCGCGGCTATGGTCATGAAAAAGTGCTGACGCAGATCACGATCGATGATTTCACGCAGAAGATGCTGGATGAAAAAAATTATACACTGGAGACCGTTCCTCCAAAAGGAGAGCTTGTTTTGCTAAAGCCTACTGCCAATCTTTCTACCGGTGGCACATCCACGGACGTAACAGATGAAGTACATCCGGCGAATATTTTTATGTGTGAAAGAATCGCGCGGATCATCGGGTTGGATATCTGTGGCATCGATATCATGGCTGCAGACCTTCGCACACCGGTAACAGAAAACGGCGGAGCGATCCTGGAAGTAAATGCAGCACCCGGCTTCCGGATGCATATTGAGCCATCTGAGGGTTTGCCAAGAAATGTGGCGGAACCTGTAGTGGATATGTTATTCCCTAAAGGAAGCGCCGGAAGAATCCCGATCATAGCGGTTACCGGGACAAACGGAAAAACAACTACAACAAGATTAACCGCACATATTGCGAAAAACGCGGGTAAGAAAGTTGGTTACACCACAAGCGATGGCGTTTATATACAAAATCAGCTGATGATGAAAGGCGATTGCACCGGACCAGTAAGTTCATCATTTGTATTAAAAGATCCCACGGTTGACTTTGCAGTGCTTGAATGTGCGAGAGGAGGTATTTTGAAATCAGGTCTTGCATTCCGGCATTGCGATGTGGCGATCGTAACGAATGTTGCAGCTGATCACATGGGCCTTGGAGGCATTCATACGCTGGATCAAATGGCAAAAGTAAAAGCTGTGTTGCCGGAAACGGTTTTCCCGCATGGTTATGCCATTCTGAATGCGGATGACGATCTCGTTTATAAAATGAAGGAAGGACTTGACTGCAACGTTGCTCTTTTCAGCATGGATGAAAATAATCCACGGATCAAAAAACATTGCGCGAAAGGAGGTTTGGCTGCTGTATTTGAAAACGGATACGTCAGCATAATGAAAGGCACCTGGAAGATCAGGGTGATGCCTGTAAAAGATATCCCACTGACGTTTGAGGGGAAAGCGATACATAATGTGCAGAACTGCCTGCCTTCCGTGCTGGCCACTTACCTGTTCCGCGATATCACGATCGAGGATATCCGGGCCGCACTCAGCACGTTTATCCCCTCTTCCACACAAACACCGGGCAGGCTGAATTTCTTCCATTTCCGGAATTACAGCGTGCTGGCCGACTTTGCGCATAATCCACATGGATTAAAATTATTATGTGACTTTGTCAGCAAGCTGGATTACCAGACGCGGATCGGTGTGATTTCGGGCACCGGAGACCGTCGCGACAGTGACATCCGTGAATTGGGTGAGATTTCGGCCCGGTATTTTGATGAAATCATTATCCGCTGCGATAAAAACCTTCGTGGCCGTACGGCGGACGAGATCATTGGCTTATTGAAAGCAGGGATCGAGTCGGTAAATCCCTCATTGCCAGTAATAGTGATTGCCAATGAAAACGAGGCGCTTGAATATATTTATGCCAATCCGAGGCAGGGAGCACTGTACACCGTAATGTGTGATGTGGTGGCCGGCGCCCTGGATAAGATCAGGGAGTTGAAGGAAAGGGAAAATGCATCGGCAGGAAGTTTCAGTCGCCAGGACTAAGTTTTAATTTTTCTCAAAAACCTTTTGGGAGAAATAACTCTAAACCCTATTTTTGCACTCCCAAATCTGAAAAGAGGCGGGAAACGGATTGACCCATGGTGTAATGGTAACACAACTGATTTTGGTTCAGTTTTTTAAGGTTCGAATCCTTATGGGTCAACTGGGAAAGGAAGGTTTAAAAACCTTCCTTTTTTTATTGAAATTGCCCGCTTCTGCCATCCCTTTTTAAAGACCAATCTGATACTAAAAACGGGATACATTCTGAACAGATTGCTCCCTTATATAGCTAATCGTTACCCTAACTGCCAGGCTCATCTAATGCTACTTAACGGCTTTCCCGCTTTCAAAACATAAAAGAAAATCTCATTCATCACGAGCTTCGGATTCTTCAAAACTAACAAGTTTAAAGATTGTTGATCCGGCATCCATTGACAGGAAGAGGAATTCCTGGTCATGGGATGCCGGGTCTTATATGCACTAAGGTCGAAAACTAATAATAATTGGCCCGGGATGACACGGGAGTTTACCCCGGATGTTGACCCGGAGACAATGAAACATTTCTTCTTGTGTTGAAATAAGTCATTATAACCGACGGCATAACCATAAAAATTTGGGTAACGATCAGCTTATACAGCCAGATGGACTATTTTGCCGAAAAACAACATTGATATCTTCCTTCTCCAAAGATAATTTCCACAACATCTGCGATCAGCTTGCTGTAAAAGACCGCGAACTGGGGTTCATCATCCAAACCTATGGCTATCCGCCAATGTGGACCCGGCCAAACAATTTTGAATCCTTGATCCATATCATTCTTGAGCAACAGGTTTCACTGGCTTCCGCATTAGCTGCATTAAACAAGCTGAAAGAAAAACTGGGAAAGGTAACGCCTGCCGCATTACTTAAGTTAACCGATGAAGAACTGAAAGCCTGCTATTTCAGCCGGCAGAAAACGATCTATGCGCGGGCACTTGCGGAAGCTCTTGCTTCAAAAAAACTGGTATTGAAACAACTTGAAAGCCTGGCGGATGATGATGTCAGAACGCGCCTCGTTTCGCTGAAAGGCATTGGCAATTGGACGGTGGATATCTACCTGATGTTTGTATTGCAAAGGACTGACCACTTCCCTGTCGGCGATCTCGCCGCAGTGAATGCATTGAAGCAGGTGAAGAAACTCCCGAAAGATACAGACCGGTATAAGATCATTAATGTTGCGGCAAAGTGGAAGCCGTATCGAACTGTTGCAACCATGGTCCTGTGGCATTATTACCTTTCAACGCGAGGTAAAAAAACACTGACGGAAACCGGCACAAAAGAAACGGATATCATTCCATAACATGGCCAAAGCGATCAATTAGGTTTACTATTTTTCCCGAATCAATGTCAGATATTTTCTCCCAAAATCAGATTCAAGACAAACTGAATCCCAGTTCTTCTCCTTACAAATCACCTCAAAAATATTCAGCGTATCGCTATTAAACTTGAAAGCATAGCTTTTCAGATCAGGCATTGCAGGACCGAGTTTTAGTTCATCCAGTTGCGGTTCCGGATCAGCATAATCAAGCGTTGCCTCATAGAAGTTTGTGCCGGGAAGACCTTTTAGTTTTCCATCTTTTGAAAATTCAACGATATTACCCATTTCATCATGGAATTTTCCTGCAAAAAGAATAAGATCGACGATATTGAACGGATTAGGATCTCCGCTGAGATCTCCGCTTCTCAGCTTGACAAAGTATTCCTCATTAATTTTCATCCGGTCCTCACCAACAAATTTGATATCGGCAATTTTCTTCTTCTCTTCCTTCCCCCAGAATTCGTAATGATCACCATTTTTAAAAATCATGAGCGATTCGCCGCCTTCATGAAAACCTGCTATAAAAGATGTCTCTTTCAGCGTTTTCGCAGGTATAAGAATACAACTGTATTCAGGAATTTCCATCGTTGATGGAGATTTCGTTTTGCGAAGAACGTTCACATATCTTTCATTCACCCACAAACCAGAGAAAAATAATGTAGTGTCTAATTTCTGATAATCATCCCCAGGTAAATCGTTCTTTGCAGAAGATACAGATGTTATCGCAGTGGTTTGATCCTGATTGTTACAGCCACAAAAAACAGCGAGACTGATTAGACTGAGCATAATGCCAAGGCGGAAAAAAAGGGTCATGCGATAACAGAAGGTTTAGTTGTTCAATCAATATCGTTAAGGAATAAGCGAAATTTACAGTATGTGACACTCCATGCCGGCCTAGATCACATTGTTTGTTCAGTTAAAACCGAAGCGGGCGGCAATATCCAGATCACAAAAACAGCTGCACATATTCAGCAGGAGTTTTATCAACTGGTCACAGAGATCATTACCAAAGAAATATTATCATTACCTCCCCGTTCTTTTGCCAGCTGAACCAATTTTGCGCAATCTGCATTATTGGTAAGGGCCTGAGTAATTTCATCATCTGTTAATTCCCCGCTAAGTCCATCTGAGCAAAGCAAAAGCATGTCATCGTCCAGCAAACGATCTGTGAGCGCCTCGAAATCAAAAAAGATGTCATCAACACCGCCTCCGAAGCAATTGGCAATTTTATTGGCAGGAATGGACGGGTCATTCAGCATATTTCTGAGTGTATGATCCTTTGAAAGAAGGGCAATGATCTGACGGCGATAACGATACAGCCTGCTGTCTCCTATATGTATCAGGTACAATCGCCCATAATGAAATAATATGCCGGTAAAAGTACTTCCCAATCCCTTCAGCCCGGGGTTTTGCTTGCCAAGTTGATTCAATGCAACATGAACCTGGCGGATATGCTGATCCAGGAGCATTTGAAGAGACTCATCGTTTTCTGTTGGCGGCAACGACTCCGCCATAGCACTCATTCGTTGCAACACAAATTCACTGGCCAGTTCACCTCCGTTGTGCCCTCCCATTCCATCTGCCACCGCTATAAGGAATTTCTTTTCTGCCACTTCAATCTCTTCCGTGTAAGAACCATCCCTTACGAACTCACCCTTTACGGCCAGCATATCCTCATTATTATGTCTGATACGCCCGATATCAGAAATGGCCGCAACTGCTAATTTCATAGTCCTTCGGTTGAAGTGGTTCTTTCAATATTGATGGAGAATTCAACATTTGCTACAAGAAGATACGCTTTGTTCTGCAACGAAATTGGTGTATGAGGCGCCGTTTTGGATTCAGTATGCCAGGCTTTATTTGTTTTGCTGTATTTCGTACCATGGGTCGAACCGATATCCTGAAATGTCCAACCTTCAGATGCTTCGTACCGGAACAGCAGGTGCTTTCCTGAAATTGTCATTAACTTACCCAACTGACCCGTATATGGTCCCGCGGTCCTGCCGAAAATTGCATCATGTTGTATATCGATCAATATTCCGAGGGCAGAATTGACCAGTTGAAGAGTTTCAACAAAAGGAGCTGATGTTACCGGGTCCGGGATTCGCTGTGTTACCGCGCCGGAAACAGCTGACTGCAATGCATGCGGAACTGCATCGGACCGCCGGTCTTTTGCAGCAAACAATGGTTCTCCATCTTCTTCGCAAAAGCCCTGACGGCCCGGCTGGTTGCATTTCTCACATAAAAATATTTCTTTACCGCATTGATCGCAGAAAAAACTATCAGCTTCAATATCGCTTTTGCAAAAATCGCAACTGAATATAGTGGTGCTTGCCTCGTTCATGCTTTAACCTGTATTCTTATTCATGAAAATAAATTGTCGCAATCCCGGGCCTGGTATCAATCCCTGTCAATGGTCGTATTCCTTCCCGGATTTTTTCTATTGTGATGCGGGAGATAAGGCCTCATGTATATCTCCAGGTTCCAACAGACTGATCATGCCGCTGATATCATGCCCTTCGCTTCTCAAACGGGACAAACGGTCGGATTGCCTTTGCAAGCTTCGTTCAAAAATATTCCGGACAGTTCTGCCGTTTGCAAATTTTGAATCGCGGTGCTGATACAACCCATCAAAAAAACCGGCCACAACTGTTTCAGTTCCCGCGGTGAGGCTCAATCCCTTTCCTTTCAGCATCGATAAAAAAATCTGCGTGAGTTCGTATCCATTATAATCTTCAAAAATTATCTCCCGCGTAAACCTGGATGCCAGCCCTTCATTTGCCGCAATAAAACGGTTCATGTCATCGGAGTAACCTGCAGCAATAATGATGAATTTACCCCGATCATCCTCCATCCTTTTTAATAATACCTCAATGGCCTCCTTGCCAAAATCATTGGACGCACCTTCGGGCATCAGCGTATACGCTTCATCTATAAACAATACACCGCCCATTGCTGTGTTGATCACGTCAGTGGTCTTCGGAGCCGTCTGACCAATATACTGCCCTACCAGTGCAGTCCTGTCCACTTCTATCAGCTGCCCCTTGCTTAGCAAGCCCATTTGCTTTAAAAGCCTTGAGATTATGCGCCCCACTGTTGTCTTGCCGGTGCCGGGTCTGCCCTTAAAAATAAAATGAAGATTCAGTTGAGTCGTATTACCTCCACCGGCCATTCTGAGCCGTTCAATTTCAAGATAGTTTACCAGTGAGCGGATCTCCTTTTTTACACTATTCAACCCGATCAACTGATCCAGCTCCTGCAACATTTCCGGTACTGAAAGTTCTTTCATAATGCCGGTGCCGGGTATATCTTCAGCAAGGATCATCATCGGATCAAATGACTGCCCGCTGCGGGACCACTGAACCAATCGTCCTGACTGGCGTTGCAATATCTGCTCGAATTCATTCCTTATTGTTCGCGCATTCGCAAATCGTTTATCTTTTCCCTGGTGAAGTTGTTCTATCCGTTGTTTCAGCCGGGCATTGGCATCAGCAGTTGCTGACATCTCTGCACTTCGGACCATACCCAACATGATCTCATGAAGCTCTGCCGGATTATAATCAGCAAATTCTATCTTCCTGGTAAATCTTGAATCAAGCCCGGGATTGCTGTCTATGAAACCCTGCATTTCCTTAGTGTATCCCGCGGCGATCACAATAAACTTACCCCGGTCATCTTCCATTCGTTTCAACAGCGTATCAACAGCTTCCTGCTTAATAGAATTGCCCGCGCCTGTATCCGGTGCCAATGTATACGCTTCATCAATAAATAATACGCCGCCCATTGCAGAGTCGATCACTTTATTGGTCAAAGGGGCTGTTTGCCCCAAATATCCTGCGACCAGATCTTTATCGGTGACTTCGACCAGGTGCCCTTTGGTCAGCACTCCAAGGTTTTTATATATTTTAGCCAGGATGCGGGCAACAGTCGTTTTGCCTGTGCCCGGATTGCCAAGAAACAGGCAATGCAGGTTTATTGTATTCTTTTTTGCACCAGCTTTGGCACGCAGACTTTCGCCTTCGAGAAAGTCTATCAGGTTATTGATCTGCTCTTTTACTTCCGCAAGACCGGTAAAACTATTGAGTTCGGATAAGAGAGACTCCACGGTCGTTGCCGACAGATCTGTTTCATCACCGGGAATATCGCCCTCTTCAATATTCATTTCATGTGCGGCGTGTAAACTGTCCAGCACTCTCGTGGCCCGGTTGGCCAATATCGATTCATAGAAATTACGGACGTCACGTCCGTTCCCAAAATCACGGGAGCGTTGATTATAGAGATTGGTTAAATATTTTGCTGCTTTTTGTTCCGCTGCTGGGTCAACAGTATACCCGGCTTTACTGAAGAAGATCCGGAGGATCTCCAGCAACTGGTCAGGAGTATAGTCTGCCAGATGAAAGAAGTTATCTTTCATTCTTGATTTCATTCCCGGGTTTGCATTGATAAAGCTCTGCATTTCCTTTTGATAACCTGCTGCTATTACAACGAACTTACCGCGGTCGTCTTCCATTCTTTTGAGCAGCGTATCAATAGCTTCCTGTCCATAATTATCCTGGTCATCCTGCCTGAGTGTGTATGCTTCATCAACCAGCAGTATGCCGCCCATTGCCTCATTGCAATATTTTTGCACCAGCAATGCGGTTTCACCTTTGTACTGGCCAACAAGTTTACTACGGTCTACTTCCACCACGTGGCCGCTGCTAAGAATTTCTGCTGCGGCGAATACCTCTCCTAATTTCCGGGCAAGTGTAGTTTTTCCTGTACCGGGATTTCCGGTCAGCACCATGTGTGTTCCAAATAGTTGATTTTTTCCGGTGGCGGCCTCATCTTTTTGCTGTATCCGGAAAAGATCTATCATCTTCTTCAGGAATTCTTTAACGCCACCCATGCCAACGAACGAATCAAGTTCCTTAAGGATCTCCTCCGGGGCTTTTATTTCGAAAAGCTCACCTTTAATGTCTTCATCCTGCAGCGCCGTTGGGAAATTCATAAAAGAGGGATTCACAAAATGCTCGCGGAAAATATGCTGCATTTCCCTGTTCACAAGAAACCCGTTTTTACCACTGTGCAATGATTGTTCTGCATTCTGCTGATTGCGGAACAGATATACAAAACGTTTTTTCAGCTTCGCCAGGACCTCATCGGTAACGGTAAATTTCTTTTCATTTATAAACCAACGGGCAAGTTCAAGCATCTGGTCAACACTCATATCCGGGAGATAGAATTTAAGGTTGAACCGGTTGTTCACATCCTGATTCTCTTTCAGGTAATCACGGAATCCGTCTGCTCTGGAAGAAAGGATAACAATAGGGTCACCATTTCTTTTTTCCAACTCGCTATACAATTTGTCAACGGGCGTCGACTGTCCGGGATGATATCCTCCGGGAACCAGCTGATGTACGTTTTCAATAAAAAGTATACCCCCTCTGGCTGCATCAATATTAGCTGCAAGGTCACGGCTGAACTCTCCGAAGTTGACGGCTTGCACAGTAACAGGATCAGGTTTGCTGGTAACGCCGTATTTGAAATAAACACTGGCGAGCACATCCACTACTCTGCTTTTCCCAGTACCGGTATCTCCCATGATTATCGTATAAAGGTTACGATTGTCATAGACAAAACCGGCAGAGCGCATATTCCGGAAAGCCGTCAGCTCCCGCCTGATCGTTGTTTTAAGATCGATCAGTCCGGCCAGCTGGCCAAAATCAGGATCCGGCAACAAACTGTCTTGCGGCAACGGAACACTCCGGTCAATTTCCTGTCCACATTGCTTGCAATATCTTGCAATTGTACGGTTGATTTGCTGACAATTATTACACTTCATAAATCGTTCTTATGATTTTGCCAATTCAGCATCCAGATCTGCATCCGGCAGCAGAATGATCCTTACACGTTCTTCAAACAGCTTATCATAGCGCTTTCCCTTATTGATCTCTGCCGCCTTAAGCAGCTCATTCTGCCGGGGAAGCTGTGTTTTCTTAACAATCGCATTGTCTGGGTCATTTTTGATCTTTTTCAGGATCGGTCTGTAAAGCGTTTTCCCAACAAACCGATGAAGCGGGTCGAGAACCATACCCAGGCCAGCATTGGGTCGCCTTCTTTTCACATAATTGATCAGGAGCCTCGTCCCAATTAATACAAGAACTCCATATACGATAAACGATGTTCTGGGAGAGATGAAAGATGCGCTGAATCCAGACGAATTCCAGGCGATCAAAAAAAAGATCAGCGCTATAGCCCACCCCAGACTACGGGTAAAGATCATATGGAAATGCTTTCCCTTGTCGAGATAGTTAAGCTGGCCTTCAAAATATTCATTGAACTTTTTATTGATAGTACCTTGTTCCTTATCCAGCTCTTTGTCCAGCTCATGTTCAATTAAAGCACTCCTCCTTGCGATCAGCTGCTGCTCTTTGTCCCAGTGCTTATAATACGGCAGACTGGTGCTTATACCCGTTACTGAATTTTTCAAAAAGTCCCTCAAATGATTTGACAACATGTCAAAGTAAGTTGAATTCTTCTGCAGCTTTACAAAGTCTTCGTGTACAAAGCTGTCCATTTCATTATTTATTGATAAAAGTACTTCTCCACCCAGTTCAGGATAAACGGCATATATCGTTTTTATATGTGCAACAATATCATACAAAGATTCGGTTGCATAAACTTTGTTCTTTTTATAAACACCCATATACTTTGCATAAGATGGATAGCTGATCTCTGTTATTTTTTTCAGTTTATTCCGGTCATTCCCCATGAGATGCGGCAGATCGCCTGCGATAGATGCGGTAATGCTGAATGGGTCAGAACTATCATGATCTTCAAGCAAAAACTCATACAAGCCGGCAAATTGCTCAAATGTCCTGTCCGGACTCATCAAAAACCTGTTATCCGTTATCACTGTCAAAAAAGAAGACTCCTGATAATTTACCAGCCAGTAGTCAGCCTCGTCCCTGTTTGTTTCTGCATCTGCATCCGTGGTAAACAGTCCGGGCAACTCCTGCATTAACTGATGCAATTCTTTTTCATTAAATACCTCTTTGCCTGCAACAGAAAAGCCGCCGGTTTTGAGTGCATATTTCAGCGTCACAAGATCAAGGTCATCCAGTAGTCTCCATCGATTCAGGTTATCTGCGAGATGATTGTGCATACTATCCAACCATGCAGACAGTTTAGAATCCGGATCAGCAATAGCATTGATTATCCGTTGTTGCAATCCGGCTGCGGCGCTGGTGAGCTGATTCAGATTGGAGAACACCTGGCCTTCTATCAGCAGGACCTGGTCCTGCAAATCGAGCACAACAAGATTAAAAGCTTTATCAACCGGCAGGCTGCTATAATATTTCCTGTATTTGTCAGCCCTGTCCTGGAATCCTTTTGTTTCCAGAAAAAGATAAAGTTTCGCTGCCGGCTTTGACAGTTCTGTTTTATAAAAGGCCGCGTGCTGTTCGATATGCGCGCCAAGATCAGCGGGGCTATACCATTCGGAGCCATCATATGATTTGAATGGTCTATCCTTGTCAAGCAGATAAATTGCCTTGGCTATACCCGCTTCTTCATCTTTGGGAAATTGCTTTTCTACGATATTGTACAATTCGCTGTAAAGATCCTGGGATGCGGATTCAACCCACCTGCTTATCATGCCGCTGTACAACTGCAGCTTTCCCTTCTGCGGATAGCGGTCAATATAAAAGGCGAGCTCTTTGGGGTCTTTCACATAAATTCCCTGGACCTGATCAAATTCATATGGCTTGAAAGTAGCTTCATGTGTTTGATAATATACTTTCACCGGTTCCCCGCGCAACCATTTCCTGATCTCCTCATATCCCCATCGTTTTGGAGGTTCAGTGGTGATCAGCCCCTTTATAAGCATTTCGATCTCCTTATTTATATCGGCAGGCATCTGCACACGCCCTTCATTTTTTATCCGCATGATATTGAACTGGGAAATGCCTCTGAAAGGATCTTCACCTTTCCATGCTTCGAGTAAGCTGATGCCAAGCGCATAGTAGTCAACGCTGTTGTCAAGGGTTGTATAGTTATTGATATTCGTGAAGAGTTCCGGCGCGGCATAAGTGGTGGTTCTGGCAACAGTAGTTACCCGATAATCCTCACCATCCTGTAAAGGAGATGCGATGCCAAAATCACCCAGTACTATCTCACGGCGATCCGGATAACGAAAGAAGATATTTACCGGTTTGATATCCCGGTGAATAATCCTGTTGGTATGACAATAGTGAATAGCTTCGCTGATGCGATCGACCAATTCTTTGAACCGGCTTGTATCTCTGAGAGGCAATACTTCGTTGAGCGTTCCACCGGTCATATACTCATTGATCTCCCAAAAACGGTCCTGATGATAGCCGTAAGCCAACGGGTAAATTATATCCGGACGATTGATCCGCTGCAGCTTTTTGATCACTTCATCCTTGGGCTTATAATTGGAGAAATAATATTTTAGCACCTGCTGCTTTCCGCCCTCTTCTACGAGAAAGATCTCAGCTTCGCCACTGCTGGCGATAAGCTTAATGACGTTATATTGTTTATTGTCCAGTAAGAACCCTTTGCTTGTATCAACAGTAACAGCAAGCGTTGTTTCAGAGGAAATAACGCTGCCGTCGATGCGCTGCGTGCCTGCGGAATTATTCTTGTTTGCTGAAAGAGATGCTTCCGACGAAATGATATTCCCATCAAACCGCTGCGTGCCTCCTGCATCACCTTCACTGCCGATCAGGTCGGAAGGGTCGAAACGTTCTGTGCTCATAACTGCCTTGTTGTAAAAATTATCTGATCAATCCTGTTTTATGATTCGTTCCCCGGTGTATACTGTACACCCTCATAATCGAAAGAGTCAACCCCCGTCCACTTCACGTCTGTTTTCATCACCCAGTGGCCACCCATACCCGGGCATGCACAACCGGAAGGCCCGTCGTAATGAATAAAACTGGCGTAATTGCATTTCCATCCCAGTACTTCAACCGTACGTTTCAATTCCGGCAACATGATCTTAATAGCAGTGTAATAAAGCCTTGCTGCCTGATTATCGCTGAATACCTTTTCCTGCATTTGCCTGATATAAGCTTTCAACGCGGTATCGTCCACGGCCTTTCTTTCCTGCTGTATATTAGCCATCGATTGGGCGCTGTTCTGCATTTGCCCGAGAAAATCTTTACTTTCTCCGTCGAATTTAAAAGCCGGACCGGAGGTCTGCCCGCTTTTGTCAGCAGTCGAAAAGTAGGCTTTTAACTGGCTTAGCTGATCCTGGAATTCACCTGCCCGCAATGATCCGGCATCAGTGCCCGGTTCTTTTGCCAGTTGGCCTGCCAACTCTATGATCGCCTTCAACTCCGGGCTTTCCTGCAATGTCTTTAGCGCAGGCACAGCATTTTTTGAAATGGGACTATCGCATTTCGGGCAAAAATGAAAATGCGAAGCTGTTCCACAGTTGGTACACGTTGATCCCGTTGGCGAATTGCCACAGTTCCCGCAAAATTTCTGTCCCGGCTTAAAAGGTGAATAACAAAAACAACATTGGCCGGTCAACAGCCATTTACCGCAGGATTCACAGATATCCGCGCCGGGCTTTATGACCGCCTGGCAGGCCGGGCATTTTGCAGCATGCTCTTCCTTTTCGTGACTGTGGCCCTTCATCTCCTGCTCAGCTTTTGTCGCCCTTTCATCTGACCTGTAGGAAGACTGATCGCGGGCAGAAAACTGTTTTTCCTCCATCCGAAAGTGTATTAGTTAATTTATAGCTTACGAAGCATTTTCCTGGTATAAAGCGTACGGCTGTTGATCAGCGAAATGTCTGTTCCTTCCGGAACGATCCAGAGTTGTTCATTTCGCAGATATGGCACCGGCACGTACGTATTCTTTTTTGGTGTCTTTGCATTCTTCCTGATAGCGGAACGGTACTCGCCCGAATCGATATAACTTATTTGAATAGCTCGATTATAATTTCCTGCTGAAGAATTACTGTATAAATATTTCAGATCGCTAAAAAAGCCGGACCCATGCGGATAATTGATCGTATAACTACCGCTTATATTATGTTCCGGCTTTGCTGCATTGCGAACGGAAAATTGTCCATCGATGATCACAAGAGTATCCCCCGTAATAGTATCACGGTAACGTCCTTCCAACACTACCTCCGAAGGTCGCCCGGCCCGCATGTACATTACCGGCGTCAGTACGTATCCCGCCATTATGATCAGGAATACCGCGAAAAAAATTACAGCGAGCTTATAGATGGCAGCAAATTTCGTTTGCTTGTTTTCCCTGATAAGGAATATTGCGTAGGCAAACGCGGCAAAAGGAATAGAAATAATTGCCCATATCAGGAGTATAAGAAAAGGTGTTGACATCAGTTTGGTGCTTGTGGTAAAAGATCAGGAAATTAATGAAGTTTTTGCCAGGAACCTTTACAAATCTCTTTAAAGAGCGGTAATAATACAAATATTATATATATATTAAAATTAATAGTAAAATATGGCTGCGTTGAGCAAATAGCACTGTAAATCCAGCACAAGGAATTAAGTCAGGTCCTCCCTGCCTGATAATACTTTCTGTTCCGTCAGCTTCTGGGATCCATACTACGAATAACTGTTTATTTCATACGGGCGCCAATCGTCCCGGATTCTCATTCAATTCCCTCGGCTGCTCATTCCTGCCTTTTATAACAATGATTCCTTGATATGTTTGCATCATGATGCAAAATCAAAAACCTGCGGCATTCATTATCACTCTGCTCCTTGCCTCTTCACTTTTAAAAGGACAGAGTAATGTGACCACTTCTTTCGGGCATTCCTTTTTATTCAATATGAATACAACGGAAAAGGCCAATATGGTCCGCCAGCCCGTTTATTTTACGATCCCTGATACGGCTGTTTATACAGTTTTTGACAAGATCAATACAGGCAACCCGGGTTTTGACGCCACTTCGCCTGCCAGTGCTGCCATGCTGGGTGTTAAACTGAATCCCAACCTTACACATTTTCATTCGGCCGTGGTACCCTCCATCACGCGGAATTATTATTCTTTCCTGATACAGGACAGTTCCGATGCAATTCTCGTTGCCATGGGGATCAATGAGTCGAATTATCATGATTACCGTTACCGCGTTGTACAAAATGACAGCGTAGAACTCGTTCCCTCGTCACCGGTCACAGATCTCCGCAAAGACTACGGCGCAAAACATCCGTTTGGGTTTATCGGTCGTTTTAATTATCCCGGTAAATGGATCGTAGTGGAGGTTTATAACGTTAAAAACTATGCGATCCGTGAAGGTGTGGTCTTTGACTGGCGAACAGATATCAGGCCACAACTGGAACAGATCATCTTTGCAGTACCGGGCAACTACTTCAACCTCGCGTATCCATCGATCAATCATGGTTATGCCACACGCTTTGATAAGAGCACAAATGTGCCGGAAGATCTTCGCTTTCCATCAGACAGTGTGCGATATATTACATTTCAATTGAAGAAAGAAGAGACACGCGCTTATTCAGCACACCTGATCCGGCAGGTTGATAACAGAACTGATACGCTGTCGTTGGGTCTGGTTGACAAGCATGGTTACTTTGAGATCGATCGCGGGAAATTTGCCCGCCCTGGAAGATATGAGCTGGTATTTCAACGGCAACTTCGGAATGCAGCGTGGGATGAAACACAGCTGCTGCGAATCCCCTTTGAAACGGTCAGGCCATCCTCCAATACAAGGTTGATCAAACGACTATTCCTGGTTCTGGGCATCACGGCCGCAGCGTTGCTGATCAGTTTTTGGACCTACCGAAGAGCCGTACGCCGGATGATGCAAAAGCTGGCGCAACAAAAAGAATCGGCACAGTTGAAATTGAGAAGTGTGCAATCTCAATTAAATCCGCATTTCATTTTCAATGCCCTTTCTTCGATACAGAATCTGATGAACAAACAATCTGTCAATGAGGCCAACCACTATCTTACCAGGTTTGCGTCATTGACACGGGCAACACTGGAAAGCAGCACGCAGGATATGATCAGCCTGGAACAGGAATGGAAGATCGCCGATAACTATCTACAGATGGAACAGCTTAGATTTGGTTTTTCTTATAAGCTGATAATGGAGGATTCGCTGCAACCCGTTAATATTGAAGTGCCGCCAATGCTGCTGCAGCCTTTGATCGAAAACGCAGTGAAACACGGCATCGCCGGCCGGAAAGATGGCATGATCAGGCTGATGGCAAAACGTACAGATAAAGACCTTCAGCTGGTGATAGAAGATAATGGAAAAGGCTTTGATCCGGATGCCGGCACCGATGGCTTCGGTCTGCGCCTGAGCCGGGAACGGATTCAGTTGCTGAACAGTTTGTATCCCGGAAATCCTTTCGCTATGAAAACAGTAACATCAGAAAACGGTACAAGCATCACAATAACATTAAACAACTGGCTTTGACGAACATCCGATATATACTGGTGGACGACGAATTGAATAATATCGAAAATCTTCAATTCCTCCTGACAAAACATTCTCCCGGGCTTGTCTTTGCAGGCACTGCAAACTCTGCCGATGAAGCGATTCACCTGATCAAAACAGTTACTCCGGACCTGGTATTTTTGGATATACAAATGCCCGGCAAGTCGGGGTTTGACTTATTGCGTTCGTTAGACAAAACAGACTTTGAAGTGATCTTTGTTACCGCCTACGATCAGTATGGCATACAAGCCATCAAATTCTCCGCACTGGATTATCTGCTGAAACCGGTTGATGTTGAAGAACTGAAACAAGCCGTCGAAAAGGCAAAGACAAAGATCGCCGCAAGGCATCAAAATCAGAATATCAGCAATCTCCTTGATTATCTTCAAAAACCCAAACAGCAATCACCCCGCATTGCGTTACCCACTTTACAGGAAACGCACTATGTAAAACTGGAAGATATTGTACGATGTGAAGCATCCGACAACTATACCTGTTTCTTTTTATCAACCGGTGAAAAAATACTTGTGAGCAGAACGCTGAAAGAATATGCAGACCTGTTGAAAGCACATAATTTTCAACGAACACATCAATCTCATCTTGTAAACATGCGTTTTGTAAAAAGCTTTCTGAAAGAAGATGGCGGCACTTTACTGCTGCAGGATAAAACGCGTATCCCCATATCAAGGCAAAATCTTGAAACGATCAGAAAAGCGTTGAACGATATCATTCATCCCTGAGTAATACAACAATTATGATTCGCAAACTATCAGCATTGCTGGTGGCCGGGCTTTGCTTTGCCACAGCCTTTTCACAACAGCTCATCCCCAAAAAAGTGACAATAACTGCTTCACTGGAACATGCAGACAGCAGTTCCCCGCGGGCAATGGTCTTCAATTTTCTCAACCCATTTATACGAAACCGAAAAAGCGCAGCCTTTGACGAACACAACAGATTAGCCTCTTCGGAAGAGATGATCTTTACACAGAATATGACGATCATGTATAATGACAGGTTCATCAACCTGCTGGTAAAACCCGGCGATTCGGTTCATCTGTCCGTTGATGGCGCATTGTTGAAAACTCCGGGGTTCCAATGGCTAACGATCAGCGGAAACAATGCCGAAGCAAGTAAACAGGTGAATCTATGGCACTACTATTTCAGCACGCACTTCACTAAAACATTTCAGCCTCCGGTTTCGATCAAAACAATGCTGGATAGCGTAAAGACCGTCTACCGTCAGTGCACCACAGCTCTTGATAGTTATGCCGCCGTCAATCATCTTCTGCCAGAGGTAAAACAATGGGCGATCAACGATATCAGGTATACCATTTCATACTGGGCATCCGATCATCTCACAACGCAGGACAGTGTTACAAAACAGATCAGGTATGATCATCCGTTATTTGCAGATGTTTTTTTTGATCAATACTCTCCAAAAGGGTTTGCATCAATGATGTTCCCCTATCATTTGAGCAACTATGCTTCTACATTAGTTAAGACAGATAGCAACATATCCCGGCTTCAGCAACAAATGCAGTACCGGGAAGCTGCGGAAAGAGCACTCAAACTCTTATCAAAAGAAAAGAAGAGCCTGTCAAGGGATTATATGTTATTCAATTTCCTGAGCGGCTATCTTGCTAAATCTCCGGAAATACTGGATTCACTGGCAAATTTGGAGCAACTGTTCTCCGATAAATTAACCTATCAATATCTCAGGAAAGCAGAGGTTTTCGCCAGAAATCCTTCTTTCAGTGAAAGGCCGATTGCCGGTTTGTCCTACCTGAATAATGACGTATCGGAAACAGACATACCCTCTGTTGGGATCTTTCAATATTTAGCTAACCGTTATCGTGGCAAAATAATTTATCTCGATATATATGCCACCTGGTGTGTGCCCTGTTTGCAGGAAATGGAATACATGCCCGCGTTAAAAGCCCGGCTGGATACAAGTAAAATTACTTTTGTCAATCTCTGCATTCAATCAGAAGCAGACAACTGGAAAGCACTGGTGAAAAAGAAAAATCTGCAGGGAGAAAATTATTTTCTTGGTGAAGACGCCTCAAAAATGTTTATGGGAATGTACCGGATCGAAGGCTTCCCTACATACATGTTACTCAATAAAAACGGCTTGCTTCAAACGGCCCGGGCACCGAGACCTTCGGAGCAACCGGTATTTCTTAAAGTGATCAATGACCTGATCGGACAATAAAACAATTCTTTACCGCGTTAATATTTTCCCAAAGGAGATAAAGAAAAGCTGTGATCGTAGTATTCCGACAGGGATCCGCGTTCTTTTACCGGAGATTGATCCGATGAAGAAAAACGAACAGATTTACTCTTTTTGAGATAGCAGTAAATGCTATCAGGGATCAAAGATCATACTGTTGCTTCGCAGAAGCATACTATCAAATATGTTTTTGGAATATTGGTAATTTGTTTTTTCTCATGTGAACATTTAAAGGCTGGTATCTCTATACCGGCCTTTTTCATTTGCAAGTGTAAGGGTCCAAAAGTTAAACGCCGTTCATCTCCTGTATTAATCCGTAAAACTCCTGAACCCTTACTCTAGCTGAGAATATCATGTTGCTTATTATCTGCCGATGCTACTACCATCAATGCTATCATCAGTATAAAACTGTATTCGATTCCACCTGCTCCGTGCTCGCCGGTAAACCATCCTTTTTCTGCATGTATCAGAATAATACCGATCAGCAGCATGATGAACAGAGCAGCAGCAATTTGCCTTACCAGGAAATTCATCACAAGTAAAATTGAACCGCTAATCTCCAATACTGTGATCGCTATCACTAAAGCCTTCCCGAACGGCAGTCCTTTATTGGTGAGATAATCCGCAAATTGCGGGATCGTTCCATTGAATACTCTTACAATTGCATGAAGAAAGAATATCAGAGCTACCGAGCAGCGAATAACCGGCAACATCACAGTCAATGGCAGAAAAGGAAATCTTCCCATAAACGCTTGCAAAAAATTATACCCGAATTTAGCCAGTTTGCTCTTCGCATCAAGTTACATCTGTCCACCGATTCCGGTTATCCGGATACGATTTACTTATTACATGATTTTTAATGCAACGTTCGTAGGGAGATTACTGCAGTTGATAGGCATTTCCCTTTCGATCGTGGCTTTTTTGTTGTCAATGATTTTTTTTGCCGATTTTAGACCCATGAAACGGGTTTTGCTGCATATCGGATTCTGGAGTCTTTACATACTCTTTTGCATGGCTACGGAATACATGTGGGCGAAAAATGCGGCTCCCGACCTTTCTACGCCATCGCTTTTATATGGCATGACCATCGTTGCTGTAATCACATCCCTGCCGGAGATCCTTTTTTCTTATTACATGATGTATTATGGCGTGGAGCGGCTGATCCGGAAAAAGGGTTCACTGATCGTAAATGTATTAAGCATATTGGCTGCATTAACAGTCTGTGTCATTATCGTAAGGCTGGTTACCTATTATATTCTCGGGCATGTAGTGTACGGTGGACGGATGGCACAGGAAGCTATTTTTGAACCGCTGATCATTTCACGCGCGATCATATTTATGGGTTTTGCTTCCGGCGTTTCCGTGTCTATTAAATCATTGCGTAATCAGCTTTCAGCAAAGGAAAGAGAAAAGGATCTTGTCCGCGAAAAGTTAAATGCAGAATTACAATTGCTGCGCAATCAGCTTCACCCGCATTTTCTTTTTAATACGCTGAATAATATTTATGCGCTGACAAGAAAGAAATCAGACCTCGCCCCCGAAGCCGTACTGAAACTATCTGAGCTTCTCAGCTTCATGTTATATGAATCAAAAAAAGAAACGATACCCGTGAGCATGGAGCTTTCTTTTCTTGAAGATTATATTTCTCTCGAACGTATCCGTTACGACAAACGGTTGAACATTTCTTTTGAAAAAGAAGTGCAGGATCCCGATCAGCATATTGCTTCATTGTTGCTGCTGCCTCTCGTCGAAAACGCATTCAAACACGGTGCCGGCGAAACACGGTATGATTCATTCATCAGGATCAAACTGAAACAGAACCAGGGCGATCTTCAATTTTCCATTGAAAATTCATTTGAGCAAACAAATATGGCTGACAATAAAAACAGGATCGGCCTGAATAATATCCGCAGACAACTGGAATTGCTGTATGAAGAATATCACCTCGATGTTAATTACGGCGAAAACGTTTTTGGCGTTAATCTCTATTTAAATCTTCATAGCTATGGAAAAAATTAGTTGCATGATCGTGGAAGATGAACCGCTGGCGGCTGAAATTCTTACAGACTATATCAGCCAGGTGCCTTTTCTTGAATTGAAAAGCACCTGCAGTGATGCACTGTTTGCCCTGGAGGTTTTGCAGACACAGCATATCGATCTGCTTTTCCTTGACATACATCTTCCAAAACTGAAAGGCCTTGATTTCATCCGCACCCTCAAAAATCCGCCGAGGATCATTATCACTACGGCCTATCGTGAATATGCATTGGACGGATATGAATTGAATGTGGTGGATTACCTGCTGAAGCCGGTACATTTTAACCGCTTTATTATGGCGGTGAATAAACTGAAGGAAAACAAGCCCGCAGGATCGTCCGTCATCCCGGCTGCAATCCCCCCTGCTGAGCGCCCGCACCTGCTGATCAACGTAAATAAAAAGCGTATCCGCATTTACCTCGATGAGATCCTTCATATTGAAAGCCGGAAGGAGTATGTAAATATTACCACGGCCGCCAGCGCCTATCTCACCAAATACCAGATCAGTGAGATAGAAGAATTACTGGATAAAAAGAAATTTATCCGCATCCACCGCTCATTTATCGTGGCACGCGAAAAGCTCAGCGCCTTCAGCGCAGGAGAAGTGGAGATCAACGGCCAGGTGATCCCCATCGGGCGCAGCTACAAAGAGCTGGTGCTTTCGGTATTGAATCAATCCATGCAGCTATAAGTCCGTTAAATGGAATTGCTGAATAATTGCGGGTTTCCAACCTGTTCGATGGCCGTCGACCGATGGCGAATGGCCGGCCTGTGTTCGTTTATCGGTTCAGCTCGCTAATCTTCCCTTCATTTTCGCCGGTAAAGCCCCGCTCTTTTCCGGCGAAAAAACCTTTAACTCTTTTTTCCCTTTTTACCATAATTTCCGAACAATATTTCTAATTTCCCAGTCGTTGACTGAGACCGAAAATTATCGCTAATGCTTTCGATTTTAAAGGATAACGTTGATAACAGCCTCAACGGGTCGTTTGATTACTGGCTTTGCCTAGGGCGGGTCTGCAACCAGCGCCCCTTTTTTATTTTTCTGATCAACGATAAAGAGATCAGCAGGAAAAGCCAGGAACTTCCCTGGTACAGCTTTATCCATCAGTCATCGGACACCAGCAGCCCGATGGAATTGCTGGATATTTCCGACTTTGACAACGCCAAAAAAAGCAATTTCCTGTTCCCGGTAGGCGCTCAGGAAACCGTCGACAACCCTTCGTTACAGATCGCCGGCAGTACCGCAAAAACAACTGCAAAGCCCGGCCAGCTCATCTCCGTTCATGCATTGAATGCAGACGCCGCAAAACTGAGCCTTGACACAAGCGGAAAGAAGCTGACGATCAACTCCGCGCCGGAGCAGGATTTTCTTGATCTCAGGCTTTCCTATTCGGCCAATGGCCAAACCTACAGTTCGAACCTCCGGTTTTTCTTTCACACCGAAGATTCGCTGTTTTTTGAATCATGGCTTGACTTCGGCTCCGAAGCTTCGCAATACGGGATCCTTGATTCAAGTTCCCATGTAACGAAAGTTGTGCATGGCGACATCTTTCAAAGTTTCAAAAAAATGTATGGACAGGCAGGTGTAAATGACAATGATTTCTTCCAGCGTGATGGCGGCGGTAATAACCTGATCAAAACAAGGATCTATTATTCCGAAAACAATATTGACAAGCACGATAATATCCTGCAGGCTTCTACATTTACCGATAATGATGTATTGCTTTATCTGAAAAGGATCACCGCTTCACCGGGTAAGCCGGGTGACTATCAGCTGCTCTTACCCTACCTGAAATTATTGCTTAGTCAATCCGAAAGCGCACATGTTTCGATCAACAGTCCTGATACCGGCCGCTACAATCTTGGTCTGAGAAAAACATTGCTGAAACTTACAGCAGCGATTCTTTGCTCTTACTGCCGCGTACTGATCGGTGAGATCTGTGGCGATAACCCGAGAAAAAAAGTACTGACGTCAATACACATTCTTTTTCCAAATACACTCAGCCAGTTCACGATCACGTATATATTGAATGAACTACATTATAACCTGATCAATCTTTCACCCGCCGAAAAGCCCGCAAACTTCAAAGGCTTTGAACTGAACGCGCTGCCGGAAAGCGATGCCACCTACCTCTCTGATCTCAGCCGGGAAGAGAACCTGAAAGACAAAAGTATTGTGCTGTGCATCGATTGTGGCAAAGGCACCACCGACATGGGCGTTTATTATTATAACAAACCAACAGCATTCCGGCTGATGCGGACAGGCTTGCCTGTTGCCGGAAACTTCCTCACGTTTGCTGCCGCTTTGGGTATTCTTCATAGTTATACATTGAAATATGCACCAAATTTTATCGGTGATGGTAAGATCAAAAACTCATTGATGGAGAAATTCCTGAAAGTGATCAGGAATGGATATATACAAAGCGAAAACTTTTGGAATTATATTGAACGTGCAAAAATCCGAATGTCCAGATATGGTTTTGATGAACTGGACCGGTTTGTACTGCCGGAATTTTCCGCGGCATTGAATACAAGAGATGAATCGCTGTTTGCCGAAAACCTGATCGCGGCAATCAGTACGGATGCGTTTTATAATACTGACAGCGCACCAACGGAAGGGACCGTTCCTTTTACTCCGTATTACACCAATCACCTGCTGAAGGCATTCTTTGAATGCTTGTATACCCCGCTTGAAAGACTGAATACGCATCATCGTGATTACGGTCTGTCCGGTTTTTCGATCAGCCAGATCAAACTTTCTGGACGGGGTATGTTATTCAATCCTTTCAGATCTTTTCTGAAATCTGAACTGATCAGGCGTTCTGTGGCAAAAGAAAGCAGCTTCAGCGATCCCGGCATCAACGATCCCATTTCATGGAAATCGGCTTCGATCAACGGCGTTGGCAATATCGGTATGCTGAAAAGCAATAACGGAATCCTCGATACCGCACTGATCAATTTTACAGGCTCATTCAAATCCTTTAATAATGGTTTTGACGCAGGCAGCTTTGATTTTATTCAACGTTCCGACAAATGGACTTTCCGTTTTGACCATCCCATTATCTGCGGCAGTCACAAACTGAAAAAACCACAGAATGGCATTCAGCCCGACAAAAAAGAATACCGCCTCTGGTTCGACGGTCTGCAATACCGTTTCAGTCACAAACAAAACGGCAACTATACTGCGAAAGAAAATTTCAAGTACGAGCCCGAACACGAAATGAAAAATGACCATACCAAATCATTTACACTGATCTCACAGTTTCCAAATGTAAATGATAACGACATATCGCGCATCGTCCATTACTTAGATGAAATTGACAACTAAAAAACCAATATGAAGTCATTATCCAATCCGGGAAATTCCGTTACCAGGCGACTTTTTATTTTCCTGGCCATACCTCTGCTGCTGCTATGTCAATCCACATTTTCCCAGGAAAAACCAGACAGTTTGTTTGAAAAGGTAACGCTGTCATTCCTGAAAAACGAAAAGGCAGATCAGAAGATCAAAGATGGACAGCGGATGTTATTTCTTTACTTCAATGGCTATACCGCTGATCAGAAAAAGTTTTACTACCGCTATCGCGATAGCCTGCTTGGCATTGCAACAGATGATACAATGCTGATGAAACCTGAGACCAGGAAGAAGATGAACGATCAGTTCATCAATGCAGGTATCAGCAATCAATTGCCATTCTACTTTGCAATAGACGAGTTGATCAATCAGGGAGACACATTGATCTCCAAGCAAACAGTTTCTTCCTATGCGTTATTAAAAAAAGAAAATGAGGCATTAAAAGAAACAAAACAAACATTGCAATACGGCTATTGGATCCTCGCGGCCACCGGCGCACTTCTTATCGTATTTCTGTTTCTGTATCTCAGATCGATAAAACAAATTAAGGAACAGGAAGAAATTATTGAGAACTCTACAAGCAAGGAACCAGTGCAATCAACATCCGGGGCAGACAAGAAAACAAAAAAGCTGAATGACGACCTGAAGAAACTGAAAGAAGACAAGAAACAGGCAGATGAACAAAAGCAAAAACTGCAGGAAGAAAAGACCTTGCTGGAAAAAGAAAAGGAATCCCTGCTGAAGAAAACCGAAACGCTTAGCAAATCATACGCCGATCTGGAAGGCAAACATAAAACAACTGCAACATCACTCGAAAAAACAGAAAGGGAAAAGAAAACACAGGAGGAAACTTCTGCAAAATTGCAGGAAGATCTGAACAAACTATTGGCGCTTCAGAAAGAGCAGGAAGATCAGACAAAAAAAATGACTGAAATCGTAGGCAAACTTGAAACAGTTGTACCGCCAACTTCGTTCCCTGACCTTAACAGCACGCTTCACGCCTGGTTCCTTTTACAGGAATTTATTAAAGGATACAAGAGCGGGGAATTCAGCGTACTGAGCACGCCCAATTTTTCGAAATGGGTACTAAAGGAAGATCATACATATCCTGAACTGGACACCAAAAATCTCGCAGGCAATGCCCCGATCATCAACTTCCTGATCGATCTGAAAAAAAGAAAGATCACCAAAGTATCGCCGGACGGCAACTATATGATATTGATCAATCAGAAAATCACACAACCGATATTCGACTCGCTTGAACCGGCAGAGTAAACCAACAAACATGAACTGGAGAAAAAACATTCTTTTTATAGCAATATCCGTTTCTACCCTACTGGCGGGCACCGGATTTTTTCTGTTACCCGGCCTGTTCACCGGGAGTTGGCTATTGTTTTCATTGTGGGGCGTTGTCTACCTGTCTCTCGGCTTTTCTTCGGTGGATGTGAATCAATGGCATTCATTAAAAAATATCACGAGATTGACAGCCGCATTGCTTATCAGCTTTGCATTGACCGTGACACTTTTCATGCTGGGCTTTTCCGGCAGCCGTCTTTTCTGGAAAGACCCTGGTAATAACTCGCGGCATCATTTCCTGGTACAGGAAGGCTTTATCAGTTCACACTCAAACCCCATCTATATTGCCGGTAATATTTATCAGGATGTGCAGGCCGGGCTTGAAGGAGACATCAGCCTTTCTCAATCGGGGTCAGCATTTTCATTGTCCTGCAAACAAATCCCCTACCCCGTTTACGTATCCAAACAAAGCGATAAAAATATCTGGCAATTGCAGCAGACCGGCCTGCCCGCTGTAACCAGTTCACAAACGCTCCGTATTAAACTGAATAACGTTACCGCAACTGAAGAAATAAAAGTACAAACACAGGCAAAAGAAAAAAATAAGTTTGATTTCCTGATCAGTTACAAAGGACTTACAGATACGCTTACCGATAAAACGATCGCTTACGGTATTCGGTTCTCCGACTTGCTGGAAAATACAACGTTGCCGCTTTCCTATGACCTGACGCAGTCACTCCAACGCTTATATTTACTGAAAACGACGATCCAGTTCATTTCCGGTAAGAACAGCGACAGCCCGGTTTGCTGGTATTACGGAAAAGATCCGACCTACCAATACTGGCAGACAAAACTTGTGCTGCCAGAGCTGTCACAGCTGCAACTTTCCTCCACACAGGGGAATTATGATCTGCTGGCTCTTCAATATTTCAATAAAACGATTTCCCTCGGAGATAAGGACCGGTTTTACTTTGGCTATGAACCCGCGGCCGGTAAACAATTTCTTCAACAACCCGCCTTCAGCGTAGAACAAGCTGGACCCGATAAGTTCTCACTGAAATATCTTCAACCACAGGTCTTCCCTTTACCAGATACAAAGGGGAAAAATCATGAGCTGTTTATCACTTCACACAATCGACTGGCGCTGCAACGCGCCGGTTATGCAGGTTATATCTTACCGGCATTGAATTTTGAAAATACAGACAGCAATTACAACCATTTCTGGGCAGACCTTCAATATACAACAAGCGGAGCCGGCACGCCTGTCAGCAACGCAAGATTCAGGGCAGCTGAGCTGCAACTGGTACAGGCAGACAGCAGTTTTGTTGCAACAGCCTCACCGGCGAATACGGGCTGGTTATTCAAGCTTCATAATTCATGGGTGAGCATCGGCACAGACGTGATGAATACCCTGCTTCCGCTGTTGCTTACAGCAATTGCTTCACTGGTATTTATTTATTTGTATGCTAAAAGATTTTCTGACGAAAAAAACAGCGGGACGCCGGTATTCTTCTGGTGGCTGCTGAATATTATTCTTTACTTCTTTCTGCTGCGTTTGTTTCTCAGCTGGCGCGTCCGGTCATATCCTTACACAGATGCAATTACAAAAAATGAGTACACCGATTTTATTGAGAAATCTTATCTGAAAACTTCCTTTGCAGGTATTTCCTTTTCAACAAATCTGCTGATCAGTTTATTGATCTGCTTTGCGCTCGGCACCTTCCTGGTATTTCAATTCCTGAAACCATCAAAAAAATAACACATGCGAAAAGCAAACCTGATAGCTGTTATTATCCTGTTGCTGCTACCCGCTGTTGGTTTGGTGGTAAGCGACAATAACCTGATCCGTTGGATCGTCAGCCTTGCACTGATCTCCTATCCTTTGGTTATCTTATTAATGCAGCCATTGATCAAAAAAGATTCGGAAGAAACAGACAGGCTTGATTACAGAAATTATTTTTTCTCGATAGGTTATAGATCAAAATTCACCCATCTTATTATTCTCGGATGGTTCACCATTCTGTTTGCAAAAATGGATATGGGTATGGCATATGTCTTTTTCCTTAGTTCCTGTCTCTCCTGGTTTTTTGTTGTAATACTTGCCGGTCTGCGTCACAGAAAAAGGTTGCTTGGTTTTATTCCTGCTGGCAGCACGGCGATCCTGATAGCTGGTTTTTTGCTGATGCATGCATTTTTATTCTTTGAATTTGGCAGCAGCGAGAAACGTATCAATCTCCCTGTAAATACCAATACTTTTCATTCAAGGTTTCTCAGTATTCTCGGAAAAACAGAAACGGCCATTGCCAAATCATCCGCATTGAACAGTGAAAAAACACCGGGTATTGCAGACATGGAACGGGCCGAGCAGAATAAGTGGTTCATCGATAACTATGCTTCCGGGCAGGGATGGACAAGTTCGATCAAACCGCATTTTTCGGTTGGCAGTAACTATGCCACGCAGCTGAGCGATACACTGCCCGTAAGGTACCTTATTGCTGAACATGGTTTTTTTGCAACAGCATTGCCCATTCTCTTACTGCTCTTCCTGATCATTTTCCCTATCCGTTCTGTCTCGGAAGCACATAACGAAACGACAGGTTACAGTGCCGGTAACGTGTTCAGCATCTACTTCCTCATGCAATTGGTCTGCTTTGGAGGAATAGATATCCTGATCAATAGTAACGCATTCCCATTCACAGGTATCAGTTATTTCATTTTTGCGGTGAATGATCTTTCTTATACGATTGCTTTCCTCGGCACCCTTGCAATTGCATGTACATTATACAAGCGTCAGGAAAAATCAAATCTCGCGCGCTGGCATATCCGCCAGTCATTTTCCTTCCTGTTGCCGGTTTCCATTTTCGCAGTTATCGCGCTGGGGTTTTCATTGATCAGAAAAAATACCGGTGATTATGCATTGGAAACATTAAAGGGCGATCTTGTTTACTGTTCGGAAAAACTAAACAATGGCATTAATAGCTATGTCGGATCACTGACCGAAACGCAGCAAAAGCAACTGCGAAGAAAAGATGCACCGACATTCTATAAAGAACTAATGAATAGTCCTGCTATTGTTGCTTTGCTTCCGGAAATGCAGCAGCAGAGTCCAGCCGCAAGTGACATCATGGAGAAATTTCTTGGTACGAATACGGATAAAAACAATCCGACCAATCTCCTGTTTGTCGAAACCGATCGCGAAGCCGGCTGGAAGATAAAAGTGAATGAATGGTTCTTTATCAAAGCTTCGCTGAATAACCGGGAAACTACGGCGCCGGGGGCCGTACTTGGCTATAATGGAAAACAGGTATCTCCCGTCGCAGGATTTAACTATAACGGCATTTCATTGTCAGCAAATGAAGTTCTGCATTCTGCAAGACAAGTGGAAAACATAACCGTAGTAGCATTGCCATCGGCCGCATTCAAACGGTTACCCTCTGATGAGGCGGACAATCCTTATCAGTATTTTGTTGCCGCCAACACTCCGGGCGTTACGATCGATGCAAACAATGGAGCGGAGGCGGACGAAACATATGCCGTGCGTGTAACAGAAAAAGACGGCTTCACAGTTGAATCAACTGCCAGAAAGGGAGATATCACCTTCTTTCACGGAGGCATCCTGGCTGATGAGTTACTTGCCCGTCCTTTCTGGATCAATGGAAAATATCAATACCTCTATCCTGAAAGCGACCACAAGTTGTATACATACATGCTTAGTCATAACCTGAAAAACAACAAGAGCGACAACGCTGTTCAAATCACGCTGGACGTGCATTTGCAAAAAAGTCTTGACAGCCTGCTAAGCCATACTTACGACAGCACAAAAGTAAAAGCCAGCATCACGATCACGGACGGTGATGCGAACTTTCGCGCGATGGCGCAAAATGAACTATACCAGGACGCAAAAACAACGCATATCTCCGTCGATCCAAATTACTTCAGTTCGCTTTCTGAATTATTTACACTCACCTATAAACTATCAGATGCCAATGCCAACCGGTTGATCCAGCGCCGCAGCCTTATCAGCGATGGAAAACCAGGCAGCACGATCAAGCCGTTCACCTGGGCCGCTGTGATAGATGGCTTCGCCGGAAGATGGAATGAAATGGACCTGATGCCGGCCGGCATTGCGGAAGCCGACATTGTAAAAAGCACCGAAGGAAATGAAAGCATCAAATACTTTGCCGGCCGCCAGGTATTCCCGGTTTCGCTGGATGAACACGGACTGCTATCCGCAAAAAACTTCCTTGCATTCTCCAAAAACAGCTATCATATCCTGATCAATTATCTTGGTTCATACGAGAAAGAACAGTTGAAGTCAACACCACTCTCTTCAAGCTTCAGACATGATGCACAACATCCGGGGATCTTTGTAAGAGATAAGGGACCGTCAACCCTACAAACATATCCCCAGGTGCGTATCGGCGGGGAAACATATCATTTCAATAATAACCTGGACAAATGGCCGCAAAATGGTGTAAACCGTGACATGCTTTTTGGAAACCAGCAAAGCGTGCTGGCAAAAAGCTTCGCACAGAACTTTCACACGATCACCAATAGCGACTCAACCGGCGCAAGGCAAAGCCGTTTGAAATGGTATTTTGATAATCTGCAGGATAGCTTTCTTGTCACCAACAATTTATTCACCGACGGATTACTACCGCAGTTCTCTACTTATGAAGAAGACCGTCGTGCGGTAAAGAGAACCGATCTGCCGGGAGGATCCTATCTCACCTTCAGGGCATCGCAGGTAGGCGCCGAGATCTACAAAGTATCACCAGCCACATTATGCCAGATGGCGGTGAGCATGACAAGACTGGACAGAAGCCTGAAATTGAAATTTATCCGGCATGACGCGGTAAAAGATACCATCAACTGGATTTACGATCAGGATGGATATAATAACGCAGAAGCTTTGTTTCGCAGCAGACGCAATACGGTATTTGAAAGCATGCGCCTTTCCAATGCAGAAGCGGGCGGTACAGCCTATGCAATATTTAATGCACCGGCAGGGAATGGAGTTGTATTGAGCAAAGGAACGATGGTTGTTGATGGCAAGACTTATTACCTGTACACCAAAACAGGTACAGCAGATGAATCCGACCATGACACCACAGCACGCCGCAAAAACCTGCTGATCCTGATCTCCAGCCGCGAGCTTCATCAGGGCGAATTAAAACAGGATAAGCCTGCCCGTTGCATGGCATTATATATCCAGCTCCGCAACCATCCAACGCATGTATGGTCTGAAGATGATAAAGGGATGATCAGAAAATCAATGGCCGTGATCGCGAGATCCGCATCTTTTACCAATTATTTTAATTGACATGTATGAAGAACGTTCACAGAAAAATATTGCTGGGAATTATACTGACAGGACTGTTATTTTCCTGCAAAGAACAAACAGTGACCGTGCAGGCAGCATCATTCAGTCATGTTGTAAGCGATAGTCTCAAATCATGGTGTCAGCAAAAACTATCACCAAACAGGATCTCATTTGAAGGCAGCACGATCAAACTGCTGTTCTTTGAAGAAGAATTGAACCTGCTATGGAAGCCTTCTTACAATGAGGAAGACGTAAAAATCCTTGCGGCTAAATCAGCCTTTCAATGGCAGGAACTGCCCGTGCACGAAGGCAACCGCCGCTGGGAGCTGGCATTGCCGTTACAGACGGAAGACTCTACCTATACCACACCCAATAACCTATTGCTATATTTGTTCCGCTAATGAATAACGGTGAAAAATATAAGGGAACAGCATTTGCAGAATATTGCCTCGGCCGGTATTATCGTGGCAATAAAAAAGATCTGTCATTAGCGATAACGGAATTAAGATCGGGCAATAAAGATTCTGTCGAATTTCTGGAGCAATTTTTCCAGCGGAGAAATGAAGACAGGGAAACGATCGACCGGAAGATTTTTGTATGGAAAAAAGAATTTGACAGGAAGAGCTCCATTGCAAATATTTCAAGAAAGGCGATCATCCCTGGTCTGGCTCTGTTGATCCTTGCTGCGGGCTATTTTTCCTGGAGGTATGTTGCGGGGGATAACAGCCATTTGGAAAATAAACATCCCGACCGGCTTTATGTAATCACCACATCCGGCTTTCGTGCGCATGCTTCACCGGCAGCAAGAGGCGGATACAGAAAGTATTTCAAATACGGCGACACCGTTACCAACTTATATGATACACTGAATGGCTGGCTGAAGTTCAGTCAACAGGAGAAAACATTATACGGTCCTTCCAAATACTTTGTAAGCGAAGATATTTTTCTGAAGCATGATTCACTCTTCAAAGATTTTCACTACAACACATCTCTCGAAACAATCAACAGTAAAGCGGCTTTCTGCATCAGGGAATTCATTGATAAATCCTTACACTCGTCTGTTAAAGAATGGCATATTCCTTTGCAATCACTGAATAATAAACCGGCACGTCATGCAGTATTGAGTATTCCGCGTGCAGTCGATTATGTAAAAGTGACCGGTGAGGGCGAATTGGAAAAATACCATCTGTTGCTGGTCTCCCGGAGAACCATCCGGTCAGCTGACTCTGTCAACCATTATGCATTATTGCTGGAATTGCTGCCAAACGGATCCGTAATAAAGAAGGCAGATTTTCCGCTGTCTGTTCCGGACGCGTCCTGTTATATCACGGTGGATAATGTTGACAGATACTTAAGAGGCATTATCAACAACAACGTTTATCTGAGAACTGAAACGAAAAAGATCCTCAGGTTGAACTGGTCGAAAGGAATGGAAGCACCTAAATGGGAATGGATCGAATAGACAAGACTCCTGCCGCACTGTCTTTATCTGAAAAAAGACCATTCCGAAGGGCGGTTGGGCTCTCCTTTCGAACGGTTTGCCCGGCCCGGGCTCTACTCTGTTGTACTTTTGCCTGAACCGCGGCTTTCCGGAGACTGATGAGCATTATGGCTCCATTCGTCGGCATATTCCTCAATTCATCTGAATTCTTAAAGGCGGACAGGCCTAAGCGCTTAGATTTGCCCGCCGGTTTACCTTCCGGCGTATTATGCATGAAACGCAGTAGCTTCTGGCAACGAAAGATGTTTTGGAACGTACGTGTCGCTGAATTTGCGGCCTGGTTGTTCTATAATCTCTTCTGGGGTGCATTCTTCTTCCTGGTGATAATTATCTCTTACCATGTCAAACATCCTTTGGCACAGGTAAAAGTGATCTCGCTTGATATGGCTTTCAAAATAATATACGTACTGCCTGCGTGGTGGGTATTACTGAAAGTCTGGAAGAACCATTCCGTCACCCTGCCCTTGATTTTCCATTCGATCTATCTGCCCATATTTTCACTGGCATTTGTTTACAGTTTTGGTTTGTCGTTGAATTACTCAGGTTTTGGAAAGTTCGATTTTTCAACGATGATGTACGATATATATATCTGTGCATTGTTCTATTCATTGCAGTTTGCACTCTTTCATGCTTACCGTTTTTACCTCCGTTCCAAAAGACAGATGATCAGAGAGCAGGAGTTGAAAGACCTTGCCTATCAAAGTGAGATCAAAGCGTTGAAAGCACAGATCGAGCCGCATTTCTTATTCAACACGCTCAACTCGATCAGCGCGTCGGTACCTCCATCACTGGAAAAGACAAGAGTATTGATCGCTCAGCTGGCCGACACATTCCGTTATGCATTAAAGGTAAGCGAACGGCAGACTGTAACACTGGAGGAGGAATTAGAATTCATCAGGACCTGGTTAGCACTCGAGCATCATCGTTTTGGCAACCGGCTTAATGTGGAATACTTTATCGAGCCTTCCGTACTAAAAACAACAGTTCCCCCAATGATCCTGCAGCCACTGATTGAAAACGCTTTGAATCACGGGATCAGTCCCCTGGTGAAAGGCGGCTCCGTTTCAATCACCTGCCAGCAGCAGGAAGATCTTGTCCAGATCACCGTCAGCGATTCCGGTGTTGGCTACAATGGCAATCTCGACGATATCTTCATCAAAGGGATCGGCCTGAGGAGCACCGCTGAACGAATCGACCGTCTCTACAATGAAAGACTTATTGTAAGAAGAAATCTCCAGGGACTAAGATTCGTGTTCCGTGTCCCGTTCAATTAAGATATTCAGGATGGTGATGCACTGTTAGCGCTGATCCCCTGTCAATCGCAGCTGTTCATATTATTCACCGAGCCATTTTTTAAACTTCCCGGCCCTTAACCTGCTGATAATAATTTCCTCGTAGGACGATGGATTCACCTGCACTTTCAACTTTCCGCTGAACCATGCATGCACTTTTTCAATATGAGAATAGTTGAGAATAAACTGGCGGTTCACCCGGAAGAAATCCGTTTCATTGATATCTGCTTCGATCTCATCCAATCGCTTATCAATGATCAGGTCCTCATTCTTTTTTGTTTTGATGTATTGCAATTTTCCTTTTGTATAAAAATAGGCAATATCATTTGCGGACACTGATATGTACCGGGTGCCGGATTTGGCCAGAAAGCGCTCACGAGCCGTTGTCTTCGCGGAGATACTGTCGAGTATGCTGGCCAGCTCACGTTGCAAAGATGGTTTGGAGACGCTATGCCATTTTTTATACTTCCTGATCGCAATCTCAAGCGCTTCCTTTTGCAATGGCTTCAGCAGGTAATCAACGCTATTGAATTGAAATGCTTTTAACGCAAGTTCGGTGCAGGCGCTGATAAAGATCACTGGCGTTTCTTTACACGCAAGTTTGAGCTGCTCCATGCGGTGATCTTTATCCAGGGAAACATCCATGAACACCAGGTCGATCTCACGCGTGGCACTGAGGTAATCAACGCCACTTTCAATATTGCCGATCACATCTACAACATGCACTTCTTTATCAATCTCCACAAGCATATCTGTAAGCCGGCGGCTTGTTACAGGTTCGTCTTCGATCACCAGTACTTTCATAAACCCAGATTTAATAACGAGAATTCCGCTAATTACCAATTATCAGATCAGCTTCAGGTAACAGCACTCTTCACTCAAACTTAATAGCAAATAGAGGAAAACCCTCAGCGTTTCCGCCGGAATGCGGTATTTGTCGACGAAAGAAAGGGCGGCTTTTTTAATCGCCGGCAACGAAGGTGGGCCGCATGACAATGGGTCCGGACCGGCCGTTGCATGCTTCTGTCTCTTGTCATAAAAAATATATTCATCCGGCGGCGTATTAGGTGATTCGTCGACTTGTTCATCAGAACGATGCCCGTCTTTTTATTTTAGCACAAACAAAAAGATGGAACTGAAAAAGGTTTTGATCATTGATGATGAGGCGGCCTCCAGAACGATCATCCGGCAGTACCTGGAGGATCATAAGCAACTGGAGATTGCCGGAGAATGCGAGAACGGGATTGAAGCCGTAAATTCCATTGACCGGCTTGAACCCGATCTTGTATTCCTGGATGTGCAGATGCCAGGATTCAGCGGCTTCCAGGTGCTGAGAAAGATTGTACATGTGCCACAGATCATCTTCTCCACTGCGTTTGACAAATATGCATTAAAGGCGTTTGATTCAAATGCGGTCGATTATTTATTGAAGCCTTACACAAAGGAAAGATTTAACCAGGCACTCTCAAGATTGATGATCAATGGCAATTCACCTGAAAGTATTCAAAACCTTACACAGCATACAGGCAGCAGTTACTATGAAAAAGTATTGCTGGAAAACGGAAGTAAGATGATCAGTATTCACACTGCTGATATCGTCTGCCTCGAAGCAGAGAAAGATTATACAAGAGTTTTTACCGGCGAAAAAAGTTATCTCAGCAATTTTGGCATCAGTGTTCTTGAGCAGCGATTGAACCCCTCTTTATTTATCCGGATCCATCGTTCGCATATCATCAACATCCATCATATACACGAAGTTTATCGAGAGAATGGCGATACTTATCTTGTATTAAAAAACAAATTGCTGATGAAAGTCAGCAGAGGCTACTCTGACAATATCAAAAAGCTGATGTACTAAGCCGCCATCTTTCTGCATTCTTCCGCGCATTTGCGGCAGGATTCGGCGCAAGCCTTGCAATGATCGTGATGATGCCTGCCGCATTCTGCAGCGCAGGCATCACAGGCATCAGCGCAGATCAGGCAAAGTTCTTTTGCTTTTGTTCCATGAAGACTCATCAGCTGTGCGGCTGCGTAGCAAAGTGTGGAGCATTCCATATCAAGCTGTATACATTTCGCCATCATCTGTACATCTTTTTCCTGCGCGCAGGATGATGCGCAATGATCACAGGCAGAAGCACAGCTGAGGCAGGCTTCGATACATGCGGAATAGTTGTTGTTCATGATTGTTTTTTTGGAAGAGTTCAAGTACCATGCCTTTTGATCCCCCTGATTACGCAGATTTGAATTACCGAGAATTAAACCGGTGCAGGATTTGAGATCAATCCGATCATTGATAACGCGGATTATTTCCCGGAAACGGCGGCTGATCTGCGCAATCTGCGAAAATAAAAAATTCTGAATAACATAATTTTCAACGTCTTACGTCCGCCAACAAATCTTTAACACGGCTATTTTCAAAAAAAATTTGTTTCAGACTTCAAAACGCCTTTAACTTTGCTAACGGTGTTAGGTTAAACACAAGAGATATGGGAATCGCAGAAAGACGTTTAAGACAAAAGGATGAGGTCAGGGCCAGTATACTGGACACTGCCTGGAGTATCGTCCGTGAGGAAGGATGGCAATCTCTTTCGATCCGGAAAATTGCGGATGCGATCGAATACAGCGTTCCGGTGATCTATGATCACTTCGCCAATAAAGAAGCCATCTTACTTGAATTCGGCAAACAGGGTTTCAATCTTCTTGCAGAAAAGATGCGAGAGGCAAAAGAGACAACAGAAGATCCCGGTGAACAGCTGAAAGCAATGGCCGATGCATATTGGAACTTTGCATTTAAGAATAAAGAGTATTACCAGTTGATGTTCGGTCTGGGTATCGCCTGTTGTGAAACAACTAAATGTTTACCCGAATCCATCACCTTCCCGGAACTTGTAATGGAGCCGATCACAAAGCTTCTTGCAGCAGGGAAAAATAAACAGATCAACAGTTGTCTCAAATATCACACGTTCTGGTCTGTAATTCACGGATTGATCTCATTAAAAATGACAGCAAATACAGCCGAAGTGGCTGAAGAATTAAACAAAATGGTACTCGACGACGCTATAGAAGGCTTTATCAAAAATCTCAAGGGCTAGCTATATTTTTTTGCCTCAGAAGTTAACAATGTTAGGAAAGATAGTAGCGTTATAACTGATTGCCGGCCAGCCTGTAAACCGTCCACCCCCGGGGTACAGTTCACAATCTTTTTATTCAATTATTCAGTAACTGGAAGGTGTCCCCGCTTTCCCTAATAGAAGTGTTATGCAACAAACAGTAAAAAACCAAACCCGAAAAATCACGTCACTGCTGACGCGGAATCAATTTCTCTTTATCTGGGGCCTTATCGTAGCAACTGCTTTATACGCCTGCAACTCATCTGCCGGCGCACCTGGTGGTATGCAGGCGCAAGCTCCTCCGGCGCTGCCGGTAGTTACATTGCAAGAAGCTCCGGCAACAACTTACCAGGAATTCAACGCATCACTTGAAGGAACGCAGGATATTGAGATCCGTCCGCAAGTGGAGGGATATCTTGATCAGATCCTTGTAGACGAAGGTGCTTATGTGAGGAAAGGTCAACCACTCTTTAAGATCAATGCACGTGTATACCAGGAACAACTGAACAATGCAAAAGCTAACCTGGCAACAGCAAAGGCTAATCTGGCAAATGCAGAGATCAACGTATCAAAGCTGAGCCCGCTTGTACAAAACAATATCGTATCTGATGTGCAACTGAAAACGGCAAAAGCAGTATATGATGCGGCGGCAGCACAGGTTTCCCAGGCAGAAGCACAGGTGCAAAGCGCAGCGATCAATCTTGGTTATACCACAGTGTACGCACCAGTTGAAGGTTATGTGGGAAGAATTCCCTTCCGTACCGGAAGCCTGGTTGGCCTCAGCAATCCAACTGCGTTGACCGTTGTATCATCTGTCCGCGAAGTGTATGCGTATTTCTCTTTCAGTGAAAAAGATTTTCTCTCATTCGCACAACAGTTCCCGGGAAAAACGATCGAAGAAAAGATCAAACAATTCCCTACCGTTGAGCTGGTGATGGCAGATGAAAGCATTTACCCGGCGAAAGGAAAAGTAGAAACGGTATCCGGCCAGTTCAACAATAACAGTGGCACGATCAGTTTCCGCGCTTTATTCCCTAACAATAATGGTCTGCTCCGTTCCGGTAACACTGGTCGCATCCGCGTGCCACATACAATGAGCACTGCATTGATGATCCCGCAGGAAAGCACATTTGAATTGCAGGATAAAGTATTTGTATTCACCGTAGCTGACAGTAATAAAGTGGTAAGTGTGCCATTGCAGATCTCTGGTAAAACAATAAGTTATTACCTGGTTGAAAACGGACTGAAAGCAAATCAGAAAATTGTGTATGCCGGATTCGATCGTTTGAGAGACGGCGCATTTATACAACCAGAGGCCTTATCACTGGACAGCATAATCAAATCAAGACCCTTATAAAGCAAAAATTCAAAAGTAAAAAGTAAAAAAGACCTATCGACCGGATATACTTTTTGACGAACAGACGACCCGATTTTTACTTTTTACTTTTGAATTTTTACTTCTAACACAATCCCTCAATAGTTAACTCTTACTGATGTTTAAAAGATTTATAGAACGGCCGGTTCTATCTACCGTTGTGTCGATATTGCTAGCACTGTTAGGAATTCTATCACTATTTAGTCTTCCGGTGACATTGTTTCCGGATATCGCTCCGCCAACGGTGCAGGTAACAGCAACCTATCCCGGCGCAAATGCAGAGGTGGTTTCAAGAGCCGTTGCCACCCCTATTGAAGAAGCGATCAACGGGGTTGAAGACATGACATACATGACTTCAACTGCGAGCAACGACGGCACCCTTGCGATCAATGTATATTTCAAACTGGGAACAAACCCCGATCTGGCTGCGGTGAACGTACAGAATCGTGTGTCAAAGGCAACAAGCCAGATCCCGCAGGAAGTTGTGCAGGCTGGTATCTCCACGCAAAAGCAACAGAACAGTATGATCATGGTGCCGCTGATCTATAGTAAAGACAGTGCCTATGATGAAACTTTTCTGCAGAACTATGCAAAGATCAATATCATCCCTGAAATACAACGTGTGAATGGTGTTGGCCAGGCACAGGTATTTGGTTCAAAGGACTACTCTATGCGTATCTGGTTAAAACCTGATCGCCTGACAGCCTACAACCTTTCCGTGCAGGATGTATTAAAATCGATCCAGGAGCAAAATATCGAAGCAGCGCCCGGCCGTTTCGGACAAAGCAGTGCCGCTTCATTTGAATACGTCCTGAAGTATAAAGGCAAGCTTTCAAAAAATGAAGATTACGAAAAGATCATTCTCCAAACTGCGCGAGATGGTGGTGTGATCCGCTTAGGTGATGTAGCGCGTGTGGAATTTGGTTCATTTTCTTATAGCGCAAACACCAGGATACTTGGTTATCCCGGTATCGGCATTGCGATCTTCCAGACGGCAGGTTCGAATGCAAACGATATCCTTACTTCAATTGATGATGTATTGAAGAAAGCGTCAGCTTCCTTCCCTACCGGCATCGAATACTTCAATATGTATAACGCGAAGGAGTTCCTGGATTCATCGATCAGCCAGGTATTGCATACGTTGGTAGAAGCGTTCATCCTCGTGTTTATTGTTGTATTCATCTTCCTGCAGGATTTCAGATCAACGCTGATTCCGGCGATTGCGGTTCCTGTAGCGATATTGGGCACATTCTTCTTCATGCAATTGTTTGGCTTTACCATCAACCTGCTTACTCTATTCGCATTGGTATTGGCAATTGGTATTGTGGTGGATGATGCGATCGTGGTGGTGGAAGCGGTTCACTCCAAAATGGAAAGAACCAGGATGAATGCAAGACAGGCGACAATACAATCGATGAGTGAGATCTCCGGCGCGATCATCTCCATCACATTGGTGATGACGGCAGTATTCGTTCCGGTTGGATTCATGCAAGGACCCGTGGGTGTGTTTTATAAGCAATTTGCCTTCACGCTGGGTATTGCGATCCTGATCTCCGCATTGAACGCGTTAACATTGAGTCCGGCGCTTTCCGCACTGTTCCTCAAAAATAGTCATGCCGATGATCATGCACATGAAGGAGAAACAAAAAATAAACAGGGTTTCGGCAAACGTTTCTTCAAAGCATTTAACGCGGGCTTTAATGCCACGACAAATAAATACCGGCAAAGCCTGCAGTTCTTATTCCGACGCAAATGGATTGCGATCGGCGGATTGGTAATTGTATCTATTGCAACGGTGTTCCTGGTGCGGACAACGCCAACAGGATTTATCCCGACGGAAGACCAGGGTTTCATCATGTATTCGATGAATCTGCCTCCCGGCTCATCGCTTGACAGAACGGAGAAGGCAATGGCAAAACTGGATAGCATTCTCACGACAGTTGAAGCAGTGGAAAAAAGAGGCAATGTGGCTGGCTTGAATATAGTGGCCAATGCCAACAGCTCCGCCTATGCCTTAGGTTTTATCCGTATGAAATCAAAAGAACATCGGGGCCCGATAAAAAGCATCGACGGTGTAATGGCCCAGATCAATGAGAAGTTTGCGGCAGTGAAAGATGCCAGTGTATTCCTGTTCATCTTCCCAACCGTTCAGGGTTTTGGTAACACAAGTGGTTTCGAATTTATCATGCAGGACCGCACAGGCGGACCGCTTGACAAGATGGGAAACGTTGCATACGGATTTATTGGTGAGCTGATGAAAAGACCGGAGATCGCCTATGCCTTCACCACATTCAACACCGGTAACCCGCAGTATATGCTGGATGTGAATGAAGAAAAAGCAAAACAACTCGATGTGTCAGTAAGTGACCTGATGCAAACATTGCAGGTGTATTACGGTAGCAGCTTTGCTTCAGACTTCAACCGGTTTGGTAAATTCTATCGCGTGATCGTTCAGGCTGATGTTGCCAATCGTGCGGAAGAATCATCGTTGAATAGTGTGTATGTGAAGAATGATAAAGGCGAAATGGTTCCTGCAAGCGCGATTGTATCATTGAAACGTGTATACGGCCCGGAGATAGTGAACCGAAACAACCTGTTCAATGCAGTTACCATCAATGGTATGCCGAAACCGGGGTACAGTTCCGGTGATGCGATCAAAGCGATCCAGGAAGTTGCAGCAAGCTATCTGCCGCGCGGATATTCCTATGAATGGTCAGGTATGACGCGCGAGGAAACAGGTTCAAGCACAGAAACAAGCGTGATCTTCCTGTTGAGCCTCGTGTTTGTATACTTCCTGCTGGCAGCACAATATGAGAGTTACATTCTGCCATTGGCGGTGATCCTCTCCGTACCAACGGGAATATTCGGGGTGTTTGCGTTCATCAACCTTACAGGTATTGATAACAACATCTATGTGCAGGTTGGTCTGATCATGCTTGTTGGTCTGTTAGCGAAGAATGCGATCCTGATCATTGAATATGCGGTACAAAGAAGAAGAGCGGGTAAATCGCTTGCCGCCTCGGCGATAGAGGCTGCAAAACTGAGGTTGAGACCGATCCTGATGACCTCGTTCGCATTCATCGTGGGGCTGTTGCCATTAACGTGGGCAAACGGTGGATCCGCACTCGGCAACCGGTCAATTGGTACCGGTGCATTAGGAGGAATGCTGACAGGTGTTGTATTCGGATTGTTTATCATCCCTGTATTGTTCATCATCTTCCAGGCACTGCATGAAAGAGTAAACAGGAAAAAACCCGTAGTAGAAATAAACCCGGCATTAACATAAGATTGGAAATTAAACTAAGTTGACCTGATGAAAACATTAATAGCTCTAAAAAATTACGTTCTCGCATTGGTTCGCAAGTTGACGAACCGGAGAACAGAAGAAATACAAAAGGGAATAGCATTCGCGGATTAAAGTTCCAAAGGTTCAAAAAAGTTCCAGAGGTTTCAGAGGTTCGGGGAAAAGAGAGACAACAACCTAACATACAGACACAAGAATGAAAACCTTTGAAACCTCTGGAATTTTCGAAACCTATGGAACCATTAAACGGCCAGAGAAGCTATACGTCCACAAATAAAAACAACAAAGGATGAAAACATCGATAAAATATTTCTACCTGGCATCGGCACTCGCTGTATTGCTGATGAGTTGCCGGGTTGGAAAGGCATACCAACGACCAGAACTGGTATTGCCTTCACAATTTGATACAACAACCAGCTATGCTGACACAAGCAGCATTGCGGACATTCCATGGACTGCTTTCTTTTCGGATACAACATTGAAAGGATTGATCACAAAAGGAATTCAATATAATAATGATCTGCTCGTTGCGGTAAAGCGCCTTGAAGCAGCACAAAAGCAGGCAAGACAGGCGAGATTATTGCAACTTCCTGATGTGAACCTGCAGGTCACGGGGCAGTATAACCGCCCTTCCGATAACAGTCTGAATGGACTGAGCGCCCAGGGTTTTTTGGGCAAAAGCTATATCGAAAACTATAATGCTACATTATCACTTTCATGGGAAGCAGATATCTGGGGAAAGATCCGCAACAGGAAAGAGATTGCTTTGACACAGTACCTGCAAACAGGTGAGGCTTTGAAAGCCGTACAAACACAACTGGTATCGCAGATCGCGCAGGGATTTTATAACCTGCTGATGCTCGATAAGCAGCTGCAGATCGCCAGTAGAAACCTTGCATTGAATGACAGTTTTCTTACCGCAACAAAATTGCTGAAAGATGCGGGAACCGTAACAGGCCTGGCAGTCCAGCAAGCCGAATCACAAAAGCAGGCAACTGCGTTGCTGATCCCCCAGCTGGAACAGGATATTGCTTTGCAGGAAAATGCATTGCAATTACTGACAGGCCAATTGCCGGGTAAAGTTGAGCGCGAGACTTCATTGACGGATCTCACAGTGCAGGATAACCTGAGTACAGGACTACCGGTAGGCATGGTGAGCAGACGACCGGACGTGCGTTCAGAAGAACTTTCACTGGTGATTGCCAATGCCCGCGTGGGCGTTGCGCAGGCGGATATGTATCCCGCACTGACGCTTACCGCAGGCGGTGGTTTGGAATCTTTCAGATCCAGCAACTGGTTTAATATTCCGGGATCTTTGTTCGGACTCGCTTCGGGTTCCATCCTGCAACCGGTATTCCGCAAGGGCGCACTGAAAACGCAGTTTGAAGTAGCAAAGATCGAACGCGAACAGGCCGTGATCAAATTCAGACAAAGCGTATTGCAGGCAACCACGGAAGTGTCCAACGCTCTTGTACAAACGGATAAGTTGAAACAACAACAGACAATTGCCACAGCCCAAACCGATACATTGAAGCAAGCTGTTACAAACGCGCAATTGCTTTTCAAAAGCGATATGGCCAGCTATCTCGAAGTATTGACTGCACAGGGAAATGCATTGCAGGCTGAACTGAATCTCGCAATGATACAGCGAAGCCGCCTTAATGCGATGGTAGAGCTATACCGCGCACTGGGTGGTGGATGGAAATAAAGGTTGACTATTCTTTGTTGCGAAGGCCGCTCCATTTTTTTGGAGTGGCCTTCTTTCATTATTATCCTATACGTCAACCACAGGACAAAAGCCGTAACTGAAGCCTTTTCCAAGAACTGACGCTACTCTGCTTCCGGTCAGCCATCCTCCGTTGTCACCCGGTGCGTGTCACCCGGCGCGTGTCACCCGTGTCGCCCCGGTGCGTGTCTCACGCACCGGAACGTCCTTTATCTACTGGTATTCCCCCTTCCCCATCCTCCCTTTTCCGACGAAGTGCATTATTTACCGACAAAATATTATTGTATTATTCATCACTGTCATCACCCGTTGATCGGAACAGGTTACAGGTGGCCATCACCACTGACTACTTTCGCCTTCCCCTGAAAATGAGGCCCATTAACAATTAAACACGATTATGAAAAAGAATTTATTACACAAACTTTTTTTAATGGCGACAGCAGTCTGCATAATGAACAATGCAGAAGCGAGGATCTGGCGGGTAAATAATACAGCCGGCATCAATGCGAACTTTGCCCAGATCTCCGATGCTGCAACAAATTCGGCTGTACTGCCAGGCGATACCTTATATGTTGAGGGCTCTGCAACAGGCTACTCCAATTTCGAATTGAAAAAAAGACTTGTTATCATCGGACCGGGCTATTTCCTTTCGGGAACTGCAAGTAATCCCGGTTTACAATACAACGTCAATACCGCTTATATAAATACTTTATATCTTGATTCGCTTGCTTCCGGATCTGTGATAATGGGCATGACGGGAAGTTTTTATATAGCAGGTTCAACAGACAACATAACGTTGACAAGAAATAATATCACCCTGAACGCTTACAATGGCCAGAGTGCCGGTCAGATGATTTCAAATATTAAAGCCAACAAGAATTATCTGAGCACCAACATCGCTTTTGCCCTTGAAAATGCCGAGATCACCAATAACATCATTTCAGGCGCTTGCATTTTAAGTTCACTCAATAATAAAAATATTCTCTTCAGGAATAATGTAATTGCCCTTGGTAATACCAATATAAGCGGAGCCTATATCAGCAATAATATTTTCGGAACAAGCTCGGCAACCTTTACCAACTCAACGATCCGCTATAATATTTCCAGCAGAAGTTTTCTTCCGACAGGTGATAACAATCAAAATAATGTTGCGCTCAACACAATCTTCGTCAGCACAGGCAGTTCAGACGGCTATTACCGTTTACTGGCAAATTCGCCGGCAATCGCTGCGGGCGAGCCTATAGGTGGAGTAACGCCGGATTGTGGCGCTTTCGGAACAGCGGACCCATACCATCTCAGCGGAATCCCCCCTATCCCTTCGATCTATGAATTGAACGTTCCGGCTTCTGTACCTGCTACAGCAACCAGTATAACCGTCACCATCAGTACCAGGTCTAACAATTAATCACTCCTTCATGAAAAAAATAATACTGATCGCTGTTGTACTGCTTTCCTTACATGCAGCAGCGCAGCCACCGGTATATCCGGCACAGCCCCCGCCGGCACCCGTCCTGAAAACTGTTGAATATTTTTTTGACACGGACCCGGGTTTTGGGAATGGTCACTCAGTTATACTGCCTGCGGCAACGAATGCATCATCAATACAATTTCAGGCAGACCTTTCAACACTGCCAACAGGTCTTCACCGGCTTTATGTCCGTTCTCTGGATATAGATAATAAATGGTCTTTGACGAATACCATTTTCTTTGACAACTACGCTTTGCCGGCCTACCCCGCGGCACCATCAGACCGGCCGGATATTGTTGCGCTGGAGTATTTTTTAGACACGGATCCCGGCCTCGGAAATGGTACGGGAATTCCTTTGTCTCCGTCAACTGATCTGCAGGCAGGCAGTGTTTCAATTAATCTTACAGGCGCTACCTCAGGAACGCACAGGCTGTTTATCCGTTCCAAAGATGAAAACGGAAAATGGAGCCTCACGAACTTCAGTCAGTTTGACAATACAGCGCTTAATCCATATCCATCAGCACCGCCAGCTGCACCGCCAATCGGAGAGATGGAATATTATTTCGATACCGATCCTGGCTTTGGCAAAGGCACCACGATCCAGTTCACCGCAGGAACGGATATTTCAAACTTCTCTGTTGATATTCCGCTTAACTCAGTTTCGCCAGGCGCTCATACCTTTTATGTCCGCAGCCGTCAGAATCCCTGGAGCTTCTCTGCGTATGTTCCTTTTGTATACAGCAGCACTTTGCCCGTGACCTGGTTATATGTAAAAGGTGAAATAAAAGAGGAAAGATCCCTTATTACCTGGGCCACAGCGGCAGAAGAAGAAACAGATAAATTCCTTGTGGAATTCAGTACCGACGGACAGCGATTCACTTCAATAGGTGAAATAAAAGCAGCCGGCAATAGTGGCAGCACTCATCATTACAATTTCATGCATGACAGACCGGTGAGGGGAATGAATTATTACCGGATAAAGCAATTGGATAAGAATGGCAGGTTCACTTATTCAAAAGCACTGCATTTGCTATTTCGCCCCGATCAGCATGAAGCGATGATTGCGCCAAATCCTGCGGCAGACAATTTATACATCATTGCCGGCACAGGAAATGATCTTCAGAAAGCTGAGTTGTATGATATCAGCGGAAAACTGATCCTGACCCGTCAGTTGAGCGCCGGTCAGCAAGTGTATAGTATCGATATAAGCACATTAAACAAAGGCGTTTATATTATCAAACTATATGATAAACAAACCCAGGCAAGTCATCGCATCATAAAACAATAGCGCTCATTTTTCAGCCATTTGAATCCGGGTTTGCGTCAGCTCACCCGGATTTTTAGCATTCCAGGACATCCATCCGACCTTTCATACATGGCCAATCCTTTTATCCCGCATTTACTTTTATTTTAGCGGACAACCTTACCCTGCCATGCCAGTAAAGAAAGTGTTGATCATAGATGACGAAGACGCCGCACGCACCCTGCTACGTCAATACCTCGAAGACCACGAGCAACTGGAAGTCGTTGGTGAATGCTGTGATGGACTGATCGCGGTGAACACCATCAATCATCTCGAACCTGATCTTATATTCATGGATGTCCAAATGCCCGGCCTGAGCGGGTTTCAGGTTATCAGGCAACTTGTTCATATTCCTCAGGTGATCTTTACAACTGCGTTTGATCAATATGCCCTGAAAGCATTTGACTCCAATGCTGTTGATTATCTATTAAAGCCATATACAAAAGAACGGTTCAACCAGGCACTCGCAAAAGCATTACTTCGTAATACACAGACCGCACAAGTAGTTAATTCTCCTGCAGAGACTCACCCGCAATCAACTTCATCCGGCAGTCATTACGAACGCATCCTGCTGGAAAGCGGCAGCAAGATGATCAGCCTGAGTATTCATGACATTGTTTACCTGGAAGCGGAAAAGGACTATACACGCGTATATTCACACGCAAAGAATTTCCTGAGCAACTTTGGCATCAGTTCGCTTGAGCAGCGCCTCCCTCCTTCCATTTTTACACGTATACACCGTTCTTTCATCATCAATATTCATTACATCAAGGAAGTGTATAAGCAGAATAATGACACCTACCTGGTGCTAAAAAACGATATGCCTCTAAAAGTGAGCAAAGGATATGTTGATAATATCCGGAGGATGATGTACTGACAATGTGAATATTTCACGAATGAGAGGAAGGGCTTGTTACAGTATTGTGCCATTTCAGTAATAAAAAAGCCCAATTCATATCGTTTGCAAAAAATAACCGCACGGAAGGGTTTAGTATTGTGATAGAAAATAAAAAAGCAGACGCTCCTTGCACATCGTGATTGTTTGTGTGGGAACGTTAAACTCTCTTAAGCGTTTAGTTTTGGTGAAAGGAGGAAGTTTCTACTTCCTCCACTATTGAAAAATTGTTAACTCAACATAAAGAATCTCATACAGTGTGTGTGGTAATACTGTATACCGGGGGGAATTTCTATTCCCCCTTATTTATTAGAAGTTTCAGGGTCAATGCCAATAAAAATTGTATTGAAAATATCTGTCGCTGGTTTTGCGACTTGTGTGTTTCTTAATGCAGGAAATAAGCGCTGACTATCAATGTCCGTTGCCATATTTTAAAAGAGAAGGCTATAGTTAAGTACAATTCTTAAAGCAATCTATACTATTAATTTCACCAACAGCCTTTGCTCTCCACTCTATCAAATTCCGGTAAGTCTTTTATCTGTTCGCTCATATCCGTTCACAGAACTTTTCCAACGGCCTTTACATTGAGGTAAACGTTCTGCTGATTTCTTAGGAAAATTATTCAGTTTGCTGCAGGCATTATGAGCAGATCAGCACAAAAAGCCTGCGGCAGCTATCGGGGCGCCTGCATTATTATTAAACTGGTCAAACAAACGCAGCCTGCCAAACCTATGAAACTTCTCAAACCTCTCAGCAGAAACCTGCTGTTATTCAGCAACACCTGTTTATTTCCGTCCATATACACTATAAGCGATCCCGAGTTCAAGGCCGCGCAATTCTGCAAGTCCACGAAGACGGCCGATGGCCGAATAGCCGGGATTGGTTTTCTTCTTAAGATCATCGAGCATCTGGTGCCCATGGTCAGGGCGCATGGGCAGTGAAGTTTTGCGGTTTTGCATTACTTCCAGCAGCGCTTTTACCACGTCGTACATACCCGCATCGCCTTCAAGGTGATTATCTTCATAAAAATCTCCGGCTTCATTGCGGCGTGTGCTGCGAAGGTGAACAAAATGAATGCGGTCCCCGAATTGTTTTACCATTTCAGGAAGCTTATTATCGGCACGGACACCGAAACTGCCGGTACAAAAACAAAGGCCATTGGCAGCGGATGGAACCGCTTTTTTTAATGCTTCAATATCGTCCGCTGTACTGACCACTCTTGGCAGACCGAGGATCGGATAGGGAGGATCATCAGGATGGATCGCAAGGACAACACCGCATTCTTCAGCAACCGGTGTGATCTCCCGGAGGAAATAGATCAGGTTGCTGCGAAGCCTGTCAGCATCGATCCCTTTGTATGTATCGAGCACACCGGCAAACTGCTCTATGGTAAAACTTTCTTCGCTTCCCGGAAGACCGGCAATGATATTTCGTACGAGCGTATTCTTTTCGTCATCACTCATGGCCTGCAGGCGTTGCATTGCACCGGCCAGTTGCTCGGCATTGTTTTCTGTCAGCGCTTCTTTTCTTTTCAGCAGGTATGCATCAAACGCAACAAATGCGGCTTTCTCAAAACGCAATGCTTTACTTCCATCTTCGAGTGTGTAAGCCAGATCAGTACGGGTCCAATCAAGAACAGGCATGAAATTATAAGTGATCACTTCGATACCACAGGCAGCCACGTTCCGGATACTTTGCTTATAGCTTTCGATATATTGCTGAAAGTTGTCCGACTGTGTTTTGATGTTTTCATGAACAGGGATGCTTTCGATCACTTTCCATTCAAGCCCGGCCTTATTCACTTCTTCTACCCTTTTCCTGATCTCATCCACTTCCCAAACAGTTCCGTTAGGGATATGATGAAGAGCCGTTACCACACCGGAACAACCGGCCTGCCTGATATCTGCCAAACTCACCGGGTCTTTGGGGCCAAACCAGCGCATGGTTTGCGTCATTTTATACATCGTATGCTGATTTTAATCGTATTACTGATTGGTTTCGCACAAAAATATAAACTTAAAATCCAATGCTTACAGGCAGTTACGAAATCGTATTCGTAGGTTTTAAAGTAAAAAGTAAAAAATACCATCCTTAAATACGGGCCATCCAAACAAAAGGAGCCATTTTCTACGTTTGATTTTTTAATTTTTACTTTCTCCTTTACTCAATAACAAACTCTTTCTTCAACCTGATATCCTCCGAAGAACTGCCGGTCCACGCTTCAAAGACGCCAGGTTCAACCGTCCAGTTCATATTCTTATCAAGCAGGGCAAGATCATCTGGCTGCAATACAAACTTCACGGTCTTTTTCTCTCCGGGTTGAAGGGTGATCCGTTCAAACCCGCGGAGTTGCATTTCATAGGGGATCACGCTGCCCATCTGATCCTTAATATATAGCTGCACCACTTCATCTCCTTTGCGGCTGCCGCTGTTGGTTATATCCACACTCACTCCGATGTTTCCCTGCGAATTTGATCTGACCGGATCAACCACCAGGTTACTATATGTAAAATTCGTATAACTCAATCCAAAACCAAACGGATAGAGCGAGCCATTTGCACTCGTAAAACCCGCGCCATTACGCCCTTTCGAAGGCTGATCGGCGTGGGATCCGGGCTTGAATGGGAAATTGAACTCGATCTGACCCGTTGTTTTCGGCCATGTCATTGACAGTTTACCTCCGGGGTTGTAATCGCCAAACAATGTTTCCGCAATCACTTCACCGGCGGAAGGGCCGGGGAAACCTGCATTAAGTATTGCCGGGATAAACCTGCTTGCCCAGTTCACCGTCAGCGGCTGACCCGCGGTCAATACCAATACAACCGGTTTGCCTGTTGCATACAGAGCCTGCAGCAATTGTTCCTGTCTCCCGGGAAGATCGAGCGACGTGCGCGATAATCCCTCCCCTACAGTCTTTTCGTCTTCACCCAATACGGCGATAATGATGTCGGATTGCTTTGCTGCGGCAACAGCCTTATCAATGTCAGCCTGCTCTTCCTTACTTAATGGCGAATAAATGATCTCCGTCTCCGGCCAGTTGTCACTGGTGATCCCGCATCCCTTTTCATACACCACATTCACATTGTTTCCCAAAAGATCTTTGATCCCTTTGTATACAGTTGTAACCGGATTATTGGACGGACCATAGCGACTGATGGTGTATTTGGTTGCTTCAGCCAACGGTCCGGTCACCAGCACATTTTTATACCCGGTCTTGCTTAACGGTAATAAGTTGTCCTGATTCTTTAATAATACCAGTGATTGCCTGTTGATCTCTTTTGAAAATGCTTCATCCGCCGGTGTATGTACTAATTTATCAGCCAGCTTCGCATCGGTAAATGGCTGATCAAACAATCCGACGAGAAACTTCACGCGCAGTACATCTTTCACTCTTTCATTCACCACATTGATCGAAAGCTTTCCCTCTTTCACCAGTGAACGGATATTATTAATATACACGTCCGGCGGATCGAAATTCGTCCAGACATTCAGTCCGGCTTCCACCGCCTGACGTGTTGCGTCTTTGAAATCCTCCGCTACATGATGCTTCTCCCAGATATATTCAACAGCGCGGCTATCGGAAGTTACGTACCCGGTGAAACCGAATTGCTCGCGCAACAATTGTGTAAGAAAATAATAACTGCCGGTAACGGGCACGCCATCCCAATCATTGTAACTGCTCATCACACCAAGCGGTTGAGCTTCTTTGATCACACGTTTGAACGGATAGAGATACAGCTGATGCATTTCCCGCGGCGCCACATGCGGATCGGTTCTGGCTTCACCATCACGTCCGCCTTTTGGCACGCTGTATACAGCAAAGTGTTTGATGGTTGCGGCTACGCCCTGGCTCTGTATACCCAATGTCATTTGCTTGCCGAGCTCAGCGATCAGGAAAGGGTCTTCGCCATAACATTCGACCGTTCTTCCCCAACGCTGATCTCTTGCAGGATCGAGAATGGGCGCATAAATATTAGTGTATCCAAGCGCCTTTCCTTCACGGCCAACTACTTCGCCAGCCTGTCTTACGAGTTGTTTATTCCAGGTAGCACCAATGGAAATAGGTGCAGGCAATGATGTGGCGCGGTCATGTGTTAAACCATGAATGCCTTCATTGGTAAAATCAACCGGGATACCAAGACGTGTCTGCTCTATAAACCAACGCTGCATTATATTGATCGCATCAGCGTGCTTACTGAATGGATAAGAATATTGCGACTGTGCTTCAGGTTTGAATGGAAGGCTGTTGAGGTGTTCGTCAATATTTGCTATTCCATCTTTCCAGATGCTGTCTTTCCAGCCTGCTGTGGGCAATTCATCCTTCAGCACGCGTCCATAACCATAGAGCGTTGCCATCTGGCAGGTTTTTTCTTCAAGCGTCATCTGAGCAAGCAGGTCATCCACACGCTTATTAACGGGCTGTGCCGGATCCTCAAAGATATCTTTGCGTCCATTCTTGTTAAAGTCGATCCAGCCTTTTTTGTAAATGGGAGAGTTCTGAGCAAACACGCTCAGGGTTGCAAAGCAGGTAACCGTTGTAATCAATCGTTTCATGTTCATTGAAAATATTTTGGGCAAAGAAATCAGATTGCTGTGCGCACAGCATTAACGCGGCAGCACAGCAATACAATGATGAAAGCTCTTTTAAAACTCTGCCCTTTCCATCTTCGGCGTGACCCAATGGATCAGGATCCATGCAATGAGGAAGGAAAGTCCGCAGAATACAAATAGTATATTATAACCGGCAGTGATATTATTGATCCCTTTATAATAATTAAGTACAGCGCCAACTCCGAGAGGGAACAATACCCCGCCTACCGCACCTGCCATGCCTCCAATACCAATTACCGAGCTAACGGCTTTCGATGGCATCATATCAGATACGATCGTAAAAATATTCGCGCTCCAGGCTGCATTGCCCGCAATGGCCAGGCAAAGCAATGTTACCACCACCCACATGTTGTCTGTATATCTTGCGGCAACGATGGGCAATACTGCCAGTGCCGATACAAGCAATGCAACTTTTCTTGCTTTATAAACAAGCCATCCTTTCTTGATCAGCTTCGATGATAAATAACCGCCGCCAATCGCGCCAACTGTTGCCGCTGTGTAAATAATGATCAATGGGGCAGATGGCTTTTTCAGGTCAAGATGAAAAGTGCTGGAAAAATAAGAAGGCAGCCAGTACATAAAGAAATACCAGATCGGATCGGTAAAGAATTTACCGATGATAAATGCCCAGGTTTGTTTCATGCCAAACAGTTTGAACCACTTGATCTTCTCACCATTCTCCCGCTGGTCTTTATCATCACTGCGGATGTATTCAAGCTCCGAAGCAGAAACACGTTTCTGCTTTTCCGGCACTTCATAAAAAATACGCCATAGGATCAGCCATATAAAACCAATAGAACCGGTGATAATGAATGCAGCCTGCCATCCATAAAAACCGAGGATCCAGGGAATGATAACCGGCGCCAATACCGCGCCTATGTTTGACCCTGAATCAAAAAAACCAGTAGCAAGAGCCCGTTCCTTCTTCGGAAACCATGACACCACGGTTTTAACGGCAGAAGGAAAGTTTCCCGACTCTCCAAGTCCCAGCAAAGTTCTTACCATACCAAATCCCAATGTCGTTTTCACCAGGCCATGCAGCATGGCCGCAACACTCCAGACGGCGATCGATACAGTATAACCGAGTTTGCTTCCGATCCTGTCGATAATTCTCCCGAATACTAAAAGACCGAATGCATACGCGGCAGTGAATGCCATTACGATATAGCTGTAGTCGATCTCAGACCAGCCGAATTCCACTTCAAGTGTCGGCTTAAGATAGCCCATCACCTGCCTGTCAAGATAATTGATCGTGGTAGCAAAGAATAACAAACTGCAAACCACCCAACGGTAATTACTTTTTTTCTGCTGATCTCCTGTATGTTGATTGACTGTTGACATGATAGCTATTTATCTTTTTTACCTAGAATGCTGTAATAAATAAGGTATATATATGATGGAACGAGTATCCAGTATGCACTTTGCGGATTGAACGCCTGCGACAGCCATCCGAACAATGGCGGCAACAATGCTCCGCCAGCAATCCCCATGATCAGCACGGCCGATCCGGTTGACAATTGCTTTCCAGTAAGTCCCTTCAATGCCTGTGGCCATATAGCGGCCCAGAGCATTGCATTTGCAAAACCCAAAGCGGCAACAAATGCGATGGACGTCTTACCCGGAACAAAAATAATGAGCAGGCTGATGACCAGACCTAGAATGGATGATACATAAAAAGCGCGCTGTTGTGACACATATCGCGGGATCAGTACAACACCCAACAGATACCCCGCCATCATACAGGCAAGTGTATAAGACGATAAGTTCTTGGCAACATCCAGGCGCAGGCCATGATACATCCCGTAGGTAGAGATCGTATCGCCCGCCATTACTTCAACGCCCACGGCGAAAAAAATGGCAGTGAACCCAAGTATAAAATTCTTCCGAACGGATCTCTTTGCAATCGCTGCGTCTGCCAGATCTTCCGCAGACGCTTCCTGTTTTATTTCCGGCAGGTGTGCAAACCTGATCAGTATTGCAACGATGATCCAGATCACGGCGAGGATACAGTAGGGAGCGATCACGTCATGCGCCAGTTCATTCAATCGCAACGATCTTTCTCCTGCATTCATTTGCTTTAATTGCGCGATCAGTGCATCCGAATTCTTCAGAATAATGCTGCCCATGATCAGCGGTGCAATGATGCCTGCAGTTTTATTGCAAATCCCCATGATGCTGATCCGGCGTGCCGCCGATTCTGCGGGACCAAGCAATGTGATATAAGGGTTCACTGCCGTTTGCAATACAGTAAGGCCGGTGCCCGTTACAAAAAGACCAACGAGGAATAACAGGTATGAACGCGTTAGGGCAGCCGGAACAAACATCAGACATCCGATTGCCATTACATACAAACCAACACTGATACCTTTCAGCATCCCGGTTTTTTGCAGCAACTTTCCGGTTGGCAACGCCATAACTGTGTAAGCGATATAGAAAGAAGATGCAACAAGATAAGACTGCCATTCTTCCAGCTCACATGCGATCCGGAGATACGGGATCAACGTTGCGTTCGTCCAGCTGACAAAACCAAATATGAAAAAGAACGCGCCGATGATCAGTATATATTTCGCATACTGATTATTTTCCGATGTTTCAAGTGAGACCGAGGCGGATACAGACATACTTAATTTATTTTTGTTCGATTGCGGCATGTACGCTTCCGTACTTCAGCAATCGTGCTTTTGCTTCATCATAGTTGGTGATCCCGGTTTTCTCCATCAGCATCTTCGTACCGCGGTCAACGAGCTTATCATTGCTGATCTGCATATGCACCATGCGGTTGTCATGCACACGCCCCAGGCGGATCATGATCGCTGTAGAGATCATATTCAACACCATTTTTTGGGCGGTACCGCTTTTCATCCGTGTGCTGCCGGTGATAAACTCCGGCCCTACGATCACCTCCACCGGATGATCAGCATGTCCCGCAACCGGTGACCCGGGATTGCAAACAATGCATCCTGTAACAATTCCGTTCTTCCGGCATTCGCGCAGGGCACCAACAACATAAGGAGTGGTGCCACTTGCAGCGATGCCAATCACGAAATCTTTATCGGAAACAGAATGATCCTGCAGATCTTTCCATCCTTTTTCAAAACTGTCTTCCGCATCTTCAATACCAAAACGAAGAGCGGCGTCACCACCCGCCATGAGGCCATTTACCACATCGGCCTCTACACCATAAGTTGGCGGGCATTCGCTTGCATCCAGAACGCCCAGTCTGCCACTTGTACCGGCCCCCATATAAAATAAACGTCCTCCGGTTGCAAGCTTTGGCCATGCGGCATCGATCAGGGCCTCTATCGCCGGTAACACCTCCTTCACCGCAAGCGCCACCTTCTGATCTTCTTCGTTTATGTGCTGAACTACTTCCGCTGTCGTCATTTTTTCGATGTGACGGTAAATGGAGGGAGATTCAGTTATTTTTCGTTCGGACATCAAATCAGGTTTAAAGAAGAAACATAATTAACAGGTTGGAAATGCTCAAAAGGTTGCCTGCCGGGAAAACCTTTCAGACATTCCTGTACCTGCTTTTCACCATCTCACTCATATACGCATTGATCTCCCACTGGTTTGCCACAGGTTGTTGTGTAAATGGCAGCAGCGGCATATAAGGGGCAGGGCCAAATTCCGCAGTGAAAGTGAGATACGGCCTCCCTGCATTTTTATTTACACTATACACTTTATCCCAGCAGCGAAGATGCATATCCAGCGCCTCTTCCCATTCAGGAGCCCGGGGGTCATTCACCTGCGCTCCCTGCGTGTGACCGATCCGCGCGTGGAAATGACGCGTTCTGGCTATAGCAAGATCAACCGCTTCCTGCTGATCATGCAGGAATGTTTCTGCAACAGCAACCCAGTGTGAAATATCAAGCGTCAGCATCAGCTCCGGAAGTTCACGCAGATAATCCGCCGTAATATGAGCAGCAAAACTGAATTTACCACGATGCGTTTCATGATAAACATCGATACCGGTTGAAGCCGTCAGCTTGCCGGCAGCCCCGATCAGCTTTGCATTCTGTTCAAACGAATAATAATCTTTGCCGGTTTGAGAATTGATCAACACCGGTTTGGCTATCGCCATATTTTCCAATCGTTGCTGATAAGCATTCAAATGTTTTTCAAAAGCAGGTTCTACGGTCTCCCAATGCTGGGCAATCAGTTGCAGTCCCTCTTTTGCAAGAGCGTTCAATACAAGATCGCGTTCCTTTTCCGATAGCGGAATATCGGTCTCCACACCATCATAGCCAGCTGCTTTTGCTTTTGCTGCAAACTCATTCCAGGGAGTATGGGCCTGTCCCCAACGCGGGCAAAAAGAGAGTACTTCCATTGGTGTAAGTTAGAAAGTAAAAAATCAAAAGTCTGCTTTAAAAAAAATTACTTTTTACTTAATAATTCTATTTCAGGATCAAACAATAACGGGTAGAACTGTCCTTCCATCTTCTGCCCTTTGGGAATACCGGGTGTGGAAGGAAGCAGTTCGCTGTCAGCATTTGAGAGCGTACCGTCTGCGAATACATTTAATACAAACGCGCGGCGAGCCTGTGCAGATCTGTTGGCATAAGAGCCATGTACCATCAATGGATGATGAAAACTTGCATGGCCTTTTTTCAATTCGATAGGGATAGGTTTAAATTCCTCCTTTTGTTTGTCCGTCAGGTAATCCAGCAGACCTTCCATATCACCGGCAAGCTCAGGCTTGTCGAGCAATCCCCAATGCTGGCTGTAAGGTACATAATACAAACATCCATTTTCGGTTGTTGCATCGTCGAGCCCAACCCAGCAGGTGAGATGCTGCAGCGGGGCTGTACGCGTCCAGTATGAATAATCCTGATGCCAGGCCACCACACCCCCATGCAGGGCCGGCTTGCAGAAAAGTTGATCATGCCAGAATCGTACAGCCTTGTTGCCGAGCAATTGACTTGCGGCCATCACAAATGCCGGATTCCAAAGTATATCGTGAAAACCTTCCGTAATGCGCCATGCGCCAAGCGCATGAAACAACACGGTGTTCGGGTCAGCAGATTCGTTTGATGCAAACTGGTAAAATAATCCATTTCCCGGATGTGCCGGGTCTGCGATCCCTGCAAGTTCTTCATTCAATTTTTCAATCTGCCATTCATCGAGCAATTTGATATTGTGAACATATCCATACTCATTAAAAAAATCTACCTGCTCTTTGCTCAGCTTATACTTCTCCCATTCACCAGGTGATGACGGCCAACGAAAAAGTTCCGAGATCAGCTTATGATATCGGGAAAGATCGCTTACGGTTATTGTTTGCATAACATCCGTTTTATAATTAATTAAGCACTGACAAGCGCTTTTGTTTCAGCTGTAATTTTCGCAGCACTTTCCTTTTCCAGGAAAAGCCAGGAACCCGGGTGTTTTCTCAGGATCGTTGAAGGATATGTTTCTGTTACTTCGTCCACCAATGTATGGTACACGGCTTGTGCCTTGGTAGTACCTGGTACCATGCAGAAGATCTTCCCGGCTTTCAGCAATGCGGGAATCGTTAAGGTAAATGCATATACCGGAACCTGGCTTACATCAGCGAAGCAACCTTCATTTACCTGTTGCTGCTTGCAGGCTTCATCCAGATCTACAACTTTTACAAGTTTGGGATCATTGAACTCGGCTACATGCGGATCATTAAAAGCAAGGTGCGTATTCTCTCCGATGCCCATGCAGGTAATATCAACCGGATTTTCGATCAGCAAAGTAGAATACCGCTTGCATTCGGCTTCCGGATCTTTTGCCTGCCCGTTCAGATAAAAGATCTTTTTGAATGGCACGTTGTCAAATATCCTCTTTCTCAAAAATTCTCCGAACAACTGGGGATCATTCTTTTCCAATCCGATATATTCATCCATATGGAATGCCTGCACAGAACTCCAGTCGACATCCTCTTTTATCAATGCCTCCAGAAATTCATTTTGTGATGCAGCGGCTGCAAAAATGATATTCACCACAGGCTTTTGCTTCAGCAATAAACGGATCGTCTCCGCTGCCATTCTCGCCGCATCCACACCTAAAGATGCTCTGTCTTCATAAATACGAACTTTCAACTGGTCGGCTACAAAATCTTTCATTTGATTAATTTTTAATACTGAATATTTTCATGAATAAGAAACCGGTCAGATCTTCACGATGATCCGTTTATTGTACATCCACCAAAGCAATGTCATCCAACCCATCAATAACACGAGAGTGAAGATCAGTGACGCTGTATATGGATTAAAAAAAGGTTCAAAAATTGTTTGATATACAAAGTCCCAACTATTACTGTGGCTTTCGTGATAAGGCACCTGTATCATCCTTGCAATACGTTTAATAAATATAGAAAGGAAATACACGGTGATGGCATTTGCACCAAACACAACAAATGGCTTGGTAAATTTTTTATAGCCAAGTACATCTATCAGCCAGTAAGAAACTGCAAGCCCGATGATTGCCCAGCCGCTTGTATACAATACGAAAGAACTTGTCCAGAGCGATTTATTCAATGGAAAAAACAAACTCCAGCCCAGCCCTAACCCAATCAACACAAGGCCTGCGGCAAACATCCAGCTGATCTTATTCCTTTCTGATCTGCTTTTCAGCTTAAGCCACATACCAGTCAGCATGCCGGAAATACCGGTAGCAATGGCAGTTATCGTTGTCAGCAGCTCAGCAGGATTATAAGGTGAGTAGGGTTTGTATAAATGAGCGTCAGTAAAAACTTTTCTGTCTACCCAGGTCGCGAGGTTTGTACCGGGCTCAAGGTTGGGATAACCTGCACCGGGCATAGGGATCAATACCATCAGGAAATAATAAGCGAGCAGCAGGAAGCTGAAGATCCAGAATTGCCACTCCATTGTATTGCGCAGATATAAGCATACGCAGCAAAAATAGACCACGCCGATCTTTGAAAGAATACCGGGAATGCGAACATTCGCAAAATCAAACGCGGGAAAGAGAGAGAGAAATAAGCCAAGTGCGATCAGTATCAGCATCCGTTTACCTGATTGCAGTATTATGTTGCGATGCGGGATAATGTGCTTCTTTTTATCCATCGCATAAGGGATGCTCACACCCATGATAAAAAGAAAAAAAGGAAAGATCAGGTCTGCGGGAGTGCAACCATTCCATTGAGCGTGCTCCAGCAATTTGTATACATGAAAGCCATTGCCGGGATTGTTAACCATGATCATGGCGATGATCGTTACCCCCCTGAAAAAATCAAGGGATAACAGTCTCGGTTGATTTGCTTGCGTAAGATGATCCGCCATGAAAAGATTGTTCATCGTATAGAAAAAAGGACCGGGAGAGTTTTATTCCTCTCCCGGTCTGAACTGGTCAGAGCCTGAATTTGATACCGGCACGTCCCCAGAAAGAATAGAATTGTTTTTGATACAGTTGATTTTCCTGTCCGAAATACACTCTTTGCGGAGCATTTGTCAGGTTTTGCGCTTCTGTATAAATTGTAAATCTTTTGTTTATCCGGTAAGACGCATTTGCATCGATCTGTACGCGGCTTGCCTGAATCACATCCTGCGCGTCATCTGCGCCAAGACTTACAGTGTAGGAACCGTTATAATTCAGATTACCCTGTACAGTCAGCCCTTTCCATCCATAGGAGAGAGATGCATTGGCGGAATGTGTTGCCTGACCCGGTAAACGGAGATCTTTCCGGAATTGTGCGTCCGCATTCGAATGAGAATAAGTGTAGTTAGCCAGTACAGAGAACCCTTTGAGGAAACCCGGCAGGAATGTCAGATTCGCCTGCGCGTTCAATTCCACACCATATACATCTGCTGCATCACCATTCAGCACGCGGAACCATCTCCAACCAGTATACTGTGCAGCACCCGTGAACTCGTCTCCGGTAAGATTTGAAACACTTGTATACTGGAATTTGTCGATCTTTTTATAAAACACACCGGCAGACAGGATACCAAGATTTGAAAGATACTTTTCCGCCATCAGATCAAAGTTGGTAGCAAATGCTGGTTTTAATTCAGGATTACCATCTGTCACTGTTTCGCCCAATACACTGATCACACGGCCGGGAACAAGATCAACAAAGTTTGGTCTTGAATAACCGAATGTAACAGCACCACGGATCAATGTTGATTTATTGATATCATATTTCGCCTGCAGGTTGGGAAGGAATTTTGTATATCCTGTTGTCTTTTCAGTTCGGGTAGTAGACTGCCATATACCGAGAATGTCCTGCAGGATGATGTTACCGGCGTAGTCAACATTTGTGTGTTCAACACGCAATCCTGCGATCAGCATCCAGCGGTTGAACTGGATACGATTCATAATATAACCGGAAGAAACTGTTTCGATCGCATCATAAAAATAACCATCGATCGTTCCTCTTGTTGCTGCAGCATCTTTTGTAAAATATGCCGGGTCGTCTATGTACTGGTTAAAGAAATTGATGGTTTTATCTTTGTCAACACCACGGCCAAAGTTAGTTGCACCATCCAACAGATCTCCTGACACCTCTTCAGCACCAAGGAAATTACTCAGATTTCCGATAGTTCTGTCACCGGTATAGCTGGCAACCATTGCGGTTTCAGGACGCCACCTTTTATTATGCATTCTTTTTACTTTCCCACCCATTTTAAAAGTGGCCGAGCTATTACCCAGTTTATAATCATAAGAGGCATTTGCCTTAAATACAACGTTTCTGCCGGTTGTATTCCAGTTATCTCTCTCAACGGTATTATAGGTAAAAAGCGACGCATTGTTTTTCCAATCCGTACCGGTAGCCATCAGATCATCTGTATAGATATCCGTAATGTTCAGCGGGATATCGCCGGTGATGAAGTTATAGGTGCCGGCAACCGTTGTTGCTTTTGAATCGCTGATAAATGATCCGAAATCAAGTTTTACACGTTTGATGCGTGTCTCAAACTGCATATTGATGCTTGAGTTCTTATTATCTTCAGACGCACTGCGGATCTCATTGTAAGAACGTCCTCTTGTTGTAACATACACACCCTCGCCATTCTGCGTAGTTCTGGAAGACTGCATCCGTGTACGTTTGCGGTAACGGGTGAGATCATTGTCGTGATCGCTGTACATGTAATTGATCACCAAACTGGTTACCGGGCTGAGAGCAAGGTCTGCTGTAGCAGAAAGTCCCTGGCGAACGCGTTGGTTCTCTACATACAGATAACGGACATCCGTTGGAAAATAGATAGGGCCCTTGCCATAATCTTTTTGTTCCCAAAACTGTGCGCGGATATCATCATAACCGTTAGTGGTTTTGTAATAGCTCCCGGTAGCCATCAGGCCAAGCACACCGTTGGGATTCTTTCTTGTTGCAAAAAAACGTTTACCCAGTGAGACGTTGCCGATACCGTTTGTTTTGCCGCGAAGGTCATTATAGCCCAGGCCCGCATCCAATGTAAGCCTTGGCTTCATGGATGTAGCGGTTGGCGATTTCATGTTCACCTGGCCGGCAATGGCATCACCATCCAGATCAGGTGTAAGTGTTTTGATCACTTCCATGGAAGAAAGTACGTTGGAAGGGATCAGGTCCAGCTGAGCATTACGGAAACCTTCTTCAGAGGATCCCATGATCTGCTCACCATTCACATTAACGTTTGTGAAGTTTCCCGGCGTACCGCGAAGTTGTACCGTTGCACCTTCACCGCTGCTGTTTCTTCCGATGGTCACACCCGGAAGACGTTGCATTGATTCAGCTACGTTCAGATCAGGATAACGCCCCATCAGGTCTGCCGAGATCACCTGTTTGATATTATCTGCATTTCTCTGTTGGTTCAGCGCTTTCTGTTGTCCTTCACGAACGCTTGAAACAGTTACACCTGCAAGAGACACAGTGTTGGAAGACATTTTCACGCTTGTGTTTGTTACGGTTCCGGCTTTCACTTCAACCTCCTGTTCGGCAGATTTAAAACCCATGTAGTTGATCACAAGGGTATACTTCCCGGCTTTAACGCCAAGGAATTCGAAATTACCAGTGAGGCTGGTGGTTGTTCCGCGGGTAGTTCCTTTGATCATGATGGAGGCACCAGGCAGTACGCCGCCATCGTTGTCCGTGACCTGGCCTTTGATATCTCCGCTCGATTGAGCTGAAATATCCGAAAAGGGAAACAGGAATGCCAGCAAAAGTACCGGCATGAGCAGTCGGTGGATACTTTGTTTCATTTTGCAGATATTTTTTGGTAAAAAAAGACTTTTCATTTTGCAGCAATCGTTTATTGTTTTATTTGAATTTGAAATTCATATAGTCAACCAGGAAGCGAAGAGCGAAGCTGGTGCCAATGTCCCGGTTGGTCAGCCAGATCTTTCCTTTCTGGAAACGCGTCCTCGTTTCCACAACGGCGCCACGCAGATTCGGATCGGGATGATCTGTTGCGTAACGGTTCTTCAACAGCCATACAGCTGACTTTTCAATATTCTGATCGAATTCCTTGTATCCTTCTTTTGATAACTCGATCCACACGATGCCTGCCAGTGCAACTGCTGAACCTGTTGCAGAGCCTTTATCGGGTTTTTGTCCATCGGTATAGTTATCATAAAAAATAGTTCCGTCTTTTTGTTGTGCCTTTGCAAATGTGCGGCAGGTATTAGCAGCGGCTTCAAGGTACTTTCTGTCGTTGGTCAGTTTGAAAGCTTCAACCAGTGATTCTGCATACCATAAAGAGAATCTCGGATGAAACGTATGCGCCGCCTCAGAGTTCGGCATAAAACGCATCCATACACCGTCCGGTCCCTGCTTTTCGATCAGGCTGTTGCAAAGAAGAATGAACGCGTCTTTGAATTTTGCATCGCCGGAAAATTCATATGCATCCTTAAATAAAGAGCCTTCCGTATTCGGGCGTGATACATCAAACAATTCCTGGTCCTTTTGCTCTTTCTGTTTCCAGAACGGGCTGTATTCCTTCAACACTTCACCAGTCTTTGCATCGATATTATCATAGCAAACACCTTTCTCCGGGTAATACATGTTTTTCAGCATCCAGTCAGCAGCATTGGTTGCCACCTTTGCGTACTTCGGATCTTTGGTCACTCTTGACAGTTCGTAGATCCCGGGAGTTCCGTCAGACACTGTTGCAAATACGATGAAGTCTTCCCCAAGTACATCCCCGTGTTTTGCATCCACCATGCCTTTCAGTTTGGGATGATCCTTTATCTCCATGCCTATCCAGTAATTGCCACCGCGTTTGGCTGCATCGAGATAAGACTTATTTCCGGTTGCTTTATACGCGGCAAGCAGTGAATTCACCGCCTGACCTGTATGCCAGGGCACTTCATAATCATACCATTTGCCCTCAGTAAGATTATAATCGCATCGTGATTTACCCTGTTTGTCAAGAATCACATCCGCAACATATTTAGCCGTTTCATTGATTGCTTTTGTGATCTCCTCTTTCTTTGGCTGCGCAATCGCATGAGAACTCATCAAAGATGCTCCCATCAAAGCAAGACCATACACGCCCTGTTTAATCCGCTTCATATACTTTGTCTGTTGCATTCAGTGTGTACTTGTGTTTATGATTGGTAATTGAAAGATCATCCTGTAACCTGAACGTAAATGTCCATGGACGATTATTATCTTTTCTCAGTTTTAACAATACATGATTAACACCTTTCTTCAACGGCAGGTCAACCGCTGTTTCGTTTTGCACCGTTCCGCCCACACCAGAAAAGACCTTTTCTCCATTGCAGAAAACCTCCACTTCATCATTCGCTGCAAGAAATGCCCGCGCATTGATCATCTTTGGCGCGTTTACCAGGCAATATGCATAACCGGAGACCGATTCCGGGCTTTTGTAATTATCATCCAGATCTATGATTCCACCATCAGTTGATGAAAACTTCTGCCAACGATAGGTTTTACCAAGATAATGTGTAAAATCTCCCGGAGACGGCGGCTTATCATATTCTTTATCGGACGAGTATAAAAATCCGGGCAGTTCTTTTTTATCGGCTAAAGGAAACGGTCCGCCCAGCATCCAGTTCTTAAAATAATAACGATCACTCACCGCAATACCGAGCCGCAATGCAGACGGCGATGGAATGGAACGAGCATTCGCCGCCACTGAAGCTTCTCTCAACTCCAGGTTCAGAAACGCGAGATCATTTCTCTTCTTTTCATAAGGTTCCATTGCTTTATCCAGCCAGTAAGGTTGATTTTCACGCAGCCATGCCTTACGGAACCAATCTCCCAGCACTCCGTATCTTTTTTGCAATGCGTCAACTGCTTCGGCCGATCCCTTCAATAAGGTCTGCGCCTTTTTTATATCCGTTACAGAGATGACTGTAGCTTCATTATACTTCTTCACAACCCCTTCAAGAATGCTTCTCGTATCAACGATCAACTGATACTGACCGATCGCGTATTTCAATGCATCAATATCAGATTGATTGATGTTAGCCTTCGCTGCGTCCGCGAATGCCGCGGCCTGTTTTAAAATAGCATCGGCCTGCGGCAGCGAAGCATTGTTCATGATCAGCACCTTGCCGCTATCAGGTAATATTTTCTGATACCAGAGCTGGTCGTTCAGGTTATATGTCATATCAACCGCTCTTAACTCCATCAGCTTGAATAAAGCCTTTACGTAATTACCGTCGGTGGTACTATATGCCGTTACAGAAAAACGATCGTCAAAGCTTTTGCTATATTCACCGGATACATTCCAGCTTTTGTCTGCCGCCACGTATACGCCATACCAGTCGCCGGCGAAAAGATAAGTTCCCCCATCATCCCATATCGTGGTGAATGCACCTGTTGAGCCATTCTTCTTTCCTTCTTCCAGGAAGCCATTGATATTGGCTTTTGCCATCGCCATATCCGGGAACATGCGATAGGAATTAAGAATGCCGGGGCAAACCATGAACTCCAGGCCTCTTTTCACGAATGGCTGGATCCATGGATCGAAACTTTGTTTGTCACCATATTCCCAGGTAAGATAGATCACATCTTTTGGCAACATATCAAGCACCTCTTCGTGTTGCAAGGCAACATCTCCCCACATCATCATTCTTTTACCGTGGCTTTTCACTACATCATATAAGAACCTCAGATGGTCTGCATAAAATTTTGCAGCGCCGACGCTGTCGACATAGGATTTCGAACGACCTTTCCCAAGGTCAAATGTTTCATCGCAATTCACATTGAAATAAGGTGCACTGAATGCATCGCACAACTCACCGATCACATCTGCCAGAAATTTCTTTGCATTGGGGTCAAGCGGAGAGATCAGCGTAGAGGTCTCTCCCATTGATTTATATTGCGGCAGAGCAAGGATCTTTTCAAAATGACCAAAAGATTGAAAACTTCCGATCAGCTTCATATGAAATTTCTCTGCATAAGCAGATAACTCTCTGATCTGCGCGATCGTCAGTTTGCCATCTGCCGGTGCAAAATCGGGATGTGACAATGGCTGAACAACATGCTCTATATAGAACGAAAGATAATTGATCTTCAGTTCGGCCATCCGTTCGATCTGCTGTTTGAAATAAGCAACGGTTGGAATGGGGCCACGGCTGATATCATCATATATCACACGGTGTTCGTAAGAAGGCCAGTCAGTAATTGTCAATGAGCTGTTCCAGCCGGCCCGGGTCAGTTGCTTCAGCGTTTGCAATCCATAAAAAAGTCCGGCTTCCGTATTGGCAGTGATGAATCTGCGTTTGCCGTTTACAACCAGCACATATCCTTCATTCCCGATCTGCTTCAGATCGCCGATCGCTTCAGCAGATAACAGTGACTGAATTTTTTTGCTGCTGATCAAGCCTACGGTAATATCAGCTTCGCCAGGTCTATTAACCGTTTGATCGGCAAACGAAGTCCACGCAGCCCGCAACCTTGTTGCCGCGCCCTGATCGATTCCTTCAAATTTTATACGCAAGCGGGCAGGAAATCCGGCAGAAGCAGAAGACGTTACAACCTGCCGGGGATAAGGTAATACGGGCAGGTCATTTGACCAGCCGTATACACTGATGAACAGTGTAAAGATCAACAGTAAAAAATTTCTGTTTGTAGTCTTCATTTATTTTCAAAGCCTTTTAGAGTAGCAATCGTTATACAACACTAATATAAGGTTATTTTACGGTAACGTACCCGGAAATACTTATTTTTTTTACAAAGAAACTCTTATTTGTCCGTCACTGGCCTGTAGCGTAGCTTCCACCTTGTTATTCAATGTGGTAATTTCAGGTTGATCTGTATTGACAGTCAATACCATTTTTTTGCTTCCCGTAAATGGTTTCAGCAGAAAAATTACCGGTTTGGTTTGCTGATCAAGGTTGTTCGGTGCATCAATTTGCGGAACGACGAATGTCTGTGGCTGCTGACCTTCCACCGAAAAGGAAACCCTGACCTTTTTTGCGGGTTGATTTCCGATGTTATGCACTAATATGGACAGTTGCAGCTGATCTTCCGGATTTTTAACGGTAATATCCCGCGCATTGATGGCCAGGTCCGTTTTTGCAGGAACCTTTGCAAATGCTTTTACCTGTCCGATCTTCAGCAATATGGTTTTACCTGAAGGGACCTTTACTGCCAGATCGTTTACATTTTCCTTCAATTCAACATCGGAGGCCTGTATCAATTCATCGATCATTCCATCTCCATTGAGATCAGTCCCTATTTGCAGATGATAGATCCCTGGCTCAAGCTGCCAGGTTCTCATACCCAGTTCCCTTTCTTTCCCAAAATTGTAAAGCAGGGTCTGGAAACCTTTATTACTGCTGTTTTGCACAAATACGGCAAGGTCTCTTCCGGTGTTCTTCCAGGAAACAGCAAGTGCAGGAAATTCGTAACCGGCTCCGAAATGACCGGTATACATGCCCGTCAATAAATTGCTTCCGGGAACATATACACGATCGGTGAACTTCACTTCGCCTGTCAGAAGCGGCCAGTTATACCGAAGTATTTCAATTATATTCTTAAGACCGGCTATTACATCTGCAGTGTCATGTGTCAGCAGATACCTGTTGTAAGGATGACCATAGGTTAGCACCAATGAATCATAACGATTTTGACTGGTGAGCTGCCTTGCCATACCAAGCAGTTTTCCCATCGGATGATATACCGTGTCGCCATCCTCACCTCCACGCATCAACTCCCATTTCACCCAATCCAATGCTCCCGGCACTGAGGAGCTATCTGCTGAAGTTGTTCTTTTCGCTTCAAGCAGCAGGTCATTGTAGAAGTTGATCGTCTTCAGGAATGCCGGATCTCCCGTGATCTTGTACATTCCGATCAGATGGTACTGGAGTTCATTCACGTGTCCCACATGATCCCAGTTGTAGTAATCATACGTCAATTCCGGATCATACCATTTTTTGCTGTGCCCTCCTATTCTGTCGCCATCAAACGCAACGGCGGACGGCAATACGCCTGCGGGTTTTCCATTGGAAGCCCTCGCCGCATCTTCAATCCATGCTTTACACCATTTGTTGAACAATCGCATGATCGTTGGATTACCGCTGTACCATGCGGCCCACAATCCGGGTAATAATGCTCTCGCATTTAATGCAACGTCAACATCATAAGGATAGCTTGCCGCTACTTCAGCAGCCGACAAATAATAAGACTTGAAATGGCGATGGCCAAGCGAGGTAATACCGGTCCATACATCGCGGAAGTTCTTCATACTGGTCAGACAACGTTCAACATACTCCGGATCGCCATATTTTACAAGGAACATTCCCGGATGTGTATCGCGAAACAACTCGGCAGAATGCTCCACATCATCAATCTTCTTTGCAAAGCCACGTTCCAGGATACCACTATTCCAGACACCATCGGCAAGTCTTGTATAACCCAGACGCGCAATGCTGTCGTCTGTACCCAGTACGGCCGGCAACCACCAGCGAAGCAACTCCACATCATCACCATACTTCCCTCCCATCTCTCCATTAGGCGCCTGTTTGTTGATCACCCACCAGTGGATCAGCTCAAGCAAACGCCCCATTGCCTCCTGCTGATATATTGCCCATTCAGGCGCATTACCTTTTATAGCAGCAGCTTTGTATTCATCATTAACGATCTTCTCATCGAGATACATACGGACGATCTTATTCTCCGGATACTTTTCCTTTAATCTTTCAAATATTTCCCTTGCAGAACGTTCGTGTGAAGAATTGCTATCCTCTTTATCCAGCCAGTAATAAATCCTCGCGAGCAGATACATTGATCTTTCATACAACGGATCGTCAGGATCCGAAATGATCTGTTCCAACAGATCAGCGGCCGCATACATCCTGTAAATAAGACTAAAGCCTGTTGCCTTTGAAGCCCATGACCAGCCGCCACCGTCATAGTAAGAACAGGCGAGAAGGTATTTATCAACGATGTCTACCTGATTGGCTATACCAATATCACCGGGATTTTCTGCCAGTGCTGATACCAGCTCAGTCCGCAGATTTTTGATCAACACGGTATCCTCCTCCAACCCGGGTGCAAGTTTTTCAGAAGAAGTTGCGGCTCTAAGCTCCAGACTATACAACCCTACATCTGTTCCTGCTCCCCTGATCTTTATTTCAATCTTTCCATTATCCACGTCATATTTCCGACGGATGGTTTTGTAGGGCAACCGGTACCACGGAGCAGTAACCTCACCGGATAGTAATTCGTCATCAACAAAAACCTGCATCTTCATATTCACGCTGTCCTTGTTGCCAACGCTCAGGATCAGGTTATAACTTCCATCAGGCAGATCCGCGCGGAATACAATACTGTCCTTTCCCCAAACACCGGACCTGAGAGATTGCTTATGCAGCTTGTTATTACTCGTATCAAATGCAGACACGGGCGCATGTAACCATCCATAACCTTTCACGCTATCATACTGCTGAGATAAATCAACGCGGACAAATCCCTGCTCAACGGGGAACGAATCCGGCCCCATGTCAAACAGAAAATTCCTTCCCTCTTTCTTTTTATCACAGGAAGAGCAGCAAACAATAAAACCGGTCAATATCAAAAGGATTTTTGTCAACAGTACTGTTATTTGGGAAGTTTAGAAATTTCGATACCCGCAGTGATCACTGCACCAAGACCACGCGGGTCATTATCGATCGTTTTCCGGTCGAGATAAAACTGCTCATCAAAGCCAATCTCCGTTCCCCTGCAAATTCCATGAACAACGCCGTTGGCATCAATTTGAGAAGCAACATAACTCCAACCCTTTAATGCTGCCTGCTTAAACGATCTGTTCAGCCAGCCTTTGCGTACTCCTCTTGCCATGGCCAGTGCAAACATCGATGTGCAGGATGTTTCCTTATAGGAATCCGTTCTTGTCAATACCTGATGCCATGAGCCATCTGCGTCCTGATATTTCAAAAGACTTGTCATGTGCGCTCTGAATGCATCCAGTACCTGCTTATACGACGGGTGTGAGGTGGGCAGCCAATCAAGCAACTCTGCAGTCGCCCATGCTACCCACCCATTTGCTCGTCCCCAATAGGCTACGGATTGTTCGCCGGTCCTGCTGAACCAGCCATGCTTATATAAACCTGTTTGATCGTTCAATAGATATTTCCGGAACTGTAAGGCCTGTCTTACCGCATCTTCCATATATCGCTGCCCGCCTGTTGCCTTTGCTATACGGATGAGATAGGGGACGCTCATAAAAAGATCATCAGCCCAGATCGTAAACTCCTCTGGCTCGGGTCTGCAAAAAGTTCCATCTGCAAGCCTTGTCTGTTCAGTAGAAATATAGTCAGTGAATGGTTGTAAAAACGTCCCGGTTGCTTCATTCTTTTCCAGCAGATATAATCCTGCAAAAGAAAGTGCAGGCGCGCCTGCATCATCCAGCATGCTTTTACGGAAAATACGGTGATAGCTTCCACGCCATGCATACAACGAATCATATTGCCATCGGAGATAGCTGAAATGATCAAGAATAAAGTCCGTGTATTTTTTTACAAAATCGAAATAACCGGCGGCATGCGATTCCTGGTGTAATCCAAGAATGCTCCACACAAGCGTACCATGCGAATACTGCCAGTCTGCATAGGGATCGCGCTGATAAGCAGCATTACTGTCAACAACCAACTCAGGTATTACGCGTTGAGGAGAAGTTTGCCAATTCACAGAAATGCCATTTTGTTCATAATACGGCCTGAGAGGAAAAATGGAAGCATCTTTTGATACAGGTCCCGCAAACAGCCATTGTGGAAATGATCCGGTGGTGAAATTGACAGACAGATCAAGGTCTCCTGCTTTTGTAACGGGGCGAAGAAATGCAACGGGAGCGGCTAAGCCCGGTTCATATTCAACTACAAATTCATTGTGCCCTTTCCTCAATCTTGCGGTAAAGAACTGATCAAAGGTGAACCGGTTGTACGCGATCTCTTTGGGATTAGTTGTTCGCTGTTGCTGATATTCCCAGCAAGATTGTTGATTCAACCATATTTTTATCTTTCCTGCAAATGAAATACCGAACCGGATAGTGGTATCATCCTTCACTTCCGCGCTGCGCAATGCTACTGCTTTTGACTGCCCCGGAAGGTGCAGAAAACGGAAATCCAATACCTGCATACCGAGTTCTTCCTTTTGCACAACCCATTTCCAATCAAAACGGGTATCAGCAATCACTTTATCCGCGACGCGTTTTGAAAGACTCAACGCATCCTGCTGCTGGGCATTCAGTGTAAGCATAGAATGACTTAACAGGAATATAAAAAGTAATGGCTTAATATTATAGGACAATCGCATTGCTTGTTATTTCTTTGGCTTGTCAAAATTGATATTGACCGAGCTTTTATCTTTTATCACGAATTGCTGAGCCGGGTAATGCTGCGGACTATTGGTGATGTACCCATCTTTACTTTCGCTTACATACACCGTTGCCCTGGTCGCATTGTTCGCCTGAACATCCAATCCGTCAAAAGAAAACCGTTGAACATTGTTGACCACAATACCCGGGCGTAATTCTTTACCCGTGGTACGGACGGTAATGTTTGACATTTTTATCTCCCTTGCATGACGGATAAAGAATCCGTAAGAAGGAAGTTTGCCGAACATTGTCCCTTCCGGATACTCTTCTTCTTTTTCAATCACGGGTTTGAATATATCAACAAGAGAATCACCTCCTTTTGTTTCAAGACGGATATTGGTCAGCGTCACATTTTCCAATGGTGCACTGGCAATACCGGTGATCGAACATCCGATCTCATCAGCACCTGTGGCAATGATATTGGACAGGTTAATATTCCTGATCGTTCCTTTTGAGGGTGCTGCCGCAGTGGTCATATACTTTCTTGCCCGGTTACCAAGCCGCATAAAGATGGGGACCATCGGACCGTCAATGATAATGTTATCAATGGTAATGTTCTCCATTATGCCTCCATCTACAATTTCCAGTGCAAGACCACCCATGCCCGCAGGTTTTCCATAAATCGTTGCCGTTTGTCCGGAGGGCTTGATCACGCAATTGCTTACAGTTACATTACGGAAACCGCCGGTAGATTCTGTACCAAACTTGATCCCGTTGCAGTGGCTGCTTACCACGCAATTAGTGATCGTGATATTTTCTGAGATCAACGGAGAGGTGCTTTTTATGGTAATTCCATCATCATCTGAATCGCCGATCACGTTAGAGATCGTAACATTTTTACACCCATCAATATCCATCATATCATTATTCTTATTGGAATGGTTCCAGATCTTTACGCCATCGATTGTAACAAACTCGCAACCGAGATAATGCTGCATCCAGAATGCAGAATTGCGAAGATTGATCTCTTTTACTTTTACATTCCTGCAACCAGCGAACCAAAGAAGATAAGGCCTGTCACGATAACGATCCGGCTTTTTAATGGTATTCACCACAAAGCTTCCTCCCTGCCCATCGATCGTACCGCTTCCTTCGATCCCAACATTCTGCTGCCCTTTGCAGAAGATCAACGCCTGTTTAGCCCATTCTTCACCGTAAAAGTGAATACCCGCATCCTGATATGGATATCGTTTTGTATCTGTGTGCCCAAGTATGATTGCATTGGCAGAAACGTGCAGTGTCACATTTGTTTTCAATACCACCGTTGCGGTCAGAAACTTTCCCCCGGGGAAATAAACTTTACCACCAGTTTTTGCACACTCATCGATCGCTTTTTGTATTGCGATGGTGTTGTCTGTCACACCATCACCGATTGCTCCATATGCAGTTACATCATACAATTGTGCATTTGCACAATTCGTCACAAACATAATGGACATGACAGAAAAGAAAACAGCCAGTAAACGGTTCATCTCTTTTATTTACTATTTAAAGAATATTTTTCAATCTGCTCCTGCAGCCATGATGCAGATCTCAGGTAAGCCTCCCTGATATTATCTATACCGGTTTCAGCACCTCCTACATCGATGCCAAAACTTCCCTGATAATTCACGGCCTTCAATGCTGCGAAGAAATTGTTCCAGTGAATCGATCCATCGCCCGTAGCAAGATGTTCCACTCTGTCTCCGCGATTGTCTGACACATGAATATAACTTATCTTCTCAGCTAAACGAAGCACGCTCAGAGGCAAATTATCACGGAAGAAGAACTGATTGGCCGTATCCATGTTAAAAAACAGGTTGGGCTTATTTACTTCGTTAGCGAAATTGATAAATGAATCAGCAGAGGTGATCAGGCTTCCCTCGCAGGGATGCAGGTGATAAGCAAGCTGATGATCAGCAGCGATATCACAGGCCCTGCTGAAAGTCCGGGAAAGCTCCTGTTGAAAACTTCTCCATTCAAAGCCAGCAGGCAACTGCAATTGATTCAGATGCTCGTCAGTGTAATGCCGTTGTATTGGCGCATCAGCGGGATATTCAAATGGCAACAGAGGCCCGTTATCTAACACGCCCTCGGCGCCAAGCTTCCTCGCAACTTTGCATCCCATTTCAAACAGCTCAAGACTCTTCCGGCGTTTGGATGCATCAGTGGAGCCAAGCTGAGGCAATACGAGACACAATACAGGAATACTGCAATTATATTTTTGAAGGGCTTCGGCAATTTCATCCTGGTGATGATAGAGATAGGTGATATTACCGTCACCAATGCCTTCAAGTTCAACAGACCTGAAACCCATGTCCGCCATTTCGCGGATATGGTCAACTGTCTTCCGGATATCAGGAGGATATCCGTATAGTGTGATAGAATACAAATAAGCGCAGGTAATACGCCGGGATAATGGCTCCATACTCATACAGCTTTTCGTTAAACAAAATGGTTCAGCCGAAAATAAGGATTTTTACGGGTACGTACACGATTTTTATTCAGAGCCGTACAGCTTTCACACATTTTTTAGTTTATCACCTTCAGCCGGTAACAGATCTTTGCCGGTCGATCGACCTTTCCCGCAGGCACCTCAAGTACTATTGCACAGGCTTTTAACGCAGGATATGGCGTCCAGTAATTTTCCGGCTGATCACCGACGATCATTTTCGCGTCACCGGATAATAACTGAAATTCCCATTTCTTTTTGCCTGCCGTCAGCAATACCGCTTTATCATCTTTCGCCTCCACCTTCATATTACCGGCCAGTACAAAAGGCTCAATGATCTTCACTACAGGCCATGCATCATGATAGATCAGCTCAATGTTTTTCTGCATTGACGAATCAGTAAATTCATACTGCATCCGATAACCTACCCCACCAGCCAACCAGTTCTTATCTTTCAATTCGCCGGCCGTATTAATGATGTATTTAATCCGCTTCACGGAATCAATCGCGATCCTGCTGTCAAACTCAAAAAGGTTTGTAAAATATCCGGCGGTATCCGTATACTCTATTCTTGGTGTCAACGGTAATACGCCCGGCGCTTCCGGGAAACTCATTGGTTCCGGTCTTGTATAAATGGTAGGGCTTGATGCCTGCATAAACCCATGATCTTTTGCCCATAAATGGCTGATAGTTCCACCATCAGGCCTGAACATGTACTTACCTTTTGGGCCCGCTGCCTGATCGGTATACCGGTAGCCTGTGATAGTCGCCATGAAATTCCTTGTCCTTACTTCCACCACATCAAGGGTTGGAAAAAATTTCAACCAGCGCTCATGATCCGATGGCATAGGCGCCAACGTTCTGCTGTCTTTACTCTCGAACATATACGCCATTGCCAGGTTCTTGGCTTTTGCAAAACTTGGATAGATACATGGCGGTTTATTGAATAGCTCTGCATACTGCAAGCCATAACCCAGCAGATCATCCACAAAATGTTGCCTGATGAATTGAAGATTCCGGAAAGAAGCGGTTGCATATCGCGGATCTTCGTCTGCCAGCAAGCTGAACAATACCTGGCACCCATCGGATGTGGCACTGCCATATCCGGTCCATTTATTGGAGCGAATGCCCCAGGACGCGTCCAGCGAACCGTCCGGGTAGATAAAGTATAAATGATTTTTCAATCCACTTTTTACTTTATCCAGTACATAATTGTCCTTATTGAGTTTTGCATAAAGGGTCAATCCCCACAACGACATTTCCATATTATACCCAAGATCAACTCCCATCTTGTTACCATGGCTCTTTCCTCCCTCTCCGTTCAAGAACCCGTCTTCGTCCATCTTGCTTACGGTTCTTCGTGCGAGTGTAAATGCCTTAGTGCGATAAGAAGGCTCATTCAGCACGAAGGAAGCTTTTGCAAGTGTCGCAGTTGTTGTTGCAACATAATTGATACTTGCAAATTCAGGTTTCATCACGCTGTCAAGATAGTTTGCTGCTGTGTGCATGGATCGCAGCCATTGCTGATTATCAGCTGCAGACAATTCCCTGGAAAGTTGTTCATAGGAAAGCAGCAACATCAATAACTGATCGGTGGTTGTACCAGTCCATTCTTCCGGTGTTTCTTTCCAGCTTCCGTTCGCTTGTTGTTGTTTGAACAGCCAGGATGCAGCTTTCAATGCAGCATCGCGATAAAATGATTTTCCTGTAATGAGATATGAAACGGTAAAAGGATATACCGCTTCTGCCGCACGAGTGTGCCAGACCTGGCAGTGCTCACACCAGATGCCACCCAAATTATTATCTCCTGCATCCGTTTTCTGGCGTTTGATCAATGCATCAGACAGGCGGATCATCGTCTCGCCATATTCTTTCTTCAGTGATATGGTTTGAGCAAAGGAAGAAACGGGCCTTAATAAGAAGGCGCAGACCATAGATACAAATAAAACAAACGTTCTATGATATTGCTGCCTGTGTTGCGAATGCATCATGGATCAAACTTTTCGTGATTGAGTTCATCCGCAATACAGTCAAGCAATATTTTACTGTCAGTTACGGTAGAACTGGTAATTCTCTTTTGTGATAATATCGATAGGCATAAGGTAGTTCTTCTCAATAACGTTGGAATAAACCAGGTGCTGGAACAGTGTCATTACGCCACGATATCCCTGTTCCTGTGGTTTTTCGCAGATCAGAAAGTCAATGGCGCCTGCCTTCAGGAAATCGACATTGTCTTTGGTAAAATCATATCCGAGTAACAGAATGTCATCAAGTCCTGCTTTCTCCAGGTATTTGGCAACAACTGATACACGGGAGTTGGTAACGAATATAGCGCCGATATCATTTTCTTTTTTGATCAGTTGATCAAGCTTGCGTGCTACAGCGCTGTAATCTGTTTGTTTCGTGTCCAGCGTCAGTATCTTATTAACAATATTATTATCGTTGAAATAAGCTCTGAACCCATCTTCTTTCCGCAGGATCGCATAGTTGTTATCAATCTCGCGGGCGATCTTAACGACCAGTACTTTTTCATTTTTTGCAACGCAGTAATTCACCAGTTGCGCTGCAAGATATCCGCTATGAAAGATCTCGGCTCCTATATAGCACAACGAATCATAACCGGGTATATCAGAGTTGATCATAACGTACGGAATATTTTTTTTCCTGCAATCTTCCGTTAGAATGATCGATTCCGCAGGAAAGATCGGTGTGAAAAGAATCCCGTCCGGTTTCTGGCGGATGATCTTTTTTACCTGTTTATCAAAAGAGCTTTCATCATTCTGATCAAAGAAATACCGTTCGATCTCTATACCGTATTGCCTGATCTCTGCTTCAGCCTGATTCACTCCATCTAGCGGAGCCTGCCAGAACTCGGTTTCTCCTGAAATATTGGGCAGCAGCACTGCGAGGCGGATCGTTCCGCGTGATGCCAGTGCCAGTCTTCTCGCCAGTACATTCGGCTGATAGTTCAGCTTCTGAATGATGGCCTGTATCTTATTTTTAGTCTTTTCAGAAACTCCTTCCCTGTTATGTATCACCCTGTCCACCGTCGCTATGGATACCTTGGCCAGCCGTGCTATTTCCTTTACACCCGCAGCCGATTTATCAGTACTTTTCTTCATAAAGGTCTTAATGGTATTAAACAAATCTATAAAAACAATATAGCACTTTTATAGATTCTTCGTTGTAAAACCTTTCGAAGATTGCAACAAGGTTGTGCCGGAATAAATATTTACCATTAATTTTTTGCCTCGTTATTCCTTACATCGCGTTCGCCGGTATGATCAAACCCGCGTTCCCGTTCGTAGCGGATCATATCCTCCGGGCGGAAATTATTGATGAATGCCCGCCTTCTTCTGTCGGTGCTGTTTCCCCTGCTGTAATGCAGTGTGCCGCCATGATGCCATACACAGGAACCTGCTTTGATCTCTATGGCCACGCCTTCCGACTCCTGAGCTTCGCATTCCAGCGCACCGCCTCCTTTACCCGCCGGATGGTGCTGACGTACCGGCAACAGGTGCGAACCGGGTACGTACCACATACAGCCATTGTCCTTCTCCGCATCATCCAGCGCCACCCAGCAACTTGCAGCCCTGATATCCGGCATACTGATCCAATAGGCGGAGTCCTGGTGCCAAGGCGTTGGCGTATCCGAATGCGGCGCCTTATCGATCAGCATATCAAAATCAAGGTCCATGTCTTCACCAAGCAACTGCTGTGCAACCGCTTTTGTTTTCTGATGAAGTGTTTCCCCCAGCAGTTCCGGCATCAACCGCGACGGCAGCATGATCTGCGTGATGCGCTCCTTCGCCTGTGCCGGCTTGTCTCCTTCCACAAAACCACCCAGATCAGAACGAAATGCTGATGCATCGATCTTATTATCCAGAAACTGCTCATATACCGAGCGATAATGATCCACTTCCCCTGCAGACAAAATATCTTCGATCACCACATAACCATTCTTATTAAAAAAATCCACCTGCTCCTGCGTAATATTCATGATGAATGCTTTTGATTATTCCAAAACTAGTATTGTATCTTCAGGAAACATTTCGATATTATATGGCAGTACTATTTTATACAGGAGGGTAACAGGGATTGAGATATATCGACGGCAGATGACAGATTGCCGATGGCCAGGCTCCGCATTTGTCAGTGTTTAACAACCGTTAAACCTTTTGAGTGCTGGAAATATTATTACTGATATATTTTCTAACAGCAGAGCCTGCTCATCGGACATCGCACAACTCTGCACAGATCCTAAAACGATCCAGGATTTCAATCCGGACAGGGACCCGTAGATGTTGCACTATGGATGGCAGACCTTATTATTTTCCTGTTGCTACAGGAGTCCGCGGCCACTGTTGAAACAGAGGGATCGCTAAGGGCCCGAGCCTTTCAAACAGGACAAACACTTCAAACCTCCGGATCTTAGAAAAACTTTGAAACATACTTTGCATGGCACAGGAAAGAAATATTATCGACTTCCGTAAAAGTGGGTGGAAAGACATTATTGTATTGGGAAAATACAATTACAAGCATGCGCATGAGCAGTTACCACCACACTCGCATAAGCAAATGCTGGAGATCTGTTTCTGCAGCAAAGGGGAACAGATATATGAAGTGAAAGAGACATTCTACAAGATCAAAGGCGGTGATTTTTTTGTAACATACCCCGGTGAACTGCATAGCACAGGGAAACATCCGGAAGAGAAAGGAGAGTTGTACTGGATGATCATCCGTATTCCGCAAATAAAGAAACAACCTTTTTTGCAATACACTGATAAAATGGCTGCAGCATGGTATGACCGGTTACTTCATCTGCCGAGGCACTTCCGCGGCAATAATCATATCAAGCTTAAACTTGAAGAGATCTTCCGCATTCATGCACAAAAGCGCTCTGATCTCAGACAGATTGAACTGCAACATTCGATCGCATCATTCCTGCTGGAAGTGATCCACGCTGCGCAAACACCTGTGCACGCAAGACATACCGGCCGACTGGAGAAGATCGATATATTTATAAACAGCAAACCCGATGAACCTGTCACACTACAGGAGCTTGCCGATCTGATAGGGTTGTCACTCTCCAGATTCAAAGCCTGGTTCAAGGAAGAAACCGGCACCACACCGCTCGACTATGTGTTGAAATATAAGATCAAGACGGCTTGTCAGTTGTTGGAAAAATCAAACGGATCAATTGCAGACATTGCTTTTGAAACAGGATTTCAAAATCAGCAATACTTCGCAACAGTTTTCAGAAAATTTACAGGAATGAGTCCCGGCGAATACAAAAGGAACACTGTAAAATAAATACGCTTTGAGCAGGAGAGCTCAATTCCCTATCAAAGGCATTCTTGCGATCAACTTCTACTTGCCTGACCTATTGCGCCCAGGCAAATACACAAACTCTCTTTCCATCCGGGCGGGTTGATCCCATATACTTCTTCGATCTTTGACAGATCCATTGCAGAGTAAGAAGGTCTTTTTGCAGGAGTTGGATATGCGCTGCTGGGAATCGCGTTTATGAGACAGTTGCTTTGAATGATCTCTTTGATAGCTGACGCAAATTCATACCAGCTGATAATTCCGGTATTGCTATAATGATATATACCAGGATGCCAGTCACCCGAAGAAACAATCTGCATGACCGCTGCCGCAAGGTCCGCTGCATATGTGGGAGAACCAACCTGGTCACTTACCACACTGATCTCCTTTTTTTCACTCATAAGCCGCAACATCGTCTTCACAAAGTTTTTTCCAAACGCTGAATAGACCCATGATGTACGGATGATGACCGATTGATCATTATTTGCCAGCACTTTTTTCTCACCTTCAAGTTTCGATTCACCATATACGCCCTGCGGATCTGTTGGTGCGTCAACGGCATAAGGAAATGCTCCATTGCCATCAAATACGTAGTCGGTGGAAATATGCACAAAACGGGTGTTGTACTTTTTACAGGCGGAGGCAAGATTGGCAGCACCTTCCGCATTTACAAGAAATGCATTCTCCTTATCTGTTTCAGCTTTGTCCACGGCTGTATAAGCGGCACAGTTGATGCAGTATTGCGGCGCATATTTATCAAAAATGGCTTCGACAGATGTTCCGTTCTGAATAGACAGTTCTTCTCTCGTAAGAAAGACAAAATCAAATACCGGCAACTGCTCTGCCAATACCTGCAGCTCACTTCCAAGCTGGCCATTTGCCCCGGTTACCAGTATTTTTTGCTTTACGACCATTATTTGTTGAATGTAAAATTATGCTGACATTTACTGAGCAATGGCAGCTGCTGATCTTTTTCGGAAACAACCGCCTTTGAAATATCGATTTTCCAATCTATTGCGAGTGCCGGATCAGCGAAATGGATACCTCCATCACTTTCCTTATTATAAAAAGAATCGCATTTATAAAATACTTCAGCGCGATCACTCAACACTGAAAAGCCATGTGCAAATCCCTTTGGCACCAGCAGTTGCTTTTTATTTTCCGCAGATAACTCAATAGCAAATGCCTGTCCGTAAGTTGGCGAACCGGTTCTTATATCCACTGCCACATCCAGGATCTTCCCTGTCAGTACCCTGACAAGTTTTGTTTGTGCATGTGGTTCTTTTTGAAAATGCAGGCCCCTTATTACACCATATGAGGAAGATGATTGGTTATCCTGTATAAACTTGTAATAAATCTCATTTGCAGAAAAAGTATCTGCATTATATGCCTCGAAGAAATAGCCGCGGCTATCTTCAAAAACCTTTGGTTCAAATACAAGCAGGTCTTCAATACCTGTTTTAATTAAAGGCATAAATTATAAACTCCAATATGTTCTGTTAATGATTTTATTTCTGAAAATCCCTTTCAGGTCAGCGACAAGTCCATGTGCTTTTGTGATCCCGGAGAAATAAGCGTCATCCAGTGTGACATAGCCAGCATGGGGAACGGTAACGATCACGGCATCATAATCATTCCTCACCGTATCAGCCAGCCGGAAACCATACTCATGATCAAGTTCATCAGAATCCGCATGAGGATCTTCCACATCCACATTTACATAAAACGCCTGCAATGCTTTTACCACATCAGCAACTTTGGAATTGCGGATATCGCTTACATTTTCTTTGAATGTGGCGCCTTTGATCAATACCCTGGCGTCTTTTACATTACCCACTGTTTTGATCAGATGCTGAACAACATTCTTCGCAACATAGTTCGCCATATCATCATTGATCGTACGCCCCGCAAGGATCACCTGCGATTTATAGCCGAGTTCATTTGCTTTGTGCGTAAGATAATACGGGTCAACACCGATACAATGTCCTCCAACAAGACCTGGTTGAAACTTAAGGAAGTTCCATTTTGTGCCTGCGGCTTCCAGTACTTCAAAAGTATTAATGCCCATTTTATTAAAAATAATGGACAGCTCATTCATTAGTGCAATATTCAGGTCACGTTGTGTATTTTCAATGATCTTTGCCGCTTCTGCCACTTTAATGGAAGAAGCCTGGTGAACACCGGCTTTTACTACAAGGGAATAAACTTTTGCGATCTGCTCAAGCGATTCCTGATCACAACCTGAAACAACTTTCACGATAGACGACAAGGTATGATTCTTATCTCCCGGATTGATCCTTTCAGGGGAATAACCCAGCTTGAAGTCAGTCACGTTTTTCAACCGTGAAAGTTTTTCAATCACAGGAAGACAATCCTCTTCCGTACAACCAGGATATACGGTTGATTCGAATACAACGTAATCTCCTTTCTTCACCACTTTACCAATGGTTTCAGAAGCGCGTTGTACAGGCACAAGATCCGGCACTTTGTGTTCATCCACTGGCGTTGGAACTGCTACTATATAGAATGATGCTTCTTTTAAAACATCGAGTGAGTTGGTGAAGGTGATATCGCAACCTTCAAATGCTTCAGCCTCTAATTCATTGCTTGGATCGATGCCATTCTTCATCATATCAATTCTTTGGGCATTGATATCAAATCCTATCACGGAGAGCTTGCGTGCAAACTCAAGTGCTATTGGCAATCCAACGTATCCAAGCCCGATCACGGCAAGCTTTTTCTTTTTATCGATTAGGTCCTGAAACATGGCAAATATTGGGTTCTACTGAAATTATCCGGGATTAATTATCCGTTATAAGTTAAACCGCAGAAACGGTTCCCGCAAACCGATGGTTATTGCGTTCTTGCTTCTGCGGTTATTATTCCAACGTTAAGATCCCGTGCGGTTATTTGTTGCTTACAAACTCCTTTGGTTGTTTTCTCCATTCTTCTTCCGGCAGTGATTTGAAGTAGTCGTAGGTGATCTTCAAACCTTCGCTTCTTCCCACTTTGGGTTCCCAGCCAAGTATGCTTTTAGCTTTGGTGATGTCCGGCTTTCTTTGTTTTGGATCGTCAACCGGCAGCGGTTTATAGGCGATCTTCACTTTTCCACCAGTCAGTTTCAATACTTCTTCAGCGAAATCCTTCAATGAAATTTCGTTAGGATTCCCCACGTTCACCGGAAGATGATAATCACTCTTCAGCAAACGATAGATGCCTTCAACGAGGTCATCCACATAGCAGAAGCTGCGTGTCTGAGAGCCATCTCCAAACACTGTCATGTCCTCGCCTCTCAGTGCCTGACCGATGAATGCAGGAAGTGCGCGGCCGTCATTCAGCCGCATTCTCGGACCATAGGTATTAAATATGCGAACGATACGCGTTTCCACTCCGTGGAAAGTATGATACGCCATGGTGATGGACTCCATGTAACGTTTTGCTTCATCATACACACCGCGCGGACCAACTGGGTTTACATTACCCCAGTACTCCTCCGTTTGCGGGTGCACCAGCGGATCACCATACACTTCACTTGTTGATGCAACAAGGATGCGTGCACCTTTTGCCTTGGCAAGACCAAGACAGTTGTGCGTACCCATCGCTCCTACTTTCAGTGTTTGAATGGGGATCTTCAGGTAATCGATCGGGCTTGCCGGAGATGCAAAGTGCATAATATAATCCAGCTGGCCGGGAATATTAATGAACTTGGTTATGTCGTGATGATAGAATTCAAATTGTTCAAGTTTGAAGAGATGTTCAATATTGCGCAGATCACCTGTGATCAGGTTATCCATAGCGATAACATGAAATCCTTCTTTGATAAAACGGTCGCAGAGGTGTGAACCCAGAAAGCCTGCCGCACCGGTAACGAGTACTCGTTTTTTTGACATAATTAAGCAGTTAGTTTTATTTAGCTATTGATGGAGCTCTTCCGATACTTTCGTAGTGGAATCCGAGTTCACGGATGGCAGCCACATCAAAAAGATTACGTCCGTCGAAAATGGTTTTGTTTTTTAATGAAGAAACGATCTTGAGGAAATCAGGTGTTCTGAATTCATTCCACTCCGTTGCGATGATCAATGCATCAGCACCCTGCAATGCTGCGTACTGGCTTTCTGAATACGTGATCTTATCACCGATCGTCTTTTTCACATTGTTCATTGCTTCAGGGTCGAAGGCTGTTACGGTTGCGCCTGCTGCCGTCAGAGCATCGATCATATACAAAGCCGGAGCTTCGCGGATATCATCTGTATTTGGCTTGAAAGCAAGGCCCCACAGAGCGAAATGCTTTCCTTTGAGATTGTTGTTGAAGTATTTCTGGATCTTCGGAAACAGGTGAAGCTTTTGAGTTTCGTTCACTTCCATTACCGCGTTCAGGATCTTGAAATCATACTGCACTTCCACAGATGATTTTACGAGCGCCTGCACGTCTTTAGGGAAACAGCTGCCGCCATAACCAATGCCCGGGAACAGGAAGCGTTTACCGATACGGTCATCGCTGCCAACACCGCGGCGAACCATGTCAACGTCTGCGCCTAATAATTCGCAAAGACGTGCGACCTCATTCATAAAAGAGATCTTTGTGGCGAGGAATGAGTTTGCTGCATATTTAGTCAGCTCTGCCGAACGCTCATCCATAAAAATGATGGGGTTACCCTGGCGAACAAACGGCGCATAAAGGTCACCCATTACCTTTTGGGCTTTCTCATTGCTTGTACCGATCACTACCCGATCTGGTTTCATGAAATCATCAACCGCAACGCCTTCTCTGAGAAACTCTGGATTGGATACCACATCAAATGCTTCGTCAATTTTTCTGCCGGCTTTGGCAGCACTTGCAAGGATTGCCGCACGGACTTTCTCTGCAGTACCAACAGGCACAGTGCTTTTGTCAACGATCACTTTGTAATCATCATTTTTCAGCAATGTTCCGAGTTGATTTGCCACACCGAGGATATATTTCAGGTCAGCAGATCCATCTTCTCCCGGAGGCGTTGGAAGCGCGAGGAAAACGATGGCCGCATCTTTAATACCTTCTTCGAGGTTAGTGGTGAAATGAAGACGTTCTTCTTTCAGGTTTCTGAGAAATAATTTTTCCAGGCCTGGTTCGTAGATGGTGATCTCTCCATTGGTCAGTTTGGTCACTTTTGTGATGTCTATGTCTACACAGGTTACGGTGTTACCGGTTTCGGCAAAACAGGTTCCGGTCACAAGTCCTACGTATCCGGTTCCTACTACAGCGATTTTCATGAATGCGTGTTGATTATGGTTAAGGTTGTAAATTTATTTTATTAAATACTCAAGCACCTTGTCTGTAATAAAGCTCAATTGCTCCTTATCGAGTTCGGTGTGCATTGGCAACGAAATTACCCGCTCAGTGAGCCGGTCGGTAATTGGCAATGACTGTGACGCTACATTGAACTGCTCAAACATTTTCTGTTTGTGGCCAGGCACAGGGTAATAGATCATTGAAGGGACCTTGTGTTCGGCCAGGAAACTGTTGAGCCCATTCCGCAGAGCCACCGGATCCTTTCCATTGTCAAGCAATATCGTATACTGGTGAAACACATGCCGGGAGTAGGAAGCCCTGAACGGGGTTGTGATCGCCGTATGGCCCGACAATGCATTGTCATAGAAATCTGCTGCTGCTTCCCGGGCGGCGATATACTCGTCCAGGTGTTTCAGCTTGATATCCAGGATGGCCGCCTGTATCGTATCCAAACGGCTGTTGCAACCTACCACGTCATGATAATACCTCCTGCTTTGCCCGTGATTGGCCACCATTTTCATCCGATCTGCCAACGCATCATCGTTAGTAAATATTGCCCCGGCATCACCGAAAGCACCTAAATTTTTTGAAGGATAGAAAGACGTGCAGCCGATATGACCGATTGCGCCGGCTTTTTTTTGCGTTCCGTCGGAGAACGTATAAGTGCTGCCGATCGCCTGCGCATTGTCTTCGATCACCCAAAGCTTGTGCTTTTCCGCGATCTTCATGATCTCTTCCATCGGCGCCACATGGCCATAAAGATGAACAGGCACGATCGCTTTTGTCTTTGGTGTGATCGCTTTTTCGATCAGCGCGGGATCCAGGCAAAACGTTTTCGGATCCACGTCCACAAACACCGGCTTCAACTGTAGCAATGCGATCACTTCAGTTGTAGCAATGAATGTGAATGAAGGCGTGATCACTTCATCACCCGGTTTAAGGTCCAGTGCCATCAGAGCAACCTGCAGGGCATCGGTTCCGTTCGCACAGGGAATAGTATGCTTTACGCCGAGATAGGCAGAGAGATTATTTGCAAAATCCTGCACAGGCTTGCCATTGATGAAAGAAGAACTTTCCATCACCTGCAAAACCGCTTTATCAACTTCAGCCTTAATTTTCTGATACTGGGTTTGGGTATCAACCATCTGGATAGGTCGCATAGAACAATCTTTGGCGGGGTACAAAATACGAGATCACTTTGCCACTTGCAACCACTCAACGCGGCCCCTTTTCACAAAGTGGGGCAAAAATAGTAAAATACGGGTAGTTTCCCGGTTTGACTTTACATTTGTCGCGGCCCCCTCCAAACCTCTCCGCCGTGGCGGAAGGCTTAGAACAGTCTAATTAATGGGAAATCAACCCTTATCATATATTCAGTTGCAATACCGGAATATGCCTTTTGAGCGGACTGTGCGAAGCCTCCCCCGCAGAGAGTTTTGAAGGGGGCCGTTAAAAATCTACCTGTTGGAACTCATTTTCTACAATATTTTCCTTTTTTTATTCGGTATCGGCGTACAGATCGCTGCATTGTTCAATAAGAAAGCCGGACTGTTCCTTTCCGGCCGGAAAGATTTGTTCGGACGGCTGCAATCGGCCCTGAATGGTAATAATAAGATCATCTGGATGCACTGTGCTTCACTGGGTGAATTTGAGCAGGGCCGGCCGGTACTGGAGCATTTACGGAAAGATCATCCGGATCATAAACTGCTCGTTACCTTCTTCTCTCCTTCCGGGTATGAGATCATGAAAAATTATAAAGGAGCTGACTGGGTATTTTATCTCCCTGTTGATGGCGCTTCAAATGCGAAACGTTTCCTGGATATTGTAAACCCTGTGCTTGTTGTATTTGTCAAATATGAATACTGGTATCATTATTTTTCCAATATCCGCAACCGGGGCATTCCTTTATTAATGGTATCTGCCATTTTCCGTGAGAACTCGGCATTCTTTAAATGGTATGGCGGTTTATACAGGAAGATGCTTCGCTGCATCACGCATTTGTTTATACAGAATAAAGAATCGGCCGAACTGCTCTCACGCATTTTACCCGGAGATAAATACACCGTCGCCGGAGATACCCGCTTTGACCGCGTAATTGATATTGCGGAAAAAGGTGAACCCATTCCGTTGATTGAGCAATTTACCGGCAACACAAAAACCATCATTGCAGGCAGCACCTGGCCCGCAGATGAGAGCGTTCTGCAAAAAACATTCGCGGCCATGAATGGTAAAATGAAGCTGATCATTGCGCCGCATGATATCGGCGATGATCATGTTTTGCAGATCCGATCGCTGTTTCCCGGCTGTCTCTTATACTCGCAATTAGTATCAGGGGAAAGAAAGACCGGTGAAAGCGACGTGCTGATCATTAATAATATTGGCTTATTATCCCGCGTATACCGCTACGCACATACCACTTATATTGGTGGTGCATTTAAAGAAGGATTACATAACATACTTGAAGCGGCTGTCTATGGCAGACCGGTCTTTTTCGGACCGGAACATAGAAAATTCATGGAAGCCGGTGGACTGATCGAAAACGGCGGCGCATTCAGCATACCTGATGAAAAAGCATTTACCGCTATATTGTTGCAACTGGTCAATGACGATAAGTTTTATGAAGAGACCTGCATCGCTTCAAAAAACTTTGTGTACCAATCCAAGGGAGCCACCGGTAAAGTGATGGATTATATTCAGGAAAAACGTCTTTTGATCAGCTGATCAAACTGTAGCACAAGCGGATGTTCTGTATCCCATCCCAGTTTTACTTTTAATTCACGGCTGATCCAGTAATCTGCTTCAGGGAAGATATTGAAGCCGTTGATGGTTTTGATGCTGCGTTCATACATTGCTTCATCACCACGGAACAGGTCATTTATAAAGACAAATCGGTCATTGATGCCGATCGCCCTGCGGAGATCCTTTACCGGCGAATCTTTCAGCAGTTCGCCAAGCTCGGTCTTTACCTGCTTCAGTTTATCGTTGAGCGATTGATTTTCGCCGTTTTTTACCTGGTGAGAAAGGGTTGGGATCTCATTCAGCGGGTCGGGCACGATCTCATGCTGATTGACAGGCTGTGCCTGGGAAACGGGCTGTTTATAAGCTATAGTCGTCTTTTCTTCTATGATCACTGTTTCCATTTCCGGCTCCTCCTCTATTTCTTTCACTTCGGCCGCCACCTGCTGTACGGGAGCGGGTCTTTCCTGCAGACGCGGGGCATAGCGCTCAAATTGACCGGCATCAACCTGCATGGCAGCGGGCATTACGACCGCTACTTTGGAGGTGCCCAAACGTTTTGAGTTTTGCTGCCGACTCATTAATTCGCTCTGAAGGAGTTGAACAGTTGCCAGCAGCTGGTTGGTGTCAGCACCTTGCTCAGCCTGCTGATTTAGTCTGTCTATCAATGCCTGTATTCGTTCCATTACGCTACTTTTGAAAAAGTAAAATTCAAGAGTAAAAAGTAAAAAAGGCTTTCTAAGATTTGTATCGTTTTCTTAGTGATGCCAGTTTTTTAATTTTTAATTTTGACTTTTGACTTCGGTAATTTGTTAATTGCAAGTCGAAGGTAATTCTGCCGCGCGAATGAAATTACAAACACTTTGCCAATTAACCGATTACGCGTTCCGGAATTTAAAATCTTAACAATGTTTATCGAACCCAACGTTACGGGTGAGCGCCGCGGATGGATAGAAGTGATCTGCGGATCAATGTTCAGTGGAAAAACAGAAGAACTGATCAGAAGGTTGAAAAGGGTGAAGATCGCCAACCTGAAAGTGGAGATCTTCAAACCGGCAGTGGATATCCGGTATGATGAAATAAATATCGTATCGCATGATACCAATGCAATCCTTTCTACACCGATCGACAATTCACAAAAAATATTACTGCTTGCACAGGATGTGGACGTAATAGGGATAGACGAAGCACAGTTTTTTGATAACGAGCTGCCGAATGTTTGTGACGAACTTGCCTATCGCGGTATCAGGGTCATTGTAGCCGGGCTCGACATGGATTTCACCGGTAAACCGTTCGGGCAGATGCCGTTCATTATGGCAAAAGCTGATTATGTGACCAAGCTGCATGCGATCTGCGTAATATGCGGCCATATTGCAAATTATTCTTACAGGAAGATCCCGAATGATGACCAGGTGATGCTGGGCGCAACGGATGTGTATGAGCCGAGGTGCCGGATCTGTTACAAACGCCAATAAAGACGAATTGGGCGCGAACAGGCGCGAATAGCCTTCCGGCATTGAAAGTCATTTTCGGTTGCCTTTTTTAAGTAAATATTGCACTTTCCATTAGTACACTATTTACTTTTGCGGCACAACAGATGAATTCACTCCGCCAGATATACACACTTTTTAAGAAGGACCTCCTTCTCGAGATCCGCCAGCAATACAGCTTTTACGGAATTTTGTTGTATATCGGGGCCACGGTATTCGTCCTTTTCATGGCCATCGATGAGCCGGAAAGCAACGTCTGGAATGGCCTTTTTTGGGTAATACAATTATTTATCTGCATAAATGCGGTGGCTAAAAGCTTTTTACAGGAAAGCAAGGGCCGGATGCTGTATTTCTATTCGGTGTCGTCTCCCGGCAATTTCGTGCTGGCCAAACTGCTCTTCAATTCGGGCCTGATGCTGCTGATGAGCCTGTTGAGCCTGCTTTTGTTCACCATGTTCTTTGGCAATCCGATGGTGAAAGTGTGGGCATTTATCGGATTGGTGCTGCTGGGTGGCTGGAGTCTCAGCCTGATCTTTACCTTCCTGGCGGCCATTGCGGCCCGCGCACAGCAGAATGCGGCCATTATGGCGGTACTGGGTTTTCCCCTGATCATCCCCCAGCTTTTGTTACTTATGAAGATCTCAAATGCCGCTTTCAATCCGATCCTGACCATCCATGCCAGCAATGTATTGCTCCTGGTGGCGCTGGACGTGATGGTGATCATCCTTTCTGTAATTCTTTTCCCCTTTCTTTGGAAAGACTAGCGATAAAGTAAAAATTCACCCCGCTTTCGATCAAGAGAGTTTAAAATTCTTAAGCGGGGTTGATTTTTACGTTTTACTTTTGAATTTAATTTCCGGATTTTTACCCAATCCGGAAATTTTATGCAGGATTAACCTGGCCGCCTTAATTTTGTGCACTTTTCGGCCTCCTTTCTAATTGAAAGACAAACCAATGAATCGTCAGAAAAATACTCTTGCCAGGTGGTGGTGGAAGATACTCTGTATCGCGTTGCTGCTATTCACTTTTATCAAAGGCCTTACGGTAAAGATTCCGGACCTGCCCGCGCTGGAAGAGACCAGCCGCAACCTGTTCTTTCACGTAGGCATGTGGATGGCAATGATGACCCTGTTCACCGTATCTGTGGTCAACTCGATCCGCTATCTCCGCACGTTCAACCTGAAATATGATATTTATGCACGGCAGTATGCGGTGGTTGGGATCATATTTGCCTTATTAGGATATGCCACCGGCGCGATCTGGATGAGTTACACCTGGGCTGACCCGAATAACCCCCTGTTTCAGTCATTCGGTGCGCTTGCCCGCGAACCGAAACTGATCGGCGCTGCTATTGCAATACTGATCTACTTCGCTTATCTGGTACTGCGTGACTCCATTTCTGATATGGACAAACGTGCAAGAATAAGCGGGGTATACAACATCTTTGCTTACGCGATGTTATTTCCTTCAATCTGGATCATTCCCCGTTTGCTGCCAAGTCTGCATCCGGGACAGGAAGGCAATCCTGCAATGAACTTTGATGATGTAATACCGGAAATGCGCGTGGTGGAATTACCCGCATTCATCGGCTGGGCATTGCTCGGCGTATGGATCGCCACCCTCAAAATACGCCTGAACTTATGGAAAGAAAAAAGAATGACCGCATGAGAAAAATAAAATCACTGCTTTCCCTGTTTATAGTACTCGCTTTCACCACGGCTGTAAAAGCACAGGGTTCCCGCGAATCAGCATTCGGCGAAACCATGCGCAGCAACGGCCGCATTTACGTTGTGATCGCAGTGATGACGACGATACTGGTTGGACTGTTCCTGTACCTGATAAGACTGGACAGGAAGATCAGTCGTCTTGAAAAGGAGTAACGCTAAAGCGAAATCAAAAGTAAAAATATCATTCATTGAACCGGAACAGTCTCATCGTACTGCCTTTTTTTACTTTTTAATTTCGGCTTTTACTTAATACGCAAAACAGACTAAAGTTTATCACAATCACGATTGCTATTCGAAAATTAAAATTTGAATCATGTCAGAAAAGCACTACAGTTTTTTTAACGCTGTTGAGAAAAGTTTCGACAAAGCAGCAAAGTTTACCAAATGGGATCCGGGCATTCTTGAACAGATCAAGGCTTGCAATGCCATCTATAGTATGAAATTTCCGGTTAAAAGAGATTCCGGAACTATCGAGGTGATCGAAGCATACCGCGTTCAGCACTCGCATCATAAAACGCCGTGTAAGGGAGGTATCCGCTTTGCCGCAGAAGTAAACCAGGATGAGGTGATGGCGCTTGCCGCGCTCATGACCTACAAATGCGCGATCGTGAACGTTCCGTTCGGTGGTGGTAAAGGCGGTATCAAGATCAATCCGCGCGAGTATACTCCATTCGAACTGGAAAAGATCACCCGCCGCTACACTTCAGAACTCATCAAAAAGAAATTCATCGGACCAGGCACTGATGTTCCCGCTCCTGATTACGGGACCGGCGAACGTGAAATGGCATGGATCCTCGATACATACACGACCATGCATCCGGGCGAGATCGATGCCGCTGGCTGCGTAACGGGAAAACCTGTATCTCAAGGTGGCGTTCGCGGTCGCCGCGAAGCAACCGGCCTGGGAGTATTCTTTGGCCTTCGCGAAGTATGTAATATGCCGGACATCATGGAAAGATTGAAACTTTCTGTTGGCGTTGAAGGCAAACGTATCGTTGTACAGGGCCTTGGTAATGTAGGATATCATTCCGCCAAATTCTTCCAGAATGCCGGCGCTACGGTCATTGCCCTTGCAGAATACGAAGGCGCGATCTATAGCGATAACGGACTGGATGTGGATGAGGTATTCAACCACAGAAAGAAAACCGGCTCTATCCTAGATTTTCCCGGAGCAAAGAACCTTGCAAAGAATACCGATGCGCTTGAGCTCGAATGCGATATTCTCATCCCGGCAGCCCTCGAAAATGTGATCAATGGAGAAAATGCACCACGCGTAAAAGCAAAGATCATCGGAGAAGCTGCAAACGGGCCACTGACGCCTGAAGCTGATGAAGTATTTACCAAAAAAGGAATCATCGTCGTTCCGGACATGTACCTGAATGCTGGCGGTGTAACCGTTTCATACTTCGAATGGCTGAAAAACCTCAGTCACGTTCGCTACGGACGTATGGAAAAACGCTTCAATGAAAACATGAACGCCCACATCGTTGGACAGATGGAAAATCTTTCCGGCAAAAAGATGAACACGAAAGAAAAAGAATACATCGTTCATGGCGCTGACGAAGTTGACCTCGTTTACAGTGGCCTGGAAGAGACCATGATCACTGCAACCCACGAGATCATGAACGAATGGAAAAATAACCCGGATATCCCAAATATGCGTACGGCTGCTTATGTAGTGGCAATCAATAAAGTTGCTACCAGCTACGCAGAACTGGGCATCTTCCCATAACCAGGAGTTAAAAAAGGAAAAGAGAAAAGAGTGGTCAGTTTTAGAGCTGATCACTCTTTTTGTTTTGGGGAGAGCATCTCTTTTCAGGCCTCCTGTCCCCCTTTGTCTCTTTTTCCCTTTTAAACACTTAGCTTAGTACAAACGTTTTTTTTCTGTCTGATTAAAACAACGCTGTATTATGGCTAACGTTACCGGTATCGGCGGTCTATTCTTCCGCGCAAAAGATCCAGACACTCTTGCTGTTTGGTATGAAAAACATTTTAGCATCAACTCTGTGCAAAGCTATGTTCCGTGGACCCAGAAAGAGGGGCCAACGGTATTTGCTCCTTTTAAAAAAGACACAGAATACTTCGGCAGCAAGGAACAGCAATTCATGCTTAACCTGCGCGTAACGGATCTGGATGAATTACTGAATGAATTAAAGGCAGGCGGCGTCCGCATCGATGATAAACGCCAGGATGAACCTTATGGACGTTTTGCGTGGGTATACGATCCCGAAGGAAATAAGATCGAACTGTGGCAGCCTATCGATTCTCCTGATCCCGCGTGATAGGTTCCACGGGTTTCATAGGTTTCAGACGTTCCATAGGTTCTTCCTGAACCGGTACGCCCCACAACCCGCGGAGCGACCTTTGAAACTTCTGAAACCTATGAAACCTCAAAACCATCATTCGGATCAACTTCTAACTTTAATAAACCGATCATGCGATTAACACTTGCCGCATTGCTCTTGCTTATGACAGCAAATGCATTTTCCCAGGAGAAGAAATGGAAACTTGTATGGGCCGATGAGTTCAACTACAATGGCCTGCCCGACAGCACAAAATGGACCGGAGAAGTTGGCGGTCATGGATGGGGCAATAACGAACTCCAATATTATACTTCCGGAAGAGTGGAAAATGCGCGGGTGAGCAAAGGCATACTGACGATCGAGGCCCGTAAGGAAGACTGGAAAGAAAAAAAATATACGTCTGCCCGCCTTATAACAAAGAACAAAGGAGACTGGCAATACGGCAAAGTAGAAGTACGGGCAAAACTCCCTAAAGGGCTTGGCACCTGGCCAGCTATCTGGATGCTGGGCTCTGTACCCAAACTCAAATGGCCGGATGATGGAGAGATCGATATAATGGAACATGTTGGATATAATCAGGGGATGGTATTCGGAACGATCCATTGCAAAAAATACAATCACGTTATCCATACACAGAAATCAGATTCGATTTTTCTCAAAGACCTTTCAGAAAAATTCCATGTTTACAGCGTGGAGTGGAATAAGGACTCACTGACGATCGGTGTTGATGGTAAGCCCTTTTTTACATTCCTGAATGACCACACCGGTTACGATGCATGGCCATTTGACAATAAAATGTTTCTTATCCTTAACATTGCTGTTGGTGGAAACTGGGGTGGTTCACGAGGTGTTTCGGAAGATATCTGGCCACAGAAGATGGAAGTAGATTATGTGCGCGTCTACCAGCAATGACGCCTGTGCCACAACAACAACTCTTACAAAAAAACATCGTAAGAGACGGTTGATATCAACAGCCGTTCTCCGTTATTTTACCTTCAACATTTTGTGTTTTACCCAATGTCTTCAACGATCGTTTTCAGACCTTTGATCTCTAATCATGATCTAAACACCACCAGGTGTTGTGCATTCGCCTCCACGGGGGGAGCATGCAAGCAAACCTCTCGCTGGAGGCGATGCATTTCTCTTTTAGCTTTTGCTGAGAGAGACTGAAATTAATTTGAATCGACAATAGAAAAGAGAATGAATGGAGAGAATAAAACAATCGATACAAGCAAAAAATCTTTGAACGACCGGATTCAGAAAACCGGAACGAAATTGTAGTGTACCTACCTTACTATCACCAAGAAATTCCCTGTTCCGCCACTATTTTTCCTCAGCTCTTTTCGTAATAGTCGACTTATTTTCGGCCGCTTTTCCTGATGATCAGCTCATAAGTCAAGCAGTAAACTGCCATTAACAACTTACGTGAACGTACATCCCGAAAGGCTGCAATAAACTTTATCTCCGACAAAGAGTCTACCTGATGTCTGGCTTAAACTCCGGTGCCGCATATGGTTTATAATCCAATGGAAGGAGATTCGCTACCTTTTCTCCCCAACCCCAATAAGCCATCGAGAAAACCTCCTGCGGAGGAAAATAACTGCCATTTGCGTCTATTCCTACAGGTTGTTTGTTTTGTAAAAAGATGTATGAGCGCTGAAAAGTAGGCTGTCTGTTCTCCCTGGAGTAAATAATATATCCTTCCTCTTCAAGCTCTTTCTTGTAAGTGATATAAAGATAGTCCTGGAAAAATAACACCTTGAGACTGCCGTCCTGTTCGACGATCAGGCTGTCAGCCGTAAGAAGAGACCGGCCATACGTATCAATATCATCTTTTTGTGAAAGAATGCGCTCGTAATAGTCTGTTGAATCAGCAGAAGCTGAGTCTTTGTTTGGCGGCTCGATGCGGGTGATCCCTGACTGCGTAAATGTGACCTTTGCCCCGCTGGTCAGCCTTGGCCTCGATCTGTAGATCTGCTTTACCCGCTGTTTTTCGTAATTCGGCGTGCGCACCATTCTCCGCACTTCATAACCCTCTTCAGCTACTGTATTGGTATAGACCGACCGCATAAAATGTAACATCGATCCATAATAAGCCCGGTCACGGTTACGTTGCCAGCGGCGCTGAAGGCCTTTCCTGCTTTTATCGATCTCTTCAAACAATGGATAGCCGGCAAAGAACGTTGAGCCCTTTTTATAATTGATCTCGAAGTCTTCCAGCTGATACCTGATAATATAGCCCAGCGCCTTATTCTCCAGAATAATGGGCTCATCACTAAAAGCTACGAGACGGTTGCTCTTTTTATAAAACCTGAACCGGATCGATTTTTCATTTCTGATCCTGCACTGCTTTGCATTGGCTGACCCGCCAACAAAACTTTCCATAAATGTCTTACCCCATTTATCCCAGCCTTCTTCAAGCGAAGGCTCAACAGTCACATTCTCCAGCTCCTTTACTTTCCCTTCCAGCTCTACCCGCAAACGCAGCGGAAGTTCATCCGTACTAAAGCTGTAAACATTCGTCTCAAAACCAACTGAAGAAATAATGAGGTCGTACTTACCTGGAGGAAGATCCTTCAATTCAAAACTTCCATCCCTGGAAGACACAGTACCATAAGACGTATTGCTGATAAAAACACTGCTGCCGGCGACAGGCTCCTTGGTAGCACTATTCACTACCTTACCGGTGATCGTACGTTGTGCTACTGCGGCAATGGCCGCAAAAACGAACAGACAAAAAAATGCCGGTATCCTTAACATACCGGCAATTTAGTATTTTAAACTGAATAACTAAAAAATTAGTTAACTAGTGTTTTATTATTCCAGACCAAACATACCCTTGTTGAGTTGCTGAAGGATCTGCATTTTATATCTGGCATCGATCAGCAATGAAATATTATGCGGGCTGCCTCCATAGGATACCATCCGCACAGGAATGTTCATGATGGAGCCAAACAGTTTCTTCACGATATCCGTAGTTTGCGAGATCTCATTACCCACCACTGAAATGATCGTTTGATTATGATCCACTTCTGTCGTTCCGAATGGCTCCAGCTCTTTCAGGATCTCTTTCAGGAATACAGGACTGTCAATAGTAAGTGATACCGCCACTTCTGAAGTAGTGATCATATCTATCGGCGTGCGGTATTTCTCAAACACTTCAAAGATCTTTCTCAGAAAGCCGTATGCCAGCAACATGCGGCTGCTTTTAATACGGATCGCAATGATATTATCTTTCGCTGCTACCGCTTTCACGCCAACACCAGCAGCCTGTTCGGTGATCAATGTTCCTTTTGCTTCCGGCTGCATCGTGTTCAGCAGTTTTACCGGGATCTTATAGGTCTGTGCAGGCCAGATCGAAGCGGGGTGCAGGATCTTTGCTCCGAAATACGCAAGCTCTGCGGCTTCTTCAAAACTCAATTGTTCGATAGGTACGGTCTTTTTCACCACCCTCGGGTCATTGTTATGCATGCCATCGATATCTGTCCAGATCTCACACGCACTTGCATTGATTGCCGCAGCGATCAATGACGCCGAATAATCGCTGCCACCTCTTTTCAGGTTGTCCACTTCGCCACGCGCATTACGGCTGATATAACCCTGGGTAACGAACAATTTCCTGTCCTTATTCTGTTGCAATAATTGAGTCAGCTTCACTTTAATACTGCCGATCTGAGGTTCATCATAACCGTCAATCGTCATGAATTCAAGCGCGGGCAACAACGCATGATCTATCCCCTGTTCTTCAAGGTAAGCGGCAAATAGTTTAGTTGATAACAATTCACCCTGAGCAAGAATATCTTTATTCAGCGCTTCGCTGAATGATATTTTGAGAATGATGTTCAGAAATTCAAAATGCTCCGCAATGATCTGGCGCGTTTTTTCAACGGCAGCAGGTTTTTTCACCAGTTCGGCAATGAATTGTTGATAATGCGCTTCCAGCTTATCGATCGACTGTTTGGCCGCAACACGATCGCCCCTGGAGATATTATCGCCGATTTCCACCAGTGCATTGGTGGTGCCAGACAAGGCAGACAACACTACAATTGTAGGTTCTTCTCCCCTGGTGACCAATGAAACGATGTGATGCATACGTTCCGGCTTGCCCACACTGGTGCCGCCAAACTTCATTACTTTCATGATTTGTTCCCCCTCCCCGAGTTTTTTAAGGATTAAAAATGGTGGGGGCAAAGATAACCAAGAGTTAAATGGAAGAAAGCGGGAAAAGGGAAATTTTCGCTTTTTTTACGCTTTTATGGATAAAGATGTTTCTATCTCTGTTTATGATATGGTACAAGAGAGCGTCAATTTGGATTGACAATCTTAGAGACGATCTTCTTTATGTTTTTGCTCACAAAACGATTCCAAATTTCTTTCCCGTTTCCGACAGGTCGTTCACCACGCTTTCCAGTAGGGGAATACCGTCTTTTGTTCTTTCTGCTTCCATTTCCCGCTCGGGATCACCCGGTATCAGCACTTTTTCTTCTCCCGCCATTGGCCTAGCTGCGCGGAATCCTTCGATCCAGTGATCCATGCTTTTTTTGAACTCATCCGCCGGGCGGAAGGCATCGATCCTCATAGCGCCGAGGAAATGACCGATCCCCTTGCCGGGTTGCTGTGCCGGCATCGGCACGTAAGCCGGAAACGGCGGAACCCACGGCGCATAATTTGCACCGCTTAGTAATGCCGAAAAAAGGTCAACTATTGCCCCAAGGGCATAGCCCTTATGACTTCCATGCTCACGGTCTCCACCCAATGGCAACAAGGCCCCGCCTTGCTTTAGAATATGCGGATCATTCGATGGATTACCATTTGCATCCTGCACCCAACCGGTTGGCGTTGGCTGACTCTTGCGCTGCAAAATTTCCAACTTGCCGTTTGCCGCCGTAGTGGTAGCAAGATCAGCCACAAACGCAGGTTGTTTCCCCGCCGGCGCCGCCACACAGATCGGATTTGTACCAAGCATCTTATCAATGGAAAAAGTCGGTGCCACCAACGGACTCGCATTGGTCATCGCCCAACCGATCATATCGTGTTCGAGCGCCATCATGGCGTGACTCGCGGCTATCCCAAAGTGATTGCTGTTCCGGACACTCACCCAACCCGTGCCAACATTTTTCGCTTTATCGATCGCCACCTGCATTGCAAAAGGCGCCACTACGAGGCCGAGGCCACTGTCTCCATCCACCACGGCCGTAGATGGCGTTTCATGTACGATCCCGATCTCCGGTTTCGCATTCACCCTGTTCGCCTCCCAAAGCCGCACATAGCCACTGAGCCGCGCCACGCCATGAGAATCAATCCCCCTGATATCTGCAGACAAAAGCGACCGGGTCGCAATCGTTGCATGCTCCGGAGAGCAACCTATTGCCTGAAAAACATTATTCGTGAAATCAGCCAGGTGCTGATAAGAAAAAACTGTTGTTGACATTCGACAAAGAAACGAATAAATCCAGGGATAAAAGGGCGATCCGCGCATATCAGCATTTCGCTTTGCATAAGGCTCCACCCTTCGCTACGGCGGACGCGGCCCGCGGATTTGCAAAGATTTTATCGTCCCGGTCACCGGAAATATCGTCCCTGGCAGATATCGGTAGGTTATTCCATTTGACTGGCATCTTCCTGCTTTCGCAAGCCCCGGTGCGTGAGACACGCACCGGGGCTCACACCGGGGCTCGCACTGAAGCTCACACCATGGCTCGCACCGGAAGTTTATCGGGCAACAATCAATGTCATGGCTCCGCAACCTGAAAAGAAAGAAGCCTTCTAAAATCAGAAGGCTTCTTTGCTATAACTTTTACAAATTGCGTAGCCCGAACATTGGGCATCCTCTTTTAGAATGGCAGGTCATCTATCGGTTCAGCCACTTCATTGGATGCATTTACACTCACTGATCCGGCATTGGAAGAACCCGCTCCATAAGAATTGCCGCCACCAACAGTATTCTCACTGCGGCCACCCAGCAACTGGATGTCACGAACACGAAGCGACAATGAAGCTCCACCGGTTCCATCCTGACGGGTAAACGCCCTTACCTCCGGATTTCCTTCCACAAACACTTGCTTGCCTTTTGTCAGATAAGGCGCAAGAGCCGTACGGTCCGTCCAATAGGCACAATCAACCCAGGTAGTTCTTTCCTGGTTATTCCCCTGGCTATCTTTAAATTTCTCTGTATGTGCGACTGTAAAATTGATAACGTTCTTTCCATTCACCGCATTAACCACGCAATCTTTTCCGAGGTTACCGATAACTTGCATTTTAATCATAGTACTCTGTTTTAGAATTCGTAAATATATAGCGGCAAGTTAGCATTATTATCCTAGCCCGCCGTGTGCCGCACTAACTGATTTACCCGTACAAAACAGACTGTGCATAAGTTCTGATTAACTCGCCGCTACTCCTGCAAGATGCAACCGGAGAGAAATGATTCAAGGGGGAAAAAACATTATTTGAGTGTTTTTTTCCCTTGGACTGTATTGTTGGTCTTTGTGCCGTTTTAACTGACCCGGTATTTAGGGGTTGCTGAATAACTGCAGGTTCCTGGTGAAAAGTTTGAGAGGTTTGAGAAGTTTCAAAGGTTAGGCAGGCTGCGTTTGCCCGATCTGTTCAATAACAATGAGGAGTACCAGTGTCGGCTGCGGGCTTTTTGCACTGGCCGGTTCATAATGCCTGCAGCAAACTGCCACCTGGCTGACTGAACCTCTTCAACCTGTTAAACGACGAACGCCTATCACCCCTTATTATTGATAATAGCATAGCTATTCAGCAGCCCCTAAATAAATATAAAACCAGACCCCTCCTGCAACAGAGGGGTCTGGTTTTATCATAATTCACTACGTTAGTTTCGGACAACAAACAACAGCTTATTCCTCCGTTCTCCCGCTCGCGCTATCAATCACTCTTCCGAAGAAAATCGCATTCATGAACAGCTTGCTTCCACCCAGCCAGAATGCGCGGAAATTAGGATTGTCCGCAATGCTGATCACACGGCCACCACCAACGGTGTTGACGATCACTGCCGCAGAATTCTTTACTGCATCCAGGTTCTCACGGCTGACCCAACCGCTCTGCATTGGCTTTGCACCATAAAAGAATGGTGTGGCATAAGGATTTTTGCTCTTTTCCATGAATACACGATTGGCCTTGAAAAGGCTGATCGTTTTCTGATTATAACCATACGCCAGCGGATGTGTAAGGTCCGCTTCCGCACCAAAGATCGCCCCGCTCATTCTCTGCGCGCCATCCACCTGCTCGCGGTCGATGTATACTGCTTTTTGCAAGCTGTCTACCGGCGGCTTTGTTTTTTTGAAGGAAACATTGCTGATCCCGTTTTGTGCAGCCCAGGACACAGCTTCTTCCGTCAGCACCAATACTCCGCCTGATTGCACCCAGCTTTTCAGCTTTTCCTTATTCAGTTCATTATAAGAACCGCCGACCATGATCAGCGTATTATACCTGTTCAGGTCCACACGGTTGAATGCAGATGGCTCCAGATGCGTTGCAGGCATATTCATCCGTTGATCAAGCAAATGCCACACCTCACCAGCGTCAGTGGCATTAACTCCCGGCCCTGTCAGCATCGCGATCTTTGGCTCTGCCACCACCGCAAATTTGCTGCTGCCAAGATCACTGCCGCTGCTCACATTACCACTCGTTACCGCCCATACTTTGATGAAGTTTCTGTCTGCCACACCTTTCATGATATCAGCCAGCTGAGTGTCCGTCATCCTCTGCGCTTTCACCGGTATCATGATCGTTCCGTAATCAAACGAAACATCACTATTACCGATCGGCATTTCAAATTTATTCGTGGCTACTTTCGCTGTTACACCAGCTTGTTGCAACTCATACAACGCGCGTGGCGCATACAGATCATCCCATGCAAACAAATAAGCGTATTCACTTTTGCCTGTTACTTCACCTGTTTGCTTTGGCAGTTCGGCGATCCTGTCACCAGCCGCCGTACCAAACTGCGCTGCATTTAATTCTGCCGAAGGCAACCCGAACGCCAGCGGCATTGTCCATGAAGTGATATCATAAAACAAACTGTCTTTATAACTCAGTGTCTTTTCGAATATCGCCCTGATCAAACGGTATTGCGGCTGATTCGATGGTACAACGTAAGCCGTGCCCGGTTTGAAATCATTTCCTTCCGCATTGAATTTATTTTTTACTGATAAAATTTCTATCTGATGACGGCGCAGCATCTCTGCAAAATGATATGTTTTGGCTTTATCATTATCATCACCAAAAACATATCCTTTAACCGCGGCCGCGGCAGATTCGGTCATCGCTGTTTTGTAAAAATCACGTTGCCATTGCAGGAATTCCCTGCGCAATGCTTTCGCTCCTTCCAGGGTTGACAATGCGGTAACAAACTGATTGCGTATGGTAAAAGGAAAACTCAATAAGCCATTAGCTGTTTGCTGCAGGTGGCCTCTTGAGGAAGCCTGTTCAAACAATATCCCGATCGCTCCATTCACGTCCGGGTATGTGGACCCTTTTCCATAATAGAAATCATCATAGTTCTCTTTGGTAAAATAAAGAGAACCGATCCTGTCAAGAAATGCCGCGTGGTATTTGCCGAGCTTGCCTGTCAGCTCCTGGTTTTTATCAGGTGTCAAAGGATTTACCCTTGATGGAACGCCTGGCTGAAAAAAGAAGGTGGCATTGCTGCCCTGCTCATGGTGATCGGTCAGGATGTTCGGCTTCCATTTATGAAACCACTCCAGCCTGTTCTGGCTTTCCACGTGAACGGCAGGCAGCCAGTCGCGGTTCAGATCAAACCAGTAGTGATTAAATCTTCCTCCGGGCCATACCTCGTTGAACTCACGGTCATTCGGATCGCTCACCAGGTTCTTGCTGCGGTGCTGGTTCACCCAACCCGAAAAACGCTGCATTCCATCAGGATTGAATGAAGGATCAAAAAGAATGACTATATTATCCAGCAGCTCATCGATCTGTTTGCCCTGTGCCGCGGCAAGGTAATAAGCCGTCACCAGCGAAGCATTGGTACCGCTTTGTTCGTTGCCATGGATCGAATGACCGATCCATACAACGATCGGCATGTTCTCAATATTCAATGAGCCTGAACGTGCCGGATCAGTCAATTGCACGTGCTGCTGCCTGATCTCTTCCAGCCGCTGCTGATTTTTTGCCGAAGTAATGATCAGCAACACCTGTGGTCTTTTTTCATATGTAAGTCCCATCAGTTCCAGCTTTACCCTGTCCGGCGCAGCCGCTGCCACGGCTTTCATATAGTTAACCAGCCTGTCATGCGTCACGTGGTACTCTCCCACTTCATGATAAATGACATCTTTCGGCTTCGGGATCGCCGGATTATATGTCACACTGTCCGGTAAAAAATATTTCAGGTCCTGGGCCATTCCGGAAAAAGCCAGGGTCATCATGCTAATAATCAGAGCAAGTTTCTTCATATACAGTTAGTTAAGGTATGAATGGGGAAGATAAGCAATTTCGATGATCATAGTCCGATGGCCCATCGCCGTTGGCCATTGGCCGAACCAATAGCGGCTATCGTTGTTCTATCGGGATAAGCTGTTTAAAGCAGAACATAATCGTTTATTTATCAAGGATACAGAGATCGGGGCAATTCCATTAGGCCATCGGTCATCGGACAACGGCCATCGATCCGTATCTTTGCAACTTGCAATTTTTGTAATATGAGTCGTAAAGGAAAAGTGCTGGTAGCCATGAGTGGCGGTATCGATAGTACCGTGGCTGCGCTGATGTTGAATGATGAAGGGTACGAAGTGGTGGGCATCACCATGAAAACCTGGGACTATGCTGCCAGCGGAGGAAGCAAAAAAGAGACCGGCTGTTGTAATGTAGACAGTTTTAATGATGCGCGGCAGGCCGCCGTAGAGCATGGCTTTGCCCATTATATCCTTGATATACGCGAAGAATTCGGTGGTTTTGTGATCGATAATTTTGTGGATGAATATCTCGCCGGGCGCACACCAAATCCCTGCGTACTTTGCAATACACATATCAAATGGAGGGCGCTGCTCAAAAGAGCTGACGCGCTCGGTTGCGATTTTATTGCCACCGGCCACTACGCAAAGATCAAACAGCATGATAATGGCCGCTATTTCATCAGCAAAGCCATTGATGACACAAAAGACCAGAGCTATGTATTGTGGGGATTGCAACAGGACCTGCTGAGCCGCACATTGCTGCCACTCGCACCATACCGCAAAACGGAGATCCGTGAAATGGCACTCAACTACGGCTACCCCGAACTTGCAAAGAAAAGCGAGAGCTACGAGATCTGTTTTGTTCCGGACAATGACTACCGCGGTTTTCTGAAAAGAAAAGTAGACGGACTCGAAGAAAGAGTGAACGGAGGCAACTTCGTTGATAAATCAGGCCGGATCCTCGGCAGACATAAAGGCTATCCGTTTTATACCATCGGCCAACGCAAAGGACTTGACATTGCACTGGGCAAACCCGTTTTTGTTACCAGCATCGACCCCAATACCAATACAGTTGTACTCGGTGACGAAGCCGATCTCGAACAGAATGAAATGATCGTTGGCAAGCTCAATATGATGAAGTACGACATCATCACTCCGGGTATGGAAGCCACCACAAAGATCCGCTATAAAGACAAAGGCAGCCTTTCCAACCTTTACCCCGAAAACGGCACCGTGAAGATCCGCTTTTACGAAAATGCCAAAGGGATCGCTCCAGGACAAAGCGCAGTATTTTATGACGGAGAGGATGTGATCGGAGGTGGGATTATTCAGAGAGGAGCACTGCTCCAGGATGGCAGGGTCTAATAAATTTGTTTCGATGTTCGATAGCCGATGATTGATAACAGCGATGTATTCGATCCCCTGTTTGATGCCCGGCCATCAAACAGATATCATCCATCATCGAAACGAATAAAGGCCTGTTCAACAATAATTTCTGAGGTTAAACGTTAATTATTTCGCGCTTAACTGACTGTGTCCTAAGCTTTAATCATATCCTGGAATTCTTATGAGAATCACTTCTACCCTCTTTTTGGTCTTATTATCAGCCCTGGTAATGGGTCTTGCATCCTGTTCGGACAAAAAAGAGGAGTGGGTGGCCACGGAACCTGTCTCTGACTATCTCCCGCTTGCAGTTGGTAAGTATATCACATACCGTGTTGATTCGCTGGTGCCAAACGTTTTGTTTAACGCAACACTGGACATACATAGCTACCAGATAAAACATGTGGTGGATGCCGAGGTGACCGACAATCTGGGCCGGCCATCCTATCGCATTTTCCGTTTCAAAAGAAATGCGGACGGCTCCGGACCCTGGGAAACTGCGGGTTCATATTTCATCACTCCGCTGACAAACCAGGTTGAACTGGTAGAGACCAATCTCCGCTACATCAAACTGCGCGAACCCATACGCGAAGGCTTCAGCTGGAGAGGCAATGCCTACCTGCCGGTAAGCCCGTTCCAGGCACTCGGGTATAATATGACCGTTGCCAACTCTATGGGAACATGGGACTATACCTATGATTTGTTTGAACCAATCACACAGATCAACGGACAAACATATAATGATGTATGGACCGTTGAACAGGCTGATGAAGGCACGGGCGACCCCAGTCAGTCACCTGATATATTTGCAAACAGAGCAAGAGGGGTTGAAAAATACGCCAGGAACATTGGGCTTGTTTACCGTCAACTGATTCTCTGGGAATATGAAGTGGGCCAGACCCAGCCAGCCTCCTTTACCGGTTTTGGCATCACCATGTGGATGATCGATCACAACTGATCTACTCAGGCATCCTGAACAATGCAGCAAATAAAGTATCTGCTCTTCTTTCGAATCCCTGGAACAATGCAGACCGGATAAATCCGAGACCTGTATGTTCTAACGCAAACGCTACAGCAGCTTCGTTCTCCTGTTCATAAACCGAACAGGTGATATACAGAAAATATCCGCCCGGTTTCAGATGCTTCCACGTATTCAGTACTATCTGACGCTGACGCAATGCATATTCTTCAATTCTTTTTTCATTAAAAAACATCAGTTGTTCCGGTGTTCTTCCCCAGGTGCCGCTTCCGGTACAGGGCACATCCGCCATGATCAGATCAAACTGCCGGGCAGGATCTACCGGTTTGCTCAGATCCGCAACAAAACCCTTGTAGCGGTTGATGCCGGCATCCCTGAAACGCCCTGATAAATTCTGCAAAATGTTTTCCCTTACATCCGAAACGGTCAGTTGTATCGCCGGATAACGGTCATATACCAGTAAAGACTTTCCTCCGCTTGCCGCACAACAATCCCAAACCTGCTTCGGCACAAAATCATTCTCGCCATCCAGCAATTCCAGGACACGCTGCGAACTAAGGTCCTGTATCACTGCTTCGCGGTTTATGCTGATCACATCATCCAAACGTGAAGCGTTCGGCAATGCGATACATGTTTCAGTTATTTGTTTATAGGAAATACCCGCCCTATCAAGTGAACGTTTCACTTTTTCATCCCGGCCAGGCCTTATCCGTAAGAAAAGATCTGGTTGAATAAAATGCGAAAGCGTGAATGCTTCTGCATCAATCTCCTTCTCCAGCTGCCCAACAGCCGGAAAATGATCGGCGGAAGAATAAGAACAACCGGCAAGGCCCAGTTTTTCCGCTATTGACAGCCCGATCGCTGCATTCCATTCAGGCTTTTCAGCCTGCAGCAAACTATCTGCACTATTTGAAGCAAGAAACAATCCCAGCAGGATCCTCTCTTTAATTTCAGCGGCAGCGTTGATCTTCCCCAGGCGGAAATAAGCATAACATAACGCGGTGATCCTTTTCCGGTCCCCCGATCCATATTTTTTATCCGCTTTGAAAAATTCTTTAATGAACAAGACGAAAGGCTGTGCACCTTTGTATTGCGTTAAAATCGCTTCAGCGGTATTTAAATGCGAATAGTACTTCATCCGGAGTGCAAGATACAATGCAATGGCGCTTAGTGATACTCTCTTATTTTAAGACATTGCAGGCTATACGTTCCGGTGCAGCAGGCCGATACCAATGAATTGATTAACTTCCACCTCTGCATGTTCCGCAACTCTGTCATACTGCTGTTCATCCTGTTTCCGCTCGTCGCAACGGCACAGGCAAAACCGTTTTCATTCCGCAACATCAGCATCAACCAGGGACTATCACAAAGCAGCGTGATCGACATCGCGATTGATGAGACAGGCTTTGCCTGGATGGCCACACAGGATGGCCTGAACCGCTTCGATGGAAATGAATTCATTCCGTTTCCTGTGAACTTTGATGATATTACCACTCCTACCGGTAACCAGCTCGGCAAGATCAGTCCCGGCGAAGGTCACAAGCTATGGCTCATCAGCCGTGGCGGCAGGTTGCAGAAGATGGATCTCTTCACACAGCTTATTACTCCTTTTCCCAAACTTAAAGGGGAATCGATCCCACCCGCATCCTGCGTTTTCCAGGACTCTGTCTACCTTTTTATCGGAACACAAAGCGAAGGGTTATGGATCTATCAGCAAAAAGTCAATCAGTTAAACAGGCTTACGACAAAGACAAATCCATCGATCAGCAGTAACGAAATAAAAGATGTATTCAAAGACAGCCGGGGCGATTACTGGATATTAACATCGAATGGCGTGATCGTACTGAATGCCTTGCTTCAGGTAAAAAACACTTTTCTGCAGAAAGATGAACATCCTGTGCGCACCAGCGCAATCACCGAGGATGGAAATGGCAGGATCTGGATCGCTACATTCGGGCAGGGGTTGTTTTTCAAAAATAAGAATACGGCCTCATTCCAGCAGTTCAATGGCTTTGGCGCCACGAAACTGAAAGACAGCCTCGTCACCGAAACACTACTCGCTGACCGCAACGGCATGATCTGGGTCGGAACCTTCAGCAACGGTTTATATATTATCGATCAGCAACAACAGATACTCCATCATTTAGAGCCCGATAAAAAAGATCCGTTCTCGCTTGCATACATCGATGTGCTTTGCATTAGAAAAGACAACCGCGATGGCGTGTGGATAGGCACAGATGGCGGCGGGGTGAGTTATTATGATAAACGACTGGATAACTTCGAAACGTTTTCCCGCAGTAATCTTCCCGAGAAGATCTCAATCGAACAGGTGAGAGCAATCACTACTGATCATGATAAAAATATCTGGGCCGGCACATCAGTCAATGGCCTGGCAATAGTGGGCAATCAACCGGCAGGCATTGGCGCTTATAAAAAGATCGGCTCACTGCTGACTGACAGGGACGGCGATATCTGGATCGGCACACAGGAGAATGGACTTGATATTATGAACGCCCGTTCAAAAAAGATCATCCGGAAATTTCTTCCCGGTGAAACCATCTGGAATATGCTGGAAGATGCATCGGGAAATGTATGGGTCGCAACAAGACAACAGGGGCTTTATCTGCTGAATAAAAAAAATGGAGAAATTTCTCATTTTGACGATCAGCATTCTCCGGCACTTATTGAAAACAATGTAAGAACGCTTGCCTTTACAAAAGACAGCTTATTATTTATCGGCTTCGAAAAATCGGGTATCCAACTACTAGATATCAAACAAAGAAAATTATGCAGGTTGCCCAACACAGTTGACTCAACCTTCAATGGCTCCGTACTGATCCGCAGCATGTATTACACTGAAAATATTTTGTGGGTAGGAACGTTTGGAAATGGTCTGCTTGCATTTGAATTACCTTCCGGAAAAGTAACCGCTATCACCGAGAAACAAGGTCTTCGCAATAACACGATCTATGGAATACAGCCAGATCGCCGCGGATCGATCTGGCTTAGCACCAACAAAGGCTTATGCCGGTTGCGCATTCCGTCTGAGCTAAGCTCCATCCGCAGGGCTGATATGTTCTTCTTTACTATTGAAGATGGATTGCAAAGCAATGAATTCAATACAGGTGCTCATTACCGTTCGCCTGACGGGCACCTCTATTTTGGAGGGATCAATGGCCTCTCCTTTTTTGATCCTGCCGAATTATCCAGCATCGAACAACCCGCATCAGTGATCATCACAGCCGTACAGGCAGATGATAAACGTCTGCAGACAGACACACTCATCACTTATAAAAAACTCCTGAAGCTGCCTTACAGGCAAAACTCCATTTCGTTTACGTTCGCGGCATTTGATGTATTGTCGGCGGGCCGGTTAAATTATTCGTACAAGTTAAGCGGTTTTGATAAAGACTGGTTTGATGCCGGTACACGAAACTTTGCAGCATACACGCATCTCCCTTCCGGGAAATATACATTCTATGTAAAAGCAACCAGGAATTTCTCAGCAGAAAATGCGCCGGTCACGTCTCTGATCATTATCATAGAACCACCATTCTGGCGCACGCCATGGTTCATCATTCTTTGTGTGCTCCTGCTTGCGGCCTCTTTGTACGGGATCTACCGGTACCGGATCAGCCAGCTGATCCGGCTGCAAAAAGTGCGCAACAGGATCGCTTCAGATCTGCATGATGATATCGGATCCGCATTGACACATATCAACATCCTGTCCGAGCTAAGTAAATCAGGTATCGACCCACACACAGAAGCCGCCGGTTTTCTCGATCGTATCACTGAAGAAGTCACTAACTGCGGTCAGTCGCTTGATGATATTGTGTGGAGCATCAACTCCAACAATGATACGATGGAACAGATGGTCGCACGCATGCGCCGGTATGTTGCCGAAGTGCTGGAAACAAAAGTGGAGAAGTATGCTGTTGATTTTGATGACAGGTTTGCCTACCGCAAACTGAACATGGAGCAACGCCGTGATTTCTTTTTGCTTTTCAAAGAACTCATCAATAATATTTACAAACATTCCAAAGCATCCCAGGTTGGGATACGCATATGGCTGGAACGAAATACCCTTCATATGCGCGTAGCCGACAATGGTATTGGCTTTGATAAAACAAAAGCTACCGAACGGAATGGCGTAAAGAATATGCATGCACGTACGGAAAAATGGCGGGGACAGATCGATATCAAGTCATCGCCCGGCTCGGGTACGGTTATAGCTATTGCGATGCAGCTTGTGTAATAGAAGACACGGTCGCGGACCGCGGTACCACTCCAACTAATGAATGCCTCTTATTTTTTTGCCAGCACGAATGAATGATAAACTATAAACGACCGTCGGCTGTCATCCCTACACGCCGGTCGGCGGTTGGCAATCATCCCCACAAACCACACAAATGAGTGAGGCCTCCTCAATAAAAAACAACTAATTTTATTATTGCTATACAAGCCATTCCTAAACTAAATCCTGACCTTATATGTCGCCCAAAATCGTTCTCTTCGAAGATAATGACCGCCTGCGGGAATCACTGGCATACCTGCTCAGGATGAATGGTTATGATGTAGCCGGTGATTTCAGCAACTGTGAAGAAGCCGCCAATATTGCCCGGGTCTATCAACCCGATGTTGTATTGATGGACATAGACATGCCGGGCAAAACAGGGATCGATGGCGTAACCATGATCAAAGAAGCAAGGCCTGAAACAGCAGTGATCATGTACACCGTTTTTGAAGAAGAAGAAAAACTGTTCAAATGTCTTTGCGCCGGCGCCAATGGCTATTTACTGAAGAAGACTCCTCCGGCGAAATTATTCGAAGCCATTCATGATGTAGTGGAGGGCGGCGCACCAATGTCACCAACCATTGCAAAGAAAGTGCTCAGTACATTCCAGGTAAGGCACGATCATGCAAAATACAAATTATCTCCCCGCGAAATAGAAGTGCTGCAATACCTGATCAAAGGTTACAGCATTAAGCTCATTGCATCAGAAATGCAACTCGCCTTTGATACGATCCGCTCACATCTGAAAAACATCTATCAGAAACTGCATGTAAACTGCGGAAAAGAAGCCATTGCAAAGGCTCTGAGCGAAAGGATCGTTTCCTGACAGGGGTTGAGGAAAAGGTTTGAGAGATTTGAAAAATTTCAGAGTTTATTTCATTAGAAAATTCTGCGTAAAGTGTTACGCCCTGCTAACTGCGGCAGCAACCTATGAAACTTCTCAAATCTCTCAAACCTTTTCCTCTTTTTCTTCCCCGATTGCATTCATTTCAGTAAATTGACTCTTTCCGATTACTGAATACCGTCATGCTTCTGGCTGCCCGGACCCCGCGAAACATATTACCCCTTCTCCTCCTGCTGGCATTTTTAAATTGCCTGACTTCGCCTGCCCGGTCGCAACGGCTGATCTATACCACGTATCGTCTGAACCAAAATCTTTATGAGCCGAATAGTGAGCTTGTCTCGGGCTATATAAAAATCATCTATCAGACCCGTGATAAATTACTGGCGATCGGTACAAAATTCGGATTCTGTATCTATGACGGTAACAAGTTCAGGAACTATACGCGACTCGGAGAGAGATACATCGGCGCCATCAACGATTTTATTGAACTGGAAGACGGGACCTTACTGATCCTCTCCAATACGCTTGGAATACTCGCCCTGAATAAAAATACGCTTCGCCAGGTACCTCTCATTCCTCAAGCACCGGTCCCAAGATTTTTTAATTTCCTGCGCGTATCCGACAGCAAGCTGATTGTATCAAGCACTAACGGCATATACAGATTTAAACAGGATCATTTTCTAAAAACAATTATATCCGGCGAGCCGGATGCAAGTATGTTTTATGATCTTGAAAGTCTTAATGATAAACTGTTGCTTGCGTCAAATGGACCGGGTTCACCTTTCATCGTATTCGACTCGGCCTGGCGAACGATCAATAAATTTACACTCAGACAGGTGATCTATGATGTACAATCAGATAAGAAAGGAAATCTCTGGATGGCAACACCTGAAGGACTCAGAAGGGCGTCTGAAAAAAAGCTGCTGGCTGGTGAATTTAAATTTGAATCGATCCCTGCACCTCTTGCAAAAGCAGGTATCGACAGCAAGGTTGTGTTGAATCTCTATTCTGATAAACATTCCAATCTTTGGATAGGCACTGCATTCGGTGGCCTTTTCAGAATGGACACTTCGTATAATATTACACAATTTCATTTTGCCAATGGCTTCAGTTTTGACCGGGTAAATTGCATGTACGAGGATGCCGAAGAAAATCTTTGGCTTGGTACAGAAAATGGCCTGGTGAAAATTCCTGATCCCCGGATCACAAAATATATATCGAACGATGGGCTGCAGGCCAGTACCATTCACCGGTTGATGGCTTTTGATGGAGATGTATTTGGCATCACAACAGATAATCTTTTCCGGGTGAATGAACAAGCCAATAAAACGATCAGCCGCCTGGATACGTTACCGGAAGCGGTCGATCTCTTTTCCTCGGCAACACATATCTACGCTTATTCAGACAGCCTGTTCCTTGATGTGCAAAAGATCAATGCGAAATATACAGTCAGGAAGATAAAACTGCAAAGACCTGCCAACGTATTCTTCAAGCGCGGCGCGGTAGCTGTTGATGACAATTCATTTCTTATTCCGGCAACGAAAGGAGGCCTGTATGCGTTTGACCGGAAAAAATTCCGCAAGGTTCCCGATATAGATTATACCGTTGAAGATATTTACTATGACAGGGAACGCGGCGCACTATGGGTATCGCAACTAAACGGAGGTTTGCGGATTTACAACCTTGCAAACTCAATGGAGTTGATATTGAAGGACAGTTCCGCATCTAAAAATATATCATCGATCGCTGCCGGTAATAATGGGTTGATGTGGCTTTCAACAAGGGATAAAGGCCTGTTCCGGGTTTCATTGGAAAATAAAAGCCTTAAAATATTACAACATATCGGCATACAGGAAGGATTATCATCAGACCTTTGTACATCCGTAAGAGAGAACAAAGACGGGAAATTATTTGTCGGAAATACCTCCAGCCTCGATGTGATCGAACACGTCAATGATCACTATGTTGTGAACAATCTCGCAGCACAGTTAAGTTATAACAATGAGATCTATTCACTTACTGAAGACAAACACGGCAATATCTGGGCGGGCGGGTTGAACGGATTGCTGATGCTGCCAGCAGATGCCAACCTGCTTTCTGTCAGCAATGCAAAAACATTCATTACGAAGATTCAGCTCAATGACAGCACGATCAGTACAGCTGATATTGACGCGGGCGGGCAACTTGTGCTGGCGCCGCATCAGAATGATATCACATTTGAGTTTGCAAGTCCGTATATGAAAAATGAACCTGTGGTAAAATATGTGTATCGCCTGTTGCGCCAGGGCGATACCACCTGGAGCCAGCCATTCACCAATGCATCACTTGCATTAAAAGATCTTCCGCCCGGCTCATTCACTTTTGAAGTAAAAGCACTATTCCCGGCGGGAAATGGCAGCGGCGAAACAGGATCTGTTTCTTTCCGTATTCTCTCACCATGGTATCGGAGCTGGTGGTTTATTACATTATGCGTACTGACGCTGTTTTCTTTAACATACTTCGTTTATCGCTACAGATTACGCCAGGTGATCCGTTTGCAACAGGTCAGAAACCGTATTGCCAGTGATCTGCATGATGATATTGGTTCAACCCTCACCAATATCAACATCCTCTCTTCACTTGGAAGAAGAAATCTGCACGCACCGGCACAGGCGCGGGAGTTCCTCGATCGGATCACGGAAGAGGTAAACAATTCATCACAGGCACTCGACGATATTATCTGGAGCGTGAATACAAGCAATGACGGCCTGGATGAAACAGCTGCGCGCATGCGTCGTTACGCAGCAGAATTGTTTGATGCCGGCAATGTACATTATGAATTTGAGCTGGACCGGGATCTCGCACAACGGAAACTAAGCATGGAGCAGCGTCGCGACTTCTATCTTGTTTTTAAAGAATCGATCAACAATATTTTCAAACATGCCGAAGCAAAAAATGTATGGATCAATGTGCATGTAGAAAAAAGCAATCTCGTATTGTCTGTACGTGATGATGGCAAAGGGTTCGATCCGCTGGCGGAAACACATCGCAATGGCTTGAAGAACCTGTACACACGGGTGGCTCGCTGGAACGGCTCGATCCAGGTAAGATCAGCCCCCGGAATGGGTACGATCATTGTAGCCAACATGCTGATCAGGGCATAATACCTCAATTGGGGGATTTGTATACATCTTTTCTACCACTAACTTCGCTATCATGGCCATACGGATAATTATTTTTGAGGATAACGAGCGTCTCCGCGCATCACTCTCTTATCTGCTTCGCAGTATGCCTGAATATGATGTGGTGGGCGATTACAGCAATTGCCAGGGAGCAATGGCCATTACACTTGAGCATCAACCCCATGTGGTACTGATGGATATCGACATGCCGGGGGAAAACGGGATCAAAGGCGTAGGCATGGTAAAAGAAGCGAGACCGGAGACGGCTGTGATTATGTACACTGTTTTTGAAGATGATGAAAAATTGTTCCAGTGTCTTTGTGCTGGAGCAAACGGCTATCTGCTGAAAAAAACACCACCGGATAAATTGTTTGAAGCGATCAGGGAAGTAGTGGATGGTGGAGCCCCGATGAGTCCCTCTGTGGCCAGACGCGTATTAAACAGCTTCCAGCAATCTAAATCCGAAAACAAATACCAGCTCTCATCCCGCGAACTGGAAGTACTGACATTGCTCAGCAAAGGCTTCAGCGCAAAAGTGATCGCAGGAGAATTGAATATTTCTTTTGAAACAGTGAGATCCCACCTGAAAAATATTTACCCGAAACTTCATGTGAATTGTGGGAAAGAGGCGATTGCGAAAGCACTGAGCGAACGGATCGTGTGATAAAGTAAAAATTAAAAAAATACCCTGACAGGAACAAAGTTCCGGTGTCAGGGTATTTTTTTAATTTTTATTTGAATTACAGCTCCAGCAGACTCTTCACCGGATCCTTTCCAATCAGCAACTGACCCGGATTCTCCAGCAATTCTTTCACTCTTACCAGGAAGCTTACAGACTCGCGGCCGTCGACGATACGGTGATCATAGCTCAGCGCCAGGTACATCATCGGCCTGATCACCACCTGACCATTGATCGCCATCGGGCGTTCCTGTATTTTGTGCATGCCCAGTATCGCGCTCTGCGGAATATTGATGATAGGCGTACTCATCAGCGAACCGAATACACCACCGTTGGTAATTGTAAATGTTCCACCTGTCAGCTCTTCAGTGGTCAGTTTGCTGTCACGCGCTTTGCCAGCCAGCTCGATCACCTTTTTCTCAACATCAGCCATGCTCAGACTTTCCACGTTGCGGATCACTGGTACAGTCAGACCTCTTGGAGTGCTTACCGCAATACTGATATCTGCATAATCATGATACAACAACTGATCGCCATCAATATAAGCGTTCACAGACGGCCATTCAGCCAATGCGATCGAACATGCTTTTGCAAAGAAGCTCATAAAACCAAGACCAACACCATGTGCTTCTTTGAACTTGTCTTTGTATTTCGCGCGGATCTCCATGATCGCAGTCATGTCCACTTCGTTAAAAGTGGTCAGCATGGCCGTTGTATTCTTCGCTTCAACAAGACGACGGCTGATCGTTTTGCGGAGATTGCTCATTTTTTCAGCTCGCACATTCCGACTGCCCAGTTCCGCGCCAGCAAATGCTTTCTTACCGGGATTTGATAATGCAGCCAGTACATCATCTTTGGTGATCTTACCTGAGTAACCGCTTGGCGTTACAGATTTGGGATCTACCTTTTTATCAGCAATGATAGCAGATGCTACCGGTGTTGCTTTAATATCATTTGAAACAGCAGTCACAGGCGCTGTAGACGCCGCTTTTGCAGGCTCTGCTTTGGGTTCTTCTTTCTTTGCTTCAGGTTTTGCAGCTGGTGCGGCTTTGCCTTCGGGTTTTGGAGCAGTTTCATCAATGCTAGCCAGCACATCGCCGATCTTTAAGGTATCGCCTTCCTGTGCGCCGGTTTTCAATACGCCAGCCTGCTCTGCATTCACTTCAAAAGTGGCTTTCTCGCTTTCCAGTTCAGCGATCACTTCATCCCTCTCTACATACTCCCCATCTTTCTTATTCCATTTCAGTAAGGTTACCTCGCTTATTGACTCTCCTACTGTTGGTACTTTAATCTCTATCATTAGAATATATTTAGTCTTCTAGCATTTGTTTAATTATCTTTTTGAACTCTTCGACTTTCCCAAGGTAAGGCTTTACTTCTTCTTCTGATAATGTCATAAAATCGCCATAGTCTCCTTTTTGCCTTTTATCAAACAAAACTGCAGCAATCTCCCCACTTCATATCAACCTTTTGCTCTTTGATAAATTTCAAACCGAATTGGATTTTAACCCCGGCATGAGTTGACGTATCAAGACCATATCCGGAAAAAGTGCAGTAACCAAATAATAACAGCCATAATACACTTCTGGTACTGCTCATAACCTTTTCCCTTCACGAACGACATTTTGATAAAAAGGTGCTATTTCCATATCATTCCATTCATTATCGTTTAAAATGATAGCAGAAACCGCTTCCAGATATTACAGTTCTATACCGGAACCATAGAGGATCAGGATTGCACTTTTGTCTTCATGTATCACAGTATCCTTCAATTGCTGCAAAAAAAACTATTACTCATGCCTCTAAATTAAATAGTGAACGCCGTTTCCACAATCTCTTCCTGCTCCTGTTTGTGCACTTTTGCATAGCCTGTAGCGGTAGATGCAGATGGTTGCCTGCTGATCACGCCATAGTTAATGCTTGTCAGATTCATTTTCAGGAACGCTGCCGCACCCATGTTTAACGGCTCTTCCTGAACCCAGAACCATGTTGCCTTGCTGTATTTTGCATACAATGCCTCGAGTTGTTTCAGCGGAAGTGGATACAATTGCTCCAAACGAACGATTGCAATATCCTTACGGCCTTCCTTCTGCTGACGCTCTGCAAGATCAAAGTAAACTTTACCGGTACAGAACAACACCTTTTTCACTTTGGATGTATCAGCAAATGTATCATCGATCACTTCACGGAAACCACCATTGGTAAATTCATCAGCAGAAGAATAAGTTCCCGGATGACGCAGATTTGCCTTCGGCGCAAAGTTGATCAGCGGCTTCCTGAATGGCCATGCCAGCTGGCGGCGCAATGCGTGGAAGAAGTTTGCTGAAGTAGTAATATTGGTCACCACCATATTCAACTCAGCACATGATTGCAGGAATCTTTCCAGTCTCGCACTGGAGTGCTCCGGTCCCTGTCCTTCATAACCGTGAGGCAGCAACATTGTGATGCCATTCATACGATTCCATTTCTGCTCACCGGAAGAGATGAACTGATCGATCATTGTCTGTGCACCGTTCACAAAGTCACCAAACTGTGCTTCCCACAGAACAAGGGCATTCGGATTTGCCAGCGCATATCCATATTCAAAACCAAGCACACCATATTCACTCAGCAATGAGTTGTACACGCGGAATTTGCCAGTTACATCAGGCACTCCGCTGACACGATTATACGGCTTGTCAGTTACTTCATCCATTAACACAGCGTGACGGTGTGAGAATGTACCTCTCTTCACATCCTGGCCGCTCATACGAACGTCTTTCCCATCCAGCAGCAGACTGCTGTAAGCCATCAGTTCTGCAGTTGCCCAGTCGGTTTTATTTTCTGTTTCAAACAACTTCACTTTATCCTGCAGGATCTTCTCCACTTTACGAAGTGGTTTGAAATCGGCAGGCCATTTCATCAGGCCATCGAAAACTTTTTTGAAGTTTTCAGGACTGATCGCTGTTACAGGAGATTGATCAAAGTCTGCTTCAGTTGACTGACGCAGGCTGACCCACCATTTATCGGTATTCTGCAGGTTATATGGCAATGGATTTTGCTTTACTTCATCCAGGCGTTCCTGAAGATCTGCCCAGAATTTTTTCTCCATCTGTGTTGCCAGCTCCTGTGCATCAGCCTCACCATTTTCCAGCAGATATTTTACGTACACTTCCCTTGGATTCGGATGTTTGTCGATCAACGCATACATGTGAGGTTGTGTAAATTTCGGATCATCACCTTCATTGTGTCCGTGACGGCGATAACATACCATATCAATGAACACATCTGAATTGAACTGCTGGCGATAGCGTGTTGCGATCTCCGCGCATTTCACCACTGCTTCAGGATCATCACCATTCACGTGGAATACCGGCGCCTGGATAGCAGCTGCGAGTGAAGTACAATAATCAGAACTGCGTGCATCATCAAAGTTGGTGGTAAACCCTATCTGGTTGTTGATCACGAAGTGCATCGTGCCCCCTGTGTAGTAACCTTCGAGGTTGCTCATCTGTGTCACCTCGTATACGATACCCTGACCGGCGATAGATGCATCGCCATGGATCAGGATCGGTAATATTTTATCAAAGTCGGAACCGTAAAGAACATCAGCTTTCGCACGTGCAAACCCAACCACCACAGGATCCACAGCCTCAAGGTGAGAAGGATTTGGCATTAGTTTGAGATAAACACCTTTGCCGTTGGGTGTTTTCAGTTCGCTACCGAAGCCCATGTGATATTTCACGTCGCCGCTGCCCATGGTCTGATCCACTTTTGCGGTGCCTTCAAATTCGCTGAAGATCTGCTCATAGGTTTTACCCATGATGTTGGCCAGAATGTTCAAACGTCCGCGATGCGCCATGCCGATCGTCACTTCCTGAACATCATGATCAGCGGCTATGTTGATGATTGCGTCAAGCGCAGGAATAGTTGTTTCACCACCTTCGAGTGAAAACCTTTTCTGCCCGACATATTTTTTGTGAAGGAATTCTTCAAACATTACGCCCTGGTTCAGTTTCTCCAGGATACGCTTTTTCTTTTCGAGAGATAATGGATTGGCAAAATTCTTTTCCATTTCATTTGCCAGCCAGTTCACACGTTCCTGATCGCTGATGTATTTGAACTCGATACCAAGATGACCTGCATATGTTTTTTGCAGATGCGCCAGGATGTTTTTCAGAGAGGTTGCACCCAATCCGATACGCTCGCCAACCTGGAAGGTTTTATCCAGATCCTCTTCACTCAATCCAAAGAAAGCCAGTGTAAGATTCGCGTTACGATCTTTTCTTTCACGGATGGGATTAGTTTTGGCGATCAGATGCCCTTTGTTACGATAACCAAGGATCATTCTGTACGCGCCCAGCTCCTTTCTCCAGTCACTTCCTGTTCCGGAGGATGCCGGCGCGGATGAAACTGCTGTTCCGTTACTTTGACCATTTGTCTGCCCGATTGCAAAATCAAAGCCCTCAAAAAACTTTTTCAGCTCCGGATCAACGCTACCAGGGTCTTTTGAAAAGTCGCGATATAGGTTTTCGATGAATTCGGGGTGGGAATTTGTGATATAGGAAAAATCTTTCATGAAATGTGGATATTTTAGACGGCAATTTTGGGACACAAATATCGCCTAAAAACTCTGAAAAAACGGTCTGTTTTTCAGTAAACAGCTGGTTAAAATAAGAAACCTTTGCAGAAAGCGGTTTTTGGGGGCCAAATCATGTGGCTGGGACCTTTTTCGGTGGCTGATGGTTGATGGCTGAATGGCTGAAAGAAAATTGAGCAAACCGGGGAATATAATAGGCTGATAATTAAGTGTCTTAGCCCCGGCGGGCGCTTTCGGCCAACGACCATCGGCCATTCGGCCATCGAAATCCTCGCCTGATTCAATATTTTCGCCACTTTCCCCGCTTAAAATTTGGTCGGTAAGCCTATCCCCCTTACCTTCGCCGTCCTTAAAATTGATACGAAATGGCTAATCATAAGGCAACGAAAAAAGATGTGCGTCAGGCAGCAAAGCGTCGCGAGAGAAATAAATACTATGGCAAAACTACCCGTAATGCCATCCGTGACCTGAAAGCAGCGAAAGGCGGTGAGGCGGCAGATCAATTGCCTAGTGTTTCCGCAATGATCGACAAACTGGCGAAACGTGGCATTATTCACAAGAATAAAGCTGCGAACCTGAAGAGCAAACTGGCGAAGAAAATAGCTGCTGCGAAGTAATTCGGGCCGTGAATAATATATTGAAAGCACCTTCCTGAATCAGGGGAGGTGCTTTTTTTGTCCCCTCTAAATCTCCCCCGCAACAGGGAGATTCAGAGGGGCCTTTGTATATTTACCCGAACACAACTTTCTGACATGAGACCAATCTTCCTTGTACTAAGCCTGCTTATTTCATTATTTTCATTTGCTCAAACACCCCACCAGACACGCTTCGAAAAATCAAATGGCACCCAAACACCGACTTACTATGAAGCCATTGAGTGGTGGCAAGCCCTCGACGCTGCTTCACCCAAAGTAAAAATGATTGCGATGGGACAAACCGATGCCGGCCTCCCACTCCATCTCATCTTTATCTCAAACAATGGCGATAATAACCTCGTCAATATCCGAAAGAATAATAAGCGCATCCTCTTTATCAATAATGGTATTCACCCGGGTGAGCCTGATGGTATCGATGCCTGCATGCTGCTTGCAAAAGACATCGTAAACAACAAGTACAAACTTCCCGACAATGTCGTTCTCGCTATCATACCTATATATAATATAGGAGGATGCCTGAACCGGAGCGCCAACTTCCGCGTGGATCAGAACGGCCCCGAAGAATTTGGTTTCCGGGGCAATTCACAGAACCTCGACCTGAACCGCGATTTTATCAAATGCGATTCAAGAGACGCCCGCGCGTTCACTTCCGTCTTCCGCCTGCTGGACCCGGATGTGTTTGTAGATAACCACGTAAGCAATGGTGCCGACTACCAGCACGTGATGACCCTGCTCACCTCACAGCACGATAAACTCGGTGGCGCTATGGGCGACTTTATGAAAAGTACATTTGAACCCGGGATATACGCTGCCATGAAACAAAAAGGCATCGATCTGATCCCTTATGTAAATGCCTTCGGCGATACACCGGAAAATGGCTGGCCTGAATTCTGGGACAGTCCGCGCTATGGCACCGGCTATGCCGCACTCTGGAATACCTTTTCCTTTATGCCAGAAAGCCACATGCAGAAACCATACGATCAACGCGTGAAGGCATCTTATGCCCTGATGCAATCATTCATCAGCTTTACTTCCGAACACAGCGATGCGATCAAAAAAAATCGTGATGAAGCAAAACAAAAAGCCAGGACGATGACTTCCCTCCCTGTAAGCTGGACGCTCGACAGATCCATTACACAGGATTACATTTTCAAAGGATATACCGCAGCACGCAAACCAAGCGATATCTCGGGATTGCCAAGACTTTACTACGACCGGTCAAAACCTTTCGAAAAAACGATCAAAGTAATGACGCATTATACACCTAAAGAATCTATAGGTAAACCCACAGCATACATGATCCCGCAGGGATGGTGGAAAGTGATTGACCTTCTGCAACTGAATAAAGTGAACATGCAGCAATTAAAAAAAGATACGCTGATTGAGGTAGAGGTTTATAAGATCGCATCTTATAAAACATCACCACGCCCCTATGAAATGCATCACACAAACTCAGAGGTAAAAACGTCATCCACTACAGAAAAAGTCAGCTTCCGTAAAGGTGACTGGTATATTCCACTCAACCAGGAAGGCAACCGATTCATCATGGAAGTGCTGGAGCCGCAAGCGGAAGATTCTTATTTTACCTGGAATTATTTTGATGGCATACTCGGACAAAAAGAAGGATACTCTGCTTATGAGTTTGAAGACATCGCGGCAGATTACCTGAAGAATAATCCCGCATTAAAAACAAAACTGGAACAACAACGTGCAACCGATACAACCATGGCGAAAAGCGGACGGGCACAATTGGATTTTGTATTTCAAAATTCTCCGTGGTTTGAACCGGCATATCTGAAATATCCTGTGTATAGAGTTAGATAATTGATACCTCTATCAAATCAGAAGTAAAAATTAAAAAACAGCTCTGCCATTGGATCAATACCGCTGCGCGGAAATCAATTTTTAATTTTTACTTCTGACTTTTTTAAGATCCAGCTTCCGGAAGGTCAGTTGTGCCATCACGATCGTGATCACTAAAACAAAAATGCTGATATAGCCGAGCCATTCATATCTATATATCTTTCCAGACGCATCATCATACACAATAAACCCTGCAAGCAATGAGGCCACACCGGTTCCGATCTGCTGCACACATCCATTAAAACTCATAAAGCTTCCGCGCTGCTCCGGCTTCACCACTTCGCTGATCATGGCCTGTGCAGTCAACGCACGTCCTGTTGCAAATACAAACCATAAAGCGAACACTGCCAGCGTAATCGAAAATGCCATCGGCGGCATCTTTGTGATCAGCAGTACCATGAATAATGAAAAGAATACCGACCATGAAAAGATCGGCAGTTTTCCCTTCTTATCAGATAGCCTTCCCAGCAATAGTGCCGCTATCAGCGAAGCCATTCCTCCAACCAGGTAGATCGCCGGGATAAGGTTCTTAGAATATCCCTTATTAAATTCAAGATACGGAGTGATGAACGGAATGATCAGGAAGTGACCTATCATCAGCAAACAGGAAAATATCAATGCCGAGATCTGCTGGTTGGTACGGATGATATTCCCCAGCAAAACAAGTGGCGGTGTTTTATTTTCCCGGTCATTCAAATGCCCGGTAATGGCCGGTACATAACGGATAATGAACGGAATCAGTATTACACCAAAACCTGCAACAAACAAAAACGGTACGTGCCAGTCTTCATGAAAAAGATTAGCGAGGTATAAAGAAAAAGGCACACCCAGTATCGACGCAATTGCAAAGGATACAGATACAGATGCCATTGCCTTTCCCCTTCTTTCATAGGGAAAAATATCCGCAATGATCGCCAGCACCTGCGCACCGATAATACCGCCAAACAAACCCGCAACAATCCGCGCACTCAGCAATAATGGATAAGAATTTGCCAGGCCACATGCAATCGTTCCGGCAAGAAAACCCGCATAAGAAACCAGCAGGATCTTCTTCCGGTCATAACTATCCACAATAAATGCTGTAATAAACCCGGATATAGCAGCACTGATGGAATAAGCGCTCACCATAAAACTGAATTGCTTTGGTGAAATATTGAAATACGGGGTGAGGTAATTATTCAACGGCATCATCACCATGAAATCCAGGAAATGCGTGAAGTTGAGGCCTGCGAGTAATAATAATATAATTAGTTCCTTCCGGGTCATGTATCTGAATGCACAATATAGTTATCTTTAGTGGGAGTTTAACACGTTTGAGAGATTTGAAAAGTTTGAGAGATTTAATATTCCTCCAACTTCTCAAATTTTCAAACCTCTTAAAGCTCCTCAAACTTTTTTCAGTCAAAACCTAACGATTATGCGCCGCAGAGACTTCATCCGCAACACTTCAATGGCCACTGCCGGAGTAACGATCCTCAATTTCCCTGTATTCGGAAAAAATGCTCCATCCAACAAAGTTGTATTAGCTGTGATGGGTGTGAACAGCCGGGGTGCTTACCTCGCTGAATGCTTTTCAAGCCTTCCGAATGTAGAGATCGCCTATCTCTGTGACGTGGAAGAGTCTGCCATTGCCAATGGGCTGAAACCCTTTACCAACAAGGATAAGAAGCCAACCGTGGTAAAAGATATCCGCAAACTTGTTGCGCAGAAAGATTTCGATGCACTCGTTGTTGCCGCACCCGATCACTGGCATGCACCTGCAGCCATTCTTGGTGTAACACACGGAAAACACGTGTACGTAGAGAAACCCTGCAGCCATAATCCCTATGAAGGAGAACTGCTCGTGCAGGCAATGAAGAAATATCCAAAGCAACTGATCCAAATGGGAAATCAGCGCCGTTCATTCCCCAATCTTACTGAAGCTGTGCGCCTGGTAAGACAAGAAGGCATTATTGGCAACGCCTACTTTGGAAAAGCCTGGTATGCCAATAACCGTAAATCGATCGGGAAAGGGAAGAAGATCCCTGTTCCATCGACACTTGATTTTGATCTCTGGCAAGGCCCCGCACCACGCCGCGATTATATGGATAACCTCGTTCACTACAACTGGCACTGGTTCTGGCATTGGGGCACTTCCGAAACCTGCAACAATGGTACACATGAAATTGACTGCTGCCGCTGGTTCCTCGGGGTGGACTATCCAACAAAAGTAACCTCAGCCGGAGGACGGTATGCATTTGATGATGATTGGCAAACACCGGATACGCAGGTAGCAACATTTGAATTCGGCAATAAAAAATCCATCACCTGGGAAAGCCGGAGTTGCAACATCTTCCCGGTAGAAGGCGCCGGCCGTGGCTTTGCAATTTATGGAGATAAAGGAACACTGGTAAACGGAGGTAACGATGACTACAAGATCTTCGACTATAACAACAAACTGGTAAAAGAAGTAAAGAACGATACAAAGAATGATGCCACCAATGCAGTGAGCGCCAATGGCAATCTAGACTTCTATCACTTCAATAATTTTGTGAACAGCATCAGGGGCGAAGCAAAGATCACTTCACCGATTGACGAAGGGCATAAAAGTAACCTGCTGTGTCATCTTGCAAACATTTCCCAACGTACGGGAAAAACATTGCATTGTAATCCTGCAGACGGACATATACTCAATGATAAGGAAGCGAATGCGCTGTGGAAGCGGGAATATGAAAAGGGTTGGGCTCCGGTGATATAGGCTACTACGCCACCACCGGCAAAAGAAACAACACAAATCCCAGGAAAAACAACACCGTTAACAAATGTGTATATACATTCCCTAACGGAAAGAAAATAAACTGTTCGATCAACCGCCCCAGCCAGAACAAAGATATCCCGGCCAGTAAGGCCTCACCCAGGTGTGTTGTATATAAATCCCTCGGGTAAAAGAAACAAAGAAAAGCAAACAACAAAAATACAAACGTCATCCGGCTATTGAGGATCTGCATGATTCCCCGATTAACGGCATTGATCTTAACAAGTTCAGTCTTCCACCTGAATATTTTCCAGAACGCCATATGGAATATTGCAAAGAGCAGGCTATGCACACCGCAAACATATATCCATATCTCTTTTGACATTATTCCAATCGTTTGATTTTTATACTTCTGAAACTAACTGCATTTCCATGATCCTGGAGTAAAATATATCCCTGCTTTGCTTCACCAAATGCAGGCCACACTTTGTATTTGCTGATCGCAACAAGATCACGATAGGCTTGTGAACCTCTTTCATATTCCAGGACTTTGATGCCATTCAGGTAATGCTCCACATGGTTGTTTGGATAGACCACTACCCTTCCTGTATTCCACTCCCCGGGTTGTTTGATAAACCGTTTTTGCTTATCCGCTTTCATCAGATCATATAATGAAGCCATTGTCCGGTTTCCGTCACGGCCAAGTTTTGCATCAGGATGAAGCGAATCGTCCAGCAACTGATATTCCAGTCCGATAGCGGAGCCCTGGTTATTCTCAGATAACGTTACAAAATATTTCACGCCACTGTTTGCCCCAGGCGTCAGCTTAAAATCAAAAGAAAGATCGAAGGCTCCGAATTGCTCTTCTGTAACGATATCTCCACCATTCTCCGACTCCGCGCCTGTTGATGCAAGCACATTCAGTTCACCATCTCTGATCATCCAGCCTTTTTCCGGAAAGCCCTTTTTGTACGCACCTTTCCAGCCTTTATTACTTACACCGTCAAAGAGTAATTTCCAGCCGGCTTTCTTCTCCTCTTCAGTCAGGGTATTCGGGATCGTGCTCATAACATATATTGATGAAGGAAATGCGGAAGGTTTCAGGCCCGTCGTCCTGATGCGTATATTTTTCCAGTAAATTTTCTTACCCGCCATTTCAGGTTTTCCAATGCTGTGCACCTGCAATGCAATGATGCCTTTGCTGTCAGCATTATCCACAACATTCGCCGCAGGCTTGTCATTGATCCATGTTTTAATATTGTTACCGATACATTCAACACGCACCTTATTGTAGACACCCGTCTTCAGCAGATCCTGTGCCGATGGATTCAGCATCAATGGATATAACCAGTCACGTCTTCCTTCATCATACAAACCCGCTGTCCATTTACGGGATGAGGGATCGAGTTCATATTGATAGCCGAACACTTTGCCCTTTCCTTTATTTCCTGCAGGATCATATTGACTACGGAATTGAATACCCGAGTTCGATGTTGTATCCATGATCTTCACCTCAAGCTCCAATACAAAATCGCCATACTCCTTATCCGTGATCAGGAATGTATTCGGTGTATTGGGCACGGTGATCCCGGCAATTGCTCCGTCTTCAATTTTGTACTCTGCTTCTCCGGCCACTTTTTTCCAGCCATTCAATGTTTTTCCATCAAACAGATTGGTCCAGCCCTTGCTGTCTTTTTGAGCCTGAGAGCAGATTGTAGTAGCCACAAGTACCGTTACTAAAATAATTTTCTTCATCTTATATCAGATTGTATGCTGTTTTCCAGTTTTGTATAGCGTGCGAATACATGGCTTTATTGGCAAGATGAACACAGATTGCCGTAGTGGCACCGGTCTTTACATTTGAAACCGGCGTCTTGCCTTTTTGAATGCATTCATAAAATTCCTGCAAAGCATACCATGTTCCGTCTTTCATCTTTTCTTTCATGATCGGCATACCGCCGTCTGTATTCCATTCAATGCGTGAAGCGCCGGATACTCCGTCTACAGTTTCCAGCTCCTTGCGTGTATCCTTCTCGGGATAGAAAATACCTTCCTGTGGCAGTAATGAAACCATGCCGCGTGTTCCCTTGATCTTGAAAATATATCCTTCTTTTGCATTTCCACAGGTTGCACCAAAGTTGCCGATCATCCCTTTCTTATTATACCGCAGGATCGCCTGCACGTTATCATATGTCTCGCGCCCATCTTTATAATAATCGATCCCGCCCGCGCCCATGATCTCATCGGGATGTGTATCAAATGCCCAGTTGATAAAATCAATCTGATGTGACAATAACTCTGCGGCCAATCCGCCCGAATGACGTTTGTACATTCGCCAGTTGACCTGTTCATCAGAATAGCCCGCCGGCACAGGTCTGCGCCAGTTTCCATTCCTGTCCCAACGGCAATCGATCTGCGTAACTGTACCGAGATATCCACGCTCGATCATATCCTTCACCTTAAAATAAAGTGGTGTATACCGATACTGATGCCCTACCATCAACGTTTGCTTCGGATGATTGGCAGCGATCTTTACAAGTTCCGTCGCCTCATCAATGGAATAGGTCATCGTTTTTTCCAGGTAAATGTGTTTACCTGCATTCAACGCATCTTTGGTAACAGGGAAATGCATATCAAGCGAAGTCGCGATCACGACTGCCTGCACGGAAGGATCTTCCAGTAGTTTACGGTAATCTTTATAAACTTTTGCTGAGGCTGCGGCGGATTCTTTTTGGGTATTTGTAATGCGGAAATCAAGCAGATCGCAAATGGCTGTTATTTTGAACTGATCTTTATTCTGCCCCAATACAGACAGGACGCCCTTACCACGGTCACCGCAACCGATAATACCAACACCGAGTGGTTCCGCAGGTATCAATTCACGCCAGTTTGTTCCCAATAAAAGACCGCTGGCCAATACCCCGGTATTCAGGACAAAATCCCGTCTTTTCATGTATAGCAATCTATGATGTCTTCAAATGTACGGCTTAAGGTGGGTATTGACCAAATCGGATTGGTTGAGGTGGACTGGCGCAGGTTCCCTCCTTCACTTCGTTACGGCGGGCACGGCCCGCAGAATTCGCAGATTTACCCGTTTTACTGTTGAATATTCTTTTCTTTTTGGGGATCGTGTATGATGAATGCGTAGATTCCGCAGATAAACTCCCTGCTATGGGAGCTATCTGCGGAATCTGCGCCAACAATTAAAAGTATGATCGCTCTTTCATCGAATTGTCAAATGTCGTACTGATAAATCTGCGGGAGAATACGCCATTCGAAGAATCAACAGGGACAGCACACAAACGGCACTTCTGTCAATGGCGATGTCCGCAAGATCCTGTAATGTCCCAATCCACTACTAAGCGGACGGATATTCACGGATGCAAACAATTCGTCTTCCCTGTATTCACCCGCCTGGTTCACCATTCTGTTAAATACCTGGTGGGACTTATCGTCCTGCAACGATGATTCCCTTGCAGTACGAACCACATTCTCTCTCACTTTTGAGTCCTGCAGGTTGGTCATATGCTCGCGAAGGCTTTTGATGTTACCAAACACTTCTACCACCACCACACTCAATGAAGACTCTTCCGGCAAACCATACATCTCCAGCAGATCGGCGATCTCTGTATTTTCCCATACACAACTTCCCACAGCCGGCATATCTTTTTTGATTGCTTTCAATATCGCTTTATCGATCTTTACTTTTTCTATCTGCACGATTTCTTTCTTGAATAAGAACTGCGACTGATCCTTTTTCATTTCACTGAAGAGAACTGTATTCAGCTTAACTCTTTCATCTGTATCAAATACACGTTTTCTCCAGTCAAGATATTTTTCGCCAAGTAAGATATTCCTGAAATCCTTTCCATCCGCTTGTTGTACCTGTGCATACAACAAGGCCCACAATTGCGTTCGCGGTGGTGATGAAGTCATGTTCTTGCCGTTCGCAACAGCTTTTGCATAAGGGGCGTTTATGTACAAACGCTTTTCATCACGATTGAGCGTACACAACAAAGTTGGTGCGGGATGTTGCATTCCAGTCACCCGCAATGCACGGCCGAATCTTCCCTGTGCAGTACTCCATAAATTATCATCACGATCCGTCCAGTGGTTATGGCCAATACGGAATTCATACGTAAAGAATCCAAACATCTCATCACTCTCCGCATGCAATCCCGGAGGGATCGGCAGGATATAATGTCTGTCACTATCCGTCGCCTTGATCAATGGTTGCATCGCATTCAATCCAGCTTTCTCATCACTTTGTCCCGGCGTAATGATCCGCATATATTCCGGATCGATAGGCAATGGCGGTTCTTCGGGTGCGATAAACAATTCAGGATTATTATTGCTGATCAGCTGATCAGGTGCATATGCCAGTACGCGCCCAAAGATAGTATCGTCCGGATCTTCCACGGGTTCTTCAAACTCCAGCCAGAGGAATTTTCTTCTTGCCTCCGTTGCGCTGTATTTACTGTTACGCTGATAAGGGGAAAATGCTACACCCGCACTGACAAGCTTTGGCAGCTGGGACGGTCTTGTCGTTGTTGGCAGATCCAGTTTCTCTGGTTGCGCAACAACCGTTTCTGCCCCATGTCCGTTTTTAAAACGCGGCGTAATGCTGTACTGCACTTCCATTTCATCCGGGAATCTTGGCAGACCATTCGTTTGTTTCAACGCGGTCTTTGGCTCTATCGCGTCAATAAAAACGATTGTTGTATGCTCGCGGTTTATCAATCCGAATTCATCTGCTTGTAATGCTTCAAATGAAACGGAGTGATTGATCTCTATATCTCCGATGTTTTCCTGTGTCTCTGCCTCATCATCTGCATCTTTTTTGAACTTCTTTGTTCGGCCCAATTGAAAACTGGTGATCTCCATCGCATCCCAGGTCCAGTCACGATTTACTTTGTAAACGATGCAACCCAGCCAATGGCCATCCAGCTCAGCTTTAGACGCAAAGGTGATGGATGAATTATCCGGTGCGAGGCTATGCCTGATCCGGCTACTGCAGCCGAATACAACCCGCTCACCTTTCTTACTCACGATGGTCAGGCCCTTGCTCTCCATCCCGATCTGCTTCGCCAAACGCTGCACAATATCCGGCTGATTGAGAACCGCCGCGTCTCTTCGCAAAAACGTTGTCTGGATCTTTCCTGAACGAACAAATGGAGGATCCGCCTGCATGTACAAAGCTTGTACAGTCGGCACATTTGCTTTCGGCTGCAACAAGTTGTCTTCTGTTCCCGATTCTTTATAGAAAAACAATTGTGTTGTTTTTCCATAACGTGTATCGAGATTATGATTTCCTTCATTAATAAATCTATAATACTGGTCATCACCTTCACAAACCGCACGCAGTGTAATCCTTACTTTCCGTGCAGTGGGAAGAATGATCTCCTGCATGCCATCAATATCGTTCTTATTATAATCAGGATCATTGAACGGATTGCTGTTACTGTTCAGTGGATCACCGCTGTTGCTGAGATTCAATACAGGAAAATCCTGGAAGCGGATCGAGATGGTCAATGTGTCATCAAAATCATTCGTAAAACTGCGTGTGGTGCTATACAATAATGCGTAATTTTCCTGACCTGACACGCTCATCAGGTTATCCAGTCGCAAGGTTTCTACTTCCACTACCACTTCTACTTTCTTTACATCAGGATCCGCCAGTGCAGGTTCTACTTGCTGAGCCAACAACTCGCCTGTATCAGGATCTTTTTGAACTGGTATATTTTTCAATAATTGAATTGGATCCTGGCCGGCCAGTTGATATTTATTGGTAAATACAACGGCAGGATAACCAAGCACCGGACGTTTGATCTCCAGTTGAGGATTCGCATCATATACCTCTTCACCATCATCCATTGTCTGGTTGAAGAACTCAATGTGCTTTGTCGTATTGGCATTGCTGTTAAATGCGTTTTCTATATTCAGGATCCGCAGATTACCCGGCGCAATAAATCTTTTGAAATGAACCGATGCTGCAGGCGAAGGGCCCTGCACAACCGGATCATGCTCCGCTGTTGGCCCGCCATTGCTGATATCACAAAGGCGAACACGGAAATCATACATCTTACCATACAGCAATTTTGTTACTAATGGTCCGGGATTGAACAGCTGCGCTGAATTGGTTGCATTTTTTTTACTTTGATTGTGATAATTGATCTCAGCGGCATCGCTGTCTTTCATCACCAGGCTTTTACCGATCCAGTTGGTAAAATACATCGGCAGCCAGAATCCTTCATTGTCATCGCCATCAATTTGTGTCGGATAAACCTGGTAAGGCAGCTCAATTGATTGACCAATCGCATTACCAATGGAAGTCGATCCGATCTTATAATCGGCATTTGTTACCACCGTATTCAGGCTTTCCCATTTGCCATCTGCAATATCTGATTCTTTTACGTCCACGCGATAGCCGAATATACCCAACATCGCATCGATCCTGTCCTTTCCATCTGCCGCCGGTGCATTGAAATTATTTTCATCACCTCTTAACTGGCGGATATACCAGATCAGCAATTGTTCATCATCCCAACCCATTCGTATGCCGGAATCATGCACCGGATGCGTGCCATCAAACTGTTCCGCCAGTATATTCTTACTGATCGGCTGATTTGCATGAACGATCTTTGCAAAGCCATCATTGTACTCATTGCTCTCCGCAAAGATCTTATCCCAGTTTCCATATGGCACAGGTTCAACAGGGTCATTGGGATCTTCCTTTACCAATACAGGAAACAATACCGGTGCAAACAGACTTCTCGCTTCGCCCTGTTTCAATTTTGGAATACGGGCTGCATACTGTTTGATAAACGCGCCATCATCCTCACCCAGCGAATGCGTTTGCACCGCTGCATAATCTGCATTATTCAAACTGACAAAAATATAACCGCCTTTGGTAAACCATGTAGCGTCCGTCAACGGGATCGTTGCTTCATACACCAACCCGGTTGCTCTCGCCAGCAAAGGCTGACGCAATACATAACCATATACCTGCCCCCAGCTGATATCATCCGAAGAAATGGTGAGCGGCTTTTTGGGCGCCGGCTTCCGCATCGCGCAATGATAGCTGTCATCCGTTTTTGCGTTGGGATGTTTTGGACTTGTAAAATTGAATGCGTCACGATATGATTCGGGTAAATACTTTCTCACCGATCTTTCCATCGGCACGGCCGCACCTGCGTTATCTTCTGTATTACTCTTTGTGATCTTCAAACCTGATTCATCTCTCAATGCAGTCAGCAATGCTTTTTTATTGGGCGATGAAGTCAATCCCTGCAATGTTGCATCCTGTGGTTTACGTGCAGGTGCAGTGGTATTCGCCACCGGAAAATCTTCCAGCGAGTTTACCACATACGCTTTGAATTCCGGCACCAGGTCGGCAAAAGACGTAAGACCATCCGCAGGCGCGCCCGCATAGGTATCTATTGCCACAAACGGATCACGATTCCGCGGAATAAGAACAATATTCACTTTGAGCGAATTGCCATCAAAATATTGAGGAAAGACCAGTGTGGTGTACCGGCGATTTTTTTCCATAAAAGAAGATTGTTATTGTTAATGATTTTGGTTAGGGGTTTGAGATGTTTCAAAGGTTGCTTAAATTCAGTCTGGTTTAAACCCATGAAACCTGTTAAACCTTCCCTCAACGCTAAGCTACCTGCCGGTCCTCTCCCCACGTCTTACTAAAGCTTATATCTATCACCAGAAATATGCTGATATCAATTGCAAATGTTACCTGTGCCGAACAATTTGTTTCGCCACCCGTTCTTTCAATCGTTCCTTTTGCCTCGATGGTGATGGTGACGCCGACAAGACCGCCGAGCAGCTCAGCATGACCGCGGAACAGCATGCCCGCAGTAACACGGATCACTGCGGAATCGATATGCATCTCCACACTGATCATGTAAAGCACACTTACATTACCTACTACAGGGAGACCGACTACGATCTCTGCGCCAAAGCCAAACTTCATATCGAGTGTTGGGCCGACCTGTGTGTTTGCCCCGATGCGGAGATCAACGGCGCCTTTTGCATAGATCGTGGCGGCGGCAAGTGATACACACATCACACTCAGGCCACCATGGAATTGAATGAATGCACCCGCAGTTGGCAATAATTGATTGAGATCTGTAGTTATTTTCAATGCAGCATTGAAGTATACACCAAGCCCCATGGAAGCTTCCAGCTTAAGCGGAGTTGTTGGTGCTTCATACAACGCCTTTGTTGGCGGAAAACGGACCAGCGGAAATTCTTTTGTTGCCTCGAATTTATATTCCCAGATCTCGCCTGCATTGCTCATCGCGATCTTGAGACCTTTTTGCATCACGTCTTTGTAATCACCTGCGGATAATTCACCAAGCATCTGTAACAGATCGATCACCGGTTTGAGATCATCATGAAACTCTATTTCAGGATAAGGTAAGCCGCCTTCACCGGCGCCGCCCGGTTGTCCTTCATAGCCGGTCTCTTTACCTTTTTTAGAATCAAAGTTCCCTTTGATCCGCATCAATCCTTCAAAGCTGCCAAGGTCAACCACCATGGCAAGATTATTCAGCCTGCTCTTCCAGTTCTTTGCCATATCCCCGGCAAAAGAATCTATATCGAAATTGAGCCGGCTGTTTACGTATGCGGAAGGAGGATCTTTCTTTGGTTTTGTTTTGTAATCGATATAGATCTTTAATACATCTATATCCACCAGCGGAATCTGAAAATCGGGTACATCAAACTTCATCGCTTTATCCAGCAGATCATTGGCGCCTTTCTGCAATAATTCCATTCCCTGTTTGATCACCGCTTCCGCCTGTTTCTCTGCTTTTATCTCCAGCAATTCAAACACTTTCTTACCACCATCTTCCAATACATTTTTCTTAAAAGCTTCAACAGCATTGCCGGCATTATCGATTCCCTTCAATAAAGGAACGACTTTACCAAAGTTACTGACCGCATCGCCAATATTTGGAAAGATACCATTGCCCGTCATCAAGCGATAAGCATCTGCGAATAATGGTGGCGTCTTACTCATCAACTGATCAATGCCATTTGCAAATGCCGGCGTAAGAAAGAGTGCCTTCTGTGTGCCCGTTGTTTGCAGGATACCAAAATTGATCGTATCTGCAACAACATCCCTTACGATATCCGCCGGGTTAGCAATACGCACCAGCGACTTCACAGCATCTGCCGCTTTCACCACTTTCTCTTCCACCCACTCACCAACGCGGATCACAGGAACGGTCACGCTCTCCGGAAGCGGTGTTACTTCACCACTGCCAACCGAATGTTGCACCATACTCCACGATCCATCTTTTGGCAGCAATACATTACCACGGATCGCCGCTACAAAAACGGGTTTGCCATTCTTATCAACTGACGCATTTATATCAAACCGGTTGATCCGCATCTGCTGATTTGTATCATGCAACGATACCTGGCAATTGATCTCACCACCAATCGAACCGCCCTGACCATTCAGCAACGTTGCAAACTGATCCGGTGTGATCGGCACACCGGATGGTGCGAGTTGTACGTAGCCAAGTATCTTCTTACAGGCAACACGTCCTGTTTTAATACCTTCTTTTGTAAACGCAGCGTGTTGTCCCTGCACCACATTCTCTATCTCCACATCTGCATCAAACCAAACCGGACGGCAGATCACTTCCTGTTGAAAGGATGACCCGGTATAATGGATCTCCTGTCCATCCACTACGATATTTGTGTTGGATTGAATTGGATTGAATGATTTGAAATCAAGCACGTCCGCATCTTCCCTGATATTTTTTATATTAAACAGACCACGGACAACACCAGGATGGATCGTATATGGTTTTGTCACCGGTGATTCCGTTTTATCGATCTTTAAATACTTATAACGGAAATCAAACAGTCCTTCACTCTCTGCCTGCCAGCCGCTATCCACGCGATATACATAATTGCTGCTGGTACGGAACAGCGTGATCGTGCGCACCACACGTATGCCCCACGGATAAAGAATGCTGCGAACCTGGATCACCTCATGCGCAGTTCTTCCCATCATCACGTCAAATCTTGCCTGGCTTGTTTGCGCGATCACAGCATTAGGGCTAAGCCAATTGCTGAACATGTTTGATCCGTAACCGCTCCAGTCAACACGCGTTACAGGAACGCCTTTTTGTATATTGAATGCAAACGGATCCTGCCAGAAGTTTTTATTAAAGATCACAGACACACTGTCGCCGAGTGTAGATGTTCCATTCGGCGTGCCATTCATATCAAGAATATTATTCAATTGCAACGTGTAACCGCCGAACATTGGGCTATCGTTCTGGCTTGGCTCAGAAGGAAAGTTCTTACCAAAGTTTCCCGCCGTTGCTTTGATCTGTATACCACCAATCAGGTTGTTCCTGAATTTCGGTGCGTTTTTCTCCAGCTCAGGTTTCTGTGTTTCATTTCCTCCTTTTGTAATGATGGCGATCGCCTTAAGGCCAAAAGGAAGTGTGAAGAAGGAAAATGTTTGTGTCTTTGGATTCTTGAAAGACTCGATCAGGTGATCGACAACAGGAATCGGCGCCAGCGGAACCGGCTGTATATTTGTATTGAAGATCCTTGTCGGACCGCCATCATTCGGATAATAATTGAAGAACGCATTCGGATCCATCGCTTGTACCGGCGGAGTAAGATTGAATACAGGCTCCCATGCAATTTGTGGCACGGTGAATGCGCGAACGAAATAACCAGGCGACCAAACTGCCATATCTTTTACCTGGAATGGAAACGAGGTATTCGCAGCCTGTACATTTGCATCGACAACAGCAGTGGTCGCCATCGCCATTCTGCCAATAGGAAAATACTGAAAACTGATCCCCATCTGGTTTGCATTGCTGCTGACATCCAGCAATGCAAATGCATCATTCTCCAGCTGACCAAACTTATCTGTCCATTTCTTTGTATAATCAGGAACACGACGATTAACGGCCATCATTTTTTGAGTGGTCACACCTTCCACCACTTCACCACTTTTCACTGCCGCTTTCTTCATTGCAAGGATTGCTTCGGGGTGAAGCATTTTGGAAGCAATGGAAGTTTTGATAATACCGGCATCTTCAGCGACGATCTTTGCCTCAGCTTTTATCGCCACTCTTGCATTGACTTTTAATGCTGCCTTTTCAATCGTTTTTGCAGTCGCTTTTGTATCGGCTTTTGCGTCTGCATTTGTATCTGTCACAACCTGCAGGCTTGTATCACCTGGCATGTTTCCAAAATGAAAAGAAACTTTCACTTCGTCATTTGTATCATCGAGTTCTTGTGCATCTACCTGGCAGATCAGCCAGAGCCACATACGGCGTTGAACAGCACCGGTAGCGGCTGAGGCACGAGTGCCTTTTACGCCTTCGAACTGTGAACGAAGTAATCCAAGATTCGCCGCATAAGGATCGGGTAATGTTGGGAGATAACTGAACATGCCGAAGGTGAGCAACATCTTTGTTTTGGTCAACTTCTTCCATGCTGCATCCGCTTCACCAACCAGCAGACAACCATTCACCGGAGACACAGTAAACAATGCATTTTCCAGTGCCAGTGCAATGGGTTTGACCACCGGTGCTTTTGTACCGGGCAGTGTGTGATCCCAAAGAATGTTATCATCGTATAATCCGAAAATATTTTTGGCGGCATTAGCAGCAAGCATCAGCATACTCTTTTTTGTCCTGACTTCAACAGCCTCGCCATTTACTTTAACGGGGCGATCTGTTCTCAGGTCTGCATCAACCTGCGTTACATAGATCTCGTCGCCTTGTGCAAGACTGTTGTAAACAATACTCGCACTTTTTAAATAAGCGAGTTGAATGCTCGTGCCATGAGGGTTCATTTCATCCTTCCACATCATCAATTCCTGTGTGGCTCCAAGTGTGTTACCCGTTTGATCAGTAAAGCTCAGGCGGCCCGGTTCAATCAGGAAAACGGGTGCGATCAATGCTGATTCATTTCCGTCCTGACCATTATGCGTACAGCTTAATCCATTTGCGGTTTGAAATACCAATGCTCCCCGTCCATCCGCTTCCAATGGATTGGCAATATCCAGTTGCGCGGCTGATAATCCCCACCATGATTTAGAGACTGCGGCTTGTCCGCTTAATGTTTGTAATGGAGAGAGGCATTCTTTTATTTCAAACGAAGCAACATCGGCTTTTACCGGAATTAATACCCGGCTAAGTGAGTCATCGTAGGTTGTATTTTGTTTTCCTTCCCATTTACTTACACCATCCTGTCCATATAATTTCCAGTTGATGGGATCGAGTTCGTTGATCGCTCTTGAAGTACCGTTTGCCGTGAAATAAAATTTGGCAGGCAATTCAATTTTTGCGTTGCGTGCATCGGCGCCATGATTGGAAGAGGCGGTAACCGGGGGAGGTGTTACCGCTTCCAGATCGAGCTTGCATTGTATATTGCTGGTTGCTGCAATGGTCAGTTTGTTGTTGGTGATCTGCGGAACAGTATCAAGCGTGATCATTCCTGATTTTACGCGAAGTCCGCAATAGCGATCTGCAGGTGCGCTGTTTGTGAGTAGCTTTGCCTGTATCCAAACGCTGCCCGGCACAATGGCGTATTGTTTGGTTAATTCGGGGTTTGCAGGTTTGATGACGCGCGAGGAAAAAGACGCTTTAAATAAAAGTGCAGGTTGTGACTGCCCCTGTATATACAACGCAATAAGTTTTTCAATACGGTAAAAATCAAACCAGATCTTCCGGCCATCGGCATTAATGATCGGTCCGACCGTATCGATCACTTTAGCACCGGCGGCCCAGGCGGGTTTGCTGCCCGGCAGCTGTGTTGTTCTGACGGGCGTATCCCGTACAAATACTTTAAGATCTTTTGCGTCTCCTTTTACTGAGCGGATCTTTTCAACGGTCTCCCTGATATTGATCAGCCGTTTCGCATTGATGTTCTGACTGAAAAAAATGTCGGATGATTGAAACGAGAATTCCTGGTTGCTGATCGTTTCGGGATCTTCTTCCAGCAAAGTTGCTCCAAGCAGATCGGTAAGTTTGCTGAACTCCTGTTCATCCTGTGCGGTTGGAGTGTGAAGGTGTCCGATCACGGACGCCAATAGGGCATGCAAGTTGTCCTGCTTCATGACGAAGGTTTAATGATGATAAGGTGTTACAGGTGGCTTGCGGAAGGAAGGTAGGCTTGTGAGGATTTACAGCAAAAAGCAAATTAGCGGATGTGTGATGGAATTGAGCAGATGGAGGTTTTCAGCTTATCATATACAGATGTGGTATAGTAAATTAAAAAATGACTTTTTGAGAACCTTTCGTGCGCTAACAATACTACTAACCGGGTAGCGTTTCACTCAAAAGGGTTATTCAAAAAATGGTTTGTACAAAATGACGCTTTAAGCGCTGTGATGATTCGCGGCTGTGTGAGAATTTCTGATTATTTTCTAATTTTCTTTCAGGATGCCGGAAAAACGGATCTACTGCAATCCGGGCAGACAACCCGGGGACAGCATTTGTTGCTTTTATGACCAGATACAAAGGCAGATCAACCGGTTTCAATTTTGCTTTGTGTACAGGAACACAAAGCAACGAATTTGCTCAAAATTCAAACAACATGAAGCGAATGTTTCCTCTTCTTCTTATACCGATATTATCTGCTGATGCCTGGACGTAATCGTCAGTAATGATCAACCGGATGTTGAGTGTAAGACCCTGCGATACGTGCCCGGTGTTGGGAGGCGTGGCTCACTATCCGATCATGAATGTGTATCCTTGGCGCCGCGCAGGAATTTGTATCCGACCCGCCGGACAGTATTTCCGGTCCAAAAATTGAAGACGCCATCAAATACTTCACCATTTCAGAAAAGTTCAGCATTGCATTCCTACCCGATCGCGTCGGCACCAGCGACACCACTCTTCCTCTCCGTGTGCGCGATTTCATGCTGCCTTATACAAAACTTGAATTTTCCGTATGGAAAAATGGGCGGCTCCTGGAAAATTGGAAGCCAGTATCTTCACTTGGTCCTGAAACAAAATATGCAGTTTCATTCAAAAACACCCAGGAAGACAACTTATATAAAAGATGGAAAACTTTTCAGGCTGGTGAGTATCAACTGAAGCGCTCAACAAAAAAAGGTTACGGCCTGGATCTTGTAGATCGCCGTATCAGGATGATCAATGGCGCTCAGCCGGGTCGTATTTCAATGCAGGTGAAATCTTCAGAAAAAGGAACTGAAACAACATTCATGTTAAAAGACTGGATCTAATGGAGCTGCTAAAATGTTTACTGGTGGATGATGAGCATGATGCGATCGAGAACCTGCAACGCGTACTGGAAAGGCATTGCACCGAAATTCATATTTCCGCATCTGCCCGCAATGGGAAAGACGCATTGAAGATCTTAAACACTCATAAGGCAGATATCCTCTTCCTCGATATACAAATGAATAACGAAACGGGGTTTGACCTGCCGGAGATGCTGACTGACTTCTCCGGCAGCCTGATCTTTGTCACAGCTTTTGATGAGTTTGGGTTAAAGGCGATAAAGTTTTCTGCGACAGATTATCTTCTCAAACCGGTTGATCCTGCGGAACTGCAGCGTGCTGTAGAAAAATCGAGAAAGAAAAAAGCACTGGAAAGCATACAGCAACAGATCGCGATGTTGTTACAGTCTGTAACCAATCAATCTACACAGCAACAAAAAAAAATCGCGCTGGCAGACGCAGATGAGATCAGGTATGCGACAATTGATGAGATCGTGTATTGCAGATCGGACAATAGCTATACAACATTCTTTATGCGTGATGGGCAGAAACTCATGGTAAGTAAGCCGCTTGAAGATTACGAGTCGTTACTATCTCCGTATGGCTTTGTCCGAACGCATCAGTCTTACCTGGTTAATAAATATCGGATCCGCTCCTATAAGAAAGTAGATGGAGGTTACCTGGTAATGGAGGACAAAAGCGAAGTACCTTTAAGCAGGCAGCGGAAAAGCATATTGAAGGAATTGTTTTGATGTTTTTAACTGATGGAGTACCCTTTCGGTCATAGTGTGTTATCTTATTGTAAAATGAACTTTGTGTAAACTGATCATTTACATTTATGAAAAATTATCCTGATGCTTCGTAAAGAATTCCTCGATAAGATACTAAAAGGTGGGTTGATGTTGTTGCTGCCGGCTGACTGGCTGATCAATAACAATCGTAGTACTTCAGATATATTGTTCAGCTTTGCGATCGGCTCTGATCTGCATTATGGCCAGCCGGAGACTTCCTATGAAAAGAATCTTGAGGAATTTACAGCTGCCATCAATAAAATTCATAAGGCAAGGCCGCTTTCGTTTTGTTTTGTAAACGGAGATCTTGTGCATGATGATATCTCTTATTTTCCTGCGGTTAAAAATGGGTTGGGCAAGTTGAAGATGAAATATTATGTAAGCCAGGGCAATCATGATCATGCGAATGAGGCGCAGTGGAAGAAGGCGTGGAATCTGCCACTCAATTTTACATATGAGTTGCATGATTTTGGTTTTATCACGGCCACCACATCAAACGAAAAGGGTGAGTATGTATGCCCTGATCTGAAATTTCTCGCTGATTCATTAAAAAAGTATGCATCAAAGAAGGGGGTATTTGTGTTCCTGCACATCAATACCAGTAAAGTGAAGAATGCGAGTATCGATTGTCCCGAAATACTGGAGGTATTAAAATCAAGCAGGAATCTGATCGGTGTGTTCAATGGTCATGATCATGATGTGGATGAGGTATTGGATAAGGAAGGCGTGAAGTTTTTATTTGATGGGCATATTGGCGGGAATTGGGGATTGAAGGAACATGGCAGCCGGGTGGTGGATGTGAATAAGGATGGAACGATTATGACGTATATAATGAAGAATGGAGTAGCGGAGCGAAGTACTGATCTGAGATAACTGTCGTATGGTTTGTGCAGTTGTTGGTGATCAGTCATTCCGCTGATGTGATGGTATTGGTTTACTGCATATGCATTTAATAGAGCGCAGCTAAAACCGTAGGGAGGACA